>Ga0255338_1000294_pt1 | contig 191463 bp, 150 predicted proteins | sample MeOH1_35cm_T4_19_FD_203715 | JGI IMG/M metagenome (GOLD analysis project Ga0255338, IMG submission 203715) | Sandy soil microbial communities from University of British Columbia, Vancouver, Canada - MeOH1_35cm_T4_195 | ecosystem: Engineered > Artificial ecosystem > Sand microcosm >... | reverse complement strand
CTACGCGGTGGGCCGGGAGCCTCCCCCCGGCGACTCGCGGGTCGCCTTCACGCCTCCCAGTGGCTTCGAGCTGAGGCCCTGGAGCCAGGGCCAGCAGCTGCTCTCGGGGTCGGCCATGAACGTGGGGGTCTTGCGCCAGGAGCCCTCGGAGCACGCCCTGGTCGCCTTGGGCTTCCTCCGCGACGTGCACCTGCACTGGCTCGTGGATGGAGCCCGGGCCGCTCGCTACACCATTGCCGATGCAGGCGTCCCGCCCAAGGAGGTTCAGACGATCGATCTGTTTCCGACGGGAGAGGCCTCGCCCACGGCCATGTTTGGCTGGGACACGGGGCTCTACCGGGGAACACTCACCCGCGACGGCGGGTATCCCTTCCAGCAGGTGCCGATCCCCGGAGGCCCGGGCTCGGTCACGGCGTTGGATGTGAACACGGGGACGGGCCCCCAGTACGGGGACGGCTTCGGGATGGCCACGGTCCGGCGCGATGGTGGGGTCGTCGCCCTGCTGAGGGCAATGCCCACGGGCCAGCCCCAGGACATCGGGACGCGGTGGGAGGCCCACGTGACGCCCCCCGCCCTCGTCGCCCCGCGTTACCTGGAGTGCCAGGGCGCGAAGCTCTGTGTCATCGCCCAGCCTGTCGCCAATACGGCCAACGTCTTCATCTACACCAACGACGCGCCACCGCAGATCAGGGTGGAGTCGGAGCTGCCCGCGCCGCTCACGGTGTCCGAGGGGACGAGCCGCACCATCAACCTCCGCACGTCGGACCCGGATGGGGACGCGGTCCGATTGACGGTGAACCCGAGCAGCTTCTCGCGGACTGGCTACGCGATGAGCTCCACCGAGGTGGATGGCGGCGTGGACCTCTCCGTCGATGCGGGCACGGTCTGCGTGACCCGCACCGAGGCCATCACGGCCACCGCCAGCGATGGCCTGGATGAGCATGTGGTGACCCAGGACTACCTCCTCGTGGTGGAGCACACCGTCCGGCCGGATGCGCCCGTGCTCTCCCCGGGGAAGATCGCCGTGCAGGCCGGCACTGAGACGCAGAACCTCACGGCTCAGGCGAGCTCTTCGTGTGTCATCCTCGAGTACCGCTGGACGCCCTTGTCCGCGGGGGGGCCCGAGCTCACGTTGAGCGGGGCGGACAAGTCGATCGCGGCCTTCCTCCCCCCCAAGACGGTGTGCAATGCCCTGGGCGAGAGCCACCTCTACCGCGTGGAGGCGATCGACGAGGGGGGCCTGGCCTCTCTTCCCACCGACTTCAACGTCCAAGTGCTGCCGTGGGGTGCCCCGAATGCCCCCTTCGAGCCCGACAAGCAGGTGACGGTCCTGGCGGGTGACAGTGCGAGCGGGCCCCTGTGGCTGAAGCCCAACACGCCCACCCATGCGTGTGAGAGGCCCGACACCGGCTTTCCGGGCGTCGAGACCGTGTGGCAGCTCTCGGACGGAGGGCTGCCTCCTCCCGGGGTCCGGCTGCTGGCCCGGGACGGTACGCCCATCACGGGCTCCAGCGCCGTGACCTCGGAGCTCGGCATCGAAGCGGACGAGTGCACCAACACCCAGTTCTGGGTCGATGCGCAGCACTACACGCGCGGGAGCGCGGGGCCCGGGAGCGATGTGTCCCGAGTCCTGGTGCATGTGGACAAGAACTGGAACCCGGTCTCCGAGGGGAAGGTGACGCTCTCCACGAGCAGCTCGACGGCGGAGTCCGTGGCGGGGATCGCGGGCGTGACGGGGATCCGGTGCTTCGAGCAGCGGGGAGACCTGGGGCTCAAGGCGCGACTGTCCCTGAAGCGCGATGAGGTGGTGGTCCGTGAAGAGCTCGTCCCCGTGCCCGGGCCCTGGCGGTTCACGCTCGGAGACGCGTGCCTGGGGGCCACCTACCAGCTCGAGGGAGAGCTGCTGTCTGGCAGCGGCTCGGGAGCCAGGGCGCTGCCGGAGGGCACGCAAGGCCTCGGCGCAGGGGGCTCCTCGGTGGTGGTGAGCGCCCCCATCAGCGTGCCTCCGGTGGAGAGGGCGAAGCTGCAGCCCATGGAGGCCCCGCACCTGACGGCCCGCTGTGGCCAGCCGGCCACCGGCACCCTGGAGCAGCACCCTCTGGAGCCCTGTGCCGAGCTGCCGGTCTCCTGGGAGCAGGTGGGCGGGCCGGCGATCACGCTGTCCGCCCCCACCGGCTCGCGGATTGACGTGGCCACGCAGGAGGCGGACTTCGGGGAGCTCATTGGCCAGAAGGTGGTGATGCGCATGCGCGCCAGGACGGTGCAGGAGACCTCGCTGGACCAGGAGATCCCCATCACCGTGGAGCCCTTCGTCGAGCTGCAGCGCCGCACCGAGCGGGGCGCGGGCACCGACACCGGGCTCGTCGGCGTGTCCGTGGAGCTGCGCAACACCACGGAGTGCGGCGTGAGCCAGGTGGAGCACTGGGAGCGCCTCGAGGGCGTGGACTACCAGCCTGGGAGCGCGCGCTTCAACGGCACGCCCGTGGAGGCCGAGCTGGAGGGAGACCTGCTCAAGGTGAAGGGGCTCGTGCTGGAGGGCGGTACCACGGGCCGGCTCACCTACGTGGTGCGCCCGCGGCTGCTCGAGAGCGCTCGCTTCGGGGGCCAGTCCTTCCTGCGCGAGATCTCCGTCTCGCACCCGCTGGAGGATCCTCCCGCCGTGGGGTGCGGGTGCTCGGGCGGTGGCTCGGGGCTGGCTGCGCTCGGGCTCGCGGGGCTGGCCGCGGCGCTGCGCCGCCGGCGGAGGCGGTAACCGAGGGCTCCGGCCTCAGAGTCCGAAGGAGATGCGGCGCCTGCTGGGCTCCTCGCGCCGCTCCTGGAGGATGCCCATCAGCTCCAGCCCGTGCAGCGTGGCCAGCGTCTCGCGCTCCGAGAGGTCCGTGAGCGTGAGCAGATCTTCCACCGTCTTGGAGCCATCCGCGTAGGCCAGCAGCATCGCCTGGGGGCCCGTCAGCTTCAGCTCGTGCAGCGCATACGGCGGGTCGGCCGTCGGGGAGAGCCGGCGCGTGCGCGGCATCTTCTGCCGCAGGGCCACCAGGGTCTCCAGCTTGAGCACGCCCTCCAGGATGAGATCCCCCGGGAAGATGGACAGCTTCACCAGCCCCGCGCGCTGCAGCCGCATGGGGCTGAAGCCATAGCCTCCCGAGCTCCACGCGAAGGTGGACCAGATGATCTCCTTCACCTGATCCTCGACGAGCGCCCGGCGCTTGTCCGCGTCGATGAGGCCCAGGCGCATCATCGCGTCCCCGGTGCGCACGCCCTCCTCCTTCGAGAGCGCCGACACGGCCTGCAGATCGCTCTCGGACAGCAGGCCTCGGCGTGCGCAGAAGCGGGCGAAGCGCTCGCTCGCGAGGTTGGAGGCGGCATACACGGGCTGGCCCGCCTCGAAGTAGACGACCTTGAGGATCTGGCCCTGCTTGAGCTTCAGCTCTCCGTGGTGGCGCGCCTCGTAGTACGCGTTGAGGAGCCGGGGGACCGTGGCCTCCTTGATCTCTCCCTCGAGCGTCCACTCCGGCAGGGTGCGGCGGCCCACGCGGGCCGGGGCCGGGGCCTCCTGGCCGCTCTGCTTGCTCCACACCTTCTCGCGCTCGCCGAACGGCAGGAACTCCGGCTCCGCGGGCGCTGGCTCCGGCTCCTCAGGCGCCTGGGGCACCGGGGGCTCGGTGCCAGGATGCGACAGGGTCTCCCCCTGGCCCGAGGAGGTGGCCTCGGCCAGCTCGGCCAGGAGCGCCTCGTCGGGGCCCAGCATGGGGTGGGCGACGCGGGGGCGGGGCTCCTCCTCTGGGAGGAACGCATCGGCGGGCAGCGGCGTCGCGGAGGGCTGGGTGACTTCGTCGTCGTCCTCGCTCCTGGCCTCGCTCTTGGCCTCGTCCTTGGCCTCGTCCTCCGGGACCAGCTCCAGGAGCTCGAGGATGGCATCCTCCTCCTCCTGCGCCTCGGGGGGGGGCGGGGGCGGCGCCACGGTCTGGGGCAGGCCGCACTTCTGCTCGATGGCGTCCAGCAGGTCGTCCAGCTTGAACGGCTTGGAGAAGAAGTCCCGGGCGCCGTAGACGCTGGTGGCCTCCCGGGCGAGCCGATCCCCCTTGAACACGCCGCTGATGGCGATCGCCGGGATTCCATGGGGGAGCAGGGCGGTGAGCAGCTCGGAGCCGCGCATGTCGGGCAGGAGCAGGTCCACCACGGCCGCGTCGAAGGCCCTGGGGCGCAGCAGCGCGAGCGCCTCTTCACCCGTGTGCGCAGCCTGGGCCGCGTGGCCACGGCTCTGGGCAGCCGCCACCATCAGGGAGGCGAGTTCGAGGTTGTCTTCGACGATGAGCAGTCGCGCCATGGGGGCTCGCCACCATACCATCGGGCTCATGGACGTTCAGGGCTTCCATCATGTGGCCATTCAGGCGAGGGATGTGGAGCGGGTGACCGCCTTCTACCGGGACCTGCTGGGGTTCCCGGAGTTGACCCGGCACCACCGCCCGGATGGCTCCCTGCGGAGCATCTGGGTAGGCGTCCCTGGAGGGGGCCTCCTGGCCATCGAGGCCGTGACGGGCACCCCCGAGGAGCTGCCCTTCCGCCACGAGCGGCCAGGGCTCCTGCTGCTGGCCTTCCGCATTCCCCGCGCCTCCCGGACCGTGACGGTGGAGGAGCTCCTCCGCGCGGGGGTACCCCTGGAGCACGAGACGCGCTGGACCGTCTACATCCGGGACCCCGAGGGCAACCGGGTCGCCCTCAGCCATCACCCGGAGGACTGACCGGGGACAACCGTAGGGGGTTGCCTTGCGAAAGGCGGACCCCCTAGGTATCAAGCGAGCCACATGCGCCTTGGGGAACTGCTCATCCAGGAGAAGCTCATCACGCCCCAGGCGCTCGAGGAGGCCCTGGAGGCGCAGGTCGTCCACGGCGGGCGGCTGGGGACGAACCTGCTGGAGCTCGGGCTGCTCGCGGAGAAGGACCTGGCGCGCATGCTGGGGCAGCTGCACGGGTGCGCCCACTCCTCGGGGACGATGATCCCGGAACACCATGCGCTGGAGCTGGTGGATCTCAACGACGCGGACAACAAGGACTACCTGCCCATGCGGGCGGACGCGACGCGGCTGAGCCTCGCCGTCATCAACCCGCATGACTACACCACGCTGGACACGGTGGCGTTCAAGACGGGCAAGCGGGTGGTGCCGGTGGTCATCCCCGAGTTCCGGATGAACCAGCTGCTGCGCCGCTACTGCAAGGCGTTCCGGCCGCTGCGTGCCATCGACATGAACGCTGTCCGGCCGTCGAAGACGGCGCAGGAGGCGGCAGGTGCGCCGGCGAAGCCCCAGAAGTCGGCGGAGCTGATCAGCGAGGAGGAGTTCCAGTCCGTCTACGCCCAGGCCCTCACCGGCGGTGCTCGCTCCGAGCTCATCAACGAGCTGCTGGAGGAAGAGGAAGAGATCATCACCGGAGAGGAGCTCGCCGCCGAGGAGGAGGAGGTCATCACCGGCGAGGTGCTGGAGGAGGAGGCGGCGCCCGAAGAGGTGTACGTACCTCTGCCCCCCGCGCAGCCCGAGCGGCCGACCCTCGCGATGTGGACGATCCCGGCCGTCTCTGCCTCCACTGGGGAGGCGAGGCCCGCCACGAGCGCGCCTCCGGTCCCGGACCATGTCCTGCCTCCAGCGAGCCCGCCGGTGGCTCCGTTCAGGCCCGTGCCCTCGGAGCCTCCGCCCCCCGCGATGGAGCTCCCCTTCATTCCCGCCCCCACGGAGACGCCCGCGCGCCGGCCCGCGGCGGCCTTCATCCCCGTGCCCTCGGACGAGGCTGCTCCGCGCCCGGCGCAGCAGGTGGGCTCGCTGCCTCCCGTGGCGCCCATCGTTCCGGCGGTGGCCCGGCCCACCGCTCCGAGCGCCCAGGCTCCGGCCAAGGCCCCGCCCATGGCCGCGAAGCCCGCTGCTGCCGCTCCTGGGAAGGTGGCGACCCGGCGCCCCGCCGCGGCGACGGCACGCCCCGCGAGCCCGAAGCCGCTCACCTTCACGGAGGCCCAGGCGCAGCTCTCCCAGAGCTCGGATCGCGAGGACGTGGCGACCACGGTGCTGCGCTATGCCGTGGGCAAGTGGCGGCGGTGCCTGCTGCTGTCCGTGCAGGGCAGCCTGGTGACGGGCTGGCACGGCATGGGCCGGGGCGTCCGGGATGCCGCGGTCCGCCGCATCGGCGTGGCGCTGCGCGAGGGGAACACCTTCCGCCTCGTGAGAGACACTCGCTCGCACTACGTGGGCCCGGTCCGCCGGGACACGGCGATGAACGTCTTCTACCGGCTGCTCGGCGCGGACAAGCGGCCGGAGCCGCCCTTCCCGAAGACTTCCGTCATCCTCCCGCTGCTCGTGCGCGGCAAGGTCGTCCACCTGCTGTACCTGGACAACGGCCCGGAGCAGCTCACCACGCCCGACGTGGGCGAGCTGCTCATCCTGGCCCAGAGCGTGGGCCGCTCGTACGAGGCGATGATCCGGCGCCGCAAGAGCGCCTGAGCGGGTGGAGCCCTGGGGCAGGTGGGCACAGGGGGCCATGCCCGCGGGCGGGTGGCGCCCTTCGGCGTCGCTCTCTCCGAACCTGTCTGCTTGTCTGACAGGTTTGCGGGAGGTGCCGCCGGCAGGGGGCTCCTCCCTGAGCTGCTACTCGCCGTCCTCGTTCTCGAAGTCGACGCTGAAGTTCACGCGCTGGTTGGGCTCGACCATGAAGGACTTCTGCCAGCGCGCGCCGTTCACGATGACGACGAGCCGGTGAGCGCCCTCGTAGAGATCCAGCTCGTCCACGGGCGCCTTGCCCACGTTGCGCCCGTCCACCTGCACGGTGGCGCCCTCGGGGGCGTGCACGTTGACGAAGCCCTTGCTCAGGTAGATGCGGACCGTGGTGCGGCCCTCGGGGGCCACGGTCACCGTGCGCGAGGTCTGGATGCCCAGCGCCGAGTTGCTGAGGGACAGCAGGTACCGTCCCGGCGTCAGCGGCACCGTCACCGGCGTGCGCCCGAGCGTCCCACCATCGGGGAGGAAGGCCTCCACGCGCGGATCCACGATCAGCTCGAGCTCGACACCGGCATCGACACCGGCATCCGCGCCGCCATCCGTGCCGCCATCCGTGCCCGCATCGGCCACGCCGGCATCCTCCGCGAGCACCCCGGCATCCTCGGGAACCCCTGCATCGGCGAACGCCATCGGGTCGACGGGGGGCGGGGGCGTCACGGTCAGCGAGGGGTCGGCGGTCTGCAGATCTCCGAGGCCCGGGAAGTTCAGCGGGAGCCTGTCACGCGCCACGACGACGGCCGCCGCCACGGAGATCAGGACCAGCGAGGCGACCACCAACATGACCGGGAGGCGAGAGCGGGAGGCTGCTGGAGCCGGTGGGGGAGGCACCGGCGCCGCGGGTCCTGACGATGCCTCCACAGGCTGCTGCGCGGTGGGAGCAGGCGTCGCGGTAGGCGTGGGGGCTGCAGTGGGCGCAGCGGGGTGGACCGTCGCGGAGTTGCCGGTCGAAGGAGGCGAGGCCTGGGACCTGGGAGCGCTGGCCGGGGGGATCGTCGGGGATTGGGTGGACGACACCGTGGCCGGAGCGGCAGGCGCCACGGTGGGCGCGGAGCCCGTCGCGGGCCTGGGGGCCCCCGAGTGCTTGAGCGCCTCCGCGATCCCGAACTCGAGCACCTTGCTCCGCGCCGAGCGGGCCTCGTCGGCCGGCGGGAAGAGCCGGTTCATGAACGTCATCAAGACGTCCTGGTTGGGCAGCGCGCCCATGGCCTCGACGATGGCCTCGCGCAGGGCGAGCGCGGAGGGGTAGCGCTCATTGGCGCGCTTGGCGGTGGCCTTGTGCACCACCGCGTCCAGCCCGCGCGGGATGTTCAGCGGCAGAGCGGGGAGCGTCTCGGTGAGCGTGGCGGTGTCGGCGTCCTTCGCGTCCTTGAAGGGGATCTTGCCGGTGAGCAGCTCGTAGAGGGTGAGCCCCAGCAGGAACACGTCCGTCTGGATGTTGACGGCATCGCGGCCGCCGAGCAGCTGCTCGGGCGCGCTGTACTTGCGCCGGTTGCGCACGCGGCGGCCCCCGCGCTCCCGGGGCGCCACACCCAGCGCGCCGTAGCCCGTCACCTTGCACACGCCCGTGAAGGAGATGATCAGCGTCTCCGGCCGCACGTCTCCGTGCACCAGCGGCGTGCCGTCATCGTTGCCGGCCATGTGCGCGTAGTGGATGCCCATGGCCGCGTCCGCCACGATCTTCGCGGCGAGCGGGGGAGGAATCCGCGGCGTCACCTCCATCACCCGGCGCAGCGTCTCGCCGTCGGCATACTCGGTGACGCGGGCCAGCCCCTGCTCCAACTGCGCCAGGCCGTGCACGCGCAGGATGTGAGGGTGCTCGAAGACGACCGCGCGGTTCGTCTCGCGGCGCAGCTTGTCGATCAGCTCCGCGTCTTGCACCACCTCCTGCGGCGCCCAGATGAGCACCACAGGACGAGGAGCAGCGCCCTCCTCGAGGGCCAACCCCAAGAAGGCGCGAGAACCCTCGCCCGACAACAGCGGACCGAGGGGCTGATAGCGAACCTGGCTCATGCGGGGATCATGCTAGAGGCGTTGGCCCTGGAACGGGAGGGTGATGTGGTACCCATACCGCCCCCGGCGTACGAGCAACAAGACGCTACGTCCCCGTCTCGCCGTCAGCAGGGCCTCTCGGAAGCTCTCCGAGTCAGGGGTTGGCTGGTTGTTAACCCTCAGGATCACGTCTCCGGGCTCCAAGCCTACCTCCTGGGCCACGGAGCCCGGCCGCACGCCGGAGAGGGCGACGACACCCCGCGCCTCCTTCACTTTGAGTCCTAGCCTCTCCCAGGCGAGAGACTCGATCAGCCGAGGGGGGAACTCCACGGGTGTCACCTGCAGTGTGCGCAGGTTGCCCTCGCGGAAGAGGATCAGCGGGAACGGGGAGCGGGCCGGGTAGCCGCGCACGCGGGTGTCGAAGTCCTCGGAGTCGCTGATCCGCGAGCCGCCCATCTCCGCCACGATGTCCCCTCGGCGGACTCCTGCCTGCTCGGCCGGGCTGCCGGGCTCTACGGTGTCCACCAGGGCACCATACGAGCGATCCCAGCCGAGCTGCGCGGCGATCGGGCTCGGCAGATCCACCGCGTCGATGCCCACCCACGCCGGGCGCACCTTCCCGAAGCGGGTCAGCTCGTCGACGATGCGCCGCACCTTGTCCGCGGGGATGGCGAAGCCGATGCCCTGCGCGCTGGCGAAGATGGCGGTGTTGATGCCGATGATCTCGCTGTCCACGTTGAGCAGCGGGCCGCCCGAGTTGCCGGGGTTGATGGCCGCGTCCGTCTGCACGAAGTCGTTGTAGACGGTGCCATCCTCGGCGCGGAACGTGCGCCCCGTGGCGGACACCACGCCCGCCGTCACCGTCTTGGACAGGCCGAACGGACTGCCGATGGCGATCACCGTCTCGCCGATCATCAGATCCGAGCTCGTGCCCAGCTTCGCGGTGGGCAGCGGCTCCTTGGCGCTCACGCGGAGCACCGCCAGATCATTCGGAGAGTCGCTGCCGAGCACCTCCGCCTCCAGCGTGCGCCCATCCGCCAGGATCACGTGGATGGCAGAGGCGCCGCGGATCACGTGATCATTGGTGACGATGATGCCGGAGGCGTCGATGATCACTCCGCTGCCGAGCCCCTGGACGCGCCGCCGCTGCTCACGGCCCCCGCCTCCGAAGAAGTCCTCCAGGAAGGAGCGCCGGCCCCGGAAGCGCGACTCCACCTCCTGCTCGGTGCCGATATAGACGACGGCGGGAGAGACTTTCTGGACCACCTCGACGATCGCGTCCCGGCGGCGCGCCAGGTCCGCGTGAGCGCTGGAGGTCAGCACCAGCGCACTCAGTAACCACCACTTCATACCTGCAACCCTCATTCCGTACCTCCTTCTACACCCCAGGTGTCGAGCGAGCGACGGCAGGACTGTCGGGAACCCCGCAGCATTCCCGGCACCGTCTGGATGCGGTGTGGGGCTCTTTAATAGATCAAGTGGTCGGCCAGAGGTGGGTTCGAGGGGCCCCTGCACTGGCGTCGAGGAGTGGGAGAGATGAGTCTCGTCCTGGTCGCGGACGATGAGCCGGCTGTGCTCGAGGTATTGAGCCAGGTGGTCGAGGACCTGGGGTACGAGGTGCTCCGAGCGCGGGATGGGGAGGAGGCGTTCGGACTGGCGCGGGTCCGGCGGCCCCAGCTGGTGGTGACGGACCACATGATGCCGCGGCTGAGCGGGCTGGAGCTGTGCCGCAAGCTGAAGGGGGATCCGCACCTCAAGGACGTGCCGGTCATCCTCTTGAGCGCGGTGCTGCCGCAGGGGGTACCGGAGGCCTCGGCCTTCCTGCACAAGCCCTTCGAGATCACCGACTTCGAGGCGCTCATCCGCCAGTCGCTGGCGCACGTGCCGGAGCAGCGCCTGGCGCCGGATGCTGCGCCGGTGGAGGCGCTGGGCCACTGGGTGGCGCAGACGCTCCAGGGGCCGCTGGCGGCGGCGCGCGAGCAGCTCCAGCGGCTGCAGGTGACGCCCGTGGTGGATCGGCAGGCGGTGGAGGCGCTGGGGACGCAGCTGCGCTCGATGGAGTCCCTGAGCCGGAGCCTCCAGGAGGCGGCGCGGCTGACGGCGGGGAGCGTGACGCTGCACCCGGTCTCCGAGGATCTCTCTCCGCACCTGCGGCGCGTGGTGGAGGCGTGGCGGGCGCAGGTGCCCGAGGTGACGATTGACCTCAGCGTGCCGGCAGAGCCGGTGGGGCTGCGCTTCGATCCCGAGCGCATCCGCCAGGTGTTCGACGGGCTGCTGGCCCACGCGGTGCACCACGGGAAGGGCCGGGGTGCGGTGCGGGTGGAACTGGTCGCCTCCAACTCCCTGGTGACGGTGCAGGTGCGGGACGAGGGCCCTGGCTTCACGGAGCAGGAGCTGCCTCGGCTGTTCACGCCCTTTCAGGCCCGGCCGGCGGATGGAGGTACGGGGCTGGGGCTGTACATCGCCTCGGAGCTGGCGCGCCTGCACGGCGGGGCGCTGTCGGTGGAGTCCCAGCCGGAGAAGGGCTCCACCTTCCGCCTGGTGCTGCCGAGGAGCTGATCAGGGGCGCTGGGACTTCAGCATCCAGCCGATCATCTTGTAGAGCAGCCGCGCGCCCACGTTGCCGTCCCACTCGCCGCCCTCGGGATCGGGAGCGACCTCGGTCAGATCGAAGCCGACGATGGTGCGCCCCGAGCGGACGACGCCGGCGATGAGGGCCGTGGCCTGGGGGAAGGAGAGGCCGCCGGGCACGGGCGTGCCGGTGTGGGGGCAGAGGACGGGATCCAGGCCGTCGATGTCGAAGGAGAGGTACACCTGCTGGGGGAGGTGGGCGACGATCTCATCCACCAGCCGGTTCCAGGGCACGCCATCGAACTGCTTCTGCTGGAGCGTGGCGTCGAAGTAGGAGTGGATGCGGCCGTTGGAGAGCTCGATGACCTGGTTCTCCTCCTCGCTCATGTCGCGGACGGCCACCTGGACGAGCGACTTCACACCGGGGAGGCGCTGCACCACGTTGTACATGATGGAGGCGTGGGACCAGGTGAAGCCCTCGTAGGCGTTGCGCAGGTCGGCGTGCGCGTCGAGGTGGAGCACGCCGAGGCCCGGGTACTTCTCGGCGTGGGCCTGGATGGAGCCGTAGGAGATGGAGTGGTCCCCGCCGATGGCGCCCACGCGCTTGCCCTTGTCGAGCCAGTGCTGGGTGGTGCGGTAGACGTACTCGTTCATCTTCTCGGAGAGCGTGTTGACCTCGGAGGCGGCGGCACGCAGGTCGGGCTGATCCGTGTGGACGCCACCGGCCTCGATGACGAGCTGGGCGCGCTCCTTGGCGCGCGTGTTCCAGGCGCGAAGCTCCTCGGACTCGGGGAGGAGGGCGATGCCACGCTCATAGGGGCGGCCGGTCTCGACGTCGAAGAGGTCGACCTGGCGACTGGCGTGGAGGACGGCGCCGGGGCCCTCGGAGGTGCCGCCGCCGTAGCTGGTGGTGGCCTCGAAGGGGACGGGGACGAGGACGACTTGGGCCTCGTCAGGGGAGTGGGGGAGGCCGAAGATGCCGGAGTCGGGGGAGGCGGCAGCGCCGGGGTCGAAGTGGGTAGCCATGGCGCGTCGCAGGATATGGAGTCAGCGGTGCTTGGCAATGACCTTCGCTCCGCACTCGAACGAGCAGCCGCTGCGTGGGTAGACTGGCTTGCTCTGCGTCGGACGCAGATCGAGGGGGAATCCATATGCGAGAGGCTGTGACGAGGTTCGGCTGGGGGCTGGTGCTGGGCATGGCGCTGGTGGGGTGCGGGGATGACAAGGAGGAGGTCCCCATCATCCAGACGATCCGGGTGGTGGAGCACGCGAGCACGGATGTCGTCACGGACAACGCGCCTCCGGGGGACTCGGTGGGGGACGTGCTGACCTTCGCCAACGATCTGTTCGACGAGAGCAACATGCAGAAGGTGGGCACGGACCAGGGCTACTGCGTGCGCGTGGTGGCGGGGCAGTCCTGGGAGTGCATGTGGACGGCCTTCCTCGAGAAGGGGCAACTCACGGTGGAGGGGCCCTTCTTCGATGCGAAGGGCTCCACCCTGGCCATCACGGGCGGCACGAGGGACTTCAACGGCGCCCACGGGCAGATGCAGCTCGAGTTCCGGGATCCTCAGGGCACGGAGTTCGACTTCATCTATCAGGTCCTGGTGGATCCCTGATTCATTCTGAGGTGTTCCATGTGGTTCTGGCGGATTCTGTGGCGCACCAATCCCCTGCTTCTTGCGATGATGGTCGGCTGCAGCGGCACCCCACAAGCCGTTCGAGTGGAGACCCGCCAGAGCCAAACCGTCGTCCACATTCCCCGCACCGCTGACGTGCAGCCGGTCATCTTGGCGCAACGGGAGTTCCAGCAGTCCATGAAGCAACTGGCGCGCAAGGTGCGGCTGACGGGGACGGCGCGCGAGATGGCGGAGAAGACGTTCCAACTCGACCCCGACAGCGGCAACTACCTCTTCCTTCCCGAAGACAAGAAGATAGTGCCGGATGGGCCTGGGGAGCCTCTGGAAGGAACGCTGATGCAACAGGAACTAGAGACGGCGGAGCGCTACCGGGTCTGGTGCCAGCAGGTGCATCACTTCTACGGCGACTGCCTGGGCGGCGCGCTGGTGGGAGGGCGCTATCTGGACATGCGTGGCCGCTACCTCTGGGCCATGGCCATGAGCAAGAGCCCCGTCCTGGACGAGCTGAAGAAGGCGCTGGGAGACATGGTGGAGTTCCGGGCTCTCTTCAGCGCGGCCCTGTGGACGGGCGCTTCCATGCTGATGATTTGCGCGCTCAATCCGGTGGTACCGGGACTGGTGGCCGTCATGGGCCTGGGGCTGGTGCTCTATGTGGGTTACGCCCCGCTCTACAGCCTCGTCTCCGGCTGGTTCCAATTGATGGGGGAGGTGAGGCACGCCACCACCTTCGAGGAGATCCGCGCGGCGGGCGAGCGCTTCGGCAAGGTGATCGGGGTGGAGGCGGCGAGGGTGTTTGCCTTGTTGGTGATGGCGGCCATTGGCCGGACGACGCAGGAGTTCGCGGCGACGCTGCCGACGCTGCCCGGCTCGGCCCAAGTGGCCATGCAGGCCGAAGGTCAGGCAGGAATCTCGCTTTCAGCCGTGGGGGCGCTGGAGGAGATAGCGCTCACGGCTGAGGGCGTCAGCGTCACGCTGCCTTCAAACGTGGTGGCCATGGCGGCGCGGGGCAGCCGCACCGAGGGGCCGTGCATCGAGACGCATCACATCGCCACGATCTGCAACGACAAGTCCACCGCGCGCGGTGGCCCGTGGACGCCGAGGTTCAGGGAGATCTTCGCCAAAGCGGGAATGACGCTCGATGATCCGGCAAACGAGGTATCACGAGATCGTGCTCGAACAGCTCGTCGAGGCTACGTCGGGCTGCGGGACCGTGGTGGAATGTCGCTCGGCTTTGGTGCGAGCACTCAGAACACTCGCCCAGGAGATCGCCACCCCCGGCACTGAACTGAACCAACTCGTTACCCGGAGTCAGACACGCTAGTCGAACGCCCATGACGAAGCGCTTCTTCAAGTTGTCGGACGATGTTTCCGTGCCGTACCGCTGGCACCTGGCGATGCCCACGGACGGTCAGGGCCGTAAGGTGGACGATGAAGAGTTCAGGCGTGGAAGCCCTGTCCAGTTCAAAGAGCGCTTGCGGATCCCCGTCGAGATTGCCGGGAAGCCGTTGGATTTCTCCGAGGCGGGAATCAAGATCCCGGTCGTCCATGTCCGGATCGCATCTATGCTTGCGGAGATTGCCCCTGCCGACGTGCAGTTGATCCCCGTGGATATTGAAGGCCACCCGGATCAGTACCTTATTCTCAATGCCCTGCACCGCATCCGCTGTATCGATGAGCAGGCCTCCAGGATTCAACTCTGGACGCACGAGGACGGAGTGCCTCACAAGGTCGGTCAATACCTCACCGTGCGAGATATGAGGATAGACAAGGCAAAGGTGGGGGATGCGAAGGTGCTGCGCCCCGAGGGATGGCCGTCAACGCTCATTGTTTCCGAGGAGATCAAAGCTGCATTGGAACGCATGAAAGCCACAGGGACGAAGTTCGCGGAGGTTTAACGGTGCTGCCCGGAACTCTCTTGAGTCGAGAAGTCGCGGCTGAGGTATTCAGTATCGTTGAAGGCAAGCTTGGCCGGTCAACGGCACGCGATTGGGAGTCGCGTTCCCGCGACGCAACACTGGACCTGATTGGGCGTCTTCCTCAAGAAGAGTTTTATGTGTACTACAGGCACCCGGTTCATGGATTCAAGGATCAATGCTCTCGCTGCGAGAAGCGAGAGTTGGTTGATTTCTTAATGGGGCGCTTTCGGAGGGAACGGGGCGATGGGATGGACATATATGTCGCGCCTCTGGATGTGAGCGTTGTGCTTGCTGGTAACCACGATGGAGATCTCTATCGGGCGGCATGACGTGTCGCAGGAGAGGAACAACGTGTTCGCTCGTTGCGGCCCGCTAGTCTCCTGAGCCGCCCACCACCAAGCCTATTCCCAATGCAGGATGAGCTTGCCCACGGTCTCGTTGCTCGCCATACGCGTGAGCGCGTCCCGGAGGTCCTTCATCGGCATGACGGCGTCGATGACAGGCTTCAGCGCTCCCGAGCGGAACAGCGGGAGCAGGTGACGCTCCGCCGCCTGCGCCAGGGCGATCTTCTCCTCCAGCGGACGGCTGCGCAGCACTGTGCCCGTGATGCGCAGCCGCTTCATCAGGATGAGGCCCAGGTTGACCTGGGTCTTGTTCCCAGCCACCAACCCCACGAGCATTGCCCGGCCCTGGGGCGCGAGCGCCTCCAGCGTCTCCGGAACGTAATCCCCACCCACGAGATCCAGCGCAACGTCTGCTCCCCGGCCACCGGTGGCCTCTCGTACCGCCTCAGCGAAGCGAGGCGGCGTGCCATCCACGAGCACCGTGCGCTCCACTCCCCACTCCCGGGCGCGCTCCAGCTTCGTGGCATTCCGCCCCGTGCCCACCACGCGCACTCCCATGGCCCGGCACAGCAGCGCCGCCGCGGAGCCCACGCCGCTCGCCACCGCGTGCACCAGCGCCGTCTCGCCCGTCCGCATCCCTCCCTGCAGCACGAGCGCGTCGAAGGCTGTCAGGTAGACCTCGGGCAGCGCGGCCGCATCCGCGAAGTCCATCCCCTCGGGCATGGGCAGGGCCTCGCGCTCGTGGACGGTGAGTTGCTCCGCCCAGGCCCCGCCTCCCACCAGCCCCATCACCCGATCCCCTGGCCGGAAGCGCCGCACCCGGGGCCCCACCGCGAGCACCTCGCCCGCGTACTCCAACCCCGGGACGTCTGGAGGCACATCCGGGGGCGCGGCGTAGTGCCCCTTGACCTGGAGTAGGTCCGCCCGATTGAGCGCGGTGGCTCGCACCCGGACGAGCAGCTCCGAGGGCCCTGGGGTCAGGTCCGGGCGCTCCTCGAGAGAGAGGACCTCGGGACCGCCTGCGCCTGTGGTGCGGAAGACTTTCATGGGAGCCTCGCTGGGGCCTTGCCCCTCGCAGGGCTCAGCCGTTCCACTCCGTGTAATGCGTCGTCGCCTCGCCCATCGCCAGCCCATGCCGCCGGGAGACCTGGAACAGGTGGGGAAACGCCGCGAGCTGATACCAGAAAGGCTTCCGATCTTCCCGCCGCCAGAGCGCATCGCGTGCAGCGCCGAACGCTCGCCACCACTCGCCCAGCTCCCGCCATGAGCGGAGCCGCGGGAGCGCCGTGGTCCACATGGCGAGCCCCACCATCACCGGCGTCTCCAGATCGGGCTCGGCGATGCCCCGGCCGAACATCGCCCGCCCGAGCCGCCCATCCTCCGGGAACAGGAGCAGGCCACTCGTCATCCGAGGGTTGCACTCGAGCGCGAACAGCTCTCCGCTCGCGGTCTCGATGAAGTCGAACCCGAGGCTCCCCGTGAAGCGCGTGCCCTCGAGGAAGCGCAGCACCCACTCCCGCACGCCCGCATGGCCGAGCGGCTCGTAGTAGAAGCCAGGCCCTCCCGGGAGCCGGTACCGCGGCCGGTAGCAGACATGCGCCACGAGCGCGCCCTCCCAGAGGAGGCTGGAGGTGCACAGCTCGGTCCCCTCAATGAACTGCTGGGCCAGCAGGGGCCGCTGGAAGTCGAGCCCCTCGAGGGACGCTCCCGCCTGGAGCAGCCGCGTCTTCTGGCCGAAGCGCGTGAAGGCGGGCTTGACGATGAGCCGGCGGTGCTCGCGCAGGAGCGCCTCCAGGTGTCCGGGTCCCTCCAGCCGCCACGTCTTCGGCGCAGGCAGGCCCAGGGCGGACAGACGCTGGTTGAACGCCCACTTGTCATGCAGCGCCACGAGCTGCTCGAAGCGGTCCGCCACCACCACGCAGCGCTCCCGCAGCCGCTCCAGGTGCCGCGCCACATAGAGGATCTCCTCCCCGGTGGGCACGAGCGCATCTACCCGGTGCTCCTCGATGATCGAGAGCAGGCGCTGGATGAACGCCTCCTCCTCGAAGCGGGGGGAGGGCACCTGGAAGGTGCGCGCCACGTCGCCCGAGTGCCGGGTCGCGTGGGTCGGGAAGGTGTCGCAGACGAGCACCTCATTTCCAGCCCGCTGGAGCTGGCGCACCGCCGCGAGCGCAGGGATGCCTCGCGCACCGGTCAGGAGGACTCTCACGACGGGTACTGGCGGGGGATCTCCTTCAGCGGCTCCGGGCCCGGCTCTTGGGCGGGCATCGGTCCGGTGAGCCACTGCCGGAGATAGTGAAGGAGGTACGAGCGGCGCTGCTCACCCGGTGGAGACAGCGCTGGCAGGTGGATCCACGACACGTCCGGGTAGGCGTGGTGGTTGAAGTCCAGCTCGCGGTGCAGGTTGAGCCAGCCATACGGCCACGGCGCCTCCAGGTTGAAGGCCCCCTTGAGCACATCCCGCGGCGCGTACGAGTGCTCCAGGTAGTTCACGCCGGACCAGAGCGCCCCCGCCGCCGCGTAGAAGAGCCCCAGCCTCCCCAGGGACAGGCCGGACAGCACGCCCACCCCGGTCATCCCCAGGGCGCACAGCAGCAGCTCCGCGCGGATGCGCCCAATGCTGATCTCCGGGTGGTGGAAGATGGCCTCCGCGATGTGGAGCCGCTCGGCCATGCGGCGGAACACACCCGGCGCCACGAGCAGCAGCAGCAGGAAGGGAGGGATGATCCAGTACCAGAACCCTACGAGCATCAGGTACCAGGCGATCGTCCGCCCCACCCGCGACTGGTGCGGGTAGTAGAGGTCGAACATCTCCTGGTCGCTGCGGTTCTTCAGGTGATGGCTCCAGTGGGTGATGGAGAGCATCGATGCCGACATGGGGAACAGCAGCCCGCAGAGCACGCCCAGCCACCGGTTCCACCCCGGATCCGGGTGGAGCTTGAGGTGCGAGGCCTCGTGGAGCAGAGCGAACTGCGTCTGGAAGAGCAGGGCGTACGCCACCACGCACAGGCCCAGCGCCCAGCCGCTCTCCACGCGCGCCCCCAGGAACAGCAGCCCCACCAGCGCGGAGAAGATGCTCAGCGTCAGGAAGGTGTTCAGGCGGTGGGGGATGCTGCGGAAGTCTCTCGGCGCGCCACTCATGCGAAGCCCCAGTATCACCCAAGTCCTCCCCGGGTTCAGCGCCGCTCTCGCCGATCCCCGATGACCCTTGCGGGAACCCCGGCGACGATGGCCCACGCCGGCACGTCCCGCGTGACGATCGCGCCCATGGCCACCACCGCGTGGTCTCCAATCGTCACGCCGTCCGTGACGCCCGCGTTGGCGCCGATCCACACGTCCGCGCCCACGCGGATGCCTCGCGACGTCACCGGCTGCTCGCGCAGGGGCCGATCCGGATCCAGCCCGTGGTTGAAGGCGTAGAGCGTGGCCCCCGTCGCGATGCGCGTCCCGTCCCCGATGTGGATGCCTGCCGACCCCCCGTCGATGCTGGCCCGGGCGTTGATGCTCACCTCCCGCCCCAGCGTCACCGGCCCGTGGATGAAGGCGTCCGCCGCGATGCTCGAGCCCGGCCCGATGACGAGGGTGCGTCCGGGCTCGGCGAACAGGCGGGCCTCGGGCGCCACGAAGCAGCCCTCCGCGATCTGGATCGTCTCCAGCTCCATGAAGCGCGCCTGCACCTCCCGCTGCCACTCCTCGGCCCACTTCCGGTGGCGAGGCTTCAGCGAGCGGTACAGCCAGGGCATCCACGAGAGCCGCTGCTTGTGCTGCACCCGGCGGCGGGCATCGAGCTCTTCCACGGGCCCGGGATCTCCCTCTCTCCTCAGCGCCGCAACACGAATGGCAGCTGGAGCTGGACCTTGGGCCGCTGGGGATCGGCCTTGAAGGCCACCTTGCCCATCTCGTCCTTCAAGCACTGAGCCAGGCTGCCGGGGATGGCCTTCGAGCCGGTGATCTGGGTGTCGGCCACCGCTCCAGAGCTCTCGACCGTGCTCACGAGCGTCACCCGGGTGCTCGGGGGAAGCGCGTCGCGATGATCCTTGGCGCACTGCTCGAGCTTGCCGAGGTGGGGGCGCATCGCCAGGGCGATGTCCTCGGCAGTGAACGGGCCCGGGACACGTCCCTGCTTCGGCGTCGATGTCTTCGGCGTCACCCCCCGTGGAGGCTTCACGTTCACAGGAGGCTCCTGCGGCGGTGGCTTGGGCAGCTCGGCCACGGGAGGAGCCGGCAGCGTGGGAGCTGGCGTGGGCGTGGGCTGCGCCACGACAGGGGCGGCCACTGGCGGCGTCGTCACGATGACCGGAGTCTGAGGCGCTGACTGAGGCATGAAGTTCCGGGCCACGAATCCCCCCACGGCCAGCAGCGCGACCGCCGCCAGGGCGCCACCGATGGCCATCGTGAGCCCCGTGCTCCGGGCCGGAGGAGCGCTCACCGGGGCGGGCGGGCTGACAGGCGTGGGCGGGCTGACCGGAGTCACCACCGCGGGGATGCCGTGGGGATCCGACGGCCGGACCAGCGTCTTCTCATACCCGGCAAGGTCCGTCTGCAGCGGGCGGTGGATCTCTCCCTCGGGAGGCGAAGGGATCGCCGCCAGCTCGGTGAGCGAGGGCACCTTCGTCTTGTGCTCGACATGGGCCTGGCCGAACAGGCCCTGCATGTACTGCGCGAGCTGCGACGAGCCCGGCACCGAGGGCGTCACGCGCAGGAACTCCTCCAGATCGGCCCGCATCTCCGCGGCGCTCGCGTAGCGATCCTCGGGGCGGCGCTCCAGCGCCTTCATCACGATCCGGTCGAGCGCCGGCGGCACGTCCGGGCGCCGCTCGCTCGGCGGAGGGATGGGCTGGGCCATCAGCGCCAGCAGCACGCCGATCTCGTTGTCCTTCTCGAAGACGCGGCGGACGGTGAGCAGCTCGTAGAAGGTGACGCCCAGCGAGAACAGATCGCTCCGGGCATCGATCGGCTCGCCCCGGGCCTGCTCGGGGGACATGTAGCCCCACTTGCCCTTCAGCAGCCCCGGCTGCGTCTGCGTCATCCGCGAGGAGGCCTTGGCGATCCCGAAGTCGAGCACCTTCACCGTGCCCTGGAAGGTGACGAGGATGTTCGACGGAGAGATGTCCCGGTGCACCAGCCCCAGGGGCTGGCCCTGATCCTGGAAGTCGTGGGCGAACTCCAGGCCCTCCAGCGCGGAGAGGATGATGCGGGCGGCAATGGCGATGGGCACCCACTGGCCCAGGGCGTGGGTGGCGGTGATCACCGCGTCCAGGTCCTCGCCCGCCAGGTACTCCATGCAGATGTAGTAGCGGTTGTCCGCGACGCCCAGATCCGAGATCTGGACGATGTTCGGGTGGTGCAGCCGCGCCGCCAGCCTCGCCTCGTCCAGGAACATGGAGACGAACTCCCGGGACTGGGAGAAGTGATCCAGCATGCACTTGATCACCACGTCGCGCTCGAAGCCCTCCGCGCCCAGCTGCTTGGCGAGGAAGATCTCCGCCATCCCGCCCTCGGCGAGCTTGCGCAGGAGCACGTAGTTGCCGAACCGGCGAGGCATGGTGACCGGCCGGGTCAGGGGGATCACCGCGGGTGAAGAGCTCATGGCCGGCGACTCCGGAGGGTGCGGACCCAGTATGCCTCGCTTTGCCCCGAGACGAGACGGAACACCAGGGTGTCCGTGGGCGGCAGGCGCTGGGAGAAGCGGCCCTTGGCGTCGAGCGCCACGGGCTGGCCGTTGAGGAAGAGCCGCGAGCCCAGGGGGACCACGCCCTCCACCGGCACCTCTCCGCGCCCGAGCTTCTCTCCCGGGCGGGGGCGGCTGAGGGCGAGGCCGCGGCGCTCATTGTCGTACACCAGCTCGAGCTTGTTCATCCGCCCGCCTGCCAGCTCGTCTCCCCCGGGGCCGAGCGCCGCCACGTACCAGAGGTAGCGCCCCTCGCTGAGTGAGCCCGGCTCCAGGGTGTACTGGTTCTTGTTCGTCACTCGCTGGAGGATCGGCGTCTTCACGTCCGCGGCGCGGTAGAGCCGGAGCTGGTAGGAGCGAGCGCCCTCACGCGGCGAGAAGGTGAAGTGCAGCGCGGGGGCCGCGCTCTGGAAGAGGACCCGGGCGTTGAGGCCGGTCTCCATCACCTCGGCCTTGGGGCTCTCGGTGACGAGCGAGGAGCGGCCACGATCCGGCTCGAAGCGGGCCGAGCCCTGGGTGCGCACGGCCCCGTCCTCACCGAGGAAACGCCAGTGCAGCTCGCCCCGGGCCGGCGGCTCCACGCGCACCCAGTCCGCGCCCGCGCGCCCCGCGAGCAGCGGCTTGCTGAAGGAGGGCTCCGGGGACACCTCCACCCGCAGCGGCCCGCCAGCGGAGGAGGGGACCTGGATCCCCGTCACGGACGCTCCGTCGGAGAACACCCGCGTCTTGGCGCCCGGCGGGAGCACAAGCGCCGGGGCGGGCTCCCGCGCGGCCTGCGCCGCCGCCGAGGCCCGGTTCACCTGCTCGCCGGCCTGGAGGACCGTGGTCTTCCCGTCGGCCACCAGCTCGGCCTGGCCGGTGAGGACCTCCACGGTGGAGCCGGCCTGGGGATCGCTCACCGAGATCGTGCTCTGCTCGGAGACCTTGAGCTCCACCTGGCCGCGGCCATCGCTGAGCTTCAGGGTGTGCTGCCCCGGGCCGAACTGGAGCCGTGCCTTGCCGCGGCTGAGCTGCAGCGCGTAGGTCCTCTGCTCCCCCTGGCGGGAGGCCTCCTGGAACGTCCCCGCCGAGTCTCCGGAGAGGTTCACCTGCAAGTCGTTGGAGCTCAGCCGGGCGCTGGCCTTCGCGGGGATCTCGAACGCCGAGCCGGGGCCCAGCTCCCGGGGCTGATCCGGGGCGAGCTCGGTGAAGGCGGACTCCTGCGCGCCCTTCACGCGGACCTTGCCGTCCTCGGGCTCCAGCGTGAAGACGATCGTCTGCGCGCGCACCACCTGCATGGGGGGAGGCTGGGGCTCGCTGAGATCGAGCACGATCTCCTTGCCCATCACGATGGGGACGGCCTGCCCATCCATGCCAATGACGCGGATGTCGCCGTACTGGAGCGTCAGCTTGGGCTCGGGGTCCCGGAGGTCGAACACGATGGCCGCGGCGGTGACCAGCTCCGCCCGGCCGAAGGGACCCGTGACGGTGAGCCCACCACCCGCCTCCTGCGGTGAGCTCGAGACGACGCGGCCCTGCTGCACCTCCAGGGTGAGCGCCCCCGGGGTGCCGTTGACGCGGAAGCGGCTGTTCTCGGCCACCTCCACCTCGGCCCCGTTGACGTACCGCACGCGCGCGGTGCTCCCAGGCCCGGTGACGATCGTCTCCCCGGGGTAGAGCGGCTCGTCCGCCTGGGCGGCGCGAGACGCGGCGTCCAACAGCACCGTCACCTGGCCCTGGACCTGGGTGAGCTGGGCGATCTGCGGTGCGGTGGGTTTCTTGTCACACCCCTCGCATCCCCAGAGGAGCAGGAGCAGCGGGAGCGTGAGGGAGAGCGCGCGCAAGGATCAGTTCTCCTGCGGTGACAGGTCTACGTAGAACAGCGCCTGGTCCCCAGCGCCCACGTCCACGGTCTTCGTCTGCGGGACGTAGCCTCGCGCCTCGAAGGTGACACGGTAGCGCCCGGCCGGCAGGCGGAGCTCGAAGTCCCCCGACGGGCGGGTGCGAGCGTTGAGCTTCGCCTCGGGGATCCGGAGGGTGGCCGCGACGGGGCGCCCCTGGGTGGAGCGGACGCGCCCACGCATCCAGGCCCGGATCTCCTCGCCCTTCTGCAGGAGGACCTCGACCGAGGCCTCGCCGTGGGACGGAACGACCACCAGCTCCTCCTGGGGCCGCACGCCACCACCCGCGAGCTTGAGCGAGACGGGTCCTGGCCCAGCCTCCGGCACCACGAAGAGGCCCGTCGAGTCACTCTTGGCGACCACCCGATCGCCGATCATCACCTCCACGTCGGGGACCGGGACCTTCGTGCCGTCGCGGCCCTCTTCGCGCACGGCCCGGCCCTTGACGACTCCAGGCCCGGGGATGCGCTCGAGCGGCAGGAAGACGCTGGTCTGCCCACCGGCGGGGAGGAGCACCTTCCGCTCCACCTCCTGATAACCCTCCGCCGAGGCACGGACAGCCACCGGTCCAGAGGCGAGCCCGTCCACGCGGAAGGCGCCACTGGCGTCGGCCTGGGCGTCCTTGCCTCCCACCTGGACGCGCGGGCTCTTCAGCGGGAGCGAGGGCTGTGGCCGCAGCGTGATCCACACCGTCCCAGGCGCGTCCGCCGAGGGAGGATCGGCCAGGGCCGCGGTGCTCAGGAGCACGAGCACCCATATCGCCGCGCACCGTGTCATGGCTGCCGGTCTCCTCCGAACACGAACTGGTACCCCGCCGCCAGGGACAACCCACCCAGGTTCCCGCTCACCCGGTTGCGCCCTGGCGCATAGGCCCACTCGAGCTGAGCGCAGAGGCGGCCGGGGCCTACGCTCCACGCGGCGCCGCCTCCCAAGGAGAGGGCGGGCCCCAGCGAGCTGAGCTTCTGCTTCAGCGAGTCCTCCTGGCTCTCCAGGACCACCTCTCCGCCCATGGCCAACACGCCCACGCCCGCATCCGCGAAGAGCAGCCCCCGCGTCAGGATCGGCTGGCTCCAGCGCCCACCCGCCCGGATGCCCAGGCCGCTGAGGGTGAACGTCTTCGTCACCGTGTCTCCGTCCGAGGTGGTGCGCTTCTCGATCACCTGGCCGTTCTTCTTGAGCTCGACCAGCACCAACGCCTCCCACGGTTGCTGGGCCAGGCGCAGGGAGCCCTCCACCCGGAGCCCCACTCCGTTCGACTCAGCGGCGTTGCTCTGACCGAACAGGAAGAAGCCCGCCGTGCGCTGCCACGCGACCCAGGGCGAGGCCGACGCCAGAGGCCCCGCCGAGGAGGCAGGAGGCCGCCCGTCGCTGGAGCCAGGGCCCTCCGTCGAAGCCATGGGCGCCGGGAGCGGCTCGAGCGGCAGCGTGAAGGCCCGATCCGTCTCTTCGATGGGAGCGGCGGAGACGCTCACCGGGGCGCCGCCCGGAGCCGGGGCGGTATAGGGGAGCTCGAAGGTGCCGCCCTCCTTTGGCTCGATGGGGCCGAGCGTTCCTCGATCCACGCTGATGGCCAGGGAAGGGACGGCGACGGCCGGGTTGCCGCTCTCGTCCACGACGAAGCCCTGCAGGCGGACCGGCTTGCCCTGGACGGGCGCCTCCAGCGCCACGAGCCGGATGCGTGCGAACCGGGGCGCGGGGAGGGGGACGGTCTGCGTGCGAGTCCGGCCCGAGCGCTCGGTGGTGGTCACCTGGGCGCTCGTCACCCCAGGGGGCACCTTCACGGGCACGGAGGCCTCGCCGCTGGCCGTGGCGGTGACGGGGCCGAAGGAGGCGGCGCCGACGGAGACCCGCACGCGCGAGCGGGGCGGCGCCTGGACGCGCAGCAGGTGGGTGCCATGGACGGGCAGGGCGAGCCACGCCCGGGAGCTGCTGGCGCCGCGCTTCACGGTGGCATGGAGCAAGGCCACCTGCGGGCCCTCCTGCTCGGCGGGCCGGTAGGTGGCGCTGAAGGTGCCGTCCTCGGCAGGGAGGGGCTCCGTGACGGACCCGACGTTGACGGTCAGCGACACCTGGGCGTCGCGCAGGGGCCGGCCCGAGTCATCGAGCGCGCTGAGCTCGATCCGCGCGCTGCCCCCGGAGGTGACGAACGACTTGTCGGAACGCAGCGCGACAGTCTGGCCCGTCAGGGTCAGGACCAGGAGAGTGAGGGTCGCTGCTGCCATGGTGCCTAGCGGTCGATCCTTTCGCGCCGCCGCAGTCTACGCGAACGCTCCCAGGGGCGCGACGCCGCCAGGAGGAGGGCCACCCATGACAAGAGCTGGCTCGGCAGAGAGGCAGCTTGGCAGCCACACCCGACGTTCACCCCAAGGTCCCCCAGGTTGAAGGTGACGGCCTTCTCCGGGGTGAGCGGGGCGCCCTCCGGGGTCGTATACCAGGCCGTGACGCTCACCTCCTGGTCGAGCTGCGTGGTGGTCTGGGCCGTGACCCTCACGGTCAGTGTCTTGTTCGGGTCCAGCACCGGGAGCACGGCGCTCTGGCCCTGGAGCGTGAGGGGCTCACCGTCGACCTCTGCCTTGACCAGGGTGAGGCCCGCGGCCTCCAGCTGCAGCACGCCGTTCATGATGGGCGTCTGGCCCTTGTTCTCGATCTTCACCTCGAGCTCCACCATGCCGCCCGGCTCCGCCAACGTGCCCTCCTCCTTGGAGCGGATGGAGAGCTCCACGAGGGGCTCGCTGCACTGAGGTTGGATGCGCCGCTCGAACGGCTCGCCAGAGGCCCGGTTGAGCGCGGTGCCATTGAAGGTCGGCCAGACGGCCAGCTGCTTCGTGAGGTCCGCTGGGCAGTCCGTCAGCCCGACAGAGGCCGTCCAGAGACCGGGGGCCTCCAGCTTGGGCGCGCTGACGAACAGCGGCGCATCGGCGGCGAAGGCAAGGATCTTGTCCGGGGGGAAGACGAACGGCCTGCCGCACGTGTCCCGCAGCTCGAGCTGGAGCTTGAGCTGCGCGTTGAAGGAGACGAGCGTGGGGATGAGCCGGGAGTCCTCCGGGAACGAGAAGCTCGACTCCAGCGGGCTCAGTGCGTTCCGCCAGATCATCGAGAGATCGCCCTCGGCCCGCACGCCGGAGAACGTGAACGGGACTTCCTCTTGCTCGGAGCTGGTCCAGACCACCGTCGCGGTGCCTCGGAAGGTGCCGATGACGCAGTCACCCGCGGGCGTCTTCGTCCCGAACGAGTGGCTGACGATGCTCGCCATGCGGAGCTCGGGCCGGCAGAAGCTCACCGTGGCGGGCTCCTGCACGGGATTGCCCTGCTCATCCACCACCGACAGATCGAACCGCACCGGCCCGCACGTCGGCGCCTGATCCTGGGGGGAGGCAAACACCACCACCTTGGGCAGGAGCACCTGGATGGACGGGCTCTCCCGGTGGAGATCGGTGTTGGCCACATCCTCGACCGTCAGCCGGTAGTCGCCCGGCTCTGGGAAGGTGAGGGTGAAGGTCTTCTGGCCTGCCTCCGTCAGGGGCTCGAAGGTGGCTTCCAGTGGGAGCCCCGGCACCGGGAGGTTGGACGAGAGGCGGACCTTGCCCCCGTACCCTTGGGCCACCTGGCCGAACTCATCGAAGGCCGTCACCACGATGGGGACAGGGGCGCCCAGGGGGGCTCTCACCGGCACCCCGGTGAACTCCAGGCGGCTCGTGAGGCCGGGCACCACCGAGATCGGACCGGACGTGCCCGTGAGCAGTCCCAGCACTCCATCGCTCGCCACGAGCGACATGCGGCCGAGCGTCGTCGGCCTGAACCACACCACCGCGCTCGTCGCGGTGTCGGGGATGAGCACCCGGTCGATCTCGGTCTGGCACCCGGCCAGGCCATAGTAGGTGCCCAGGATCGGACTCTGGCTCAGCAGGACCAGGACGCTGACCCCCAGATTGACCGGCAGCCCGGCAAGGTTCTGCACCTGCACGGTGATGGGGACGCAGGTGCCCGGCTTGAGCTCCAGCGGAGGATCCACGAAGGCCAGCTGCCCCAAGGTCGCGGTCGGCGCGAGCGGCTGCGGCGAAGGCGTGCCCGCCACCAGCAAGGGAGCGAGCAGCAGGAGGTAGCGCATGCGGAGCCGACAGCTCTTTGCCTGGTTCATCATTCCTCCGGGATCCGCCGATCGGCCCTGCGGCGGCTCAGCCTGGGAGGCTTCATCTTAGAGAAATGTGCACAAATGTTGCAATAATGTGGTGTAGGTGTGGGCGCGGGAGGCCTCGCTCGGCGCTGGCCGGCGAGGTCCTCAAGGCTTATTGAGAGCTTGGAGACACCATGCCGCTCCCCGACTGCCCCATCTGCCAGAAGCCCGTGGCTCCGCGCGCGGAGAACCCTTCCTTTCCGTTCTGCTCCCGGCGGTGCCGGGCCGTGGACCTGGGCCGCTGGCTGGGCGAGGAGTACCGCATGCCCGATCGGCAGGGGGATGAGCGAGAGGATGAGCTGCCCCCCGACCACCCCGAGCGGGGGAGCGACGCGTGAGCGGCTGGGTGGACCTGCACTGCCACCTGCTGCCGGGCGTGGATGACGGGGCGAAGACGCTGGAGGACAGCCTGGAGATGGCGCGGGCGCTGGTGGACCTGGGCTTCTCCACCGTGGCTCCCAGCCCCCACGCGCGCCCCGAGTACGCGCCGCCGGAGCTCGTCGAGCTGCGGCTCTCCGAGCTGCGCGCGGCCCTGGAGCGCGAGGCGATCCCGCTGACGCTCGGGCGCAACGCGGAGAACGTGTTGGATGACGCCTTCCTGCGGAGCCTGGGCACGCCAGCGGCGCGGATGCTGGGGGAAGGCAGGTATGTGCTGGTGGAGCTGCCGTACACGACGCCCGTGCCCTCCCTGCTGGACATCCTCTTCCGCATCCGGACCAAGGGAGTCACTCCGGTCCTCGCCCACCCGGAGCGCTGCCTGGAGTTCGAGCGCAAGGGCCGCGCGGCGGAGGCCGTGAGGGGAGGCGCCCTGCTGCAGCTCGACGTGGGGGCGCTCACCGGGCGCTACGGGGGGACGGCGAAGAAGCTGGCGCGGGAGCTCCTGGAGCAGGGGCTGTACGGGCTGGGCGCCACGGATCTGCACGCGCCCGTGGGGGCGAGAGACTGGGTAGGCAAGGCGCTGGCGGAGCTGCGCGCGAGGGCTGGGGAGCAGGCGTTCGGTCGCCTCATGAGAGACAACCCGGCACGTCTCCTGTCCGGGGAAGCCCTGGAGTCCGAGGGGGAGTGACGGTATACCCGCCCGCCGTGAAGCGTGCTCTCAAGCTCGTGGCCAGCCTGCTGGTCACCCTGCTGTTCACCTGGTGGGCGTTCCGGGGGACCGACTGGCAGACCCAGTGGGCCAGTCTCCGCTCGGCGAACTACCTCTATGTGCTGCCGTACTTCGGCATCCTCACCCTGATCCACCTCTGCCGCACGGTGCGGTGGGGGTGCCTGCTGTCGGGGATGGCGAAGGTGCCGTTCCGGCCGCTCAACGAGGCCTCGGGCATCGGCTTCATGATGCTGCTGGTGCTGCCGTTCCGGCTGGGGGAGTTCGCGCGCCCGTTCCTCATCGCCCAGCGCAGCCCCATCCGGCGCAGCGCGGCGATGACGTCCGTGGTGCTCGAGCGCATTACGGACGGGCTGCTGGTGGCCACGCTGCTGCGCGTGCTGCTCTTCTTCATCCCCGAGGAGACGCAGCAGGTCCGCTACGTGAAGCTGGGCTCCACGCTGATGTTCGCCGTGTTCGGCGGCGGGCTGGCCTTCCTGCTCTTCGCGCGCTGGCAGCACGACCGCGCGGTGCACCTGGTGCGCATCACGGTGGGGCGGGTGATGCCGGGGCTGGCCGACAAGATGGCGGACATTGTCGACGGCTTCGTGGGGGCGATGCGCCAGCTCCCGGGAGCGCGGCAGCTCGCCCTCTTCTTCGTCCTCACGCTGACGTACTGGGGCCTGAACGGCGCGGGCATGGCGCTGCTGGCGCGGGCCTTCGGCTGCGTGGGCGTGGCGGATCCCTCGTGCCAGCCCATGAGCCTGACGCTGTTCCAGGGCTACGTGGTGATGACGGTGCTGGTGGTGGGGCTGATGATCCCGGCGGCGCCTGGGATGATGGGCACCTTCCAGGCGGCAACGAAGGTGGGCCTCAGCCTCTTCCTGCCCGCCACGGTGGTGAACGCCAGCGGGCTGGCCTACGCCAACGTGGTGTGGCTGTGCCAGACGGTGCAGCAGGTGGGCTTCGGCCTCCTCCTGCTGTCGGTCGGGCACCTGTCCTTCCGGGACATCGCCACCAAGCTGAACAAGGAAGGCGAGGCCTCCGCGCCCGTGGCGTGAGGCCCGCTCCTCCCGGGCTCGGGACTACAGCTCCTCGTTGAGCCAGCGGACGATGGCCACCTTGATGGAGGAGGGCGGCTCTTCGCGCGGCGGGGGCTGCGGGGGACGCACGCCCTGCAGCTCCCGGATGAGCCCCAGGGGCAGGACGTCACGGATGTGACGCGTGTCCGTGGCGGTAGCGGCCGTCACGGCGTGCCTCCGCGGCCATACTTGGACAGCAGATCCTCCACCGCCTCGCGGAGATACTCGCTCTGCGCGATGCGCGTCCGCCGGGACAGCTCGCGGAGCTTCTGCACCTGCTCCTCGGAGACGAGGACGTGAGTGGAGACGACCTCGGCCTCGAGGCCGGAGCGGCGTTCACCGGAATCGAGCGGAGCCGACACGGTGTCGGCGCTCAGCGGGCTGATGTTGCCATCCTGCATCAGAGACCTCCTGGCGTGGCGGGCTGCTACAGGCCGCTACTGGCCTGTGGGCGGCATTAGGAGGTCGCCTGGGCGTTCCGTCAAAAAAAGAACCTGGGCCTCCCTGCCGGGTCAGCGGGGCAGGAGGGATGGGCCGAGGGCCTCCTTGGCGCTCAGGTGAGCAGCCGGGCAGCCGGGGCGTCGCGTCAGCCGCCTCCTTCAAAGCTGGTGCCGTGGGAATGGCTCGGGGTGGGCGAGAGGCGGGCGTCGAAGGAGTTCCTCGCTCGGCTGCTGCTCGGGGGCAGTGTCGCTCTCACGTTGAGAGGGCGGACACCAAGGAGGCCAGGCGATGACCAGGGCACGGTGGGGACTCGGCGGCGTGGGGCTCGGGGCGGGAGCGATGTACTGGGCAGATCCACGCAGCGGCAGAGCCCGCCGGGCCCATGTCCGGGAGAAGGCTCGGCATCTGATCCTGGGAGCGGGAGATGCGCTGGAGGTGGTGGCGCGGGACATGGCGCACCGGGCGCGAGGGCTCGTGTTCAAGCTCCGGAGCCGGCTGCACGAGGAGGACGTGGACGACGTGACGCTGGAGGCGCGCGTGCGCTCGGCGCTGGGGCGGGTCTGTTCGCATCCAGGGGCCATCCAGGTGTCCTGCCGGTACGGGCGGGTGGAGCTGAAGGGGCCTGTCCTGACCAGCGAGCTGAAGCACGTGCTCTCGCAGGTCCGGCATGTGCGAGGGGTTCGGGAGCTGGACGACGATTTGGAGAGCCATTCGGAGGCGAGGAGCCATCCGGAGCTTCAAGGAGGCGTGGGGCGTCCGGGGATGCGGCCGGAGTTGATGCAGCGCCACTGGTCGCCGACGGCGCGCTTCCTGGTGGGGCTTGGGAGCGTGGGGTTGCTGGGCTATGGCCTCTCGCGCCGAGGGGTGATGAGGCCGGCGCTGAGCGGGGTGGGGCTGCTGCTGGGGCTGCGCAGCGTGACGAACCTCGAGCTGCGGCGGCTGACGGGGGTAGGGGCGGGGCCGCGGGCGCTGTCGCTCCACAAGGACATCACGGTGCACGCGCCGGTGAACGAGGTGTTCGCGTTCTGGCAGGCGATGCACAACTTCCCGCGCTTCATGCGCCACGTGGAGGAGGTGCGGATGAGCAAGGAGGGCCGGTCGAGCTGGAAGGTGCGAGGGCCGGCGGGGATCGTCTTCGAGTGGGACGCGATCATCACCCGGATCGAGCCGGGGCGGCTGCTCGAGTGGAAGAGCGTGGAGGGGGCGATGGTGGAGAACGCGGGCACCATCCGCTTCGAGGACGCGGGAGGGGGGAGGACGCGGCTGGACATCCGGCTGTCGTACAACCCGCCAGCGGGGGCCATTGGGCACGCGTTCGCACGGTTGCTGGGGGCCGATCCGAAGAAGCAGATGGACGACGATCTGCTGCGCTTCAAGTCCTTGATGGAGCTGGGCAAGGCGACAGGCCATGAGACCGTGAAGCGCGACGAGCTCGTGCCGGGGCGCGGGGTGGAGACCTGGGTATACTGAGCTTCTTCTCCCAAGGAGCAGCCGTGTTCCGACTCGAAACAGACCGGACACTCATTGAGTCGTTCCGCCCGCGTGACCGCCGGGTGATCGAGATGCCCGCGGGAGTGACCTTCCCGCTCTTCGTGCGCGACTACCTGGCGTGGACGGAGACCTCCGGGGCGCGCGTGTATCTCGTCTTCTCCGCGCCGGGCAGCCGCAAGCCGATTGGCATCATCTTCCGCCGCGACTCGCAGGATAGCGGGCTGGGTACGTCTCGCATCTGCGAGTGGTGCCACAGCTACGGCTCGGCGAGCGAGGTGGGGTTGCTCACGACGGACGTGAACAGCAAGCGCCGCGTGGGGGTGCACCTCTGTGTGGACCTGCGCTGCAAGGAGAAGCTGGAGGATGCGGCGGACCGTGCTGGGCGTCATCCGATCGAGGTCCTCAAGCAGCTCCAGGAGCGCATGTTCCGCTTCGCGCACGAGGCGCTCGGCATCGAGGCCCAGCCGGCGGCGTAGAGGCTCACGGGGTTGCCAGAAGAAAGGCCCCGCCCCCAGAGCAAACTGGGGACGGGGCCTCTGGCCCGGGACGGACATGAACCGGCTCCCTGCCGGTTAGGGAACCGCCGCCCGGGCTCTCCTCCCGATCCTGGGCTCGACAGCGGTGCTAGCGCAGGGCCGGGCGAAGTGCTTCTTGAGCGCGGCCACATGACCGGCCGTGGTCTCGGCCATGATGGGCAGGATCACCGCGGGATCCCCGCCCTGGGTGATGCCGAACTCCCGGGGCCACTCGAGGAATGTCTGGCCGGGCTCATTCGTCACCGGCCGGAGCCGGTACGTGGCGACGTACCCCTCGAGCATCCCGCCGATGATGGAGCGGTAGGTGACGGAGTGGTCGCTCTCGGAGCGGCCGATCACCTCGTCGACGATCTTCTGGCCGGACGGGACAAGAGTGAGTTCGTAGCGGGAAGGCACCTTCTCGGGCGATCCGCCATCGACCCACATGAAGTCCTTGATCCCATCGCCAAAGGCAATCGCGATGAGCTTCGACATGTCACGAAGCTCCTGCCACACCTTCTCGAGTGGAGCGTCCAGGATGACCGAATTGTAGACAGGGTATTTTGCAATGTTCATGAGCATGACCTCCTAGCCATGGGCTGGGACGTGGTTGGATTCGCCTTCCTTGACTTCCACCAGCTGCATCATCCCGAGATCTTCATGGATGGGGATGTGGCAGTGCATCGCGAAGACTCCGATGTAGCGCTTGTAGCGGGTGATCAGCTCGGTGCTCTCTCCCGGGCGCAGCAGGATCGTGTCCCTCCACACGAGCTTCCCGTCCGGAGTCTTGATCTGGAAGGGATTGACGTGGATGTGGAAGACGTGAACCAGACCCGGGAAGCCGCCCACGGGCTTGTCGAGTGAGCGGATGATCCACTTCTCCACCCTCCCGAGCTTGAGCGGGAGCGGAGGCGCCTTGGGATCGAAGGGCTTGCCGTTGATCAGGAACACGACAGGCTGCCCCGGCACGAAGGACGTGGAGAACTCGACCGTCTGCGTGCCCTTCACCTCCTGCTCCTGGAGGGTCTTGAAGGGAGCCAGCGGCTGCAGCTCCTGCTCCGTGGGCAGCTTCTGCTTGACCGGAGGCCCCTTCACCTTGATGCGGGCCAGGATCCTGCGGTCGTCATCCGCGGGGAGGTCCGGGTCTGGCTCCACGTTCATCAGCAGGTAGGTGCCCGCCTTCAGGGGCTTGTTGTGCTCGTCGGTCGCGGACACCAGCACATCCGTGCGGGAGCCCGGGTACAGCTCCGTCGTCTCCACCTTGTCGAGCCGGCCCGTGGTGATGCCATCGTGCGCGATCTGATACTGGGGGAGGACCGTGGCCTGGGGCGCTTGACTGGGGACCAGCCTGACGTTGAGTACCTCGTGGATGCCGGCATGGATGAAGCGCCAGCGCTCCACGGCGCCTGGCCTCATCTCGAACTCGGGTTGGACCTCGCCGTTGATGGTGAAGTACAGCCCCGCCGCAGCCCAGGCGCCGGGCCTGAAGGGAGCGTCATCGTCCGGCGGGAGCTCCAGCCCGTTCACCGTCTTGCTGGGATCCTCGGGATCCTGGATGCCCAGCAGGTAGGTGATCTGCTGGAAGAGGAGGATCCGCTCCTTGGCGGCCTTGATGGCCGGGACCTTGTCGATGTCACCCCGGATGATCAGCGGGCCTGCCAGACCGCTGGCGAGCTGAAGGGTCACCGAGCCGTGGTTGTGAGCGTGGTACCAGTAGGTCCCCGCGGGGTGATCACTCGGGATCGGGATCTCGTAGTGGAAGTGCTCGCCGGGCCGGATCTTGAGCAGGATGTTGTCCGAGTTGCCGGCGGGCGAGACGTGCAGCCCGTGGACGTGCAGGTTGGTCGTGTTCTGCTCGTGCTCGGTCCCATGCCCGTGCCCGGGGTCATGGTCGTCCCCGTGCTCGCCTCCAGGAGGCTGAGCGGGCGGGTGCGGCTGCTCGGGGAGATGGTTGCTCAACGAGACGAGCAGCATGTCTCCCGGGCGCCGCTCGATGGTGGGGCCCAGCAGCTTCCCGTTGTAGGAGCGCAGCTTGACCTCGTCCCTCACTTTGCACCCGGTCGCTTTGTCCAGACGTTTGATCTGGTGGGTGCCGTACCTCACGTCCAGGCTCACTGGCTCCTGCTGCTTGTTCGGGCTCTGAGCGTAGAGCTCCTGCAACTCTTGCATCTTGAACATGTTCTCTGCTCCAGGTGTCGGATTCATTTCCTGCGCAGAGCTAGGTCCCGCTCGTGAAGAATGTGAACGTGGGCAGCGCTGCGCTCGCTCGCCCGCTGGCTTGCTCGTCCCACCACCGCGCACTCACGCGGCGCGGACCGGCGCCAGGTCGATGTAGATCTGCACTCCACGGATCTTGTCGCCCTCGAAAGTGAGGATGCTGCAACAGGGCAGGGTGATCACCTTGCCGTCGTGGCGGGTGTAGGTGGCCTCGATGTCGCAGATGACCGAGTTGGCCTGCTCCCAGACCTGTTGGATGCGGTGCTGGGTCCGTGAGGCCTTGCTTCGGAGGCCCGCTACGGAGGTCAGGATGCTCTGCGCCCCGCGAACAGCGGGATCGCTGCCCAGCTGATACACCGCGTCCGCGGTGAAGAACCAGCTGAACTCGTCCATGTTCATCCCATCCACGGCCTCGAACATCGCCCTGGCGATCTCCGAGCGCCGGCCTGAGGACGGAGCAGCCGTCTTCTCCACCGCCACCTCCTCGGCGGAGCCTCGCGCCTCCGGGCCGCCCGTGCCCGAGGGCCAGGCGAAGCGCGTGCCGGCGGCCTCGTTGTACTCGCGCTGCGCCCGTGTGAAGCCCGCCTTGGCCTTGCGCGTCACCTGATTGAACTCGAGCTGCTCGCCGTTCGGACCCTTGCAGTAGAACAAGGACCACCCGAAGAAGTCGCCGAAGTCCGTGTCCGAGTACCCCGTCACCGGGTAGGCCTCATCGGGCCAGAACTTGTTGGCGTAGTACTTGAGATCGGCATCCTTCCGCTCGGCTTCGGAGCCCACATGGATGATGCGGTTGCACACGACGCGGGTGAGGCCCCTCCGCTGGCACTCCTCTTCCAGCGCCTGAGCGAAGAGGTTGAGGTCCACGTCGTCCCTCACGTGGAAGGACAGGTGTGACGCGTTCGCTCGGCCGACAGAGGAGGGGAGCGGGGTGCCCCAGTTGGGCGCGTGGGCATCCCGATGGGCGTCGCGGAAATGGAGGAGCTCTACGCACGCATTGCCGAACGAGATGAACCGGACGTCCAGCGCTTCGCGGCTTCCATCGCGGATGTCCGGCACGGCCACCGTCTTCGGGTCGCCCTTCTGGCTGAGCGCGTCAATGTCCTCCTTCTGGAAGAGCGTGTTGTAGAGGATCTCGCCATAGAACCCATCCCCGCTCAACGCCAGCTTGCCCCCCAGGACCTCCGTGTAGAACTCGATGGCCTTGTCCATGTTATCCACGGTGAAACCAAAGTGTTGCACCCCCTGCAGGCAGTGGCCGAGGCTCGATCTTCCCCCCGGCTCTCCCTGCAGGAGAGCGGCTGCGATGTTCTTCATGGCTGCTGGCTCCTTGCACTGCGAATGGACTGTGAATGGGCAGGCTCGATGCGGGCCTGTGACGCGTCCGGGTAGACCCGCCACTCCTTGCTCAGGGCTCCCTCGGGGCGAGACACGTCTCAGTCCGCGAGCACCTGGGTGATGTCCATGTAGATGCGAAGCTCCCGCACCTTGCCATCCTGGATGCGGATGGTGTCGCAGCACGGGAGCTTGAAGATCTTCCCGTCATGCCGCGCGTAGACCACGTCCATCTCGCACACGACGGTGTCGTCGCTCACCTTCCACATGTTCCTGATCTGGTGGTCGATCGCCTTGACCTTCGCCAGGAAGGCCTGCGAGCTATCGATGATGCCTCGCGGGCCGTGGGCGGGCGGGAAGTTGCTGAACTGATACAGGGCATCGTCATGATAGAAGCGGGCGAAGTTCTCGACCTGCATCGACTCTCCCGCCAGGAACATCCGCCGGATGAGGCTGAACTCCTCCCGGGAATCACCGTTCGAACGCGACTGTCTCTCGTCCATGTCCGCTTCCTCCGCGGGGCTGTTGTGGATTGTGTGGCCCCGTCACTTCCAATCACCGAGACAGTCGCGGCTGGGGAGAAATGTGAACGAGGCCCCTGTCTTCTACATCGCGGGCACACCTGACTCATGGACCGCGTGGCGCTGTGCGCTGAAGCCCGCACTGTCTCGGGGACTGTCGAGCAGCGCCTTCACCACGGCCTCGAAGGTCTCCAGACTGCTCGGCTTCCGCAGGCACACGTCGGCGCACCACGGCTCGGGGACGGCCTCGGAGCTGTGGAGGATGAGGCGGGTGTGGCCGAGCAGCGCGCTGTGCCGCAGCGCCTTGCACAGCTCAATCCCATCCATGCGCGGCATCCGCCAGTCCGTGAGGATGAGCTCGGGCTCCAGCTCGACCGCGAGCCTCAACGCATCCACGCCATCCAGCGCGGAGACCACCTGGAGCCCCATCTCTTCCAGGAGATCGGTATAGAGGTTCAGTAGATCAAGATCGTCGTCTACGACGAGAACAAGGCTCATGGCGTCCACCTGCATCCTTCGGGGGTTCAGCATCCCGCCCCCTATGCAGATGGTGGTGCGCAAAGGCGTATGTGAACGAGGTGGCGCGGCTCGCTTCAGGGCCTCGTTGAACCCTGCCGAGGGCGTGAGCCCCTGGCTGCCTGGGAGCCTTCAGTGTAGCCCGGAGGAGATCAGGCTCTCCTCGATCGCGAGCTCCCGGAGATGCTCCTTGAGCCGCTGAAACTGCTGCCGGAGGACCGCCACCCTCTGCCTCAGGTCTTCGGGGGCCAGGTCATGGCCCGCCATCGCTCGAGCAACCTCATTCCAGGAGAGCCCGTCCTCGATCCGCAGCGTGAGGATCATCCTCTCGTGCGGGGTGAGCTTGTCCTGCAAGGCACGAAAGCGGTGCTTGATATCGGTCCGGAGCCATGGCTGGGTCATGCTGCGCTCATGGTGAGGCTGGTCGGCGAGCGCACCATCGCTTGCCCACTTCTCCCGGCCATGCAGCGAGCGAAGGTACTGCGCGCAGGTGTGACGGGCCACGCGATAGGCCCACGTCCTGAACGAGGACTCCCACCGGAACGCAGGAAGGGACTTCAGCAAGCTCTCGCTGAAGGCGCCGTACGCATCATCCACCCAGTCCGGCTGCCTGAGGATCGCCATCATCAGCTTGCGGAGCTCGAGGCCGTAGGCCTCCAGCGCGAGCGCGACGGCAGGCTTGTACTCGCTCGCCTCGCACAGCCTCCGGAGCTCCTCGTCCACGTGCTGACGCTCGCTTGTCTCCATGGCATCGCTCCTTCCCTCAAGGCTCTCTTCCAATAATGCCAATCCACGCGGGCCACGCTGAAAGCCCCTGCGGTGGGGGTTCCACTCCTGGCTCCTCAGCAGCCGAGCTTTGCGTGTGAACGGGGGCCCCGCGGGGCCCTTGTCACATTCGACGGCCGCCGCGCCCATCTGTCCGCTTCCAACATGAGGCGAGGATAAAACTCGATGAACAATATCCAATTTCCCTTTTCAGACTCCATCGCTGGCTACGTCGTCTCCGCCGATCCGGGCTCCGACACCTTCAAGCTGAAGACCTCGGATGGACGAGAGTTCTCGATCAGCATCGCTCCGGCGGCCTACGCGAAGGTCGTGCGCAACCTGGGAGAGCCCTACCGGGACTGTAGCGACCAGATGAAGGAGATGCTCGTGCCGGGGCGCCCCCTCTTCGTCTACGGCACCTTCTACCCGGAGGCCGCGGGGCTGGAGTTCGAGGCGCAGCACCTCACCTTCCTGGGAGAGGCAGCCGGGGAGTACCGCTTCGAGGAGCAGAGCTGGTGGATTGCTCAGATCAAGGAGCTCAGTGAGTTCTACATGCGAGCGCAGTTCGAGGGCGGCCCGATCGATTACCGCCGCTATCGCACCTCCATCAGCCTCGATGGCCGCAAGCTGAGCCGTGGCACCGTCAGGCAGGAGACCGACACGATCTCCCGCCAGGTGTATGGCTTTGCCACGGCCTTCCTCATGACGGGTGAGGATCGCTACCTCGAGGCTGCCGAGAAGGGGACCGAGTACCTCCGCGACCACATGCGCTTCAAGGATGCCGAGGAGGGGATCGTCTACTGGTACCACGGCATCGATGTGAAGGATGGTCAGGAGGAGAAGGTTCGCGCCTGCAACGTCAAGGGCAACATCGGCGTCCTCGAGGACAAGATCTTCGCCTCCGAGTTCGGCGACGACTACGACGCGATCCCCGCCTACGAGCTGATCTATGCGCTCGCCGGACCGGTCCAGACGTACCGCGTCACCGGTGATCCGCGCATCCTCGACGACGCGGACAAGACGGTCGAGTGCTTCCGCCGCTACTTCCGCGACACGTCCGGCCAGGGCGGTTACTTCTCACACATCGATCCGATCACGCTCGACCCCCGGAGCCCGACGCTCGGGAGGAACCGCGCCCGGAAGAACTGGAACTCGAACGGTGACCACGCGCCGGCCTATCTGATCAACCTCTGGCTCGCCACCGGCGACCCGAAATACGCCGACTTCCTGACCGAGACGGCCGACATCATCGCGCAGCGCTTCCCCGAGCCCGGCCGCAGCCTCTTCGTGCAGGAGCGGTTCCACGAGGACTGGAGCCCTGACAGGGAGTGGGGCTGGCAGCTCGACCGCGCCGTGGTGGGGCACAACCTCAAGATCGCGTGGAACCTGATGCGCATCCACCACCTCCGGCCGAACGCCCAGTACGTGGAGCTCGCGCGCACGATCGCCGAGATCATGCCGAGCGTGGGCTCGGATCGGCAGCACGGCGGCTGGAATGACGTCATGGAGCGGACGCTCCGCCCCGGGAAGCAGGAGCACCGCCTCACCTGGCACGACCGGAAGGCCTGGTGGCAGCAGGAGCAGGCCATCCTCGCCTACCTCATCCTCTGCGGCTCGCTCGGGGATGAGACAGCGCGGGTCCACGCCCGGGAGGCCATGTCGTTCTACAACACAAACTTCCTCGATCACGACGATGGGGGAGTCTACTTCAACGTGCTCGCCAACGGGCTGCCGTACCTCGTGGGCAACGAGCGGCTCAAGGGCAGCCACTCGATGAGCGGCTATCACTCCTTCGAGCTCTGCTACCTGTCCGCCGTCTACACGAACCTGCTCATCACCGGGCAGCCGATGGACTTCTACTTCAAGCCGGAGCCGGGCGCGTTCAATGGCCTGCTCCGGGTCTCGCCCGACATCCTCCCGCCGGGAAGAGTCCGCATCGCCAGCGTGACCGCGGATGGAGAGCGGTACACCGCCTTCGATGCCGACAAGCTCATCGTGCGTCTGGCCGATTCGAACCAGCGCATCAAGTACCGGGTCCGCCTGGAAGCCGTCACCCGATGAACCCCACTCCTCGAGAGGTCTACCCCATGGAGATTCAGATCAAGAGGCACCAGAACGCGCTGGTCGCGGAAGTCACGGGAGAGATCGACGGCAGGACGGCTCCCGAGCTGGAGGTGGTCGTCTCCCCGCTGTTCCAGGGAGGGCCGCTGGTCCTGCTCGACCTGACCCGGACGACGTACATGTCGAGCGCGGGCCTCCGGAGCCTGCTCCTGCTCCACCGGGAGGCCAGCGCCCAGAGTACGCGGCTCGTGTTGGTGGGCGTCTGCCGCGAGATCCAGGACGTGATGGGCTCCACCGGCTTTCTGAGGTTCTTCCAGCTGGCGGAGACGCTCGCCAGCTTTGGTCAGGAAGAGAGTACCCAACCATGAACGCGCGAAGAATCGACAACTACCCCCAGCGGACGCATGGCGAATTCCGGCTCCGCGCGGGGCGGCCGCTCCCCTTTGGCGCGGCGCCGGTGGCCGGCGGGGTGAACTTCTCCGTCTTCTCCCGCCGGGCCACTGCCGCGACGCTGGTCTTGTTTGAGAAGGGGGCCGCCGTGCCGTTCGAGGAGATCCCCTTCCCGAAGGAGTTCCGCATCGGTGACGTCTTCGCCATGGTGGTCTACGGCCTCGAGCTCGAGCGGATCGAGTACGGCTACCGGATGGACGGGCCCTACGAGCCAGCCGCGGGGCTGCGCTTCAACCCCCAGGTGATCCTGATGGACCCGTACGCCAAGGCGATCTCCGGCCGCAACGTCTGGGCCGAGCCTCCCGACTGGAGCAGCCCCTACCCGTACCGCGCCTGCCTGGTCCCCGAGGACTTCGATTGGGAGGATGACCGCCCGCTCGAGAAGCCGCTCGAGGATCTCATCATCTACGAGGCGCACGTCCGCAGCTTCACGCGCCACCCCTCGGCGCAGGTCCAGCACCCCGGCACCTTCGCGGGGTTGCTGGAGAAGATCCCCTACCTCAAGGAGCTCGGCGTCAACTGCATCGAGCTGATGCCTGTGTTCGAGTTCGACGAGTTCGACAACAGCCGCACGCACCCAGACACCGGCGAAGGGCTCCTCAACTACTGGGGGTACAACACCGTCGGCTTCTTCGCGCCCAAGGCCGGGTATGCCGCCACCGGCAGGCTGGGCATGCAGGTGGATGAATTCAAGACGCTCATCAAGGAGCTGCACCGGAATGGCATCGAGGTGATGCTCGATGTCGTCTACAACCACACGGCCGAGGGGAACGAGCAAGGCCCTACGCTCTCGTTCCGGGGGCTCGACAACAGCACCTATTACATGCTGACGCCGGACGGCTACTACTACAACTTCAGTGGCGTCGGGAACACCGTCAACTGCAACGATCCGGTGGTCCGCAGCATGGTCCGCGACAGCCTGCGCTACTGGGCCTCGGAGTTCCATATCGATGGCTTCCGCTTCGATCTCGCATCCATCCTCGGGCGAGATCCCTGCGGCGGACCCATGGCGAGCCCGCCGCTCCTGGAGGCGCTCGCTTTCGATCCGATCCTCAGCAAGTGCAAGCTCATCGCCGAGGCTTGGGACGCTGGCGGGCTCTACCAGGTGGGGAGCTTCCCCGCCTATGGCCGCTGGGCGGAGTGGAACGGGAAGTACCGCGACACGGTGCGAAGGTTTTTGAGGAGCGACGCCGGCCAGCTCGGCGAGCTCGCGCAGTGCATCCAGGGCTCGCCGAACCTCTACGGCGGGAACGGTCGTGGCCCCACCGCCTCCATCAACTTCATCACCTGCCACGACGGCTTCACCCTCCATGACCTGGTCTCGTACAACCAGAAGCACAACGAGGCGAACGGTGAGGGCGGCCGGGACGGGAACGATGACAACCTGAGCTGGAACTCGGGCGAAGAGGGCGAGTCGGGCGATCCCCAGGTCCAGGCGCTGCGCCTGCGCCGGATGAAGAGCGCGGTGGCCCTCCTGATGGTGAGCCAGGGCGTCCCGATGCTGCTCTCGGGCGACGAGCTGGCTCGCTCTCAGGGCGGAAACAACAACAACTACTGCCACGACAGCGAGCTGTCCTGGATCGACTGGGAGCTCACCGGGCCAGGAAGCGAGATGCTGCGCTTCGTGAAGCACTGCATCGCGTTCCGCCAGCGGCACACGGTGCTGCGCTCGAAGGAGCACCTGCGCAACGCCGACTTCCTCGAGCTGGGCTCCGCGGACATCTCCTGGCACGGGACCCGGGCCTGGAACATGGACTGGTCGGGGGAGTCCCGCCTGCTCGCGTTCATGCTGGACGGGCGCTACGCACGCGGAGGCCAGGCCCGTGACGACTCGATCTACGTGGCCATGAGCAGCTCCTGGGAAGCGCTCACCGTGGAGCTCCCAGCGCCACCAGCCGGCGGGAGCTGGCACGTCTTCGCCAACACGGGGGCGGACGCTCCCGGCGATGTCTACGAGCCGGGAACGGAGCCGCCGCTGCCCGACCCGCGGCAGCTCCTGGTGGGCGCGCGCTCGGTCGTGATCCTGGTCGCAAAGGAGCTCGCCGCGCCGAAAGACGGGCCGTCACTCTCACCGTAGCACCCACAACGCAGCACCGAGCAGGAGTGAACATGGGATTCGAAGTGTCTTTGCGGATGTCCGATCAGCAGGCCCAGATGGAGCTCTCGGGCGATCTCGACGCATCGTCGGCAGGGAAGTTCAAGGAGATGGTGGAGCTTGCCGCCACCCGCGCGCCCAAGCGCCTCGTCTTGATGATGAGCGAGCTCCGGTACATGGCGAGCGCCGGCCTGCGTGTCCTCATCTTCGCCAAGCAGAAGATGGGAACGGCGGCGGAGATCTTCCTCGTGGGAGCTCAAGAGGGAGTGTTGCAGACCGTCATGCTCACGGGGTTCGACCGGAGCATCGTGCTCCTGGATGAGCTCCCGGACACGCTGGCCTGGAATGGGTGAGGCATGGAAGCGAGAACCGAGAGCTTCCCTGGGACCCTGGACTCGCTGAGAGCCATTGGTGCCTTTACCCTCCAGGCGGCGGCCGAGGCGGGGATCGGTGCGCACGCCAGCTACCGGCTGCGCCTCGCCGTCGATGAAGTGGCGACGAACATCATCATCCACGGCTACACCGAGGCCGGGCGCACGGGCCAGCTCATCTTGAGCGTGTATACCTCCCGAGACTCGCTGCTCATCGAGATCGAGGATACGGGAGCGCCCTACGACGTGGAGAGCAGGAGGTTGCCCACCGAGGAGGAGCTGGCGCGCCCCCTCGAGGAGCGCCCGGTGGGAGGACTCGGGCTGTTCCTCGTCGCGCAGAGCGTGGATGCATTCCACCATGAAAGCGTTGGCCCGAAGAACAGAACGATCCTGGCCATTCATTACCATCAGGCACAGCAAGAGAGAGGCGAGAGCACATGAGGACTCGACGAAACACGCTTCAGTGGCTGCTTCCCCCGGGCCTGTTGCTGGCTGCGGGAGCAGCGCTCTGGGCCCGCCGGACCCTCACCCTGGGGGGCGTCGTCCGGGAGCTGACCACGGCGAAGGAGGCGCTCACGGAGCACCTCCGCTTGACGACCACCGCCAAGGAGCTGCTCGAGAGTGAGCTGCGCGCCGCCAGTGAGATCCAGCTCGGCCTGCTGCCGAAGATCCTCCCCCAGTGCCCGAACCGCTCGGAGTTCCAGCTCCACGGGATGATCAAGTCGGCCCGGGAGATCGGGGGCGATCTCTACGACTTCTTCTGGATCGACGAGCACCGCTTCTTCTTCATGATCGGAGATGTCTCGGAGAAGGGCAGCCCGGCGGGGATGCTGATGGCGGTGACCAAGACCCTGATGAAGAGCCACGTGCTCCCTCACGTGTCCCTCTGCGAGGCGCTGGCGCGGGTGAATGACACGCTCGCCGCGAACAACGAGTCGCTGATGTTCGTGACGGTGTTCTGCGGGATTCTCGATGTTCGCACCGGTGAGCTGGAGTGCTGTGACGGCGGGCACAACGAGCCGTGTCTGCTGCTCTGTGAGGCACCAGCGACGATGCTGAAGAAGAAGACGGGTATCGCGCTCGGCTTCCTACCCGGGTTCCAGTTCCAGTCGCAGATGATCACCCTGAAGCCAGGAGATGGACTGCTCCTCTATACCGACGGGATCACCGAGGCGATGAACACGGCGCGTGACCAGTACACCGAGGCGCGCCTCCGAGCCACGCTGACCGCGATGATCGGAGCGGCGCCGCGCGATCTGGTGCAGGCGGTGTGGAACGACGTCAAGGGCTTCATCGCGGAGGCCCCGCAGTCTGACGACATCGCCATGCTCGCCGTTCGCTACCAAGGCAGACCCACTGTCGAGGTGGTGGACGCCTGAGGGCCTGTGTCTCTCCTGTAGCTCGATTGGCTCACCCTGAACTCTTGAAAGGACGAACCCATGAAGAAGCGAACCAACTACTACGCGGGACTGATCGCGGACTACTCGAGGCCGGGCCTGGTTCCCGACGCGGTGAAGGCGAGGCTCATCACGGAGGGAGAGCGGCTCGTCATGGAGAAGGAGGCGGCCCTGCCCGAGATCGGGCCTCGCTACACGCTGGGACAGATCGAACAGGAGAACAGGGCGTGGTGGCCCACTCACTGCGAGGCGCTGCGGCAGGGGCGAGGCGACATCCTCACGGGCGAGTACCGCGAAGACCTCGTCTACCTGTGCCAGGACGGGCCGTTCTTCGGGCTGAACCAGCAGAAGGAGCGCGAGAAGCACTGGTGGGCGCTCATCGCCCAGCCAGGAGTCACCATGTGCTGGCCCATCGTCATGTTCCACGGCGAGGTCGTCTGCTTCGAGTGGAAGTGCGTGGACGACGAGACGAACGAGACGCTGGCGAAGGGGAACGTGACCTGGATGAGGCGCGGACATCGAGGCGGCTGCTACCTCAAGACGGAGCAGCTGACCTTCTACCGCGATGTCTATGCCCCGTCCCGGCTGCTGGAGCGCATCACCACCTGAGTCGCGCACGTCGCGAGGAGAGAGGAGGCAGGACATGATCACCCATCCGAAAGGGAAGATCGGTGTGCTCATCGAGGAGCACTTCGATCAGACCGAGTTCCGCAGGTTCAACGCGTACTTCTCAGAGCAGGGCTACGAGGTCGAGTACCTCTCCCATCTGTGGGGGAACGAGGCGCTGCGCTTTGGTGCCAATCCAGACAACGGGCAGGTCGAGGAGCACGTGGTCGTCACGACGGAGGTCGCCGACGCCAACCCCGCTGACTACAAGGGCATCATCGCGATCGGCGCCTATGCGATGGATCGCCTGCGGTACCAGCCCACGGTGAAGCGCGGCCAGAAGAACCAGGCTCCCGCGATGGTCTTCCTCAGGAGCGCCATGGGGACCGCGGGGCTGAAGCTGGGGACCATCTGCCATGGGCTCTGGCTCTGGTGCGCGGATCCCGACCTGCTCCGGGGCCGCCGGGTGACGTGCGCACACAACATCATCTGCGACGTGGAGAGCGCTGGAGCCGAGGTCGCCTACGAGGGCGACACGACCGCCGAGGTCGTCATCGACGGCAATCTGATCACCGGGAGGCACCCGGGGATCGTGGACCGATTCATGGAGGCCTTCATCCAAGAGATCGAAGCCCCCAAACCTGGAGAGCTGAAGCCATGAGAAGAACCAACAATGCGAGCCGAGACCGGAACGGCAGGGCGACCTTCTACGTGCTCCTGTGGAAGCGAAGCGGGATCAGCCTGCCGCAGTTCGACGACTACTGGAGGAACGTCCACGGCCCCCTCTGCGCCAGGCTGCCCGGGCAGCACCAGTACTGGCAGTTCCACGTGGCCCACAACGAAGGGGGCATCTGGCCCGACGTGAAGGGCATTGACTTCAGCTCTCCCGAGGAGGCCCGGTTCGACGGGATCGCCGAGCTGACCTTCAGGAGCGAAGAGGACCGCCGGACGTGGTTCACGGCCTCGGCCATCCTGATGGATGACGAGCAGTACCAGTTCAGCAAGGCGATCGGGTACAACACGGCCCCGGGCAACAGCCGGACCTACGTCGACGGCATCGAAGACGGTGCACCCAACGGCGTCGTGGGCGTGCAGAAGTTCCACGTCCTGGTCCAGAAGGCCGAGGGCGTCAGCGTGGAGGAGTTCCGCTCGTACCTGACGGAGCGCTTCGCTCCTCAGGCCGCGGAGAGCGACAGGGTCCTCAAGCTTCGCCTCCACCTGTTCGAGGAGGTGGACAACTCCCGCCCGGATGCGGCGGGTGTCTCCCACCGCGAGGCCCCTGCCCAGCAGTATCAGGCGGCCTTCGAGATCGCCTTCTCGAACCGCCTGGAGATGGCGGAGTTCTTCGCCTCGGACGCGTACACCCGCGCCGTGAGTGAGCAGGCCAAGTACGTCAAGCAGCTCCACGCGTTCCCGGAGCGCACGGCCTACACGTTCGTCTACGACGACCGGATGACGCTCGCGGGCCAGCGCAGCTCCACGGTCGCCGAGCTGATCACGAGCATCGGGGCCGTCAACCAGCTGAGGGAAGAGGTGACGGCCCTCATGGTGAACGGTCCCGCCCAGAGGAACGAGCCGAAGGAGGAGCGATGAGCAGGGGTTCAATCCAGGAGAACGCCGTGCTCGGAGACCCAGAGCTCCAGAGCTCCCTGAGAGCCGTCAGCCCGAGGTGGGGTGACTTCTGCATCCGCGCCGCCGGGGAGGTGTGGGGACTCCCACTGATCGATCAAAAGACGAAGGCCCTCATCACGATCGCCATCGACATCGCGAGCAGCAACGTGGACGCTGGCAGCCCCTTTGGAGTCCATGTCGACATGGCGCTCAAGCAGGGGGTCACGCTCGAGCAGCTCGAGGAGCTCCTCTTGTTCATGTCGGTGTACGCCGGCTTCAACAAGGTCGCCAGCGCGCTGGGCATTCTGGAAAAGCTCAGGGCCTCGCGCTGAGTCTCCAGGTACCCCGCGCGTGGGGGACGGTCACCTCGAAGCGTTCGGGGTGACCGTCGCCTGGTGGCTCACGAGAACCTCGGCCAGGAACTGCCGGGCCGCCTTGTAGTCCACGGTGTCGAACCCCTCGGTGAACCTGCCGCAGATCTCGGCGACGAGAGCACAGGCCTCGTCCACCTCCCCGGCCCGCCGCATGAGCCGGGCGAGGCTCACCGCCGCGCGCAATTCGTGCAGCTTCGCACCCGCCTCACGCGCGGTCTCGAGCGCCTGTTTCAAGGCGATGCGCGCCGAGGCTTCCTTCCCCTGTCGGAGCAGCAGCTCCCCTTCCAGCCGCCGGAGCTCCGGAATGGCATGCGGCGTCAGCAACGTCCCGGTCATCTCCAGCCCGTCTCTCGTGGCGGCCAGCCCCTCGGCGAGACGCCCTGTGAGGAGGCACGCCCTGGCGAAGAACTCCAGGGTCCTGGGGTAGAGCGCCATGGCGCTCATCGAGCGGATCAGGGCCAGGCCTTCCTGGATCTTCGCGAGTCCCGCTTGCGTGTCACCCTGACTGACGGCGGCACAGCCGTCGATGCAGGAGCACATCGCCAGGACGGTCGGGAACTTGTGCTCGCGGGCCAGGGCGATCGCACGGCCCGTCACGGCGCGCACCGCCTCCGGCTCGCTCGTGTCGTCCACGATCACCGCGCCAAACATGAGCACCCGGGCCATGTCGTAGGGAGAGTGTGTCGCCTCGGCGCGCGCGAGCACCTCCGCATATTCCTGGCGCCCCCGATCGGCGTTTCCCAACAGCACCTCGCTGTAGGCCAGATAGAGCAGCGAGAAGAGCAGGCTCTCGGAGACGTAGCCCGGGAGGCTGCCCGTCTGCAGCGCCGTGGGAGTCAGGAGGCCATGCCGCTCGGCCAGGACCTTTGCCTGCCTTCCATGTTGCCGGCATGCAGTGAGCGGTCCTCGCCGGAAGGACAGGGTCCCAAACAGGCCGTGGGCCGCGATCAGGATGAGAGGATCCTCGCTGGTCTCGATGAGGCGCTGCAGGTGCGGCATCAGCCGATCGATGCCCTGCTTGTCACCCCGGAGCGCGGCGACGGTGGCAAGCCCCCAGAGCACGGGCATGGGGACGGCGCCAGACGGCGCACACAGCTGGTAGGCGCGCGTGTAGGACTCCAGGACCTTCGTGGACGCGAACCCTGTGGTCGCGATCAGTGTCTCGCCCAGCTCGACCTGGAGCGCGAGCTCCTGCTGATCCCGCTCGCGCGAGGGGGGCAGGAGCGTGAGCTGCTCGATCGCCCGGGTGAAGTGACTGGTGGCCTCGGAGAGCGCGGACTTGGCCTTGGCCCGCTGGCCCGCGCTTCGCCACTGGCTGACGGCCTGCTCCACCAGCCCCGCCAGGGTGGAGTGATGTGCCAGGAGCTCGGGCTGCTCCTCCGCGAGCTCCGGGAACTGCTCGCACAGCACCTGGGTGATCCGGGCGTGGTAGCGCTTCTGGGTCCTCCGGACCAGCGACTGGTAGGCCGCCGCCTGGATGAGCGCGTGCTTGAAGGTATACATCACGCTGTACGGAGGCTCGCCGTGCCGGAAGAGCAGCCCCGCCTGCTCGAGCTGCTCGAGCTGATCGAGCAGCTCCTTCTCCGAGCTGAGGGAGATGGCGCGGAGCATCTCGTAGCTGACCTCCCGCCCCAGGGTCGCCGCCAGCTGCGCCAGTGCCTTCGCCTGCGGCGAGAGCTGGTCGAGCCTGGCGACGAGGAGCTCTTGCAGGGTGGTGGGGATGGGGGTCTGCGCGGCTCCCACGGGCTCCCTGCTGGGGGCTCCCTGCTGAAGCGCCATCTGCGTCAGCTCCTCGATGAAGAGGGGGAGCCCATCCGTCTTGGCCGCGAGCTGGTCGCCGAGCTCCTCCGGCAGCGCTCTGCCCCGGGCCACCTGCTGGATCATCGCCGCCGTGCATTCGGGAGACAGGGGAGCGATCTCCAGCTCCTGGAACCGGGGATGCCGGGCCCAGTCATGCTCGAACTCGGGGCGGGCCGTGAGCAGGACGCAGATCGGGGTGTCTTCGAGGTGCTCCAGGAGCAGCCCCAGGAACTGCAGGGTGGACTGATCCGCCCAGTGCACATCCTCCACGATGAACCCGAAGGGCTTTTGCCTGGCCATCCCCCGGAGGAAGGCCTGGAGGGCGGCCATGCTCCGCTCTCGCTGTTGCTCCGAGGCGAGCTGGAGGAACGGAGCGCCTTTCGGGAGGCGCACGGAGAGGAGCGAGGCCAGCGCGGGCGCGTGCTCCGGGCGCAGGCCCAGCTGGCCCAGCCGCTCCTCCAGCAGGTGCAGCTTCCGCTCGGGCGGGTCCTCGGGGGGGAGCGCGAGGAAGTGCTGGAGCCACTCGGTGAGAGGGTAGAAGGCGCTGCCCTTGAACTGGGGCCAGCACTGGCACGTGACGCAGGGGCACGTCTCAGGGTCAGCCCGGTCGTGGAGCTCCTGCACGAGCCGGGACTTGCCAACCCCTGCCTCGCCCCGAAGAAGGATGCACGCCCCCCGGCCGCGCACCACCTCGCTCCAGGTCGCCCCGAGCTGCTCCAGCTCGCGCTTGCGTCCCACCAGCGGTGTCAGCTCGCCCAGGACGAGCACCCGGTCGAAGCGGCTCGCGCCCTTGCGCTCGCGGAGCAGCTGATAGGTGCCCAGGGTCGCGCTCCCGGAGAGTCCCACGAAGGTCCGCTGGCCCGCGGGCCGCGTCTCGAACCTGCCACGCACCAGCACCTGGGTCCGGTCACTGACGAGCATGGAGTGAGGCGCAGCCTCGGCGGCCAGCCAGGTCGCGATCAGCGGTGCCTTGCCTTGGATGGAGGGAGCCCCGTGGAAGCCGAGCGTGCTGTCGTCCACGGCCACGAGATCCGTATGGATTCCCACCCGGATGACAATGCCCTGGACGCGCTGTCTCGCCAGCTCCCCCGGGAGTGCCTCCAGCAGATGAAGCCCTGCGCGGACGGCCTCCGCCGAGGCATCTTCACGGGCCGAGGGGTAGCCAAAGTACGCGAGCACCTGGTCGCCGACACAAGCCGTGACAGCCCCTCCGTGTTGGTAGATGAGCGTGGAGCACGCGCGGTGGAAGGCGGCCTCCAGCTCGCCCGGATCCTCGGAATCGAGCTCCTCGGCACCGCCGGTGCGGGCCAGCCGGCAGGACAGGAACGTGACCTGCCGCCGCTCGGCGACGCGGGCCAGCGGGCTTGGGCGCCGCAGCCCGAGGTGCTCCCGCACCTGCCACAGTCGGTTCAGCAGCTCGGCTCCGTTGGGAATCCGGTCCGCGGGATGCCGGGCCAGGGCCGAGGCCACGAGCTGCTCCACCTCCGCGGGAAGGTCCGGGAGGTGCTCACGCACCGAGGGCATGGGCTCGGAGGAGGTGATCCGGGCTCTCAGCTCATCGCGGTCCGTGTGCGGGAAGGGGTGCTGTTTGGTGAGCATCTCGAAGAGCAGGATCCCCGCTGCCCAGATGTCATCGCGCATGTCCGGGGGCTGCCTCCTCCACTGCTCCGGAGACATGTAGGCGGGCGTTCCAGCGCCAGCCATCCACCAGGCAGCCGAGCCACCGGCCATGAGCTGTGCCAGGCCAAAGTCGAGGATCTTGGCCTTGCCGTTCTCGAGGATGAAGACATTGCCCGGTTTGAGATCCCGGTGGATGAGGTGGCGCTCGTGCGCATGCTTGAGGCCCGCGGCCACGTCCGTCATGAGCTCGAGTGTGCGCCGCAGGTCGAACCCTCCCTCTCTGAGGGCTGCCTGCAGCGACTTGCCCTCAAGGTATTCCATCACCAGGAAGGGAACCTGCACCAGGCGGAGGCCGCCGTCCTTCCAGGCCTGGGTCTGCCACTCCGCCACATCGTAGATCCGGACGATGTTCTCGTGATCGAGCCTGGCAATCGCCTTGGCCTCCTCACGCAGGAGGGAGATTCCCTCGGCCTTGGAGAGCTGCAGCCGAGGAAGGAGGAACTTCAGCGCGACCGTGCGCTGGAGCTCATGGTCCTGCGCCCGGAAGACGCGGCCCATTCCTCCACCGCCGATCAGATCCAGGATCTCGTACCGGCGGCCGTTCAAGCTGCCCAGCCGTTCACCCAAGGAAGGCACGGGGGTCGACGGCCCCTCCGTGTCCTCGAGGATCTCGGGTGGTAATTGCATGAAGGCCCTCCGTTCCGGTCCCAGGAAGTGGGCTCAGAGACTCAAGGTGAGGGCGGGCCGAGCCATCTTCAAGGAGCGCAAGACGGGGAGCCCCTGTCGCCGGCCCGCTGAAACAACCGTACGGCGGTTGGAGGGCCTGGGGGGATGGCTGGAAACCTTTCGGGTGAGCAGCTTCCAGACATCAGGGCTGGGGTCATCACATCCGATCGCTGCTTTCCCATGTCAACGACGGCTGTGACGGTCACCCCAGGAGATGAGCTCCGGGCCAGTGTGCTCCCTGACAAGTGGGGTGACTCACAGATCTATCGGTGAAAGGAACTGCTGGATGCGCGGCATTGAACCGAGGGGCGATCCCGCCATTGAGCTGATCGAGCGCGGGGACTACGTGGGCGCCGAGAGGCTCTTGCAACAAAGACTGACCAGGCGGGCGAGCGCCAGGGAGCATGGCCTGTTGGGGACGGTCTACTTGCTCCAGGGGCGGCCGAAGGAAGCCAGGAGACAGCTGAAGCGGGCGCAAGAGCTCGCGCCCCATGAGTCCGAATGGACCGAGAAGCTGCGCAAGGCCACGGCTGATCTCGAGTCCAAGAGCCACGTGCAATTCTTCGAGGTGCTGCCATTCGATCGGGATGAGCTGCTGGCGCCTCCGCCACCGCCTGAGCTCCCCGCGCCGCCACGCCCGTCTTCACCGGGCCCGGTGGACAGGCTGCGCGCCACGGCCTGCCAGCTCCTGGGAAGGGGCGTCACCCTCGTCCAGCGGCTCGCCGTGGGATGGGAGAGCCTCCGCGGTGAGGCGGACCGCCGCCACGGCGTCTGGACCGATTGGTACCGCAAGAGCCTCTTCCATTCCATTGTGGCCCTGGCCGCCATGCGGCAGAAGCTCACCCAAGGCAACCTCGTGAACACCTATCCGGTGAGGGCGCTGACGGGGTTCCAGGCCCGGGACCAGGCCATTCCTCCGGGCGTCACCCACTTCCGCACCGTGGACGGTAGCTGGAACAACCTGAGCAATCCCAAGGAAGGGGCGGCGGGGGTGCGCTTCTCGCGCAACGTGCGCCTCTCCGTCACCTGGCCTCGCACCGGCCAGGAGCTGCTCACGCCCAACCCGGCCGAGATCAGCCAGGTCCTCCTGGCGCGCGGCGCGAAGATGAAGGAGGTGCCCTTCCTCAACCTGCTGGCCGCAGCGTGGATCCAGTTCATGATCCACGACTGGACGGGGCACCGGATGGATCGCCGGTTTGGGGTGATCGAGGTTCCGTTGCCGCCGGACCATCCCGCGCGCCGGAAGTACTATCAGAGAAAGATGTTCGTGGGCCGGACCGCGCCGGATCCAACTCGCATGCCAGAGGACGCGGGCACGCCCCCCACCTACATCAACGAGGAGACGGCCTGGTGGGACGGCTCGCAGATCTACGGCAGCCATCCGAAGACGGCGCGCCTGCTGCGCGCGTTGAAGGGGGGGAAGCTGCGGTTGAACGAGCGGGGCCTGCTGCCCGTGGACAGCAAGGGCCTGGAGCAGGCGGGGAGCACCCGAACCTGGTGGGTGGGGCTCAGCCTGGTGCATACCCTGTTCGCCCGGGAGCACAACGCCATCTGCGACATGCTGGGGGCTCGCTACCCGGCGTGGAATGACAATCAGCTCTACAACGTGGCCCGGCTCATCAACGCCGCGTTGCTCGCGAAGATCCACAGCGTGGAGTGGACGCCCGCCATGCTGCCGAACCCGAAGCTCGCCTCGGGGATGAACAGCAACTGGTACGGCCTGATGGAGACCTTCCTCAAGAAGCGCCATGAGCGGCGTACGTTGCCCCCGATGAAGATCGCCAACCCGGTGCTGGGCGGTCTCGTCGGCAATGCCCTCAACAACGAGGACGTGCCCTATGCCTTGAGTGAGGAGTTCGTCGAGGTGTACCGGATGCATGAGCTGCTGCCGGACGAGCTGGAGATCCGCCGCATCCAGGACCCCCAGGTGCTGGAGCGGGTGCCGCTGGCGGAGGTGACGCAGGCGGCCGTGCCCCGGCTCCTCGCCCGGGTACCGATGGCCGATCTCTTCTTCTCCTTCGGCAAGATGCACCCGGGGGCGCTCGTGCTCAATAACTACCCAAGGACCCTGCGCGAGCTGACCATCCCGGGAAATCCGGTGTACGACCTGGCAGCGGTGGACATCCTCCGCGCTCGTGAGCGGGGCGTCCCGCGGTACAACGAGTTCCGCCGTCAGCTCGGGCTGCGGCCGATCACCACCTTCGAGGACCTGACCGACGATGAGGAGCAGGTCGCTGCGCTCAAGCGCATCTACCAGAGCGTGGAGGAGATCGATCTGTTGATCGGCAACCGGGCCGAGGCCTATCGCCCGGAGTACTTCGGCTTCGGCGAGACGCTCTTCCAGGTGTTCCTCCTCAATGCCAGCCGTCGGTTGGCGGCGGACCGCTTCTACACCGACAGCTTCAATGCGGAGACCTACTCCCCCGAGGGGCTCAGGTGGATTGATGAGAACGACATGAAGTCAGTCCTGCTCCGCCACTTCCCAACGCTGAGCGGGACGGGACTGGCCAACGTGAGCAACGCCTTCGAACCCTGGGATGAGAAGGAGCTGCTCGAAGATCGGAACCGCCATCCGCTGCGAGCCTTTGACGCCTGAAGCTCGGGCACGTGTCCATAGCAGGTGAGGTGATTTGTGCTGACGGATCTTCGCTTCTCCGCGTATCGCAACCTTGTCGGGCTCCTCATATGGTTGTCTTTCCGGACCCACCGCACTCATGCCCTCAAGCCCCCTCGGGAGGGCACCCCCGTGCGCTTCCGGCCTTACGCGCAGGCCTTTCCCGACATGCCGCTGCCGGGCCTCTACGATGTGGAGAGCTTCCCCGCTTCCGATCATGCGGGGCTGCGCCTCCTCAGCATCAAGGTGCAGAAGAGGGCGCTCTCGTTCCTGCGGCGGATCGTTCCGGCTCAGACGCCCCCGATCCCGCAAAGCCCGGAGCGGTTCCTCGACTGCGTCTACCCGTACTTCTTCCGGCGAGCATGGCCCACGCCGCCCCGCGTCCCACCCGAGTTGAAGAGCCAGGGGCAGGGCGAGGAGCTCGACATCCTCGCGCAGCTCGCCGTCCGTGGACCGTTTGGCTCCTACCTGCGCCGCGCGACCGCCGAGGAGGTGCGTGCCGGTGAGGCGGCGTCCAAGGACTACGTCCTCGACTTCACGTGGATGCTCGAGTACCGCGCCCTCGGCGGGCTTATGCGCCCAGGCGGTAAGGCCGTGCTCTCCGTGCGTGACGGTCGCCTCCGCACCGCGGCCCTTCATCGGCAGGGCCCGCTGGGGAGCGGGGAGGTTGCACAGGACTCGCAGCGAAGGCGGGCCGCGTTGCTCGCGGCGATGAATGAGGACCTGACGACCTTCCGCCACAACCTCTCGGCTCACCTCGCGATCCTGACCCCGTTCGCGATCGCCACGACGAACCACCTCGGCGCGAAGCATCCGGTTCGCCGCTTGCTGCATCACTGCTTCCACACCGTGCTCATTGGCAACCGTGAGGTCGGCGAGTTCCAGTTGAGCGGCCCGGAGGGCTTCTCCGCCACGATCTTCTCGCATGATCACCGAGAGCTCACACGCATGGCCTCCGACTACCTGCGGCAGTTCGACTTCTGGGACTTCGAGCCCCAGAAGCAGTTCTCGCGGCGGCGCACGCTCCGGACGCCGTTTGCCTACCCTTACAGGGACAACGTCCTGCAGCTCTGGGAGGCGACGCGATCGTATGTCGCTGAATACCTGCGCCTCTATTACGCCAGTGACCAGGCGCTCCAGCAGGATGCGGAGCTCGCCGAGTGGCTCGCCGAGCTGGATCGGCTCGTGCCGAACGGGGTGCGGGCCCCCGAGGACCGCCTGACGCGAGACTGGCTGACGTGCCTCTGTGCCACCCTGATCCACGTCTCGACCGTCGAGCACGACATCCTGAACAACGCCGTCTGGGACTACTCGACGCTGAGCTGGCTCGTGCCCACCGTCGTGCCGATCTCCGGAGCGCTGATGGACCAGCGGCGCTCGTTCGATCTGCTCGCGACGCTCATCGGCACGTGGAAGCCGTACAACATGCTCCTCTCAGAGGAGATCCTCTCGCTGGCGCTCGATCCGCGTGCTCGGCGCGTCATGGAGCAGTGGATCGAGCGGCTGCGGCAGATCCAGGCAGAGATGTCGAAGCACCCCAAGCAGCCGGAGCTCGTGTACCCGGGGAACCTCAATATCAGCCTGTCGAATTGAGGGCTGGCCGGCCGGGAGGGGGGCTGGCAGGGAGCCTCAGCAGGGACGGGGAGGGCGGCCCATTCGGTGTCTCGCTCCCCATTCGGGATCAGTCTCAGGGTGAAGCAACGCAGTGCCTATTCTTACGGATGGGCGAACGACTTCACTGACTCCTGAGGCGGGCGTATGGGGACGGACAGCCGCGCGCAGTTGGAGGAACAGATTCGAGAGCTCTGCGAACGAGGCGAGATCGGCGACGCTGTCGTGGTGGCGCTTCGCGGCTATGGGCCCGAGCTCATGGAGTTCATGCGGAGTCAGCTCCCGAATTCGGAGTGGGCCCAGGAGGCCTTCAGTGCCTTCTGCGAGAGCCTCCTGAAGGATCTCCCGGCCTTCCGGTGGGAGTGCTCGTTCCGGTCCTGGGCCTACCGAGTGGCCCGCCACGTCTGCTATCGCGTGGGCACCACCTCTCGCCGGGAGGTGCCGGTGAGCCGTGGTGCCTTCGACCAGGCACCGCAGCGCGAGCGCTCTGGGACGCAGCCCTGGCAGCGGACCGAGCTCAAGGATCGCTTCCGGGCGCTCCGGGAGCGGCTGGATCCGATCGATCAGCGGCTGCTCGAGCTGCGCATCGATCGGTGCCTGGCGTGGACCGACATTGCCCGGGAGCTGTCCGCTCCAGGCGAGCCACTGACTCCTGAGGTGCTTGGCCGCAAGGCGACCGCGCTGCGGCAGCGGTTTCAGCGGCTCAAGGCCCGGCTCCGGGAGCTCTTTGACGGGGATCCGCTCTCGGCGGCGTGAGCGGAGGCCGCAAAAAAAATGCCCTGCCTCCCGGAACTTGGGAGGCAGGGCAGTGGCCAGGGTCGGACTTGAACCGACTACCTGCGGATTATGAGACCGCCGCTCTAACCAGATGAGCTACCTGGCCGTAACCTGTAACCTACGGCTTTTACTGCGGAACTTCTACATCCTTCCTACTGCCCCTCCAGTTGATATGCAACTTGTACGGACTTCGTACGGACTGGAGAACTGCGATGCCCCGGTGGACGGGTAGATGGGACGGTGGACGGACCTACGTGAACAAGCAGGGCGACACCGTGTGGGTCCTCGAAAAGCAGGTCCACGGGCGGCTCTATACCACACGGCTTTCCGTGGGCAACGAGAAGGATGCGCTCGCTGAGCTTGCTCTGTTCAAGAGGGACCCTGACGCCTACCTGGCCCAGGCGTCTAGGCCGGTGGGGGAGGACACCTCCAAGAACGCGCCGCTCTTGATCGACTTTCCACTGGTGGAGAGGTTCCTCGACCACCTGAAGCGGGAGGACCGCACCGAGCGGCACCGGAAGAACGTTCGTACCTACCTCGCGCAGTGGGCCGAGGCGCTCTACGAGAAGGATCTGCGCGCCCTCCGCCTTCAGGATCTCAAGAAGGTGTTGAACGGCTGGTACGACGCGGAGACGAAGGAGATCGTCGCCAAGCGGCACCGCATCGCTGCGATCAAGTCCTTCTTCTCCTGGTTGCGGGAGGAGGAGGCAGCCCTCACCACCGCCGAGGATCCCACGCTCGCGCTCAAGGTGCCCCCTGCCCGGCCCGAGAAGGCGATGCGTGACAAGGGCTACTCCATGCACGACGTGGAGCGCCTCTACACGGCCATCAGCGGGTGGGAGTCGAAGAAGTACGGCTGGAAGGGGACCGGTCGCGTCACCGAGGTCCAGTGCGTCCGGGACGTGCTCATGCTCCACGCTAAGTGCGGCATGCACGGCACCGAGATCGAGCGGCTGGCGAGCGGCGAGGGGAAGGTGAAGGTGCTGCATGGCCAGGGCGCCATCGCGGGGACGATCACGTTCGTCCACAAGTCAGGCCGGGTCCACGTCCAGTCCGTGGACGCGCAGTCCCTCGCAGCGGCCATGCGCCTCCAGGCTCGGGGCTCGGCTCCGGCGGATTGGTGGATCCGGCAGGTGGTGAAGCGCGCGGCCAGGTCCATCGGGCTGGCTCCGCTGCGGATGGGGGAACTGCGGCACAGCTTCGTCACCTGGGCCGCCGAGTGTGGTGTCGAGGTGAAGCCCGTGGATGGAGGTGTGCCGCTCTCGCGGATCGCGGCCACCATCGGGCATCAGTCGGCGGTGACCACCAAGAAGTTCTACGAGGGCGTGAAGGTCCCTCCCATGATCCAGCTCCCGATCCGCCTGGAGCACCCGGAGGATCCCATCCCGTTACTTGACCGGCAGCTTCGCGATGGCAGCAGCTAAGGACTTCGCGTCCTTGGTCCGTGGCTTCACCGGGGTAGCCTTCCTCGGGGACTCAGGCGTGGAGTTGATACCTCCGGCCTTCAACAGCGCCTCCACGGAGGACCGGAGGATCATGCGCTTCCTGCCGAACTTCTCGGCGGGGAGAAGTCGGCCTTGGCTCAGCAGCGCGTACACCTTCGTGGCTCCGCAGCCCAGCATGGTTCCAGCCTCCTTCACCGTGCAGGCGATGCCCGGGTTCGGATTGATCTCTGCGGCTTCCAGAGGCTGCGGGCCCGCCGGAGAGGTCTGCATCGCCATGGTGAGCCGCTTGCCCGAGTTGAGCGCCGCCAGCAGGAGCCGGTTCACCTCTACCGCGCGCTCGTTGACGTCCAGCACATCACGGCACCGGATACAGGGCAGATCCAGCTCTTCCTCCCTTGGGGGGCGGTACGTCCAGTCGAAGTTCCGGCAGCACCTCCGGCACGCCCACGCCTTGGGCTGATCATACCAGTCATCCGGAATTGAAATGGGCTTGTAGCCCGGGGGGAGCGGCGGGGGAGGAGCCCAGGTGTACGGGATGGACGGGAGCTTGGGGCGTTCACCCTCCGGCTTGGCTCCGCCGGGCCCGGGCGGTGCCGCCTCCTCGACGGTGGGCGTGTTGATGGCCTTGGGGTCCATGGAAGAATTCATCTCCGTATTCACCGAGGGAGCTGATCGTCGAAGGAGAACAGGCGGGGCAGTCGCGCGGGGGAGGGCGTGCGATCAGGCAAGAAGTCCGCTCGCTGGGGAATGATGTGACATGCCCGCGCGTGCTCGACAGCGTGGGCCGGGAGCGCATCAAGGACTTCCGGCAGGGGACGGCTGCCGCAGGAGTGAGAGCAGTAGAAGTGGCCGGTGGCCATCTCGGAGTTGGTGGGGAAGATGACGGTCGAGCTGGTGGGATCCTCATGCGGCTTCAGCGGCGCCGTGTGCAGGTAATTCCAAGGGCACACCACCGCGAACTTCCCACCCCCCAGATGGCGCCCGAGCATCCCCGCTGCCTCGAAGGCGAGCTGGAGCAGGCTGGGCGAGCTGGTGCGGCGGGTCTGGTGCGGCTGCGCTCGGACCTGCGGAGCCGGGGGCCTGGGCAGGTGAGCCAGGAGCGCGTGAAGGTCCAGCGTGGCCCCGTGGTTCTGGAACGCCTCACGCAGCGGATCCTCGGGTCGTCTGCGTGAGGCAGGAAACCAGGGATGGTGGGGGCCGTCCGTGGCGGGATCGAAGCCAGGACCCGTGAGCTGCGCGAGCGCCCCGAAGGCCACTCGGGCAACGGTGTAGGCCGTGCGCCATGCGAGCACTCCCGTTTCCCCATCGGTGCGGAAGGGCCGCGTCAGCGGCAGCACGAGGCGCCACTTGGGGAGCGCTGGGGTATGGCCACCACTGCGGTGAGCAAGGAAGGCCAGACCCAACTCCATGAGGATCGCGAAGATCACGAGCCAGTCCCCCACGCCGTCAGCGTCCAGGTGCAGGGCGTGCATCTCCAGCGTGCTCGCGTTGTTGCGGTAGCCCGTCGCGTTCGAGGTGGGGTTGTAGACGGGGCCCTCACCCTTGGCGGCCACGAGCTGCGCCCACTCCATGTGACGCCGACCATAGTCCTCCCAGCGCGCCCTCCTCCGCATGCCTCCGTGGGTGTGCTCGATGCTCGGCCACTCGGTCCAGGTGGTGTGCGAGGCGCGGAGGCCGACCGAGGCGGCGAGTGCTCCGTGAGCAAGGCGCCGCAGGGGCTCATCGGCGAGGTGATGGATCCGGTTGAACTCGGACTTGAGCGCTTCCTTGTGCTCTGCGTCCTGAGCCCCGCCGCGCTCGGCCACGTAGCGGTTGAGGGCCTGCCGATCCGTGGCGTAGAGCGCGTACAAGAAGGTGTCCTGCCCGGCGGCCACCGACGTGTGGCTGACCGGCGGCATCATGTCTGCCCTCCTTCGTTGAGCACGTAGCGGTCGCCGCCGCTGGCCGCGAGCAAGAAGTCCCCGGCGCGCACCAGCGAGAGCCAGCACGCATTGAACGTGCGTGCGTCCAGCCCGTTGCCACCCTTGAGCTTCGCCCGCACCTCCGCCATGGAGAAGGTGCCGCCATTCACCGCAGCCACCCGCCGCGTGGCAGCCTTGACGCGCTCCTCCGCCTCACGCCAGGAGTTGGCCTTCAGCTCTTGGAGCAGCCGGGCGACAACGGCCCGGTTGTAGTGCATGACATCCCAGGCCGCCCGCATGTCGCCCTGGTCGATCTCCGTCACGCCCCGGCTCGCAGCGAAGAGGAGGGCCAATCGTACCGCCGTCACCTGGGCCCTGTTGGTGGCGGCCTCCAGCAGGTCGGACTCCTGTGGCCGGGCGTGATCCTCCAGGTAATGAGTGCGGTGGACCTCATGCGCCTCGGGGCTGATGGTGAAGGACCTGCCCCACACGGACTGGAGTGCCTGGTGAAGCTCGGCGAGGAGTGCGGCGTGATCCTGCTGATCGATGGGAGGCCGGATCGGCAATGCGTTCCCACGCTCACCATGAAGAAACAGGAAGCGATTGATCAACCCGTTGTGGACGAAGCTCGAATCCAGCGTCTCGCCCATGTGCGAGTAGGTGCTGGCGGCGATGATGGTGCCGAGCGGGTTGGTGGCCGTCATCGACTCACGGCGCGTCTTCAGGGTGATCGACGGTGGACAGTCCCAGAGCCGCAGCATGATGCCGATGAAGTTCCCGGCGGCATCCTTGTTGACCTTGGCAAGCTGAGCGCCGAACTCATCGATCTCGAACAGCGCGCGTCGGCCAATCATCTTCTCTGGAGGGCCCTCTCCATGCTTCCTGTTGGGCGGCCAGTAGTCGCGGTCACTGAGTGCGTCCACCATGCCCTCTCCGGATCCGAAGCCGCTCACCACGGTGATGCTCGCGGGCTCGCTGGGGAAGCGCGGTTGCGGGAGGAGGGGCTCCAGGAGGAGACGCCGTGCGTCCTGGAGGGCCGTGCTCTTGCGCGTGCGTCCGGTGACACCGAGCAGGCACAGGAAGAGCACGGGCCGCATGTACTGTGCGCCCCAGGGCATCTCCACTCCCGCTGAGAAGAGCACGGAGAGCATGGCGACAGCGGCCCCCCAGATGAACGAGTCGCCCGCCTCGGTGGTGTCACGGACGAGATTCCAGTAGGGAGCGAGGACGCCTCTCCAGGCGCTGTCGGGGAACCTGGGCGGCGTGCTTGAGGAATCCCCTCCTCCGGGAGGGGGCGGGTTGAGGTACTCTGAGGACTGCATCGTGAGGGCTCCTTTCTCGTGGTGCGTAACGCGATGTGGATGGCCACCGGGGCACGGTGGTCGTTGACGAGGGCTCGCTCGCCGGCCATGGCGGGCGGGCCCTTGGACTTCGAGGCTGTTGATCAGGGCTCCGCCGTGATGGCGTGCATGGGCACGCCGAGGGTGGCAGCGATGCGCTCAGCCAGATCGGCAGGCGGTGGGTGAACCGCGCGCACCCAGCTTCCGAGCGTCGTGGGCGACAGATCGAGCTGTTGGGCCAACGCGGTGAGCGTGAGACCGGCGCGGACCAGCTCGATCCGGAGCTTCTTCGCGTCGATGGACTTCAAGCGATCCTCCTTGCAGCAGTGATGGCGGCAGGAGGCCCCGAGCGGGGAGTTATGACTTTCCGAATTTTGCTTCCGCGCGTAAGCGCTCGAAGTTCTTGAGGATTTCGGATAGCGCAGAATCTTGCTTCCGCTCGCCAAAAAGCTCTTGACGGAAGTCGGGCCTGAAGAGATCGGCTACCGCCTCCAACACGGATCGCACCTCGTGCTGTCGCTCAAGGGCGTAGCGCCATCCCATGGTTCGGGACTTCACCAGCCGTGGCTCAGGCTGCGGAGGTTCTATTGCCCCTGGGGGGAGCACGGCGAGTGCCGCAAGGTGTCGTTCCCGGAGGATGGGAAGCCCGATCGTCTTGGCCACAGTGGTGATGATGCCTGCCTCCAACTTCCGCTGGTGGTTCAGGACGTGGGGGAGAGTGTCGAGGGTCCAGTACAACTTCTTCTCTGCCCGCTTCTGGAACTCCGCCATGGCGGCGGGCGAGCGTTGAGCATCCGTGAGGGCTCGTGCAAGGAGGACCACGTCCTCAAGCAATTGCTCCACGAGGAGCTTCTGGTGAACCGGCAAAGGGGACGGGAGACGCAGGACGAACTCTTTGACCTCCGGCGGCATGACGGGCTTCTGCTGCACACGATTGCGGTAGACCTGCTGTGCGTAGGCGGAGAGCAGGACGCGGATGTCAGAAGCCAGATCGCGGATCTGCTGCGCCAATTCCACCTGTGCCTCGCTCAGGCCACCCTCGTCGCTCAGCAGGAATGCTCGCGCCTTCTCGGCGGTGGCGATGAAGCTCGTGCGGGCCGTCTTGGTGTTGGGGGCGGAGGGGCCTCTCCTGCGGGTCATGATCTTGCTCTATGGGACGCGGTTGTGCAGCGGGGCACCGTAGCGCTGATGGAGGGATCCGGGGGACGGAAGGGACGAAGGGGACGGAAGGGACGAAGGGGACGTGGGGGACACCAGGGACGTGGGGGACACCAGGGACGAGAGGGACGCAGGGGATTGATAGAAGCTGGATAGAGAGTGGAACGGAAGGCGGATGAGGAGAGGAGCGTTCCTGCTCATGGAGATCATCTTGAAACGAACGTTCTCTCTCTGAGCACATGATCGTCTCCCACCCGTTTCCTGGCTCCAGGCCCCACGTCACCTCAGGCCCCATGGTCCCGTAGGTCACCGCCATCCCCACCGTCCCACCGTCCCCGTGGTCCCTCTGTCCCCGTGGTCGCCACGTCGAAGTGATCGAGTCTGACGCGATCTGATCAATCAGCGGTTCATGTCCGAGGGGAGCCTGCATCTGGCGCTTCCCACCCGCATCTGTCCGGCCTCACAATTCCGGAATGAAGAACACCGCCGTGACGAATGCCGCGAAGGCGGCGCAGGCCGCGATCAACGGAGCCCGCTCTCGGGGACCCACGACCCAGGACGGCAAGGAGCGCAGCTCGCTCAACGCCGTGCGCTACGGGTTCAGCGGCGCGCACCTGCTGCTGCCGGGTGAGGACGCGACCGAGTACGAGCGCTACCTGGACAGCTACTTCGCGGAGCTGGTGCCGACCTCGACGCCCGAGGCCGTGATCGTCGCGCAGCTCGGAGACCTGAGCTGGAAGATGGAGCGGTTGACGAAGGTGGAGAACAACAGGCTCCGCGCACGGCTGGAAGAGGAGCTGGAGAAGACGGAGGGCTTCCAGCGCATGGTCCGGACGCGCCGGGCCCTGGAGGCGGTGTCCAGCCTCGCCGCGACCGTGGATACCCACCGTGTGGTGTCGCTGGAAGCAGAGCTGACGGAGATCCTCCTGGGTGGCGTGGAGGGCACCCTGGCCCTGCTGCGCGAGGTGCCGGAGCTGCCCGAGGCCATCATCCAGCCCATGGCCTCGGCGCTCGATCAGGCCCGGGAGACGCGCCAGGAAGGTCGCCTGAAACAGACCGCCTACGAGCATCTGGGAAACATGGCGAAGCTGACGCGCGGGGCCCTCACCGCGAAGCTCGCCGAGGAGGAAGCCGCCCTCGGGCCGGTGCGTGAGCGGTTGGCGGCCGAGGTACTGCTGCTGGAGGACGCGGACTTGAAGAAGCTGGAGCGGCACCGACGGCTGCTGGAGAACTCCATGCAGCGCCAGCTCGATCTGCTCGGACAGGTGCGCTCCCAGGTGGCCTCCGCCCAGCCCGAGCACCAGGCCGAGGCCAAGGAACTGCGTGTGAAGCTCCGGCTGGTGAAGTAGCTCTGCCCACGGCTCCCCTCGGGTTCGTTCTGACGGCCCTTTCGGGCCAGCTCACGCTCCTCGCCTATTGGTAGGGCTATCGGATCCGGACAAGCCCCCCCACCTCCAGGGGGACAGGGGTTGCCTTGCCGCAGGTCCTTTTTTCACGGGCCCAGCTTCTTCATTGAGCCGGGGTAGTAGTGATGGGCTCGAAATTTTTTTGGGTTCGCCTGGGGGGCTATCTCCGAGCCTGGGCGACCTACGGCCATGCCCTTCTGCTGACCGTACCCTGGGTTCGCCCTCTCGCTCCTCGCGCACGAGGGGTCCACGACCTCCGGGGACTTCTTGCGCTCGGGGATCACCTCTTGCGCTCAGGGATCACCTGCGGAACTCCCGGCCACTTTCGCAACAGACCTCATGCCCCGAGCTGCATGCCCGAGGTTCCGCCATGAGAGATAAAAAACAGGACGCGGCGCCCCAGAGCCGGAGATCGCGTCCTGCATCCCCCGCGCCCGGTGAACGTTCCCGGTACCGGGTGTCTCAGCTCTTCGGCTCCGTGGTGGGCGGCTCATCGCCACCTTCCCCGGGTTGATCGGGTGAAGCCTCTGGCGACGGGCCAGTTCCCCTGGGCGTGCCCTGCACGGGGGACTTCGATGCCTTCTTCCGGGGCGAGGGCTCCTCGTCCTCCCCTGGCTCGCTCCACGAGCGGAGCACCAGGTCGTGCTCCTCATCCTCTGCTTGGATGGGGGACACGTCGTTGTGCGGCGCCCACAGCAGCAGTGGGTCTTCCTCCCCCCGCAGCACGCGCTCGACCTGATGGAGCCGCAACTCCACCAGGACCAGGATGGCCGAGATGGTGAGCGGGGCTTGAAGCTCGCGCTTCCGATCCTCCAGGCCGCCTGTCGCCAGTTCATCCGCGAGGAAGCGAGCCCCCTCGACAGCGTTCCTGATCTCCGCCATTTCTGCACTCAAGCTGATGGCCTTGTGCATCATGCGGTTCCTCCTGGGGTGAGTGATGAGGGCCGCACCTCGACGATGCGACCTTCTCCAAGGGCAAGAGGAGCCCCGCCACATCCACAGCGGGACTCCTCCCCGGGCGCTACAGCCCGTGCCTCACCTGCTGCCGAAGATGCTCGGCCAGCGCGAAGAGGACGGCAGCCGTCATCCTCCGGGTGAGTGTCGAGGCCAGCAGCTTCCTCACGGCGCTCAGCATGGCGTTCACCCCCTTCCCGCCCGACTGATCACGCCTCGCCCGCACCGCGACAGGTACGGGGACGAAGCCTTCTCCTGGGCCCTTATCCCGCCAGGGAGAAGAGGTTTTCCGGTTGGAGGAAGCTGCATGGTGGAGGGGAGACCGAGCATCCTCACCCCCTTGGAACCTGCTGGCCGATGGTGTAAGGTCGCTCTCGGTCCATGGGAACCGCACCTGCCGCCGGGTGAAATTCCCCAGGCTGATGATGATCAGCTTCGTTCATTGCCGACCCATGGGTCGGTGCGTAATCGGCGGACACCGACCCCGGGGAGTTCGACAATGAACGCTGTTATTGATCTGAATTACATCAAGCTTCTAAAGAGCGAGGCGGCTGAACTGGCGCCGACCACTGCGTCGTCACACCTCACCGAAGCTATCGCTGCTGGCTTTGGCTTCAATACCAATGCCGCTTTGAGAGCGGCCTTGAAGCAGGGCCCGATCCAAGCTGATCTCGACGACAATGCCGCTTGGCAACGCCTTGTCGAGATCGGTGCAGACCCGTGCCCGCCCAAAGGTATGCTTCGTCTTGCTGCCATGCGTCCGCTGGTGAAGGCTGCAATGGACGCGATGCCGGAGTTGACGACATTCGGCTTTGGAGTTTATAGCCCACAGAGCAAGACCCGGGAGCAAATCGAAAGCGAGTTCGCAAAAGACCGAGCGGCGATGCTCAAGGCGGGTGCGATCGAGGAGTTCGATCGCTGCTACCAGTGGCTTACCCGTCTTGAGAAAACCAAGGCCATAAATGCCAGCGTAAGCAGCTATGGCCTGAAGCACAAAGTTGAGCGTCATTGGCGAACGGTTGCGCCGGGTGGTCTTGCCTATGTGGCCAACGGCATGTGCATCGCGGCTGCACACGCGGCAGGATTCAAAATGGCGCGGGTGGGCGACAGCCCGAACGCCATGTTCAATATCAGCCGCCGTTCCCTTAAGGCTAACGACTCCAAAGTCAACAACTCCAGCAAATCATCGCGGAATGAGACATGGACGGTCGAGTGGTCAGATCACCGCATGATGCGTGTTCCCAACTCAACCGAGCCGCCAGCAAACTACCAGCGAGTCGATTGTCCCGGTGAGGAGGAGGCGATTACTCTCGCCTTGTCGCTCATCGCGCAGGATAAATTCTATGTGACTATCCGGCGAGGCCATGAGCTGGTTTATGGGCTAGCCGAACTCCAGGCTATTGCCTACTGGCACCATCATGATCAGAACTCCTAACACTGCTGGGTCATGGGTAGAGGGAATCCTCGGCGTACTCCCAGCCTGACAGTGATGTCTTGGGCGGCTGTTTAGAGCGCCTAACAAAAGTCAGGTTTGAGGGGGCCGTCCCCTTGGGAGATCGCTCCAGTCCTTACTTTTGTTAGGCGCTCTAACCGCTCAGGCTCGTTCTCCTTCCCGTATTGGGATGCGAATGGGACCTGGGACGTCATCGTCTCTGGGAGGACCTTCCCGTAGGCTGGAGCGCTCCTCGAACTGGAGGGAGTCTGATGGCTCCTCGTCGTCTGGTCGTTGCGGTCTTGTTCTTGGCCCTGTCCACCGCGTGCAGCACGACACGCGGCAGCACGACGCCCGTGGTACGCCTCGATATGGGGCAGGGCCAGCCTCTCATCCACATCCCGCGCACGGGTGAGTCCAAGCCGGTGGAACTGGAGGAGGAGGAGTTCGTCAAGGCCATCGCGAAGGAAGCCCGGCGGATAAGGCCCTCGCTCAATCCTGAGAAAGCCGCGAGGGAGCTGTTCGAAGTCCCCCCACGCAGTGGCTGGTACCGCTACACCCAACGCGAAGGTGTCGTGCCGCTGGATGCGCCGCCCCCGGCTTCGCAGTGGGCCGAGGTGGCCGCGCGAGTGACGCAGGAATACTTGCAGTTCTGCGAGGCGAGCGGGAAACCGGGCGACTGCCGCAAGGCGCTGATGAACAGCCCCGTCCTCACCGGGGATGGCCGCTACGCCCTGGCCATGTCCTTCGCCATCGAAGAGATCGTTCCAGAGATGATGCAGTCCTTCAAGGACATGGCCGACCCGGAGGCGATCAAGGCATCGCTCTACTGGACGATGGCCATTTATGCCGCGATGTGGCTGGCACCCGAGCCGGTGTTCTCCAAGGGGCTGGCGACGGTCCTCACGGCCACCTTCGTCTGCTACATCGGGGTGGACACGTTCTGGACGCTCATCCAGGGCTTCAGGCGAATGGTGGAGGAACTGGATTACGCCACCTCGTTCGCGGCGATCCGCGAGGCCGGGAGGAAGTACGGCAAGGTGATGGGGAAGAATGCAGCGAGGGCATTTGCCCTGCTGCTGACGGCCGCCATCGGCCAGACGGCCACCAGCTTCTCGGCCAGGGTGCCCACGCTGCCTGGCTCGGCTCAAGCGTCAGCGGCGGGCGCAGCGCGGGTGGGGATCCAGCTGACCGAGGTGGCGCAGGTGGAAGCCGTGGCCGTGACTGCCGATGCGGTCACCATCGTCCTGGCGCCCAATGCGGTTGCTGCGACGGCCCAGAGCCTGAGCGGTGCGGCTTCCGGGCCGGTGGACATGGAGGGGCATGATCACCACATTGCCACCGACAAATGGACTGAGGCCACCCACAGCGGTGGTCCGTGGACGCCGAAGTTCCAGAAAATCTTTGATCGGGCAGGCATGTCGCTGAACGACCCGGCAAACAAGGTCCGCGTCAAGGGCCACCAAGGACCCCACCCACAGGAGTACCACGAGCGGATCTACAAGCGACTGGATGAAGCGACCAAGAGCTGTAGCAGCATCGAGCAGTGCCGGAAGGCGCTGACGGCGGAGCTCGAACGGTTGGCGAAACAGATCTCGACGGAGGGCACTTCTCTCAACAAGCTGGTGACCCGGAAGCAGTGACGGAGAGGATCATCATCCCGATGAAGTATTTCGAACTGTCCCAAGAGGTTGAGGGCTTTGCGGGGTGGGATCTTGGCAACCCCACGGATCCACAGGGCCGGGAGGTAGAAAACCCATGGATGTTCAGAGAGGGCATGCCGGTCCCGGACCCGGGACGATTGCAGATTCCCATCGGCCGTCCGGGCAGGGCTCTCGACTTCACCCTCGCAGGCTTCAGCATCCCGGTCGTTCACGTCAGGGTGGCTTCCGTCTTCACTGAGCTGGCCCCACGTGACGTTCAGGTTCTTCCGGTGGACATCCAAGGCCAGCCAGACCAGTTCTGCATCCTTGTTGCCACACGGCTTGTCCGGTGTATCGATGACAAGGCCTCGGAGGAGGTGGAGTATTGGACGCCAGAAGATGGAAGACCCGAGAAAGTCGGGCAGTACCGGGACGTGTACGGCATGCGCATCGATCCCACGAAGGTAGGTGACGCCAAGATCTTCCGCACCTGGGGGTGGACGGTGGCGCTCATCGTGTCCGAGGACATCAAGGAGGCGCTGGAGCGCACGGGCGTCACGGGCATGAAGTTCAAGGAGGTCACTGGCCCGAGCGCCATCAGTCCGGAGGAGCGCGAACGGAACCGGAGACTCATCGAATTGCGAGAGCAGACGGACGCTGCCCGCGAGGCCTTCTGGCGCACGCTGGGACGGTTGGATGAGGAAGCCATCATCCCTATCGTCGTGGGTGGCTCATGGCCCGCTCGGCGCCAGGTCTGGCGCATCATCCATCGCTCTGGTGGGCGCACCCTGCTCGTGACGGACGGACTCTCGGACTTCTTCGTGGACCGAGCGGAGCTGTCCGTGGGCTTCGGTCTGGAGCTGGCCCTGGAGACAGACGAGTCCCTCCAGGAGGCCGAGAAGAGCTGGCCCCTGCTGCTCCTGGAGCGGGTGTCGGAGGAGGTGGCGGAGCACGAGCGGGTGCGCGAGAAGGTGAAGACGGGCTTGATGTCCATGGAGGTCTCCGGCAAGGGCATGCCCAAGCCGCTCGTCACCCAGGAGGGCAGGGTGGGTGTGCTGCTGGGCATGGAGCCGAGCGCGCTCCCCCGGAGCTTCTCCATGTTGCCCGGAGAGGTGCGGCTCGTCACCGTCAAGGCGTTGCTGCCGACGGAGCTGGTCTACCTCTTGGAGCACGGCAAAAAGGGCCGGGACGAGCTGCTACGGCGGTTCGATCAGGAGGGCCAGGGACACCTGTCTCGTGTAGGACGAACCCCGGTGGTGTAATACCGCGCCATGTACAGCATGCGCATAGACCCCTAAGACTTAGCGACCACGCCCACGGAGCGGGCCGGGCCATGCTGACGGGGCTGACGGTATGGCCTCTGGAGCCCATCCCGCCGGGGATGTCGCGGCGCATCGTGGTGGAACTGAACGCGACGGAGAGCGAGGCTCGGGGAACCTACACGCTCAAGTTGTGGGCTGGAGAGGCCGGAGCCGGAGGTGTGAACGTCGACGGCGTGACGTTCCCATAGTGGCGGAGGCGAACACGTCGAAGTCGAACGTCCTTCTCAGCAACTCGGCCCAGTCCACTCGCGTCCTCTCCTTCATCGGCTCTTTCCTGGCCGCTGCCTGGGGCACCACGCTCGCCTCCTCCGCACCTGCTTGCGGGAGAGTCGCTCAGGGGCACTGGATGATCTTGTCCAGTTGACCGAGTGCCTCGCGTTCCAAGTCACCCATCAAGAACACGCCACGTCCCGACAACCCGTTCATCGAAGGACCGAAGACGCCGCGGAGGACTCCATCCTTGCCGCGAACTAGGTAGAACCGATCGTGGATGCGCCCCCCCTGGACGGCGAAAGGCTTGATGCTCGCCTTCGAGAAAACGGCTGCGATTCGGCTTCGCAGGAGGTCGAACGCGTCGCCCATCCCCGGATGCAGGAACAGCTCGAACGACTGCTCCGGTGCTAAACCGAGACCGTCTCTCAGGAATCGACCGAACCATTCGAAACCGTCACCGTCGTCGCCGCTCTCATCGAAACTCGTGCGGAGGTAGGGATCTGTCACGATGACTTGGCGGACATCTATTCCCTGACAGCCCTTCGTTGCCTTGCGGGTGAGATCGAGGAATCGCTTGCCCGCACTTCCAGCAGGCCCGCCTCCGACCGCGAGGAGCCTGAATATCGGCTCAAAGTCTTCAACGCCATCGGGCCCAGTTTCAGCAGATGTCTTGGGCGCCGCCGAGACGGGAGGCGCCTTGCTTGGCCGGTGGAGCGGGCAATCGTCTCGATGCAGAGGACACGATTGCGGCGAAGTTCGCGGCTGCCATTGGGTGCTCTTGATCGCCTCCACCTCCTGCTCACGTTGACGCTTGGGCTTGGCATCTGCCTCAACCTGCTCGGAGTGCTTCTTTCGCTCTGCCTCTCGCTCTTGCTGCATGCGCGTAAAGGCGTCCTCCACGTTCACGAGCTTCCGGATGTCCGCGACCAGCGCCTTCGCCTTGTCCCGGTCGTCGTGCCAGCACATGGAGAAATCCTCGAACTCCATCACGCGCTGGAGCACCTCCCGCCGCTCTCGCAGGGTGGACTCTCCTCGCGCGTTGAGCCGGGTGAGCACGGTCCGGACCATGTCGTGCTTCCTGACCTCGTCCTTGGACGTCGCGAGCTTCTGGGCGAGGTCCCCTGTGACCTGCGCCCCTACCCCTGCCCCCTGGAAGAAGAGCAGGACGTCCCTCTTTGATTTGCAGAGGACGGGAATGGCCTCGACCAGGAGGCCCATCAAATCGGGTGGGAAGTGGAAGGTGATGTCCATGGCTGCCGACGCCCACGATAGGATCGGCCCCCGGCACATGAACAGAGCTGTACGGATTCTGTACGGACCGGGCCGGTGACGTGTGCACGCCAGCGAACAGCCACGGTCAGTAAGAATAGGGGGTTACGGCCAAGGGTTCAGAAGGTGAGGGGCAGTGCCTGGATTATGAGACCGCCGCTCTAACCAGATGAGCTACCTGGCCGTCGATGGATGCCCCTATACCGGGCTCGACGCGTCGCCGCAAGGGGGTCGACACTGCCCAATATGTGCCGGCGCCTTTCTACTCCCGGGAGTCCACCCCGTGGAGGGAGGAAGCCGGGGAGGCTCGGCGGCTCAGGAGCCCCCCTCTTGACCGAGGTGCACCGTGGGGAAGGCGGGGCAGCTTCACCTGGGGGCGGGGCGCGGATGGGACCTGGAGCGCCATCGTCTCTGGGGTGACCTTCCCATAGACTCGAACCCTCCTCGATCTGGGGGGCGCCCCATGGCAACTCGTCTGACCGCAGCGGTCCTGCTCTTGGCGCTGCTCAATGCGTGCACCTCCCCGCGTGTGGTACGCCTCGACACGGGCCATGGTGCGCCCCTGGAGTACCGGCCGCCCAGCTCGAACCAGTCCGTGAAGGTGGGCGCGGAAGCGTTCGAGGACGCGCTGACGCAGATGGTGCTGAATGCGCCCCTCACCCTCCGCCCACCCCAGCAAGGCTGGCTGGTGCGCGCCTCCTACCCCAGCGATGACCCGGACACCCGCTGGCAGCGCCTGATGAGCAAGAGCTTCGGCGGCCTCTGCGAGCCGGGCCAGCGCAAGGAAACCTGCCTCTCCCTGCTCGATGACGTGATGGGCCTGAGCAAGTGGGACAAGCTGGGGGTGGCCCTGGGGCTGTCGATCGATCCCCTCAAGGAGAGCATCTCCAAGGCGGTGGAGAACACCCTGGCCCCTCAGCTCTTCTACACGGTGATCGCCACGGGGCTCATCTCCTGGGCCATCTTGGCGGCCAACCCCGAGCCCGTGTTCACCAAGGCGGCGGCCATCGTCTCAGCTCTGCTGCTGATCTACCTGGGAGTGGAGACGTTCCTGGAGGTGGTGGACGCGAGCCGGGAGCTGAAGTGGGCCAGCGACCGGGCCACGACCTGGGAGGAACTGGATCACGCCAGCAAGCGCTTCGCGAACCGGGTGGGACCGGAGGTGGCCCGCGTCTTCGTCCTCGCGGTGACGGTGGTGGTGAGCCATGGCATGACCGGGGGCGCTGCGTTGCTGTCCTCGCGGCTGTCGATGCTGCCCAGCTTTTCGGAGGCAGCGGCGGCGGGGGCCTCACGGTTCGGCATCAACCTGGCAAACGTGGGACAGGTAAGTGCGGTGGCCGTTGTCGGAAGCACCATCGTCATCTCCCTGCCTACCACGGCGGTCGCCATGGCGGCTCGGGAGATCGGGAGTGGAGGCTCCAATCGCGGAGACGAATCATCAAGGGCTGAGGACGCTGCTGAGCAGAGGCTGAGCAGCGCCCGCAGCCGCGAGTTCTTTGATCTGGATGATGCGGCGAGTGCTGCGCTGGGAGAGCAGGCCACCGTCACCGGAGTCGTCGGAGACATCGGTCCCATCAAAAATGCCGGCGTACGAAACGACCTCAAGCTGCTTGGTTACAACCCCAACGAATTCCGCGCTGTTCAATATATGGTTTCCGGGAAGAGCGGGAACTTCATCATCACGGTGTTCGAGTCCGAGAGCGGGATCTTCTACGGACCCCATATCTCTTCAGCCAATTACTAGGACCAGCCACGCGCTGGGGAAGAATCGAATGGACGCATCGAAGCGGGAAGCAATCAGCGCTCGTGCTCTGACCCTCATCCGGAGCCATTTCGAGTTCCTGAACGAGGGAAAGCTGGAGGCCGCCCGGAAGCAACTGTTCTTCCCGCGCGGAATGGCAGACGAACCGCTCACCGTCTACGCCAAGACCATGAGCCAATTGACGCCATTCCAGATCCTCTCGATTTCTGTCAGCAGGTTCGAGGACGTGCGCCAGAAGAAGCACGGCGCCGTGGCGACCGTCTGGGTCAACGTCGTCGTGTCCTGCTCGCTTGGTGAGAGGTCTGCGGACCTCGCGGTATGGTGGTTTCCGGAGAGCGATGAATGTCAGATATCCGCGCGGCCCTCGCACTGGGTCCTTGAGAAGCTGAGCGGGAATGGAACAACTCCTTGATCTCTCCCTTTGGGAGGACGGCGAGGTTCGAGCGGTGGGCGCGGACGTCAGCCGCACGGTGGAGGTGCGCATCGTGGCGGCCACCCACCAGGAGCTGGAGGCGCGGCCAGGTCGGGCGCGGCGACAGCCTCCTGAGCGCGCTGCAGAGCGCTCGAGATGGGACCTACCCGGCTCCTGTCTTCATCCTGCTGCCGTTTGCGGATGAGCGGATGATGGAGCACGCACTGCGGTTAGGGGCTCGGGGGTGCAGCCGGGATTCACAGCTCATCTCGAAGCTGGTGACCGTGGTCGCGAAGGCGGCGGAGGCCGCGCGACAGCGGCCCTGAGCAGGCAGGGCCGGGATCAAGCCTTGGCGGGGCCGGGCTCCTCGGCGGGAGGCGGAGTCGCCTGCGGAGGCGCCTCCTCGAGCTTCGCCTTCTCCATGCGTGCGTCCACCTCCGCCACGAGGTGCTCGAAGGTCTCCTTGCCGATGACGCCCTTCTGGAAGTCCTTGATGAGCGCCTCCTTCTCGACGACAAGCATGCGCCGGATGGCTTCCTGCTGCTCTTCCTCCCGGAAGCGCGAGCTCTGCTGTTGCAAGGCGCGCAGCTCCGTCTCGGCTGTGGAGATCTTCCTTTGATAGTCCCGCTCCAGATCCTCCAGGACCTCGCCAAGCGCTGTGCGCTCGCTGCGCATTCCCTGGAGGGCCGAGAGTGCCGCCACCGCGGAGGACAGCCGGCCGCGCGCCAGCTCGTACTTCCCCTGGTAGACATCCAGGAGGCCGGTGACGCCCAGCCGGCGCAGCACCGGCGCCATGCTCAGCCCCTGGACGATGATGGAGAGCACCACCACGCCGAAAGTCATGTTGATGAGCAGCTCGCGGTACGGGAAGTCCGCGGGCAGGCTGAGGGCGAGCACCATGGAGATGGCCCCCCGCAGCCCGCTCCAGGTGAGCACTGCGCTCCAGGACCAGGGCACGCGCTCGGAGGTGGGGCGCAGCAGCGCGGAGACGGCGAACACCACCAGTGTCCGCCCGGCCACCACGGCCACGAAGCCCACGAGGATGGGCTTCCACGAGGCCAGCAGAGAGCCCAGCTGCACCTCCAGGCCGATGAGCAGGAACACCACCGAGTTGAGTGCGAAGGCCAGGTACTCCCAGAAGCTCTCCACCGCCACGCGCGTGGTGGGGCTCATGCCCACGTGCGCGGCCCAGTTGCCGCACACCATGCCGGACACCACCGTGGCGATGACGCCCGAGTAGTGGAAGTGCTCGGCGGCCACGAACGAGCCGTAGGCGGCGATGACGGTGAGGGTGATCTCCACCGTGGCATCGTCGATGCGGCGGATGAGCTGGGAGAGGGTGTAGCCCACCACCCCTCCGATGAGCGCGCCCATGCCCGCCACCTTCACGAACTCCAGCACCGCGCCAGCCAGGGTGAAGCTGCCGCCCGTCGCCACGCCGAGCACGAGCGTGAAGATCACCACGCCGGTGCCATCGTTGAGCAGGCTCTCGCCCTCCACCAGCACCGCCAGGCGCTTGGGCGCGCCCAGGTTCTTGAAGAGGCTCACCACGGCGATGGGGTCCGTGGCGACGATGATGGAGGCGAAGACGAGCGCGTGGATGAAGGAGAAGCCCTGGACGAAGTCCAGCCCGTCCACCACGGGGGTGAGGATGGCGGCGGTGAGCCAGATAGAGGCCACCACGCCCGGCACCGCCAGCGAGTGGATGGCCAGCTTGTTCTTCCAGAACTGGCGGAACTCCAGGTGGAAGGCCGCCTCGAAGACGAGCCCGGGCAGGATGATGGCGAACAGCAGCTCCTTGGTGAGGTGCGGCGGCTCGAACGCGTGCGCCACGCCCAGGATGAGGCCCGCCAGCACCAGCGCCACCGTGTAGGGGATGCGGAAGAAGCGCGCGGCGATAGCCACCGCCGTAGCGATGGCGAACAGCAGAATGAAGGCCTGCTCGAAGTGCATCGGAGACGGACTCCCTTTGTCCTCAAAGAGTCCAGAGGCTACACCGCTCACGTGGAGATCCGGACCGGGATTCGCAGAGGTGCTGCATGATCCATGTGCTTGCTTTCATAGGGGCGGGGCTCATCGTCGTCATGGCGGGGACGGCCCTGGCTCGCTACGGCGATGAGATTGCGGAGGCGACGAAGCTGGGCCGGCTCTGGATCGGCTCCGTGCTGCTGGCGGGCGCGACGTCCCTTCCCGAGCTGATGACCGACATCTCCGCGGTGCGCCTCGGCGCGGTGGACCTGGCGGTGGGCGACCTGTTCGGCTCGAGCATGGCCAACATGCTCATCCTGGCGCTGATCGATCTGCTCCCGCCGAGGCGGCAGGTGCTCCAGCAGGCCACGCTTGACCATGCGCTCGCCGCGACGCTCGCGATCTCCGTCAACGCCCTGGCCGCGGTGTTCATCCTCGTTCGCCCCGACTTCACGTTCCTGGGGTGGATCGCGCCGGGCTCCGTGCTGCTGCTCTTCGCCTATGTGGCCGGTACCCGGGCGATCTACCGGCACGCGACGCGAGAGGCCGCGGTGGTGTCCTCCGTGGCGCCAGCCCGGGCAGAGGGAGTACGGAAGCCCTCACTCCGCCGGGCGCTGCTGGGCTTCGGAGTGGCCGCGGCCGCCGTCCTTGCCGCGGCCCCGGCCTTCGCCTGGGGAGCCAAGGGCATCGCGGAGATGACGGGTCTGGGGAACACGTTCATGGGGACCTGGCTCGTCGGCTTGTCGACCTCGCTGCCGGAGCTCGTGGCCTCGTTGGCCGCCGTCCGGATGGGCGCCTTCGACATGGCGGTGGGTAACCTCTTCGGCTCCAACGCCTTCAACATGGCCATCTTCTTCGCCCTGGACGTGGCCCAGGGCGGCAGCATCTTCGCCGCCCTCGACCCGAGCCATACCGTGTCCGCCCTCTTTGGGGTGGTCCTGATGAGCCTGGGCCTGGGCGCGATCGTTTACCGTGCGAAGCGCCGGTTCGCGATGCTCGAGCCTGACAGCCTCCTCGTCCTCGTGGCCTACCTGATGGGCATCGTGACGCTCTATCTTCACGCGGTCCGTTGAGGCACGTCGGGCGCGCGACAACGGGACTCCACCCTTTAAGGAGGTGTAGCTCGCACGCGGGGTCAGTGCACCCCGTCCTGCTCGGGCTCCGGCTCCTCGAGCTCCGGAGCCACGGGGAGCAGGATGCGGAAGGTGGTGCCCGCGCCCGGCGTGCTGCTCACGGTCAGCTCTCCGCCCAGCCCGCGGATGATGTCATGGCTGATGGACAGCCCCAGGCCCGTGCCTTCCCCCACCGGCTTCGTGGTGAAGAAGGGCTCGAAGATGCGCTCAAGGTTCTCCGCGGGGATGCCGCAGCCGGTGTCCTGCACCTCCACCTGTACCTGCGTCTCGCCGTGCATCCGCGTCACCAGCCGCACCTCGCCCCCTCCGGACTGCGGCAGGGCCTGCGTGGCGTTGACCAGCAGGTTGACGAAGACTTGAGAGAGCTGGACCTGGTTGCCCAGCACCAGCGGCACCTCGCCATAGTCGCGCACCAGCTGCCCCCGGCTGCGCAGCCGCCCCAACACCAGCTGCACCGAGTTGTCCAGCACCTCGTGGAGATCCATCGGCTGGGTGGTGACGGAGTCTCCCCGCGACAGCGCACTCAGGCTCTGGACGATGCCGCGCATCCGCTCGGCGCCGTCCCGCGCGTCGGTGAGCGCCTCCGTCATCTCGCCCAGATCGGCCGGGGACAGCTTCAGCCGGCGCAGCTCCTTGTCGATGTAGTGCAGGTTGCTGAGCACGAACGCCAGCGGGTTGTTGATCTCGTGCGCCACGCCCGCGGCCAGCATCCCCACGGCCGCCATCCGCTCATTGAGCCGCAGGCGCAGCTCGCTCTCGCGCTGCTCGGTGATGTCTCTCACCAGGATGGCCATGCAGTCGCCCACCGCGTTGAGCTGGCGGCGGTACCAGCGGCGCCCGCGCCCGGGTTGATCCCGCTTCAGCTCCTCGTCGTGGGACTTGCCCGTCCGCCAGACCTGCTCGCACAGCGGCAGCGGTGCGATGAAGGCCACCTGGGGGAACTCGGAGAGCAGGCGCCCCTCCGCCTGGCGGGCCTCGCAGCCCAGCAGCGCCTCGGCATGAGAGTTGAGCCGCAGCAGCCGCAGCCCCTCGGGCTCCCCGCGGACGAGGAAGAACGCGTCGAAGCTGCTGGTGGCCGCCGCCCGGAAGAGCACCTCGCTCTGGTTCCGGGACGCCTCCGTGCGCCGGTGGGCGGACACATCCCGGCAGATGCCGTACAGCCCCGCCACCTGCCCGTCGGGCCCTCGAAGAACTCCCTTCGTGGAGAGCCACTCCCGCTGCACCCCCGCCATCCACTCGCTCAGCTCCGCGCGCAGGGGGCGCCCGGCCATCAGCGTCTGCCGGTCGAACTCCAGCGTGTTCTGCGCCTCCTCCGGGCTCAGCAGATCGAGATCCCTGCGGCCGAGGATCTCCTCGGCGGGCAGGCCCAGGAACCGCGCGCCCGCGCTGTTGATATAGGTGTAGCGCCCTTGGAGATCCTTCGTGAAGACGGCGTCCGGGAGCTCCTCGGCCAGGGCGAGGAAGAGATCGCGAAAGGGCAGCTCCGCGGCCTGGGCCACGGCTGACTCCCGAGCCACCTCCGGTGCTGCATGGCGAGGCCCGGGGAGCTGCTCCTCCAACTTCCCCTCCAGCCCGAGGCTCATGCGCACGTTGCTCATGGAAAGAGCATTAATCGCGTCCAGGAGAGCCGGGGAGTGCGGAGGCTCCCGCACGCGCCGCATTCGTCCACCAGCGCACTTTGTCCAAGGTTTTCGGTTCGCTCTTCGGTCCGTTCCAGGACGCGGTGCGAGCCTAGAGCACCCGGCCGCGCAGCTCGGGGCTGGGGCGCTGGATCAGCTCGGTGGTCAACAGGAGGTGCGGCTCCACCGCGGCCGCGGCCCCCTCGAGCGCCGCCTCCACCATGTGGAGCTCTCCGGCCAGGACGAAGACGCCCTTGCCGCCGATGCCCCGCGCGAGCTGCAGCCGCTCCAGCACCACGTCCGCGCGCTTGAGCGCCGTGTCCGCGCACAGCAGCGCCGCCGCCACCGTGTGCGTCTCGACGATGCCCACGCTCTCGCCGTACGTCCCCGGGAAGCGGCCCTGCAGCGCGGCCACCAGCCCGTCCGCGGCCATGGGGAGCAGCAGCTTGTCCAGCAGCGTGCGGCCCGCCACCTCGAGGCCCGCCTGGAAGGACTCCTGCACCTCCGCCACGCCGCCGGAGAACAGCAGCAGGTACTTGCCCGGCGTCACCGCCTCCGCGAGCGACAGCGTCACCATCGCCCGCTTCACCACCGCGTCGGCCACGACGTAGCCGCGCGCGATGGAGTCCAGCTCCAGCAGCGCCAGCGCGGGGCCGGGGAGTGGCGGCAGCTCAGACAATGCGGAACGCGTCCTTGAGGGTGCAGCGCCGCTCGCGGGTGAAGCTCAGCGCGGTGGTGAGCCCCTCGCCCGTGGGGGAGGCGATGGTGAAGGAGGTGTAGCCCTCGCCCGTCATCCCCAGCCCGGCGAAGGAGGGCCCGTTCTTCACGAAGATGGAGGTGTTGATGATGCGCGCCATCGCGTTGAGGTGGTCCAGGTTCGTCGAGTGCATCGTCGCCGTGTGTCCGAAGCCGTGCTCGGCCTGGACGGCGGCGGTGATGCAGTCCTCCACGTTGCGCAGCCGCGTGAAGCCGATCACCGGCAGCAGCAGCTCCGCCTGGACGAAGGCGTGGCTCGCGTCCACCTCGGCGAACAGCAGCCGCGTGCCCTTCGGCACCCGGATGCCCGCGGCCTCGGCGATCTTCTCCGCGTCCTTGCCCACCCAGTCCTTCACCGGGTGCCCGTCGTGCACCACCAGCTTCTCCAGCCGGTGGATGGCGGCGCCCGTCACCTCGTACGCGCCGTGGCGCTCCAGCTGCGCCTTGAGCTCGTCGGCGATGGAGGCGACAGCGAACACCTCCTTCTCCACGATGCAGACGATGTTGTTGTCCAGCGAGGCGCCGTCGACGATGTCCTTGGCCGCGCGAGCCAGGTGGGCCGTCTCGTCCACGACGGCGGGCGGGTTGCCCGGGCCGGCCGCGATGGCCCGCTTGCCCGAGTTCATCGCCGCGCGCACCACCGCCGGCCCGCCCGTCACCACCAGCAGGCGCACGTTCTTGTGCTTCATCAACGCCTGGGCCGAGTCGATCGTCGGCTCGGCCAGGGCGCACAGGAGGTTCTCCGGCCCGCCCGCGGAGACGATGGCTTCGTTGAGCAGCTGGATGTGGTGGGCGCTCACCCGCTTGGCGCTCGGGTGCACGTTGAACACCACGGCGTTGCCCCCGGCCACCATGCCAATGCCGTTGTTGATGATTGTCTCGGTGGGGTTGGTCGTGGGGGTGATGGAGCCAATGACGCCGAAGGGCGCCCGCTCCAGCAGCGCCAGCCCGTAGTCGCCCGAGAAGGCCCCGGGCCGGAGGATCTCCGTGCCCGGCGTCTTGTTGGCGCACAGGAGGTTCTTCTTGATCTTGTCCTCCACGCGCCCCAGGCCCGTCTCCTTCACCGCCATCTCGGACAGCTCACGGGCGGCGCGGCGGGTCGTCTCTCGCATGGCCTCGATGGCGCGATCCCTCACCTCCAGAGACGCCTCGCTCCACTGCTCGAAGGCGGCGCGGGCGGCCTCGGTGGCGGTATCCAGATCGTCGAAGATGCCCTTGCGGCCTCCCTTCTGGAAAGCGGGCGCACGCGGGGAGGGCGAGGAGGCGGGCGGAGGCAGCGGGGGGTAGGTGCCGTAGCGGCGCTCGCTGCCGCGCCGGTCATCGGCGTGGCCCTGCGGCGGCTGCGCGGGGGCGGGGACTGGCTGGGGCAGCTCCGACAGCTCCTTGGAGAGCTTGCGGACCACCTGATCGACGATCGCGTCGATCTGCTTCGCGTCAATGCTCATCGGCGAGGCTCCTGGCGGGGCAGGGCGCCCGCCGCTTCACGTCACGAGGCGCGGGGCAGCGGCGGAGTCTGCTCCGAGCCCTCGTAGTAGATGCTGGCGGTCTCCTTGCCGTACACGACGAGGACCCGGCCACTCTGGGCGAGCAGATCGCCCGTCGTCTCGGTGACCTTGCGAACCAGGGAGTCGAACTGCGCCGAGCGTTTGGAGGCCCGGACTCTGACAACTGGCATGGGGGGGTTCTACTCCTTGACGTACTTCAGCGTTCCGCCCACTTCGAGCTGATCGACGATGGCCATGACGGTCGCGTCGACGGGGCGGTCCTTCGTCACCTTCGTTTGCCGGGCGCTGGAGCCGGAGCAGTAGAGCACCACTTCGCCCACGCCGGCTCCAACAGCGTCCACTGCGACCACGACAGGGCCGGTCAGCTTGCCCTCCAGGTCCATGCCGCGCAGCACGAGCAGCTTCAGGCCCTCGAGCTCCTGCTCTTTGCGAGTGGAGACCACCGTCCCCACGACCTTGCCCATCAGCATGCGCGGCTCCCGGGTACCTCACCCCGCCCTCTCCACAGAGGAGAGGGCGGCAGGTCAGGTGTTCTCGACCTTGACCTTGTCCTTGCGGCCCAGCGGCAGCACCAGGTCCAGGTTGCCGTGCGGGCGCGGGATGACGTGCACGGAGACCAGCTCGCCCACGCGCTCGGCGCCCCGGGCGCCCGCCTCGGTGGCCGCCTTCACCGCCGCCACGTCGCCGCGGATGATGGCCGTCACGTAGCCGCCGCCGATCTTCTCGTAGCCGACGAACTCCACCTTGGCCGCCTTCACCATCGCGTCGGCCGCTTCGACCATGCCGACGAAGCCCTTCGTTTCGATCAGCCCGAGTGCATCCGCCATCTGTTCGTTCCTCTCCGCTGTTGCGGTGAAACCACGTCACGCCGTCCCGTGAGGGCCCGGCTGAGTTACTTGTCCTTGAAGGCCGCCGGCTCCTTGCCGGTGATGCCCTTGAGCGCCGCCACCGCCGCCGCCGCCGCCGCGTCGATCTCCGCCTCCGAGCCCGACATATAGAGCCGGCCGAACGCGCCGTACGGTGTCACATCCACCAGCTTCACGTTGGCCGCCTTCTCCGCCTCGTTGGCCGCCAGCGCCGCGTAGGCCGCCGGCTCGCACTCGAGGATGAAGAGGGACTCGCCGGGCTCGATCAGCGAGCCGAAGCGGATCTTGTCGAGGATCATCGCGTGCATCGGCTCGATGGCGCGGATGATGGTGTTGGAGACCAGCTTGGGCTTGATCCGGTCATCCTCCTTGGCCTCGAGGAACTTGAGGATGGAGTCGCCGGCGCTGCGCACCTCGCCCTTGTCCTCGTGGTGCACCTCGAGCATGCCGTAGGCGCGCTCCACCACCAGGGTGGCGGGGAACACCCGCGTGCCCTTCAGCGCGGTGTCGATGAGCCCGTGGATCGCCATGCCCGGCGCGATCTCCACGAACAGCGACGCCACGTAGGGCACCGGGAAGTAGCCACGGCATGTGGTGCAGATATGCGCGGCGAGCTGCGGTTGCAGCGAGTCGAGGAAAACGAACGCCCGGAGCGACGTGGCCAAAACAACCCTCCCGGTACTGCCGGTGCAGGGGGCCTGCTATAGCGAACCGAACACTTCGTTGACAAGCGCCGTCTGGAATGGCGGTAAAGGTCGCATGTTCCGCCAACTGCTCCTGTTTTCCCTTGTGTTCGGGCTCTCCTCGGTGGCTGTGGCCCAGCCGGAGGACTCCTCGACGGCCAAGCGCCGCACTGGGAGTACGCCTGTCTGGCTGCCGCGCGGCGCGTACCTCGGCACCTATATCCGCGGAGGGGCCATCACCCCCCAGGCCCGGCTCCAGTGGCAGCTGACGCTCTTCGAGCAGAAGAAGGACGGGATTGTGCTCCTGCTGGAAGGCGGGGTGGGGTGGGCCGCGGGGCTGCCGGACACGGCCATTGAAGGCTTCAACGCCCCCATCCACTCCTTGTATGAGCACCCCGTGCTGCTCGGAGTGGGCTACCGCAACCAGGATCCCGAGGGCTTCCACTGGGGGTTTCAGGTGGCGGGAGGACCTGTCTGGTATGGTGCGCATTTCAGGGATCTCCCGGCTGAGCGCGAGTCGGCGGGGTTGATGGAGGGGCGCATCCACCTGGGCTATCGGGTGGGGCAGGTGGTGCTCGGGGTGAGCGCCGGGTACGGCGAGCCCTTCAGCTACAAGCGGCGCAGCGTGGCGCGCCAGTTCCTGGGGGGAGCGCAGTTCGGGTTCTTCGCGGATTGGAGATAGCTCCCTTGCGTCACCGGTCCTTGCCAGGTCTTCGCAGGGCTGCGTAACGTGCGGAGTCATCCCTCGGAGTCATGGGAGTGTCGCGGTGGCATTGACCACAGAAGCATTCGGTTTGACCGACGTTGGCCGGAAGCGTCAGCACAACGAAGATGCGATGTTGGTGGAGTCCCAGCTGGGGCTCTACATCGTCGCTGACGGCATGGGCGGTCACGCCGCGGGTGAGGTGGCCAGTGCGCGGGCGACCGAGGTCGTCAAGCAGCACATCACCGCGAACAAGCACCTGCTCAAGGATCTGGCCACCAACCCGTCGCAGGACAGCCGCGCGGCGGCGGCGGCGCTCGTCGAGGTGGCCATCCAGCGCGCGTGCGCGGACATCTACAAGATGGCGCTGGCGGATGCGGCCAAGCGCGGCATGGGCACCACGTTCGTGTGCCTGGCGCTCAGCGGGAACAAGGGCGTCATTGGCCACGTGGGAGACTCGCGCGTGTACCTGGTGCGCCACGGCCAGTGCCACCGGCTCACCGAGGATCACACCCTGGTGGCCGCGCAGCTCAAGGCCGGCACCATCACCAAGGAGCAGGCGGCCAGCTCGCAGTACCGCAACGTCATCACCCGCGCGGTCGGCATCCAGGAGTCCGTGCAGGTGGACACCCTGATCGTCGACCTGATGCCGGGCGACGTGTTCATCCTCTGCTCGGATGGCCTGCACGGCTACATCGAGGACGAGGAGATGCTGCCGATGGTCAGCACGGTGGCCACGGGAGATCTGCCCAAGAAGCTGATCGACACGGCCAACGAGCGCGGCGGCAAGGACAACATCACCGCGGTGGTGGTGAAGGTGGCCGGCGACGGCGCGGTCGCCAACGAGGAGACGAGCGAGGCGCAGTCGCGCATGGAGGCGCTGCGGAAGATCCCCCTCTTCCGGCACCTCACGTACAAGGAGCAGACGGCGGTGCTGTCCATCGCCACCACGCGCACGTTCCCCGCGGGGCGGGAGATCGTCGTGGAGGGACAGCCGGGCGAGGAGCTGTTCGTCGTCATCCGCGGCCGCGTCGTGATCGAGAAGAACGGCGTGGAGATCGCGGAGCTGCGCGCCGGTGGGCACTTCGGAGAGATGGGGCTCATCGACAACGCGCCGCGCTCGGCGACGGTGCGCGCCACCGAGCCCACGCGGACCATGGTCATCTCCCGGCCGGACCTGATGAGCCTGATGAAGCGCGAGTCCATCCTAGCGGTGAAGATGCTCTGGAGCTTCGTGCAGGTGCTGTCGGACCGGCTGCGCGCGACGAACTCGGAGCTGAGCGAGGCGCGCCAGGAGCTGGCGGTGGCGCAGTCCGTCCAGCCGTTCGCCGAGGAGTGAGCCCCGGCGCCCGGGCGCTGCCTTGGGGCGGCGCACCCGGGCGGGCAAGCTGTCAGCGGAAGGGGCCCATCACCTCATACGTGAGGCCCTGCCCGTCTCCCCCTCGCTGCGAGCTGAAGTAGAGCCGCTGGCCGTCCGGACTGAAGGCGGGGCCGGTGAGCTCCGAGCCCTCCTGCCCCAGCACCTGGAGGAAGGGCGCCACCACGCGCTCGGGGGTGATGAGGCACAGCTGCAGGTCCCCGCCGTCCTCGGCCACGTAGAGATCGCCCGACCGGGACACCACCACGTTGTCCACGCCGGTCAGCGGAGAGCCGGGGTAGAGATCGTCGTCGTAGAGGACCTCCAGGTGTGAGGAGGCCACGGTGTAGGCCCAGACGCGGTTGTTTCCCTTGGTAGTGAAGTAGACGGTGCCCGAGTCGTACCAGCACCCCTCTCCGCCACTGAACGCCGTGGTCAGGAACGCGGTGGGCTGCAGGGAGGCCGGCAGCAGGGGGGAGACCTTCACCCAGCTCACCGGGCCTCCGGCGAAGGGATCCGATCGGAAGCGGGCCGCCTCGAGCGTGCCCCCTGTCAGCGAGGGCCACGCGGAGGGAGTGAAGCGATAGAAGCGTCCATTGGGACGGTCCTCCGTCAGGTAGAGGCGCCGGCCGTCGGGGTCGGCTGCCACCGCCTCGTGAGAGAACGTGCCCAGGGCCGGGCGGCTCACCCCCTGCGAGGGCTGCATCGGATCGCACTCCCAGACACGGCCCCCGTCGAACTCCTCACAGGACAGCCAGGTTCCCCACGGGGTGGGGCCGCCGGCGCAGTTCACCAGGGTGCCGGAGAGGATGCGGTAGGCATCGATGAGGTTCCCGCTCTCGTCGAAGCGCACCGCCGAGGCCCCGCCCGGGATCGCCTCGCTGTTGGAGGTGTACACCCAGCCTCCCTCCGGTGAGGCGAAGCAGGCGCCCCCGTCCGGGCTCGGGTGCCAGGTGTAGCCCGTCCCCGCCACGGGATCGCCCGTGCGCGCGATGAGCCGCGCGCTGAAGCCCGCGGGCAGCAGGAGGCCATTGGCATCGGGCCAGTCGGACATGGGCCCGTAGGGGCTGGGACCGGGCTCGGCCGGGGCCGCATAGGCGCTCTGCCAGAAGCTCGGGCCCAGGGCGAGCGCCCCACCCCCGAGCATGGAAAACCGAAGGAAGTGCCTGCGATTCATGGGGATGGAGCTCCTCGCTGACGGGTGATGAGGGGGATGCTCTCGTTGGTCAGCCACAGCGGGAGCAGGTCCACGAAGTGTGGGTTGCCAGGGATGCCGCTCGTGCCACCGGGCAGGCTGATCGTCGCCCTCACGCCCCCCCGCGCCAGGTCCGCCACGAACCGGTGGGCCGGGCCGCTGCCGAACATGAAGGCATGGGCCGAGTCCGCGCGGAGCCCGTGCGCCGCCGCGTCGACCGTCCCGAAGCCTCCATCGGTCGGGATCCCCGGCAGCTCCGCGAGCGGAGGTGGGAAGGCGCCCGCGGCCGGCGGGACCGAGAGGGGTGGGCCCAGCGGGTGATCGAGGACGATCCGGTGCAGCAGCCCCCACCGGTAGCGGGAGAGGTCCGTCGAGCCGTGGAACGCCGGTTCGAACGCCGGGCCTCGCAGCAGCTCGAGCGCGCTCGCCATGGCGGACAGCAGCGCGACGTCACGGCGATCCGCCGCGTCCGGCACGCCAGGCCGCGCGAAGAAGTCGATCCCCGACGCGCCGAGGCCGCCGGTCTGCTCGAAGGTCTCGAGGAGGTGGCGGAGCGCGACGAGCGGCTGGCCTCCGCTCGGGAACCGGTCAATGCCGTGCGCGGCCAGCGTGCCGTCGATCGTGGCGCGCACCAGCTGACCGCGCCACACCGCGTACAGCGTGGCCGCGACGCTGGCGTCTACCTCCTCGGGGGAGGGGGGGCTCCGCTGGCCGTCGACGTCCGCGGCGTCGTAGCCCTCGGGGATACCGGTCGGCGTGGTGAAGTCCCAGCGGGACAGCCGCCCGATGGCTTCGGCGATGGCGGGAGCGGTGGCCAGCGCATGCAGCACCGGTTCGCTGCTGAGCTGGCCGCGGGCCAGGGCTCGCACGAGGTGCGGGGTGAAGAACTGGGCATCGAGGAGCACGACGTCGGCCTGCATGGCGTGCATGTCGGCGGCGGAGAGCTTCCGGCCTGCCGCGAGGTGCGCGCGGATCAGCTGGGTGATGCGGCCTGCCCGGAGGCCGTCATAGCGGGGGTTGAGGTAGTAGATGCCGCCTCCGGGGCGGAGCTGATTGAGCGGGTTGTTGTCGAGCGTCGTGCCTACCGGATCGTTGTTGGCGTTGACGAACCACCCCGCGGGCGGATCGATGAGGTGCGGCATCTCCTCCGGCGGGAGGATCTGGTACGGCACGGCCTGCCCGGGGAGCCGGGTGCTGACCGGGAGCCACTCGTTGCCGCCCGTGCCGTTGCGGATGAAGAACGGCGGCAGGCCGGTGATGTGCCCGGCCTGCAGATCCTCGCGCAGCGGCATCTCCGCGCTGGCGAAATACGCGATGTGGCCGTCGAGGCCGGCATACGCGAAGTTCTGGGAGCCGACATCGAAGTAGCGGAGCGCGGCGCGGAACTCGTCGAGGTTGCGTGCCTCGTTGAAGCCCATGAACGCATCGAGCTCCCGGGTCGCGCTGAAGCCGGTGTACTGGACGCTCAGCGCCATTCCGGCCGCGAGGTCTAGCTCGATGAGAGGACCATTGTTGCGGCGCGGCACGATGAGCGTGGCGGCGGGGATGCCATCGCCGGGCGGCACCATGACGACGTTGTCCAGGGCCGCCCCGGGGACGTTGGCGCGGAACGTCTCCGGGAGGGCCAAGATGGGCTCCATCCTCCCCTGGTAGAGCGTGCTGAGCCCGCTGGGAGAGAGGGGGTTGGGGACCACCGTCTCGAGATAGGTGTCGGTCACGTCAAGCGGGTGGGTGGTGACGCCCCACGAGATCCACCGGTTGTGGCCGGCGACGACGGACGGCACGCCGGCGAAGCTGCTCCCGATGACGTCCAGCGAGCCCGCTCCGAGATGGATGGGATAGAACGTCGAGGGGACGTCGAGCGCGAGGTGCGGATCATTGGCCAGCAGCGGCCGTCCCGACACCGTGTGCTGCCCCCCCACCACCCACTCGTTCGAGCCCTCGATGCCGTTGCGCTCGAGCACGCGGCGCAGCAGCGGCACGTCCTGGGCCTTCTCCAGGTACCTGCGCGCGAGCTTCAGCGCGCTCGGGGAGAGCGCGCCCGCACGGGAGGCGATGCCGGCCTCGTCGGACAGCGGGCGCCAGGGCACTGTGGCGGCCTGGGGCGCCGAGGCATCCGGGACGGTCGAGGCCGGATCGAACGGCGCCGGTCGGAAGATGTCCTGGGAGAACAGCGCCATGCCATCGAAGCCGCCCTGTGCTCCCGCTTGCAGGTAGGTCTCCAACTCGACCGTCTGCCCGACATCGAGGTCGAAGGAGAGCCGGAAGGCCACCGCCTTGCCGAGGGTGACGCTGTCCAGAGGCGTCCACGGCTGGAACCGGGTCAGCCGGAGCGCGAGGTACTCGGGTGGCAGCGGGTGCGTCGCGACGTAGGCGTTGACTCCCGCGGCATAGGCGATGAGCGCCTCGTGGGTGCGGAAGGAGAGCGCGCCCAGGCTCCGCCAGGCGGCGCGCCGCAGGCCGATCGTGCGCATCTGCACGTCACTGGGAAGCGCCCCCGTCCCGAGGAGCTCCGCCAGGGTGCCGCTCGCCTGCCGACGGCTGACGTCCATCTGGAACAGCCGATCTTCGGCATGCACCCACCCCTGCAGGAAGAACAGGTCATACCGGTTGCGGGCCGTGAGGTGCGCCACTCCAGAGGGATCTCTCCTCACGCCTGCCAGCTCTCGCAGGCCGGGCACCTGGGCGGGTGTCTCAGCGGGCACCGAGGGCACCAGGGAGCCGGCCGCGGCCGCAGGCGGCAGGAGCAGCGAGGCTGCGAGCAGGAGCCAGCGCCGCACGGTTCGGCTTCCGGGAAGGCTCATGGGCCGTCCACACTGAAGGTGAGTACTTGGAGCGCGGCCTCGCGGAACACTTTGAGGTGCACCATGCCTCCGGGCTCGGTCAGCCGATCGGCCAAGGCTCCCAGGTTGTCGGGGGTGAGCGGCTCCCCATTCATGCTGAAGAGCAGGTCGCCTTCATGGAAGCCGAGCCGCGCGAGCACTCCGTCCTCCTGGAGGTGGATGAGCCGGAGGGCCGGCTCCGGAAACACCTTCACGGGCTCTGCCTGCGCGCCCAGGCCGTACCGGCCGCGGAGCTGCGCCATCACACCTCCCTTCACCCTCCAGCGGAGCCGGCCCTCATGGACGGCGGCCGTGTCGAAGCGATGGCGGATGACGCGCAGACGCACCTCCTGGCCCACCGGGAGCACCCGTGCGCCCTCGGGCCCTGTCAGCTGCAGCCCCGCCGGGGTGATGGCCGTCACCCGGAGGTTGCGGCCCAGCAGCTCGCCCACGTGCAGGTTGCGAGTCTCCCAGGTGGAGGTCTCCGCCAGGGTGGCGAAGGACTCGGCCGGGATCGGGCTGAGCTGGACTCCGAAGAGGCGATAGCGGGTGGTGCGTGCCTCATAATCCGCCGCCGCCGCGCCTGGCTCCGGCGCCAGCAGCAGCGAGAGCTCCGACTGGCTCACCCCCGTGTGGAGCTCCTCCGCGGTGTCCCCCTCTCGAGGGAGCGCTTCGGTGGAGCAGGCGGCGAGCGTCGCGACAGCAATACCCAAGGTCAGCACTGAAAAGGTCTTCATGGTGGTTCCCCCCACGGTTTCGATGGCCTTACTGGAAGCACTCCGAGACGACGCCCGCGCCATCCGGGTTGGTGGCCCAGGTCGCACAGGCCAGCTTTCTCTGCCCCAGCGTGCTGGGGTGGAAGCAGTCCGTTCCGTTGATGTCCGCCGCGCGGAAGACGTACGTGCCCACCGAGGTGTTGGAGTAGCCGTCCTCGATCGAGCCCTGCCAGTCCGGCACGAAGTGCACGCCTCGCGGATTGCGGCCGTCGGCGTTGGCTTCGTAGAGCGCGACCTCGGCGCGGGTCGCCTCGTTGTACTCATTGATGCGGGCGCCGAGCTGCGCTCGCCGGGAGCTGCTCTTCTCCGCGGTGACGATGCGGCAGATGCCCGCGGTGGGCCAGACGACATAGGGGCACCACAGGCCCTTGGCGTACCCCGCGTTGTAGAGGAAATCCACCCGCGGGAGGCTCAGCACGTGCACTGTCGTGCCCGGCGGGAGGCAGGCCGCGAGCTGGTCCAGGCCCGCGCGCAGAGCGTTCAACCAGGTGTCCAGCGAGTACATGTTCGCGGTGGCATCCGAGCTGGAGGATCTCGGCCGGTTGCACACATCATTGGCACCGAGCAGGACCGAGACGTGCTGCGGCTTCTGCTCCTGCGCGCAGACCCGCGCCGCCTGGGCCGCGAAGTTGTTGCCCCCGCCCACCATCTCGGCACCCGAGACGGACTCGGGCTGCTGGGTGATGGAAGGAACCAGCTCCTGATACCGCATGAACACCGAGTAGACGGTGCTGGAGGTTCCTTGCACCCAGCTCAGCTCCGGGTGATCTCCGGGCCACCCATCCGCGCCGGAGCCCTGGGACATGCTGTCTCCCACGTTGGATTGCTTGGTGGGGAGCTCCGCCCGCGCCACACCTGCCAGGAGCAACCCAGCCACTGCGCAGAGAATCTGCACGCGATATGCGTTCACGACGTTTCCTCCGGTGAGTGAAATCGACGCGGCGTGTACAGGAAGGGCCGCGCGCGTCACAAACCGGCGGCTCGGGAGAGGCGTTGGCCACCACACGAGGACGAGCCCGTGAATCCACTGGTGGCCTTCCTCTGTGCCGGGAGTCGGGGGGAGGTGACGTCTGGTGAGCAGGTGGCGCTGGTGGCCTGCGCAGGTAGGTATTTCCGCCACCGGCTCCCATGGCTCCCTACGCATGGAGTAGGGGAGTGCAGGCCCGTGCCGTCGTGTTTCGTGCAACGGCCCTGTTGCTCTCGCCACTGGGTATCACCTGGAAGACGAGTGCACGCGGTCTCCGTGTGAACGCCCATTCCGGTCCCGCCACTCGTGTCCATCCATGTCCGCCCAGAACAGCGGGCGGGGAATGGCATGGTCGGATTTCGTGGCGCGTGGGTGGTGCTGGCGTGCGTGGGCGTACTCGGGGGGAGGCCGGTGTGGGCGCAGGCTCCTGGCGAGGAGGCTCCCTCCGACGAGGTGCTCTCGGAGGAGCAGCTCGAGCAGCTGCTGGACTCTCCGGCCGCGCAGCCTTCCGGCGCGGAGCTCAATGAGGCGACGTTCGGGCTGGAGCAGCTCGCGCCGTACTTCGCCGAAGGGACGCTGGCCAAGGCGCGGGCGGAGTACGAGCGGGGCCGCTATCGCCGCGCCCGGAAGCTGCTCGCCCAGGAGGAGGCCACGCTCCCGGTCCGCTTCCTGATGGCCCAGAGCGCGCTCAACATGCGGGACTCCGCCACGGCGGCCCAGGAGTTCGCGGCGCTGGCCGAGGAGTACGTGCCGCTGCGCGATCACTGCCTGGTACGCGCGGCCAAGGCCAACGAGCAGCTGCGCAAGCTGGAGCTGGCGGCCAGCCAGTACCAGGCGGTGGAGGCGGGCTCTCCGCTCTATGCGGACGCGCGCTTCGACCTGGCGCGGGTGCTGGAGCGCCGCCGCGACATCAACGGGGCGCTGAGCGCGCTGGCGGAGCTCATCGAGAGCCGCAAGGCGCGCGGGCCGGACTCCATCCGCATGCAGGCGCTGCTGGCAACCTGCGATCTGGCGCGCAAGCAGGGCCAGTACAACGTGGAGCACAAGGCGCTGCTCGAGGTGTGGGCCACCAACCCTCTCTCCAAGGAGGCGGAGCGCGCCAAGCGGCGGCTGCAGGGGCTGCCGCTGCCCCTCAAGTGGCGGGTCCGCCGGGCCGATGCGCTCGTGGATCTGCACCGCAACTTCGCCGCCATGGAGCTGCTCGAAGGGGTGATGCCCCATGTGGCGCTGCCCGACCCTGTGGGCTGCAACGCGCGCCTCATCTATGGCGAGGCCCTGCGCAAGGAGCGGCAGCACCGCAAGGCCATCCAGGTGCTCTCGCCGGTGGTGGAGCAGTGCAACCTGCCGGAGGTGCGGCCCCAGGCGCTCTACGTGCTGGGCTACTCCCAGTCCGTGGTGGACAAGGAGGCCGCGGTCGCCACCTATGACGCGCTGGCGCGCGACTACCCGGAGCACGGCTATGCGGATGACGCCCTGTTCTTCGCGGGGTGGCTGCTGCAGCGCCGGGGGGAGCTGGATGCAGCGCTGGCCCGGTACGACGAGCTGGCCCAGCGCTACCCCACGGGCAACTTCGCTTCCGAGGCGCTCTTCCGCTCGTTCTGGCTCCACCAGCGCCGCGGTGAGCGTCCGGCCGCGCTGGCCGCGCTGCAGGCGGTGGAGAAGCTGCCGCAGGCGGCCCGGACGGACGAGGCGCTCTGGCGGGCGCGGTACTGGCACGCCCGTGTGATGGAGACACAGAACGAGGTGCAGACGGCGCTCTCCGGCTACGAGCGGATTGCCGCCGATCGGCCCGCCACCTGGTACGGGATGCTGGCCCGCTCGCGGCTCGCGCTGCTGGCGCCCGGGCGCCTGGTCCGTGCGACGCCGGTCTCCGCGACGCCTATCTCCATGGCCCAGGTCTCCACGATGCCGATCTCCGCGGGACCAGTCTCCTCCGGGGTGCCGGTCTCCGCGACTCCGGCCTCTGCGACCCCGGCCACCATGACGTCCACGCAACCGGTGGCCGCGGCAGTCGCGGAGCCCACCGCGGAGCCAGGAGTGGTCTGGCCGCTGCCGCTGGGGGGGCTCGCCAAGGATCCGCGGTTCGCCGCGGGCGTGGAGTTGATCCGGCTGGGCATGCCCGGCGCGGTGCATGAGCTGCTCGCGGTGGATCAGCGGGCGCTGTCGGAGGGGCCGGCGCGGCTGCTCTTCCAGATCCTCCAGCGCACCGGTCGGGGCTGGGCGGCGCGCAAGGTGGCCCGCTCCACGCTGCGCGGCGAGGTGCGGGGGCCGCTGAGCTCCGAGTCCCGGCCGATCTGGGAGGCCACCTGGCCGCTCGCATACCGCAAGCTCATCGAGCGCCAGGCGAAGACGAACCGGCTGGATCCGGATCTGCTCCAGGGCCTCATCCGCGAGGAGAGCCGCTTCAATCCCCGCGCTCGCTCGTCCACCGGGGCGCTCGGGCTCACCCAGCTGATGCCCGCGACGGCGCGACAGGTCGCGGCCTCGCTCAAGCTGTCGGCGGTGGGGGAGCAGACGCTGCTGCAGCCGGACCAGAATGTCCGCATTGGCGCGGCGTACCTGGGCCAGCTCCTCAAGCAGTTCGGCGGGAATGCCGCCTACGCGGTGGCCGCCTACAACGCGGGCCCCGGGGCGGTGGAGCGCTGGCAGAAGGCCCTGCCGCAAGCGGATATCGACGAGTGGGTGGAGCACATCACCTTCGACGAGACGCGCGAGTACGTGAAGAACGTGCTGGGCAGCTACAACGCCTACAAGATGCTCTACGCCTCGCAGTCTCCGCTGCTGCAGATCACCACCGCGAGCACCGCCAAGGATGCGGGGCTCGCGGCGCGCGAGGCCGAGCCCGGTGCTGGCTCCGGGGCCGTGCGGAGGTGAGAAGGCCCCGAGAAGACGATCGCCAAGGAGTTCGAGGCACTCTGCTCGGCATCCTATGTGGGAAGCACGACCCGCCAGGTTCTCCGACAAGCTCCTCGCCCAGTCTATCGTGTCTCCTCATTATTCACTTTTTGAGTGAATTACGGCTTCACCGAGGAGTTCCATGTTCGACGCCATCGTCATCGGAGCACGCTGCGCGGGTTCATCCACGGCGATGTTGTTGGCCCGCAAGGGCTACCGGGTGCTGGTGGTGGACCGAGCCACCTTCCCCAGTGACGTCATCTCCACTCACTTCCTCTGGCCGCATGGCACGTCCTACCTGAACCGCTGGGGCCTGCTGGACCAGGTGCTCGCCTCGACGCCGTCTCACACCGTCATCAACCTGGTGAACGACGGCATCGCGCTGTCTGGCACCGTGCCGGAGGAGCTGCTGCGCCAGTACTTCCAGCAGCTCCACGGGGACGACAAGGGCGTGGTGCAGCGCTACGCCTCGGTGCGGCGCCGCGTGCTGGACAAGATCCTCCTGGATGCGGCCGCGAAGGCCGGCGCAGAGGTGCGCGAGGGGTTCCTCGTCGAGGAGCTGATCTCCGAGGACGGCCAGGTGGTGGGCATCCGCGGACGGACCCGGGAGGGCAAGCGCGTGGAGGAGCGGGCGCGCATCGTCGTCGGCGCGGATGGGCGCAACTCGTTCGTCGCGCGCACCTTGAAGTTGCCCAAGTACGACGAGCGCCTCAAGTGCACCTTCGCCTACTGGAGCTACTACTCCGGCTTCAACCCGGAGACAGCCCAGCTGCACCGCCGCGGACGGCTGGGCATGGCCATCGTCCCCACCAACTTCGGCCAGAACATGACGCTGGTGTGGGGGCCCAGCGACTGGTCCGAGGCCTTCCGCCGCGACGTGGAGGGCAACTTCCAGCGGGCGCTGGACTTCGTGAGCCCGGAGCTTGGCGAGCAGGTGCGCACCCAGGGCAAGCGCGAGGAGCGCCTCTACGGCACCCTGGATCAAGCTGCCTACCTGCGCCCCCTCTTCGGGCGCGGCTGGGTGCTGGTAGGGGATGCCGAGTGCTTCAAGGATCAGTGCACCGCCACCGGGATGACACATGCCTTCCGTGACGCGGAGCTGGCCTCTTCCGCGCTCGACGCGTGGCTGTCCGGCACCCTGCCGCGCGAGGAGGCCCTGAAGCAGTACGAGAGCCGCCGCCGAAGCCAGTCCGCCGCCGCCTACTACGACTACGTCTGCACGCTGGCGGAGATGCGCCCGCTGCGCCACGACGAGCTCCAGCTCTTCGTCGTCCTCCGCGGCAACCAGGAGGAGACCAACCGCTTCATCGCCACGCACGCCGACATCGCCCCGGTCTCCGAGTTCTTCCAGGCCTCCAACCTCTTCCTGCTGAATGACGCCGCGAAGGAGTCCTCGCGGGGCCATGCCGTCTTCGAGAACTTCGAGGCCACCTCGCGGATGTACCAACAGAACCTCTTCGCCGCCTGAACACCCCAGGAGCCCGCACATGAACCCGGCCATGACACCCCGAGACGATGACGAGCTCATTGGCAGCATCCTGGCCGCCGCCGAGCAGGCGGCCGGCAGCGTCAAGGGGCGCTCGCTCGAGGAGGTGCTCGCCACGCCCGAGTCCCGGGAGACGCTTCGGCGGTGCGCCACCGAGATGGGGGCCGCCGCGCTGGAGGTCTCCGAGATGATGCGCAACTGGGCCACCCACATCCCCTGGGAGTCGCTCATCGCGCTGCGCCCAGAGGGGGTGGAGGCGGCGGGCGATGAGGCCCCCGTGCGCGCCCTCTGGAGCTTCCTGAGCGAGCAACTCCCCCACGTCCGCTCCTCGCTGGAGGAGATGTGGCAGCCGGCGCACCTGCGCCGCCAGGTGGATCCCGACGAGGAGTACGCGCTCGACAAGAACGCCTACGACTTCTATCGGCCGGTGGGGCGCAACCTCATGCAGCGCACCGAGGAGTACCAGGGCTGGGTGGAGGCCCGCCGCCGAACCGAGACCTGGCAGTACTCGCGCGTGCTGGAGGCGGCGCCGGGCAGCATCGCCGTCATCAGCAACGATCTCGGGCGCCGGACGAAGGGCATCAACTTCAACTCGCAGGACTACCTGTCCTTCAACGCCCACCCCGCCATCCGCGAGGCGGCCGCGCGGGCGCTCCAGGACTACGGACCGCACAGCGCCGGCTCGCCGATGGTGCTCGGCAATACGAAGATCTCGGACGAGCTGGAGCGGGCCCTGGGCGACCTGCTGCAGCTGGAGCACCTCACGCTCTTCTCCACAGGGTGGGCGGCCGGCTTCGGCTCGATCGCGGGGCTGGTGCGCCAGGAGGACTACATCGTCATCGATCGGCTGGCGCACTCGTGCCTCCAGCAGGGCGCGCGCGCGGCCACGAAGAACATGATCCGCTACGAGCACCTGAACGTCGAGGCGGTGCGCCAACACCTGCAGGAGATCCGCAGCCGCGACGCGCGCAACGGCATCCTCGTGGTGACGGACGGCCTGTTCTCCGTGGATGCCGACTGGCCGGACCTCGTCACATTGCAGGACATCTGCCACCAGTATGACGCCAACCTGCTGGTGGACGTGGCGCACGATCTGGGCGCGATGGGACCTGGGGGCACCGGGGTGCTCGGGATGCAGAAGCTGCTGGGCAAGGTGGACCTGGTGATGGGGGCCTTCTCGAAGAGCTTCGCGTCCAACGGCGGCTTCCTCGCCTCGCGCTCGCAGGCGGTGAAGCAGTACGTGAAGATGTTCGGCGGCTCGCACTTCTTCTCCAACGCCCTGTCCCCCGTCCAGTCAGCGGTGGTGCTGAAGGCAGCGCAGATCATCCGCTCGCCCGAGGGCGACGAGCTGCGCGGGCGTCTCTTCCAGGCCATCCACGCTCTGCGAGATGAGCTGACGCGGCGGGGGTTGACGTGCATGGGCTCACCCTCTCCCATCGTCCCGCTGCTGATCGGCAACGAGAAGCTGGCGCGCATCTCCAACCGGCTGCTCTTCGACCGGGGCGTGCTGGCCTTCATGGTGGAGTTCCCGGTGACGCCGACCGGCTCCTCGCGCTTCCGCTTGCAGGTGCAGGCCAACCACAAGCCGGAGGAGGCCCGTGAGGCGGCTCGCATCATTGACGAGTCCATCGCTGAATCCCGTGCCTACCTGTCGAGCGCCTTCGGCAGCGGCGTCTAACACCTGCCGTCCTTTGTGATACTGGCCAGCGTCGGATGCGCCCACAAGCAACGGCCAGAGCCCAGAATCTATGTCATCTCCGAGACCACACAGGGGGTCGGCTCTTCGCTTGGAACCGGCGGTGCCGGTCTCCGAAACTGCGATGACGAGCACATCCAGTGTTTCGATGAGTGCTGGAATACCAACCCTCTGCCGTGGCCGTATACAAAGCGGGACGGCTGGTTTCATGAGTACTGCACAAGGGAATGCCGCAAGAAATACGTGGAATGCGAAAAGGAAAACGAGAAGAGAGCGAGAGAACAGAAGTTCTCTCGCGTCGACGAAGCGATTGACTGGATTAGAAATCACAAGGCTGAAGTGGCACTTGGAATGGTCGTTATCATCGCCGGAACCGCCTTCGTCATCACCACAGGCGTCACTGGCGCGCTGATTCTCGCTCCTCTTGCATTCTAACCTGACACGCCAATGATCTATAACTCAAACTTCGACATTGACGCCGTCATGAAGACGGTGGGGACCGTGGGAGCAAAATACCCGGAGGGTTCGCCGGAAGACGAGGCGCTCCGAATTGTCTCGCTAGCGTTGCTTTACGTTCGCGACATCCAGAAGTTGGATGACTACCGTGAATACTTCCGGAGATTCTTCACCTACAAGCCTGTGACCATTGCTCAGACATTCGCGACAAGAGAAGAAGCGGACACGTGGCTCGCCAGCGGAAACGCAAAGGACGGAGAGTTGGTCAAAATCGCTGACCAAGGGTTCATCGTGATAGATGCGCTCAAGGGGTTGAAGTTCGTCCCGACGCGCCTGCCGGAGGAACTCTGAGGCATCCCCTCATGTGACACCGAAGACTTCGCGGAACACGGGGTGCTCTCGCACCAGTTGGCCAAAGAGTTCTACGAGAGGGCGCAGTTGAGCTTCAGGCATGCTAGAGGTTTCGCACCGCCCAGCGCGGGTTCGATTCCCGCCGCCTCCACGCAGAACAACCCGCCGCTCTCAATCGCTCTCCCTCTGAGAAAGGGGCGGGGCTTGCACCCGTCCCAGCCGAGCGTGCCTATTTCAGGCGCACCTTCAAACGCTCCACGTCATCGTTAGGCCGCCCCATGAAGGTGTCGAGCAGGCGTTCCTCGACACCCACCTCTTCCCAGACAGCTGAGCGCTCAAGCCCGACACACTCCTGGGGCTCCGCACGCCTCGAATTGCCAACGGTGTCGAAGATCGTGCAGTCGCGGAAGTTCCCAATGTCCTGCATGAACTGGACGATGGGTTGAGAAAACGGCTCCTCCAGCTTTCTCCACCCAATGAGCTCCCACGATCTCTCCTCCATATGGCGAACCATGATCTTGAAAAGGATAGGCTTGGAGGCAATCCGATCCAGATCGGAATCTGGAGTGTCGGTCCTGTAATCGTAATAGGCATCATGCGGCAGCTTGAGCACCCTGCCGTAACCGAAAGAGCCGTCGGCAAGGGGAATTCTCAAGAACGAGCCCGGTTTGTAGATTCGCGGCATCCCTAGTATCCCGTGTAAGGGTGAAGTTGGCCCCACAACTCCGTCGCGGCGGCGTGGAACCTTCTGCCTTGGGGATTTTCTTTCGCCACACCGCGTACGGCATTCTCGGTGCGATAAGGCTCTCCGGTGTCAGAGCGGGCTCCTCCAAGGGAATCCATCAACTGCTGCTCTCTCCCGCGAATCCGCCAATAAGCGACGTCGTCATATCGACGGCTATAGTCAACGGCGGTGCCGACATCGAATCGATCAGTCTGCGCCAAGCCGAACATGGCGCCACCCGGTTCAGCATTCTCGTCGAGGTGGTGGTTTCTGTCTCGAAGGAGAACCGCCAGTGCGGCCTGAAATTCGAGGGACACAGCAAGATTGACGACCATGCTGGTCCGCCCCGCGTAGTAGCGGTGGGTCATCTTATTGAACTTCGTGTAGGTGACATAGACGCGCCCCGGCCTCTTCTTGGCGCTCTCGTCAGGTTTTGGCTCAGGCGCTGCGCCAGGCGGAGGAACCTGGGACGGGTATTGCCCCTGGACCCACCCCTTCACATCACTGAAGTGCGTGCCGTAATACTCGTCCGCGATCTCGATGGGGGTCTTCGCCCCGTCCGCGGCCGCACTGGCGGTCAAGCACACCAGCAGCCCACTGCCGACCGCCGCGACGAACGCTCCCCCCACCACCACCGCCTCCCCTGCGGCACTGCCAGCCCCTACCTCCGCGCCCGCGCCTCCTTCGGGCACCAACCGGAGCACGCCCCGGGGAATGCCGGTCCCCAGCCCCTTACCCGACAGCCCTTCAAGGGCAGGGGCCGGACTTGGGGAAGGGGGAGCCATGGGCGAAGCCCCCGCCGTCGCCGCGACAAGCACCACGTGCACACCCGCGCGAGCGGAGGGCACCTCCTCCTTCCAGGCTCCGGCCGCCTCGTCACGGGACGGGACATAGACACAGCGCCTCTGCGCATCCGGGGCATGACGGACGCTTGGAGCAGTGCCGCCACACCCAACCAGGGCCACGCAGAGCAGCACCAGCGAACAACGCATCACGTAGCACCTCGGGGCGTGGGCTCCTGCCTGGAAGCGTTCGAATCTACGGAATCCTATGAGTGCGCATAGGACGAATGGGAGGCCTATAGAGGGTACCGAGGGGCCAAGGAGGACCGCTGACGGGTGCCCCTGGGCTGTGCGCCAGGCCGATGGAAAGGCCGTGCAGACCCTCTGGCCACACGCCTGCCCAGGCGCGCCCTCCTAGATTAGGGCTAGTGCAGCCACCACTCGACGAGGTGGAGCGCTGTTCTTGGTTCGTAGGGTTGTGTTCTTGCGCCCACTCATACAGCGGCGTGCCCTCCACCCACTCCATGACGATGAAAGGAAAGAACGCGCCCGACGGGTGCTGCCAGAAGCCGTGGCCGGGCAGGCGCGGGATGCTCGGGTGGTGGACGAGCGACAGCAGCCCCACCTCCCGCATGAAGCGTGGGTCCCACGGGAGCATGGCCATCTTGAGCGCCACGGGCCCTGGGGCTGGCGCGCGTTTCATGAAGTGTCTCACAGGGCAGAATGCAACCTCCTCCCACCTCCCGCGAGATCCTACCTCATACGTCGCCACAAGGTTCATGCTTTGGGGACCCCCAGGCGGCCGAGCGGTGCCATGTGGAGCAGGTGCTGCGACGGCGCTGCGGTGCTGACCGGTCAGCACTCCCGAACGCTCCCGCAGTGCTGACCGGTCAGCACTCCCGAACGCTCCCGCAGTGCTGACCGGTCAGCACTCCCGATCGCTCCCGCAGTGCTGACCGGTCAGCACTCTAGAGGGGTGCGGTCGTGCTGATCAGCCAGCAATCTCCAGGGGTTGCAGCTGTGCTGACCAGTCAGCACGCCCGAAGATTGCAGTCGTGCTGACCGGTCAGCACTCCCGAACGCTCCCGCAGTGCTGACCGGTCAGCACTCCCGAACGCTCCCGCAGTGCTGACCGGTCAGCACTCCCGAGGTCAGACACGCAGACGGGCCCGGACGGACCGCGACCGGTCGCTGGAGGCGTTGTCGGAGTCAGCGTCCGGTGAAGCGGCCCTCGAGGAGGGCATGAGGGTCCCTGTGGGTGGGTGGCGCCCCAGCTTCTTCCAGGTCCCGCGGAGGTACGGGAACTCCTGTTGCCCCTGGGGGTGCACGTCTGTACAGTGTGCGGCCCCATGAAGCCAGAGAAGGAAGAAGGGGCATTCACGGGGGCCCGACGCATCCCGTGGTCAGGGCCGCGCGGACTCGACTCCGTGCTCCAGGCGTGGCGCTCCGACCGGCAGCTCTGGCCCAGCTTCGCCCTCGATGAGGTGACGCCGGCTCGCGAGGGCGTCTACGCGCCGCTCCCCGAGGACGTTGCCCCCGGCGTGCGACAGGCCCTCCAGCACCGAGGCATCGAGCAGCTCTTCTCCCACCAGGCCGAGGCCTTCCGGCTGGCCCGCTCCGGGAAGAACCTGGTCATCGCCACGCCCACCGCCTCGGGCAAGAGCCTCTGCTACAACCTCCCGCTGCTGGAGCGCTTCGCTCGCGAGCCCCAGGCGCGCGCCCTCTACCTCTTCCCCACGAAGGCGCTCTCCCGCGATCAAGAGGAGTCCCTGCGCGTGCTGCTGCGCGAGGCGGGGCTGGAGCACGGCGCCATCACCTTCGATGGAGACACGCCCGCTGACGCCCGCCGGGCCGCCCGCGAGCGTGCCGGCGTCCTGCTCACCAACCCGGACATGCTGCACACCGGGATCCTCCCGCACCATGCGAACTGGGCGCGCCTCTTCTCCAACCTGCACTACGTCGTCATCGACGAGCTGCACACGTACCGGGGCGTGTTCGGCTCGCACCTGGCCAACGTGCTGCGCCGGCTCCAGCGCGTGGCACGCTTCCATGGCTCGTCGCCGGTGTTCGTCTTCGCCTCGGCCACCATCGGCAACCCGAAGGCGCACGCGGAGCGGATGCTCGGCCAGCCGGTGGAGCTCGTCTCCGAGAGCGGCGCACCCTCCGGCGAGCGCCGCGTCATGGTCTACAACCCGCCCGTGGTGAACGCGGAGCTGGGCATCCGCGCCAGCTACCTCAAGAGCGCCGTGCGGCTGGTGGCGGATCTGGTGCGCTCCAACGTCTCCACGCTGCTGTTCGGCCAGTCGCGCAACTCGGTGGAGGTGATGCTCAAGTACCTCCGGGACCGGTTCATCGAGGAGAAGCTGGACCCGGCGCTCATCCAGGGCTACCGCGGCGGCTATCTGCCGGGCACCCGCCGCGCCACCGAGGCCGCCCTGCGCGCGGGCGAGGTGCGCTGCGTGGTGGCCACCAACGCGCTGGAGCTGGGCATCGACATCGGCTCGCTGGATGCGGTGGTGTGCGCGGGCTATCCGGGCTCGGTGGCCGCGCTCATGCAGCGGTTCGGCCGCGCCGGGCGCCGGGGCGCGGGCAGCCTGGCGCTCCTCGTTACCTCCAGCGCGCCGCTGGATCAGTACCTCGCGGCCGATCCGCGCCACCTCATCGGCGCTCCCGTGGAGCACGCGCGCATCGATCCGGACAACGTGGAGATCCTCGTCCAGCACCTCAAGTGCGCGGCCTTCGAGCTGCCCTTCGAGGAGGGGGATTCCTTCGGAGACGTGCCGCCCGAGGCCACCACGGACGCGCTCGGGTTCCTCACGCAGCATCAGGTGGTGCACCCCTCCCCGGGCGCCGAGGGCCGCAGGGTGTTCCACTGGTCCGCGGACGCGTACCCCGCCAACCACGTCTCCCTGCGCAGCGTGGGCTGGGACAACGTGGTCATCATCGAGCTGGGCACGGACCGGACGCTGGCGGAGATGGACTTCCGCTCGGCGCACACCATGCTGCACGAGCAGGCCATCTACCAGCACGAGGGCGAGCAGTATCAGGTCGAGAAGTTCGACTACGAGAACCACAAGGCCTACGTGCGCAAGGTGGCCCCGGACTACTTCACCGACGCGATGACCTACGTGAAGGTGAACGTCATCCAGACCGATCAGGAGGCTCCCATGGGCCCGGATCTGCGCTCGGGGTTCGGCGAGGTGAGCGTCATCGAGAAGGTGGTGGGCTACAAGAAGATCAAGTTCCACACCCACGAGAACGTCGGCTACGGCGACGTGAACCTGCCCGAGATGCAGATGCACACCACCTCGCTCTGGCTCACCGTGCCCGAGGCAGTGGTGCGCTCCATGAACGCGCCTCGGCCGACGGTGATCGACTCGCTGCGCGGGGTGGCCAACGCGCTGCGGACCGTGGCCTGCGTGGGGCTGATGATCGATCCGCGCGATCTGGGCAAGACGCTCGGGAGCAAGGACGACGCCGAGGGGCCACCGCGCAAGGATGGGGCGGTGGGGTTCGACCCGACGATCTTCCTCTATGACAACGTGCCGGGCGGAGTGGGCCTGGCCGCGCGCCTCTTCGACCAGAAGCAGGAGCTGCTCTGGCGCGCGCACCGGCTCCTGGAGTCGTGCCCCTGTGAGGATGGGTGTCCCGCCTGCATCGGCCCGGCTGCGGGTGCAGGGCCCGGAGGCACGAGGGCGGGGCCCCATCCACGCAAGCAGCTCGGGCTGGAGATCCTCTCGGTGCTGGGCTCGAGGACGCAGTAGGCGAGGTGGCCGGTGGACCTGAAGCGCAAGCTGGCACGGCTCTCGAGCATCGGCCCCGGCGGCAAGCCGGTGGCCACGCCTGCGCCATCCTCTGCGCCTTCCTCGGAGGAGGTGCCAGCGGCTCCGGTCTCCCCGCCATCGTCTCCCGAGCCGGAGGTGCGCAAGGCGCAGGATCCCCGCATCGCGGCGCTGCGCGAGATGCTCGGGAGCTGGGCTCAGCGCCAGGGCACCGCCTCGGGCCGCCGGACAGCTCCGCCTCCGCCGCCTCCGGGGCCGCTGCCCGCAGAGCCGCGGACGACGCCTCACGGGGTGGTCCACATCGCCGAGCGCTTGCTGCTCCCGGATCACCACCACGGCTCGGCTCCCGTGGCGGGCGCCTGCGATGTGGAGGCCGCGCTGGTGGCGAGCCTCGCGCTGGACCCCAGGCTGGCGGGCGTGGACTTCCGGCGGGTGCTCTACCTGGACACGGAGACGACGGGGCTCGCGGGAGGAACCGGCACCGTGCCCTTCCTGGTGGGGCTGGCGTGGTTCGAGGACCGCTCGCTCCGGGTGCAGCAGCTCTTCCTGCGCAGGCTGGGTGAGGAGGGCCCCATGCTGCGCCTGCTGGCCGAGCGCATGGCGGAGTCCTCCTGTCTGGTGACCTTCAACGGGAAGAGCTTCGACTGGCCGCTGCTGCGCACCCGTTTCGTGCTCAACCGCGTGCCCGTCCCCTCGGAGCTGCCACACCTGGACCTGCTGCACTGCTCGCGCCGCGTCTTCAAGCACCGGGGCTCCGGGACGCGCCTGGTGCACCTGGAGGAGCAGATCCTCGGGTACCGGCGCGTCGATGACGTGGACGGCTCGCTGATCCCCGATCTCTACTTCCGCTTCCTGCGCGGCGGGAGCAGCGCGGCCCTCACGCCGGTGCTGGAGCACAACGCGAACGATCTCCTGCTCCTGGCGGCGCTGCTGGGCGAGCTGGTGCGGCGCTTCCGGACGAGCCGCGGGGAGGCGGAGGATCCGCGCGATCTGCTCGGCTTCGCGGGCGTGGCGATGCGCGCGGGGGACTACGAGCGGGCGCAGACGTTCGCCCAGGCCGCGGCCCGGGGCGGTGGCACGGTCAGCGTCGAGGCGCTCTCGCTGGCCTCTCGCCTGTCCCGCCGGGCCGGAGACTCCAAGAGCGCGGTGGAGCTGTTGGAGCAGGCGCTCACTTCCGCGAGGGGCACCCAGGCGGCGCCCCTGCACCTGGCGCTCACCAAGCTGTACGAGCACGCCCTCAAGGATCCCGAGCGGGCTCTGCACCACGCGCGGCTCACGATGACAGCCGAGGCTCCCGAGGAGCAGCGTCACCGCATCTCCCGCCTGGAGCGCAAGCTCGGCCGAGGTTCACGGGAGAACGTGCTGGCCCTCGGTACGCCGCCTCGCGCTGGGCTCTAATAGGCCGAGAACAGGCAGGGATCGTCCACGAGGGAACGAGCAGGGAATTTCCCGAAAAGAAGGGCGGTTCGCGGGCATGCCGCGGATTAAGTTTCCCGCCTGGCATCCGATGCGCAAATGGCTCGTCATAGGGGTGGCGTCTCTCCTGGTGGTGGTGGGCGCGGCCGTCTTCTGGCTCCAGCCGGAGTCCGTGCGGCCCTCCCGCGTCTCCACACCTGACACCCCCTCAGCGCGCGCCCTGCCTGAGTTCCAGGCGGTGGAGGTGTCCTCCGGAGACGCCGAGGGCCTGGCCCTCACGGGCCGTGTGCTGGATACGGCCGGGCATCCCATCGCGGGCGCGGAGGTGTTCCTCGCGGCGAGCGCGCAGAAGACGATCACCTCCGTTCGCTGTGACGAGTGCGGCCTGCCGCTGCTGTCCTGCCCGGCGCGCGAGAGCGGCATCCAAGCGCTGGCCTTCTTCGAGCACCAGCACGGCTTCCTCACACCGCGGGCCACCGCGCGCACGGACGGGCAGGGGAAGTTCCGCTTCGAGCGCCTGGCGGGTGTCTCGTTCTCCGTGTGGGCGAAGGCAGCGGGCTTTGGCGTGGCGATGCGAGAGCGCGCCGCCCCGGGCGAACCGGTGGACCTGTTCCTGCCGGCCCTGCGCAGCATCACCGGGCAGGCGGTGGATGACAGCGGGCAGCCGGTGCCAGGCGCGCACGTCTACGCGGTGTCCCGCCGCACGTCGCTGCCCTACGAGGCAGTGGCCGGAGGGGAGGGCCGCTTCACGCTGGACGGGCTGGGCGAGGGGCCGTTCTACCTCGTGGCCAGCGCGGAGGGCTTCCTGCCCACGGTGGAGCCCCAGGTGGAGGCGGGCCCGCAGCCGGTGCACGTGCGGCTGACGCCCACGCGGACACTGGAGGTGCGCGTGGTGCGCGATGGGGCGCCCATGGCGGCCACCGTGCGGCTGAAGGCGGATCACCTGTCGCGCGAGCTGCGCACGAAGGGCGAGCCGGCGCGGTTCACCGGGCTCTACCCGGACGAGGTGGTCATCACGGCCGAGTCCGGGAGCCTGGGCTCGGCGCCTCGCACTGTCTCCCTGCAGGAGCGCGTCACCCAGATCACAGTGGAGCTGGAGGAGGCGGGCAAGCTGCTCGTCACGGTGGTGGACGACGCGGGCCAGCCCGTACCCGAGCCCGAGGTGACGCTGCGCACCGCCACGGGAGAGGTGGTCCGCCGGGAGAAGGGGGCCACGGGGGCGCTCGTGGAGCTGGGGCCGCTGGGGGTCGGGGACTACCTGGTGCATGGGCACGCCGAGGGCTTCCAGGACGTGGAGGTCCCCGCGCGCGTGAAGGCCGGAGAGACGCCTGTCGAGCTGGAGCTGACACGGGCGACGCTCATCTCCGGCCAGGTGCTCGACGAGTACGGACGGCCCGCGCCCAATGTCTCCGTGCTGGTCCAGCCCATTGGCGACAACGTGATCGCGGACGCGGACGGCCGCTTCACGGCGCAGGTGCCCTCGGCGGGCCTGTACGAGCTGCACGCCCACCACTCCGAGTGGGGTGGCGGCAAGGTGAAGGTGACGGCGCCCGCCTCCGGGGTGCGGCTGGAGCTGGAGCCGGCCGCGGCCATGGAGGTGACGGTGACGTCCGAGGGCCGGCGGGTGGAGGGCGCGGATGTCGTCCTCTGGGTGGAGCAGCAGGGCATCTTCCGCAGCGATCGGCCCTCGGGGCCGGATGGCGTGGTGCCCATGCGGGGCCTGCCGGTGGGCTCGTACTGGATGGTGGCCTCGCACCCGGACTACCTGCCCTCGGAGCGCCAGCAGGTGAAGGTGGACGAGGCGCAGGTGGTGAAGGTCACCGCCGAGCTCAAGCCGGGCGCCACCCTCACCGGAGACGTGGTGGACGAGCAGGGCGCACCCGTGGGGGGAGCCACCCTGTCGGTGACGCCCCGGGGCGCGGAGCCGGTGGCGAGCGATGCGCGCGGGCACTTCGAGCTCCGCGCGCTGCGGCCGGAGCGCACCTACCGGCTGGAGGCGCGCCACCCCGGCTACGATCAGGTGGACCGGGCCGAGGGCACCCCGGGAGGCCCGCCGGTGAAGGTGGTGCTCAAGCGCCGTCCCGTGTTCCGGGGGCGCGTGGTGGCCGAGGACGGGACGCCGGTGCGGCGCTACCGCCTGGATGAGCACGACATCTCCACGCCGGATGGGCGCTTCGAGGTCTCCCTGCCGGTGGCCGGGGATTCGGTCATGGTCTCGGTGGATGCCCCAGGCTACGAGCCGCTGATGGTGGAGCGGCCCGTGGCGCCGGATCTTGGGGATCTGGTGATGCAGCGGGCCCCCACGCTCTCGGGGCTGGTGCGAGACGAGGGCGGCGCGCCGGTGCCGGACGCGGTGGTGACGTGCGAGGTGTGCGACGAGTCCGTGCTCTCGGGGCCGGATGGGCGCTTCTCCATCTCCAGCCCGCCCTACGTGGTGCAGTACTCGGTGTCCGCGCGCAAGGGCCGCCTGAGCGCGACGGAGACCCTCAGCCGTGGCAACAGCGCGTCCCTGGTGCTGACGCTGCGGCCGGCGACGCAGGTGAGCGGCACGGTGTACCTGCCGAGCGGACAGCCCGCGGCGGGCTTCCAGCTGGACGGCGTGAACACCGAGCGCGGCGATGCCGTCGTCGTGGTGACGGGGCCGGACGGGCAGTACAGCGTGGACATGGCGCCGGGCAGCTACCGCTTCATGCTGGGCGCGGATCGCGAGTTCGCCGGAGAGCCCGCGCTGCTGGTGCGAGTCGAGGGCGCTTCGATGCGGCTGGACTTCGGGGCGGTGCCGGGCTCCGGCTCGATCACCGTGGTGCTCAAGCCCGAGCGAGGCAAGGCCCTCTGGGTGGTGGCGGGCGACGCGCCCCCGGTCAACTCTCCCTTGGAGCTGATGCGCTCGCGCTATGCGCAGATGGTCTACCAACCCCGCTCGGAGCGGGTGACGCTGCAGGGCCTGCCACCGGGGCGCTACACGGTGGTGTGGGCGAGCTTCCACGCGGAGACGCCGGAGGGCCCCATGGTGCGGACGGTGGAGGTGCCCGGGGCGCAGGAAGTCTCGATGGTGCACTGAAGGGTACCGTGAGGTTGCGAGCCTGCCCGCCCGCGCGTATGGAAGCCCCATGGACGCATCGGCATTGCAGGGCCGCCGGGTAGTCGTGGGAGTAGGCGGTGGCATCGCGGCGTACAAGGCGTGCGAGCTGGTGCGCGAGCTGGGGCGCGCGGGCGCTCAAGTGCGCGTGGCCATGACGGAGGCGGCGAGGCAGTTCGTCACGCCGCTGACCTTCCAGGCGCTCAGCGGGCACCCGGTGCTCACGGACTACTTCGATCCGAACCAGGAGGGGAACTTCGGACACCTGGACCTGGCGCGCTGGGCGGAGCTCTTCGTGGTGGCCCCGGCGACGGCGGATCTGCTGGCGCGCATTCGGGCGGGGATGGCGGGGGACGCGGTGACGACCTCGCTGCTGGCCTTCCGAGGCCCCGTGGTGCTGGCCCCGGCGATGAACGTGGCGATGTGGCAGAACCCGCTGACACAGCAGAACGTGGCGGCGCTGGTGGCGGATCCGCGCTTCACCCTGGCGGGGCCCGATGCGGGGCTGCTGGCCTGCGGGGACGTGGGGGCAGGGCGGCTGGCGGAGGTGACGGACATCGTCGCCGCGGCGGCGGTCCGGCTGGGCGGAGGACCCCTGGCGGGCAAGAAGGTGCTGCTGACGGCGGGGCCCACGCGCGAGTTCCTGGATCCGGTGCGGTTCATCTCCAACCCCTCCACGGGGAAGATGGGGCTGGCGCTGGCGGAGGCGGCGCGGGGGCTCGGGGCGAAGGTGACGGTGGTGCTGGGCCCGGTGGGCGCCGTGGATCGAACCGGGCTCGAGGTGGTGGACGTGGTGAGCGCCGAGGACATGGCGCGCGAGGTGCTCGCGCGGGTGGAGGCGGCGGACTGGTTCATCGCCACGGCGGCGGTGAGCGACTGGCGGCCGGAGCGCCGGGCGCCGCAGAAGGTGAAGAAGGGCGAGGCGCCCGAGGTGCTGCAGCTGGTGCGCACGCCGGATGTGCTGGCGGAGGCCTCGCGGAAGGTGGCGGGAGCGAAGCAGCGGCCCCTGCTGGTGGGCTTCGCCGCGGAGACGGAGCGGGTGCTGGAGCACGCCCGGGAGAAGCTGGAGCGCAAGAGCCTGGACGCCATCGTCGCCAACGACGTGACGGTGCCGGGGGCGGGCTTCGGGACGGACACCAACCGGGTGACGGTGCTGTCGCGCACGGGGGTACGGAAGGACCTGGAGGGCACCAAGCGCCAGGTCGCCCAGGGCATTCTGGAGCTGCTCCTGAGCCTCTCTCCGGCCCTGCCTGAGAGCGCGAGGTGACGTGGCACGTTGGCTCTGAGGCAGCCTACCTGTAGGATGGTGCCGTTGAACGTGGCGCCATGCTCGCCCCTGCGGTAAGCGTGCGGGAGGCGGGTGCAGGCTGGCTCCTTGAACCGGAGGCACCGCCTCCATTACCGATCGGGCTAACGTGAGCGACCCGCGCGAATCCGCCGAAGAACTGGGAGAAGCCGTAGAGGACCTTCGCCGCCACCTGCTCTGGCAGGAGGAGACGGGGGGCCGTGTGCTGCTCGTGGACGCAGCCAGGCAGGCTGCCGAGCGCTCGGCCTCCCTCCGAGCGATGATGCCTCCCCGGGGAGCGAAGGCTCCGCCGGCTCCCGAGCGCACGGCCTCACCGGAGCCTGCCGCGCCCCCGGAGGCCCCTGCGCCTCGCACGGTGGCCGCGCCTTCCCGCTCCCTGGCGCCTGAGGCCCCCGCGACGGCGAGCAAGGGGATGCTCCTGGAGGTGCCGCAGCAAGCGCCGTCCTCCCCAGGGCCTCTGCTGGGCGTCGTGGACGGGGAGCGCCCCATGCTGGATCAGATCCGGCGCGAGCTGGGGGACTGCCGGCGCTGCAAGCTGTGCACGGGGCGCAAGAACATCGTGTTCGGGGTGGGCAACCCGCGCGCGGAGCTGGTCTTCGTGGGCGAGGGCCCGGGAGAGCAAGAGGATCTGCAGGGGGTGCCCTTCGTCGGCGCGGCGGGTGAGCTGCTGACGAAGATGATCCAGGCGATGGGGTTCAGCCGGGACCAGGTCTACATCTGCAACGTGGTGAAGTGCCGGCCGCCGGGCAACCGCAACCCGGAGCCGGACGAGATCACCGCGTGCGAGCCGTTCCTGCGCTCGCAGCTGCTGTCGCTGCAGCCCAAGGTGATCGTCGCGCTGGGGAAGTTCGCGGCCCAGACGTTGCTGCGGGACTCCACGCCCATTACGCGGCTGCGGGGGCAGTGGCGGGAGTACCAGGGGGTGAAGCTGATGCCCACCTTCCACCCGGCGTACCTCCTGCGCAGCCCGAACGAGAAGAAAAAGGCCTGGGAAGATTTGCAGCAGGTGATGAAGATCTTCGGTAAGCAACCCGGCTCCCGCACCTGAGGCGGAGCCCGGAGGGGGAGTCAAGGATGAAGGGAGTGCTCGAGACGCGCGAGCTGCAGGCGCCCGCGCTGGAGTCCAACCCGCTGGCCGACGTCGCCCGCCGGCAGCTGAGGGTGTACCTGCCGCCGGGGTATGGCGAGGGCAGTCAGCGCTACCCGGTCGTGTACTTCCTGCACGCCTTCTCCAACAGCGGGGCCTCGTGGACGAACGTCTCCGCGTTCGGGCTCAACGCGCTGGACCGGCTGGACGCGATGATCGAGTCCGGGGCGATCCCGCCCGTGATCGCCGTGTTCCCGGACGGGTGGACGTCCCTAGGCGGGAGCCAGTGGATCAACAGCGACGCCATTGGGCGCTACCGCGACTATGTGGCCAAGGACGTGCTGGGCTTCGTGGACCGCACGTACCGCACGCTGCCGAAGGCGGCCTCGCGGGCGGTGGTGGGGCACAGCTCGGGCGGCTACGGCGCGCTGGTGATGGGGCGCTACCACCCGGAGCTGTTCAGCCACCTGGGGAGCCACGCGGGGGACTCCTACTTCGAGTACTGCTACCTGCCGGATCTGCCCAAGGCGGCGGCGGCGCTGCTCAAGGCGGGCGGAGTGGAGGCCTGGTACCAGGACTTCAAGAAGCGCTCGCGGGAGACGAAGCCGCGGGGTGAGGACTTCACGGTGGTGAACGTGCTGGCGATGGCGGCGGCGTACTCGCCGAAGAAGGGCGAGCCGCTCAACCTCGAGCTCCCGTTTGATCTGCAGACGGCGCGGCTGAAGCTGGACGTGTGGAACCGGTGGCTGGTGCACGATCCGGTGCGCTTCGTGCCCAAGTTCCTGGACGCGTTCCGCAAGGTGAAGTCGGTGTTCCTCGACTGTGGAACCCGGGATGAGTTCAACCTGCGCTGGGGCACGCGCATGCTGGCCGAGGAGTTCAAGGCCAGCGGCGTGGAGCTGAGCCACGAGGAGTTCGACGACTCGCACTCGGGAGTGACGTACCGGTTCGAGCGCTCGCTGGGGTTCCTGGTGCCTCGCATGGCGCGGGAGTGACACGAATGATCCCCGACCCCTACGGACTGTCCCGTGTTGTTGGTGAGAAGGGCGTGCTGCCTCAGCGGGCGCGCAAGCTGGATCCGGCCCTGCCGTGCCGCGAGGCGGAGCTGCTCATCGACGTGGAGAGCCTCAACATCGACGCCGCGTCCTTCAAGCAGATCAAGGATGACGTGGGCGGCGAGCCCGCGCGCATCGCCGCGCGCATCCAGGAGATCGTCCGCGAGCGCGGCAAGATGCAGAACCCGGTGACGGGCTCGGGCGGCATGCTGCTGGGGCGGGTGAAGGAGATCGGCCCGAAGCACCCGGCGCGCGGGACGCTGAAGCCCGGCGACCGGATCGCGACGCTGGTGAGCCTGTCGCTGACGCCGCTGGTGATCGAGGAGATAAAGTCAGTGCACGTGGAGATCGACCGGGTGGACATCCGGGGCCACGCGATCCTGTTCGCCTCGGGCATCTACGCGAAGCTGCCCTCGGACCTGCCGGACACGCTGGCGCTGGCGGCGCTGGACGTGTGCGGGGCTCCGGCGCTGGTGGCGCGCTACGTGAAGCCGGGGATGACGGTGGCGGTGCTGGGCGCGGGGAAGAGCGGGGCGCTGTGTCTGGCGCAGGCGCGGAAGGACTTGCAGGGGAAGGGGAAGGTGCTGGCGCTCGACATCTCCGAGAAGGCGCTGGCGGCGCTGTCCGGGATCGGCCTGTGCGACACGGCGCTGAAGGTGGACGCCACGCAGGCGGTGGACGTGATGGAGGCGGTGTCCCAGGCGACCGGCGGCGCGCTGTGCGACTTGGTCGTCAACTGCGCCTCGGTGGGCAACACGGAGATGGCCTCGATCCTCTCGGTGAAGGATGGGGGCACGGTGATCTTCTTCTCCATGGCCACGAGCTTCACGGCGGCGGCGCTGGGCGCGGAGGGCGTGGGCAAGGACGTCACGATGCTGGTGGGCAACGGCTATGCGCCCGGCCACGCGGACCTGACGCTGGACCTGCTGCGCGCCGAGCCGGCCCTGCGCAAGCTCTTCGAGACGCGCTACGTCTGAGCCTGTTCCTGCGCTGCCGGGGTGAGGCGGGCCCCGGCGGCGAGCTCTCGCCGAACCTGTCTGGTTGTCAGACAGGTTGCCTGCGCGTCCTCGAACCGCGCACCGGGCTCCCGGCCCCTCGCAGTGGCCCCCACAGGGGCAAAAAGTTCAACATTTCTGCCCGTTTAGGGATAAGGTGCCGCCATGCCGGGACCGTTCATCCAAGACGAGCAGATTGCGCACGCGCGCAAGCTGGCCGAGGAGATCGTCAACCCGATCTTCGACCTCATCCGCCGCAACACCACCGTGTCCATCGAGCGCACGGTGCTTCGCTTCTTTGGCATCTCGGGCGCTGGGACGCGGGGTGTCCCGCTGGCCAACCTGATGGTGGACAAGCTGAAGGCCGCCGGGGTGCTCAACCGAGGCGCCGCCTACTGGTACGGCCGGGCGCTGCAGCTGGGCGCCAAGAGCCCGCTGGAGGCCGTGGAGCGCCTCACCGCGCTGCCCACTGACAAGCTGGGGCCCCTGTCTCCGGAGCTGGAGCAGAACCTGCGCGCCGAGGTGCGCACCGAGGCCCGCGCCGCACTGGAGGATCTCCAGGGGCGCATCGCCCAGCGCAACGAGCTCCGCCAGCAGTTCCCCATGTCCCCGCCGCCGCACAAGTACGTCATCGTCGCCACGGGCAACATCTATGATGACGTGGACCAGGCGCGCGCGGCGGCCCAGGCGGGCGCGGACGTCATCGCCGTCATCCGCTCCACGGCCCAGTCGCTGCTGGACTATGTGCCCCACGGCGCCACCACCGAGGGCTACGGCGGCACCTACGCCACCCAGGAGAACTTCCGCATCATGCGCGAGGCCCTGGACGAGGAGAGCAGGAAGCTCAAGCGCTACATCCAGCTCACCAACTACTCGTCCGGCCTGGCCATGTCCGAGATCGCCTTCTGCGCGGCGTACGAGAAGCTGGACATGCTCCTCAACGACGCGATGTACGGCATCCTCTTCCGCGACATCAACATGCGGCGGACGTTCATCGATCAGTACTTCAGCCGCCGCATCTGCGCCCTGGCCGGCATCATCATCAACACCGGCGAGGACAACTACATCACCACCGCGGACGCCTACGACGCGGCCCACACCGTCATCGCCAGCCAGTTCATCAACGAGAGCTTCGCCAAGCGCGCGGGGCTCAAGGACTGGCAGCTGGGCATCGGCCACTCGTACGAGATCGATCCGCACCGCCCGGACACGCTCCTGCTGGAGCTCTCCCAGGCCATGCTGGTGCGGCGCTGCTTCCCCGACGCCCCGCTGAAGTACATGCCGCCCACCAAGCACAAGGAGACGGACATCTTCTTCAGCCACGCGTACGACGTGATGGCGGATCTGGTGGCCATCTGGACGCGGCAGGGCATCCAGCTGCTGGGGATGATGACCGAGGCCATGCACACGCCGCTGCTGGCGGACCGGTACGTGGCGCTGAAGTCGGCCGCGTACATCCACCGCGCCGCCCGGGGCATCGACGAGGAGTTCACCGTGCGCGAGGACGGGAAGATCGCCGACCGCGCGCGCGAGGTGTTCGCCAAGTCCATGGAGCTGCTGGAGGAGTGCCACAAGGAGGGCATGGTGGCCGCCATCGGCAAGGGGCGCTTCGGCGACGTGAAGCGCTCGGAGACGGGGGGCAAGGGGCTGGATGGCGTGCTGGAGAGGGCGCCGGACTACTTCAATCCGTTCCTGGAGATCCTGGAGGGCACGCACTCATGATCGGTTCCTTGGTGATGACGGTGGCGCTGGCGGCGAGCAGTGGCGGCTCGGCGGACGCGCTGGTGAAGCACGAGGCGAAGACGCTGACGATCAAGGTTCCCGCCGCGTGGGAGCGCACCGTCCAGGAGGGCACGGAGAAGTTCAAGGCCCCCTCGGGTGATGCCTTCTTCACGCTGGACGTGGGCGCCGTGCAGACGGCCGGCATGCAGCCCAAGGTCTGCCTGGAGAAGATCCTCAGCGCCATGGGCGGCGAGGGCTGGGAGAAGGTGAGCCTGGGTCTCAACCCCGCGGCGAAGAAGACGAACGTGGACGACGCCTCGGAGGATGGCGAGGACAAGGTCCGCTCCATCACCTACGTGGGCTGCAACGGCAAGACGACCTGGTCCCTCATCTTCTCCATGAACGACAAGAAGAAGGAGCGGTTCGAGCCCCTGGCGGGGAAGATCGCCCAGAGCGTCAGCTACGCAAAGGGGAAGTGAGCCTCATGGTGAAGCCGGCCAAGCAGATCATCCGCCCCTATGGAGACCGCCGGGACGACGGGGTGGTGCAGCTCTCGTTCACGCTCCCGGTGCCGCTGTCGGAGAAGGCCAAGGAGGCCGCCGCCCAGTTCACGAAGAAGATGGGCTTCTCGGACGTGAAGGTGGCCGCCGCCGAGCGCGCCGCGGACAACTACACCTTCTTCATCGTGTACGCCCGCTCGGGCATGTACATCGACTATGCGGAGATCGACGTCCCCGAGGTCGTCATCAAGAAGATGGGGTTCGACGATCTCAACGCCTTCATCCAGGAGAAGGTGGGGCGGCGCATCGTCGTCTTCGGCGCGTGCACCGGCACGGACACGCACACGGTGGGCATCGACGCCATCCTCAACATGAAGGGCTACGCGGGCGACTACGGCCTGGAGCGCTACCCGGGGTTCGAGGCGTACAACCTGGGCAGCCAGGTCCCCAATGACGATCTCATCACCAAGGCCCTGGCGAAGAACGCGGACGCCATCCTGGTGAGCCAGGTCGTCACCCAGCGCGACGTGCACAAGGACAACTCGCGCCAGTTCATCGAGGCGGCCAAGGCCCGGGGGCTCCACGGCAAGACGATCCTGCTGCTCGGCGGGCCGCGCGTGGATCACAAGCTGGCGCTGGAGCTGGGCTTCGACGCGGGCTTCGGGCCGGGCACCAAGCCCTCGGACGTGGCCAACTACGTGGTCCACGCGCTGCTCAAGAAGCTGGGCAAGGAAGATCCGAACGTGCACTACCAGGGAGAGCCCAAGTGAGCACCAAGGCCATCATCCGGCTGCGCATGAGCAGCCATGACGCGCACTACGGCGGCAACCTCGTGGATGGCGCTCGGATGCTGGGGCTGTTCGGGGACGTGGCCACCGAGCTGTGCATCCGGCACGACGGGGACGAGGGGCTGTTCCGCGCGTACGACGCGGTGGAGTTCCTGGCGCCCGTGTATGCGGGCGACTTCATCGAGGCCGAGGGCGAGATCGTCAGCACCGGCAATACGTCACGCAAGATGCGCTTCGAGGCGCGCAAGGTCATCAAGCCGCGCACGGATGTGAACGATTCGGCCGCGGACCTGTTGCAGGAGCCGGTGGTGGTGTGCCGTGCTTCGGGCACCTGCGTCGTTCCCAAGGACAAGCAGCGCATCCAGCGCTGACTCACTCAGAAGAGGGGGCCCCCATGAGCATGCCCATGGTCATCACGGCCGCGATGGTCGGCGCGGAGACCACGCGCGAGCAGACGCCGCACCTGCCCATCACCGCGGAGGAGATCGCCGAGGACGCGGTGAAGTGCCGCGAGGCCGGCGCGGCGATGGTGCACCTGCACGTGCGCACGGCGGACGGCAAGCCGTCGCAGGATGCGGAGCTGTTCCGCGCGGCGATCCGGGCGATCCGCAAGCGCACGGACGTCCTCATCCAGACGTCCACGGGCGGCGCGGTGGGCATGAGCGTGGACGAGCGCTGTGGCCCGCTGACGCTGACGGGCGCGGACCGGCCGGACATGGCCACGCTGACGACGGGGACGGTGAACTTCGGCCAGGACGTGTTCTGGAACCCGCGGCCGCTGGTGCGGGACATCGCCAGGCGCATCCGGGCCCTGGGCCTCAAGCCGGAGATCGAGTGCTTCGATGTGGGTATGATCGACGAGGCCAGCATCCTCGCGAAGGAGGGGCTGGTCGATCTGCCCGCGCACTACGACTTCGTGCTGGGAGTGCCGGGGGCGCTGACGGCGCGGGTGGACGCGCTGGAGTTCATGATCAAGTCGCTGCCCGAGGGCAGCACGTGGACGGTGGCGGCGGTGGGGCGGCACCAGCTCCCCTTCGTGGAGCACGCGGCCGAGCGTGGAGGCAACGCGCGGGTGGGGCTCGAGGACAATATCTTCGTGTCCAAGGGCGTGCTGGCCCAGGGCAACTGGGAGCTGGTGGCGGAGGCGGCGAAGCGGGCGAAGGCGAAGGGGCGCACGCTGGCCACTCCGGAAGAGGCGCGGAAGCTCCTGCGCCTCACCTGAGGCCCGCGGCGCCCCGAGCGCCGCTTCGTTGAATGCCCGCCTGCCCCCAGGCCGGGCCACGCGAGGGATCCGAGTCATGGAGACGGAGCTGAGAGGGAAAGGAGTCCTGGTGACAGGGGGCGCGGGAGGCATCGGCACCGCCACGGTGCGCGCGTTCGCGGAGGAGGGCGCGCGGGTGGCCGTGCACTACCGCACGACGGAGGACAAGGCGCGGGCCCTGGCGGCGGAGGTGGGCGGTGCGGCGGTCCGCGCGGACCTGACGTCCGAGGCCGAGGTGGATGCGCTGATCCCCGAGGCGGTGAAGGCGCTCGGGCGGCTGGATGTGGTGGTGGCCAACGCGGGGCACTGGCCTTCGCAGGATGAGCCGGTGTGGAAGATGTCCCTGGCCCGCTGGCGCCAGACGCTGGCGGAGAACCTGGACAGCGTGTTCCTCACGTGCCGGGCCTTCCTGCGGCACGTGGAGACGACGAAGACGGGGAGCCTGGTGCTGGTCAGCTCCACGGCGGGTCTCTTCGGCGAGGCGGGGCACTCGGACTACGCGGCGGCGAAGGGCGCGCTCGCGAGCGGCTTCGTGAAGAGCCTGAAGAACGAGTTGGGGCGCATCGCGCCGATGGCGCGGGTGAACGTGGTGTGCCCGGGTTGGACGGAGGTGGACCGCAACCGGGGGAAGCTCCAGGACCCGGCGTTCCTCTCGCGTGTGACGCGGACGATGGCGCTGCGCAAGGTGGGGCGGCCGGAGGACGTGGCGCGGGTGATCGTGACGCTCGCGTCGGACCGCATCTCCGGGCACGTGACGGGCGAGGTCGTCACCGTGGCCGGCGGCATGGAGGGCAGGGTGCTGCATGACCCTTAGGTCGAGCCTCTGTGAGGCGCGCGCGGTGAAACCCCCGCTCGAGGAAGGAGCGGGGGCTGAGCGCCTCTTCAGACCGGGGAGAGCTCCCGGCGGCGGAAGGGGCGCTCCATCTTCTTGTTCGCCGTGCGCTTGAGCGCCCGCGCGAGCAGCCGCCGCGTGTCTCGCGGATCCACCACGTCGTCCACCATGGCCAGCGCCGCCGTGCGCTCGATGCGGATGTGCTGGCGCAGGTTCTCCGAGAGCTCCTTCTTCATCGCCGCGGCCGCCTCGGGGCTCTCCGCGCTCTGCAGCAGCTTGCGCGCCGCGATGGACACCATCCCCTCCGGTCCCATCACCCCGATCTCCGCTCCCGGCCACGCGATCAGCAGGTCCGGCTCGAAGGCCCGCCCGTTCATCACGTAGTAGCCCGCGCCGTAGCCCTTGCGCACCACCACCGTGAACTTGGGCACCGTGGCGCTCGCCACCGCGTACATCATCTTCGCCCCGTGGCGGATGATGCCCTGCTGCTCCACCTTCGTGCCCACCATGAAGCCCGGCACGTCCTGCAGGAACAGCAGCGGGATGTTGAAGGCGTCGCACAGGTTGATGAACCGCGCCGCCTTGTCCGATGCGTTCACGTCCAGGATGCCGCCCAGGTACATCGAGTTGTTCGCCACCACGCCCACCGGGTAGCCGTCGATCCGCGCCAGCCCCGTGATCAGGTTGCGCGCCCAGCGCGGCTTCATCGGGAAGAACTTCCGGTCATCCACCAGCGAGAGGATGACCTTGTGCATGTCGAACGCCTGCCGGGCGCTTTCCGGCACCACCTTCAGCAGGTCCTCGTCGCGCCGGTCGAACGGGTCCGCCGAGGGCTGCCGCGGCGGCTTGTCCTCGCAGTGCGAGGGGAAGAAGGACAGGTACTCGCGCACCGCCTCGAGGCACGCCTTGTCGTCCGCGTACTCCGCGTCCGCCACGCCCGAGAGCTCGTTGTGGACCTTGGAGCCGCCCAGCTCCTCCTCCGTCACCTTCTCGCCCACCACGGACTCCACCAGGTACGGGCCGCCGATCGCGATCGAGCTCGTCCCCTTCACCATGGGCAGGAAGTCCGCCAGTGCCGGGATGTACGCCGTGCCGGCGGCCCCCGGGCCCATCATCGCCGCCACCTGAGGGATGACGCCGCTCATCACCACCTGCTCGCGGAAGAGGTAGCCCGTGTCCGCGAAGCCCGCGATGCGCCGCGGATCGATCCCCGCCGACGCATCCAGCCGCGCCCCTCCCGAGTCCACCAGCCACACCATGGGGATCCGGTTCTTGAGCGCCAGATCCCTCAGCCGCGCCACCTTGCGCTCGCCGATCTCGCCGATCGAGCCGCCGAACACCGTGAAGTCGTAGACCGCCGCGGCCACCGGGCGGCCGTGGATCTCTCCCGTGCCGGTGATCACCCCGTCCGCCGAGGAGGGCTTGTCCGCCTCTTCCTCCTCCGGGAGGTTGCCGAGGTGCGCCGCCAGGAGCCCCAGCTCCTCGAAGGTGTCCGGATCGAAGAGGAGCTTCAGGCGCGCGCGCGCGTCCAGCTTGCCCTTGGCGCGCTGGCGCTCGACGCGCTCGGGGCCTCCCATGCCCTCGTTGCGGCGGCGGTGCTCGGCGAGCTTCTCCACGCGATCCTTCATCTTCATGCGGCGGACTCCCAGAGGTTGACTCCTGAATCAAACTCCGTTGCGGGGGCAACCGGAAGGGTAGAGTGAGGCGTGTCCGTGAACTCCTCGCGTGTGGCCCTCTTCGCCTGTTGTTGGGTGCTCGGCGGGTGCCCGGAGGAGGGTGTGTCCGGCAAACAGTCCGGTCGTCTCCAGGGGCAGGTGGCAGGGCCCGGCAGCCCTCGGGGTGACGCGTACGTGTTCCTGTTCGCTCCGGGCGAGGGCCCTCCCCGGGGCCCGGCCGTGCCCCGCTACGTCACCGCGGTTCCTGAGCTGCGGCTGGGGGCGGGGGATGCCCGGTTCCTGTTCGCGGAGTTGGTTCCCGGGCCGTACCGGCTGTGGGGCTTCCTGGACACGAACGGGGACGCGGAGCTGTCCGTGGACGTGCTCGCCCAGCCGGGCGCTGGAGACTGGCTGCCCGAGGCGGGAGTGGAGCTGGAGGTGCCCGCGGGGAGCGTCGTGGAGCAGGAGCTGGTGCTGGCCCGGCGGATGCGCCATGGGCCTCCCGCGTTCCGGGTGACGGGGGAGGGGACGGATGGAGGCGTGGTGACGGTGCCGGACTCACCGCTGTCGCTCACGTCCCTCAACGTGGAGGCCGATGGGCTGGGGCTCCTGAGCGGTGAGGAGGCGCGGTTCTTCGTCCGGCTGCGAGATGGGGGGCCGGAGCTGTTCCCCCAGTTCTTCCTGCGCTTCCTGCCCAAGCCTGGACAGACGGTGCCCCTGCAGGCGGATGGTGGGCCCTCGCAGGTCATCGTGCCTCTCGTCATCAACCCGGTGCCCTTCATCCCCATCCTCCAGGGCGACGTGATGCGCGAGGCCTCCGCGGCGAGCCTGCAGCTCTTCGTCGTCCCGGTGGCTCAGGCCGTCTCGGAGGCCACGGATGGAGGACAGCTGCTGACGCCCCTCGCGGCCCTCCCCGTGGGCGAGTACCAGCTCTGGGCCCTCTCGGCGGAAGGGGCCTTCTGGTACGTCCCCAATGCCCTGGGAGCTCGGGACTCGGAGGCCCTGCGCTCCCAGGCCCTGCGGTTTCAGATCATCCGGGGGGGCTCGCCCGACGCGGGGAATCCAGCTCGCTAGACCTCTTCGAATCGTGTGCCCGTGGCGCCCATGTCTTCCATGGCGTTCTTGATCTCCTCGGAGACGATCAGGACGACCTGCCACCCTTCAGGACGGAACACCTTGGCACCTCCCACTTTGGCTTTGTCGATGCGCAGGTCCCGGACATCCCGGTACTTGCCCACCTTTTGGGGCACTCCATCCTCAACGGTCCAGAGCAGGATCCTGGAGGCCTTCTCGTCGATACCGCGGATGAGGCGCGTGGCCACCATGACAAGGTACTGATCGGGTTGGCCCTCGATGTCCGCGGGGATGAGCTGCACGTCGTTGGGGGCCAACTCCGACAGCATGGAAGCGATCTTGACGTGGACGACTGCGATGCCCAATCCCGCCTCGGAGAAGTCCAGCGGCCTGCCTGGAATCTTGATGGGGATTTTCAATCGTCCCTCAACATGCACGGGCGCGCCCTTCGTGAAATCCCAGTCGAACACCTTGCGGCCCTGGCTGTCGATGGGGGTAGCCAGATGCCACCGGTTAGGGACATAGACATTATCGGCGAGCTCGAAGAAGCGCTGGGCCATAGGAAAGTTCTAGCGTCATTTCCCCAGGGTAACGAGTTGGTTCAGCTCCGTGCCGGGGGTGGAGATCTCTTCTGCGAGAGCACGGAGTTCCCGGGTGTTACCGAGCACGGTGTTTGAGGGATCGAGGCGGTCCAACGATCCAGCTCGTTGCCGGGTAGCGTTCTTGCAGAGCCGACGGCCAGCGCCTCCTTCGTTGCAGCTGTGGGTGCGAGAGCGAGCGGAGCCGGTGGACAAGGGAGCCGACCTGAGCGGTTGGGCGTGGCGTGGAGGATGCGGTAAGTAGCCAGCCGAGGAGGGCGGAGCCGCCGCAGCATGTGGCTGCAGTGGCGATGGGCAGGCATGGGGTGAGAGGTGCCGGGCCCCAGCAGCCCGAGGTCCGCAGACACCATGGAGCAAGCCAAGCCAGTGAGCCGTGCGTTGGTGCGAAGCCCCTGGGGGCTGGAGAGGTGGTTGCAGAAGCTGCCGAGCGTGGAGCTCGTCCGGCCCACGCACTGCCCGCACTGCGGTGCCGCCAGCCAGCCGCTGGGGATGGCGGTGGTAGTGCAGGGGCACGGGGTCCGCAGCCGCCAGGTGCTGGGGCCGGCTGAGCCCGGAGGGCCAGCGCTGTCTAGAGAAGTGCAGGTGCGGCGCTACCTTTGCCGAGCGTGCAAGAGCACTTGCACGGTGGCGCCCTGGGAGGTGGTGGCGCACAGGCTGTACACGGTGACGGCGGTGGCGTGGGCGCTGGCGTTGTGGGCCTTGGTCGGGCTGAGCCTGGGCGCCGTGCGCCAACAGGTGAGCCCCTGGGCCATAGTGGGGGCGAGCACCGCAGGAAGCTGGCGCACGGTACGCGCCTGGCTGGCCGCAGTGCAGCAGGGCCGCCTGTTGAGCCGGGTGCGCCCAAGCGCTCCAGGGCTGAGCGCGCGCAAGGCAGCGGCCCACGTCGCCTGGGTCGTGGCCGGCTACGCCCTGCCGTGCTCTGCGGCCCCACCGCTGAGCGTGCAATCCTTCTGGGGCGCTGTCCACGTCGCGTGAGGGCCATGGCCCTCACGCGCGAGCCCCAAGCCCTACCCACCCGACAAGTCACCTTCTCTTGGCGGCTGCCAGCCAGCTACGCTGAAGGATTGTCCGCGTTCCGGCTTCTGCCGACGCGGGCGCCTGCTGCGTCGAGTTTGGCTCTTTGCACTGGGCCTGCTGTGGGGCGCTGCCCCACGTTGCCCTCCTCTTTGAAGCTCGACTCCCTCAACTGACGCAGCTGTCGTCCGCCTGCTCCTGGCTAGCGAGTTCCTCAGTCCGGCTCCGCGTGCCCATCATCCACGCGCTACCGGCCGCTCGCCCTGTTGATGCCCATCATCTTACGCGCCACCGGCCGATCACTCTGCTGATGCCCATCAACCAGACCGCTCGCCCGTCCATCAACTACCGCGCTCGGTAACACCGGGTCAGGTCCTCCCGGCATTCCGCGATGGTGCCACAGTCTCCCAGCGCATCCCGCAACCGCTTGTAGACGATTTCATGGTAGCGCTCCGGGTGAGGCCCCCTATGCCCTCGGATGGGCACGATGTTTTCAGCATCCTGGAGCCGCATTCCCGCCCTGGCGAAGAGGTCCTCGAACCGAGGGGTCCACGGGCCGCCGCGCAACGCTGACTTCTTGTTGGCGATGGTTCCGATGTGGTGCTTCTCCGCGCGGTTGCCGCGCCCTCCATTGGCCGCCATCGCCACCGCGCCCGGACCCAGGGCCACGGTGAAGCCATCGGCCGTCACCGCCACCGACTCCACCGCGCCCACCTCGGACAGCAAGAGTCCTCCCTGCGCCTCCGCCTGCATGGACACCTGCGCCGAACCGGGCAGCGTCCCCACCTGCTGCGCGAAGTCCTTCGCCGTGCGCGTCAGCAGCGCCATGGCCACCAGGGCGAACGCCTGGGCCGCCTCGCGTGACCACAACCGGCCGAACCTCTCGCCCGCCTCGCGCAGCTCCTCGAAGGTGGTGGCCTCCTGCACCTCCTTCATCAACTGGAACCAGCCGGTCATCAGGTTGTAGAGCGTCTTGGCGCCCACCCAGAGAATGAGCGCCGCCGCCCCCCACGCGGCGATGAACTTAAGGACGGGCTCGGGCATGGCGAGCAGCACCAGCAGCGTGATGACCGTGCACATCGCTGCCTGGAGGACGGCCCGCATGCTGACCATCTCGCCCAGCGCCTTCTCGAACTCCTCCAGCACCGGGCTCTTGCTCAGGGCCATGGCCCACATGTAGCGGCCGCGCAGATCCATGTACTTGCCGGCCACCAGCGCGCCCCCCAGACAATCCCCGTCGAAGCGATGCTCGCTGCGGCACCACTCCTTGTACCGGTTGACCCACTGCTGCTCCGGCTCCGTCAGCGCCCCCGCCAAGGGAGTGCCTCCCTCCAGCGGGACGACCTTCTGCTCCCTCAGCAGGTACAGGTAGTCGCCGTAGAGCGCGTCGAGTTGGAACAGCCGCTCCACCGTCTCACGCGGGGAGCCGCTCAGGCGGACCTGCCGCGCCATTCTCCGGATGGCTTGAGTGACTTCCTCCGGCGGCACTTCTACCGGCTCTACCTCGGCGGTACGGGGGATGTAGAGGAGGGTTTGTCCCTGCGCGCCTGTCTCCACCCGGACTCCTGGCATCGTGGCGCTGCACCCGGCCACCATGAGGGCCAGCATCAGCGCTTCGAGCTTCCACAGAAGTTGCCACCGCCTCATGAACCCCCCCGTTTTATGTGCAGGGGAGCAGGCTAAGGGTTCGCCACACGCCAGAGGAGGGCTCACCAGGTGGTGCCTGCCTCTCAACCCGGCACATCCTGCAGGTGAGCCACTAGACCTCCTCGAACCCTTGGCCTTGTCGATGGGCATGTCCCGGACATCCCGGTACGTGCCAACCTTGCGGGGTACGCCATCCTCAGGAGTCCACGGCAGGATCCTGGAGTAGTGTTAATAGGCGCGCGCTCCATCCCTGCCGACCCGAGGAGACCCATGTCCGAGTCCAAGAGCCTGGACAACCCCCACGAGCTGGCCCTGCGTGACTTTGCGCTCGGCTTCCCTGGCACCCACGAGGACTTTCCCTGGGGCCACCGCGCCCTCAAGGTGAAGGGCAAGGCCTTCGTCTTCATGGGACACGAGCGGGGCGGGCTTGGGCTCTCCGTGAAGCTTCCTCACTCCAACGCCGCGGCGCTGATGATGCCGTTCGCCACGCCCACCGGGTACGGTCTGGGCAAGAGCGGCTGGGTCTCGGCCGACTTCCCCAAGGGTGAGAAGCCTCCGATGGAGATGCTGCGCCAGTGGGTCGAGGAGAGCTACCGAGCCGTCGCCCCGAAGAAGCTCGTGGATCAGATCGGAGCCACGGCCAGCGCTCCAGCGGCCGCTCCGAGCAAGAAGGCTGCTGCCCCGAAGAAGGCTGCTGCCCCGAAGAAGGCTGCTGCGAAGAAGGCCGCCGCGCCCAAGAAGGCCGCCCGCAAGCAGTCGGGGACCCGCGCGAAGCAGGCCCGCTGAGCGACGGCCCGGGGCCTCAGCTGAGCCGCTGGACCCAGTGGAAGTAGGTGCTGCGCGGATCCATCAGCGAGTCTCGGAAGAGGGAGCGGATGTCCGCCTTCTCCACATGGCCCGTGTCGAAGGCCCGGTACAGCGCCTCCCCGAGCAGGTACCCCAGCGCGTGGCTGACGCCGTGGAAGAGCCGGTCCCGCCTCAGGGGCAGCAGCTTCACCGCCTCGTCCGGCCCCTCTGCCTCCGCCGCCTTGTGCGCCAGCACGAACGCTGCGATCTGCCGCTCCACGCCGCGCATGAGCGCCACCCGCTTGGCCCACTCCGCCAGCCCCGCACACCCACGCCGCGGGTTCACCAGCTTCGAGCCGAAGAAGCCCAGCGCCTCCTCCATGCAGCGCGCGTAGAACGCGTCCGACGCCCGCCGCGGCGCCTCCATCGCGTCTCCCACTGCGCAGTGCCGCACGAAGTGCGCGGCCTCCTCGGCCGCGTGGTTCAGGGACAGCGACGCCAGGTACGCCATCCGTGCCCGGGGGATGTAGCTGCTCTCCCGTGACAGGATGTGCCGCCGCAGCTGCGCCAGCTCCACCTGCGTGAACCGCCCGCGCTGCTGGATGCGCGCCAGCACATCCCCGTCCGCCGCCGTCGCCACCTCCACCTCGTCCAGCGCCCGGCCCACCTGCACGCCCGCAAGCCGGGCGATCATGCTCGCCATCTCTCGGAAGCGGTCCGTCGCGCTCCGATCCCGCAGCAGTGCGTCCCCGGCCTCGGCCTCGAGATAGTCCAGGAAGCTCTGCTGGCACACCACCGGTGAGGCGTTGAGCAGGCACAGCGAGCCATCCGCCAGCTCCGCGGCCTCCACTGCTCCAGCCCGGCCCTCCCGGGCCAGCCGCCAGTAGACGCCCTCACAGTTCTGGTACACCACCAGCCCGCGCCGGGCGTGTGCCTCTCCGAGCGCTCGCTCCACCTGGGCGGGCAGGTGGCAGGGCGCCACGTGGTACTGGCCCACCAACACCAGCACCTGGGGCCGATCCTCCGCCCGCGCCACCCGCGCGATGCGCTCCGCCGCATAGGCGTCTCGGAGCTCGAGCGACCGCTCCCCCTGGACCCGCCGGTCGATGCCCACCACCTGCAGCCGGTGACGCCGGGCAAAGGCGAGCAGGGGCCGGAAGCCGGACCATCCATCTACGCCAGGGCCCGGCGCCCGCCCGAGCCTCTCCAGCAGTGTGCGCTCGGGCAGACGGCCGGTCAGATAGTCATCCAGGGAGGCCTGGTGACGCCCCTCGACGCACTCGAGCGCCAGGATCACCCGGCGGCCGGACTCCAGGGCCCGCTCCGCCAGGCCGAGGTAGGTCTCCTGGGCCAGGGGGAGGGTGTGGTAGTCGCCTACGTACACCACATCCGCGGCCCGGAGCCGCTGGTGCACCGCAGCGAGCGGGAGCACATGGCGATAGCTGGCCGTCCGCCGCCGGTACCGGGCCTCATAGGCGCGGAAGGCGGAGGTCTGGCCGTCGACGGCACGGGCAATCTGTGCCTTCTGCCGGCGAAAGAGAGCGAGGTGGAGGGCGAGCGACGCGCGCATGGGAGGGGAGGCGCTGATCAACGTCGCACGTGCCGTCAGGGCCGGCAAAAAAACGGCGGCCTCAGTCAACCCCCCTTCCTTGACTTCACCTGCAGTGGCAATGGACCATCGCCCTGCTCTTGAAGACCGCTCTCGTACGAACGACCTTGCTTGCCGTCGTGCTCCTCGCGGCGTCCCCCGCGGGCGCCGAGGAGCATGCGGTCTTGTTGCACTCCGCGCCCGCCAAGGCCGAGCCGAACCGGCCGCTGCGGCTCGAAGGCACGCTGGTGGATGACGCCCGGAAGGTGTCCGAGCTGGTCATCCGCTACCGCGGGCCGGGTGAGCCCTACGCCGAGATCTCCATGGAGCGGCAGTACGGCGATCTCTACCGGGGCGTGATCCCCGCCGAGCACATGATCCCGCCCGGCGTCGAGTACTACATCGAGGCCCTCCTCAAGGGCGGCGACCGCGAGCCCGTGTTCCAGTCGGACGCCCGGCCGACCCGCGTCATCGTCCCCGGAGAGCTCCCGCGCCCCAAGCTGGCCGTCGCCGAGCCCCGGGAGTCCCCGCCGCCGCCCGTGAAGGGCAGCTCTCGCAAGAAGGAGCCCGAGCCCGAGCCCGAGCCCGTGGCCCCGCCGAGCAGCGGCAAGAAGGCCCCTCCCTCCGACGATGCCATGGCCGCGCTCGCCGCCGAGGTCCCCGGAGACGAGCCCGCCCCGGCGCCCGCTGCCCGCCCCAATGGGCGCAAGTCCTCCCCGGGCACTCCCGCGGCCAGGCCCGCCGCGTCCACTCCCCCTGCGCCCGAGCCCTCCCCGGTGCCCCCGGTGGAGCCCCTGGAGCCGATCGACATGTCCCCCCCGGCGGCCTCGGGGGGCACGAAGCCCTCCTCGCGCTCGGAGCTGGAGGAGGATCTGGCCCTCTACAGCGCGGAGGACACGCTCGCGCTCGCCACGCGCCACACGGAGTCGGTCACCCGGGTGCCCGCCATCGCCGCGTCCTTCGGCCGCGATCAGCTCCGGGCGCTCGGGGCTCGCACCGTGGCGGACGTGCTGGACGTGGTGCCCGGCCTCACCGTGAGCCGGGACGTCCAGGGCAACCACCGCGTCGCCATCCGCGGGCTGCGCAACGACGCGGAGGTGCTCTTCCTCCTCAACGGGCACCGGCTCAACAACTTCTTCGATGGCCGGGCGCTGATGAACCTGCCGGTGGAGAACCTGGACCGCATCGAGGTCATCCGCGGCCCGGGCTCCTCCCTCTATGGCGCCGGCGCCTTCCTGGGCGTCGTCAACATCGTCACCGATCGCAGCGAGGGCGTGCGCGTCTCCGCCTCGGGCGGTGGCTTCCCCGAGCGGGGCGAGAAGCCCTTTGCCCCCACGTTGGATGCCCATGCCTCCTCGGCCATCTCCGCCGGGGGCCTCCGCCTCTTTGGGGACCTGGACGTGTGGGCCCAGTCGGGAGACTCCTCGCCCATCGACAGTGACTCGCTGGCCAAGGACACGCTCAACCAGAAGCTGCGGGAGGCCAACCAGCCCGTCGGCAACACCCATGACGAGCGCCTGCTCCTCAACGTCGGCCTGGGCCTGTCCTACGACTTCGGCTCCTCTGGCCGCTGGAGCTCCTCCGTCCGGCTGCTCACCGAGGACCGGACCGCCCTCCTGGGGCTGTTCGACACCGCCGGCGAGGACTCGGATCTGAGCTGGACGGTGGCGCTGGTGGACCTCGAGTATGAGCGCGCCGTGGCCGAGGGCATCCTCCTGCGCGTGCGCGGCTACGGCGATCAGCAGAACACCGATCGCCTCTTCCAGCTCGCCCCGGACGGCTTCCGCACGGGGGAGGGGGCGGACGAGCTCTTCCCGGATGGCCTGCTCGAGCAGACGCGCATCAACGTGCGCACCCTGGGCCTGGGCGTGGACTCGGACATGGTGCTGGGCCACACCAACCGCCTCTCGGTGGGCCTGGTGGCCGAGCTGCAGATGCTCGCTGGCTACGAGTACACGACGAACTACACCCTGGATAACCGGGTCCGGCCCACGCTCGTCCCGCCCGAGGGGCTGGTGAACGTGAAGGACATCGCCGGGGGCGCCGCCGCCCGGCGCATGACGCTGGGCTTCTTCGCGCAGGACCAGTGGACGGTGATCAACCCGCTGACGCTCACCTTCGGCGTGCGCGTGGATGCCACCCAGCTGCCCACCACGGATGAGGCCGGCGCCATCAACGGCTCGGAGCTGGTCCCCAGCATCAACCCGCGCGTGGGCCTCGTCTTCGCCGCCACCGACGCCATCGTCCTCAAGGCGCTCTATGGCCGCTCCTTCCGCTCCCCCACGCTGCAGGAGCTGGCGGAGAGCATCCCCGACACCGACTACAACCAGGGCCGCTTCGAGGGAAACCCCACGCTGCGCCCCGCCACCGTGGACACCGTGGAGCTGGGCGTGGACGTCATCCAGGCCGCCGGAGACTCGCGCGTGCGCCTGCGCGGCAACGCCTTCTACGAGCGCTTCCGCTCGCCCATCATCCCCGTGGACACCTCCGGCAACATCGTCCCGCTGCGCAACCGCGAGCTGGGCGTGCGTGTGTACGGCGTGGAGGGCGAGGCCCGCCTCGAGGCCTCCAAGCGCGCCAACGCCTGGGTCAACGCCTCCTTCTTCCGAGCCGAGGATCTGGAGCTGCCCGCCCAGTCCCGCCTGCTCACCGACACCCCCCAGGCCCGCTTCAACGCCGGCGTCTCCATGCCCATTGGCGACTGGGTCAACTTCGACGTGGTGGTGCGCGCGGGCGCCGAGCGGCGCAACAACACCCGCTCCGTGCTGGAGCTGATCCGCCGCTACCAGATCCCCGCCTACAGCCTCATCACCGCCCAGCTGCGCACCGAGCCCATCGCCGACCACTTCGAAGTCTCGCTCGTGGCGCAGAACCTCTTCGATCACGATCTCCGCGACGACGTGCCCCGGCCGGACCGCGTCACCGGCCTGCTGCCGCGCGAGAGCCAGTCCGTCTACCTCACCGTGAGGGCCCGCTACTGATGACCCGTCCGCTCCTCGCCGCGCTGGTAGCGGCCGCGCTCGCCCCGGGGCTCGGCTGCCTGGCCTACAACGATCCGTGCCAGCCTCTGGTGGACGAGCCCAACCTGGTGCTCGGCTACCTGGGCGAGGACGTGTACCTGGACCGGCCCTTTGCCCGGCACGACAACAACGCCCTGGGCCAGCTCGCGGCGGACTCCTACCAGCACGTGGAGGACGACTCCTCGTCCCGCGCGGTGCTGGGCATCGTCAACGGGGGCTCCATCCGCGCCGAGGGGCTGTGCGTCACCCGCACCATGCTCCCCAGGGGCCCGCTCACGGACGGCGTGCTCCACGAGGTGCTCCTCTTCGAGAACCAGGTCGTCACGGTGAACCTCACCGAGAAGGAGCTGGTGGACATGTTCGAGCACTCGGTGGGAGGGCTCCTCCAGGCGGGGCAGCCCATCGGCTCACCCCCGGGCGCCTTCCTGCACATCTCCGAGAGCACCACGCTGCGCGTGGACTGTGAGTACCCGCGGGGCCAGCGGGTGAGGGAGCTGAGCGTGGGGGGCACACCGGTGCCGCTGCCGCCGCGCACGGACGCTGTCGCCCGCTACCGCGTGGCCATGCCCAGCTTTCTCCTCGAAGGAGGCGACGGCTACGGGCCCATCTTCGGCAATGCGGGCAATGATCCCGCCCGCAATCCCGCCCGGTCCCAGAAGCTGGGCGGCGTGGACTCGAACATCGCCGGCGCCTACATGAAGGCGACCTATCCGACCGACGCGCGGCCCCTGAAAGAGGCCGAGCGCATCGTCTTCGAGAACTGCGCGAAGCCCGCCCGGCCCTCACGCTGAGGGCTCGGGCGGCAGAGCCCGTCAGGGCTTGGGCTCACCGTCGGGCGGAGCCGCCACCGCCACCGGCACCGGCGGGGCCGGCTTGGGCGGCGGGGCGAGCACGTCATTGACCGAGGGCATCTTGCGGATGTCCCCGCGGGCCACCTTCCAGGCCTGCTGGACGATCCAGGAGAGCGAGCGATCCTGGCGAGTCGCCTCGCGCTGGATCTCCTCGAGCATGTCCTCGGGGAAGTAGAGACTTTGCTTACGATGATCAGTGGAGGACATGCGGGTACCTACTCCTCGCGGGGATCCTGGCGTTCATCGCCAGTGACATCATTGACGGCCGGGAAGGCCTTGATGCGCTCGCGGGCGATTTTCCACGCCTGCTGGACGACCCAAGAAAGGGAACGGTCTTGCCGGTTCGCCTCCTCCTGGATCTCCTTCAACATCTCTTCAGGGAAGTACAGAGATTGCTTGCGCTTGTCGGTGCCAGCCATACCGAGTCTCCGGAGCGGATGCGAGGTGACGACCTGAGACACACTGGCGGGGTTATCCGACAGACGCACCAGCGGGTCAACGGTTTCAACGACTCTGCGTCATAAGCCCTCGGTGTGACACACCCAAGCGGTTCTGCCCGGTGTGGAAGCATCGCGGCTACGTGAAATCCCTGGAACCCGGGGGCAAAACGTGCTGGAGGCCCAAAAGGGAAACGCCCCGGGCCTCGGAACCGAGGCCCGGGGCGTTCCGGAAAGAGGGACCGCGAGGAACAAGTCCTTGCGGTCCCGTGGGCCCAGAGGGGGAGGGGGGGGACCCCTAGGCCCAACGCCAAGAAATTTGGAAAATCAACCTTCTCAACACCGCCGGCCGCGTCCCTCATTCCGCTCCGGGATCCACCAGGGGGATCATAAGAACCACCCCCAGCACCTTCAACCGACGGCGCCTGAGTAAACGCGACCGGCGGAAAATCCATTCCCCCTTCTGTTTGATGCCTCGCACTGGCCCCGCGACCGACTTGATCACGTTGACACTCGAGGCGGCCTACCGGCGCTTTGGGCTCGACGGATGTTCGGTGCTGATCGCTGTGTCGGGCGGCGCGGACTCCACCGCGCTGCTCGTGGGCACGGCGCTCGTCCGGGCGCGGCTGGGGCTCACGGTGGAGGTGGCCACCCTGGACCATGGGCTGAGGCCGGAGGCGGGCGAGGAGGCTCGAGCGGTCGAGCGCCTGGCTGCGCTCCACGGGCTGCCCTGCCACGTGCGCCAGCTGCACCTGAGGCCCGGGGCTGGGATGGAGGAGCGCGCGCGCAACGCCCGGTACGAGGCGCTCGAAGGACTCCGCTCGGAGCGAGCGCTGGCCGCGGCCGCTACCGCGCACACGGCGACTGATCAGGCGGAGACACTGCTGATGCGGCTCGCGCGGGGCTCGGCCCTCAAGGGAGCGGCAGGCATCCAGCGCAGGCGTGGCACGCTCGTCCGCCCTCTGCTGGAGCGCACGCGTGAGGAGCTCGAGGCCTTCCTTCGGGAGCAGGGCACGGGCTTCGTGACCGATCCGCTGAACGCCGACCCACGCCTGTTCCGCGTCCGCGTCCGGCGGGAGGTGCTCCCCGCGCTCTCTCGTGCGGCGGGCTTCCCGGTGGCGCAGCGGCTGGCCGCTTTCGCACGGCTGGCTGCCGAGGACGACGCGCTGCTGGAGGAGCTGGCGGCGGCGGCCTGGCGTCGGCTCGTGCTCCCAGGGGGAGGCCTGGATGCGGTGGGCGTCCGCGCGTTGGAGCCTCCGCTGCGGCGCCGCGTGCTCGCACGCCTGCTGGTCCAGGAGGGTGCGGCGGTGGACGACGCCACGCTGGGGCGGGTCCTCGAGGCGGTGGCGCGAGGCCGCTCCGCCACCTTGAGCCGGGGCCTTCAGCTCCGCGCCTCGGGTGGCGCAGTGCGGTGTGTCCGGCCACGCGCCGCCCTGAGCAGCTCGCTCTCACTGGAGGGGGAGGGCGCCTCGGGGACGTTGGAGGGCACGGGCTGGCACTTCACGGTGGGCCCGGCCCCCGAGACGCCGGGGGGGCTCCGGCTGCCTCTGCCTCGGGAGCTCCGCTGGCCGCTCACCGTGCGGACGCGGAGGCCTGGGGATCGCATCCAGGGGGTTCGGGGTTCGCGAAAGCTGCAAGACGTCTTCGTGGACCTCCGGGTCCCCGCCGAGCGTCGAGATCTCCAGCCGGTGGTGACGGACGGGGAAGGACGGCTGCTCTGGGTCCCAGGGCTCTGGGCACCGCCCGAAGGGAAGGTGTTTTCCGGACAATCGCTCTGGGCATTCCCCCCGAGCCCAAGCAACAGGGGCAGCGGTCCGTTATAGAGTCACCCAGGGGCGGATGGAGGATGGCCGCGTCCCCCTAAATAGTTGAGGGCTTTTTGCTGTTGCTGATACGGTCCGAAGCAGGGCGGCTCGCCATGCGTCGGCCCAAATTGTTGAAATAGCTGGGGGTTTCCCTAGCGCGGCCCGCATCCGCCGAGCATCGAAAGGGCAGCAAACACGTGCGTTCGACTTACAAGACCATCGGCCTCTGGGTGATCCTGATCGTCCTGTTCGTGGCCTTCTACAACTTCTTCTCCCAAGGCAGCGACCAGGTAGAGGATCCCTCCTTCACTCAGCTGCTTGAGAAGGTGGAGCACAAGGAGGTCCGGGACATCTCGGTCAAGGGCAACACCTACTCGGGTGAGTACGGCCCCAACAAGACCAAGTTCCGGACGACGGGTCCCGTGGCGGACACGTCCATGCTGCAGATGCTCCGGGATAAGGGCGTCAACGTGAAGTACGAGAAGGAGGAGCAGAACAACCTGTGGTTGACCATCCTCGGCCAGTGGATGCCGGTGGTCTTCCTGTTCCTCTTCTTCATCTTCTTCATGCGCCAGCTGCAGGGTGGCAGCGGCAAGGCGATGACCTTCGGCAAGTCGAAGGCCAAGCTCCTCAACGAGAGCCACAACAAGGTGACGTTCGCCGACGTGGCCGGCGCTGACGAGTGCAAGGAGGAGCTGGAGGAGATCGTCGCCTTCCTCAAGGACCCCAAGAAGTTCACCAAGCTGGGCGGCCGCATCCCCAAGGGCGTGCTGATGATGGGCTCGCCGGGGACGGGCAAGACGCTGCTGGCCCGCGCGGTGGCCGGTGAGGCCGGCGTGCCGTTCTTCTCCATCTCCGGCTCGGACTTCGTGGAGATGTTCGTGGGCGTGGGCGCCAGCCGCGTCCGGGACTTGTTCGAGCAGGGCAAGAAGAACGCCCCCTGCATCATCTTCATCGACGAGATCGACGCCGTGGGCCGCCACCGTGGCGCGGGCCTGGGCGGCGGTCACGACGAGCGCGAGCAGACGCTCAACCAGCTGCTGGTGGAGATGGACGGCTTCGAGTCCAACGAGGGCGTCATCCTCATCGCCGCCACCAACCGCCCGGACGTGCTGGATCCCGCGCTGCAGCGCCCAGGCCGCTTCGACCGGCGGATTGTCGTCCCGCGGCCGGATCTGAAGGGCCGCCTCGGCGTGCTCAAGGTGCACACGCGGCGCGTGCCGCTGGCTCCTGAGGTGGACCTCGAGGTGATCGCCCGCGGCACTCCGGGCATGACGGGCGCGGACCTGGAGAACCTGGTGAACGAGTCGGCGCTGATGGCCGCGCGGCAGAACAAGGAGCGCGTGGACACCAGCGACTTCGAGGCCGCCAAGGACAAGGTCTTCATGGGCCCCGAGCGCAAGTCCATGATCATGACCGAGAAGGAGAAGCGGAACACCGCGGTGCACGAGGCTGGCCACGCGCTGCTGGCCAAGCTGCTGCCCGGCTGCGATCCGCTCCACAAGGTCACGATCATCCCTCGCGGCCAGGCCCTGGGTGTCACCTGGAGCCTGCCCACCGAGGACAAGGTCAACGGGTACCGGAAGCAGATCATCGACCAGATCACCATGGCGATGGGTGGCCGGCTCGCCGAGGAGATCATGTTCGATGAGATGTCCAGCGGCGCCGCCAATGACATCGAGCGCGCCACCGAGACGGCGCGCGCCATGGTGTGCCGCTGGGGCATGAGCGAGAAGCTCGGGCCCCTGGCGTTCGGCAAGAGCGAGGGCGAGGTGTTCCTCGGCCGCGACTTCAGCGCCACGAAGGACTACTCCGAGGACACGTCGCGGCAGATCGACGCCGAGGTGCGCAGCATCGTCATCGGCTGCTACGAGAACGGCAAGCGGCTGCTCACCGAGAACAAGGAGGTCCTCCAGCGGATCTCCGACGCGCTCGTGGAGTACGAGACGCTCGATGCCGAGGACGTGAACATCATCCTCCAGGGTGGAGCGCTGACCCGCGAGCGGCCGCCCCCGCGCGTCACCGCCCCGCCGGCCAAGCCCACCGAGAAGAAGGACAAGCGGAAGATCCTCGATGCGCTCGAGGCGATCCCCAAGATGGAGCCGAACAAGGCGTAAGCCTGCCGCTCCGGTAGAACCGAGGCCCTCCCCGCTCCGTGCTGGGAGGGCCTTTCTGCTTTCTCCGCTGCCCCTGGAGCCCGCGCCATGATCCGCGCCCACCCCCTGCTCGCCGAGCGTCCGGAGGAGCTCGAGCTCGCCTTCCGCCGGATGGGGCTGCCCACGCCCGCCCGTGAGTACCTGCTGGAGAAGCTGCCCCAGTACCGGCTCCTGCTCACCGGGCTGACGCGCGTGGAGGGGCGCTTCCTCAAGGGCCTCTTCGAGGCCTCCGAGGCCCCCGGGCGCGAGGAGTACCCCTCCTATGTCTCCGGGGATCCGCGCACCCGCCTGGGCAGCGGGATGCTCACGGGCCGGCGCGAGCAGTTCGAGCGCCTGATCGCCGCCGCGGGGGCCGAGCCGGAGCTCGCCGGGCTGGCCGGGGCGCTCACCCAGGCGCTGGGCTCGGTGGTGGCGCCGGCGCCCCTCACGCTCGGTGGCCGGACCTTCACCTTCGGAGCGCGCACCTACGTGATGGGCGTGGTGAACGTGACGCCGGACAGCTTCTCCGATGGGGGCCGGTACGCCTCCACGGAGGCGGCCATCGCGCACGGGCTGAAGCTGGCTCAGGCGGGCGCGGACGTGCTGGACGTGGGCGGCGAGTCCACCCGGCCCGGCTCCCAGCCTGTCTCCACCGAGGAGGAGCTGGCGCGCGTGGTGCCCGTGCTCGAGGGGCTGCGCGCCCGCACGCAGGTGCCCCTCTCGGCGGACACCACCAAGGCGGCCGTCGCGCGCGAGGCGCTGAAGGCGGGCGCCGTGCTCATCAACGACATCAGCGGCTTCCACTTCGATCCGGAGCTGCCGCGCGTGGTGGCCGAGGCCCGCGCCGCCTGTTGCCTGATGCACATGCAAGGCACCCCGCAGACGATGCAGCAGGCGCCCCGGTACGAGGACATCTTGGACGAGGTGCTGACTTTCCTGGAGGAGGGCGTGGCGCGGGCGGTGGCCGCTGGCGTGGCTCGCGAGTCCATCCTGGTGGACCCGGGCATCGGGTTCGGCAAGACGCTGGGCCACAACCTCTTCTTGCTGCGGAGGCTGGGTGATCTACGGGTGTTGGGGCTGCCGGTGCTGGTGGGGACCAGCCGCAAAGGCTTCCTGGGCGCGCTCACGGGAGGCAAGCCGGCGGGCGAGCGTCTGGCCGCCACCCTCGGTTCGGTGGCAGCGGTGGCGGCCCTGGGTGGCGCGGACTTCGTGCGCGTGCACGACGTGGCGGAGGCCCGTGATGCTCTGGCAGTGATCGAGGCCCTCCGAGCTGCCTCGGAGGGAGGCGCGCTCTACGCGAAGCCCAAGGTGGGTGGTTGAAGGGGTAGGTGATCCCAGGGAATACGCATGGTTGGGATGGTTGTCGGAAGGCGTTTGGCTTCCTAGTTTCGAGCCCGTGTCGAGCGCGCGGTATAAGGCGCTCGGGCGGGGATGCCGGAGGTGCTCCGGCGCGGGAAAAGGTGAGAGGCGGCACACATGGCTTACAAGATGACTATGTCTCCCAAAGAGGAGCGGACGTCGCAGCGGCTGTTCGGCACGGACGGCGTGCGGGGCGTGGCGAACGTCCACCCGATGACCGCGGAGGTGGCGATGCAGCTCGGACGAGCGCTCGCGTACCTCATCCGGAACGGGCCGCACCGGCACCGGGTCATCATCGGCAAGGACACGCGGCTGTCCGGCTACATGCTGGAGCAGGCGCTGGCGGCGGGCATCACCTCCATGGGCGTGGACGTGTGGCTCACCGGTCCGCTGCCCACGCCGGGCATCTCCAACCTCACCACGTCCATGCGCGCGGACGCGGGCGCGGTGATCTCCGCGTCGCACAACCCGTACCAGGACAACGGCATCAAGTTCTTCTGGCGGGACGGGTTCAAGCTGCCGGATGAGACGGAGGCGAAGCTGGAGGAGCTGCTGTCCACGGGCGCCATGGACACCATCCGGCCCACGGCGGACAACATCGGCCGCGCGTTCCGGCTGGAGGACGCCCGGGGCCGCTACATCGTCTTCCTGAAGGCCACGTTCCCCCGCGAGCTGACGCTGGAGGGGATGACCATCGTGGTGGATTGCGCCAATGGCGCGGCCTACAAGACGGCGCCCTCGGTGCTGGAGGAGCTGGGCGCCAAGGTCATCTCGCTGGGCGTGACGCCGGACGGCAAGAACATCAACGAGAAGTGCGGCGCGCTGTACCCGGAGGGCCTGGCCCGCGCGGTGGTGGAGAGCGGGGCGCACCTGGGGCTGGCGCTGGACGGGGACGCGGACCGGCTCATCGTCGTGGATGAGAAGGGCAAGGTGGTGGACGGCGACGCCATCATGGCCATCTGCACGGGCGAGCTGGTGGCGCGCGAGCAGCTGAAGAAGAAGACGCTGGTCTCCACGGTGATGAGCAACATCGGCCTGGAGCGGGCGGTGGCGCGCTGGGGCGTGAAGGTGGCCCGCACGCGCGTGGGCGACCGCTACGTCGTCGAGGAGATGCGCAAGCACGGCTACAACCTGGGCGGCGAGCAGAGCGGCCACCTGCTCTTCCTGGACCACTCGACCACGGGAGATGGGACGCTGGCGGCGCTGCAGCTGCTGGCGGTGATGTGCCGGCAGGGCAAGCCGCTGAGCGAGCTGGCCTCCATCTTCGAGCCGGTGCCGCAGACGCTGCTCAACGTGGTGGTGAAGGAGAAGCGTGAGCTGGGCGAGCTGCCCGAGGTGATGAAGGCCATCCAGAGCGTGGAGCAGCGGCTGGGGAGCGCTGGCCGCGTGCTGGTGCGCTTCTCCGGCACCGAGCCCAAGGTGCGCATCCTCATCGAGGGCGAGGACGCGGCGCGCAACGAGGCGTACGCCAAGGAGATCGCCGAGGCGCTGGCCAGGTCCCTGAACTGAGCTTCCGCAATGTTGACATCGGGCCTCCAGCCCCCAATAGAGGGGGGAGCAAGGAGCGGCCCATGGGACAGCGGTTGGGTGTGAATGTGGATCACGTGGCGACGCTGCGGCAGGCGCGGCGCACCACGTATCCGGATCCGGTAACGGCGGCGGCGCTGGCCGAGCTGGCTGGCGCGCAGCAGATCACCATCCACCTGCGCGAGGATCGCCGCCACATCCAGGATCGCGATCTGCGCATCCTCCGGGAGACGTGCCAGACGCTGCTGAACCTGGAGATGGCGGCCACGGCGGAGATGGTGAAGATCGCCTACGAGTACAAGCCGGACGTGGTGACGCTGGTGCCCGAGCGGCGCGAGGAGCTCACCACCGAGGGCGGGCTCGACGTGGGCGGACAGCGCGAGCAGGTGGCGAAGATCATCAAGAACCTGAAGGACGGGGAGATCACCGTCTCGCTGTTCATCGATCCGGACCTGGACCAGGTGCGCGCGGCGCACAAGGTGGACGCGGACCGGATCGAGCTCCACACCGGGCGCTACTGCGAGGCGCGCAACGAGCGCGAGCGGGGCCGGGAGCTGAGCCGCATCGTCGATGCCGCCAAGGCCGCCGCGAAGCTGGGCATGAGCGTGGCCGCCGGCCACGGGCTCAACTACGACAACGTGCAGCCGATCGCCCGCATCCACGAGATCGACGAGCTGAACATCGGGCACGCCATCGTGGGGCGCGCGGTGCTCGTGGGCTTCGAGCGGGCGGTGCGTGAGATGCTGGAGCTGATGCGCAACCCGGGGTAGGCGATGGCGATCGTCGGCCTCGGCATGGACATCTGCTCGGTGGAGCGCATCCAGCGCATCCTCCAGGGACCTCGCGCCGAGCGCTTCCTGGAGCGCGTGTACACGGACGCCGAGCGCGCCCTGTGCAGCGAGCGCGCCGATGCCGCGAGCGCCTATGCCGCGCGCTTTGCCGCCAAGGAGGCCCTGGTGAAGGCGCTGGGGGCTCCGCCTGGAATCCGCTGGCGGGACATGGAGGTGGTGCGCAGCGGGGGCATGCCGCGCTTTGCCTTGTCCGGCGTGGCCCGCGACGTGATGGAGCAGCGGCGGGTGGATGCACTGCTGACGATGACCCATGACGCAGGGGTGGCCGCGGCCACCGTCATCCTGCAGGAGCGGCCTTGAGATGCAGAGCGTCCTGACCGCTGCGCAGATGCGCCAGGCCGAGCAGGCCTCCGAGACCCAATTCGGGATGCCCTCGGCGCTGCTCATGGAGAACGCGGGCCGGGCGCTCGCGGATGCGGCACGGAGCGTGGTGGGGCCGCAGGGGCGGTTCATCGTCGTCTGCGGTCCGGGGAACAACGGGGGCGACGGGCTCGTGGCGGCGCGGTTCCTCCAGGAGGGCGGGGCCCGGGTGTCCGTGGCGATGGTAGGCGACAGGGCCCGGATGACGCCCGAGGCCCAGCGCAACCTGCAGGCGCTCGAGGCCTATGGGATCTCGCCGCAGCCGCTGGATGCGCTCTCGCGCCCGAGGGCCGGGGACGTGGTGGTGGACGCGATCTTCGGCACCGGGCTGAGCCGGGCGCCCACGGGAGCCTTCGCGGAGACCCTCTTCCGCATCTACCGGTGGCGCAAGATCGGCGTGAAGGTGGTGGCCGCGGACGTGCCCTCGGGCCTGCAGAGCGACACGGGCGAGGCCTTCCTCCCGTACCTGGAGGCGGACGTCACCGTCTCCTTCGGCTTCCTCAAGCGCGGACAGGTGCTGGAGCCGGGGGCCTCGCTCTGCGGTGAGCTGCGGCGGGTGGACATCGGCTTGTCCCCGGTGACGCTCCAGGGGCTCACCGGGCCGGTGTTGCGGCTCGTGGAGGAGACGGATGCCCGCGAGGCACTGCCACCCCGCCGCTCGGATTCCCACAAGGGAACGTACGGGCACGTGCTGGTGGTGGCCGGGAGCCGTGGGAAGTCTGGGGCGGCCGCGCTGGTGTCCCGAGCGGCGCTGCGCTCCGGGGCGGGCCTCGTGTCCGTGGCCACCCGAGGGGATGCGCTCGATGCCGTGCTGGGCCACTCGCCCGAGGTGATGGGGATCCCCATGGAGCGCGCCGGCCCGCTGGGGACCGCGGATCTCAGCTCCCTGCTGGAGGCCGCCGAGGGCAAGGATGCGCTCGTCATCGGTCCGGGCATTCCCCGAGGGCCGGAGACGGGCAAGCTGCTCGGCGAGCTGCTCGAGCGCGTGGATGCGCCCATGGTGCTCGACGCGGATGCGCTCAGCGCCGTGGCCACGGACCTGAGTGTCCTGCGCCGCGCGAAGAAGCCGCTCGTGCTCACTCCCCACCCGGGCGAGATGGCCCGGCTCACCGGACGCTCCACCAAGGAGGTCCAGGCGAACCGGCTGGCTGTGGCGCAGGACTTCGCGACGCAGCATGGGGTGACGCTCGTCCTCAAGGGCGCTCGGACGATCATCGCGTGCGCGGACGGGCAGCTCTTCGTGAACCCTACGGGCAACCCGGGGATGGCCACCGCGGGGGCGGGGGATGTGCTCTCCGGCATCTGCGGGGCGTTCCTGGCGCAGGGGATCCGGGTCCCCGATGCGGCGTGGGCCTCCGTCTACGCTCACGGCCTCGCGGGAGATCTCGCGGCGGCTCGGAGCGGGAAGGTGGGGCTCATTGCCACCGATATCATCCAAGGCCTGTGCGACGTCTGGACGCGGTGGGGCCGATGAGCACGCTCACGCTCACGCGCACCCTGCGCTCGGAGTCTCCCGAGGAGACGCACCGACTGGGCGTGCGGCTGGGCGAGCTGCTCCAGCCGGGAGACTTCGTCGGGCTGATCGGCGAGCTGGGCGCGGGCAAGACGCACCTGGTGCGCGGAGTGGCGGAGGGCGCTCAGGTGGCTCGCTCCGAGGTGGCCAGCCCCACCTTCGCCATCGTCTACCCGTACCGCGGGCGCATCCCGCTGTACCACGCGGACCTCTACCGCATCGCGGACTATGACGAGCTGTACGCCACCGGCTTCCTGGACTTGCTCGGAGGCGACGGCGCGGTGCTGGTGGAGTGGCTGGATCGCGTGCCCCAGGCGGCGCCGCGCGAGTACCTGCGCCTGACGCTGCGCCCCGTGGGAGATGACGCACGTGAGCTGCACGCCGAGGCCTTCGGGAGCAGGCCCACGGAGCTGCTCACCCGCTGGATTCCCTGAATCCGGCTGCCCTCAGCCTCAGCCCACCACCGCGAGCTCCGAGAGGCGCCAGCGGTGCAGCGTGAGGCGGCTGTCCACGCCGACCACCTCGTCCTCGGAGACCTCATTCCACGCGGTCTCGTTGCCGCACAGCGCCTCGCTCGCGATGATCAGCTGCTCGACCTGGGTGCCGTGCTGGAGGCGCTCCATCTTGCACGACTCCGAGCGCTGGCCATCCGAGAGGTACAGCGTGCGGTTGCGGCGCGTGGCCACCATCACCTCGCCGTTGGTGACCAGGAAGTTCATCGCCGAGCGGTCCTGCCCTGGCGCGTCCGTGAGCTCCGCTACCAACTGCATCGTCTCGGCCAGCGCGCTCGCCACGTCCTCCAGGCGCGCCGTCCCATCCAACGCGCTCCGGGACGCCAGCCGTGTGAGGAAGATGTGGAAGCACCGCTCGGAGTCCGTCGTCCCGCGGATGTTCGGGCGCAGATCCTCGCGGACGAGCGCCTCCACCGCCTTGCGGTGCTGCTCGAAGTTCTTCAGCGTGCCGTTGTGCACGAAGGACCAGCGGCCATACAGGAACGGGTGCGAGTTGCGCATCTCCACCGCTCCCACAGAGGCCAGCCGGACATGCGCTACCACCGTGTGCGAGGAGACCAGGCTGCTGACGCGGAGGAAGTCCGGATCACTGTGCGCCGGGCCGACGCCGTGCGCGACCTTCGGGCTCGGCTCCATTCCATACGCCGCGATTCCCCAACCGTCCTTGTGCTCGCGCGACTGGATGACGAGCGAGTTCTTCTCGGTCACAAGGGCCGGGTGAACGGCGGCGGGAACAGCAGAGCGGAAACCAAAGAGACGGCACATAGCGATCGAATCAGGATCCTCTCATTCACAGTGTGCCATAGCCGCGCGAATGACAACTCGCCCGCCCTTCAACACCGTTCGGCAGTGGTTCACTCCGAGGTGGTAGGGCAGGTGCCGGTAGTTTGAGCACGAAAAAATCACGAGATCCGCGACATCTCCCACCGCCAGCCGCCCGTGCGAGGGCAGGCTCAGGGCGAGAGCGGCGCCTCGGGTGGTAGCCCAGTACACCTCTGCCGCCGTGAGCCCGTTCTCCAGGCAGGCGAGCCCCATGGCCAGGGGAAGATTCTCCGTCATCGCTGAGCCGGGATTGATGTTGGTACCCAAGGCAACGTTGACCCCGGCCTCGCGCAGCTTGCGGCCGGGCGCGTAGGGCCGCATGCGCAGGAAGAGGGTGGAGGTAGGGACAAGCACGGCGGTGACGTCCGCGGTAGCCAGCGCGCGGATGCCCGCCTCACTCACGTGCTCCAGGTGATCCACTGTGGCAGCGCCCAGCTCGGCGGCCAGCTCCGCGCCTCCGCCCGAGGTGAGCTGATCCCCGTGCAGCCGAGGCCGCAGACCCAGCGCCTTCGCGGCGGTGAGGAGCCGGCGGGCGTCGTCCGGGGTGAAGGCGCTCTGCTCGACGAAGATGTCGCAGAAGCGCGCCAGGCCCTCGCGAGCCACGGCCGGGAGGATCTCCTGGACGCACAGCTCCACGTACGCCTCGCGGCGGCCCTTGAACTCCTCGGGCACCGCGTGGGCGCACAGCAGCGTGGGCACCAGCTCCACGGGCGTGAGGCTCGCGAGCTTGCGCACCACGCGCAGCATCTTCAGCTCGCTCTCCACGTCCAGCCCGTAGCCGCTCTTCACCTCGGCCGTCGTCACGCCGTGCTCCAGCAGGCGCTGGAGGCGGGGCAGGGCGAGGCGCACCAGCTCCTCCTCGCTCGCGGCCCGCGTGGCGCGCACGGTGCTCACGATGCCGCCGCCCGCCTGGGCGATCTCCAGATAGGTGGCGCCCTGGCAGCGCAGATCGAACTCCCGGGAGCGCTCCCCCGCGAAGACCAGGTGCGTGTGCGGATCCACGAAGCCCGGGCCCACCAGCTGTCCCTCGGCGTCCAGGAGCTCGGTGCGCGGCCCCAGGGCCCCGGGCGGCAGCTCCTCCTCCAGGCCGACCCACGCCACCCGGCCGCCGCGCACGCCCACGCAGGCTCTCGGCCGAGGGGTGAGGGCCTGCTCGGCGGGCTCCCGGTGCGAGCCCTCCACGGTGAGCACCTCGGAGGTGTTGCGGACGAGCAGCTCCAGAGGCTCCATGGCTCAGCGCCCCCAGCGCGCGCCGAGGATGGGAGCGTTCCAGCTCTGCTCTCCGGGGGCCTTCACCTGGCCCGCGCCTCCAGAGAGCTCCAACTGGTCCGTCTTGCCCAGCGGCAGCTGCACCACCAGCGCCGCCCCGTAGTACATGGGAGTGGCTCGCTGGCCCTGGTCCGAGAAGACCCGATGGATGCCCAGGAAGGGCACCACGCCCAGGCAAACCCGCTCCTCGGGAGAGGCGTAGAAGGCGAGGGAGGTCTCGGCGCCGAAGATGCTCCCGGGGCCTCCGCGCGAGTCGATGCCGAAGTCCGTCGCGCCTCGCACCACGATCGAGGGCGCGACACCGATCGTCGGAGTGCCGTACCAGCTCGACAGCCCCAGGTAGACGCCATAGCCCGGCAGCGGGAGCGGGTAGTAGATCTCGCCGTTCAAGCCCAGGTGCAGCGCGAGCTTCTCCGTGAGCGGCTTCGACACCGCGAAGTCGTAGACCACCGACCACTGCCGCGTCGAGAAGCTGTTGCCGTTGCCAGCGAAGGGCTGCGTGGTGTCGATGCGCGCGGCGAGCGGAGCCGACAGGCGAGGGCCACTCCTCAGCCCCGCCTGGACCAGGCTGCTGTCCGGGTTGCCGGGCCCCAGCCGCATCACCATCGGGCTCACGGTGGCGGGCGCACAGCCGGCCAGCCAGGCCAGCGCCACGAGCGCCACCACCCCCCATCCTCCACCTCTCGGGAAGGGAGTCTCCATGTGGGATCTCACACCGTCACGCCGGGGATCTTCACCCCGCGCTGGTGGGCGACCTCGATGGCCTCCGGGTAGCCGGCGTCCACGTGCCGCAGCACGCCCATGCCCGGATCCGAGGTGAGCACGCGCTCGATGCGCCGCGCCGCCTCTGGTGTGCCGTCCGCCACGATGACCTGGCCCGCGTGCAGCGAGTAGCCCATGCCCACGCCGCCGCCGTGGTGGAAGGACACCCACGAGGCGCCGTTCACCGCGTTCACCAGCGCATTGAGGATGGGCCAGTCCGCCACCGCGTCCGAGCCGTCCTTCATCGCCTCCGTCTCCCGGTTGGGCGAGGCCACCGAGCCGCAGTCCAGGTGATCGCGTCCAATGACGATGGGCGCCTTCACCTCGCCCTTGCGGACCAGCTCGTTGAAGGCCAGGCCCGCCTTCGCGCGCTCGCCGTAGCCCAGCCAGCAGATGCGCGCCGGCAGCCCCTGGAAGGCCACGCGCTGCTGCGCCATGGTGATCCACCGCCGCAGCGACTCCTTCTCCGGGAACAGCTCCAGCACCGCCTGATCCGTGCGGCGGATGTCCTCCGGATCTCCGGACAGCGCCACCCAGCGGAAGGGCCCCAGCCCCTCGCAGAACATGGGGCGGATGTACGCGGGCACGAAGCCGGGGAACTCGAAGGCGTTCTCCTTCCCGCCCAGCTGCGCCTGCCCGCGCAGGTTGTTGCCGTAGTCGAACACGTGGCAGCCCGCGCTCTGGAAGTCCAGCATCGCCTGCACGTGGATGGCCATGGTCTCCCGCGCCCGGCGCACGTAGCCCTCGGGGTCTCTGCGGCGCAGCTCCGCCGCCGCCTCCAGCGACAGATCCGCGGGGATGTAGCCGTTGAGCGGATCGTGCGCGCTCGTCTGATCCGTCACCAGATCCGGCTTCACTCCGCGCCGGTACAGCTCGCGGAACACCGTGGCCGCGTTGCCAATCACGCCAATGGAGCGGCCCTCGCGCTTCTGCTGGGCCTGCTTCACCAGCGCCAGGGCCTCGTCCAGGTCCTTGGCCACGACATCCAGGTAGCGCGTCTCCACGCGGCGCTGGGCACGCTGGGGATCGATCTCCACGCCCAGGAACACGGCGTTGCACATGGTGGCCGCCAGCGGCTGCGCCCCGCCCATGCCGCCCAGCCCTCCCGAGAGCACCAGCCGCCCGCTCAGATCCGCCGAGCCGAAGTGCATGCGGCCCGCCTGCGCGAACGTCTCGTAGGTGCCCTGAAGAATCCCCTGCGTGCCGATGTAGATCCACGAGCCGGCCGTCATCTGGCCGTACATCATCAACCCCTTCTTCTCCAGCTCGTGGAAGTGCTCCCAGGTGGCCCAGCGGCCCACGAGGTTGGAGTTGGCCAGCAGCACGCGAGGAGCGTCCGGGTGGGTGCGCAGGACGCCCACCGGCTTGCCGGACTGGACGAGCAGCGTCTCTTCGTCCGAGAGCTCCTTCAGGCTGGCGACGATCCGGTCGAACGAGGGCCAGTCGCGCGCGGCCTTGCCGGTACCGCCGTAGACGACGAGATCCTCGGGGCGCTCGGCCACGTCGGGATCGAGGTTGTTCATCAGCATCCGGAGCGCGGCTTCTTGGACCCAGCCCTTGCAGGTGAGGGTGGTGCCTCGGGGCGCGCGGATGACACGGGACATGACGGACTCCGTGAGTCAAGTATGACTGCTAGAGGGGCGAGCAGACTAGCTGAACTCCAGGCTCTCCAAGCGCTCAAGTGCGCTCCGGAGAGCCAACCTGGGGGGACGGACGGGCTCCTGTGACCAGTAGGGGCGCCGCAGGGTCCCTCCTGGGCAAGATCCGGGCTTCGCTGGGGGGGCGGCAGGCGGGCTCGTCCAGTGCCGGACAAATTCTTTCTACCGGCTGGTACAATCGCCGCTGGACGAGGGGCTATGTCCGTTCCGAAAAAGATCCTCCTAGTCGATGACTCGCCGACGGTGCTCTTGATGGAGCGGTTGCTCCTACAGGAGGGCCCTTACGAGCTGCTCAGCGCCAGCAGCGGCCTGGAGGCGGTGGAGCGCGCCCTGGCCGATCACCCCGAGCTCATCCTCATGGATGTAGTGATGCCGGGAATGGATGGCTTCGAGGTGTGCCGCCGGCTTCGCGCCGAGGAGGCCACGCGCACCACGCCCATCATCCTGGTGACGACGCGCGGCGGCCCCGAGCACGTGGAGAGAGGCTACGAGAGCGGCTGCAGCGACTACGTGACCAAGCCTTTTGACGGCAACGAGCTGAGGGCCAAGATCGAGAGCTTTCTGGGACAGTGATGGCGGCCGACTCCAAACCTCCTCCCGTCCTTCGCCCGAGGGTGGCTGCCGCCCTCCAGCGCCTGAAGGACCTCCGTCCGGGCGAGGCGGCGGGGGTGGTGGGAGAGATCGTGTCCCAGCTGCTGGGCTGCGAGGAGCATGTGTTGTTCGCGCTGGAGCCCGGCGGGGAGCGCTTTCTGCCGGTGTCGGCCATGGGGCTCTCGCAGGCGCGGCTCCTGGCCCTCCTGGTGCCCCAGGGGATCCTCGGCCAGGTGGCCTGGCACGGCGTGACCTATGTCATCGGCCGGACCAGCTCCGTGGGCGCGGCCCCCCACGAGGCGGGGCTGACGGCCTGCATCCCGATCCTCAGTGGCAAGCAGGTGCGTGGGGTGCTCGCGCTGTTCCGGATGCTCCCCCAGAAGCGCGGGCTGTCCGACGAGGACCTCGAGCTGTTGGATCTGCTCCGCGTGCAGGGGGTTGCGGCGCTCTCCGAGCCGCGGCAGGGCCCCCTCATCTCGTACGAGCCGGCGCCCGCTCCTCCCCTGGGCGAGCCGTCCCCCCTCCGGACCTCCTACCTCGAGCCGGGAGGCGTGGTGGCCGCGGTGCGCCCCACCGAGGTGACCACCATCCTGGGCTCTTGTGTCTCCGTGTGCCTGTGGGACGAGCGGCTGCGCCAGGGAGGGATGAACCACTTCCTGCTCCCCACCGCGCCCTACGGACAGCCACCCAGTGGCCGTCATGGCGACGCGGCCATCCCCATGCTCTTGAGGGAGCTGGAGCGGCTGGGGAGCCAGCGGCTGAACCTGCGGGCGAAGGTGTTTGGGGGCGCTCACATGGCGGGGCCCCCACCCCCCGGCGCGGCGCCCAGCCTGGGCCAGCGCAACGCCGAGCTGGCCCGGCGCCTGTTGGCGGAGGCGGGGATCGCCATCGTCGCGGAGGACCTGGGGGGGAGCGCGGGCAGGAAGTTGCGCTTCCGCACCGACGATGGAATGGCACTGGTGAAGACCTTGAGGGCGGGCTGAGAGGCCGCACGAGAAGACCCATGGAGAGACGCAAGAAGATCCTGCTGGTCGATGACTCACCCACGGTCCTGTTGATGGAGCGGATCCTCCTGCAGGACGGCCCGTATGAGATCCTCAGCGCCACCAACGGAGAGGAGGCGCTGAAGCTCGCGCTCGCCGAGCGCCCGCACGCCATCGTGATGGACGTGATGATGCCCGGGATGGACGGCTACGAGGTGTGCAGCCGGCTGCGCGCCGCGGAGGCCACGCGCACCACCCCCATCATCCTGGTGACGACGCGCTCCAGCCTGGACTCGCTCGAGCGCGGCTATGCGAGCGGCTGCAACGACTACATCGTCAAGCCCTTCGAGGCCATGGAGCTGCGGATGAAGATCGCCAGCTTCGTGGGGGCATGATGAAGACCGACCTGGACGCGGTCCGCTCGGCGTTCCGCGCCGAGGCCACGGAGCTGCTCGCTGGCCTGGAGCGGGACTTCCTCGCGCTGGAGGCCGCCTCGGATCCCGCGGCGATCGAGGGCGTCCTGCGCTCCGTCCACACGCTCAAGGGCAACTCCCTGCTGATGGGCTTCCCGGCCGCGTCCGAGGTGGCCCACCGGGTCGAGGATCTGCTCGCGCGGCTCTCCCAGCGCACCCGCCCGGTGACGGCGGAGCTGGTGACGCTGCTGCTCCAGGCGGTGGACGCGCTCCGGCTGATGCTCGCGGCGCAGGGCTCGGAGGGCCGCGAGGCCCCGGACGTGCCGGAGCTCCAGCGCCGGTTGAAGGAGGCGGCGGGCGCGGAGCTGCCCCCCGAGAGCGCTCCCGGGCGCGAAGGTGCCGCCGCGGAGCGGCCCGCCGAGGCAGCGGCCCACCCCGCGGCGGAGCGGACGCTGCGGGTGGGGCTGGATCGGCTGGACCGGATGCTGGATCTCACCGGGGAGATCGCCATCGCGCGCGGGCGGCTGACGGCCATGCTGGAGCAGGCGGAGCGCTACCCGCCCCAGGAGCTGCTCGAGGCACACCACGACGCGGACCGCCTCTACCTGGATCTCCAGGAGCTGGTGCTGAAGGCGCGCATGGTGCCCATCGCCCGGGCCTTCCAGCCCTTCGCGCGGACGCTGAGGGACTTGTGCGAGGCCGCGGGCAAGCTGGTGCGGCTGGAGGTGAGTGGCGAGGACGTGGAGGTGGACACCACCGTCGTGGAGTTCATCCGGGATCCGCTCATGCACCTGGTCCGCAACGCGGTGGACCACGGCATCGAGGCCCCCTCCGTCCGCAAGAAGCTCGGCAAGGAGTACTACGGGACCTTGAAGCTGCGGGCCTTCCATGACGCCGGCAGCATCGTCGTCGAGGTGGAGGACGACGGGGCGGGGCTGGATCGGGAGCGCATCCGCGCGCGGGCGCAGGCCCTGGGGCTGCTCCAGCCGGGCGAGGAGCGCTCGGACGCGGAGCTGTTCCAGTTCATCTTCGCGCCGGGCTTCTCCACCGCCGAGCGCGTCACCGAGCTGTCGGGCCGGGGCATCGGCATGGACGTGGTGAAGCGCAACATCGAGAGCCTGCGCGGCTCCATCGCCATCGACACCCGGGCGGGGGCGGGCACCACCCTCCACATGCGCCTGCCGCTGACGCTCTCCATCATCGAGGGCTTCTCGGTGAGGGTGGGGGAGGAGACGTACGTCCTGCCGCTGCAGAGCGTGCTCGAGTGCGTGGAGCTGCCGGAGGCCGAGCGGCGGCAGGGGCGCGCCGGGGTGCTCAACCTGCGGGGGCGGCCGCTGCCCTACCTGCGGCTGCGCGAGCACTTCGCGGTGGAGGGGCCGCCTCCCGCGCGCGAGAGCGTGGTCGTCATCAGCCAGGGCCGGGGGCAGGCCGGCCTCGCCGTGGACGCGCTGCTCGGGCAGGGACAGACGGTCGTCAAGCCGCTCGGCAAGTTCTTCCAGCACGTCTCCGGTGTCTCCGGCTCCGCGATCCTCGGCACGGGCCGGGTCGCCCTCATCCTCGATATCCCCTCTCTTCTGGAGAAGGCCCTTCGAAACCTCCCCGCCGCGGCCCCCTGAGCCGCGCCCCCCTTCAAGGAATGTCCATGTCCTGGTTTCAGAACCTGAAGATCTTCCCCAAGCTGCTCATCTCCTTGTTGGTGCTGATGGCCATCTCCACGGGCATTGGGGTCTTTGCCATCCGGCAGCTGGGCTCCTTGCATGACGCGACCCGGGAGATCGTCGATGACGAGATGCAGTCGGTCGTCCTGCCCTCCTCGTTCATGAGCGACTTCCGAGCCTACCGGGTCGCCGAGCTGCAGCACGTCCTCGCCTCGGATCCGGAGCAGATGGCGCGGTACGAGCGCACCATGGACGAGCTGTTCCAACGGATGAGCAAGGACGCCGGGGCCTACGTACCCCTCATGGTCACCGAGGAGGAGCGCCGCCTCTTCGACGAGCTTACAAAAATCTGGGAGGAGTACGCCGCCGAGCATGAGCGGCTCCTTCTCCTGTCGCGGCGGAACGAGGACGAGCAGTCCAAGGCGCTCCTCGGCGGCCGGTCTGCGAAGCTCTTCGAGGACATTGCCGCCAAGCAGCGGCTCTTGGTGGAGGTCAATCTCCAGGCTGCCCGCGAGGCGGCGGATGCCGCGGACCGTACCTACCAGGACGCTCGGGGGCTGATCGCCACGCTGCTGGTGGCGGGATTTCTGCTGGGCTTCCTCATGTGCCTGGCCATCGCCTTGAGCATCTCGCGGCCGCTGGTGGACGCCGTGAAGATGGCCGATCGCATCGCCGAGGGAGACCTGACGGTGCGCCTCGACGTGGTCAGGCAGGACGAGACGGGCCGGCTGCTGGCCGCCATGCGCGGCATGGCGCAGCGGCTGGCGCAGGTCATTGGCGAGGTGCGGGCCGGGGCGGTGGCGCTGACGTCAGCGGCCGCGCAGGTGTCCTCCTCCTCGCAGAGCCTCTCCCAGGGCACCGCCGAGCAGGCCAGCAGCGTGCAGGAGACCACGGCCAGCCTGGAGGAGATGAACGCCACCATCGAGCAGAACAGCCAGCACAGCCGGCAGATGGAGCAGATCGCGCTCAAGGGTGCCCAGGAGGCCAGCGAGAGCGGCGAGGCCGTCAAGCAGACGGTGGAGGCGATGAGCGCGATCGCCATGAAGATCAACATCATCGAGGAGATCGCGTACCAGACGAACCTGCTGGCGCTGAACGCGGCGATCGAGGCGGCCCGGGCCGGAGACCACGGCAGGGGCTTCGCGGTGGTGGCCACGGAGGTGCGCAAGCTGGCCGAGCGCAGCCGCGCGGCGGCCCAGGAGATCAGCGAGCTGGCAGGCAAGAGCGTGAAGGTGTCGGAGCGCTCCGGGGAGCTGCTGCAGGCGCTGGTGCCGTCCATCCAGAAGACGGCGCAGCTGGTGCAGGAGGTGGTGGCGGCCAGCGGAGAGCAGGCGGTGGGGGTGCGGCAGGTGAACCGGGCGATGATGCAGGTGGATCAGGTGACGCAGCGCAACGCCTCCGCGGCGGAGGAGCTGTCGGCCACGGCGGAGGAGATGTCGGCCCAGGCCGACACGCTGCAGCAGCTCGTGTCGTTCTTCCGCGTCGGTGAGGTGGAGGGCAAGACGCCCTGGCCGGGCGTGTCCAAGCCGGGCGGAGGCAAGCCCGCGGCGGGGGCAAAGGCCAGTCCCCCTTCCTGGAGCCTGCCCGCCCCGGCGCAAGGCCTGAAGGCCGCCAGCCAGGGGACGCTGCCTCCGGCCGGTGAGGAAGGCCCGCCGTCATTGTCCGCCGAAGACCGTGAGTTCAAGCGTTTCTAGGAGCCCGCCATGAGCCAGCCCGCGGCCTCATCCATCGCGCAGTACCTGAGCTTCTTCATCGCCGGAGAGGAGTACGCCGTTGGCATCCTCCAGGTCCGGGAGATCATCGAGCATGACACGGTGACGCGCGTGCCCGGCGCGCCCGGCTGGATCCGCGGCGTGACGAACCTGCGGGGGAGCGTCCTGCCCGTCATCGACCTGGCGATGAAGTTCGGTCTGCCGCCCAGCACCATCAACCCCCGCAGCTGCATCGTCGTGGTGGAGGTGGCCTTCCAGGGAGAGAAGCTGGTGATGGGGATGCTGGCGGACGCCGTCGGGCAGGTGCTGGATCTCGGCCCCGGTGACGTGGAGCCGCCTCCCGCCTTCGGAACGCCCGTGCATGCCGACTACCTCGCCGGGATGGGGAAGGCTGGCCGGAAGTTCATCCTCCTGCTGGACATTGACCGGCTGTTGAACAGCCAGGAGCTTCGGGCCGCCAGCGCGGTGGCCCCCGAGCGCGTGGCTCCATGATCGAGGATGCCAGCATTCCCCCCCTCGCCCCCGAGCCGCCGGTCTTCGCGGGTCTGCCGGAGCTGCCCGACCGGATCTTCTACGGCTACCGGCGGCTCATCTACCGGGAGGCCGGCATCTACCTGGGGCCGCACAAGAAGGCACTGCTGATGGGGCGGCTGTCGCGCCGGCTGCGCGAGCTGGGGCTCTCCTTCACCACCTACCTGCGCCAGGTGGAGGAGGACGCGCTCGAGCGCGCGCGGCTGCTGGAGGCCATCTGCACGCACGAGACGCGCTTCTTCCGCGAGCCGCGGCACTTCGAGTTCCTCGAGCACGAGGTGCTGCCCCGGTGGCTCTCTCAGGGGGGCACGGACTCGGGCGGGAAGCAGGTGCGGGTCTGGAGCGCGGGGTGCTCCTCGGGGGAGGAGGCCTTCTCGCTGGCCATGCTCCTGCGCTTCCACCTGCCTCCCGAGGAGGGGTGGACGATCGAGATCCTCGCCACCGATCTGTCCACGCGGATCCTCGAGCGCGCCCGCCAGATGCTCTGGCCGGTAGACCGGTCGGACGAGATCCCCACCCGCTACCTCAAGGCCTTCATGCTCCGCGGCACCGGGACCCAGGAGGGCGTGATGAAGGCGGGCCCCGAGCTGCGCCCCCTGGTCCACTTCCAGCGCGTCAACCTCAACGAGGAGAGCCTCCCGGTCATGGGCCGCTTCGATCTCCTCTTCTGCCGCAACGTCTTCATCTACTTCGATGCGGCCTCCAAGGCCCGGGCCGTGGATCGGCTGGTCCGCCGCCTCGCGTCCAAGGGGTACCTCTTCGTCGGCCATGCCGAGAGCCTGGGCTCCGTGACGCAGCGCCTCCAGCTCATCCAGCCCACCATCTACTCGCCCTCCTCTGCGGATTAGGCCGGTTTCACGGGTTTGAAGCATCCCACGCGGAAAGCAGGGATGGCTTGATGTACCTGTAAAATTCGGTTATGGTCGAATCATCCAATTCGGGGAGCCCTCACCCCGCGAAGACAGGAGGCTTGGATGAAGCGCCTGCCGCTGCTGTCCCTCACGCTGGTTGCCACGCTCGGCGTCGGTTGTAGCAATCCCTCCCAAGAAGACGCACCCGCGCCTACACAGCAGGTGCAGGTGAAGAAGCGGACGCAGGCGCTGAGCACCAGCCGGGTGACGTTGGAGGAGGTTCCGGTGAGCGCGGCGGTGCAGGCGGCGGCGGAGGGTGCGGCCACCGTGCGCGCCTTCCGGATCGCGGCGTCCGAGGAGGGCGTCTCCCTGGGGGAGATCGTCGCGGCGGCGCATCTGGCAGGGGCCTCGGATCCGGCGAACCTGCCGTGGGAGCTCGGGCCCGAGCGGGACCCGGAGGAGACGCGCGCGGCGCTGAAGTACTTGAACACGCTGGTGCCGACCATCGAGGCGGAGGTGGGCACGGGCGAGGTGTACAGCTCGGGCGACGAGCACTGGTTCCAGACGACGGCGCAGGACTTCTGCAACCACGGCGACTTCTACAGCCTGGTGTTCAAGGAGGCGGGCCTGGTGTTCGTTATCGAGGCCTCGGGCGGCGCCGAGTGCTGAGCCGCTCGCCCGGCGAGTACTCCGGGCGGTGGGAGCGGTAAAGTGGGGCCCGACGGGGGCGCCGGAGTCATCCGGCCCCAGCGTCCTCGAGGAGGCCTCATGGCGGACGCGCGGAGCAACGAGCAGGTAGCGCCCAAGGAATCCCCCGGTTCTCCGGCCTCGCTCGCGAGGGGATTGCCCAGCGCGCAGCCCCCGTTGGAGCCCCAAGCGCCCGTCATAGGCCCCGTGCAGGAAGTGGCCGGCGGCGTGCCCGCGGTGATGGCCTCGATCCAGCACGCCTGGGGCGAGATGGGGCCGATCCGCGGCACCCAGCTGCTGCTCAAGCTCAACCAGCAGGAGGGCTTCGACTGCCCCGGCTGTGCCTGGCCGGATCCGGACACCCACCGCTCCGTGGCGGAGTTCTGCGAGAACGGCGCGAAGGCCGTGGCGGAGGAGGGCACCCTGGCGCGGATCACGCCGGAGTTCTTCCGCCAGCACAGCGTCGCGGAGCTGGCGGCGCAGTCGGATCTGTGGATCGGCAAGCAGGGCCGGCTGACGCACCCCATGGTGCTGCGGGAGGGCGCCACGCACTACGAGCCGATCTCGTGGGAAGGGGCGCTCGCGCTCGTCGCGGAGGAGCTGAAGGCGCTCGGCTCCCCGGACGAGGCGTGCTTCTACACCTCTGGCCGCACGAGCAACGAGGCGGCGTTCCTCTACCAGCTCTTCGTGCGGCAGTTCGGCACCAACAACCTGCCGGACTGCGCGGATCTGTGCCACGAGTCGAGCGGCACGGCCCTCAATGAAGTGATTGGCATCGGCAAGGGCACGGTGACGCTGGAGGACTTCGAGAAGGCCGAGGCCATCTTCGTCATCGGCCAGAACCCGGGCACCAACCACCCGCGGATGCTCACCTCGCTGCAGGCGGCGGCCCGGCGGGGGTGCCAGATCGTCAGCATCAACCCGCTGCCGGAGACGGGCCTCAACCGCTTCAAGCACCCGCAGGAGCTGATCCAGCTCATCGGCCCGGGCACCGCCATCAACCGCCTGTGGCTGCCCGTGCGCATCAACGGGGACGTGGCGCTGCTGAAGGGGCTGGGCAAGGCGCTGCTGGAGGAGGAGGCGCGGCGGCCCGGCCAGGTGGTGGACAAGGACTTCATCCGGCAGCGGACCACGGGCTTCGAGGCCTACGTGGAGGCGCTGCGCGCCAGCTCCTGGGATGAGGTGGTGGAGCAGAGTGGCGTTCCGGCGGAGCAGCTCCGCGCCGCGGCGCAGATCCTGGCGAACTCGGATCGGACGATCTTCTGCTGGGCCATGGGGCTCACCCAGCACCAGAACGCCGTGGCGAACATCCAGGAGATCGCCAACCTGGCGCTGATGCGCGGGAGCATCGGCAAGCCGGGCGCGGGGCTGTGCCCGGTGCGAGGCCACAGCAACGTCCAGGGTGATCGGACGATGGGCATCGTGGAGAAGCCGAGCCCCGCGTTCCTGGACGCCCTGAAGCGCGAGTTCTCCTTCGAGCCTCCCCGCAACCCGGGCCTGGACACGGTGGCCACGATCCGCGCCATGCACGACGGCCAGGTGAAGGTGCTCTTCGCGCTCGGAGGGAACTTCCTCTCGGCCACGCCGGACACCGAGTTCACCGCCGAGGCCCTGCGCCGCACGCGCCTCACCGCGCACGTGTCCACCAAGCTCAACCGGGCGCACCTGGTCCACGGGCGCCGGGCCCTCATTCTCCCGTGCCTGGGGCGCACCGAGCGGGACGTGCGCAAGGGCGGGGCGCAGTTCGTCACGGTGGAGAACTCGATGGGCGTGGTGCACACCTCGCGGGGCGCGGTGGAGCCCGCCTCCGAGCACCTGCGCAGCGAGCCGGACATCGTCGCGGGGCTGGCGCGGGCGGTGCTCGGCGAGCGCAGCCGGGTGGAGTGGCAGGGGCTGGTGGAGGACTACGAGCGCATCCGCGAGCGCATCGCGCGCGTCGTGCCGGGCTTCCAGGACTTCAACCGGCGTGTGCGTGAGCCGGGCGGCTTCTACCTGCCCAACGGCCCGCGCGAGGGGCGCTTCACCACGCCCGACGGCAAGGCGCGCTTCACGGTGCACCCGCTGCCTCGGATCGAGCTGGGCCCGGGCCAGCTCCTGATGATGACGATCCGCAGCCACGATCAGTACAACACCACGCTGTACGGGCTGGACGATCGGTATCGCGGCATCCTCAACGGGCGCCGGGTGGTGATGCTGAACCCGGAGGACATGCGCGCGCTCGGGCTCTCCGAGGGGCAGGTGGTGGATCTGACGAGCCACTTCCGGGGCGAGCAGCGCGTGGCGCGCCGCTTCTTCGTGGTGCCCTACCGGATCCCCCGGCGGTGCGCGGCGACGTACTTCCCCGAGACCAACGTGCTGGTGCCGATCGACAGCTTCGCGGAGAAGAGCCGCACCCCCGCCTCCAAGTCGGTGGTCATCAGCGTGGCGCCTTCGGACGCGGCGAGCGGCTGAGCCTCCGCCCCGCGAGCAGGCGGGCGGACATGCGGAGGGTCGGAGTCAGGGGAGGGGAGGGCGCCGCCAGTGCCGGATGGCGCCCTCGAGCCTGCCTCATGAGTGCATGTGGCCCGTGTCACCCGCGAGGATCGTGCCGGACGTCTGCCCCTCATCCCGGTTGACCCGGATCTGGTTGTGCACGTCCTGGACGCCCAGGATGGCCTCCGCCACGTCCTCGATGCCCCACTTGTCGGCCCGGCTGCGCACCGTCCCCGTCAACGACACCTCGCCCCGGGCCACGGTGACCTCGACGTCGCTGGCGTCGTACGGGCTGAGCATCAGCCGCTCGCAGATGTCCTCGCGGATCCGCTCGTCCGAGCGCGTGTAGCCCTTGGGCGCCTTGCCCGGCCCGCGCGTCCGGGCCACCCACTCCTGGGCGCCGCTACGCAGGTCCTCCGGTCGGCCCCACTCCTGCCGGTGGAGGCCGCGATGACGCTCGGTCATGTCCAGCAGGCGGTCGTAGCTCCTGGGCCTGTAGCCCTCCTCGAAGCTCCCCATGCCGCCGTAGCCGCCCTGGTTGTAGCCGCGCTCAGCCCCTCCGATGCCGTAGCCACCACCCCGGCGCTCATCCTCATAGCCGTAACGATTCCTCATGATCGAAAGCTCCTCGTGGATCTCCAATGGAACGGCACCCCACGGGTGCCCGCGCGGCGCCTCGAACCAGACCGGGGCGCCGCGGTTGCTGCTCTCATGGCCGCCGCGTCACGAGTGCAGTGGCGTGTCCCCGGGCTTCTGCACCGACGTCTGCTCCTGGTCCTGCGCCCGCCGCTCCGGGGCCTGCCCTCGGCGATCCGGCGCCTGGGCCTGGCCTTCACGGTTCTGGGCCAGCGGGAGCTGCTCGCCGCGCTGCTCGGGCTGTGCCCCGGTGCGCGCCTGCCCCTCGCGCTGTACGCGCAGCGTGTTGTGGACGTCCTTCACCCCGAGCACGGACTCGGCGAGCGCCTCGATGGCGCGCTTCTCGTCCCGGCTCTTCACCGTTCCCTGGAGGGTGACCTCCCCGTCGCGGACCAGGATGTCGACGTTCTCGGCATCCATCCAGCTCATCATGAGCCGGTCGCAGAGATCCTCGCGGATGCGGTCGTCCGAGCGCTGGTAGCCCTTCGGCCCCCGGCCCATGGGACGCGGCGCGCCCGCGCGGTAGGTGCCGCCAAGCATGCCGCCGTGGCCCAGCTCATGATCCTCTCCACTCCGGCGGGTGGTGCTGGTGCCGTAGCCCGTGCGGAGGGGTTCCATGTTCTCGACGCCCGGGCCATGGCCATAGCGTGGCTCATCGTCCCGCTGGCGGCGGTGCTCGTGGTAGCGCTGCCGAAGCTCCGACAGGTCATCCAGATCATGGAGCCCTGCGAGGCTGTAGTGGCCGAGCTCCCCCTGCTCCGGTACCTCCCCGAAGCCGCGAGGCCCGATGCCAGGGCGGCCACGCTCCGGTCCAGTGCGGCCCACCTCGCCCCCGTACCGCCCTGGGCGCTCCCGCTCCTCGCGCAGCTCGTCGTGGAAGGCGCCGCTCGGGCTGGCCCGCCAGTCATCCCGGGCGATGTCGCCGGAGTCACGGACCGGCCGCTCGCGATCCAGATCGGCATACCGGAGCACATCCCGATCACGCCCCGGGTCACGGAACCTGAGCTCGCCGTGAGCCCTGGGCAGCTCCCGGGAGCCGATGTCCTCCCGGCCACGGCTGAAGCGCTCCTCGCCTCCTCGACCGCCCCGATCGAAGCGCTCCTCGTCGGCGCTCCGGATCAGGTCGTCCCGGGTGGAGCGCTCGGGACCGCGAAGGTCTCCGCGCTCCCAGTCGCGGCCCAGCCGCTCGCCTCCTCCGTAGCCCCGCTCGTCCGAACCCCGGTAGCGATCTGCCAGGCGATCGATCCTCCGCTCTGCCTCTGGATCGCGCCGGTCTCCCCTCAATCGCCTCTCGTCATCGCGCCTGTCTGCCATCGCGGCCTCCCCCAGGGGCATGCAGCCAGCCCCATGCTCGTACGCACGCCTGGCCGCTCCTGGCCAGGGTCTCTCCTGGAGGTTCGTGACCGTCCAGACGTACGGCAATGCGCCCTCCCGTGCTCGATGGGCGGGCAGGAGAGGGGCCTGGGACTCAAGTCAGGGATGTCCGCGGGGCTGGCGCTGCCTGGGGCTACGCCGCGAGCTCCACCCGCTCCAGGTACTGGGGCACCGTGGCCTTCCAGCCCTTGGACTCCACGCGCTGCTTGAGGGCCTGGAGCGCCGAGGGCTCGCCGTGCACCAGCAGCGTCTGCCGGGGAGGCGACTCAAAGCCCTCCATCCAGCGCAGCGTCTCCGTCCAGTCCGCGTGCGCGGAGAAGCCGCTCACCACGCGGATGTCCGCCTCCACCGGGATCAGCTGTCCGTGGATCTTGAGCTGCTTCTCCCCGTCCAGCAGGCGCCGCCCCCGCGTCCCCTCGGACTGGTAGCCCACGAAGAGCACCGTGTTGCGCGCATCCGGCAGCCGGTGCTTCAGGTGGTGCAGCACCCGCCCGCCCGTGGCCATCCCCGACGCGGAGATGATGATCCCCGGCCCCTCGAGCATGTTGAGCCGCTTGCTCTCGTCCGGCGAGGTGACGAACCGCGTGCGCCGCGTGGCCAGCGGCGTCTTCCCTCGCTCCACCATCGACGCCATCACCCGATCATGCTCCTCGGGGTGCGCCAGGTAGAGGGGAGTGGCGTCGCACGCCATGGGCGAGTCCACGAACACGTCCAGTTCGGGGATCCGGCCCGCCTCCTCCAGGTTGCGCAGGTGGTAGAGCAGCTCCTGGGTGCGCCCCACCGCGAAGGCCGGGATGATCACCATGCCCCGGCGGTCGAAGGCCCGCTTCACCGCGTTGCACAGCGCCTCCTCCGGGCGCGTCTCGCCGTGCTCCCGGTCGCCGTAGGTGCTCTCCACTATCAGCGTGGTGGCGCCGCTCACGCGCTCCGGATCCCGCAGGATGGGCGCGTTGTAGCGGCCCAGATCTCCGCTGAACACCACGCGCTGGCCCGTGCTCTTCAGATCGAAGGCGCACACCGCCGAGCCCAGGATGTGGCCCGCCCGGTAGAAGGTGAGGGTGATGCCCGGGAGGATCTGCTTGGGCCGCTCGTAGCCGAACGTCTCCATCAGCGACACCGCGCGCTCGGCGTCCGCCACCCCGTAGAGCGGCAGTGCCGGCTGGTGCTTGGAGTAGTGCACCTTGTTGGCGTAGCGCGCCTCCTCCTCCTGCAGGTGCGCCGAGTCCGGCAGCAGCAGCGCCGACAGATCCCGCGTCCCCGGCGTGCAGTACACGGAGCCGTTGTAGCCCTCGCGCACCACCCGCGGCAGTCCGCCCGTGTGATCGATGTGCGCGTGCGTGAGGACGATCGCGTCCAGGCTCGAGGTAGCGACGGGCAGGGGCTCCCAGTTGCGCTGCCGCAGCTCCTTCTTGCCCTGGAACAGCCCGCAGTCGACGAGCACGCGCTGGCCCTCGTGCTCCAGCAGGAACTTCGAGCCGGTGACGGTGCCCGCGGCACCGAGGAAGTGGATGGAGGCCATACCCCCAGTCTAGTCGCGCACGTCCTGCAGATCGGGAAGATTGTCCGGGTCGATCTTCAGCACGACGCACAGCCGCGTCAGCGTGGAGACGCTCGGCAGCAGCCGGCCGCGCTCGATGCTGCCGTAGCTCATCGGGGGCAGATCGACCAGGCGGGCGACCTCTTCCTGTGACAGGCCCGCGCTCTCCCGAGCCGCGCGGATGGCGGCTCCGAGGGCGATGGCCCGCTCTCTCTGACTCATGGGGGGACTCCCTGGGGGTCCCCAGCCTAGTCCATACGACGCGGTGAGTCTTTCGACTCAAGCTTCCATTCGGGGGCTACTCTCGACGTAGAGTCGCTGTAAATTTACCCTTTGGGTTGTCCGCCACCCGAAACGAGGAGCCCCGTCATGCCGAGCACCCCCTCGGTCCATCCCCCCGTCGCAGGCCCCGTGCTCCTGCAGTCCGGCCGCACCACCTATGAGCTCGTCCGGCCCCTGGAGCACACCTGGCACGGCGAGCTGCTGCTGGCGCGGCGGCACTTCGACGCGAACATGGGGGACTACGTCGTCCTCAAGCGGCTGAGCCGGGACTGCCGGGAGGAGGACTACCGGCGGCTCATGGAGGAGGTGGCCATCAACGCCCGGCTGCGGCACCCCAGCATCGCGGCCATGCACGATCTGGAGGGCTCGGAGGGGGACCCCTACCTCGTCCTGGAGTACGTGGAGGGGCATCGCCTGGACACCCTCCTCGAGCTCTCCACCCAGGCGGGCAAGCCGCTCACCGAGGCGTTCGCCTGCTACGTGGGGGCCGAGGTCGCCGACGCGCTCCACCACGCCCACCTGCTCACGGACGAGCAGGGGCGCTGGATGCGCCTGGTCCACCGCAACGTGTCCCCCGGCACCATCATCGTGGGCAGCCAGGGGCAGGTGAAGCTCACCGACTTCGGGGCCGTCTGGTCCTCGGCCCCCGAGCGCCAGCCCACGGAGGATGACGCGCTGCCGGGCAACCTCGCGTACGCCTCGCCCGAGGTGACGCGCAAGGCGCAGCTCGACGGGCGCGCCGATCAGTTCTCGCTGGCCGCCGTGCTCCTGCACCTGCTCACGGGCCGGCCTCTGATCGAGGGCACGGACCGGCTCACCCAGGAGCTGCGCGAGCTGCGGCGGCGTGTGGAGGAGGCCGCGGCGCTGGGCACCGGCGACAAGGCCGCCGCCGCGCTGGTGGTGGAGCTCAAGGCCCGCATCCGCAAGCTCACCTGGTCCTTCATCGAGCAGGTCCGGGCGATGAGCCCGAGGGATGTCGCCGAGGCAACGCGCACCCTGTCCACGGGGCTGCGCCCCATCCTCCGCAAGGCCCTGGCCCCCAACAGGACGGACCGCTACCCCTCGTGCGAGGAGTTCGGCCGCGAGCTGCGCCTGCACCTGTGGCGCATCGGCCAGCTCTATGGCCGCAAGGAGGCCGAGCGCGAGGTGGCGGCCCTGGGCAAGCGGGGCCGGGCGCGTGGCTCCTCCCGAGCCGTCTCCGCCCCCAAGGCCACCGCGGCCCACCGGGCAGCAGCCTCCACCAGTGGGCGGAGAGGCTCCTCCTCCGAAGGGCGCCGCAAGCGGGAGCCCCGCTCCCGGTGAGCGGGGAGGGCAGCCAGGGGTAGCACTCCGGGCGGTCCATGCGCACGTTTGAGGGCCGTTGGCGCCGGACGTCCGCTGTGCTAGGCCGCCCCTCTCCCTTCCGAGGAGACAGGAGAACGTATGGGTCGCCGTCAGATCCGCGTCGTAGGCGCGATGCTCCAGAACGACGAAGGGTGCTACCTCATCACCCAGCGCCCGCCCAAGGCCTCGCTGCCTCTGCTGTGGGAGTTCCCCGGGGGCCGCGTGGAGGAGGGCGAGACCGATGCCCAGGCGCTCGCGCGGGAGATCCGCGAGGAGATGGGCGTGGATGTCACCGTGCTCGAGCAGGCGATGCACACGCACCACGAGTACCCGAAATATGACATCGACTTCCGCGTCTTCCGCTGCCGGCTGACGAACCCGAAGGCCGAGATCCAGCACCTGCGGGTCCACGATCACCGCTGGGTGACGCTCGAGCAGATGGCGCAGTACCAGTTCCCCGACGCGGACGCGAAGACGCTGGCGAAGCTGCTCGATCTGGAAGCCTGACGTGCGAAGCCTCGCCGCGGTGCTGATCGCGGGACTGTCCTGCCTCTGTGCTTGCTCGCGCCCCAAGCCGGTGTCGCCTCAGCAGGAGGGGGCCCCGGATGGGGGCGGCACCTATGCTCCCGCCGTCGGAGTGCCCGGCTGCACCCTCTATGGGGAGCCCCGGCAGACGGGCACCGTGCCCGCCGAGCTGGGCGAGCTGTCCGGGCTGGCCGCCAGCGCGCGGCACGCGGGGATCTTCTGGGCCCACAACGACTCGGACAACGCCTTCCGGGTGTATGCGCTCGAAGACAGCGGGAAGATCCGGGCCACGCTCACGCTGACGGGCGCCACGCCGGGTGATCTCGAGGACCTTGCCGTAGGGCCGTGCGAGCCCCGGGCGGAGGCCCCCCCTTGCCTCTACCTCGCGGACACCGGGGACAACTTCCTGCGCCGGCCCCAGGTGCGCCTCTTCCGGGTGCCGGAGCCGGAGCTGCTCGCGGACGCCACCCTCCCTGTCGAGGCGCTGGCGTTCACCTACCCGGACGGTCCCCACAACGCGGAGGCCCTCCTCATTGACGCGCGCTCGGGCCGCCTCGCTGTTATCACCAAGACACCCGACTCGCTGGGGGACGTGTTCGCGCTGGATGGACTCAGCCCCCACGAGACGGTGAAGGCGGTGAAGCTGGGCACGCTGCGCGCACCGCGGGATGTCGACCAGCTGACGACTGGCGCGGCTCTGCACCCCTCGGGCGAGCGGCTGTTGGTGAGGACCTATACCCGGGTCTGGGAGGTGCGGCGCCCCCAGGCCCAGCGACTGGAGGAGCTGATCGCGGGAGCGGTGGCCGAGGTGCCCGCCGCGAGCCAGGCCCAGGCCGAGGCCATCGCCTTCACACCCGGGGCGCGTGGCTACCTGCTCGGGTCTGAGTTCGCTGGCCAACCGTTGTATCGCACGGACTGCCGATGACCTGCCGTTGGCATGCTGACAGCCCCTGAGGCACGTTGGGTTGACGGGCTGGCGGTGGTGACCATCTTTGCCCGGCAGGTGTGACGCCTCGCCACATGCGCGGCGAGGCCTGGGGAGGGGCGAGCGTGCCGACGATGAAGCAGCAGGATCCAACACCATCCGGTGGCTTAGGGCCGAAGGCCAAGAAGCCGGAGAAGCCAACGACGCCGGGCAAGATGTTCAAGTTCGGCTCACCGTTGGGCTACATCCTCCTGCTCGTCCTGGGCTTCCTCTTGTTCCGCAACGTCTTCCAGGACGCGGGCGTGCACCGGGTCGGCTACAGCCAGTTCCGCCAGGCGGTGGAGGCCGGCCAGTTCTCCCGGGTGCAGATCTCCCCCGAGTGGGTGAAGGGTTTCCTGAAGGACACCTCCGCGCCGCCTCCGGCCCAGCCGGGACAGGAGCGGGCGCTGCGCGGCGAGCTCAACGCGCTGCCGTGGATGGCCTACAAGGTCCCCGGGGACGACAAGCTCGTGGACCTGCTGGAGGAGAAGGGGATCCAATACGAGGCGGTGCCGCAGTCCGGCTTCTCCGAGGTGTTGTGGATCTGGCTGATCCCCATGGGGCTCGTGCTGCTCTTCTGGAGCTTCATGATGCGGAGGGTCACCGGGGGTATGGGCCAGGGCCCACAGAGCGTGATGAGCTTCGGCAAGACGCGCGCGAAGGTGCAGGCCGAGTCGGACACTGGCGTGGGCTTCAAGGACGTGGCCGGCGTGGACGAGGCCGTGGAAGAGCTGCGCGAGATCGTCGAGTTCCTCAAGACGCCCGAGAAGTTCCGCCGCCTGGGTGGCCGCATCCCCAAGGGGGTGCTGCTGGTGGGCCCCCCGGGCACGGGCAAGACGCTCCTGGCCCGCGCGGTGGCGGGAGAGGCGGGCGTGCCCTTCTTCAGCCTCTCCGGCTCCGAGTTCGTGGAGATGTTCGTCGGCGTGGGCGCCGCGCGGGTGCGTGACTTGTTCGCCCAGGCTGGCGCGAAGGCGCCGTGCATCATCTTCATCGACGAGCTGGACGCCATCGGCAAGAGCCGCAACGCGGGCGTCGCCGGCGGCCATGACGAGCGCGAGCAGACGCTCAACCAGCTGCTGGCCGAGATGGACGGCTTCGACGGCCGCACGGGGCTGATCATCCTCGCGGCCACCAACCGCCCGGAGATCCTCGACAGCGCGCTGATGCGCCCGGGCCGCTTCGATCGCCAGGTGCTGGTGGATCGGCCGGACAAGCGGGGCCGCGAGCGCGTGCTGGAGATCCACTCGCGCAACGTGAAGCTGGGGCCGGACGTGGACCTCAAGGGCATCGCCGCGCGCACGCCGGGCTTCGCGGGCGCGGACCTGGCCAACGTGGTGAACGAGGCGGCGCTGCTGGCCGCCCGGCGCAACCGGGACGCGGTGATGCGCGCGGACTTCGAGGAGGCCATCGAGCGAGTGGTGGCGGGCCTGGAGAAGAAGAACCGCCGCATGAACGAGCGCGAGAAGGAGATCGTCGCGCACCACGAGGCCGGCCACGCCGTGGTGGGCTGGATGCTGCCCCACGCCGAGCGGGTGACGAAGGTCTCCATCATCCCCCGCGGCCTGGCGGCGCTGGGCTACACCATGTCGCTGCCGCTCGAGGACCGCTACCTCATGTCGCTGGACGAGCTGCGCGACAAGATGGCCGGGATGATGGGCGGCCGCGCCGCGGAGGAGCTCTTCATCGGAGAGATCTCCACGGGCGCCTCCAATGATCTCAAGCAGGCCACGGAGATCGCCCGGCTGATGGTGCGCGACTACGGTATGAGCTCGCTGGGGCCGGTGGCCCTGGGCGCGGAGCATGCGGCGCCCTTCCTGCGCTCGGCGGGGGTGCCGGAGGCGCGCACCTACTCCGAACAGACGGCGCGCATGGTGGACGAGGAGGTCCGCAAGCTCGTCACCGAGGCGCTCGAGCGCGCCCGCAACGTGCTCGCCACCCACCGCGACAAGGTACAGGCCCTGGCTGCGCGCCTGCTCGCCACCGAGGTGGTGGAGGAGGACGCCATGATCCCCATCTTGGGCCCCAAGGTCCTCGCCGAGCGCGGGCTGATCCACCCGGAGTCCCGTCAGGTCGTCTCCGCGCACCCTGCTGGGGAGCAGGAAGGGAATCCTCCCACCCAGCACGCCACTTCCCTCAAGGACAGCTGATCGTCTGGCCAGCAGGCGTCCATGCACCCTTCGGTCGCCTGCAGCGTCCAAAATCAGGATTACGTTGAGGCGAAAAGGAGGCGGCGGCCGTGGAGAACCGGATCGGAAAGAGCTACATGGCCCGGAAGGCGCTCTTCGCGAAGGGGTTGCGCGAGGGACGGCTGACGGTGCAGGAGATCGAGAGCGCGCTGCCCGCGGGGACGCTGACGGCGGCAGAGCGCTGGCTGCTGTACTACTCGCTGCGTGCCGCCCAGGTCGAGATCATCGACGAGGTGACCGGCCAGGTGGACCACGGCTTCACGCTCGAAGAGCAGGAGCCGGCGCCTCAGGAGCACTAGTCGCACATCGCGCGTTGACAGACCCGAGGGGGCGGTTACGTTCGGGCTGTTCAGGGATGTAGGTGATGAGCGACACCCACAACGGCGCGCAAGCTCGCGTCAACGATCGACGCAGGTTTGACATGGACGGCAATCCCCGTACCGAGGAAAGCACTCAGGAGCAGAACGGCGCTGAGTCGGCCGCGCAGCAGCCGGCTGACGGCGCTGCGTCCGAGCAGGCAGAGGCCCGGCAGGAGGCCCGCCCCGAGCAGGACGCGGAGCGCCAGCGGCTGGAGACCGAGCTGGAGGCGACCCGCCGCCGCGTGGATGAGCTGGCCCGGGCCTACCAGGCGGTCAACAAGGACCGCGAGGAGTTCAAGCAGCGGCTCACCCGCGAGCGCGAGCGGATGATGGACGTGGAGCGCGGCAACGTGGCCGTGACGCTGCTGGAGGCCATCGACGAGCTGGACCGGTGCCTCTCCATGAGCGGGCAGGAGGCCCACTCGCCGCTGGCGCAGGGCGTGAAGATGATCCGGGACGGGCTGCTGTCCAAGGTGCAGGCCAGCGGGATCGAGCGCATCCAGGTGGTGGGGCAGCCGTTCGACCCCAACACCGCCGAGGCCGCGGACATGGAGATCACCCCCCAGCCGGACGAGGATCAGCGGGTGGTGGCTGAAGTCCGAGCGGGCTACCGGTTCAAGGACCGCATCATCCGTCCAGCCAGAGTGAAAGTGGCCAAGTACGTGGCCCCAGCGCAGGCTTGACGGGCCGCCCAGCGGGAAATAGGCGAGGGGGGTGGTTGTTGCCTCCGTCGCCATGGCCCGATTGATGGTCTCTCTGCCCTTTTCACGCACCCTGCTCCCGTTTCTCCTGGTGCTCGCCACGTCCGCGAGCGCCGAGCCCGGCGTAGACGCCTGGCTCCAGGCCCGGGCCCGGGAGCAGGCCGCGTGGCTCTCCACTCCCACGGAGCGGCCCAATGGCTCCGGGGCCCCCCTGGGGCTGTGGCGTGAGCGCGCGGCCGAGGATCCCGGCATCCCGAGCTTCGTCCCGCCCACCTCGCTGGCGCCGCTGATCCGCGCGGTGGAGGCGGGGGTCGTCAACATCACCACGGTGAACGTGCGAGACCGCATGGGGATCGCCAAGCGCTCGACGGGCTCGGGCTTCGTGCTCACGCCGGATGGGCTGGTGGTGACGAACAACCACGTGGTGGCCCAGGCGGAGCAGATCGTCGTGCGCGTGGCGGACGGCCGCGAGTTCTCCGCCGAGGTGGTGGGGAGGGATGCCTCCACGGACGTGGCGCTGCTGCGGCTGAGCACCGTGGGCCGCGAGGAGCTGCCGGCGGTGTACCTGGGCGACTCGGACCGGCTCGAAGTGGGTGACTGGGTGGTCGCCATCGGCAATCCGTTCGGGCTGGATCACTCGGTGGCGCACGGGATGATCTCCGCCAAGGAGCGCGTGCTGGGCGTGGGCGTCTTCGACGACTTCATCCAGACGGACGCGCTGATCAACCCGGGCAACTCTGGCGGCCCGCTCTTCAACATGCGCGGCGAGGTGGTGGGGGTGAACACCGCCATCATGAGCCAGGGCCAGGGCATCGGCTTCGCGGTGCCCATCAACATGGTGAAGGATCTGCTGCCCAACCTGCGGGAGAACGGCCGGCTGGAGCGCGGGTGGCTCGGGGTGAACATCGACGACGCGCGGCCCACGGAGGATGGGCGCTCGCTGGTGGTGAAGGACGTCTACCGCAAGAGCCCGGCCGCCAATGCGGGCATCCGCCCGGGCGATCGGGTGGTGGCGGTGAACGGCCGGGCCATTGGCTCGTACCTGCAGCTGCTGCGCAAGGTGGCGCTGCTGGCGCCCGGCACCGAGGCGAAGCTGATGCTGCTGCGCGGCACCGAGTCGCGGGAGGTGACGGTGAAGCTGACCGCCCGCCCGGCGCCGGAGACGCTGCAGGCGATGGCCAGCCCGGGGAACATGGAGGAGCTGGGCCTGGTGCTGAGGGATCTCTCGCCGGACGTGGCCCCCCAGATGGGGTACGAGCCCTATGCGGGCGCGCTGGTGACGGGCGTCGTGCCGCGCAGCCCGGCCGCGCAGGCGGGCTTGAGCCCGGGCGATCTCATCACCGAGGTGAACCGTCGCCGCGTGAAGGATGTGGCGGCCGTGCGCGCGACGCTGGAGAAGGGCGGGGCGGGCTCCAACGTCCTGCTGCGCGTGCAGCGCGGGGATGTTCAGCAGTACGTGGCGCTCTCGCCCTGAGCCTGTGGGGCCTGGCCGCTCCCGTGTTGAATGCGTCAAGACGCCCGGGGAGCGAGTAAGGTCGACTTCCATCACCGTCTGATCGAGGGCCCTCGGAGCCATGCGCAAACGCATCATCGGCGCAGCATTCCTGGTGGGAGTGGGGCTCGCGCTCTTCTTCCTGTTGCGCACGCCTGCTCCGGAGGACTCCTCTGCCTTGAACGCCGGGGAGGTCTCCGGCTCGGGACAGGGCGAGGCCCGGGAGGAGCCGCCAGGCACGGCGCCTCAGCGGGAGACCCCCGAGGATATGGGGGCGCGAGGCTCCGCGGACCCCGGCAGCACACCGGCCTTGGCTCAGCCCCCCTCCGAGCAGGACGGGGTGCTGGAGGTGGAGGTGCTCGCGGAGGATCGTCCGGTGCCGGGCGCCACCGTGCGGCTGTACTGGCGCGGCCCGCGTGACCCGAACCTGGGTCAGGTGTCCTGGCGGCTGGCGAGCACGGGCACCACGGATGCGCAGGGGCATGCGCGGCTGGCCTCCAGGCCTGGGGGTTACCAGCTGGCGGTCCGCGCGCAGGGCTACGGGCCGCTGCTGCGCGACGTGGTTCGCCCCTATGGAGAGGCGCGCACGCTCCTTCGCCTCTCGCTGGAGCCGGGCCAGGTCCTCATCGGCCGCACGGTGGAGGCGGACACGCAGGAGCCGCTGCCGCTGGTGGAGCTCGTCCTCACGGCGCATGGCCGCAAGCTGGAGCGGTGGCGGGCTGCCGAGGCGCCCGCGGAGGAGCGGGCGTACGCCTCGAGCGACGCGCGCGGCAACTTCCGCGTGGAGGGGCTGGCGCCGGGGGACTACCTGCTGGAGGCGCAGGCCGTGGGCTACGCCCAGACGCAGCAGGGGCGCGTGAAGGTGCCCGCCGCGGCGCCGTTGACTGTCGCGCTGCGGAAGGCGGGCGTCATCGAGGGGTTCGTCGTGGACGCTCAGGGAGCCCCCGCCGCGGGGGCCGAGGTCCAGGTGAGCGGCTTCACTCCCCAGACCACGACCACCGGTCCGGGGGGCGGCTTCTCCCTCGAGGTGGAGCCTGGGAGCTACCTCGTCTCCGCGCGGCGAGGTGGTGAGGCCGGCTCCCTGGACAGCGCCATCACCGTGAGGGCAGGGGGGACGGTGCGCGACGTGCGGCTCCAGCTCGGGCAGGGTGGGGCGTTGGAGGGGCGCGTGGTCGCGCGCGGCAAGGGAGCTCCGGTTGCGGGAGCCAGCGTGGATGTCAGCCCCTACAGCAAGAACGGTGACTCGGGCCGCGCGGTGACGGATGGCTCGGGACACTTCTCCGTGGGAGGCCTGGCGCCCGGCAGCTATGACCTGGTGGTAGGAGCTCCGGGGTTCTCCTCCGTCACCCGGCGCGCGCTGACGGTGGCCTCGGGCGAGCGCTTCCCCGTGGAGATCCAGCTCACGGGCACCGGCGCGGTGGAGGGCCAGGTTCGGGATGGGGCGGGCCAGCCCGTGCCCGGCGCGCAGGTGACAGGCGGCAGCCGGTGGGCCGGCACGCTGGGCGACGCACCCGCCGAGACCCGCACCGATGCCCAGGGGCACTATCGGCTCGAGGGGCTGGCTGCCGGCAGCGTGACCCTGGTCGCCAGCCGGGAGGGAGCGCTGATGGGGGTAACCCAGCGAGGGGAGGTGACGGAGGGCGGCACCGCGAAAGTGGACTTCATCCTGGAGGAGACAGGGACGGTGGAGGGGGTGGTGCGCGTGGCCGGTGGAACCCTGCCCTCCGAGCCGCTGCTCGTGAGCGCGTCCCCGCGGGGGAAGCAGCGCTTCACGCCCATGGATTCCAACCGGGCCGACGTCGATGCGGAGGGCCGCTTCCGCCTGGTGCTCCCGCCCGGCACGTATGAGCTGCGGGCGCTCCCCGCGGAGCGCCGCCCCTACTCGCCGAAGCTGGTGCAGGTGGAGGCAGGGAAGACGGTTCAGACGGAGCTGAGCTGGGAGCCCCCGGCCGAGAAGCCCAACGGGGGCGGGATCCAGGGCATCGTCCTCGAGCCGGACGGTACGCCCTCCCTGGGAGCCCTCGTCACGCTGGTCTTCGAGGGGCCGCGGAGCAGGTCCCGGGTGGATCCCACGGATCCGGCGGGGCGCTTCTCCTTCTCCTTCGAGCCGTGGGACGAGGTGACTCCCTCGACCCGGGTGCGCTTGAACGCGCGCAACGGCGGGCGCACCGGCGAGCTCCAGGGCGTGAAGCCCGGAGAGCAGTCCGTGGTGGTGCGGCTCAGGCCCGCGGCCTCGGTGCGAGGCCAGGTGGTGCGTGCCAGCGGGGGGGCTCCCGTCCAGGGCTTCACCGTCGCCCTGGAGGTTCAGGGGGAGGGGTTCTTCCCAGGGGCCAACGGACCCTGGGAGTTCCCCGGCAACCGCTTCGAGCTCCGGGACGTGCCTGCCGGGTCCGTGAAGCTGCAGGTGCGGACGGAGGATGGCGCGGCCGGCGAGGCCCTGGTGGCCCCGAGCCCTGGAGCGGTGGCCGAGGTGCAGGTGGTCTTGAAGGCCGCGGCCGGGGTGCGGGGCCGGGTGGTGGATGCCACCACGAAGGAGCCGCTGGCCGATGCCAGGGTCTTCGTCGAGAGCCATGCTCCCTCGGGCTCGAACAGCCGGACGGGGACCGATGGGCGCTTCACCCTGGAGCGGCTGCTACCGGGGGAGTACACGCTGATAGTCATGGCCACTCAGCCCAGGACGCCCGTTCGCCAGCCGGTGACGTTGGTGGAAGGCCAGGTGCTCGATGTGGGGGACCTCGCGCTCAGCCCGCTCCGCCTGCCTCCCGGTTCCGTCGGCGCGATGGTGAGCCAGGACGGCACGCAGCTCCTCATCGACAAGGTGCTCCCAGAGAGCCCTGCGGCGAGCGCGGGGCTCCAGGTCGGCGATGTCCTGCTGACGGTGGACGGGGCGCCGGTGGCAAACCCTTGGGAGGCATTCCAGCGGCTCCGGGGCGCGCCCGGCTCCACGGTGGTGCTCACGGTGCGGCGCGCGGGCTCGGAGCGAACCGTCTCCATCACCCGCGCTCCCTGAGCCCAGGAACCCGGCATGCGCAAGCTCGTCATCACGGTGGGGATCCTGGTAGGGCTGGGGCTCGGGGTCCTGTTCCTCTGGAGCCTGGGAGGGACAGCAGCGTCCACGGACGCGGACGGTGAGGGGAGCGGGGAGCCCCGGCAGGCCAGGGCCCGGCCCGGAGCAGCGCAGCAGGAGCGCCCCGAGGACCTGGGCGTGCGAGGCGGCGCGGACGCGGGGAGCACGCCGGCGCTGGCTCAGCCCCCCTCCGAAGAGGATGGGGTGTTGGAGGTGGAGGTGTTCGCTGGCGATCGGCCGGTGCCGGGCGCCAGCGTGAGGCTGTACTGGAGGGGCCCTCGAGATCCGAGCCTCAACGAGGTGTCCTGGCGGCTGGCGAGCGCCCGCACCACGGATGAGCAGGGGCGCGCGCGGCTGGCCTCGAGGCCTGGAGGCTACCTGGTGGCGGTGCGCGCGCAGGGCTACGGCCTGGTGCTGCGGGACGCGGTGCGCCCCTATGGCGAGGCGCGTACGCTCTTGCGCCTCTCGTTGGAGGCAGGCCAGAGCCTGACGGGGCGCACGGTGGAGGAGGGCACGAAGGAGCCGGTGCCGCTGGTGGAGCTCACCCTCACCGCGTATGGCCGTGAGCAGGAGGCCTGGCAGAGCGCCGAGGCCCCCGCGGAGGAGCGCGTGTACGCCGCGAGCGACGCGCGCGGAGACTTCCGCATGGAGGGGCTGGCCCCCGGGAGCTATCTGCTGGAGGCAAAAGCGGTGGGGCATGTCCGCGCGGTGCAGCGGCGCGTGAAGGTGCCCGCGGCAGGGCCGCTGACGGTGGAGCTCCAGGCAGCCGGGGTTATCGAGGGCTTCGTCGTGGACGCGCAGGGGCGCCCGGCCGCGGGAGCCGAGGTCCACGTAGGCGGGCGCGTGCCCGAGGTGGTCACCACCGGGACGGGCGGAGGCTTCTCCGTGGAGGTCGAGCCGGGGGACCACATCGTGTCGGCGCGGCGGGGCAGTGAGGCCGGCTCGCTGGGCAGCCCGGTCATCGTCAGCGCGGGGAAGACGGTGCGCGATCTGCGGATCCAGCTGGGGCAGAGCGCGGCGCTGGAGGGGCGCGTGGTGGCCCGCTCCACGGGGGCGCCGATCGAAGGAGCCCGGGTGGACGTGAGCCCCTACGGCAACAGCGGAGACTCCGGCCGGGCGGTGACAGATGGGACGGGCTCCTTCTCCGTGGGAGAGCTGGCCCCGGGGAGCTATGACCTGGTGGTGTCCGCGCAGGGCTACGCGGAGGTCAGCCGGCGTGCGCTGACGGTGTCCGCGGGCGAGCGCTTCACCCTCGAGCTCCAGCTCGCGGGCACCGGCGCGGTGGAGGGCTCCGTGCGGGACAGCGCGGGCCAGCCCGTGCCCGGCGCGCAGGTGGTGAGCAGCAACCGCTGGGGGGGCACGTTGGGCAGCACCCCCATGGAGGCCCGGGCCGACGCCGAGGGCCACTACCGGCTCGAGGGCCTGCCGGCGGGGCCCTTGAGCCTCACGGCTCGCAGAGAGGGCGCGACGATCGGGGTCCGGCACATGGTGGAGATCCCCGAGGGCTCCACGGCCACCCTGGACTTCATCCTGGAGGAGCCGGGCACCGTGGAGGGCAAGGTCCTCCCGGCCCATGGGTCCCTGCCCACCGAGCAGTTGATCGTGCTGGCCTATCCCCGGGAGAGCACCGCCCAGGTCCCCACGGACTTCCGGCCGATCGAGGTGGAGCCCACGGGCAACTTCCGGATGACGCTTCAGCCAGGGGCCTATGAGCTGCGCGTGGCGCTCTCGGAGCGCTGGCCCTTCGGCAACAGCGAGTCGAAGTGGGTGAACGTCAAAGGGGGAGCGACCGTCCCGGTGGAGGTGATCTGGCAGGGCAACTCGCGTGAGCAGGACGGCCTCCAGGGCACCGTCGTCGAGCCGGATGGCACCCCCTCTCCCGAGGCGTTCGTCACGCTGCTGCCCGAGGAGGGGGTCCGGGGGGCGCGCATGAACGCCCCCACGGATGAGCAGGGGCGCTTCTCGTTCTCACTCTCGGAAGAGGATGCCGCCACCCCGAGCCGCCTGAAGCTCATCGCCCGCAATGGGGGACGCCTTGGCGAGCTTCGGGGGGTGAAGCCGGGAGAGCGGAGCCTCGTCGTGAAGCTCCAGCCCGCGGTCTCGCTGCGAGGCCGGGTGGTGCGCGCCAGCGGAGGCGAGCCGGTGAAGGGCTTCACCCTCTCCGTCGAGTCTCAGGACCTGCGGAGCTTCATGATGGACCACAGCACGCTGGAGTTCCCGGGCGACCGCTTCGAGCTGCGGGAGGTCCCCCCCGAGCCCGTGAGGCTGACGGCCCGGACGAAGGACGGCCTGGGGGGAACCACCCTGGTGTCTCCGGGCTCAGGAGCCGCGTCCGAGGTGGAGATCGCCCTGAAGGGGACGGCGACCGTGCGAGGCCGGGTGATGGATGCGGCGACCCTGCAGCCGCTGCCCGGGGCCATCCTCTTTGTCATGGAGGATCGGCCCCTGGACCCTGAGAACGCGACAGGCGCTGACGGGCGCTTCACCCTGGAGGGCGTAGGCGTGGGGGAGCGCGTCCTGATCGTCCTGAGCGGCAACGAGTTCCAGCGCGTGAACGTGACGCTGGTGGAGGGCCAGGTGAAGGACGTGGGAGACATCTCCCTCGGCACGCCCTGAGGCCCGCCGCCCGCCCTACTTCTTCTTGTTGGCGTCCTTGCCGTCCAGCCAGAGCCCCAGGTGCTCGCCGGTGCGCCCCTCCGTCAGCAGGATGGCCTCCACGCGCGCGGCCACGCCGAAGATCTTCCCGCCCGAGGGCTTGGCCAGGCTCCAGATGTCCAGCGGGGTGAAGACGACCTGGACGCGGATGCCCCGCGAGGAGAACAGCCGCGCGAACATGCCGCCGTTCCACCCCTCCGGCGTAGTGCCCGACACGCTCAGCAGCGGGAGGATGGGGTTGCCGGCCGCGTCCGTCTTCTTCGGCGTGCCGTGCGTCATCGCGTACTTCCCGCCCGCGAAGAAGGGCAGGATGTTGATGATGAACGTGCCCGTGGTCGGCTGATACGGGCCCGGGGACACCATCGTCGCCACGTCCTCGGTGACGATCATGTACAGCTTCTTGCCCCGGTAGGTTTTCCGGAACTCGTCCGCCTTGGTGCGGCAGTCCGGGCTGGCGAACATGTCCCCGCACTCGCCGATGTAGCGGTTGAGGAAGGCGCTCAGGCCCCCCAGCGGCTCCGCGGCGTCACGCAGCCGGGCAAAGCGTGGATCCACGTCCGCCAGGGCGAGCGCGGGCAGCAGCAGGGCGAAGAGGGCGAAGCAGCGGTTCACGGGGCAGGGCTCCCAGGCAAGGGTGGGCCGCGCATCGTGCCACTCCCGATCGCTTCCGCCAGCCCCCCGGGGGCGGTACGTGTAGGTAGCATTAGGTAGATATTTTGACTACATGAGCCCACCATGTAGTTTCTGGGCCTCACCTCTTGGAGGCACCACCGAGTGAACGAGCGCCGAGCACACCTTCGGTTCGACAAGGTCTTCACTGTGTACCTGAGCACGCAGGATGGGATGACGCGGGGGATTGGGCGCAACATCAGCGCGAGGGGCCTGTTCGTGGAGACGCGCGAGCCGCTGCCGCTGGGCGAGAAGCTGAAGATCACCTTCGCGGGGGAGGACGGGACGGAGATGACGTGCCTGTGCGAGGTGCGCTACCAGGTGGCGCTGGCGTACGGGAAACGGGACGGGCGCGAGGGCAACAGCCGGGGCGTGGGGCTGCGGATCGTGGCGTACGAGACGCAGGACGACGCGCCGCTGCTGCTGGTGGATCGCGAGCGGGTGATGCACTGAGAAGCACGAAGGGCCCGGCCCCTCGCGAGAGGAGACCGGGCCCCGGGCTCATGCCGTGAGGCGTGGGCGGGTTACTGCGAGAAGCCCTCGAGCAGGTAGTGGGCCTCGATGCGCTTGAGCGCGAGGATCATCGCGGCGCAGCGCGGGTCCACCGTCTTGCCGATGCAGTAGCCGCGGCTGTCGTGCATGTCCGTCTTGCGCGGCTGGTTGCGGGAGATGTCGCGGATGATGCGGTAGTTGCGCTTTATCGCCTTCTCGAGGCGCTGGTCGACCTCGGCCTCGCTCCAGCGCTCCATGCGCTTGTTCTGGATCCACTCGTAGTAGCTCACCGTCACGCCGCCGGCGTTGGCGATGATGTCCGGGATCAGGTCGATGCCACGCTTCTGGAGGACGCGGTCGGCCTCGGGGGTGGTGGGGCCGTTGGCGCCCTCGGCGATGAGCTTCACCTTGAGGCGCTCGGCCACGTCCGCGGTGATCTCGCCACCGAGCGCGGCGGGGATGAGCATGTCGGCCTGGATCTCCCAGAGGTCCTTCTTCTCGATCTTCTGGGCGCCGGGGAAGCCGGCCACGCTGCGCTTGAGGTTCTTCGGATCGTTGACGTAGGCCATGAGGGCGTTCACGTCGATGCCGTCGCCGTTGTAGATGGAGCCGTCGGCGTCATTGACGGCCAGCAGGCGGGCGCCCATGTGGGCGAGGATGGCGGCGCCGTGGCTGCCCACGTTGCCGAAGCCCTGGAGGACGAACGTCTTGCCCTTCACGGACTCGCCGCGGTCGGCGTAGTAGTCCTCGATGCAGTAGGCGACGCCCTGGCCGGTGGCCTTGGTGCGGCCCTCGGAGCCGCCGATGCGCACGTCCTTGCCGGTGACGATGCCGCGCAGGTTGTGGCGCTCGCGCTCACCGTCCGAGTACTCGCGGAGCATGAGGGCCATGATCTCCCCGTTGGTGCCCACGTCCGGGGCGGGGATGTCGATGTTGGGCCCGATCAGGCTCTTGAGCTTGTACATGAAGCGCAGGGTGATGTTCTCCAGCTCGTCCTTGCCGTACTGGCGCGGGTCGATCTGGATGCCGCCCTTGCCGCCGCCGAACGGCACCTCGGAGATGGCCGTCTTCCAGGTCATCTCCGCGGCCAGGGCCTTGAAGAGGTCCAGGGAGACCTCGCGGTGGTAGCGGATGCCACCCTTGTAGGGGCCGCGGGCCTGGTTGTGCTGGACGCGGTAGGCCTTGAAGCGCTGGGACTCGCCGGGGACGAGCTGGTAGACGCCGCCGTCCGGCAGGCGCAGGTGGCCGCGGCGGATGGAGACGTCCGAGCCCAGGAGGGCGCGGCCGTTGAGGATGATCTTCCCGTCGGCCAGGCGCTCGAGTCCCTCCGGGTTGCGGACCTGGGTGACGGACAGATCTGAGAAGGCCTTGGCCTCCTCGGGGGCGAGGGGGACCAGGCGATCCTTGAGCTTGGTGGTGACGTAGAAGATGTGCTCGTAGTCGGGCTCTTCGAGCTCCAGCTTGACGCGCTTGTCCAGCCCGATCAGATCGGCGGCGCGGTGGAAGATCTCCATCGCCTCCGTGTAGATGGTGCGCTTGGGAGAGGGCGCGGGGGCGCGCATGAAGTTCTCTTCGCTAGCCATGTGCTGCTGCTCCTTGCGTGAGGCGAAGGGGGTTCAACCGCGGCCCTTATGCTCACAGGGTCCAAGGGGAATCAACCCGCGCCGGGTGCGAGTTCGTCCAAAAACTAATGGAATCTCAAGCACTTAGCCGACGCAGTGTGTCACAAACGGCCTCACGACCGGTCGGTAGGGAGGCGGGCTCGAAACAAACCCGTTGCCCGTCAATAGGGTGCGTGATAATTCGCCGCGCCACGTCGCGCCGACATAGCTCAGTTGGTAGAGCAACTGATTCGTAATCAGTAGGTCTCCGGTTCAAATCCGGATGTCGGCTCCAGAAAAATCAAGCACTTGAGGGCCGGTTGCGAGAGCAGCTGGCCCTTTTTCTTGGGCCTGTTGGGGAATCTGTTGGGTAACGCTACCCAACACCCTGCGGGGAGAAGTCGTGACGTCGAAGCGTCGAGGCGGGTTCAGGGGCAGTTGGGCCGGGGGTGAGGTCTACTGGAAGGACCTGGGGGAGCCCGAGGCTCCATCGGACGCAGCCGGGCCGGAGGCGGACAGCGGAACCGCCGGAACCAAGGGCAAGCGAGGCCGGAAGCCCAATGGGCCGAGCGGGCCGACGTACTACGTCTCCAAGATGGTGAACGGCCGCCGGTACAAGGTTTCGACCGGGGCCGACAACCTCAAGGACGCGCTCCACGAACTGGACCGCTTCATGGCGGACCCCGAGGGTTACCGATCACCGGCTGAGCGGCGCCCGGAACGCGCGCTGACCATCCTCTTGAACGCGGAGACGGCCGCCCAGTTCCTCACGTGGAGCCGGGACGAGAAGAAGAACAGCCCGAAGTGGGTCCACGAGCAGAAGGTGTACCTAGGCTAGTGGGCCCTGGCCGGCGTGCTCTGCGGGTGAAGCCACCCTGGCAACGCGAACCCCTCCGATACGGAGCGGAAGACCGGCGCGTCGTGATCGAGGCGGAGGCGACGGAAGCGGAGACCCGAGGCACCTTTACCCTCAAGTTGTGGGACGCGGATGGAACCCGCACCATCATCCTGACCGGAGTGGTGTTCCCGTAGCCCGCTTTCTCGGAGCTAAAGGAGTAAAAGGCTTATCCCTGGCCGAAGGTGAAGTTGCTCTTCTCGAAGGCAGGCAGTCTCTGTGTAAGCCAAGGCAGGGCGAGCAGACGTGGCTCAACGGCTCCAGGCGGACTGGGGGGCTGAGGACGCATGAACGGGCGTTCCCGTAGGCAGGCCCCCTTTGGAGGGGCGTCTCGTAGCACCTCGTCGACAGGCCGTTGGGGCCCTGCTCCTGACATTGTCCCTCGCGTGCAGCATGGTGCGTGCGGTACGGCCTCGATACAGGCCAGGGCCAGCTCCTCATCCACATCCCCCGGACAGATGAAGCCCGGCCGGTGGCATTGGGGGACCCGCTCTCACCACCAGTCGAGCCACCGCCCGACGTGGAAGCCGAGCGCGATGATGCCTAGGGCCGCCCCGACGATGGCCAGGGCCGGCGCAGAGGCGATGGCACCTATTGCGATGAGCACACCTCCCACTGCGGCGGCGGTGTCGAAGCCTCCGGCGACGTAATCGCCGCGTTGGAACTCCTGGTAGGCCTGATAGCCGGACAGCAGCGCCATGCCCACGCCGCCGGCGGCTCCACCGACCATTCTGCCGGCAGCCATGAGCGTGGCACTCGAGGCCGAGCTGCCAACGGTGACCAGCCCGTACAAGTACACGTTGCCCGCCATGAACTCAGTGACACCCGCAGTCACGCCAGCGCCCTTAATCCACGGATTGTCCGCCTGGAGCGAGCCGAGGATGGTCATGGCTCCCGAGAACTTGCTCACCTGGGCCATCACCCCGCCCGCCACGGTGATCCGGGGAATCTCCCGGGTGACCTGGACGGTCTTCTGCGGGGCCGGATGGATGTCCAGTCCGTGGCTGCTGACAGGCGTCTGGCTGATGCCGGCGCGTACTGCCAGCGCATCCGAGGTGGGGTGCCAGACGGCGTCGAAGTCAGGCGTGCCGTAGGGGACTGCGTACCGATCTGCATGCCCCAGGTTCCGAGCGATGTCATCCGCCGTCTGTTCGAACACGGTGTCTTCCATGATGAACCCGGGACTCCTGACTGCACTCTCCAGCCCCTCGGGGTGCTTCGACCAGAGGTTATAGGGACCTTCGAGGAACTCCCCGGGCCCGAAGTTCCGCCCCGCCTCCGGGAACTTGGAGGCGATGTTCGGGCGCTGGAGATTGGCCATGGGGCCTGTTGACGCCCTGGGGGTGGCGGCTGCCCGTACGCCTTCGCGGATGGGCTCCACGGGATTAGTGGCGGTGGTCGTATCGGAACCGGCGCCACTATCACTATTCGGACCCGGGGGAGCGGATGCCCCCGCAGACCCCTGGCCTCCCCCAGCTCCGCTTGGTGCCTCCCCGGCGCCTCCCACGGGAGTGACCGTGAAGGCGTAGTACCAGGCGCCCAAATCCTCCCGCCAGACCATCTCCCCCGAGAGCTGCGACTCCTGGCCGTTCAGGGTCCAGGTTCGGCCTTCCAGGTACTTCTCGATAGCTTTGCCACTGGCCGGGTTGGGATTCCGGACCTGCTTCTCCAGATCCTTCGGCAAGGGGAATCTGTATTGGGAATCGAACCCGTTCGCGTCGACGAAGGTGACTGGGTTGTTCCTGGCGTACTTGTAGAGGTTGATGCCGTCGACGAAGCCACCGGGGTCGGCGCTCGTCCATCTGCCCAGCCAAGCGGCGTAATACCGGGCGCCGTGATGGTGCAGGCCCGTCTCGTCGTCCCGCTCCCGTCCCACGTACCGGTACCGCTTCAGGCTGACCTCGGCGCCCGAACGACCCGCGCGATAGGCCGTGGTCCCGAAGGGGTGGTACTCCTCGTAGGAGACTTGGCTTCCAGCCGCATCCAGCTCCAGCACCGCCGAGCCTATGTGATTGCCGTACTGGTAGCGGATGATGGGTGTGTCGAGTCCCCGCGGATCCTGGACGTCTACGGTCTTCGTATCGATCTGAGCAATGGTGCCGCTGCCATCAAGGATGTGGACGGTCTGGCGCTCGAGGAGCCTGCTGCCGTTGAGCGACTCCCTGTAGATCTCCACCGCGCCGAGATAGATGCGCTCGACGCGCTGGCCACCGTTGCGCACGATGACCTTGCGGATGCGCTGGCCACCCGCGGAATAGACGTAATGCGCCTTGCCGCCGCCTCCCATGTCCACGTCCTTGAGCTGGTCGAGGAAGTTCCACTGCAGCGAGGCTAGGTGCGGCATCTGGCTCATGTTCCCGCTTGGATCGTACCGGTACGACGCCGAGAAGGTGCCCGCAGGATCGCCCGGCAGGCTCGTCGCGATGAGGCGGTTGGTGCGATCGGCGGCATCGGCCTGATAGCCGTAGCGGTACTGCCGGTTCCACCCTCCGTTCTGCGTGAGGTGGCGCATGCTCAGGAGGTTGCCAAGCTCGTCGTAGGTGTACTGCTCCGTGTAGCTTCGGAGTGCCTGGGCGTCACTGGGCGCTGGGAGGAGCGCCCACGGTGCGTCCGTCTGATCACGCGGGGTGTCGTTGAGGGGACTGGCGTGCTCCCGGCCCGTGGCCTTGATGAGCTGGTAGACCGCGTCGTACTCGTACAGACTCTCGGCCCGTACCACGGTGTTCTGGAAGAAGAGCGTCTGCTGGGCGTTGTCGATGTATTGGGTGATGTTGCCTTCCGGATCGAACACGAAACCCAGATCCTGCAGCAGTGTGCCGTCCGAGACCCGACGCGTCGCCGCGCGGACCAGCCGGAGCGTCTGGGGATGGTACGCGTACGTCGAGGTCGTTCCATTGGCGAGCGTCGAAGAGAGTCGCTGACCTCGGGCGTCGTGATGTTGCTCCACCAGGAACGGCTGGAAGCTGCCGCGCCCGCGAACCCGGGCGTGCAGTGAGGCCAAGTAGGCTCCCGCGTTATATGTCGGCTGGATCACCGTGCCCTCGGGCAGGACGAGCTCCGTGGGCCGATTCAAGGCGTCGAAGGCGCTGGACGCGGTGAAAGTCTCGCTCTCCAGCAGCACGCCCGCAGCGGCCTCCCAGGAAGTGGGATCTGCCTGTGTCACAAGGGCACTCCAATCCACGAGCCCGGCGTAGTCCAGTGCGAGCCGTCGGCTCACCCGGAGCGGGTTGGACTTGAAGTCGCACCGTTCGAGCGTGACGAGCCCCGCCTGATCGACGCTCCGATGGAGTCGGCCTCGGAGGTTGAGCGCCGTTGCGTTGGGGTGGCTCTCTCCGTATGCATGGTGGGCCACGATCTTCTCGGGCGCGTCGCCTTCACACAGGCGGACCGACAGGGGCCGGTGTACGGCGTCGTAGTCCATCCGAAGGGTGCGTTGGCGGCTGTCCCACATCCGGGTAGGACGGCCCAGGACGTCCAGGAGGATCCGCCGCTCTCCCTTCTCGGCCGTCTCGGCAAGGGCTGCGGTACCGAGCATGCTGGCTTGGGTCGAGGCGACGCACCGGTTCCTGGCATCGAAGAGCTTGAAGGAGTTGCCGGTAAGGTCCAGCTCGGCTCGGTTGACGAGCTTGCCGCGGCTCCCGTTGTCCGCGACCGCGTAGATGGCCCTGCCGAGCACATCGAAGTGGACGCGGAAGGGCGTCTGAGCGTGCTTCGCAGTGAGCCAGGCGGCACGCCGCTCGGGCTCCACGGGCTCGGGCTCCAGGGAGGGATCCGGGCTACCACGCTCCTGGTACCACCGGCTCTCCTTCACCGTGTCGTTCGCATCCGACGAGCTCCGCTCCCAGGGCGAGAACGCGACCTGAGTGAAGGTTCCATCGGGCCGCTCGGTCCGGATTGCCCTGCCGAGCGGGTCGTACAGCATGAGGGACGAGACTCCGGTCTCTCGTAGCTCGGATTCCTGCTCGTACTCATGCGTGACGCTGAAGTAAGGCTGGTACTGCCGGACCACGTTGCCCTTGTTGTTGAGGAGGGTGCGGCCGGTTCCCACCCAGCGGACAGCCGGAGTCGTGTCGACTTCTTCCACCTTCCCAGTTGCCGGGTTCCACCGCATCGCGAGCCCGGGCTCCGCCTGCACCTTGCTCAGCAGGGTGGCGCCGCGACCGTCCGAGTACGTGTAGCTCTCGCGCCAGCGGGTGTTGGTCGGACCATGTTGCTCCCGCTGAAGGGTTCGCACGGCGTTCGGCTTGCCATGGTCGCGCCAGTTGAAGAGCTGGTACTCCATCCGCACTGTGGGGGCGTCCAACGTGTCACCCTCGGCTGCCCCCTCCTTTCCCAGGAGGGCCATGTGGGTGAGCATCCCCAGTTCGTCGAAGCCCATCGCGGTGCGGTTGAGGTTGGGGTCCGTTAGTTGCACGGGCGCGAGCAACCGGTAGTCGTTCAGGGTGGTGACGACATTGCCGACGGCATCCTCGCTGCGCGTGACGAGCAGCGCGTATGCGTCGTACCGGATGCTCGAGCGATTCCCGAAGGGATCCCTCCCGCCCACGGGAAGGTAGAAGCGGTTCGCCGGCTCGGGCGGGTAGACCACCGTTCCCGACGGGGCCCACCACTCCGGGACTCCTTCCAGGTGCACGTAGCCCGCCGACTGCAGCAGCGAGTCCGGGACAAGCGTGCCGTAGAGTTGCGCCACGAGGCTTGGCGTCAGCGCCAGTTGGTAGGTCTCATGGATGAGGCCCAGCGCGCCGAGTTGTCCCGCCGGGAGGGGACCGCTCAGGTCATCGCGAAGGAAGAGTGTGCGCGTCCGCGCCAGCAGGCGCTTCGCCGGTCCGGGGCTTGGCTCAATCTCGAAGGGGAGGGTGGGCGCCGCCTCAGCAGCGGTCCTCAGTTCCTCCAGGCAGAAGAACCCGTCCTGGGATGGGGCCACTCCCGTCAGCTCGAAGGAGCGACTCTCGAAGGGCTGCCGCAGTCGGTACGTTGGCCGAGGTCCGGGGACTTCAACGTCCTGCGTGTAGTCCACTTCGTTGTAGGTGATATACCGTCGGCTCTGGGCCGCGATGACTTCTGGAGGCAAGTCCGGCTGTGAGCCGCGCCGGGGGTACACGACCGAGGCGGACCGGATGGTGTTCCCCAGTGCGTCCGTTTCCAGGACGAGGGAGTGCTCGATGCGCGGGTCCGCGGGATTTCGCTCATAGTGATACGACAGGCTCTGAGCGCGGGTGACCAGGAAGGATGCGGGATGGTCGCCGTGGCGGGGCTGGACGCGGTGGATCCGACTGGAGCTCTGCGTCACGACGTAGGGATGCTCGGCGGACGGCGTCCCGTCCGGCGAGTACACCTCCTGGCGGAGCATCATTCCCTTGCACGCCCGGAGTGCCTCTCGCTCCTCGTCCAGCCCGAGGCCCACGGGCAGTGAGACGTCTGGGAGCAGGTGCTTGGCCAGGGAGAGGTTCTGGTAGTACTCGTGCGCGAGCGCGTAGAGCCGTTGCTTTTGGTCGAACGCGGCGCCGGTATGGAACCAGGTCCGGGTCAGGATGGGGGGCTGGTGGAGGCGAGCTTCCACTGCGTTGGCCGCGCCGCTGCTAGCGAGCTGGGGGAAGGACTCGCTGTCGAGCTGATCGATCCGACCGAAGCCGCGGAACTCCCGTTCGTGCGCGTCGTAGTAACCATGGTGGTAGGCGTAGTTGCTGGTGTAGCGCTGACCACTCAGGTGATCGAGATGTTCCACCCTACTCACACAGTGGACGGGGAAGGGCAGCCGCGTCGCCCACGGTCTTCCCGCCGCCTTATCCTCCAGGAAATACCGGGTGGAGGGCGTGTAGGACACCCGTGTCTCAGCGCCCATGTTGTTCTTCACGGTGACCAGCAGGTGCGGTTTCACACCGCCCATGAGGTCGATGTATCGCAGCGGCGCGGAGGCTTCTCGGGGAAGAGGGGACGACCACACTAGGCAGGCGGTGCCATTTCCCAGCAGATCGAGGACAGCGACGTTCGAGGTGTCGTCCAGGACGGGGAACTGGCTAAGAGTGCAGCGGGAACTCCAGCCATTGCCGGACTCGTTGAAGTACAGGTGGGCACCGTCTCGTCCCAAGTAGACGAGGCTGGCGATGCCTGAGCCGTCGAGATCCGCCATGCGGATGCGCCGCTGGTCGAACTCCTCCAGCGAGGCGAAGTGGGGCGCATTCGCCATGGAGACCCTTGCGCCAAAACGGCCGTAGCCCAGGTTGGGCCAGTAGTTGACACTGCCGTTGCGGATGCGCACTAGGTCCGCCAGACCATCGCCGTTCATGTCGGCGAGGTAGACGGCCTCGTCCCTGTTGGCCGCGACGAGTCGGGGGCGCCGCTGCTCATCCAACTCCGCGTACACGCACCGGGCGGGCCCGAAGCCCTCCTCGCCCAGGGAGGGGTACCACGTGATGCGGTCGTCCTCCGTGATGAGGATGTCCGCGCGTCCATCTCCCGTCAGGTCGACGAAGCGGATGTTCGAGTCGTTCCAGTCGAGATCCGGTACAGAGCGGAAGGGCCGGAAGGAGGCCCAACCGTCTGGCTCGGCACGCTCGTAGAAGCCAGCGAGTGGCTTCTGGAACTGCACGACGTCCACGCAGCCGTCGCCCGCGAGATCGGTGAAGTAGGGACGGGTGCCTTCCGCGAGGACAGGGCGCGTGGAGAGCGTCCCCAGCGGGCCGAACACGCCATTTCCCAGGTTGGGCTTGTAATGCCAGGAGCCGCCCTGCTCGGTCAGGATGCCCGGCAGGCCCTCTCCGTCGAGGTCCACCCAGTGGTGACGGGACTCCTCCAGGCCCGCGGGGAGGTTCTCAAGGCTTATCGGATCGAGCCTCCGAAGAGTCTCGTCGAGCGCGGGCTGCGAGTAGACGAGTTCGATGGGAGGAAGGGACTTCCGGGTGTAGGGTCCCCCGGGCGAGCGGAGGTAGCCCGATGGAGCCACGGAGCTGAGGAAGGACGCATTCCGGCCCTGGGTGTAGTCGAACTCGATGGAGCGGACGAGACAGTCGTGGCCGACCGCTTCCTCCGGGAAGTGGTGGAACTGAAGCACGCGTCGGCAGAGCCGGTAGGTGCGGACCTCGAACCCCGCGCGGCAGCCGGAGAACGCATCAAGGCGCACGGGCCAGGCCTGGTCTTCGCGCGGAGTCGGAGCGGCCGGATCGTGCTCGCCGTAATCGAAGACGAGTTCAAACATCCAGTCGCCGCGCAGGCTAGCGTCATCGCCAGCTCGGTGGGGTGTACGGTTCCCGTAGCGGATGCGTTTGAGGTATCGGTTGGCCGAACGCTGTGACGGGGTCCTGTGCGCCTCCGGCGGCATGGCGGTGTCGACTCCGGCCGAGTCCTCCGCCTTGTACTCATAGGTGATGACATTGCCCTTGTCGTCATGGCTCTCGCAGATCAGCCAAGCGTAGATGTGCGTCGGGTCGGCCGGATCGGCGATGCGGGAGCCAGGAGTCCTCCCATAGAAGGTGGTCTGGTTCGTCCGCGTGAGGGTGCGCCAGTGGATGTCCCCCGTCTGGGAATTTGTCCAGCGCTCGATGCGGGCGAAGAGCCCTTCGATGCGGGGACGGTAGCGACGCACCAGCCAGCTTGAGCTGTCCGCGAGAGTGTGCACGGTCTCGTCGGCCGTCCATGCTCCACCCTGCTCGACGAGGGCCGGGACGAGATCCTCCGAGCCGGAGAGGATGAAGACGTCCGACTCTTCCTCGTCCTGGTAGCGAGGCAGCCCCCTGTCGGTCCGGCGCGTGATGGAGGAAAGGGAGAGGTTCCACCCGAATCCAAACGGCCCGTTGCCCGAGCCAGAGTCGTACGACAGCGCGAGCTGGGGGCCGAATCCGGAGCGCCCCGGAGCACAGGGAATCGGGAGGCTGAGCGAGGCGGTGCCGGTCACCGTGTTGACGGAGAACTTCTCCCCGAGGCCTCGGATGGCTCCTCCGCCCTGGGGCAGCCCGATTGCCGAGGGAGCCTGGTCCCGGGGCTGATTCTCGGAGTTAATGGGCAGGCCCGAAGCGGACTCGGGTTTCTTCAGCATGAGGGTCTCTCCAGCAGCAGGGGACTGCGCTCGTCAGAAATGCACCGCCGACAGGACTGACTCGCTTCAGTCTGAGGTGGTCAGGCGGTCCAGTAGGCCTTCCAGGTACCAGATCTGCTCGACCGACCCCGGCCGCACGGGGTAGCGCGATACCCGGAGGATCTCCTGGAGGAGCGTGTCGCAGCGCTGGCGGGCGGTGGCATCGAGCCGTGGGCCTCGCGCGAGTCGCAGCAACTCCTCACGCAGCGATGCCGCATTGGGAGCGCTGAGCTCGGACGCTGCTTCGAGGCGGCGGAGCGCCTCGGCACGCGGCAGTGCACGTGCTTCCAAGCGAGTCTGCTGCCGGAGTGTCTCGTAGTCCGACATCGAATGTACCCTCCTGCAGGAACTGCCTGCCTCCGCTCGCCAGGGCGAACGAAGAGGACTGGGTGCGGATGGCCTGGAGCGGCTCGAAGTGGACTCCTCCCAGGTTGTGCTTGTAGAACCACGTGTCGGCCTGCCGGTGGCTCGCTCCGTACACCGCTCGATTCGCGCGAAAAGCCCCTCGACCGGGGCGGCATGGATCAATCGTGTAACTAGGCGCGCTGACACTGTCCTCAAGTCGGCGTTCTTCTGGATCGAGCACGGGGACGAGATCCTCAGCGCCGGAGAGCACGTAGACGTCCGACTCGACGGCATCGTGGTAGGGCCCCCCCTGCCCGAGGTCCCGATGTCCGTACGAGAAGCGTCCTGCCTCTGGGGCGGGTCAGCTGGCCTTTTCAACATTGATGATCCCCTCGATCGTTCAGATGGCTTACCGCACCTGCCAGGTGCACACGATGGCCAGCTCATCCGGCGGCGTCGCTCCCGCTCCCAGCTCGAGCCTGAACGTTCCAGGGACCAGCCCCTCGTCCGGTAGTTCCACAGTGGCGCTCCGCAACCCGGTCCCCGCGGCCCATTCGAACAGATGTTCCGCTCCGCCCGGCCCGATGAGCTTCCCCGCTGTCGTCGGCGCACCCGCGGGCATCCGGGCGAACAGCTCGAGCTTTTTGACGGTGAGCGCGAGCCCCGGCGGTTGGAAGGGGAAGTGGCCCGTGGTCAGCGTCATGGCGAGCACCCGCGCCTCACCACCCGCCGGGTGGAGGAAGCGGTGCCAGGCGTCCGGGAACTGCTGGTCCGCCAGGAAGAGGCTCGCCCCCGAGCGTGGCAGTGCAGCCACCACGGTGTCCCACGCAGCCTTCCGGAGCGGCTCGCCGCCGTCCCGGGCCGTGTAGCGCATGTGGAGGATGACATCGGTAAGCGTGTCCAGGTCGAAGCGGTTGGTCTCCTTCGGGAGCTGGATGCGCCAGCGGCCGATCGCGCCGGAGCCCTCGAAGGGCAGGTAGCGCTCATCCCGCAGGTTCTGCTCGAAGAGGCCCGCATCCTCGCGCCCGCTGCTCGTGGTGATGGACTGGATGCCCCCCAGGCCATCCACGAAGCGATCGTCGTCGAGCAGTTGCCCGTCGGGCCCGGTGGCCCGCGCGTAGGTGCCGTTACGCAGCGCCGCGTCCTTACGGACCGTGTTCCACAGCAGCGTGAGCGTGCAATTCACGCTTGTGTAGGGACCGGTGACGGAAGGGAGGGTGACGCTTATCGTCTTCAGCCGGCGCATGTAGTGACCTGGGTGGTCGGAGTCGAACAGCGCCTCGGGCAGATCCACGAAGCACTCGCCGGTGTTGCGCAGCATGAGGAGCGCCACCGGGTCGAGCAGCGCGAGCGAGACGTGCTTCGTGAGCTCGTGCTCCCGCCGATGGTTCTCCATCCAGGAGACCTCCATCCGCTTCAGGTCGTGGTGGAGCCGCTCACCCGCGAGCAGCCCCTTCTTCAGGCTGTCCCAGTAGCCGAACTGGACGAACATCTCCTTCCCGCCCAGCTCGAATTGGTATGCCCGCTGCGCGCGCTTCGCCATGTCGTAGGCAAGCTGGTAACCCTGGAAGCACAGCGCGGAGAGCTGTGACACCATCCAGTCGTAGAGCTCGCGGTTGGTAAACTTGCCACGCATGAAGGCCTGGGCCTCCATCGCATGCTTCACCTGCAGGTCGTGATTGCTGAGCTCCTTCTCCGCAATGGCCACGCGGAGCTCCCCCGCGAGGATCTGTTCATCGAGCTGGTCCATCTCCTTCTGCGCCAGGCGCTCCTGGAGCTTCCACTCGTCGAAGCGACGGTCGTAGCCGCCCTGGATACCCGCGACAGTCGCGAGATGGTTGAAGATGGCTCCAATGAAGTTCGCAACACCCGCGGCGGCTTGGAGTGAGCTGCCGACGTTGCTGCCACCATGCTGGACCATGGCAAGCGGACTGCCTGCCCAGCCCGCGACGCCCATGAACCCGTTGGGTGCGGCGTGGGCCATGGAGGACGCAAGCGAGATCAGCTGTGCGCCCTGCTGGAAGAAGAAGGCCACTTTCATGTGCTCGAGCTGCTTCTTCTCGTTCTCGTTCTCCCGCGGGATGTCGCGGTAGTGGGTCATGCGCATCTCCGCCGCTTCCCGCGACCTGCAGACGCTCTCCAGCACCTTACGGGCCTCGTCCACCTGTTTCTGGCGGATCGAGCGGAGCGCGTCCAGCATCACCAGCTCGTGCCCGGCTCGGAGCAGCGCCAGGTCCTCGGCGTCGCGCTTCTCCAGCGCCGACAGCAGGGCGCCCGTGAGCGACTTGAGGTCGCCACACAGCTCCTTCGCGGCCTGCAGCACGGTGCTGAAGCGGTAGGGCAGCCGGGACACCGCCGACTCGGCGAGCACGCTTGCGATGTCCACTCCGGCCGCTGCCGCTCGCACCAACAGCCCCGGGTCGATGGGCGGCGCGAAGAGGGGGAGCTGCCGCTCGATGCCCTCGATGTTCTGGCAGTGGCGGATCTTGAAGAGGCGGTCCGCGACCGTGTCCCAGTAGGACAGCAGCTTGTCATTCTGCGGCGTGCAGAAGTAGTACGGTGCGGTCAGGATCTCCTGGTCCCCCTCCGCCTGGGACTGGCGGCTCAGGTCCACCAGGTTCTCCATGCGAACGAGGAAATCGTCCGGGTTCCCGATGTGCAGCTCCTCGAAGGTGCGCGGCGGAACCTCCTCCTCGCGCGTGAGCGTCTCCGGCCGGGGCCCCAGCAGGTCACTCGCGAGCACGTAGAGGAGGGTGGCCTCGTTGATGGACTCGACGGTGTCACGCCGGAAGAGCTGGTCCCCCCAGGCAATGATGTTGTCGATGTACTTCATCACGACCGCGCGCTGGTAGGAGGGCGTGCGGAGCGCGGCGAGGGCATGCGGGTCGAAAGGGTTCTTCCGCCAGCGGTCCACCTGCTGGCTGAGCTGCCGCTGCTCCGAGTCTTCACCGCTGATCAGCCGCAGCAGGGCTTCGATGGAGCGCTGCTGCATGTCGCGGAAGCCCTCGAAGCGCCAGTAGCGGTCGGGCACCGGCTCATCCTCGGAGCGTTGGGTTGGGTCGAAGATGTAGTGGAACCATCTCTGGGCCTCCTCGAAGCGCTGATTCTCGCTGAGGCGCTCGGCGATGAGCAGCGGCGCGTGGAAGAACAGCTCCCAGTTGTAGATGGAGTAGGGGCCACTCTGCGAGAAGTCGATCGTGTCGGCCGGGCGGTCCGCATGGACCCGTGGTGTCGGCAGGTATTGCGCGTCGAACGCCAGCACGCGCGCCGGCGGCAGGAGGATCTCCGGCCGGGCCTGGAGCTCGCGCCGGTAGATGCTGGCCGCTCCCCCCTGGTAGAGCTCGCGCGTGAAGAGCGGAGTGTACGGGTGGTAGAACGTCGAGAAGCGCCAGTAACGCTCGGCCGAGAGCAGCACTCGAGGCCGGATGGACTCGATCCGCCAGATCGACATCGAGTCCGGGGCGAGCTGATCGGCAATGGTGGGGAACACGTACTGCGGCTCGATGAAGAAGGTCCGGAAGGCGTCCTCATAGAACCAGGCCCGCTTCTGCTCGGGAGCGCCCCATAGGCGGAAGGTCCCCGGTGTTGCCAGGAGGAGGGGCCCCTCGGCGTCGCTGAAGGACATCGTGTCGCCGCGGAACAGCGCCTGGGCCGGGATGCGCTGCTTCGGGATGCCCGGCCCCTCGTACGCGACCTCGAGGACGGCCGCGCCCGTCTTCTCGAAGAAGGCGACCGTGATGGCGTGCCGCCCCCGGGAGAGATTGATCGTGCCAGAGCGCTCCTGCGCGCCATGGAGGCCGTCATTGTCGACGACGAGCGCCTCGCCAATCCACAGCCGGCTGCCATCATCCGACGTGGTGAAGAAGCGGTAGAGGCCGTCGCTGGGGACCTCGAGTTCTCCCTCGAAGACGAGGCCGAAGTTGTCGTCCCGGCCCCGCATGCTCAGGTCGAAGTCCGAGGTGTTGCCGGACGTGATGGGGGTGAGGAAGCGGAAATCGGGCAGGAAGTCCCAGGAGCCTTCATAGTATTTGTACCCGAGGCCATTGGTGGCGCCCGAGCGCTCCTGCCCCCGGAAACCCGTCTCCAGAAACCCCGTCCCATCGGCCACCGTCTTGGGGAACACCGCGAGCGCAGAGGCCTGACCGGCTGCGGATGGGTCTGCCTGGAGCCGGTTCCCCGGGCTGAGCCGGAACGCACCCATGAGGCGGTGCGCGCGTGGCGGGGGCTCGTCCCCCGGCCGAGGTGGAGGGACGCGGACTGGCGGTGGTGGCTGAGGCGGTGGCGGCGGAGGCTCTGGAGGGAGATCGTCCGCGACAACCTCGTCGGGCATGTAGATCCAGATGTCCGGTTCTGGGTACGACGAATAGGGATCAGTATCCAATACCTGAAGCTTTGGCCTTGGCAGCATTAGCGCGCCTCCCTGGCATGGCATTCGATGACAACATCACCCGCAGCGTCGAACCGCGGTTTGAACACGTAGTCGGCCGACAGCAGAGACAGCCCGGGAGCGCTCTTCAGCGGCAAGGTGGAGACTTTCTTGGGCAGCCAGCGGCCGTTCTCGTAGGTCGCCCACGCCAGCCGGATCTCCGCGTACAGCTCCGGCTTGCTCCCGTTCTCCTCGCGTGAGGGTACAGCCGTTTCCGCTGCCTTGTTCTCGAAGATGGGCCAGAACAGATAGAGCCGCCGGTGTGCGACGACCGGGATGAGGTGGTCACCCTCGATGTCCAGGTCCACCTTCTCCCAAGCTGTCCACTGGGACGCGTTGAGGCGCGTACGATAGAAGTATTCGTGCGGCGTGCCGTCCGTCCTCGCGAAGATGTGCAGGACGCTGCGCCCACTCTCGGCTTCGTGGAACGTGCCTACCACCCGCAGCCGAGACACGCTGTCGAGCCTCCGCACATAGTCCGAGAGCGCTGCCTCCGCGGTGCTGTCGGTGAGCTCCTCCTGGTTGAGCTGCTGCTCCAACTCCTTGAAGAAGGGGGTCTTGTCCCGGCGCAGCTCGGCGCGCAGCCAGTTCTCCGGATAGAGGAACACCTTCCGGTTCGCCTCCCAGACGCGGTAGCTCTTCATCCAGGTATTCCACTGCCGCGCGTCCTCGTCGCTGAAGCTGATGCCGGGCTCCAGGTTCATCAGTCCGCGCTGGATGAAGAGCTGCACGGTACCGATGGCCTGGTTGACGCGGCTGGTGAGCTGGCAGTGGCTCATCTCCACGTCAATGAGGTAGTGGTGGTACAGCCCATTCATGTCCCGCCAGGCCGCGCCTGGAACGCTCTGGGGGCGCGCGACGAGCCAGGATGCCAGCGCGGTCCGCTGCCGCTCGCGCAGGCGGTCCCTCAGAGGTTTTTCCGCCGTGAGCCAGGCGGCCGGGCCTCGCTTCGACTGAAGCGTCGCGCGGATCTCCTCGGCCTGGGCCTGGTCTGGCGAGGTACGTCCCCAGCGCTGGAGCGGATCGGCCCCCAGGCCCAGCCGCGTCGAGAGCTGGATGGCCTGCTCGAGGCGCAGCAGCGCGCGCTCGTCGCGGAAGTCGGCGGGCTCGAACCCAAAGCCCTCCTCGCCGCAGAGCAGCTCGAACTCGGGCCTGCTCCAGCCGGTGATCGTATGTACGAGCGCCAGGAGCTCCACCCGGGACGTGCTGGTGCCAGCGAGGGCAAACAGGTCAATGAGGTTCCTGTCTCCCTCCGGAAGGCGGGCCCTCAGGCAGGTGAGGGCGTGCACGCGCTCCAGCGCCGTGACGAGGGCAGGGGCGGGCGCGTCTCCCGAGAGCGGCAGCATGTTCAGATCGAACCCGCCGAAGTCGCTCCCGTGGGCCGACAGGTGGCGCAGCTCCCGGGCTGACAGCCGGAAGGCCCTCGCCACCAGCGCCGCCTTCACCAGCCGCTCGTACGCACGGAACATCTGGGCGACGTCTAGCGCCGGTGAGAAGAAGGCGCCACGTGGCACCACGGCCCGCGGTGTCGACGGGCTGCTCCATTCGAGCCGGAGGAAGGAGCGCTCGGCGTCATTGGCTCGGAAGGTGAGCTTGACGTCCAGAGGCTTCTCCGTCCCGCCAGCGGGGAGGGGAGGGCTGACGAACTCGCCCGGAGCGGTGTTGTCTGGCGCGTCGATCAGCACCTCGCCAGCGACCTCCAGGCGGATGCCGCCGCTGGTGCGCACCACGAAGGTCCAGGTCTCCGGGCGAGGCGCCCACAGGCGGCCGGTGAAGTCAGCGGTGAAGCCACCGGCGGGGAGTGACGCGTCCGGAGCGGCCGAGCCCCAGTCGAAGTCGATAGCGGCCTCCAGCCGCGTCACCGCCGGAGCGTCGGGCGTGGCGGTGTTTGTGTAGCGCGCGCTCGCGCCAGCGCCATGCAGCGCCAGGAAGTCCGCCACCGCGGGCAGGGTGGGGTTGCCCAGGGACTGGAGGACGGACCCGAGCAACAGGTCCGCCGTTGCGGCCTCCAGGCCCAGGGCCTCGCCCAGGCGCTGCTTCACGGCCCGCTCGCCCAGCGTCCGCCGCAGATGCGCCAGCACCCCGGCGAGCACGAAGGTGGTGGCCGCCTGCCTCCGGGCCAGGCGCGTCTCCTCATCGGGCGCGGGCACGGTGGGCAGGAGCGCCGCGAAGGCGGTCTCCGCCTCCAGGAACGGGAAGTAGAGCCGCACGAGCGCGCGGTTCTCCGGGGTATCGATCGGATCTCGTTCCAGGAAAGAGTCGGCCTCCGCGGCGCGGGCGGGCTCGATGGCGCGCTCGAGTCTCCGGAGCAGCTCGTCACGAGAGGAGCTTGAGGGGAGCGTCAACTCCTCAGCGAGGCCCGCCAGATCCTGGCGCAGCGTACCCAGCACCGCGGCGACCTGCTCGCGCCGGGGGGAGAGACGCCCCGAGCGGTCCACTTCGTTCAGGCAGAGCCAGGCCAGCTCCGCGAGGGACAGCGGGGCCTGGCGCAGGCGCCGCGCCCGCTGGACCCACTCCAGGAGCGGCCCAGGCCGGTTGACGGTCATCGGTGAGGCACCCAGGAGCGCCGCCAGCGTGGTCAGCTCCGGGGCTCCTATTCCCAGCGCCCGTGCAAGAGTCTCACTGCGGCGGTCATTCGCGCCGTCGAGCAGGTCCATCGCCCGGGCCGGGGACATCCCCAGCTCCGAGGCGAACTCAACCAGCGCCGCGAGTTCCTGGATGAGGTTGTCGCTGATGTCTTCCGCCCCCAGCAGCAGGAGGGCGCGGTGGAGCTCCTGGAACGTCCAGCCGAGCTTCCGGCTCAGCCGGACGAACCGGTGCAGCCCGTCAAGGACTCCGACTGTCAGGCCTTCGACGATGAGGCTCTGCAGATCGCGGGGAGACGCCGCTTTCTCCGGGTCTACGACGATGCGCAGCGGCCCCTCGGCGCGTGACTTCAGAAAGTCGAGCCGCAGCAGCTCCTCCAGGGCGTCGAAGCCCAGCCCCGAGCGCTCGAGCAGCTTGGGCACCTCACGCAGCAGGGAGAGATCGAGCTCTGGCATGCCCCAGGCCGCAGCGGTGTCGCCCGGCATGGTGAAGAGGACGCGCTCCTCGGGCGTGAGCCCGAGCCGCTCCGTGGCGATATCCAGTGGCGTCGGCTCTTGGACCTGGGTGCCCCCCTCCATGCGGGTGCGCTGGAAGGTCCGCATGAGCGTCTCGCGTTGGAGGCCGAGGTGCTCGAAGTAGAGTCGGACCTCCTCCCACCAGAGGTCAAAAGGCAGACCCCAGGGGAAGCGGGCGGTGCGCAGGACAGCGTAGGCCGCCGGATCCAGGTAGGCGGGATGCGCGGTCAGCTCCTCGGTCGTCTTCCGCGTCTGACGCTCACGAGGAGGGAAGGCAGGAACGGGGGGCGGGGTCCCCTCGGGCACCTCGGGCAGGCTGGCCTGGACGACAGCCGACTCCAGGATCTCGTTGACGATGTCAATGTACGGCAGGGGCGTGTTCGTGTTCTCGCAGCTCAGCTCGAGCTGCACGAGGTCCGGACGGCGCGCGGTGAGCGGTTCCAGCATCGACGCGTACTCGCCACCCGGGAGCTGGTTCATGCGGAACTTGAGCAGGTTCAGCAAGTCCACCAGATACGCCGCTGGGCTGAGCACGGAGCGGCAGTGCTTGCAGGCACACTGGGAGATCTCGCCGAACAGCATGCGCAGGTCGGGGAGAGCGGCCTCCACGGCTGCGGCCGACAGTCCCGCCGGGCCCTTCCGGGCCAGCGCTCGCGCGCCTCCGCTTCGGGCCAGCGCCAAGCCCGCCCTCGAGCCCGAGGAGACAGCGGCGGCCGGCGCCGTGCCCCCCTCGCCGAGCCCGAACCGAGAGATGAGTTGCACAGCGGCGGCGGCAGTCTGACGAGCACGGCGGTGGATGCGCTCCGCAGCCAGCTCGCCTCCCAGCGCGGCGCCATAGCGCGCCACGAAGTCACGCTCCGGCAAGCGGCTGATGAGCCGTGCCGAGTCAAGCCCCTCGTCCAGCAGTGCCCGGGCCGCATCGTACCGGCCCGTGAGGCGCATCAGCCGTTGGAGTCCTCCAAGCCGCCGGGCCGTGCTCTCCTTGTCCTGCACCGTGTCGAGCGCGCCGGGGTTCTCGGCGAGGTACACCTGAAGCGAAGAGGTCTTGATGTCGAAGCTGGGGTTGGCGGACAGAAAGGTGGAGAGGTCAGAGGCCCCCTCGGGCGCGTCACGCTCGATGTGGTGAGCCACCACGGTGGTTGGGAAGGCAGCCTCTATCGTGCCCGCGACCGCCTCCGCGTAGCGCGCGATTCGCTCCTCCGGCGTCTCACCGGGTGTGGTGGGAGGCACTCCAACCGGTGTGTCGCCCACCGACTGCTGGATGATCCGCACCCACGTGTCCCGGTCCAGTCTGGCGAGATCCGCGAGCGTCCGCAGTGGCTGGTCCGTGCCGGGAAGCTGTCCCGAGGCGAAGCCCGCGATGAGATGGTTCACCATGGGCGGGTGGTTCTGGGTCAGCAGGCCGACCCGCAGGATGGTCTGGAGGGCGTCGACCTGGTCCTCCCGCGCTAGCTCCGGGTCGGCGCGCACCTTCTCCCAGAAGCTCGCGACGTCCCCCTCATGACTGGTGTACATGGCCATGAAGCGCTGCTGGAGCTCCGGGCTTGGGAGCGCCATCCCGACGATGACTCGGGGCGCGGGCGTATCGGGGTTCGATGTTTCGTCCAGACCGAGCTGGGCCCGGAGCACCTTGATGCGCGCAATGATGCCGGGCAGCCCGGTGCGAACACTCGCGGGGACGAGGTTCTGCTCGATGGCCTCGTCAATGGCCCGCGTGAGCGCGGCCTCGTCCGACTTGAGGAGGGCCCGCAGATCCTCGGGCAGGCTCCGCCGGAGGAACGCGTAGTGGGCCTCGGGAGCAATCTCTGTCTCCACGGAGAGCTTCACCGCAGTGCGGGCCTGCTTGAGCTGCTCTCCAGGGCGGCCAGTCTCCCCGGAGAGGAACGCAAGGTCCTCGTCCGTCAACATGGGCAGTGCCACCCCATCGAGCAGGGGCGTGAGCTCGCGGATCAGGCGTTCGTGCTCGGAGGGGCCACGGTAGACACCACCGCCGGCCAGCAGATCGACGATGATGGAGGCGGGAGCGTTGAACTGGATGGGCGACGTGGCGACCGGGTCGGCCGCTTCCCCCCAGGCCCGTACCACCAGATCGGCCCATCGTTTCTCGGCGCGCTTGAACTGGTCAGGCGTATAGCGGACCTCGTAGAAGCCACAGAGGCAAGTGCGTGCCTCGCCCAGCAACTCCTCGCTGCGGAGGTCTCGATCGAACACGAGGACCAGCGCCCCAGCCAGCGGCTTGCCGTTGGCCCCGCGCACCTGCCCGAGCACGGTGTACGTGTCTTCGTCGTCGCTGTCAGGGCCGTGGCCACCTCCATGGCCTGGCGGCTCGTCCTTGCTTCCGCCAGGCGTTTTCGTTCCTGAGGTCGGAGCAGGGCTGCCGCCCGGCCTGGACCCTGGCACGGCCTCGACGGAGATGACGAGCGTGTGCATCTCGACGACCGACGCGACCTCCCGCTCCTCGCAGGCCAGCGGCTCTCCCTTGTGCGATAGGCCGAAGAAGAGGCTGGCGAGCACCTCCGAGGCCAGCCCGGCCAGGCGAGCCTCGTCGCCCTCGATCTTGAAGTGGCCGTGCCCATCTGTCTTATCCGTGCCCAGGCGCTTTTGGATGCCTGGCGCCTTGAGCCAGACGTCCACGTCCAGGTTCTTCCAGCCCTCCTGGGTCTGGGCATTGATGATGCGCCCCGCCAGCATCGGCCGCTTGTTCTTGGGCCCGCGGGGGGCAGCCTCGATCTCGATCTGCGCCTGCACGCGCTTCGACCGGTTGTCGCGGATGGGGCTTGCCTCAGTGCTCTTGATCAGCTCCTCGCCCCTATAGATCCGGAAGAAGAGGTCGGGCACTTTCTTTGAGGGATCTTGGAACTGCGGATCCTCGAAGGTGAAATCGAAGCCTCCCTCTGCATTGGTGATGGACTCACCGAGCAGGATGCTTTGCTTCTCGTCTCGCGCCCAGGACTGGACGCGCAGGGCGGACAGGCCGGTCTCCGTGCCAACTGTGACGACGCGCCCTGTGATGCTCCGGGAAGAAGCAGGGGCAGAAGGGGGTGGCTGTGGAGGTGGTGGCTCTGCGGGTTTGGACACGGGCGGTTTCGTCGCTGCGCGGGAAGCCACGGCAGGCTTCACCAGTTGCGAGCGGCCGGTATGCCCAGACTCGCCCTGCTCCTTGCCTCCTGCACCACGCTTCGCCGTCCGAGACTTGCCTGGGGATTTCGTCATGATCTAGTGACCTCACAACCGGCCCACGTAGCCATCACTACAGCGTGGGTTCCTGGCTGTACCATTACGGATAAGCAATGAGAGGGAATGGAGCGCATAGGGGCTGCGACCAGCGCAGCTTCACCGCAAGCGTGGAGAACTGATCGGTATGTGGCTTGCCTGCATGGCACTGAAACCCCCTCAACATCTACGAGAGCGCTGCCGGAGTTCGTAGTTCTGCAGCCATGCAGTGCTGACTCCTTACTTAGACGCGATCGGATGGAAAACTTACTTTTTAGTTGATGATGAGAAGTGGTTGCGTTCTGGGTGAAGAAATTCTGTCTTCTTGTAGAGCGTTGGTGGGCGAGCAACCCGAGAGGGAGTCCGAGCGGATCACGATCCAACTCCTGATCGAGACGACCTACGCGGGGGCTGTCCGGGTCGGGGTGGCCTCGGTCTTCGGAGATGCCGTGGACCGGGAGTACGGCGTGGAGACCCGGCCCGGGAGCGGGCAACCCGAGATCGTCTCGAAGAACAACTCGCGGTTCGATCTGGAACTCACCCTGGGCTTCGCCCCCTTCCTGGAGTACGTGAACGGAGGCCGGGCCTATCACCAGGGAGGCTCTCGCTGGCGGTTTGCCCCCTATGTCGGCATCGGACTGTTGAACGAGAACAAGGTATGGGCTTGCCCCGGTTTGGTGGACACTGGGGTTATGCTGCCAACTTACCAGGTAGGGCGGCGCGCTCATACTCCAGTGGGCTCAAGTAGCCCAGGCTCGAGTGCCGGCGATGTCGGTTGTAGAAGAC
>Ga0255338_1000293_pt1 | contig 192418 bp, 166 predicted proteins | sample MeOH1_35cm_T4_19_FD_203715 | JGI IMG/M metagenome (GOLD analysis project Ga0255338, IMG submission 203715) | Sandy soil microbial communities from University of British Columbia, Vancouver, Canada - MeOH1_35cm_T4_195 | ecosystem: Engineered > Artificial ecosystem > Sand microcosm >... | reverse complement strand
CCACGAAGGTTTCGGTTTCGGACGGCTTGCCCAGTTCGTCGGCATAGCCGGTCACGATCTGCCCGCCGACCGCACCCGGCGTATATTGGCCGCGCACGCTATGCGTCTTCACGGTCTCCGCCGTCATCGGGCGCAGGGATCGCAGCGCCTTCACCTTTTCGTCGCGCACGGAGGTCGGGTCCATCCGCGCGGGCGGCTCCATGGCGATGATCGACAGGATCTGGAGGACGTGGTTCTGCACCATGTCGCGCAGAGCGCCCACGCCGTCATAATAGGATACGCGGCCTTCCAGCCCGACCGTCTCGCCCACGGTGATCTGCACATGGTCGATGGCGGTCGCGTTCCACAGCGGCTCGAACATCACATTGCCGAAGCGCAGGGCCAGCAGGTTCTGGACGGTTTCCTTGCCCAGATAATGGTCGACGCGGAAAATCTGGTCCTCCGCGAACAGGGCGCCGATGCCGTCGTTCACTTCCTTGGAGGAGGCCAGATCTTTGCCGATCGGCTTTTCCATCGCGATTCGCGTCTTGGGCGTGATCAGGCCCGCTTCGGCCAGGCCTTGGGCTGTCGGCGCGAACAGGGAAGGGGGCGTCGAAAGATAGACGGACACGCCCTTGTCGAGTCGGCCATCCAGCCGCTCCGCCAGCGCCTTGAACTGCGCGGCGTTGCCCGCCTCGACCGGCTGATAGACGATGATGCCGCACAGCCGCTCGGCCATGTCGGCATCATAGCGGTCGGCGGCGAGGAATTTTCGCAAGGCCTTGTCGATATCGGCGCGGAACTGTTCGTCGGTGAATTCGGATCGGCCCGACGCGATGATCAGGAAATCTTGCGGCAGCAGGCCATCGGCCAGCAGATTGTAGAGCGAGGGGAAGATCATCCTGTGGGCCAGATCGCCGGTGGCGCCGAACAACAGGAACGTGGCAGACGGTTCGGTCAAAGGTTGTCCCTTTTCCGCTTGAGCGATTTCCAAGAGGGCGGATGCCCGCTGGCCGGAAATCGCGGTGACAAAGAACCGGACAGGCCGGTCCAATGCAATTGGGCCGGTTGTCCGATGTTTTCAGGTCTGCACGATGCCGCCTTTATACCCTGCGGCACTCGTTACGCAAGCAGGCTATCGCTGTGGGTTGCATCTCGCAACCGCGAGAAGATGAAGCCGTTGATTTTTGGCTGGACGCTGGCCGCCGTTTTTGCCATTGGCGCTCCACCCTGACGTTTTCAAGGAAGATGGAATCATCTCCCGGCTTAAGAAAACGCGGTAAAGGGCACGCGGGCGTGGTGAAACTGGTAGACGCGCCGGACTCAAAAAGAGGTCCTGCGACAGCGCGTGCGCTCGATGAGGCGAATAGAAAAGTCTTTATATTCCAATAGGTTGGATGGAATTTTGCTTTTCGCCTTCAGAGCCCCGATTCGGCGCTAGGAGCCACATAGGAGCCACGAGGATTCGACAGCCGGCGCGAAAGCGAAGTTTGTGTGTCCTGCGAGCGAGCATTTTATTTGGATTTCCGAAGAGAGAATCCTGCCAGCTGGCCATCCGCGCAGACGAAATGGTCTGCGAAACAAAATCTTCTGGTCAGGTCCCCATGAGCGACTTATAGGACGTCGCGCTTCGGCTGGACGTCACGTGCAGTCGCATGGCCGTCGCGGGCGTGGCGAAATGGTAGACGCAGCGGATTCAAAATCCGCCGTAGCAATACATGTCGGTTCGAGTCCGACCGCCCGCACCACTTATACAGAGCCTTGGCGATGCCGAGCCCGCTTCATTTGACCGAGCTGGTGTTGTCGAACGTTCTCCTGGCTGCCCAACTCTCCAGATCTTCCAGAGCGTAAAGTACGCGGCGCCCAAACTTCTTGAAGGGCGGGCCTCCGCCGATCACGCGCTGCTTCTCGAGTGTCCGGGGCGAGAGCCTGAGAAGGGCGGCCGCCTCCTGGTTGGTTAGATATGTGGGCAGATTCGGACGGATCGGCTCTGACATATGATTCCCGAACAGCGTCAGCTTCATCGCTTCGCCACGACGTAAGCGGTGGTCGGAGCATAGTTGATTCGCGGCGTAGGAAATACGGGTGGGGCACTTCACTGCCGATTGTTGCGGAACATGCCTGAAAGGCACGAAACCGACCGAAAAAGTTTTTAATCGACAGCCTTGGCCAAAGCCCTCAACGGCTTGCAGGGTAGGGCAGGTCGTAGCAAGGTCGGTTCTATGTCCATCGGATCTGCCATTTCACTTTGATTTTGTTGGATAAATTACCCTTTGTGGGGCGGGCCTAAGTTGGGGCCAAATTTCAGTTTGACGCATTTTGCCTGAGCATCTGCGATATCCCTGCCGACCCTACAGCTGTGTCCATTCCGTGGTGAGTGTCCTCCACGTGCTAAGGGCGCCGGCGATTAGTGGGCATGCGAATCGGGAATGTTCCAAAGACGGCCGTTCCGTGTCGCTCTCCGGCCTCGGCAAAAAATTCTAGGAGAGGGGCGCATTGAAGGCGCCTCGGGTGTCAGCCTTTTGGGAATGTAAGGGTTGCTTCCTTTCCGGGCTCATTTCGGGTTGCCGTAAATGTTGCTGGACCGGTGGCCGCCAGAGAGGTGGGGCGCCTAATCCCACGGCGTCATTTTAAGCTGCCTCTGGAATTGAAGGGGCGCCGTTATGGCGGAGCGGGCTTGAGCGCGCGTGGCGGATCTGTCGAAGCCGAAGACGCAGCTACTGGCGTATGTGCTATTATTTCAGGGGCAGGGACCTCCCCGCCTGTCCGAGGTCCACGACGACGACCGCTGCTCGCTCCCTGGCAGGTGAGCTTGGCAAAGTGCCTTATGCGCCAGCGACTGGCGTCCACGGTTACAGTCGCCGATATTGCCGTGAATTGCCGATTGTCAGTTGGTTATTTTGAGCGGGCGTTCGCGAATTCCGTAGGAATTTCTCCCTACGCGTGGCTGCTGGAGCAGCGAATCGCACAAGCCAAAGATTTTCTTGCCATCCCTGCCATCTCAATAGCGCTCATTGCGTTGGATTGTGGGTTTACGGATCAGGCTCATTTCACCAACACCTTCTCGCGCAAAGTAGGCATGACTCCAAGGGAATGGCGAAAAAGGCATTCCTCATCGAAAGAACCGCATAGATGATGGCGTTCCTAGCCGTAGACCAGATAAAGGTTGCGTCTCTGTGCCAAGGATGCGGACTCTTTCATCTCGGCAATCGCCTAATCGGGGGAAGGGCCAGTTGGCCTTTCAATTCGATCTATCCCCGGGTTGCGCCAGCCCACATCTCCGGCCTATCAAAGCTATTAAAAAGCTGCGGTAATTTTTCGAATCTGACAGTTCGAGAGGCGTAGAAGCGTTGGCATATCCCTCCCAGTGCGGCAGTTGTCATTGCGCCCGATAGGAATATGGGGACTGACCGAAAAGGTACCTCTCGGGCGAATTCTGACGCCCGAAGCGGAGGTCACGGCGCAGAATGAAGCGTGACCACGTAACCGAGCTTTCCGATTCTGCAAGCGTAAACGCCGAGGCTGGACCTATGGCGCCCCAGTCTTTTGAGACAGAGGAAAGAGCCCAGACCGTCGATTTGCTTGAGTTCCTTTTAAAGGACTACGCTCTGCTTTTGCGGAGGCTTACCAGAAAGTTCGGTTCGATCGATTTTGCCGCCGACGCACTCCAAGACCTGTACGTGAGGATTTGCGCCGGATCCCTATCGAATAGCATTAATAAGCCGCAGGCCTATCTGTACCGAATGGCGGTCAATCTGGGCCACAACCTCGTCCGGCGAGAAAAGCGCAACGCATCGTTAGACGCGAGCATGTTCGAAAATCTCGCAGACACCGCTCCTGATTCGGAAAGGGTGGTGATCGGGATAAGCGAACTAAACTTTGTCCTCCATGAGCTGCGTATGCTGCCGGAACGGCGCCGGGCAATTTTCCTGGCGCGGTGGCGCGACGAAAAGGAGCTTGCAGCTATTGCGAGCGAATTCGGCTTGCATCGACGAACCGTGCAGAAGGAGTTGGCCCGAACGGAAGCGCATTTGCGGTTCGTACTACGTGGCGCCGACAGATTGGGTTAAGAACGCCAATAGAAATTTGGATGACGCTCAGCCAACGCCGTGGTCTCGCACCCCATCCTCTCCCGCCGTACGCTTCTGTGCTGGAGTTAAGCGGAACCCGTGGGACCGAAATACGGAAGTAGCTCTTGCTTTGAATCCAACGAATCCGCCTTCCAACGTACCGAGCCATAGGGTCGCTCCAGGCGCCGATTTGCCTTCCGCGTTCCCCCGCGATGAAAGGCATTGGCCTGCAACTGTAACTCCAACTCCGTTCCGGAATAGCGATCGCGCATGTGCAGATAGTCCCCCCATGTCGGGCACTGATAACGCTCGGTCCAGATAGCCGGATTTGCAATGTCCCGCGCGATTGACCAGTTGAAGGCGCCTATTTGCTGGCGCGCGCGCCGTAGCTTCATCATGATTTCATAAAATGCGCGGGCCTGTTCCGGTTCGACGTCATATTCGGATTCGATCACAATTGGCCCCGAGCGCATGGTCAGCGGCATCCCAACGTCGGGTTCGTTGGTGAGCGTAGCTGGCGGCTGTACTTCTTCCATGTTGCCGGGGAGAGCAAGAAAGAGTCCTGCACCGCAAGTGAGAATTGAGAAGACGCCCGACGAGATGATGGCGATGCCAACGCCATGCGCGGCCGCCATCATGCCCCAAACTATGGCGCCGGCGGCGATGCCCGCAGTCATTGCGCACGTGAACAGCGACAATGTCCGTGCGACTACCCATCTAGGCGCGGAGAGTTGGAGGCTCACATTCAGCAGAGCCGCCGTGATGATATACACGATGCCGAAAATGAAAAACGCCCCAACAGTAAGGGCTGTCGAGTGACTGAACCCAATCAGCATCAGCGATAACCCGGCGACAACAGCCGCGACACGAATCGCGGCTTCCGTTTCAAACCGAGCCCGGATGCGGCTGACCATCGTCGCGCCCGCGATTGCGCCCGCTCCCTGCGAACCCAGCAGGACACCAAGCGTGATCGCGTTTCCTGAAAGCAAGTCTTTGACGATGAGGGGGGCCATCGCCAATATTGTCGCATTGGCCCCGAAGCCAAACAGCAGCGTACGGACAAGAACGGCGCGGATGCCCGGAGAGTGGAAAGCGTAGCGCATGCCCGATTGAATGGCGCGGTCAATCCGTTCCGGCGGCAGGCGGGACGGAATCTGTTTTCGCTTCCAGCAGAAAAAGGCTGCAAGCAGGGGAAGATAGCACCCTGCGGTGAGCACGAAGACGGCCTTCGCTCCCGACAGAACGATGACAATGCCGCCAAGCGCTGGGCCAAAGCTGCGCGCGATATTGTAGCTGATCGATGACAGGGCAATGGCAGCAGTGAGATTGGGCCGCGAAACCTGTTCCGGAATCGACGCCTGCCATGATGGCGAGAAGAGGGCCGTGCCAATTCCAACCATTGCGCAGAAAATCAGGAGGAGCCAGGATGTGGTGGTGCCCAGAATGGCAATGGCGGACAGAACGCTGACTGCCAGCGCCGAAAAGCTAAGTCCTATGATCGCTACCTTACGGCGGTCGAACATATCGGCAAGCGCGCCAGCGGGTAGGGTAACAGCGACCATGGGCAGCATCATTGCGGTCTGGATCATAGCCACCATAGTGGGCGAATGGCTGAGCCGGGTCATTTCCCAGGCTGCGGCTACACCGAACATCAATTGGCCCAGATTGCTAAAGATACTGGCCGACCAGATGTTACGGAAGGTCCGCTCTCGCAGCGGACTAAGGGGGCTTCCGCTGGTAGAATCTTCACGATTTGACCGTGTTTTCACGATGCCCCCAAAGTGGATGGATAGACCGAAGGCTTGGATTGCCTGGACGATCAAACTCACAACATGACAGCCGAGGAGGATCCGCCCTCTATCGCACGATAGGTTGGAAGAAGTTACCAGTACATATCATGGCTACTTTCGATTGGGCTGCGTCGGATGGGCGTGTGAGTGGCGAACGCGCGAAAATCGATCAAGCGACAAAGCAGCAGTTTGAATGAGGGGCAGATGATGAAAATTTCCCGATCCATGGCCAGGTGCTTTTCTGGATTGTTGTTGGTCCTGACGCTACCGTTTGAGATCGCCGCCGCAGAAGTGCCTGCTGCGCTGCCTCAACCGCCGGCGCAGTACAGCTACGATCGGGCGCTGCCTCTGGACGGGGGGCAGAATTTCAGAGACCTGGGCGGCTATCCGACCGAAGACCATCGCCATGTGCGCTGGGGCCTGCTGTTCCGGTCGGGGTCCTTGCATGCGCTGACCCCGGCGGATTTCAGCTACCTGAAGATGCTCGGCCTGCGGACGGAGGTCGATTTCCGGTCGACGCAGGAACGTGCGGCGGAACCGACCGACTGGCCGGTGGGTCAGGCGCCGCAAATCCTGGCCGACGATTATGATTTCGCCATTCTGGGCCGGCACATGACTAACATCCAGGACATGACGCCTGACGAAGTCCAGGCGAAGATGGTAGAGATGTATCCGGTCATCCTCGACCAGTTCAACGGCCAATATCGGCGGCTGTTCGACCAGTTGCTAGCAGGCAATGCGCCGCTCGCCTTCCATTGTTCCGCCGGGCGGGACCGCACGGGCATTGCTGCCGCCCTCGTGCTGACGGCGCTCGGCGTTCCGCGCGAAACCGTGATCCAGGATTATCTTCTGACGAATCGTTATTTCCAGCTGGCCCAGGTCGGCCCTGCCGCGCAGACTTGGGGGAAAATTCCTCCCGCCATGGCGAAGGTGATGGTCAGTTCGGCGCGGCCGTCGATCGAAGCGGTGTTCAAGGTGATCGACGCACATCCCGGCGGCGCGAAAGCCTATCTGCGCGACCGGCTAGGCCTCGACCAGTTGAAGATCGCCCGCCTGCGCGCCCTTTATACCGAATAGGGGGGAAACCTCCGCGCGGGCAGCTTTCGGCCCGCCCTTCGATAGGTGGCGAGAGCGTCGGTCGATTCAATGTGAGCGCAAGGCCTGGCTAATCAGGGCCCAGCGTTTAGCAGGATAGATCGATGGAAGCCTATATTTACGATCATGTGCGCACCCCTCGTGGCAAGGGTCGGCCGGATGGCGCTCTGCATGAAATCCCGTCCGTGCAGCTGGCGACGCAATTGCTCCAGGCCGTGCGGGACCGCAACGCGCTCGACACCGCGCTGCTGGACGATGTCATCATCGGCATGGCGCAGCCGGTCGGCGAACAGGGCGGCGTGCTCGCCCGCGCGGCGGTGCTGCAGGCGGGCTATGCCCAGACGGTCGGCGGGCAGCAGATCCATCGCTTCTGCGCCACCGGCCTCGACGCGGTCAGCCTGATCGCGGCGCAGGTCCATTCGGGCATGATCCAGGCCGGCATCGGCGGCGGCGTCGAATCGATGAGCCGCACGATCATGGGCTATGACAGCGGCGCCTGGACCGCCGATCCGACCATCGCCTACACCAACCATTATGCGCCGCAGGGGATCGGCGCGGACCTGATCGCGACGCTCGACGAATTCAGCCGCGAGGATGTCGACGCCTTCGCGGTCGAGAGCCAGAACCGCGCGGCGCTGGCGTGGAAGGAAGGCCGCTTCAAGGGCGCGATCGTGCCGGTGAAGGACGTGCTGGGCGACGTAATCCTCGACCATGACGAACATATGCGCCCCGGCACGACGGTGGAGAATCTGGGCAAGCTCAAGCCTTCCTTCGAAGGCTTTGGCAAGGCCGGGTTCGAGGCGGTGGTCAAGGACCGCTATCCGCAGGTCGAGGAACTGAATTACGTCCATCATGGCGGCAACAGCTCCGGCATCGTCGACGGTGCGGGCCTCGTCCTCGTCGGATCGAAGGAGTTCGGGGAAAAGGCGGGGCTGAAGCCGCGCGGGCGGGTGCGCGCCTATGCCAATATCGGGTCGGAACCGACGATCATGCTCTCGGCGCCCACGGCGGTCTGCCAGAAGGCGCTCAGGAACGCGGGCATGAGCAAGGACGACATCGACCTTTGGGAACTCAATGAGGCCTTCGCCAGCGTCGTCATGCGCTTCATGAAGGAAATGGACGTGCCGCACGACCGGATGAACGTGAATGGCGGGGCCATCGCCATGGGCCATCCGCTGGGCGCGACCGGCGCGATGCTGGTCGGCACCGTCCTCGACGAACTGGAGCGGCGCGACCTCAACACCGGCGCCATTTCCCTGTGCGCGGCCAACGGCCTGGGCACGGCCTGCATCATCGAACGCGTCTGAGCGCGAAGCGGAAAGCCAAGAACATGCGACATATGAAGATCGAAAAGGCCGCCGACGGCTTCGCCACCCTCATGCTCGACAATGCCGACGAGTCGATGAACATCGTCAACGACGCCTTCATCGCCGACATGGCGGAGGCGACCGCCACGATTGCCGCCGACGACAGCATCAAGGGCGTGATCCTGACCAGCGCGAAGAAGGCGTTCATGGCGGGTGCGGACCTCAAGCAACTGGTGCGCGGTTATAGCAAGCAGGAAGCCTATCTCTTCTCGCAGCGGGCGACGAAGATGCACCGCGCGATGGAAATGTCCGGCAAGCCCTGGGTTGCGGCCATCAATGGGCTCGCGCTGGGCGGCGGTTTCGAACTGGCGCTGGCTTGTCATTACCGTATCCTGGTGGACGACGCCAAGGCAGTGATCGGCCTGCCTGAAGTCAATGTTGGCCTGCTGCCCGGATCTGGCGGCACGGTGCGTCTGGGCATCATCGCGGGCATGAAGACAACGCTCGACTTGCTGTTGTCGGGCCGCAGCGTGGGGCCCGCCGAGGCGCTGAAGCTCGGCATCGTGGACGAGGTGGCGTCGGGGGACCAGCTGATGGAGCGCGCCCGCGCCTGGCTGGCGACCGGGCCGGATCCGGTCAAGCCCTGGGACGTCAAGGGCTGGGTGCCGCCGCAGAAGAAGGGCATGACCGTGCCTGAGGACGCGCTGGCCTATACGCTCGCGGCGGCGAATATCGCCAAGAAGGGCTATAACACGCCCGCGCCACTCGCCATCCTGTCCTGCGTGTTCGAAGGGCTACAACTGCCGTTCGACAAGGCGCTGACTGTCGAGGGCAAATATTTCGCCAAGCTGCTGAGCGACCCAGTCGCCAGCAACATCATCCGCACCAGCTTCATTTCCAAGCAGGCCGCCGAAAAGGGCGCCCGCCGCCCCGCCGGCGTCGCGAAGAGCGAGGTGAAGAAGGTCGGCGTGCTCGGAGCGGGCATGATGGGCGCGGGCATCGCCTATGTCTCGGCCAATGCCGGGATCGAGGTCGTGCTGCTCGACCGCGACGTGCCGACCGCGCAGAAGGGCAAGGATTATTCGGCCAAGGTGCAGGGCAAGCTGGTCGAAAAGGGCAGGCTGACGCAGGCCAGGGCGGATGAGGTGCTGGCGCGGATCACCGCGACCGACGATTATGCGCTGCTCGACGGCTGCGACATGATCGTCGAAGCGGTGTTCGAGGATGCCGGCATCAAGGCCGACACGACCCGCAAGGCGGAGGCGGTGATCCCGGCCGGCGCCCTGTTCGGATCGAACACGTCGACGCTGCCGATTTCCCAGCTGGCGCAGGCATCGAGCCGGCCCGACAAATATATCGGCACCCACTTCTTCTCGCCGGTCGACCGGATGGGTCTGGTCGAGGTGATCCGCGGCAAGCAGACGTCGGATGAGACGCTGGCGCGCACGCTCGATTTCATCGCCCAGCTGCGCAAGACGCCGATCGTGGTGAACGACAGCCGGGGCTTCTACACCAGCCGCGTGTTCCGCATGTTCATCTTCGAAGGCGTGGCGATGGTCGAGGAGGGCATCGAACCCGCGCGCATCGAAAATGCCGCGAAGGCGGCCGGCTTCCCGACCGGGCCGCTGGCGCTGCTCGACGAAGTGACGATGGAACTGCCGGTCAAGATCGTCGACGACGCGGCCGGCACCGAAGGCAACACCTATACGATCGACCGCGGTCTGCCGGTGTTGCGGTCGATGATCGGCATGGGACGCGGCAGCCGGAAGGCCGGCGGCGGCTTCTATGACTATCCCGAAGGCGCGTCCAAGCGCATCTGGAAGGGCCTTGCCGAGCATTTCCCGGTCGCGGCGCAGCAGCCCGATCAGGAGGAATTGAAGCAGCGTTTCCTCTATGCGCAGGCGATGGAAACCGCGCGCTGCTTGGAGGAAGGCGTGCTGGAAACGCCGCAGGACGCGGATCTGGGCGCGGTCTATGGCTGGGGCTTCCCGCTGTGGACCGGCGGCACGATCAGCTATATCGACATGGTCGGCATCGGCGAATTCGTGGCGCGGGCGGACGAGCTGGCCCGGAAATATGGGGACCGCTTCCTCCCCTCCGCCTGGCTGCGCGACAAGGCTCAACGGCGCGAGCCCTTCTATGGGGACGCTGCGCCGGTCAGGGATCGGGAAATGGCATGAAAAGGCTGATCTTCGAAGCGGAACATGAGCAGTTCCGGGAAAGCGTCGTCAAGTTCATGCAGGCGGAGGTGGCGCCGCATGTCGAGCGGTTCCACCAGCAGGGCATCGTCGACCGCGAACTGTTCCTCAAGGCCGGGGAGCAGGGCCTGCTCTGCACCTGGGCCGATGAGAAATATGGCGGCGCGGGCATCGATGATTTCCGGTTCGAACAGATCATCATCGAAGAAAATATGCGCCATGGCGACATCGGCTTCTATATCAACCTGCATAATGATCTGGTCGCGCCCTATATAGCCAAGCTCGGCACCGACGAGCAGAAGGACCGCTGGATGCCGGGCATCGTCAGCGGGGAGAAGATCCTGGCGGTGGCGATGACCGAGCCGTCGACCGGATCGGACCTGGCGGGCATGCGGACCCGTGCCGAGGACAAGGGCGACCATTGGCTGCTGAACGGGGCCAAGACCTATATCAGCAACGGCATCCTGTCCGACCTTGTCGTGGTCGCGGCGCGCACCGACCCTGATGTGAAGCACAGCCTGGGGCTGTTCGTGGTCGAGCGCGGCATGGATGGCTTCGAGCGCGGCCGCAAGCTCGACAAGCTGGGCATGAAGGCGCAGGATACGGCCGAACTCTTCTTCAACGATGTGAAGGTGCCCAAGGCCAATGTGCTGGGCGATCCGGGTCAGGGTTTCGGCTATCTCGCCCGCTTCCTGGCGCAGGAACGGCTGGTCGCCGCGATCGGCTTCATGGCGACGGCGCAGGCGGCGTTCGACCTGACGCTGGATTTCGTCAAGGAACGCCGCGCCTTCGGCAAGCCGATCGGCGCGTTCCAGAATACCCGGTTCAAGATGGCGACGATGCGCGCGGAACTGGACATGGCGCAAACCTATGTCGACCAGTGCGTGCTGCTGCTGAACGCGGGCGAGCTGAAGGCGGAGGACGCATCGGCCGCCAAGCTGCTGACCAGCGAGCTGGAGGCGCGGGTGATGGACGAATGTGTCCAGCTGCACGGCGGCGCGGGCTATATGAACGAATATCGCATCTGCCGCATGTATGCCGATGCGCGGATCAGCCGCATCTTCGCGGGCACATCCGAAATCATGCGGGAAATCATCGGGCGATCACTGGGGCTTGACGAACGCAAGCTCAGCTAAAAATGCGCCGCATGCGCCAGTTTCGGGCGCGCCAGCGGCTTATGGAGTAAGTGGGTTGAAGGTTTTACAGGACAAGGTCGCACTTGTTTCAGGTTCGGGCCGGGGGATCGGCAAGGCGATTGCGCTCAAGCTGGCGGGTGCTGGCGCGAGCGTCGTGGTGAATGATCTGGACCAGGCGTTCGCCGACGAGACGGTGGGCGAGATCGAGGCGATGGGCGGCCGGGCCTTCCCCTGCGTGGGGGACGTCACCGCGCCGGAATTCGCGCAGACATTCGTCAATGCCGCGATCGACGCTTTCGGCACGATCGACATCATCATCAACAATGCGGGCTATGCCTGGGACTCGGTGATCCAGAAGACGAGCGACGAACAGTGGGAGGCGATGATCGATGTTCATCTGAACGCGCCCTTCCGCATCCTGCGCGCCGCGCAACCGATCATCGCAGAGGCTGCAAAAGCCGAAATCGCTGCCGATGGCCGGGCGAAGCGCCGCACCGTCGTCAACATCTCCTCCGTGGCCGGGCTGGGCGGCAATGCCGGGCAGGTCGCCTATGCGGCAGGCAAGATGGGCGTTGTCGGCATCACCAAGACGCTGATGAAGGAATGGGGCCGCTATAATGTGACGGTGAACGCCGTGGCCTTTGGCGTCATCATGACGCGGATGACGGCGGGCGAGGCGGGCAAATCCTCGATCACGATGAAGGGGCGCGAAATCAAGGCCGGGGTGAGCCAGGAAATCCTCGACGCGATGGAAAACGGCATCCCGCTGGGCCGTGCCGGAACGCCCGAAGAGGCCGCCGGGGCCGTCTATCTGCTGTGCCTGCCGGAGGCGGACTATATCACCGGGCAGACCCTTGTCGCCGGAGGCGGCTGGACGCTTTGAGGGTCAGGCGATCCCCGCCTTTGCGGGGATCGCGATGTGCGGACGATCCCGTTCGCCTTATCCGCAACCCACCAGTCCGCCATCCACTGGCAGCAGCGTGCCCGTCACATAGCCCCCTGCGCGAGAGCAGAGGAAGATCACCGTGCCCGCGATATCTTCTGGCTTGCCCAGTCGGTTCAAGGGGATATGGGACAGCAGGCCCGGATCGACGACGTCCTCGTCGCGCATATGCGCGGTCATCTTCGTGGGGAAATAGCCGGGGATCACCGCATTGACGGTGATGTTGCGCGCCGCAAGGTCGCCCGCCAGATCGCGGGTCAGCATATGGATCGCGGCCTTTGACGCGGCATAGCTATAGGCTTGCAGCTTTTCGGTCTTCACGCCCGCCACGGACCCGATATTGATGATCCGCGCCGGATCGTCCTCGGTGCCCGCCGCGCTGAGTTCGGGCAGCAATTCGCGCACCAGCGTGAAGGGCGTCTGCACATTGACGCTCATGACGCTGGGCCAGGCCTTGTCGGGGAAGCTGTCGATCGCGCCGCCCCAGGTCTTGCCCGCATTGTTGATCAGGATGTGGCAGGCGCCAAGCGTCTCGCGCAGGCGTCCGGCCAGTTCGACGGCGGCGTCCGGCGCAGATAGATCGGCGGGCAGCGGCGCGCAACGACCCAAGGCCGACATTTCCTTCGCGGCCTGTTCGCAGATGTCGGCCTTCCGCGAAGTAATCGCCACGGTTGCTCCTGCGCGCAAAAGCCCCTCCGCGATCATCCGGCCAAGTCCCTGCGCGCCGCCCGTGACCAGCGCGACCTTATTGTCCAGACTGAACAGATCCCGGCTCATTGGCTGTTGGTCCTCTGGCTTGATACGGTCATCGCGGCTCTCCCTGAAAATCTAAGACCCAGCCGTGCCACGGCCCCGCGACAGGCGGACCTGTCGGCGGATAGGCTTTCGCGCCGGCTGAAACGCGCCGTGATCCTGCCAAAGGGTTGGAACTTGCCCTTGCCGAACGCCCCAACCTATCTTTATCCTATCGATAGATAGGCGAAAAGGGCAGGCGTGGCTGCTTGACTGACATCGATAAGGCCGGACACCCGGCGAAAGATAGGAGAGGCCAAATGGCACTGGTGCCCACGGCGATTGTCGCCCCGCAGCCCAGGACAGTTCTGGTGAACCGGACGGCGCTGGACGGGTTGACCGGGAAAGTCGCGGAATCCCGTCTAACCACGATTATCGGACCGGCTGGTAGCGGCAAGACCACGGCGGCCCTCCTATGGTTCGAAAGCCTTAAAAAGGCGGGCCGGCCTGCCCTTTGGCTGGCGGTGAGGGCCGGCATCCGCGACCTTCCTTCCTTCCTCCTGGCGCTGGACGAGGCGGGCAGGGCGGCCGGCCTGGACTGGCCCGCGCCCGACCGGCGCGACGATGCCGATGTCTGGCTGTCGCGGCTCGCGGTTCAATATACAGACAAGCTGATCCTCATCATCGATGACGCGCAATTGCTGCCGCCCGATGTGTGGGATTTCCTGAGCGCCCTTATCGCCGGCGCGCGCGACTCCATCACGACCATCCTGATTTCGCGCGCCGCCCTGGGCATCCCCATCGCCCGCGTGCGGGCGCTGGGCTTCCTGGTGGAGGTAGGGCCGATGGACCTGCGCTTCAGCCCGGAGGAGGCGACCGAATTGGTATCGCGTGTCGCGGGCATCCCGATCGACGTTGAGGCCATGAAGACGATCGTCGAGGAAATGGACGGCTGGGCGTCGGGCCTGGTGATGGCGGGCGAAAATTATCTCTGGCAAAAGGCGCGCGGAGCGAAATGGAAACGCCCTTCTGAAAGCCTGCACGGGGAGCTGACGAGCTATTTCCAGGAGGAAGTCGTCACCGATCTGCCCAAGAAGATTCGAATCTTCCTGACGGAAACGTCGATGCTCACCGAACTGACGCCATCGGCCTGCGCGGCGGTGCTGGCGGACGAAAGCGCGCGCGCGACGCTGGATGAGGTGCACCGCGCGGGGCTGTTCCTGACCACTGTCGAGGACAAGCGTGACTGCTATGTCTACCACCCCCTGTTCCGCAAGATAACGGTGGATTATCTGATGGAGCGCAAGCCCGAACTGGCGTCGCAGCTCCATCGCCGCGCCAGCCTCTATTATGCGGAGATCGGGGAGGGTTTCCTGGCGCTCCAGCACGCCCAGCTCAGCAAGGACCGGGAGTTCATCGCCGACCAGCTCAATGCGCTGGCGAACAGGATGATCTATGCCGGCTATCTCTATTATATCGACGAGCTGGCGACGGACCTGCCCTGGTCCGTCATCAGTACCCGGCCGATGCTGCTGCTGGCGCTGGCGTGGCGGCGCACCCGGTCGCTCGCCTACACGACGGCGGAACGGTTCATCAATGCCGCCGCCGAGATCGCCCAGCGGGAACCCGAAAATGTGATGCTCGGCTACCTCGTCCGGCATCGCAGGCTGGTGCTGGAATCGGCGCGCGACAATCTGCATCTGGTGGAGGCGGATGCCGGACAGCTGTTGCTCGAACTGGGCGATGACGAGCCCTATCTCAGCTGCACGCTGGTCGCGCAGCTGATGTCCGCCCGGCGGGAGCTTTACCATTTCAACGACATTTTGAAGCTGGAGGCGGAAACGAAGCGCGCCTTGGAGCGGCCGGGATCGGAATTCGCGTCGATCGCGCTCAAGGCGACGGTTGCGCCGACCCTTGTCGACCAGGGCAAGATGGGCACGGCCCGCCGTTTCCTGGATGAGGCGCTGTCCTATGCGGAGGAAAATGTCGGCCCCGGGTCGAGCGTCGCGGCGGTGCCTGCCCTGCCGCTGGCGGAGCTGCTCTACGATGTGGGTGAACTGGACCGGGCGGGCCAGCTGATCGACCAGTATCAGCCGGTCATCCGTCATTGGGGTCTGGTTGACGAGGTTGCGGCGGGCTATGTCGTCCGCGCCCGGTTGGCTTTCGCGCGGGGCGATGCCGTCGGTGCGCTGGCGGGTCTCGAAGAAGCGCATCTCGTCGCGATCGAATGTGGGCTGGACCGGCTGCGGGCGCTCGTCGTCGCGGAACAGGTGCGGGTGCTGGTAAAGACGGGGCAAGTTGCGGCGGCGGAAGCGGCCTTGCTCGCGGGCGACATCCGGGTCGAGGAGGAACCTGTTCCCACGCTGACGCCGACCAAGAAGAATGAGGCCATCGCGATTGCCTGGCTCAGGATCGAAATCCAGCGTCAGCGCCTGGCCCGCGCGCAGAAGGTTGCGACACGCTGGCTGGAATTGGCCAAACGGACCAGCGCCAAGCGGTCCATCGTCATGTTCCACTTGTTGCTCGCGGAAATTGCTGTCCAGCAGGGCGATCGTTTCAAGGCGAGGCGCGCCGTGCGCAGCGCGATCGAGGTTGCGGAACCATGCGGATGGGTTCGTATTTTCCTGGATGAAGGAGAGGTCATCTGCACCCTTCTGAGCGAATCCTATGGCAGCAAGGCGGATATCGAGACGCCTGCCGACGTGTTCGCGTCGCGCGTCGTGTCCTTCATCCATGGCGAGCCGGCCATCGAAACCGGCGGGGAGGATGACGAGGCGTCCGATTCCTGCCTGATGTCGGGCATGGCCGATCGCGAGAAGGAGATATTGACGATGGTCGCGGGCGGCCTGCGCAACCGGGAGATCGGCGAACGGCTGGGCCTGACCGAAGGGACGGTGAAATGGTACCTCCAGCAGATATACGACAAGCTCGGCGTCCGGCGCCGGTCGCAGGCGGCGTTGCGGGCCAAGCGGCTGGGTCTGTTCGTGTGAGGGGCGGGTTGCCTATCTAAAAGAAGGTGCCTGTGCGCCGCTTCCCGCCCACCATTTCGCGATCTGCCATGAAGCGAGGAAAGCTGTGACAAGACGCGCCGTTGGGCATCGACAAGGTCTGGATCACCCGACTGGCCTGAAGGAGCTGTTCCGATGACGGGCAGAACCGGGCCGCTGGCGGGCGTCCGCGTCATAGAGATTGACGCGATCGGCCCGGTGCCGCTCGCGGCGATGATCCTGGCGGACATGGGCGCGGATATCATCCGCGTCGCCCGTGCCGCCAGCGCCGGGGCTGGCGCGTGGGACGATGTGGGCGGCGACATATTGCACCGCAGCCGCCATGTCGTGCACATGAACCTGAAGGATAAGCAGGACCTTGAAAGCCTGCTTTCCTTGATCGGGCAGGCCGATGCGCTGATCGAAGGCTTCCGGCCCGGCGTCATGGAACGGCTGGGCGTGGGGCCGGACGTCTGCCTGAGGCGCAACCCGCGTCTGGTCTATGGCCGGATGACCGGCTGGGGCCAGTCGGGGCCGCTCGCCCTGCGCGCGGGGCATGACCTCAACTATCTTTCCATCACGGGCGCGCTGCACAGCATGGGAACAGCCGATGCCCCGCCACACGTGCCGCTCAATCTGGTCGGCGACTATGGCGGGGGGGCGATGTTCCTGATCGCGGGACTGCTGGCGGCGATCCTCTCGGCGCAACGAACGGGCGAAGGGCAGGTCGTCGATGCGTGCATCAGCGATGGCGCGGCCTCGTTGATGAGCCTTTTCTACGCCTGGGAACCCAAGGGCCTGTGGCAGGACGCGCCGGCATCGAACCTGCTGGACGGTGCCGCGCCTTTCTATCGCTGCTATCGCTGCGCAGATGGGCGGGACGTGGCCGTCGCCTGTCTGGAACCGCAATTCTTCGCCCAGATGGTGAAGGGGCTGGGGCTGGAAGACCGCCATTACGACCAGAATGATCGCGCCGGCTGGCCGGCCATGCAGGCGGAACTTGCGGCCATGTTCGCCACCCGCACGCGCGACGAATGGGCGGCACTGTTCGCGCAGAGCGACGCCTGCGTCACGCCGGTCTTGTCCATGGCCGAAGCGCCGCTGCACCCGCATAACCGCGCGCGCCAGAGCTTCGTGCAGCGCGGCGGCATCGCCCAGCCAGCGCCGGCGCCCCGCACCCTGGGCACGCCGCCGTCCATCAGCGAGCCGGGCGTGCTTTCCACGGCCGGGGCAATCGCGCGCTGGTCCGCGTGACGCCGTCCCGGGGAAAATGGCGTTCTAAGACGCCCCCTGCCTTAGGATAGGCGCGCCGCCATCGCCGCGCGCCGTAACAAGGGCCGAAAAAGCGACGCGTTTGATAGGAGCAGAGGATGTCTGTCGATTTCTATTCCGATTATTCGATGACGATAGACGGGAAGGCGGCTGGCGCGTCGGCCAGTTTCGAAGCCTGGAACCCCGCCACCGAAGCCGTCATCGCCACCGTGCCCGACGCGTCGAAGGAGCAGCTGGATCAGGCGGTCGCGGCGGCCAGGGCCGCCTTCCCCGCCTGGAGCGCGCGGCCGATCGAGGAACGGCAGGCGCTGGTCGCGAAGATCGGCGAAGTGCTGACGGCGCATGCGGAGGAATTTTCCCGCCTGCTGACCATGGAGCAGGGCAAGGCGAAGGCGGGCGCAGATTGGGAAGTCGGCGGTTCGGCCGCATGGTGCGGGGGCATCGCGTCCCAGTCGCTCCCCACGACGGTGCTCGAAAAGGACGATGACCGTACGGTCGAGATGCGCCATGTGCCGCTGGGCGTCATCGGCGCGATCACACCGTGGAACTTCCCGATCCTGCTCGCCATCTGGAAGATCGCGCCGGCGCTGGTCGCGGGCAACACGATGGTGCTGAAGCCCTCGCCCTACACGCCGCTTTGCACGCTCAAGCTGGGCGAGCTGCTGCGCGACGTGCTGCCGGCGGGCGTGCTCAATGTGGTGTCGGGCGGCAATGATCTGGGCGCGTGGATGACCGAGCATCCCGACATCGCCAAGATCGCCTTCACCGGCTCCACCGCCACGGGCAAGAAAGTCATGGCGTCCGCCGCCTCGAACCTCAAGCGCGTGACGCTGGAACTGGGAGGCAACGATCCCGCGATCGTTCTGCCCGATGTCGATCCCAAGCAGATGGCGAAGGAGCTGTTCTGGGCCGCGTTCCAGAACAGCGCGCAATTCTGCTGCGCCGCCAAGCGGCTCTACATCCATGACGACATTTACGACGCGCTACGCGACGAGCTGGTCGCCTATGCGCGGACGGTGAAGGTCGGCGACGGTCTGGAGCAGGGAACCGATCTGGGTCCGATCCAGAACAAGATGCAGTTCGAGAAGGTCAAGGCTCTGCTGGCCGACGCCAGGGCGAGCGGCCTCAACGCGGTGCTGGGCGGCGACGTGCCGGAAGGGAAGGGCTATTTCGTGCCCGTCACCATCTACGACAACCCGCCCGAGGACTCGCGTGTCGTCAAGGAAGAGGCGTTCGGCCCGGTGCTGCCGCTGTTGCGTTTCACCGACATTGACGATGTCGTGGCTCGCGCCAACGACACCGACATGGGCCTGGCGGCTTCGGTCTGGTCGGCCGATGCCGACCTGGCGCGCTCCATCGGCGAGCGCATCGAGGCGGGCGTGATCTGGATCAACGAGATCCACACCTTCTCCCCCCACGCGGCCTTTGGCGGCCACAAGCAGTCCGGCATGGGCGTCGAAAACTCGCTGGAAGGCCTGGCCGAATACACGAACACGCAAACCGTCGTGACGCGACAGTCGCCGGCCGTAACGATCGCCTGAAGGCGGTCAGCTCCGGCCTGTGTAAGGGCCCGGCACGCAAGGGGGCGTGCCGGGCCATTTTCGTCATGGGACTTGGCATGCCAACCAGATATGGCAGGGCGCGGCCGGTCAAGTCGCCGGTACCTCAACCGACCCTTCGGGCGGGGGGCGGCCGGGCAGGCGCACATCGCGCCGGGCAAAGCGCCAGCGATCCTTTTCCCGCACTAGCTGGTCATAGTAGCGAAGCGGGAAGAAGGCGTAGCTTCGGGCGGCGCCATCACCCGGCCCTGCATCGACCAGTCCAAAACCATCGGTCCATGCCAGGGCCCTGTCGCCTGACAGATTGATGAGGCTGGAACAGGCGATATGCTTGTTGCCGGCGGAACACTGCATGTGCGCTATCGCCTGGACGATGGCCGGGCGCCCCACATGGCCCATGCAGGTCGCGTCTGGCGTAAACAGATCCGCCCACTCATCGAACCGGCGATCGTCCAGCAGAAAGCCGTAGAGGATTATCAGGCGACGAATATCCGCTTCGTCAGAATGCAGGGTGCGGATCGGCTGATCCTGCACTATTCGACTTTGAGCCCGGAAATGATTTCCAGGAAGCTTCCGTCCGGATCCTTAAAGCAGACCATGGCCAGCGGATCGCCAGTGGGCGTCGTCAGCCGATGGAGTGGCGTCACGAATTCGACATCCATCGCCTTCAGCCGCTCATAAACCGGATCGATATCGTTGACCGCGAAGGCGACACGGCAAATCCCGACATTGTTCAGCGTCGGATAGGGTTCGCCATGCGTCGGCGGATCAACGAACTGAACAATGTCCAGAAACGGTTCATAGGGGTTGTCGCCCAGCCGCATGAACGCCATTCGCACCTTTCGCGTTTCGACCCCGACGACCGCCCCGGCGATCGGATCATCATGCGTGAATTCGAAAAATTTGTGCAGGCCAAGCTCTTCATAAAAGGCCACTGACACGTCCAGATCGCGAACGCAGATGACGGTATGAGATAGTCGTCCCAGCATATGTCACTCTCCTCCTGTCGCGTATTGCGCGTTATTTTTCGGCGCCGCACCGGCGGGGTCCGGTTTCGTTCAGCAAACCAGTTCCCGCAGCTTGTAGCGGATGATCTTGCCCGATCCGGTGCGCGGGATTTCGGTGACGATGTGGATCACAGACGGCACTTTATAGGACGACAGGTGCATCCGGCAGTGGTCAATCACCGCCGTTTCGTCAAAATCCTTGTCGCGCGGGATGATGAATAGGCCGGGCACTTCGCCCAGCTGCGCGTGGGGCAGGCCGACAACAGCGCAGTCGAGGACGATGTCGAGCGTCTGCACGACTTCTTCGATCTCGGCGGGCGCGATATTTTGGCCGCCCCGGATGATGATTTCCTTGATGCGACCCGTAATCGTCAGGAAGCCGTTGGCATCTGCACGGGCAAGGTCGCCCGAATGATACCAGCCGTCGCGCAGCGCCTTGGCGGTGTCCTCCGGCTTATTGAGATAGCCCGCCATGACATTAGGTCCGCGGACGATCAGTTCCCCTTCCTCGCCTAGCGCGCAGTCCTTCAGGGTCGCGGGGTCTATGACCCGCACCGCCAGCCCGTGAATGGGCAGACCGCAGGATCCCATGATCCGGCCGCCAGCCGCGCTGTTCATCGTGACCATGGTCGCGGTTTCGGTGATGCCATAGCCGTCCAGCAGCGGCACGCCGAAGATCGCCTCGAACTCGGAATTGGCCGTCCCCGCCATGATCGCGCCCGCCGTGACGCAGGCGCGAATGCCCGGCAGCGCGACCCGATCCTTCTTCGCGGTGTCGAGCAGATAGTGGAAGATCGTCGGCACGGCCGGGAAGATCGTGAACTCCCCCGAGCCGAGCAGCTCGACCGCATCCCGGGTCGAATATTTTTCCATCAGATGGATGGACGCGCCCGTCGCTAGGATGGAGATCACGGTCAGGTTCAGCGCATAGCTATGGTAGAGCGGCAGGGGCGATAGCAGTTTGTCCTGATCGTTGAGCCCCAGGATCGGCGACCAGCAGGCCGCCGTCACCCACAGCATGTTGCGCAGCGACAGCTGCACGCCCTTGGGCTGGCCGGTGGTGCCGGACGTGTAGATGATGAACGCCACGGCGTCGATGTCCGCAGGGTCGCGGGCTGGCGTGGGGCAGGGGGTTTCGCTCCAGCCGTCGAAGGACGCGCCGGCGGCCTGCGCCGCTTCGGTCGGGACGACCAGCAGGTCGATCTTCGCGGTCGCGGCGATGGCCCTGACAGTCGGGGCCAATGCCGGGGTCGTGATGACGGCGCGACACCGGGCGTCGGTCAGCCGGTAGAGGATTTCGCTTTCGCTTGCCTCGACGCTGATCGGGACGGCGACGCCGGTCGCGCGCACGATCGCGAAACAGGATTCGACCCAGCTGACCGAGCTGGGCAGCAGGATGGCGACGCAATCGCCCGGCTGGACGCCGTTTTCGCCAAGATGTCCCGCCAGATTGGCGGTCCTGCGTTGCAGGTCGCCATAGCTTACGCCGCGCGTCGCATCCTGATAGGCAATTTTGCTTGCGGCCTTTGTCGCCTGGCGGGCGAGCAATTCACCGATCGGTGCGATCAGGTCCAGCTGGAACATAGTCACTCTCCCCCGGTGGTCGTCGCCGGCCTTGCGGCAACGACCCTCTCTTTCCGTTGTCAGGCCTTGGCCGCAGCCAGAATCCGGCGCTCCATCGTGTAGCGGTCGGTCACGGCGCGGACCTGAGCGATCCTGCCATTTTCGACATAGGCGATGCCGGTGGCATAGAGCGACGCGCGCGTGCCTTCATGGCCGGCCAGCGTCGGGAGACCGCCGGCATAGGCGCCGTCGATGGCGACCTGGAACGCGACGCGCTTGCCCGCCGAGAGGATGTCGACCACCCTGGCGCTTTCGTCGCTGAACAGCACGCGGTCGATGGAGGGAGCAGCGCCTTCATCGTCCAGACTGCCGATCTGGCTGCGCAACAGGCCGCCCTTTTCGATCCACTCGGTGACGATTCGCTCGTTGTCGGCGCTGGGCTTTTTGACCGGCACCGTCCAGGGGGAATAGGCGGCCGGGTCGATCGGATCGGGCAGCTTGCCCGTCAGCTGGCGGCGACGGCCGTAATAATCCTGCTCGATGCGGCATTCGGTCAGCCGTTCGCCGTTCCAGCGATACAGGCTGACGCCGTGCCAGACCGTGGGGGTGTCATATTGCAGCGAATGGCCATGTTCGCTGAAGAACATCGCGCAGCGATCGCCGTTCGAAAAGAAGTCGTGGACGGTGAATCCGAGGCCCGGATACGCCTTGAACTGTCGGTCGGCGGCGGGCTTATAGGCTTCCTCGCGGCCGGTGAAGACATGCTCGCCCATGTAGAATGTATAGTCGTCGGCCATGATTCTGTCGGCGACGCTGAAGTCATGGGTAGCCGTGTAGGCGAAGCAATATCTTTGCATCAATTTGCTGAGCGGGTCCAATTTGCATTCCCTTCGTCATCAGAACATCTCTCATGCCGCCACCGCCCAGGGCCGGAGTGCGACTGACATCACAATCGGGAATGACGCCGGACAGGGCGTGCGCGCACCTTTCCGACGATAGGCGAACGGGGGCGGTCAGCCGCTGGCCCGCAACCGCTCCAGCAGCGTCTCGGCAAAGGCGTCATTCTGGTCGCCGGTGAACATATGGCCGACGCCATGGGCGATAACGACTTCAAGTTGCGGCGTCAGCTTGCGGAACAGGGCCACGCTTTCATCGGTGACGATGCTGGAAAGCTCCGCCCGCACCAGCACGACCGGATCGCGCAGCCGGGCTGCGGCGGCCTTCAGGGCTTCTCCTTCCGATGGCGGATGGATGAATTCGGGCCGCACCGTTGCCGGGTCCCAGCGCCAGTAGAGACGCCCGTCCTCGCCCCGGCGCATCGTAGCCAGCAGGCCCGACGTGTCGGCGGTCCGCTCGCGCCCCAGATGATGTGCCAGCGCGTCCGCGGCTTCGTCCGCATCGCGGAACCCGCTTATGCTCGCGGCGAAGAAGTCGCGAATTTCGTCGATCCCTTCATCGCGCATCGCCGGCGCGACATCCGCCAGCATGATGAGGGCCACGCGGCCCGGCCTGCAGGAGCCGCCTACCAGCGCCGACTGCCCGCCCCTCGACGCGCCGACGAGCACGACCGGCCCATCCAGCTGATCGATCAGCGCTTCCACATCGCGGGCATAGGCATCGAGCAGATAGTCGCCGTCGGTAGCCCAGTCGCTGTCGCCATGACCACGCAGGTCGACCGTGATCGCCCGGTATCCCGCCGCGCCCAAACGGCGCGCCGGGCCGCGCCACGATCGGCGGCTCTGCCCACCGCCGTGAAAGAAAAGCACCGGCTGCCCCTTGTAGGGGCCATGAATGTCCGCGGCCAGCGATAGCCCGTCGCCGCGCAGCCGGACGCCATGATGGATGGTTGAAGTCACTGCTTTACCCGTTCCCGTCAGAGTTGCATCGGCACCCGTTGCCGGCGATCTGCCGGCAAGGACCTTTCAATAGAAAGGATCGATGCCGTCCAACTTATGGCAAGACAGGCTCTTGTCGGTAAGGCCCCTTCAGAAGGCAGCCCCTCATGACTTCGACCAATGACCGCATCGGCACGCTCATCCTGACCGGTTTCCTGGGCAGCGGCAAGACGACCTTTCTGAACCGCTTGCTGTCGTCGCCCTATGGCCGGGCGGCAGCGGTCATCGTCAATGAATTCGGGGAGATCGGTCTCGACCACGCCCTGATCGAGACGTTCGACCAGAATATGGTCATGCTCGATTCCGGCTGTGTTTGCTGCACGGTGCGCGACAGCCTGTCGGTGACGCTGGAGGATCTTGAACTCAAGCGGGCAAAGGGCCTGCTGCCCCGTTTTGACCGCGTGATCATCGAGACCACGGGGCTTGCCGATCCCGGTCCCATCCTGCGGCTGCTCATCAGCGATCCGATGGTGGCGGGGCGCTATGCGGTGGAGGCGGTGACCGCGACGGTCGATTCGGTCCTTGGCCAGTCCACCTTGGAGCGTCAGCCCGAGGCGGTGCGCCAGGTGGCGCTGGCCGATCTCATCCTGCTGACCAAGACCGACATCGCCAATCCCGACATGATCACGGGTCTGCGCGTCCACATTGGACGCATCAATTCGGCGGCGACCATCATCGAAGTCGGGCATGGCGACGTGCGGCAGGTTTCGGCCTTCTCCGCCGCGGCGCCTGCCGGCCTGAACCGCCTGATCGCATCGGCCTGCGGAAACGCGCATGAGGAGAATGGCGATCATGGGCATGCCCATCTGGATGATGTCTATACATGCACGATCCGGGGGGGCGCGATTTCGTGGGGCCAGTATATGGCGCTCGTCAATCAATTGCAGGCGGTCGGCAACGGTGATCTGCTAAGGGTGAAGGCGGTGCTCGACATTGAAGGTCATGACCGGCCGGTCACCCTGCATGGCGTGCAGGGGCTGATACATTCTCCCGGCTTCGCCGCGGCATGGCCGACCGGCCAGCGTGAGTCAGTCGTCGTCGTCATCGCGCGTGGCAGTGTGGGCAAGGCCGTCCGTGCCATGATCGAGCAAATCGTCTCTCCGGCATGAGTCCAAGCCCGTTCACGCGGAAGCGTTCGCTGCCCGTCTTTCCGCACGATCGGGAGCGGTCTTCCCGATACTCGCCGCAAGATAGGTTCTCAGCGCATCGGTCACGATAGATTGGCGGCATGGATTTGCAATGGGGGCGGTCGTGCCCTTTGGAAGGTGACCGAGAGTGAGCAAAGAGAAGGGTGGCGCTCTGGTTCTGGGGGGCACGGGGGGGCTGGGGAGCGCCATTGTCCGGCGCCTTGCCACGGATTGGGAGCATGTCGATTTCACCTATCGCTCCAATGAGGCGAAGGCGGAGGCGCTGATCGGCGAGCTGGCCGGCGAACAGGCCGGGGCGGGTGATGTCGCGGCGCACCGGCTCGACATTGCCGACGAGCAGGCGCTGGCGGAGGTCGTGCGATCGGCGCATGCGCGCAGCGGCGGGCTGCGGGCCGTGGTCTTTTCCTCGGGCGTCCATATTCCCCAGATCCATGTGTCGAAATTGCAGCCCGACCAATGGCATGAGGTCGTGCAGGCGGAGCTGATGGGCTTCATCGCCCTCGTGCGCCAGGTGCTGCCGGTCCTGCGCGAGACGCGGGGCTGCATCGTCAATATCGGGTCGGTCGCGCCGCACTGGTTCGTCGTCGGCGATGCGCTTTCGGCCGTGCCCAAGGCGGGATCGGAAACGCTCTGCCGCGCCGTAGCGAAGGAGGAAGGGCGGTTCGGCGTGCGCGCCAACACGGTCGCGCCCGGCATCATGGAGGTCGGCATCGGCGGCAAGCTGATGGGGGAAATCTACAGCGACGCGATCTGGGAGCAATCGAAGAAAAGCACGCCGCTGCGCCGCTTCGGCACGGGCGAGGATGTCGCGGGAATCACCGCCTTCCTGTGTTCGGGCGAGGCGAGTTTCATCACGGGGCAGACAATCATCGCCGATGGTGGTCTATCGCTGTGACCCTCATCCTGAGGTGAACCCTGCCAAATTTGGGAGACGGATAATGACTGATCTGAATGTGCTTCTGGCCGAACGCGCCTGCCAAAGGCTGATGCTGGACTATTGCGAATGCGTCGACACGCGCCAGTTCGAGCGGCTGGTCTCGCTGTTCGCGCGCGACGGCGTGCTCAACCGCACCGACACGGGCGAGATCAAGGGCCATGCCGCCATCGGCGCCTTCTTCGACAAGCTGACCACCGATCCGCTGATCCATGCGGCGACCAACCTGCTCGTCACAGTCACGGGCCCGGAAACCGCCGAAGCTGTGTCCTACGTCACCGTCTATCGCAGCTACCGCCAGAATGCGACCGGCCAGCCGAAGCTGGAAGCGCCCTATGTCGTCGCGAAATATGTCGACAAGTTCGTGGTCGAGGATGGCGAATGGAAGATCGGCTTCCGCGACACGATCTTTGCAGCCAAGGAATAATCTATGTCTTCTGCGCTGGATCTCCCTGCGAGACCCAATACTATCGGCCATTCCATCTTGCAGGCCGCGCAAAACTGGCCTGACCGGACCGCCTTCATTCTGGGCGACCGGCAGGCCAGCCACGCCGAGTTCGCGCGCGAGACCATCGCCTGCGCGCGCAACCTGCTTGGCCTGGGGATCCAGCCGGGGGACCATATCGGCATATTGATGCCCAATAGCTGGGAATATGCGGTGCTTGTCGGCGCGATCAACATGATCGGCGCCTGCGCGGTGGTGCTCAACGCACGCTATCGTGGCGAAGACCTGCAATATGTGCTGCGCCATGCCGACATTACAGAGCTATTCATCACCGGCGCGGCCCGGCCGCATCTGGATTTGCGGGCGTTGCTCTGCGGCCAGTTCCCCGAACTGGAGAAGTGGCGCGCGGATGCTGAATTGCGCGTGGCCGACGCGCCGCGGCTGCTCAGCATCTTTCATTTCAATGCGCCCGACGAGGAACATTGGCCGACCGAAGCCGCCTTCGAGAAGGGCGGCCTCTCCGTCTCGGACACGATGCTGGCCGAACGGATCGCGGCGGTCTCTCCCGATGACATCGCGATGATCATCTTCTCCTCGGGCACCACCGCCCAGCCCAAGGCTTGCATGATCAGCCACGGCGTCGTCAGCGAGGTCGCCGGGGCGATCGCGGAGCGGCTGGAACTGGTCGCGGACGATGTCTTCTGGGACCCGCTGCCGCTGTACCATCTCTCTTCGCACCTGCCGCTCAACGCCTGCCGGCAGGTCGGCGCGACCTTCGTCTGCCAGAGCCATTTCCAGGCCGGGCCGGCGCTGGAGGAGCTGGAGCGGACGGGCGCGACGATCTGCTATTCCGCCTTTCCCGCGCTGACCGCCGGGCTGATCGATCATCGCGATTTCAAGGGCCGCGACCTGTCGCGGCTGCGCCTGATGATCAATATCGGCGCGCCGGACCTGCTGCGCAAATTCGCCGAAGCCATTCCGCAGGCGACGCAGATCGGCTGTTATGGCCTGACCGAAAGCGGCGGCATCAGCACCATGGCCAGCCCGCACGACACGCTCGACCAGCGGGTCGAGCGGGTGGGCAGGCCGCTGCGCCCGCACCGCATCCGCATCGTCGACCCGGAAACGCTGGAGGAACTGCCGATCGGCGTCAAGGGTGAGATCCAGATCGCCGGCCCGATCTTCTCGGGCTATTTCAAGGATGAGGAGCAGACGGCCATGACCCTGCTGCCGGACGGCTGGCTGCGGAGCGGTGACGCCGGCTGGATCGACGAGGATGGCCAGATCGTCTATGGCGGGCGGATCAAGGACATGCTCAAGATCGGCGGCGAAAATGTCGCGGCGGTCGAGGTGGAGAGCTTCCTGTCCCGCCATCCCAAGATCAAGATGGCGCAGATTATCGGCGCGCCGGACCCCCGTCTGGTCGAGGTCGTCGCCGCCTTCATCGAACTCAAGAACGGCGAAACCATGTCCGAGGCCGAGGTCATCGAATATTGCGCGGGCAAGATCGCGAGTTATAAGGTTCCCCGCTATGTCCGCTTCGTCTCCGAATGGCCGATGAGCGCGACCAAGATCCAGAAGTTCAAGCTGATGGAAGGTTTCGTCGCGGACGGGAAGATTGATGTGGCATCATATCTGGGGAAGGCATGACTATGTTCATGTGCTGTCCAACTTGACCATGCAGTCCTTTTCCTCTCACAGGTTCTTCATGATGCCGATGGAAATCGCGAATGGGGTGCGGTCAGTACGAAGCTGATAAGCGGGGATGAGGAAATAGATGGTTTCCTTGTGGAACGGTCATGACTCTTGAGTAATGCGATAACAGCGAAGGAATGGCATCGGATGGAAAAGAGCATATTCTTCTTTAGGAGAAATTCCGACAGGACGCCCGAGAATTTCGCACGTCACTATATCACCAATCACGCGCCGCTGGGAAAAAAGCTGACGCAGGGACTGCGGGGTTACACCGTCAACATCGTCCATGGCGACCAATTTCCGGCTGCCGTCACTGAGCATTGGGTAACGCCCGATGTGATGCATCTGCTCACACCCGCGCGGGCCTACAAGTCGATGGAGGATTTCCAGCAGGTGCTGGCGGACGACCAGTCACTGTTCAGCGGTTTCGATCTTTATGTTGTCACAAGGGAAGAGACTATAGTTTCCGGGCCGCCGATCGATTTCCCGTTGGAACAGCGGACCCCCGGAACCAAACTCATTCAGACCTTTGCCAATGGGAACAATCTGCCTCAACCGCCCAGCGGCGCATATAGGGTCGTGGACAATCTGGTCGACCACCAGCTGGTGATGACCGAAAACTATGACTGGAAAAGAGCGGATCCGGCTGCGCAGGTCATTCGCATGGCCTGGTTTGCCGATGTGAAAATGGTGGGGGAGGAGGCTGGCGACGCCTTATCCGCCAGTGAATATCGTTTCATCAGCGCACCCTCCTCCTGGGACGGGGCTTGACCTTGGGACATTTCGGGAAAGGGGCGCCTTCACTGCTCAACGCGTGCGCGCCATAGCGCGCCGGGGACGGCGGCCGCGATCGACGGGATGAAGGCGCAGCGGCCTAAGTCGGCCGGCCCCATATCGCGCCCGCATCACCACAGTCCCACAGCGTCGTTTCGCGATGCTCATAGATGCGCCATCCGTTTTCCGTCCGGCGAGCACGGCTGTTATAGCGGCCCCCGACAGTGAAGAAGGGCACGTTCCCGCTGGCAAAATCTGCGCCGCGCGGCCAGTGTTGCGCCAGCAGCAAGCAGGAATAGGCTGCGTCATCATCCCCAATGTCGTACGTGAAATTGGTGAACTGGTGTGTGCACTCCATCGGGCCCTGCATCTGCGCCCAGAAGATCGAAAATTCGTCCCAGCCGCGCATCAGCTGGCCCTCGCCGCCGATCGGATCATAGCGCCAGGTCGCATCTTCGGTGAAGCAAGACCGCATCAGATCCGTATCGTACGTATCGACGGCCCACCCGTAGCGGACCTTCAGATCGTAAATCTGATCCCGATCGGTTAATCCTGAACTCAGCATGGAAGCGCCTCTCCATCTTCATTGCATGAAGGCCGCGGCCGACCCTGTGGTGACAGCTTGACGACCGCTCTTTTGCCGACCCGATCATTTCTGCACGGCTGCTGAGGCGCAGATGGGTCTGCTTGCGCCCGGATCCCGACAGGTTCAGCCGTGTCGCAGGCTATCCGCCCGCGCCTCGCTACGCTTCATTCATGCGGCCAAGGCGATCGGTACGCGGCGTAGAGCGCGCCGCTCTCCGGCGGGGAAATCGTTGCGTGCATGCTGGAGATGCAGGTTGTCCCAGATGATGAGGTCGCCCGCAGCCCATTTGTGCACATAATCGTCGCCGCGGCTGTCGACATATTCCAGGAGCTGATCGAGCAGTTCGTCGCTTTCCTGCCTGTCCAGACCGATGATATCCGTCGTGAACAGCCGGCTGAGGAACAGCAGCGGCGTGCCGCTTTCCGGATGATGCCAGACGAGCGGGTGGACATAAGTGTCGGCATTGTCGCTCAGATGCTCGGCGTCCGGCCGCTTGTCGCCACGATTGACGCTATAGTCATAGACATGCCGCGCCGACAGTTCTTTGATCCGCTCCTTCAATTCGGGAGGCAGCGCCTGATAGGCGGCGGCCGCGTTGAAGAAGCGGGTCTCGCCGCCATGCTGCGGCGCCTCGATCGAATAGAGGGAGATGCCCTTCAGCGGCTTTTCCAGGAACATATGGTCGGAATGATAGAAAAGCTCGCCATTGGGCAGGCGACCGTCCGTGTGGACGTTGGAAATATAGGTGAACTGCTTTCCTTCCTTCATCAGCGCGTCACCGCCGGAGATCGGGCCGATCGCCCTGACGATGTCCAGATGCTGTTCTTCGTTCACGTCCGCATTGCGGAAGAGAAGGAAATGATGGTTGTCGAACAGCAGCTTGACGGCTGCCTTGGCTTCTGCATCCAGATTGCGCGGGTCAAGGCCAATAATCTCGACGCCGAAAGAGGATGAAAGCGGCTTTGCATGAATACTCATGATCGATCTCCCAAAAACTTGACGTTCAAATATTCGTCGCGTCGGCCAGAAACTGGCGCAGTTCACGCTTCAATATCTTGCCGGACGGATTTTTCGGCAGGCTTTCCACAAAGGCGACCTGCTTGGGGCGCTTGAAGGGCGCCATGTCCTCGCAGACGCGCAATATATCCTCGCTTGTCGCCGCGACGCCCGGTTTCAGCACGATGGCCGCGCAGACCCGCTCCACCCATTTGGGGTCGGGCAGGCCGACCACAGCCACCTCGTCCACCGCTGAATGCCGGTAGATGGCTTCCTCCACCTCGCGCGAGGCTACATTCTCGCCGCCCGAGTTGATCATGTCCTTCTTGCGGTCGACGATGGTGATGTAGCCCTGTTCATCCACCACCCCCAGATCGCCGCTGTGGAACCATCCGCCCGCGAAGGCGGCGGCGGTCTTTTCCGGGTCGCGATAATAGCGCATCAGCAGCTGGGGCGAGCGGTGGACGATCTCGCCCGGGACGCCCGGCTCCACGTCGCGCATGTCGTCGTCAACGACGCGGGTCTCGACGAACATCACGGGACGCCCGGCGGACGCGGGGCGCTCCCCATGCTCTTCCGGCCGCAGGGCGGTCGCGAGCGGGCCGATCTCGGTCTGGCCGTAGAAATTCCAGAAACCCAGCCAGGGCAGCTGCTCTCGCATGCGGTGAATCACCTCGGTCGGCATGATCGACGCGCCATAATAGCCCCGGCGCAGGGTCGAGAGCCGTCGCGGATCAAAGGCGGGATGACCCAATATGCCGATCCACACCGTCGGCGGCGCGAAGAAAGACACCGCGCCGTTCGTCTCGATGGTTTCGATGACCTCGCCGATGTCGACGCGGTCGAGGATGATGTTCTCCGCCCCCAGAAACAGGGACGGGATCAGGAAACAGTGCATCTGCGCGCAATGATAGAGCGGCAGCGCATGGACGACGACATCGTCTTGCCGATATTCGCCGACCGCGATGCAGCTCAGATATTGATAGACCAGCCCCTGGTCCGAGAGCAGCGCGCCCTTGGGCGCTGATTCCGTGCCGCTGGTATAGGCGATCTGGGCCGGGCGGGGCAATTCCGCCGGCTCGCGCTCCGTTTCGGTGAAGTCGAACGGGGCGAACGACCGCGGCGCCCGCAGGGCGATGCAGTCGATATGGCAGTCCGTGGCGGCGACGGCAGCGTCCGCCACCGCCCGGAACTCATCGTCGGTGAACAGCAGCCGGGGGGCGCTGTGGCCCAATATATAGGCGACCTCCTGCTCCCGCAGCATGAAGTTGATGGGCACATGGATCGCGCCCAGATATTGGACCGCCAGAAAACCGATCGCATAGGCGTCGGAGTTGCGGCCGAGGAACGCGACGCGGTCGCCCTCATGAACGCCCTTGCGGGTCAGTTCATCGGCAAAGGCGACCGCGGCGGCGACCATCTGCGCATAGGTCCAGCTGCGATCGTTGAAACGAAGGGCCACAGCCGCAGGAGTGCGCCGCGCGCTACGCACGACGCCATTGAAAATCGCGTTCGGTTCCCCGGGCATATCCACTCCTGCGCCTGTATTTTTGCGGCTTTTTCGTTTCCTAGGACGAAACAGCGGTCCCCTTATGGAACGGGCAGGCCATTTTCACGGCGGACCGACATGATGCGCTCATATTCTTCCATATAGCCCGGACGTGCTTCGGAACATTCCGTCTGATAGGTGTCGACCCGCAGCGGATGGCCGCCGCGCGACGACAGCGTGGCATACCATAGCGGCTCGTCCGAATTATTGCGCATCTGGTGCGATGCATTGGGCGGAATGAAGGCGGCGTCGAACTTCTCGACATTATAGTCGGCGAATTCGGTGCGAACCTGGCCCTTGCCCTGATAGACGAGATACCAGCACTCATACGGACCTTCATTGTGCGGAAGGTGGCTATGAAAACCTTCCGACTGGCCCGGCTGGAGGCAGGAAATGCAGAAGATGTTGAACCAGTCCGATGAGTCGCGAACGTCGTAGAACCACCAGGGGCGGTGGGTCGCGCCGATCTTGTTCTCATGCCACTGCACGGGGAACGTGTCTGCAAACCGGAAAAGTTTGATTTTGGGGCGTTCGCCTTCCGGCGCAGCCGCAGGATTCTTGGGGGTGATCAGTTCAGGCAAGATTTCTCTCCTATCATCGGTAGCACATATCAAATATTACATGTAATTTAGAGCGAGTCAATCGTGGATCGCTGGACGACCGCTCTTGGGCTGGCTACTGCGTCTTGAGCGGGCCGGGCGCGGCTGTCGAAGTGCTGACAAAAGCGTGAGGCGTTGTACCAGCGATGTCGGAACGTCGATATGTGTGTCGAGGCCGACGACAATTCGGATTGAGCAGGATGACGGTCGCGACTGTTGCCTGCCACAGCATTTAAAATGGGAGATGAGTCGTGGGCGGACGTAGTATCATTGTCACGGGTGGTTTTGGTGTTCTGGGCCGCGTCGTGGCGTCTGCCTTCGCCGATCGGGGCGACCGGGTCGCGCGAGTCGATTTCGCGCCGACCGCGCCCGACAGAGTCGCGAGGGGCATGGATTTGGCTGGCGTCGACTTGACCGACACCGCCCGGGCCGAGCGCGCGGTGGCCGATGTGACGGACGCGCAGGGCGGCGTCGACGTCCTTGTGAACATCGCTGGCGGCTTCATCTGGCAGACCATGGAAGATGGGGAGGCTGGCGCCTGGGAGAAGATGTTTGCCATGAACCTACTCTCCAACATGACGATCACCAGGGCGGCGCTTCCCGCCCTGAAGCGTTCGCCTGCGGGCCGGATCGTCAATATCGGCGCGCAGGCGGCCATGCAGGCAGGGGCAGGCATGGGCGCCTACGCCGCTTCAAAGGCTGGCGTGCATCGATTGACCGAGGCTCTCGCGGGTGAACTGGCGGGCAGCGGCGTCACGGTCAATGCGATACTGCCCAGCATCATCGATACACCGGCCAATCGGGCCGACATGCCAGATGCGGATACCGCACAATGGGTGCAGCCACAGGCGATAGCAGATGTGATCCTGTTCCTTGCCTCGCCGGCGGCTCGTTCAATCAGTGGAGTGTTGCTCCCCGTGACGCGCGGCCAGTCCACCTGATTTGACGTCTGCCCGGCAGGAATAATGCCCTCCTGGCGTCAGAGATCCTGGCGAGATATTGACATAAGATTACATGTAATATATGAATTCTGAGTGTTATACGATGTTTTGGCAAGCTTAAGCCGGGCATCTGTTTCTGTCGCATTGCCGTGCGCGAGTAATCTGAACAAGGATGAGGATATTTTCGATATGACAGAGTTAATGGTGGAGGATCGGACAATCGTGGCGCGCGATGTCACGGAGGCAGAGCGCGAATTTTTTTACGAGCATGGCTGGGTTAAGCTGCCGCAGCTCATCAGCGCGGAAGATGCGGAGTTGCTGCGGTCGGAAGCGCAGCGGCTGATGATGGGTGATGCCGACGGTGAACTGCAATCAAATGTCAGTCGCGTCGGCAACGCCGCCGATAAGGGGCTACGCGGTCACCAGATGGCGCAGTTCCACATTTATAACGAACCGTCGAAGGCCAGCGAGGCGTTCCAGCGCCTTTACGATTCCCGAAGCCTGGGTCATGTCGCAGCACGTTTGATGAGCAATCCGTTTACGGGTCCGCGCAAGGCGCGGCGCATCGGCAACACGCTATTCGTGAAAGGGCGTCAGGCGTCGACCGGGTCAGGTTCGACGGGTTGGCATCAGGACCGCCCCTATTTTCCGTTCGATCGGGAATCGATGGTGATGCTCTGGCTTGCGCTCGCACCGGTCAGCCCGGAAATGGGCTCGTTGCGTTTCATCGATCGCGGGCACCGGCTGGGCATGATGGGCCGTTACTCACATATCGAGGATCAGGACATGGTGGAAGCCTATCCGGGAATAGAGGAGCAGTGTGGGGTCAGCCCGCCGCTGCACCTGAATGCGGGTGACGCGACCATTCACGATGCGCTGACGCCGCATTCGGCCGGTCCGAACCTTACCGATAATGTCCGCTGGGGTCTCGCGATGACCTATTTTCCGTCGGATGCCCTTTACACCGGCGCGCCGCACCGTTCCTTCGACGGATTGGGTATCGGCGTCAACGAACCGTTCGATCACCCGAACTTCCCGATCATCGGTGAACCCTGAGATACAAAGACAATGTAAGGGCGCGCTCGCTGCATGGCTGGCGAGCACGCCCTCCATAATAATAAGCTTTCAGGATGCATTAGACGAAAATCTGGGAGAGGGTGGATGCGATCATATTATGGCTGGCGTATCGTGATATTGGCAGCGGTCATATATATTCTTGTATTTGGGTCCACCGTTTCGTCTTTTTCTCTATATGTCGTGCCCGTGTCCGCCGAATTCGGCCTGTCGCGCGCTGAAATGAACGGCGCGTTCGTCCTGATAAATGTCGGCAGCGCCATATGGGCGCCCTTTATCGGTCGGGCGCTCGATCGCTTTCCCCTGAAACAGATACTGGGCGTGTCCGCCCTTCTGATCGGCGCGGGTTTCATCACCCTGTCCCTGTCGCACTGGATCTGGCTCAGCATGATGGCGCTGGCGATCGGCATTGCCATCGGTCTCGACGGTGCGGCCATGTTGACGATGACCGTGCTGGTTGCACGATGGTTTAAGGTTCATCGCGCGCGGGCCATGACGCTCGCCGTGACCGGACAGGCGATGGGCAAGGTCATCGTGCCGGTCCCCACGGTGCTGCTCATGGAAGCGTTCGGATGGCGGACCGCGCTGTTCGTGACAGGCCTTGTCCTCATCATCTTCTTGATGCTGGTAGCGATCCTCGTACGCGAACGTCCGCGCCCTGGTGAACTCGAGCCGGGGGCGATGGATGAGTCCGCGGATCGGGCTGCGGCCGTTGCGGAGCTACCCGCGAGCGTCGGATACTTCCTGAAGATGCCGCAGTTTTGGCTGATCGCTGTTGGTATCGCCCTGACGTTTGGAATTTCGGCAACCTTCGCCATCTCCGTGGTGCCGCTGGGCCTTGATTATGGGCTGACGATGACGCAGGGAGCGTTCATGGCGTCCGCTTACGCCGGAGCGGCCGTCGCGGCCAAGCTGCTGCTGGCGGTCTTTGCCGATCGCATTGACCGCTTCAACCTCATAATCGGATTGCTGATGGTGGGTATTCCCCTGTCGGCGGCGTTCCTCCTGATCCACGGTCCGGTGCAGCTATTCACCTTCGTCACCCTGCTCGGCCTTTCAGTTGGGGGATTTGCGGCACTCTTTCCGGTGTTGCAAGCGGACGTCTTCGGCCTGGCTTCCTACGGTACATTGCGCGGGCTGATGATCCCGATCCAGTCGGCATTCGTCGCCCTTGGTGCGGTTGGAGCGGGTGAAATTCACGACATCTGGGGCAATTACGACATGATGTTCGTCGCCTTCGCAGTGGTGCAGGCGGTGGTCGTGGTCATGCTTTCTGCGGCGCGACCCGCCACGCCGCCGTTGCCGAATGCAGGGCAACTGGTCGCCTGAGCGGGCACCGGGCAGGCGACGGCCGAACCGACCGCCTGTCCGGCGCCTGTCTGTCAGGACAGAGGAATATTATAGACGCGCGCGGCGTTCAGACTGAGCACTTTGGCGCGTTCTTCCGGTGTTAGTTCCGAAACTCGGCCTTCGACGTCTCCCACCGGATAAAGGCATGTGGGATGGGGGAAGTCGGTCTGGAACATGACGCTGTCGACGCCTACCGCCCGGATGTTGCTGGCAAGATTGCGGTTTTCCAGCCAGAACGAACCCAGGAAATTGCGCTTGAAATATTCGGCGGGAGTCAGGTCGAATTTGAACTCGCTCGCTGTTTCGTGAAACTGGAATTCCATGCATTCCAGCAGGAAGGGAATCCAACCGATCCCGCTTTCAACAGATACGAACGTCAGTTTCGTATAGCGGTCCAGCAGGCCGGAACAGATGATGTTTCCGACAACGCGCCCGTTCTGCATGCTGAGCATGGGCTGTTGCAGGGCGGCCTTCAGATTGTCCGCCATGGACGGCCAGCCCAGATCGCCGATCCAGAGCATCGAGGAATCATTGGCGCCGACGTGGAAGTTGATCGGAAAATTCAGCGATTCGCAAATCTCCCACAGCGGATTCCAGTGCGGATCACCCAGGTCGGGAAGCGGGGCGCCTTTGCTGTCCTTCTGCTCCTGCGGGTCCGAACCCATCGCGATGCCGCGCAGGCCAAGGCCCGCCGCCCGTTCGATTTCAACAAGCGCTGCCTTCATGTCCCACCACGGGATGATGCACATGGGGATGAACCTGTCCCCTGACTCGGCCTGCGCTTCGGCGACGGCGTCATTATACATCTGGATGGTCGCAAGGCGGAGCCCGGGATCGATGTCGGACGCCCGGCTGCCGCCAAAGCCCATGATGTTGGGATAGGCCACCTGCGCGTAGATGCCTTCGCTGTCCATCATCGCGACCCGCGCCTTCATGTCGTAGGAACTGGGGTGCACGTCCTCGATCTGGGTGGCGAGGAAGCTGTGCATGGAGTTGAGTTTGCTGCCGTCCTTCATGATGACGCTGGCGGGGTTGGCGCCGAAACCGATCAGCTTGTCACCGTCGATCACCCATGCCTTTTCACCATTGTGCACTTTCACCTGGGGCACGCGGTCGCGTAAAGATGCGGGCGCTCGGCTGGTCCAGAGATTATGGGGTTCGGTATAATGGGTGTCCGCATCGATGATTCTGAGCGTGGAACGGGCTTCCAAAGTCCTTGTGGACATGTCGTCTCTCCTTCATTTTCTGGTTTTTACGTCTAGAATCGCTCCACGCCGGGCAGGTCGAAAAACGTCCCGTCCGCTTCCAGTGCGCTGACGAAGAAATAGCTGAGCTTCTGGTCTTTCCAGACCCGCTCACCCACCATCTTGCCGTCCTGGAATGGAATTACCGCATTGAAGAAGCAGCGCTGATATTCACCTTTGCCGAGCTGGAACAAGCCGCTGATTTCAGTGCCATAGCTGTTTTCGCCGAACGTCCGCGTATATGTCACGCTTTCTTCGGCGGGTGTCACGCGACGCTTCGGATCGACCTGCGCGATCACGATGTTGTAGTTCAGTTCATGATAGCGATGGACAGCCTCCTTGCCGCTCACGCGGATGCGGCTGGGGTAGAATTCATAGACTGGCTCATCGATCAGCGAATGATTCATGATGCCGTCGAAATCACCGGCCATGAAGCGTTTGGCATGTTCGCAATTAAATTCGATCATCTCCAGCGGGGTCATCAATGGTCCAGGCCGTTTCGCCAGGGACCGCACGACATTGCGGAGATCGGGCCGCATGGCCGCGAGGAGTTCGTCGTCGTTCAAACCGATCATGTATCCTCCTGATTGTTATGGCAGCGGCTGTCGCGGCCACCGTTCGACATCCCGTATCGATTGTTGGGTGAACAAATTTCGACTCAGGCGAAGTTGTCGCACCTGTCTTTTGATAATTTGCATCCGGCCGCCGTGAAGCAGATGCCGGCATCAGGCGCGTGGGGCGTCAGGGATCGACGATTTGAGGTGATTTCGCCATGCGCTCCGGCTGGAGGCGGGGGCCTCCACCAAAGATAGGTTTCTCGTGCCGCATGAGGCCGCACCAAATAGCCGCGGCCGGCCTATCGAGCATGATAGGCACGCGGGCAGAGGAGGAAGATGGGACGATGACTATTTCCAATGTCCTGAAGGGTGCGTGCCGGGCTGCCTTGCCCCTGGCCGCCGCCGGGGTCTTCGGCGGCGGGGCGTCCGCTCAGGCGGAAGACGGTGGACAGAGTAGGACGGCGTTGACCGATCGGGGGAACCAATCGGCAGGCGATGACAGGAAGACCACGAACAGCTTGCCGGTCGGCACGTTCCAGGCCAAGCAGATCGTCCGGGATCTCGACAGGAGCGCCGCCTTCTATCAGCGCGTCTTCGGCATCCTTCCGGCCATGCGCTTCAAATCCGTCATGAATCATCGGCCGATGGAGGAAATTCTTTTCAACTTCGCCGACGGCCGCCATGTCCCCCTTGTCCTCATAAAGTTCTTGGACGACGGCGCGGTTTCGCATGACCAAACGGTGCATGTGTTCTTCACCGATGACATCGACGGCTTGATCGAACGCGTGGAACGGAATGGCGGCCGCGTCACCGAACGGCGGAATGACACGCAGCACCGGGCCTTGATAGCTTTCTGGCACGACCCTGAAGGCAATCTGCTGGAAACGGTTCAAATATATTGAGCATCGGTGCGGCCGTCATGCTGGGGCGTGGCGCGCTGCCTGGCGACGTTCGCTTCCTGTTGCCCGGCTTTGTCTTCCCCACGCAAGATAGGTTTCACCGCTCCGCCCTCATGACAATCGGTTGAAATGTTGCGAACAGTCTAGCGCAGGGAAGCGGGATGGTTGGGTCAGTCGTTTTGGTGCATGGTCATATGCATGGGGCCTGGTGCTGGGAAAAGGTCGTCGATGGCCTTGCGGCATTGGGCGTCAAGGCCATCGCGGTCGACCTGCCCGGACGGGGCGCGAACAAGGATCGGGCAATCGGTCTCCCGGAAAGCCTGAAGGTCATCGACGAAGCGATCTCCGCGCTTGACGGTCCGATCGTTCTTTGCGGCCATTCCTCCGCCGGAGTGCCTATTTCCTGGGCCGCGACGCAGAATGACAGAATTTCCGACGTGGTCTATGTCGCCGCTATCCTGCCGCTTGAGGATGAAAGCATGGCGGGCGTTATGGAAGCCACGATGAATCAGGTAGGGCACCGGATGCGCTTCGAGAACGGCTATTCCACCGTGGCGAGCTTTCAGGATGCCGTCGACATGATGTATGACGACTGCACGCCGCATGACGCGCGCCAGGCCTTCGATCGACTGATCCCTGAACCGTTCAGTGGGATGCCTGAACCCGATGGTGCGGCTTCAATTGCACCCTGGGAACACACCAGGATGACCTATGTCATATGCGCCAGGGATGCTTCCTTTGCCGCCGAACATCAGAGGGTCATCGCCGCTCGTGCCCACAATGCCGTGGAATGGCCGACGGGCCATTCGCCCTGGCTGTCGCAACCGCAGCTTTGCATCGATCTGCTGGCCCGGATTGCGGCCGCGGCGACCGCCCGCTAGGCCGGTCACATAATATAACGGAAAGGAAGAAGATGTTCGAGACGATGGAACCGATCGAGCTGGAGCATGCCGGAACGCTGCTTCGCGGATATATCGCCCGTCCTGAAGGCGATCAGCCTCGTCCGACGGTACTGGTCATGCACAGCGGCATGGGCATCGCGCACAAGGAAGTCGTGGAGCCTGCCGCCAGGAAACTGGCGGCGCTGGGATATGTCGCGATCTGCACCGACATGTACGGCGCGCATCTGGAGGGCGCGGGACCGGAGGGTTTCGGGCCGGCTTATCAGGAGCTGCAGATGGATAATGGCACGAAGCAGCGGGCGCGCACGGTGGCCTGGTTCGATAAGATGGCGAAACTGCCCTATGTCGATGACCGCCGCATCGCGGCCCTGGGTTTCTGCTATGGCGGCACGACGTCGCTGGAACTGGCGCGCAGCGGCGCGGATCTGCGCGCGGCGATCAGCTTTCATGGAATCCTGACAACCTTTCAGAAGGCCGAACGCGGAGCCATCAAGGGCCAGATTGCTATATATACCGGCGGTGGCGACCCATGGGCGCCGGATGCGGATGTCGAGGCCTTCCGAAAGGAAATGATCGACGCCGGCCATCGTGACTATCAGATCACGCTTTTCGGCGCGGCAGATCATGGCTTCACGGACAAATATGCGCACGAGCAGCAGCTGGAGGGATTGAGCTATCATGAATTGTCGAGTGACATTTCATGGACGGGTGCCCTGACCATGCTGCAGCATGTGTTCCGCTGACCGCTACGCGACAAAAGCGAGGGGAATGCGGAAATCCGGGCGATCGCATTCCCCTCGCATGATATCAGCTGTCCGTAGCCGTCAGAATCTGGCTGGCGCGGGATAGGTGAACTGGTCGCCCATCATGTCCGCCGGCCCCCAATAGAGCACATCGCCCAGGCGCTTCCTGAAACGCCAGACACCGTCGTCGACCACGCATTCGTCAAGATAATTGGCCAGATAGTAGGTGCCCACCCCCCGCAGATTGCTGATTTCCACGGTGTAGGCGCGCACTTTGGCCGTGTCGGCGGTATGTTCCAGAATATGGAAGCGGGGTGGAACCTGAAAGAGGAATTTGAGGCCGAAATCCCCCGGGTTCGCCTTTCCGCGAATGGCATCGCGACCCAGCATCGGGTTGCGGCCGGTCATCCGAATCTCACCGTCCTCGCAGAAGGTCATCGAATAGCGATGGGGATCGTTCGAATTGATTGCTTCGCAATATTCGAAATACAGGCTGTTTATCCCGTTCCATATATCTGACATGCACTCTCTCCGTTAAAGCGAAACCCGCCAGGCGCGTTTCAGCGGTTTCCCATTGCGCGATGGATGACCGCATCATCGACCACAAGGCAACAGGAAGAACCTATCAACCGGAAGGCGACCTTTCGAAAGAAAGGTTTAAACTCCTTGGGCGGCTTTAGTCCTTAATGCTCACGGCTGCGTGGAGGACAGAGAGGCGTCTGCCCGCAGCGGATATAATGATGCGTCATTTGCAAGGTGAAGATGCCATGTCGGGCATCCGGCCCGCCGCGATGCATGTTGTTTTGGGATGGGAGCCTATGACTTTTCAGCATCGTTCCGCCGCGGTCGTGGGCATCTATACGACCGAGCAGGGACGGTCCCTCAAGCGATCATCGACCTCGCTCCAGATAGAAGCCGTAAAGGGTGCGCTCGATGACGCCGGCCTGTCGCTGGCAGAAGTCGATGGCATCGTTGCGCCGATCACGATGGAGGCGGCGGGCCTGAAACTGCCTTCCGCCCAGCATTGGGCCGCCCAACTCGGCGGCAGGGCGCTGACTTTTACGGACAGCGCCGGAGGACATCTGGGCGCTCAGAAGGCCGCGGCGGCCATTGCCGCCGGTCTCGCCAATGTGGTCGTGCTGTTTCACGGCAAGGCCAATCTGGAGATTGGGCCTCGTGGCAAGATCAACCAGACCATGCATGCCGAAACCTGGGAGAGTATGGCCTGGGGAGGCTATATGGCTCCCTGGTACGCCATGTGGGCACGGCGCTATATGCATGAATTCAATGTCACGAGCGAGGATCTGGCGCAGGTTCCGGTCATTCACCGGCACCATGCGACGCTGAATCCGGCCTCGCTCATGGGGGATCGTGGCGAATTGACGGTGCAGGACGTGCTGGCTTCCCGGTTGATCGCCGATCCGCTGCACCTTCTCGATTGCGCGCTGGACAATGATGGCGGATGGGCGATCGTGATCGCCGCGGCCGACATCGCCCGCAATTGCCGACGCAAGCCTGTCTGGATCATCGGCGGCGCCGAGGCCGTGGATTCCGACCTGTACATGACGATCGACACGCCCTGGATCGGGCGTAAGGGATCGGCAGCGAGCAAAGTGGGCGAAATCGCCTTCGCGCAGGCGGGCATTACCCCCGCCGAGGTGGATGTCGCCAATCTCTATGACTGTTTTTCAGTCACATTCCTCCGCGACCTTGAAGAACTGGGCTTTTGCAAGGCAGGGGAAGCGGCGGATTATGTCCGTGCCGGGCACACCCGCCTCGGCGGTTCCATGCCGTGCAACACGGACGGGGGCCTGTTGTCCAACACCCATAATGGCAACCCCACCGGGATGATGGCCATCGAGCTTGTACGCCAGTTGCGCGGCGAGGCAGGCGCCCGGCAAGTACCGGATGCGCGGATAGGGTTCGCCTTTTCACAGGGCGCCGCCGTCCACGGCGTTTGCGGCAGCCTGGTGCTCGCCGCCGACTAGGCGCGCTTCCCATGAAACAAATAAAGAAGAGGATATAATGAATAATCATCAGGCACTTGCTGGAGTTCGTATTCTCGACCTGAGCGGCACCATCGCGAGCGCCGTCGCCGCCATGCTGCTGGGCGATTATGGCGCGGACATCGTCCATATCCAGCCGCCGACCTGGACGGCGTCTGCCGATCTGCCCGGACTGGCGGTCTGGCATCGCAACAAGCTGTGCACGTCGTTGGACTGGGATACGCAAGCCAGCGTCGATGTGGTGCGCCAACTGCTCCGCGGCGCGGATATTTGCGTCACCAGCGACGACGCGACCGTCGCCAAACTTGGCCTTGATGCCGATACGCTGCCAAGGCTGGTTCACCTGCACATGCCCTCATGCGTTCCGCTCGATGCCGGCGGGCTTGATGTCGACAATCTTCTGGCGGCGACATCCGGGGTGGCTCTTCGGCAGGGGTCGTTCGAGGGCGGCGCCATCGATCTGGTGACGCCCTATATCTCCTATGAACAGGGTCTGTGGGCTGCGACGGCTGCGGTCGCCGCGCTGGTCGAAAGGGAAAAATCGGGTTTCGGTCAGCAGGTGGCTGTCGATGGTTTCCACGGGTCGATCGTGGCCAATATCGCGACGCTGGTGATGGACCCCGATGCGCCGTCAATCAACACGGCAGTCGGGCCGGGCGGGCCGAACCCGCCTTATTCCTCCTATCGCTGCGCGGATGGCAAATGGGTTTTCCTGGGCGCGCCCACGCCCAAGTTCCAGCAAGCAGCCCTGGCCGTGCTGGGCATCGCGGATCTCTGGAACGATCCCCGGATCAACGGGGTATTCACGAACCTGCACAGCCCTGACAATCGCGGCTGGGTCCGCAAGGCGTTCGAGGATGCCTTCGCTGCTCGGCCAAGCGAATATTGGCTGGAGCAGCTTGAAGCGGCCGATGTCCCCGTCGGACTGGTCGGGGAAAGCAAGGACTGGCTTGACGATCCCCAGATCCGGGCGGTTGGTCAACGTCAGGTGCTGACGGACCCGGATCATGGCGAAGTGGTGATGGGCGGGCTGCTCGTCGACCTTTTCGGCACGCCTGCCAAAGCCTCCTCGCCCCGTCGTTTCGTCGCGCTGGATGCGCTGCCGTCCTGGTCCGCGCAGGCGGCGCCGACAAAACAGAAGTCCCCTCCGTCCGGTCGCGGGCCGCTGGACGGCATCCGGGTGCTCAATCTCGGCGCCATGCTCGCCGGGCCTTATGCGGGCATGCTGATGGCGGAACTGGGCGCGGACGTGGTGAAGGTCGAACCGCGGGGCGGCGATGTGTTCCGCATGGTCGGATCTCACTATAACCGCGGCATGCGGAGCTTGGAGGTGGACCTCCGCAACAGCATCGGACATGCGTCCTTTCTGCGGCTGGTGGGCGTGAGCGACGTCGTGATCGACAATTATCGGCTCGGTGTTCTGGGTCGCCTCTCGATCGATTATGACTCGCTGACCGCCGTCAAACCGGACATGATCTCCGTTTCGGTCACGGGTTTCGGCGAAACCGGCCCATCTGCCTACCGTCCCGCTTTCGACCCGATGATGCAGGCCACGTCCGGCATGCAGAAGGCCCAGGGGGGAGATAGCGATCCGGTCTTCATCGGCGTCGCCGTCAATGACGTTTCGAGTGGATGCGCCGCCGCCTTCGCGGCTTGCCTTGCGCTGTTTCATCGCGCGCGCACCGGCATGGGGCAACGTACCGCCACCTCACTGGCCGCCGCTTCGGTGTTCATGCAGTCGGGCGAACTGGTTCAATATCGGCACTGTCCGGCTCCGCGCATCGGCGGTCGGGACTTTGCCGGTCCCTCGAAGATCGATCGCTTCTATCCCGCTGCCGATGGCTATGTCAGGGTACTGGCGAACAGCATCGACCAGTTCGTCGATGCAGGCTTACTGCAATCTTCGGCTCTGTCCGACGAAGCGGCTATCGGCGAGATTTCCCAGGCGTTACAAAAACTGTCCCGGCAAGATGCGATCTCGTTGCTGGAAGCGCAAGGAATCACGGCTGTTCCCGCGCGCAATATCAGCGAACTGCCAGCTGACCCGCTAGTGCGGGATGCCTATCTCACTACCGTGCGGGGCAATACGGGAGGCGACTTTTATGTGCCGCAGCGCCTCGCCCGCTTCGCGCGAACCGAGCGGTCGGACACGCTGCTGACGGCGGGTGCGGGGGAACATAGTTCCGAACTGCTCGAAACGGCCGGTCTCTCGGCCAGCGAGATACAAGGCGCAATCACCAGCGGAGCGGTTCATCAGGGCGAGCCACTGCCGGGCATCGGCGGCGTCTCATACCGATAGGGCCGGTTGAAGCCCTGCCGGTCAGGGAAGGCCGCATGATGATGTCATGCGGCCTTCAGTTTTTTAGGCTTGTTTCGCTACCGCGACCGTTCGATCTCTGAGAGGTTCATCCTCCACTGCGCTCCAGTCAGGATACTTGCCCAGACCAACTAGCAGCATGGCCGAAAACAGGCTGGCGGGGATCGAACCCAGGATGAAAAGGGAATAGCTGCCGGTAGTATCGTAGATCACGCCGCCCAGCATGGGGCCAAGGGCACTGCTGATGGCAATGATACTGGCCATGACACCGAATATCTTCCCGTAGCTCTTCATGCCTCCATAAATGCTGGTCAGATAGCCGCAGAGTTGCAGCTTGGTGCCGCTCGCATAGCCAATTACCAACATGGCGGTTACGATCAGCGTTGGGTTTCGGAACGGTTCCAGCAACAGCAAGAGCGCGGCGGCGGCCATCGCGTTAGTGATCGCCCCGACCGTCCCGGCATGGAAGCGATCCATCAGCCAACCGCTGACCAGGCTTCCGGCAATGGCCCCGAAGCCGGAGAGGCTAGCCAGATAGGCTGCCGATGTACGGCTGAGCCCCGCCTCGATCAGCAGCGGCACCTGGTGCACAACGAGGCAGGCGGTCAGCAGCAGCGTGATGAGCGTTGCGGCACCGACACGGATGATCGGACCACTGCGAAGCGCCTGACGGATCGACAGCCCATATTCGTAAATCTGCGGCCCGCCCGCTTTGATCGGATCGCCCCGCCGCTTGTCATCATGTCCATCATACAGGAACCGCGCGCATAGGATGAAGACGGGCAGTCCCCAGCCAATGCCTATGGCGACATAGCTTGTTCGCCACCCGAAACTTTCGATCAGCCATCGGACGAGGGGTGGCGCAACGATATTCGCAAAAGACACGCCGCAAAGTGTGACAGCCACCGCAAGGCTCCGCGAGGCCACGAACCGCGACATGACGGCGGCGGTCCAGATGGTCGTTTTCAAAAAGGCCTGGCAAAGGGCGAATATGCCCCAGAGCAGGGCCCATTGCGTCAGATTCCCGTTAGCGGTCGCAAAAGAAGCAATGCATGCGCCAGTCATTATCGTGCCGGGCAGAGCCAGAAATCGAACTCCCCAACGATCGACAAGCGCCCCCACCAGCGGCATCAACGGGACCGATATGATTGCGGAAATGCTGGCGCCAATAGCAATTTCGGTCCGGTTCCAGCCAAAGTCCTGACTAAGCGGCTCGATGAACAGGCCCATTGAATAATAGGCTACCGGTGGGTAAGACATTCCCAGAAATGCCGTCAGAACCAGCGGCCAGTATGCCTTCCATTCCGTCAGTCTCGGTGATTTGCTGTCCATTGAGAACTCTTTTCGATTTGAGTCAGAGTGATGTCGGCGATCGCCATGCGACCAATTGACGTCTTGGAAACGCGGAAGACATCATTCCCTGAAAGAACTCCCGCCGTTCGCAGAGATTATCTGTCCGGTGATCCAGCCGCTTTCTTCCGAAAGCAGGAATGCCAGCACTCGCGCGGCATTGTCGGGCCGACCAACCCGGTCCAGCGCATTGATCGGCACTTCATAGTCGCCTTCCTTGACGATGCGTCCGGGATTGACGCCGTTGCAACGCACGCCGAACTTGCCATAGGTAAGGGCAACGCTTCTCACCAGCGCGCCCAGCGCCGCTTTCGATGAAGCATAAGCGGGCCAGCTCGTCGAACCCATGAATGCCGCTCCGGAGGTCACAACGGCAATGGCGCCTCCGCCCGCATTTATCATGTGCGGCATCGCCGCCTTCATCAGCCTGGCGTGACCGATCGCGTTGACCCGGAACACATGTTCCCAGACTCTTGAGTCCATATTCAGCACGGGCCGATCTGCGTCCGCTGTCGCGGGAGACAGATCGGCCCCGGCGATCGCAAGGCCATCTACGCCGCCGAACCGATCGACGCAACGCTGGACGAGGCAATCGATGGACGCATCAACAGCCAGATCGAAAACGACCGGCACCGCCGTTCCCGGACCTCCCAGACCGGACATCAGGGCATCGAGCCCGGCACTGTTGATGTCACCCACGACGACATGCGCGCCGCAACCTGTCAGGCGCGCCGCCAGGGCGGCCCCGATTCCCGTTGCACCACCGCCGATGATGATGCGTTTGCCGCGCAAGTCGTGCACAGTCACCTCACACGTTTCATGACCCCGCCATCTAATGGCCCAAGGCCGCATGAATCACTCGCGAACGACCCAGCGGTAGGACGTGGCGTTTGCGCCCGGCACGTCAACAAAGCCGATTTGCAGCGGCTGACCGATGTGGATATCCTGCCAGGGTGTGCCCACCAGTTGCGCTATGACAATGCAGGGGCGCGGCTGCTCAACCAACTCCCCCATTGCCACGACATAGGGTGCTTCCTCCGCGAATACGCCCAGCCCGCGGTGCACCACCGTGTAGGAATAAAGATGGGCGTTGCCGGAAACGGGAGTCCAGTTCAACGCGTCTGACAGGCACGTCCGGCATGCTGGATACGGCACCCAGTGATAATCGCCGCAGTCCCGGCATTTCGGCACCAGAAACTCGTGGCGTCGCAGCCCTTCAAGGAAAGGTGCGTTGTGACCGTTCAATTCTGGTAGCGGTTTTGAATGGACCGCGGTTTCCGGCTCAAGCACGACCATGACTGTTTCCTGTGACTTGGCGTTTAGAAGCGTTCGACGCCCGGAAGCTTGAAAAATTCTGGATCCTTTTCCAGCCCGGCGACAAAGAAGTCGTTCATCTTCTGGTCCATCCAAACGCGTTCGCCCACCATCTTGCCGTCCTGAAACGTGATTACCGCGTTGAAGTAGCAACGCTGTGGTTCACCCGTCCCGAGCTTGAGCATGGTACTAATTTCCGTGGTGAAGCTGTTCTCGCCGAAAGATCGCGTGAGAGTGGCGCCTGCATCTGCGGGTGTCTCCCGCCGTTCGGGATCAACCTGTGCGATCACGATTTCATAATTCAGTTCATGATAACGGTGCACTGCTTCCTTGCCCCTGACCCTGATGCGAGCAGGAAGAAATTCATAGACCGGATCGTCGATGAGGGAATGTTCCATGATGCCGTCGAAATCACCGGCAAAGAAACGGCGGCTATGTTCCCCGTTGAGTTCGATCATTTCGAGCGGCGTCATACGAGGACCGGAGCGCTTTTCGAGCGGCATGAAAATCGCGCGGTTTTCGGGCTGCATCGCCGCGAGCAGTTCTTCGTCGTTCAGGGCAATCATGGTCAATCCTCTCAATTGTTTCAGTCCGACTGATGCTTTCGGGGGCGGTCCTCGACACACCGGACGTGTGCGAGGGGTGTGTGATCGCCCCCTTCCGCAAAGCTTCAGGGGGCGGTCTTCACCCCAGAGTATGTGCCCTGGAATATTTGCCCCGCAGGAAGGCCCGGTCCCATTGATCCGGGGTCATCATGGCGGCGCCTTCATGATTGTCGAGATCGAATTGGCCGCTCTTTTCGATGGCACGGACCACCGCCGGGCGCTTGGCAATCTCGTCCATCCAACGGTTCATATTGGGATAGGCGGACCGGTCAAGGCCGGTGATGGTGACGTATCGAAGCGGGGGAAAGGCCGCCATGTCGGCGATGCTATAGTCGTCGCTCGCCAGATAGCGGCTTTCCGCCAGCCGCCGTTCGACGACATCGTAAAGGCGCAGTACTTCGTTGGTGTAGCGCTCGAGGCCGTGGGGCTGGTCCTTCACGCGCCGGCTAAAATACACATATTGGCCGAACATCGGGCCAATGCCCGACATCTGGAATATCAGCCATTGCATGCAGGTATAGCGGTCGGCCGACGCCTCCGGCAGGAACGCGCCATGCTTTTCCGCGAGATAGAATAGGATTGCGCCCGATTCCCCCAGGGGAAACGACTTGCCGCCAAAGCCGTCCTGATCGATGATCGCGGGAATGCGCGAATTTGGGTTCACTTTCCGAAATTCCGGCTCGAACTTCAGGTTTATGATGTCCACCTTGGTGTGGCGATACTCCAACTCCAACTCCTCAAGGCCAATCACCACCTTCAGGACATTTGGGGAAGATCCGCCAAAAAGCTCAATCACCATCGCCTCCTTGCCTGCCTATGCATATTTCGAGTGGAAGAGGGTGTAGCAAGCAAGATGCGCGATTGACCTATCTTTCAGTTGGCACGGTCTGGATTGCGCCGACGCCTGCCGATGGGTGACCTGACATTGGATAGGTTGCATGCCGCTGTCCAGAGCTAAAAAGTTGTAGGGATCAGGTCTGCCGACCTTGCGGACAGCCGGTCGCAAGAAGCCAGGTAAAGCATTGCTTTTTACTGTCATTGCCTGGCTTCGTGGCGTTATCGATGCCCGTACGCTAATTTTGGAGAGGTGCCCATGTTGAGTGAAAATTCACCCCAGATGAAAGTCCTGAAGCTCACCTGGGCGACGCTCGACTGGGAGAAGGAAGGGGAAGGGCGGGATATGAGCCGCTTTCTGCCCCTGCCTGCTAAGGAGGCGCTCAGCGAGAGCGAGGCGAAGGATCTCGAGTGGGTCGTGGCCCGAGACCAGCGCAAGTTCGACTGCATGCCGATGCTCCGCGACGAATATCCCTTCGAAGTCGCTCCGCTGTTCACCGGCCTTTTGCAGACCCCACGCCTCGCCCGCCTCTGGGCTGAGCTCGGCGACTATTACATGACCGCAAGCATTCGCGGCACCATGAACGAGGTCGAGCGCGCCTGGATCGACATGGGACTGCTTCCGCTACTCGTGAATGGTTGGGTGCAGGCGGGCAATATCGCGGTGGCGGCCGCCAATGGCATCTCCGCGGACGACATCCAGGCAATTCGGGATAGCCAGCTGGATGCGCTGCCTCCGCACGGTAAGGAACTGGTGGAGTTGGTGCGGCTCACCGTCGAAGGCTCACTGACTGCCGAGCGGTTCCGCGAACTGGCGGCAGGCCGGGGCACGAAATGGACCATCGAAGCGATCGGATACATAGTGTTCCGTTATGCCTCCGCTATCATCGATTCGATCATGTGGAAGATCCAGAAGATCGAAGTGGGCGACGAGTTGATCGATGAGATGTTCACCGCCCTGAAAGAGGGCAGGCTGGGTGCCCAGAACATGATGGATAAGGAAGCCTTTGCACGGGGCGCGTTGGAGCAATAGCCAAAGCCAATCCGCCCTTGAGTCATGTTTTGCTTACCGCGCGGAGGATCAATGCAGGGGCTTGATAATATTCTGGGAGTTGGGTGAGCATGAATGGACTGTCTGGCAAGGTGATTATTGTCGCGGGCGCCGCGACCGGCATCGGCCTGGCGACTGTGCGCAGGCTGGCCGCCGAAGGCGCCCGGGTCGCCGTTGGCGACATCAATGCCATCGGCGCGGAAGAAGCCGCGCAGCAAATCCGCGATGCCGGGGGCGAAGCGATCGCGATTGCCTACGATCAGGCATGCGAGACATCGACTGAAAGCCTGGTCAAGCAGGCAGTCAGCCATTTCGGCCAACTAGACGGGCTTCATGCGAACGCGGCCGACCTGCGTCAGGAGATATTTGGCCGGGACATAGATATTTTGCACATGGACGTGGCGATCTGGGAGCGGACGCTGCGGGTCAATCTGATCGGCTACGCGACGCTTATCAGGTCCGCGCTTCCTCACCTGCTTGAAAGCGGCGGCGGCAGCATCGTCTGTACGACGACCACGACCAGTTCTCCGCCCATCGGGCGGGACGAAGCGCCCGTGGCCTATTCGTCATCCAAGGCAGGCGTGAACGCCATGTGCCGCCATGTCGCGTCACGCTGGGGTCAGGAAGGCATTCGCTGCAATGCCGTCGCGCCCGGCGTGGTGTTGACCGAAAAAGCCAAGGAAGTCATGCCTCCCCGATTTATCGACGAACTGAAAGCCGGCTTGCGCAGCACGCGGCTTGGCGTTCCAACGGATATTGCGGCCACCGTCGCATTCCTGCTTTCCGATGACGGCGCATGGGTGAACGGTCAGGTGCTGGGGGTGAACGGTGGGGCTTATCTGACTCCTTAGGTCACACGCAGCAGGTCACATGGCGCCAGGCGACGATCGTCACCTGGCGGGACTCGGCCCGATATCGGCCATGTCTGTCAGAGCGCGCGCGAGGAACGATTCGCGTGTTTGCAGGCAGGACCGGGAAAGCGCGGCATCGGGAGCGACGATTTCAAAACCGTGGAATCCGCCCATCCACGAATGTAACTCTACCGGCACGCCCGCCTCAGCCATGCGGCAGGCATATTGCAAGTCTTCGTCGCGGAATATCTCGCTCGACCCCACCTCCACATAGGCGGGTGGGAGACCCTTCAGGTTCGTTTCACGGGCCGCCGCAGCATAGGAATCGACATCAGGCCCGCCCGTGGCATCGCCCAATATCGCGTTCCAGCCGATCTGATTATGGCGCGGCCCCCATCCGGCTGCGGCGTAACGGCTCGATACCGTAACCGTGCGATCGTCGAGCATGGGATAGATCAACATCTGGTAAGCAATCGGCGGCCCGCCTCTGTCTCGCGCATAGATTGCCGTTGATGCGGCGATCCCGCCGCCACCGCTCTTGCCCATGATGATGATCTTCGTCGGATCAATGCCGAGTTGGGTGGCGTTTTCGTTGAGCCACTCCAGACCAGCATAGGCATCCTCCACCTGTGCGGGGTGGCGATGTTTTGGCCCGACCCTGGGCGAAATACTCACCAGCACGATGCCGTGCGTGGCGACCAATGCAGTGTCAAAGGGCGTGACGCCAGCCGTCGCCCCCTGCCTGATCTTGCCCCCGTTTGCCGTATAATAGAGGCACGGCAAGGGTCCGCCGGTCCTGCCGGACGGCTCGACGATCAGGACAGGTATCTGTTCTTCTCCGCTGGCCGCTGGGATTTTTAAATGGGTCAGCTTGACGGCGCCGCCCTGGTCGATCACCGCATCGGGTGTGCCCGGATCATTTCCGACAATGTTCAATAATTGTTCGGCGCTTATGTCGGGAGAAGCCATCGGGTTTGAACCCAGCTTTTCCTTCATGATGCGATGAAGCTCAAGGTTGAGCGGCGGCGGATCGATAGGGTTGTTCAACTGCGGCTCTCCTACACCATTTGCCGGCAAGGCGGGGCCTTAGCCGTGTCGTTCTGCCCCGGGGTGGTGGCGATGCACTTGTCGTGCCGAATATATCCTGGCGACGGAGCCGCACGGCCTATCTTTGGTGAGGCGCGGAGGCTCGTCGCGCCGTCGACCGGTCAGCGACGGAACCGCCACCCGATTCAACAGCAAAGATCGCTGATATGGTCGTCCGCGTGGGACGCGAGCAGGTCTACCGCCTGCTGGACATGTCGTTCCATGAGGGCGCTTGCCCTTTTGGAGTCGCCCGCAGCGAACGCATCCACGATTGCCTCATGACTTTTCCAAACGGCATCGCGGGAATTTTTTTCCTTGTAGAAGGAATCGTTGAACGATTGCGGAAGGTCCAGTGCCTCCAAAAAGCGGACCAGCGTCATGCTGCCTGAACCGACCCAGATCATGCGATGGAAGCTGCGGTTGAGTTCCGCGATCATACGGGCATTTGCCATGCTCACCGGCTTGGCGGTCTGGCTTGCCTTCTTCACCTGCGCGCAGTTGTCCCGCAGGGCGGCGATAAGCTTGTCATCCCCTTTCGCGCAGGAAAGTTCCGCCGCATAGCCTTCCAACAGGCTACGCATCCGGTAGCGGTGATGGATTTCCTGCCACACCTGCGGTTCGACGATGGCGCCGCGATTGGCCTGGATCTGGACCAGCCCTTCCGTTTCCAGGGCCTTCAGCGCCTCGCGAATGGGGGTGCGGCTGATGCCGAAAGTTTCGGCGACCCGCTCTATATTGATCTTGTCCCCCGGCTTCAATTCACCTTCCAGGATGGCGGCGCGAAGCCGGTCGCGGGCCTTGTCTGACAGGGGCGGGTTTCTCAACTGGTTATCGGATGTTGCTGCCACTGACGTTCCTAGAAATGACGCATCGCTGATATGGGCCGTTATTACGCGATAATATATCTTACAAGAAGATGAGACAGCGCCAAACAGAATAGTATCCGGGCGATCACCACACGTCGTTCGTTCGTTCGTGCGAAGAGATGCACTGATTGTCCACCCGATAAAGAGCATGGCCGTGGCATGTCAAGCCGTCGGGGTAAATGCGAACGGCGGTCGGGCGGACAAATCGCCACCATCCTATCTTACGAGAGGCAATTGGGAGCGCACTTCGGCGCAAGACACTTCTTGTCGATCAGACTTGACGATTGAACATTACATGTAATATGTAATATGGGCATATGCCGGACGGGTCCGGCCAGAAGTTTAACGGGAGTGGATCACTTGAAAGCCATAGGTTTGACCGATTTTGGCGGTCCTGAAGCTCTTGAGATTCTGGATTTGCCGGACCCGGTGGCCGGCCCGGGTCAGTTGCTGATCCGTATCCATGCGGCAGCCGTCAACCCGACCGACGCCCTGATCCGCAGTGGCACGCACGTCAAGATGTTCGGCCGCACTGCGCCGCCGCCCTATGTGCCGGGCATGGATGCTGCAGGCGTGCTGCTGGCGATCGGCGAAGGCGTGGAAACGGATCTGAAGGTCGGCGATCCCGTCATGGCCTTCATCGCGCCGAACGGCTCCTATGGCGCTTATTCGGAGATGCTGGCGGTCCCTGCCAATTCAGTGGTGAAGGCGCCGCGCGGCATGAGCCATGTCGAAGCAAGCACCATCCTGATGAATGCCATGACCGCGCGCCTTGCGATCGATCTGTTGGGTCTGAAGCCCGGAAGCACGGTGCTGGTCAGCGGGGCCGCCGGAACATTCGGGGGCTATGCGGTGGAACTGGCGAAGGAAGACGGGCTGGTGGTGATCGCCGACGCGTCGCAGGCTGATGAAGAAGCCGTGAAGGGCTTTGGCGCCGACGTGGTGCTGCGTCGGGGAGACGATCTGGCGGAGCGGGTGCGGGAGCAGTTCCCCAATGGCGTCGATGGCGCGATCGACGGCGCGCTGTTCAACGAACGGCTCGCCCCGGCGGTGCGGGACGGTGGCACGGTCATCACGCTGCGGATGCAGACCGGCGAGGCGGACCGCGGTGTCAAGCTGATTCCCGTCCGGTCCAAGCTGCATTCGGAGGAACGGGACAAGCTGGACAGGCTTCGTCGCCTGGCAGAGGAGGGAAAGCTGACGATCCGCGTCGCCGGCACCTACCTCAAGGAGGAAGCGAGCGAGGCGCACCGGCGGCTCGAACAGGGCGGCCTGCGTGGCCGGATCGTGCTCGAATTCTGATCGGGCCTCGCGAAAAGACTATGGGCAATCACTCATGCGCGGGTGATGCGGCCCAGCGGAAGGATGTCTGAAGACTTATGGCTTATGATTTAGATCGCTTGCTGAACCCTGCCTCCATCGCCATCGTCGGCATTGGTGCACGTCCTTCCGGTCCCGCCCGCCGGATCGTCGCGAACCTCTTGTCGCTGGGTTATGAAGGGGAACTTTACCCGATCAATCCCAAATATGACACGATCCTGGATCAGAAATGCTATCCCTCGCTGGAGGCGATCGGCGCGCCGGTCGACCTGGCCATTATTTCGGTCCCGGCGGTCGACGTTCCCGACATGCTGCGCCGGGGCGCGGCGCTGGGCATCAAAAACTATATGATCATCAGCTCAGGCTTCGCCGAAGTCGGCGGCGAAGGCCATGTGCTGGAGGGCGAACTCAAGCAGATCGCTCAGGAGCATGAACTGCTCATCATGGGTGCGAACTGCGCGGGCAGCATCAACTTCCACCATCGCAAGCATCTGTCATTCACGGCCGTGTTCGAAGGCGACGAGTTCAAGGCAGGCCCGGTCGCCTATATCGGCCAGAGCGGCGCGATGGGGCCGATCTTCTATTCCATGGCGGTGAAGCAGGGCATCGGTTTCAGCCATATCATCAGCTCCGGCAATGAAACGACGCATGGGCTGACCGATTTCGTCGAATATCTGGTCGACGATCCGAACACCAAGGTGATCGTCGCCTATGCCGAGCAGCTGAAGAACGGTCGCCGCCTTCTGGAACTGGGCAAGAAGGCGCGCGCGGCGGGCAAGCATATCGTCGTGTTCAAGTCGGCCCGCGCATCCGCCGGCGCCCGCGCGGCGATTTCGCACACGGGGTCGATGGCGGGCAATGACGCCATCTGTTCCTCGCTGTTCCGCCGGACGGGCATCGTCAAGGTCCGCACGCTGGAGGAACTGGTCGCGGTCTGCAAGCTGCTGCTGGCGACGCGCCCGCTGCCGACCCGGCGGCGGACAGCGATCCTCGCCATTTCCGGCGGCACGGCGGTGATCGCCGCCGATCTGGTCGAGGAAAGCGGCTTTGCGGTGCCGAGGCTGCATGCCGACACCAAGGAGCGGCTAAAGGAATGGCTGCCCGAATTTGCGTCTTTCGACAATCCGATCGACGTGACCTCGGGCCTGTTCTACCAGCCCGACAAGTTCGCCAAGGTACTGGAATGTCTGGTAGCCGACCCCGGCATCGATCAGGTCGTCGTGTTCGGCGCCTACAAGCATGCGATCGGGAAGGCGCTGGCCGAGGCGTCGGCGAAGGTGTTGGTCGATTGCCCGAAATATGCCGTCGCCGCCTGGATTTCCGGCGGACCGGAAGTGGCCGCCTATTTCAACGATGTCGGCGTGCCCTATTTCGACAATTTCGCCCAATGTTTCGAGGCGCTGAACCTGATTCTGCCGCCGGACGATGGCGCGAAGGCGGCGGGCAAGGGCGATGCGGGTCACGCGGCGCCCCGCGACGCACAACAGGAAGTGCTGACCGAGGACGTCGTCAAGGCGCAGCTCAAATCCTTCGGCGTGTCGGTGCTGGACGAACTGGTCGCCTCCTCCGCGCAGGAAGCGTCGGATGCGGCGCGCAAGGTCGGTTTCCCGGTCGCGATCAAGGTGATCTCGCCCGACATCCCGCACCGTGCCAAGGTCGGCGGCATCGCGCTCGGCCTGCACAGCAGGGAGGCCGTGGCCGACGAGTTCGACAGGATGCTCGCCCGCGTGAAGGAACGCGTGCCCGGCGCGGCGGTGGATTCCGTCATCGTGCAGAAGATGGTCGCGCCCGGACCGGAGCTGTTCCTGGGCATGTCGCGTGATCCGAGCTTCGGCCGGGTCCTGACCTTCGGCCTGGGCGGCATCCTGACCGAGGCGTTGCAGCAGATCAGCTTCGCGCCGCTGCCCGTCACCCCGGACGATGCGCGCGCTCTGGTGAAGGAGGTGCCGGCGGTCAAGGCGCTGCTGTCCTTCAACCCCGGCGCGGAGGAGGCGCTGGCCGATGTCATCGTGCGCGTCAGCGACTGGTGCGTCAGCAAGGGCGAGGGCCTCAGGGAACTGGACCTCAACCCTATTATGCTGGACGAGGGCAAGCCCGTGCTGATCGACGGGCTGGCGGTGGTCCATCATGCAGAGGCGGCGCCGGCGTTAGCCGTGGCGCATTCGTAGGAAGATTATCATGCTCAGGGACAAATGCGCCATCGTCGGCTTGGGCTACACGCCCTTTTCGTCGAAATCCGGCGTGACCACGGAAATGCTGGCGGTGCAGGCCTGCCAGAACGCGATGGCCGATGCGGGGCTGAAGCCCGGCGACGTCGACGGGCTGCTCACCTATCATCTGGGCGACAGCGCGCCAGTGCAGGTGGTCGCCAGTTCGCTCGGAATCCGGGAGCTGCGCTGGTATAATGAAATCGCCCAGGGCGGCCCCGGCAACTGCGCCGTCATTCTGGAAGCGGCCATGGCCGTCATGTCCGGCATGGCCGAAACCGTCATCTGCTATCGCGCCATGAACGGCCGGTCGGGCCAGCGGGCGGGTGAACTGGGAACCGGCGGCAAGGCTGCGGGCGAGATGCAGTTCCTGATGCCCTATGGCATATTGGGCGTGCCGGTTTGGTATTCGATGTGGGCGCGCCATCATATGGCGACCTATGGCACGACGAAGGAACATTATGGGCAGGTCGCCATCGCCCAGCGGCAATGGGCGATGGACAATGAACGGTCGTTCAACCGCGAGCCGCTGACGATGGAGGAATATCTGGCGACGCCGCTGATTGCCGATCCCTTGTCGCGGCTGGACTGCTGCCGTGAGATCGACGGTGGCTGCGCGATCATCGTCACCAGCGCGGAGCGGGCGAAGGATATGCGCCAGACGCCGGTCTATATTCGCGGCGGCGCTTACGGAATGGGGCCGGGCGGCGGCCGCAATTATGAGAAGTGGGAAGATTATAGCCGGCTCTATTCGCATTATGTGGGGCCGCGCGTCTGGGAGTTGGCGGGACTTGGGCCGAGCGACATGAACTTCGCCCAGATTTATGACGCCTACAGCTTCATCGTCGTCAACCAGCTGGAAGATTTCGGCTTCTGCGCGAAGGGTGAGGGCGGTCCGCTGGTCGCGTCCGGCGTGACCGCGCCGGGCGGATCGCTGCCGGTGAACACGGGCGGCGGCATGCTCAACGAAGGCTATTTGAATGGCCTCAACGTGGTGGCCGAGGCGGTGACGCAGCTGCGCGGCCAGGCGGGCACGCGGCAGGTCGCGGGCGCCGAGGTCGGGCTGGTCAGCGGCTTTGGCGGCCCGCAGGGCAGCGCAATGGTTTTGAGGAAATAAAAATGGCGGCTTTCGTCCCCGTTCCCGACATTTTGACCCAGCCCTATTGGGATGGGTGCAAGAACCATGTCATCATGGTCCAGCAGTGTCAATCCTGCGGCCGCAAGCGGCATCGCCCGGCGGCCGGCTGCCATTGGTGCGGCAGTCAGGGCGTCGACTGGGTGCAGTTGAGCGGCCGTGGCAGCCTCTACACCTATACGGTCGTCCATCGCGCCTTTCACCCCAGCCTCGCCGGGGAAGTGCCCTATGTCGTGGGCCTTGTCGCGGCCGAGGAGGATCCGACCGTGCGTTTCCACACGCGCATCCTGGAATGCGCCCCGGCAGACGTCGCGGTCGGCATGCCGCTGGACGTACTGTTCCAGGAAGAAGAGGACGGCACCGTCCTTCCCTATTGGCGGCCGAGCGCAGCCTGAGTCGACATCAGTTTATTGCAATCAAAGGAGAATTTATGGGCCTCTATTATGATGAGATGGAAGTGGGCCAAGAGTGGGTTTCACCGGGCCGGACCGTCACCGAATATGACATCCTGGCCTTCGCGACGCTGACGTCGGACATGAATCCCATCCATGTAGACCATGAATATTGCAAGACGACGCCCTTCGGCGCGCCGATCGCGCATGGCTTCCTGGTCGCCTCGCTGGCGGCGGGATTCGGCGCGCGCATGGGCATTGCGGAAGGAACGATCGTCGCCAATCTGGGCATCAGCTGGCGCTTTCCGAACCCGGTGAAGGCGGGCGACACCATCCATCTGGTGATGAGCGTCAAGGAAAAGCGCCCGTCCAAGTCGCGTCCGGGCGAAGGCATCATCATCCGCACCTATGACGTGAAGAACCAGCGCGGCGAAACCTGTGCGCTGGGTGAGGTCGCCGCGATCTTCAAGTGCAAGCCGTCGGCCTGATCCACGCATTGCGCTCACATGGCGGCCGGGCGTCATTTACCCAAATAGTAGTTCCGGGCGCTCGCGCCGCCCAGGGATTTGAGCTGATCGGCGGCGGCATCGTCGCGCCTGACACCAATGCTGCCCGCCGCACGGGAGGGTGAGTCAATGCGTGCTGGGCTTTTCAGGACGATAGTCGGGTTTGGCCACCCTGAGTATCGCGCTGTCCGGACCTATCGTCACTATCCAGACGCGTGACCCCATTATGGTGGCGCCGCTGACGAAATTTTCGCCGGGGCCAAGCGGCAGATCCTTCAAGACGTAGCGGATTTTTCCGGTCAGGGGATTCAGGATCACCGCGCTTGAATGGATATCCTTGCAGCGATGTTCGAACGAGCAGTCGTTCAATATGGATTTGACGCTTGCACTATGGCCTCCGATCACCAGCGAGCCGTCGGGCTGGAGCCGGATATTATCCGGCCTGAAATTGAGTTTCGTAACGACCCTGGGCGGCCGCGCCTTGCCGCGCTGGAACATGATGATCCGACTGCGCCCCCATTCGGCGACATACAATGTCCTCCCGTCTTGCGAACTTTCAATACCGTTCAGGCCGGAACCCTCTGTCCCAGGAATCTTGGACCAGCCCTTGTCAGGTCCCCATTCCCACAGTTCGCCGGTCGGTTCTGAATTCGACAAATTGCGGATCAAACTGGCCCGCCCTGCCGGTGTAGCGAAGCTGCCGAACGATTCGCTCGCGAAATTGGTAGCCACCAACCTTTTGCCGGGTAATGGAGCTATTGCGTTGAGGGACAAGCCTTGGGGCGTAGGAACGCAACCGACCCAGGTGAGATGAGGAATTTTGGGCCGCGCGTCAAGATCGAAAACCTCAATCCGTCTTTCGGGGCCACGCATATAGAGCGTGTAGGTGCCTGGTCTCCCGATGCGCAGATTGAGTGCACTTCCGGCATAGCCCATTTTCCCCGCACCTGTGGGATCGATAGGCCCGGGGCAACTTCGGTACGTCGCGTGATCGAACTGGATTGCCACATCGGACACTACATGGCTCTTGTCGGAAACCGTGTCGACGAGCCGCAAAGGATTGGAGATGATGAGCCATCTGGTTTCAGGCAACTTGACCAGATCTTCAGAGTGTGTGGAAAGGCATAAAACATTCAATCCATCATAGGCGCCGCATCTTTTGCCAGTTTCGGCATGGGTGCCGCAGCTAGAGGAGAAGAGCAGGAGCACTATGCCTTTAGGCAATAATCTATGCATGCGTTTCTCCAAACTCCGCGAAGGAAATGAATTGCCGCCATTCAGCGACTGATCATCTGGTCAAGGCCGGCATGCTGTCCGGAATCTTGGAGGTCGAGGCGCGCGCTGCGCAGGTCGCCCCCGCCAGCAGGATCAGGGCGATGACTGTCATTTGCAACACCATGGCGTCGTGGAAACCAAGCGCGAGCAACGTGGTCGCCGCGGTGGCGCCCAGCGTCTGACCCATCAGGCGGGTCGTGGCGATCAGTCCACTGGCGGCGGCGGTGCGATCGCGCGGGACGGCGCCGATGAACATGCGCGTATTGGGGCTGGTGAAGAAACTGACCCCCATGCCAAGCAGGACAAACCGCCAGAGAATGTCGAACTGGCCGGCATCGGCGGCAATCCGCGTCAGCGCCGCGACGCCCATCACCGATATCAGCGATCCGATCAGCGCCAGCCGATCGGGCCGGATGCGGTCGGAAAGAATACCCGCGACCGGCGCGACGAAGAAGGACGTTATCGGCATCGCCGCCATCAGGGTGCCGACTTCCATCGGGCTGAAGCCATGGGCCTGCTGGAGCTGGAAGGGGAGCATGACGATCAGGATCGTGAAACCCGTATAGATCAGCGCGGCTCCGGCCGTGGGCAAGGCAAGCTGGGGTTGGGCAAGCAGGTCGACCGGCATCAGGGGCCTGGTGCGACCGCGTTCGCGCCGGACGAAGAAATATCCCAGGAGCAGGCCCGTAACGACGATGGCGGCCGCGACCTTCAGGGCGCCGCCCTGATTGGCATATTCGATGCCCGCGATGGTCAGCCCGAACATGGCCGCGCAGAGCAGCGCCCCCCACAGATCATAGGGGCCGCCTTTGGGCTCCGACGGGGGCAGCGCCTTGTCGAGCAGGAGGGAAATGATCCCCAGGGGCGCGCCGATGACGAACACGAAGGGCCAGGGCGCGACGCCCAGGATGAAGCCGCCGAGCGTGGGCGCGAGCGCCGCGGCGCTGGCCCCCACGATTGTGTTCAGGGCCAGGCCACGGCCCAGTTGATGCGAAGGATATATGGCCTTCACGATCGCCATGGATACGCTCAGCACCGCTGCCGCGCCGAGGGCCTGCAATGCACGGATGGCGAGCAGGAACGGCAGATTATGGGCAAAGAAGCATAAAGCGGTGGCGACGGAGAAAAGCAGCAGCCCAAGCCGGTAGAGGCGATTGTGACCGATCTTGTCCCCCAGGGCCGACAGGGGTAGCAGGCCCATGACGAGAACGAGCTGATATATGGTCACGACCATGACGACGGCGGAATTGTCCACGCGCAGGTCGGACGCGATCGTCGGCAGCACGATGTTGGCGACCGAGCCGTCCATGATGCACAGCGCCTGACCGAAGCTGACCGCCGAGATGGCGAGCAGGCGGCGCGGCATCGGGAGGCCGTCTTGTTCGGCGTTCATGCTGCAACTCCAGCGGTGGATTGGCTCAGGCGTCGCGCGAAGCCCCGGCTGAGGGCGAGGACGACCAGGCCGGCGACGCTCCAGCCGCTGATCCAGATCGTCGCGCCCAGCGACGAACCAGTGGTGAAGACGAGCGCGGCGGCCGCGAAGCCGCCGGAACTGCCGACCAGGACTGCGCCCACATTGGCGGCGAGTGTCGAGCCGGTGTAGCGCACGTTCGCCGGGAACAGCGTCGCGATGTAGCTCCATGCCGGCACGGCGATGAATTGGCTGAGCGCCAGATGCAGGCTGAGTATCAGGCCCAGCACCATCAGGTTTTCGGTCGTCCCGATCAGCCACAGGATCGGGAAGGCGAGGACGGAAAACGCGGCGAAGACCAGCGCGAGCATCGAACGATTGCCCAGCCGATCGGTCATCAGGCCGGCGAGGGGCGGGGCCAGCAAGGTGACGGCGCAGGCGCTGGAATTCACCATCGCCACTTCGGCGAATGGCAGGCCGCGGGTGCCGACCAGATAGGGAATGTAGAAGGTGCCCGCGCTTGCCGGCCCGTTGACGGTGATCGCCACGGCGCTGGCCAGCAGCAGCTGCCGCCAGTTGGGGACCACCGCTTCACGCAGGGGCGCCTTCACTGTGTGATGGCTTCGCGCCAGTTCCGCGAACTCGGGCGAGTCCTCCACCCGCCGGCGCAACAGAAAGGCGGTCAAAGTCAAAGGTATGACGAGGAGGAAGGCGATGCGCCAGCCATAGCTGCTCATCTCCTCAGGCGACAGGAGCGCGCTGGCGGCGGCTGCGACGCCGCTCCCGAAAAGGGCTCCCGACGCCATGCCAAGGGGAGTCATGGACGCCAGGAACCCACGGCGCGAGCGGGGTGCCGTTTCGATGACAAGGGTCACCGATCCCATGATTTCGGAACCGGCGGAAAGCCCCTGGCCGAAACGAAGGATGACGAGGAGCGCCGGCGCGGCCAGGCCGATCGCCGCATGGCTCGGCAGCAGGCCGATCAGCGCGGTGCACAAGCCCATGAGGCCGATGGTCATCATCAGCGCCGCCCGTCGCCCGCGCAGATCGCCTATGCGCCCGAACAGGATGCCGCCCAGGGGACGGCCGATGAATCCCACGCCATAGACCGCCAGCCCCGCCAGAAGCGAACTGCGACTGGTGCCGGGAAAGAAGAGCGGCGAGAAATAGACCAGCAGGACGTGGAAGATCGAATAGTCGTAAAATTCGATGAAGCTGCCCGCAAATGCGGCCGTCGCGGCGCGTCGTGCCGTCGACGGGATCGGTTCCTTTTCAGTCCTGGTCCGTCCTTTCCACATGATGGGCCCGCTGGTGCCAATCTCTTCCATCGCCTTCGACACCCTATCCTCCTCCTGCTCTGTTTTTTAACATCCAGCCGTTCTGCCTGCTCAGGGACTGAGGATGGAATTGCCGCTGTCGACCGGAAGAAGGACGCCGGTGATGTGCGATGAATCTTCGCTGGCGAGGAAGAGGGTGGCGCGCGCGATGTCCCAGGAATCGCCTTCGGTGCTGAGCGCGGCGACGCGCGGGATATATTCGCCCGGCACCGTCGCCCGCCGCAGCGGGGTGTCGAGCGCGCCGACGATGATCGCATTGCATCGCACGCCCTGCTGGCCATAGCCCGCTGCCGTGCTGATGGTGAGGCCGGTCATGCCCGCCTTTGCGGCCGAATAAGCGGGCATGGCGGCCGCCCCCCTTATGGCAGCGAGCGTCGAGATGTTGACGATCGCGCCGCCGCCCTCCCTGATCATCTCGGGAATCGCTGCCTTGGTCAGCAGGAAGGGGATGGTGAGGTTGACGGTGATGCTGTTTTCCAGATCCTCGACCGTGGTGTCCAGTAGCGTCTTCAACGGCGAGACTGCAGCATTGTTGACCAGAATATCGACCTTGCCGAAGGCGGCGAGCGCTTCCCGGACGATCCGCTGGCAATCCGCCTCGGTGGCGAGATTGGCGAGGACGGTGACCGCTTCCCCGCCCGCTTCCTCGATCAGCCGCCTGGTGCCGTCGGCGCGATCCTGATGACGGTCGACGACGACGATCTTTGCGCCATACTGCGCCAGCAACAGGGCGATCGCCTTGCCCGTGCCGAAAGAGCCCGTGGGAGACGGTTTTCCTCCGGCTCCCGTAATGATGGCGACTTTTCCTTCCAGTTTTAACGGCTGTGTCATATCTGCCTTTCCGATTGGGTGCCGCATTTCTTATTCACCGAACCGGTATCTGAGGCGCAGGCCGTACATGCGCGGCGGGCTCATCCCAACTTCGGCGACGCCCGAGACCGTGTAGGAATTCTGGTTCGGCAGCTTGATCTTTTCCTTGGTCACGTTGGTGGCGAACAGCGCGAGATCGATGGGGGACCCGCCCACGCTGTTCCAGTCCAGGTCCAGGTTGACCAGATTGCTCGGCGGGGTGATCCCCATTGGGAAGCCGTTGACATATTGCGGCTCCAGAGCGTTGGTGATGTATTTTGACGTATAGACCCATGTCGCGCCGATCGAAACGTCGCCGACGCTGCTGTCGAGCGGCAGGGTATAGGCGCCGGTGACTGTCAGCCGGTGCTTGGGACTGTCGAGAAAGCTGCTCCCGCCCTTCACGCGGGGCGTGGCCGATGCCCAGGGCGTGCCGACCAGCTTTGGCGCCAGGTCCGCCGCGGTCGCGACCTCGACGATCTTCGTATTCAGATAAGTATAGCCCGCCGACAGGCGGAGACTGTCGAAGAACAGGGCGGAAGTATCGACTTCGATGCCATAGGACCGGGACTTGCCCGCATTGACGATGGACGAGCCCGCATTGATGCCGCGCGCCTGCGCTTCGGGCGTGGCGACAAGCAGGGCGGCAACCTGCTGGTTGGTGAGGTTGTTGTAGAAGCCCGCAATGTTGAAATATCCGCTGACCGCGCCACGGAAGCTCGCCTTGCCGCCGATTTCATAGGAGTCGAGCTTTTCGGGCTCCCAGGCTTCGAGGCCGATGAAGGCGAAGTTTATGCCCCCCTGACGATAGCCCCGCGAATATTTGGCGTAGAGCAGATAATCGGACGACGGCTTGTAATCCAGGCCGACGGTCCATGTCGGCGCATCCGATTTGTTCGTGATGGTCTTTTCGCATGCGGACGGATCCGTGCGGGCGATGTTGGCGAAACGTGCCGTGTCCGCGCATGTCCGCCGGATGGACACGCCCGTCCTGGGGTCGATGAACGATCCGGCGGCGGTGGACAGGGAAACGCGTGTCGTGCGGTCGGTGGCGACGATCTTGTCGAACGTCCATCGCAGCCCGCCGGTGAGGGTCAGCTGGTCGGTGAGCTTGTAGGTCGCCTGACCATAGATGCCGTGATTGTCGAAATTGAATCGGGTGCGGCTTTCGCCGATGCTGCCGGCGAGGATGGGATTGGCGCAGGACAGGTTGCTGGGGCGATCGCAGCGGAGGAAAATGCCCGTGGCGCTCTGGTTCCAGGTCAACGGCCTGCTGAATTCCAGATAACCGCCGATCGTATAGTTCAGCCGGTCGTCGGCGGTCTTGCCCTGGATTTGCAGTTCTTCGATGAAGGTGCTTTCAGCGCCCGCAGGGGCACCCGGCGCGATCACATCCAGAACGACGCGATCATAGGCCGTGCCTGCGGGAATGACGATGTCGGGGAAGGCCGGGCTGATGTTGCGCGCGCGGAACCCGCCCTGATTGTTGACGTTGGCGACTACGAAATTGCTGCTGCCCGCGTCGAAATAGTCGAATTCCTTATATTCGCCGTAGCTCATGATGTTCTTGATCGTCAAATTGTCGCTGGCCTGCCATTTGGTGGTGTTGATGGTTTGCCAGGTATCGATCTTGATGAAGGGATTTCTGATCCGCGTCTCCACGTCATAGAGACTGTCGCCGCGTGCGTTCTGCCGCGCCAGCTGGTCGGCACAGGATGTCGCCTGAAGCAGGGCGAGGCCCGTCGCATTCGGGTTGCAGCCGACCATGCGCGACGCATAGCCGTGAGTATTCGAATGGCTATAGTGGAAGATCAGATAGTTTTCGAGATTGGGCGTCAGGTCGCCGACGATGCTGAGGCGTCCATAGAGATAGTTGACGTCGTTGAAGTCCCTGGCGCCGACACCTGATCGATTTATCATATAGCCGTCGCGATCGTTGCGCTCGACCGTCGCCCTGACCCTGAATGTGTCGGAAAGCGGCACGTTCAGGACCGCGGCAACGCGCTTCTGGTCGAAATTGCCATAGGTGCCCTCGACATAGCCCTCCAGTCTGTCGGTGGGCTTTTGCGGGGTGAGCAAGATCGCGCCGCCCGTCGTGTTGCGGCCGAACAGCGTTCCTTGCGGACCTTTGAGCACCTGCACATTGCCCAGATCGGTGAAGGTGCCGGCGCCCACCGTGTTGCCGCCGGTGGTCCCGCCCTGCGCACGCACGCCGACGACTTCGGCGAAATAGACGCCGGTCGACGGCGCGGTGGACAGGTCCTGGTTGAAGCCGCGAATGCTGAAGGACGCTTTTTCGGGACCGTAGCGCTGGTTGACCGACAATGACGGCGTATAGGTGGCAAGATCTGTCGCGACAGAGATGTTCCGCTTGGTAAGGTCCGCCTGGCTGTAGACGGTGAGGGACGCAGGCACATCCTGCAAGCGTTCCTCGGTCCGGCGCGCGGTGACTATGATATCACCCGCCGTGGCTGCCGGCGTGGCCTCGCCCGGAGCCTGAGCCTGTGCCTGGGTCAGCCCCACCGATGCAAGCGCGCTGCATCCAAGGAGCAAGGCGCGAATAGCCTGGGCGTGCAAGGTCTGTCTCATATCATCCTCCCCTATTGTCCGCCTTGATTGGCGTGACAGTTATTGGTTCAAACCCATCCTGCGGACCGAGAGCAAAGGTCACCTTTCAGCAGGGATTTCCAGTCCTGAAGCTGCATTGTTCCGCGCGGTTCGCGCGCGCCTGACCGATGTGTTGCGAGGCGCCTGAAGATCATCCTGCGATGGGATGGTTTTGTCCGGCAAGGCGACTCCGGAATGATTTTCTATTTGCCGGTATAGACGAGAGATGCCGGACGATCTATGGTTGAAAGTCCAGAAATCATTAGCAGGAGTCCGGCCATGATCGACCCGGTGGCGGAGATCGTCGCGCTGCTCCAGCCCACCGCACCGCTTTCGAAACTGGTGAGTGGCAAGGGCCGCTGGAGCACGCGCCGTTCGGGGTTCAGACAGCCCTTTTTCTGCCTCACCCTGGAGGGTTCCGGTCGTTTGGCCGTAGACGGTCGTGACCCAATACTCCTTCAGGAGGGGGATTTCACGCTGATCCCTTCGGGCGACGATTTCACCATGTCGGATCTTGAGCCAGTCGCACCCGAAACCCTCAATATATCGATGACCACTCTGGAGCATGGCGAAGTGCGGCACGGCATCGCGACCGGCGCGCCGGACGTTCGTTATCTGGTCGGCTACTGCATCTTCGAATCGTCCGATGCCGCCCTGTTGGTATCGTTGCTGCCGCAACTGGTGCATATTCGCGGCGAAGCAAGGCTGTCGACGCTGGCGCAACTCGTCGCGGAGGAGGCGCGCGCGCTTCGGCCCGCGCGCGAAGTGATCCTGGCCCGCCTGCTGGAGGTGCTGCTGATCGAAGCGCTTCGCTCCACGGCCGGGACCGCCGCGTCGCCCAGCCTGTTGCGTGGCCTGGCCGACGAACGGCTGGCGCATGCGATACGCGGCATCCACGAAAGCCCGGCTCGCCGCTGGACGATCGCAGAAATGGCAAAAACGGCCGCTCTTTCCCGCTCGGCCTTCTTCGAGCGGTTCAGCCGCGCCGTGGGCGTCGCTCCGATGGAATATCTGCTCGCCTGGCGCATGGCCATGGCCAAGGAACTGCTTCGCCGGAAAGAAGGCGATCTCGGCGAGATCGCGGAACGCGTCGGCTATGGTTCGGCGAGCGCCTTCAGCGTTGCATTCAGCCGGCATGTAGGACTGTCGCCCACGCAATTTCTGCGACGGCAGCTATCGACATGATTTCAGCGACGCAACGTAACTTGACGCCGCTGCTGGATCGCCGCTTCCCTTATATCGTGTCACCGTCGGGTAGGGATAAGTGGGCCGCGCCGCGACCACCTGGCCCGTAGTGACATCGACGCGCTCAGCGATGATTTCCTCGGGCGCTTCGCCTTGTTCGACCCACGCCATCAGCGCCGTCATTGCCGATGCTGTCGTCAGGCCGGGACCCGGGCCAGCGATGGTGCCGTGGATGTCGCCGTCGGTGCAGAAAAGCCGCGCGAAGGAGCCTGTCTGTGCCGCTCCCCCACAGGTTACGACGACCCTGCGATAATAGTCGACCACAGAGTCGTATGGAACGACTTGGTCGTTGACCGCCTGAGTGAGAAGCAGCTTGCCGCCGCAATCGCGCAGAGCTGACAGATCGGGATCATTGGTGGCGATATCCTCGAACTTGGCGAAACCCAAGTCAGTCAGGGCCTCATAGCGTTCCAGGCTGAGGGTCTTCCAGTCGAACTTGGGGTCTTCCAAAATCCAGCGATAATAGGCCTGGCTCTCGTAGCAGACGGGTTCCAGCCGGCCTTCGATGTCCACCGATTTCCAAATGCCGACAGCGCCCCAACTCTCGGTGCCGACGGGCAGACCATAGCCCAGCCTTTCGCCATTGGCGCGACGGGGGCCGTCCCATAATTTTTGCATGATCTCCGCGTCGATCGCCGTGATCGGGCCGGCGAGCGTCTGGCGGCCGACGACGGAGTGCGCGTCGAAAGTCCGCAACTCCGCCAGGCCGATAAAGCCGTCCCGAACTCCATCGGCGCCGTCGCATGCCTCTAGGGCGGCGTCGCGAAAGGCTTCGAACTTTGCTGGCGGCAGGACGGTTCCATACTCCTTCATCACCAGCGCCGGCCACATGGCGGAAGGCCACAGCGAGGTCCAATTCACCGCCGCATCGGACGCCCAGATGCCGTCGAAATCTTCAGGATGGCGAAGCGCGACGGCCACGCCCTGACGCCCGCCGCCCGAGCAACCGGCATAATAGGAACGGAACGGGGCCTTGCCATGAAGTGCTTGTGTCACCGCCTTTGCGACAACGGCCATGTCATGGGTGCCGCGATAGGACCAGTTTCGCAACAGGTCCCAGTCGAGCGCGCCGTTTTTGGGGTCCAAAGGCCAGTCGAAGAAGCGCGGGTCGCGATTGCCCGCGTCGGTGGCTGCCGTCGCAAATCCGTTGCGCAGCGCGATCGGCATGGTCACTGTGCGAACGGCGGGCTGTTCGAACCATATCGGCCCGGTGATGCTGCCCATCCCGCCGGTCGCCAGGAAACGACCGTTCCAGGCCAGCGGAACCCAGATGGGCATATGGGCCACATGGCCGCCTGCGGTGCGCTGAATGGCGAGTATCTGGCAAAAGGGCGGAAGGTCGGTGATCAGGGATGGTGCCGGCGCATAGTCGGGAACCAGGTGAGACGGGGGTGGCGCAAATTGCCCGGACCGGTTGACCTTCGCCGAGACGATTTTGACATCGGGAAGATGTGATAGCGCTGCCTGGAGAAAATCGACCGAGCAGCGATCGTCCAGGTCGACCGGCTGGAAGGAACTGGTGTCCACCCACCGCGTAAAGCCCGATGGCGCCAGCTTAATCTTGTCCGCATCCAGAGCTCCGTCGGCATAATAGCTCATGGCTTCGTCTCTCCTGGCTATAGTTTGTGCGGGTCGTAAATGACTGGAAAATCAGGGTGGTCCAATGGACCATAGGCCTTGATCCCCCGCCCGTCGGTATATTCGCTCTGCGCGCCGGTATAGCGCGCGTCTCCCGGCACGAGGACGCCCGCCCATGACCAACGCGGCCGCTGACCCCGATTGGGGGCCGTGCCGTGGATCGTGCCGTTGGCGTGGACCGTGGCATCGCCCGGTTGCAGCGCGATCGGTTCGGACAGCGTGCAGAAACGATCGATATAGGGTGCCCATTCGTCCCAAAGCGCCCCCACCTGACCGAGATTGCCGAGCTTGTGCGACCCGGAATAGAATTGCATCGCGCCCATATCCTGATCGACCCTATCCAGCGCGATCCAGGGGGTGAGGAAGTTCGCTTCCAGATACATGTGGCCGGGCGTGTCCTGGTGGAAGTCCGTGCCATTGCCCTTGCCGCTATCGCCGGGCAGTTTTGCCATGGTTGCGTCCATCATCATGCGGATGGAACTGTCGCGACCCAGCAGGCGCGCGGCGTTGCGGCCGAGTTCGCGTGATGTCCGGAGCGCGGCATAATAGTCATCCCGCCCGCAGTCGGAATTGCTGCGAAACCATGTCTGCCAATATTCCGTCGCCGGCGTTTCCTGCTCCAACCCCTTGCGGCCATCCACGCCGAAGGTTCGCTGGGCGCGCTCCAGCAGGATGGCGGCGCATTGTGGGTCGATGAGGGCGGGCAGCTTTACCCATCCATGTTCGAAGAAAAAGGCGATCTCCGCTTCCGTGACGGGACGAACCTGTATCTCAACGCTTGCACCTACCACCATCATCCATCTCCCCTCCGAGCCTTGCCCGAGCACATTTGACAGGTAGTCGTGCAGACTGGAGAGGCGGCGGAAACCTATCTTCCAGAAGGCGCGCAGGCTTGCCAAGTCGGTTCCGTTCAGTCCATCCTCTACATCTGCCTGCCTTCGGATAGGTTCACCCTGTAACGAGCGACGTCCAGAATGGTGTCCGTCGTCCGACCGGCCTTTGGATTGGATTCTAAATATAATAATGCAAATGGAGTAGTTCGATGTCTGACGCCGATTTTAAGGTCGAAATCCCCGATCATCTCTGGAAGAAGCAGTTTGCCAGCGAAACGGTGATGAGCGCCCAGGAGATGATCGATTTCAACCTGGAACATTCGCGCAAGTTCATGGAAGGTGATTTCGACGGGATCATGGAGGAATCCATCACGGACGACGCGGTATGGGAGTTCTACCCCAACCGCATCCGCATAACGGGGAAGGAAGCGCTGCGCCGCTATCACGAGATTAATTATGGCGTGGTGATCGAACAGATCGACCCGCGTAACGGCGAGGATACGCGCGAATATTATTCCACCACGACCAGCCCCAATATGTTGGCGCACGAGTTTAGCTGCGTCTACACGCGCAAGGACGGATCGATCTTCCGTGGCTATACCAACGCCGTGATCCCCTTCGCCAATGGCAAGATGTGCGGCGAGCGCATCTATCTGGACAAAGACATGGCCGAATGGTTCGAAGAAGGCATGGGCGAGGAATTCTTCAATCTGCCAGGCGTCGAACGCTTTTGATACCGTTTCCTGGACCGGCAACGCTTCGACGGGTGCAGGTTCCGACGGGATAAGATGGAAGGGCGCGCAGGCCGGACCCGGTCTGGGCGCGAAATTTCGTGAGCGGTTCGCCGCGTCGATAGGACAAACGATAAAAGAGGGTGGGGTGAATGCGCAGGCATAAGCGAATGATCATTCCGGCGGGCATCGTGCTGGCGGCGGCGGGCGGCGCGATTGCCCAGGCTGGCGGTGAGACGGTGGCGGCGGGCGGTGGCGCTTCGATCTATAGCGCCAAATGCGCATTGTGCCACGGCCAGTCGCTTCAGGGCGGCGGCGGGCCGACGCTCAAGAGCGCGGCCTTCAAGGCGAAATGGGGCAGCGCGGGCGTTGACGGGCTGGCTGATTTTATCGCTCGGTCCATGCCGCCTGCGGCCGACCCGCCGCTCGAGGTGGGGACCGCGAAGGCGCTTGCATCCTATCTGCTGGCGGAAAATGGTGTCGGCGCACAACCTGCCGGTGGACAGGCTGAGGCATCCTCGCCCGCCCCCGCACCCGCCGCATTCGTGGATGATATTTATCGTGCCGCCGGCGAGCGGCTGAAGGCAGTCGCGGCCAGGCTGCGACCCGTCACCGACATGATGTTGCGGCATGAGGCAGGCGACGACTGGCTCGTCTGGCGCGGCAGCACCAATGCGCTCGGCTATAGCCAACTCAGCCAGATCAACCGATCCAATGTCGGGCGGTTGAGGCTGATCTGGAGCAAGTCGCTGGGATCGAGCACGAATGGCATCGGCCCGCTGGAACATGATGGCGTGATTTTCCTGCACGGCGGCGGGCACATCGCCGCACTCGACGCGCTGACAGGCGACACGATCTGGAAGCGGGAGGACAAGGCCGTACCCCGGGGCCTCAGCCAGCCGCGCGGCATGGCGCTCTATGGCGATGCGCTCTACGCATCGACCGTCGACAATCATCTGATGGCGCTGGACGCCCGAACTGGCGCGCTGCGCTGGGACAAGGTGATCGGCGACAAGAGTTCGCTCACCTCCGCCCCGCTGGTGGCTAATGGCCGGGTGTTTCAGGGCGGCGCTGTCTGTTTCGGCAAGGGGATGCGTTGCTTCATGGCGGCGTTTGACGCGAAGTCGGGTGAGGAGCTGTGGCGCTTCGACACCATTCCTGGCGACAATGCGCCCGGCGCGGAAAGCTGGGGCGGCGAGCCGGCATCCGAGCGCGGCGGTGCTGGCGTTTGGACTGCGCCAAGCTATGATTATGCCAATAATCAGATCGTCTTCGGTACCGGCAACACTTATTTGGTCAACACGCTGCTGAAAAAGGATCCTGGGAAGCCGGAAGCGGCGCTCTATACCAATTCCACGCTGAAGCTGGACGCCCGAACCGGGAGACTCGCCTGGCATTTTCAGCATTTCCCCGGCGACGTCTGGGACGAGGATTGGGCTTTCGAGCGCATGATTGCCAAGGACCCGCGCGGGTCCGGCAGGCAGGTCGCGATGTCCATGGGCAAGCTGGGCGTGCTGGAAGCACTCGATATCAAGAGCGGCAAGTATCTCTGGTCTTATGACTATGGGATTCAGGATATCATCACTGCAATCGACCCAGTCACCGGCGCTAAGACCATAAATTTGCACAAGATCCCAGGCGAGGGCCGGACTACGAAGGCTTGTCCCTTCGCTGCGGGCGTCCGCAACTGGCCCGCCACATCCTATGATCCGCGCGGGGGTGTGCTGTTCATCCCGGCGCTGGATAGCTGTATGGAAGTGACCATCGACAGTTCCTCGATCGCAGGGTCAGTTTGGAAAGTCACGCCGCGTCCCGGTTCCAACGACAAGTTCGGGCGGGTAACGGCGGTCGATCTGCGCACCGGCAAGACGCTGTGGGAAAATAGGCGCCGCGCGCCCGAAGCCTCGGCAGTGCTGGCGACGGCGGGCGGGTTGTTGTTCGAAGGGTCGCGCGACCGCTGGTTCCGTGCGCTGGACAGCGGCACGGGCGAGACGCTCTGGCAAACGCGGCTTAATGACACGCCCAATTCCTTCCCCATCACCTATGCGGTGCAGGGCAGGCAATATGTCGCGATCGTCACCGGCGGCGGCACCTATCAGGATAATTTCGTCGCTCATCTGACGCCGGAGATCGAAGCATCCACAGGCGGGCCTGCTTTGTGGGTCTTTGCCTTGGACGGCGGCGATGACGAATTGGGGCGGCTATCCTGGTTCGAACGGCTGTGGGCCGCTATCAGGAGCGCGCTCGGCCTGGGCGCGTGAATGGCATCGAAGGAGAGGCATAATGGAAACCGAATTCGAAGTCATCGCCGAAGGGCTGAAGGCGCCCGAAGGTCCGGTGGTCATGCCGGACGGGTCGGTGCTGGTCATGGAGATGCATGCCAGCCGCATCAGCCGCGTCTGGGCCGGCGGCAGGACAGAGGTGGTCGCGGAAACAGGCGGCACGCCCAACGGCGCGCAGCTTGGCCCCGATGGCGCGCTCTACGTCTGCAACTGCGGCGGCGAGGGGAACAAGACGGGCGAACATGGCGGCGGCGGGCGGATCGAACGGGTGGATCTTTCCACCGGAAAGGTCGAGCGGCTGTATGACAGCATCGACGGACGGCCGATCAGCGCGCCCAACGATCTGGTGTTCGATGAGACGGGCGGCATCTGGTTCACCGACTTCGGCATCGCGCGTCAACGGACGATCGAGAAAAGCGGACTCTATTGGTGCAGGGCAGATGGCAGCGAGATTCGTGAAGGCTATTTTGGTGGGCTGGGTTATAATGGCGTGGGCCTCTCACCCGACGGCAGGACGCTTTATGTAACGGCGAGCTGGACCGGCCGGCTGTTCCGCTTCGACATCGAGGCGCCGGGCCGGCTGCGCAAGGATGCGGAAACGGGCGCGGCCGTGCCGGTATATATGGGTTCGGCGGCCGGGGAGTCCGTCTTCGACAGCCTGGCCGTCACCGAATCCGGCGCGGTGTGCGTCGCGACTATCATCGATGGCGGCATCACGACGTTCCGGCCCGATGGAGAAACGCGCTTCCTGCCCTTGCCGGACCGGACCGTCACCAATATCGCCTTTGGCGGCGACGACATGCGCGATGCTTATGTGACGCTGCTGCGGACCGGTCGCCTCGTCAAAATGCGCTGGGACGAGCCGGGGCTGAAGCTCCATTTCGGGTGAAGCGTCACGGCGCGGGCCCTTTGCTTCAATCCGGCTTGAGCGGGAAGACGGCGATATTCTTGCCGCTGACCGAGCTGACCCATAATTCACCACCCACCCGCAACGCGGTGGTGGTGAGCGGCATGGGCCGGGTTTCGAACCGGCCGGACAGGCTCTTTGCCGCCAGCGTTTTCGGCGTGATCTCATACACGTCGAACCGGGGCTGGCAGCTCTGGCCCTGGAAGCAGCGCGCATTGACCTCCGGGTCGTAGCGCATGCCGGTGGTGATGAGCGTTCCCTGGGCCGTCCAGCGCAGATTGTCCGGCAATATGTCGATCTGTGCGGAGCGCACCGGCTTGGCCTTGCCGTCCAGCGCCAGGCGGACGATTTCGCGGCTGCCCGACATGGCGACATAGACGGATCGTTCGTCCGGCGCGAGCGCCAGGCCGTTCGGGCCGGAGCCCTGCGAATAGGGCAGGGTGCGCCAGCCCTTGTCGCGCGACCACAGGCGGACGTCGCCGCCTGTCGGCCGGCCGGCGATGATGTCGGGCAGGAAATTCGTCTTCGCCTTGCCGAGGCTGGTGACGACCAGCGTGCCCGATTTCAGTTGCGCGAGGGCGTTCGCCATCATGTCGGCGGGGACCGGCACGCAGCCCACCCAGGTGAGCGATGCGTCCTGCCGCCGCAGCCGATAGACCTCAATTGCTTCGCGACTGCCGTGATTGATGACGAAGAGCGACGGTGCGGCGTTGTTGGTGAGGGCGATGCCATGCGCCGTCAGCGCCCCGGGCGCGAGGGGGCCGGGGCAGTCGGCATAGGTCTTTCTGTCCCAGCGGACGCGGACGCCGGGGACGAGATTCACCGCCTGACGCGTGCGGGTGCTGACGCGGTAGAGGGCGTCGGGCGCATAGCCGCTGACGATGATCCATTCGCTCCGGGCGAGCGGCGCCATATCTTCGGGATTGGAAATACCGCAGATCGAACGATCATTGGCATCGGCGGGGCATGTGCCGGCGGGCTGCGCATCGGCCTTCGGGCTGGCGGCGCTGCCGGGCAGGGACGACACGCCCAGCATCATCGCCGCAAGGGCCATGGCGCGGGTTCGTCCACGCTTCGACATAGGGATGCCCATCCATTTCTCTCCTGCCCATGTTGGCGGATCATCATTGCCAACCATATGAAATCGCGGCTCCACCCATCGGAGCCAGCATCGACGGGGTTTAAAAGCGAACCGGCTGCTGTCCTCTATCTTTGGATTGGTGCGCCGCGGGCAATCCCAGGCTTTGTTGCGCCTCATGTCAGGGTTCGAGGCGATCCATGCAGGCCTTCACAAATACAATGCTGTCTTCATGACCTGCATTGATGCCGACGCTCCGGTCCATTATCAGCGCGGTCGTCACGGCGGTGAGGATGAAGATGGCGGCGTCGGGCGTGCAGCCGGCGGCGGCGGCATGCGGGCGAAGCGCCGTCTCGAACGCCTGCGCCTGCATCGTCCGAAATTTTTCGACATGGGCGGCAAGCTCTGCCCGAACGGCTTCATTGCGGTGGCCAAGGCCGATCATTTCCGCCATCAGCCGACCGGCGTCGCGCGCGGTGTTGACGTCCCACAGCGCATGGATCGGCCGGTCCGACGCCAGCGCCGCCTCGATATTCAGTCGATGCTTCTCACCAATATAGCGGTAGAAGGCGATCAGCAGGTCTTCGGTCGTTTCAAAATGATAGTGGACGAGTGGCGTCTTCATGCCCGCCTCTGCAGCGACGCGGCGAACAGTAAGCGCGTCATGGCCCTGCGTCTGCAAAAGACGCTCCGTTGCTTCCAGAATGAGCATCCGCGATTGATCCGCAGGTAGGCGCCGCCGTGTCGGCTTGTTCTTTTCGACCAAATTACCGCCTCCCAACCGCGTCGACGGACCGGCTAACAAAGGTTGACAGGGTGGTCAACGAGACGTAGCCACGTATTACTGATCTTTTAGTCAGTAATATATTCAGGAGAGACAGAGCCATGTCAGGCGAAGCGATCCTCGATCCCGGCGTACGCGCGGTGACGGATGAGGAAGTTCGGTTCTTTTTCGAAAATGGATGGGTGAAGCTGGAGCGACTGATCAGCCGCGAATATGCCGCGCAGTTGTTGGAAGGTGCCAAAAGACTGTTTGGCGAGGACGGCAATGCGCCGAACGACGAGCCTGAACTGCCCGAGGGATATCGCTGGTTCCGCACGCATGTCGGACTTGGCGACAGCGATCCTCATTACCGTGCCCTCGCCACCTCGCAGGCACTGGGCGGGAACTTCGCGCGCCTGTTCGGGCGGGAGAGTTCCATTCGCAAGATGCGCGATTCCCTGCTGTTGAAACATCCGGCCGGCGGCGGGATGGCGGAGCCGACGCGTTATCATCAGGACACGTTGCAAAACTTCTTTTCGGAGGCGAACACGCTCAACATCTGGCTGGCGCTCGACGAGGTCAGGCCGGAGCAGGGGGCGCTCCGCTTCTACAGCCGCTCTCATAAACTCGGCAATCTGGGCAATTTGCTGAGCCCGGAGATCTGGGAGGGTTGGGCGTCCTATTTGAAAGAACATTGCACCCTCACCGACCCCATCCACCTGCAGCCAGGCGATGTGACGGTGCACAGCCACTTCACCATCCATGGCACCGGCGCGAATAGCAGCCCCCATCCCCGCTGGTCATGGGGCGCGCTCTATCTGCCCGGGGACGCGCGCTATACCGGCGCGCAGAGCCCGTTCACGGACGCGCTGGGGCTGGAGCCGTTCGGTCCGCTCGACCATCCTGCCTTCCCCATCATCTACAGCCCGGGCGGACGTCATGCCGAGTGACGGTCTGGAATCCTTGCTGGCCGAGCGCGAGATCCGCCAGCATCTCTACGCGGGCTGCCGGGCCCAGGACCGGCTGGACCTGCCCCTGCTGCTGTCCGTGTGGCATGAGGGGGGAAGATGGGATGACGAAGTCCTGGGAACGGGCGGTCCGGTCGCGGAACGGGGCGGCGCGATCATCGGCCAATTGGGGGCGTCCCAATGCCATGCGCATCATCTGTCCAATGTGGAGATCGCGGTCGATGGCGACCATGCGGTCAGTCGATGCGACCTGTCAGCGGTCCGTCGATTCGCCACGATGGTCGACAGCCATGATCGGGCCCAATATCTCGACCAGTGGTCCCGACGCGACGGGCGCTGGGCGATCGACAGCCGACGGGTGATGGCGCGCGCGACATGGACGCAGCCGGTCAAGGATGGCGGACGCGGTGAACGGTCGCGTCGCGACCATGCCGATCCGTTCTACGCGTTGTTCGCCTTTCCGGAAAGCGATGGGGACGGAAATGTCGAGGGAGAAAGGGATCGCCTGGAAGTCCTGATCGCGGAACGGGAAATTCTGCGCCAGTTGAACCATTATTGCCGTGGCATCGACCGCTTCGACATCGATCTCTGGAAATCGGTCTGGCATGATGATGCGACGCTGGATTATGAGTCCGGACAGTTGAAGGGGCGGGCCATGGAAATGGCCGTCCAGATGACATTGGGGCACGACGTCTATGCCGCCCATTCCCACCAGATCATGAACCCGACGATCAGGATAAAGGGCGATCGGGCCGTGAGCGAGACATGCGCGCACGCGGTGCTTCGCGGCTATCCCGACAGGTCGGGGATCGTGACGGACAGCCATTATCGCGGGCGATATCTGGATCGCTGGTCGTGCAGGGACGGCCGCTGGGCAATCGATCATCGCACGTTGACCGAAGAAATGATGTGGAACCAGTCGGGGCACGGGCAGACGGGTCATGAGGCCCGACGGGACCGTGAGGACCCGTCTTACCGCCTCTTTGCATCGGTGGAAGGCGGCAGGGGCGACGAAGTCGAGCAGTTGTTGGCCGAGCGCTCTATTCGCGCGCAACTTCACGCTCATGGCCGGACCGGGCGCCATCAGACCGGCAACATGCTGATCGTGGTCGATGGCGATCGGGCCGTCAGCGAAACCGGCGCGATCATCCTGCGTCAGGGGGAGGCTGAAGGCACTGGACGAACCGATGACCATTGTCGCGGCCGTTATCTTGACCGTTGGTCGAAGCACGGCGGGGGCTGGACGCTCGACCAGCGTCGTTTCGTCGAGGATTTCATGTGGCGCCAGACGGTCGAGCCCGCCGCGATCATGCCCTAGATCCGGTCGGTGACCACTATTATCACATGTTGCACGTGATTTATCGAAAGATAGGTTTTGCAGTCCGGACACCTAACGTAAAATCTTGGTCACTTCGATCGATCTGCGAACGTAGGAAACGGCATTCAGCGGACCCATGATCCGCCTGAAGAATAAAAAGGGGGAGGAAACTAAGATGCAGAAGAAATTTCAAAAGGGAGTGAGGCTCGGCCTCTTCCTCGCCTCTGCAATGACCAGCAGTCTTGCATTAGCCCAGACCAACGATGCCGGCATCGACGAGATCATCGTCACCGCGCAGAAACGTGAGCAGAATCTTCAGGATGTGCCGATTTCCGTCGCCGTGATCGGGCAGCAGGAATTGACCGCCAGCCGCATCACCAGCTTGCAGGACGTAGGTGCCGTGGCGCCGGGCGTTTCGGTGCGCAAGACTCCGGGCGGGCTGGGTGCCCCGCAGATCGTGGTGCGCGGCGTCGCCAGTGCGGGCGGCCTGCCGGGGTCTGACAAGTCGATTTCCATCAACATCGACGGCGTTTATGTGGGCGCCAATTATGGCTTGACGACAGACCTGCTCGACCTGGTCCGCGTCGAAGCGCTGCGCGGCCCTCAGGGCACGCTGTTCGGCCGGAATACGACAGGCGGCGCATTGAGCTTCGTGACGGCCGATCCGACGGGCGAATTCGGCGTTCGCCAGGACGTGTCGGTCGGCAATTTCGACCAGTTCCGGTCGATCACCCATCTGGAACTGCCGCAGTTCGGGGCGTTCAGCGGTTATCTCAGCTATATGCGCAACCAGCGCGATGGCGACATCAGGAATCTGGACGCGGGCATAGTGTTCGACCGCAGCGCCGCTGGCATGGGCCGTCAGACTTCGCCCAAGACTCTGGGCGCCAACAAGACCGACGCGTTCCACGCCGCGCTCAAGTTCGAACCGAGCGACAGGTTCAACCTTGTCTACAAGTTCGACTGGGCCAAGTCGATCACGACCGCAGAGGGTTCGGGTGTGATCGCCTATGATCCTGCGGTGGCGGCCGGGTTCGGGCTTTCGGCGCTCAACGTGGCGATCGCCGCCAACCCGCCCCTGCTTTCCGGGGATCGGCGCCCTGACGCTGTGCATAACGCTTTTGCGGTTCCGGGACGGATGAAGAGCCAGGGGCATGTTCTGACGGCGAAGCTGGACATTAATGAGGATCTGGCGCTTAAGAGCATCACGGCCTATCGCAAGGTCGATGTCTTCGGCACGCTGGACAATATCGGACTGGGCCAGCTCTTCTATCCGGGTAATCCCGACCCCTTCTATTTCAACGTGAATCAGAATTCGAGCCGGCAGAAGCAGTGGAGCGAAGAGCTTCAGCTGAACTACAATTCGAAGCTGCTGACGCTTACCCTGGGCGGGCTCTACTATAAGGAAAAGATTTCGACCGGCGCGCCGGACGGCCTTGCCGGAATTGCGAATTTCTTCACGGTTCCGCTGCCCGGCAATGTCCTGCCGGCTGGCCGCGACATCACCTTCCTCACGGCCAAATCGGCCGCGGCCTACGGCCAGGCTGAAGTGCATGTCACGTCGCAGCTGGATGTTGTGGGCGGCATCCGCATAACGCGCGACACGAAGGATGGCACCTATTACAAGGCCATTCCCGCCTATGGGATTCCGCTGACCGCGACGCCGTTCGACTACAAGAAGACCAAGGCGACCTATCTTCTGGGCGTCAACTATCATGTGACAGATGATATCCTGGCCTATGCCAAATTCTCGACCGGCTATATTTCCGGTGGCTCGGTCGGCGGCGTCGCTTTCGATCCTGAAACGGCGAAGTCGTGGGAAGCGGGTATCAAATCCGATTTGTTTGACCGCCACCTGCGTCTGAACCTGACCGGCTTCTTCGCCAAATATGGCAATTTGCAGCAAAGCGTGCCGGGCTATCTTGCGGGCCATCCGGAACTCAACCTCGCGATGGTCAATTATGGCAATGCGGAGGCCAAGGGCTTCGAGGCGGAGGCGACCGTGGTCCCGCTCCATGGCCTGTCGCTGTCCGGTGCCGTGTCCTATACCGACTTCAAGTTCACCAAGTTCACGCCGCTTTGGCTCAGCACCATCGCCCAGTTCGGCGGATCGCCGGACAGCTTCCCGGTCTGGCTGCGTCCTTCCACCACCGCGAATCTGGCGTTCGATTATGAGTCGGATCCCAATCCGGGCCTGGGCGATGCGCGTCTGGGGATTCGCTTCGACGCCAATTACCGTTCGAAGGTGATCACGCCGGGTATCTTCACCACCGCGATCCAGCCAAGCTTCCAGAGCATCTACAAGACGGGAGGCAACTGGATTGGCAACGCGCGGGTCTCGTTGAAGGACATCACGCTTGGGTCCGGCAAGCTGGAAGTCGCCGCCTGGGCGCGCAACCTGCTCAACAATCGCGGCTCGACATGGGGCAACTACTCCTATTTCGTGGCCGGCACGACATATGAGAATGCGCGCACCTATGGCGTGGACATGACGGTCAGCTTCTGAACAGCTGCGCGGCGGCTTCGCACCGCCGTCATTCGAAAAGAAAAGCCCGGCCGCGAGCCGGGCTTTTTTGTCGCCGGATGACCTGGTCAGTCCCCTTTATGGATTGACGCGGGGACCACGATAACATATTACATGTGATACGATAGAGCGGGCGGCAATTTGTGATTCCGGCCAGAGGGCGGGATTTGGCGCGCGTATTTTCCGATAAGGCGAGCTGGACATCACCGGACGGAGCCGCATTAGGAGGCGATTGTGACCACGGAAAAGACCAAAAGTACCGTTATCAAGGCGAGCGAGGACGACGCTCGCAAATATTGGCTAGACGAAGGCCGTCAGCCCGGCGGCACCGTCCGCGAAATCGATCACAGCCAATATCATGAGGGTGTGCATCCGCTGTTCGAAGGCATCAAGATCATCGACTGCGACACCCATTTCACTGAGCCGCCAGATCTTTTCCAGCGCAACGCGCCCGCGCATCTGAAGGACAAGATGCCGCGCGTCGTTGAAAACAACGGCATCGTGCGCTGGTATGTCGGCGACAAGGATTTCGGTTCCTATGGCGGCAATGTCGTCAGCAAGGAGCGCAACAAGCTGCTCGGCCGCTTGTCCTATACCAATTATGATCTGATCCACCCCGGCTCGTTCAAGGTGAAGGAGCGCCTGGAGGAAATGGATCGCATGGGCGTCTGGGGCCATATCTGCTTCCAGAATGGCGGCGTGACCCAAGCCGGTGCGCTGCTGGGGCTGGACAAGGACCTGCGCGATACGATCATCCGCATCTATAACGACGTCTGCATCGAACGGATGGAGGAGTCGGGTGGCCGCATCATGGGCATGGCGCAGTTGCCCTACTGGGACAACAAGTTCCTGCTCGAAGAAGCGCGTCGCATGATCGATATGGGCATCAAGGGCTTCGTTCTGCCCGATCGGCCTGAGCGCGCGGGCGATTCCTATCTTGGGGAAGGCGGCGTCATCAACCCGGTTTGGGAAGAGTTTTTCGATCTGTGCAACTCGACCGGCACATCGATGAACTTCCACCTGAATTCAGCGCTGGATTCGAGCACGGCGATCTGGGACAATCTGAATTTCTACCAGACCCAGACGGTCGTGACGATGCTCCACACGCTGGCGATTTCCGTAAGCATGGCGACCTTCATGGTTTCGGGCATTCTGGACAAGTATGAGAATCTGAAACTCGGCCTGATCGAGAGCGGCATCGGCTACATGCCCTTCGTGCTAGAGTGCCTGGATCACCAGTTCAACGAGATGTTGGTGCCCGAGATGACCGGCCTTAAGAAGCGCCCTAAGGAATATTTCGCCAAGAACTTCTGGGTCTCCTACTGGTTCGAGAAATATGGCCCGCAGAAGATGCTCGAAGAGATCGGCTATGACCGCGTGATGTTCGAGACGGACTTCCCGCATCCGACATCGATCTATCCGGGTATTCAGGAACGGGCGGTCGAATCGATCGGCCATCTCGACTATGACAAGCGCAAGATGATCCTTTCGACCAACGCCGCGACATTGTTCAACATTGAACTCTGATTGACAACTGAACTGGATAACGTCCTAAATATCGCGACCTTTCGTAAGATATAAGTTCAGCGTAAATATTCCAAAGTTCCCAGAGCGCTCCCGTGTCATGCGGAAGCGCTCTTTTTTTGGTGTGGGTCAGGGACTGAACAGGTCCCGCCGCGACAGCCTGCGGAAAGATAGGTTACGCGCAGGAACGGCGATGAGATACATAGTCCCCCAAGCCATTTAACAGCACATAAAGTGCAATGCATTTTACCAGGGGAGAGGAAGCCATGACGTTTAAGGAGCAAGCCCGGGTAGGCCTTCTGCGAGGCACATTTCTGGCCGGAAGTGCGTTGTTCGCGCTTTCCGCAACTGCTGAGGCACAAACGGCGGAAGACGCACCTGCTGCATCCGCAGGCGACATAATTGTGACTGCGCGTCGGTCCGCAGAACGGCTGCAGGACGTGCCGATCTCGATCAGTGTTTTCAATCAGGAAGATCTGACGAAGCGAAATGTTGCCGTCGCCACGGACCTGGCGACTTATACCCCTTCTCTCAGCGTCAACCAGCGTTACGGCCCGGAAAAGGCCTCTTTCGCCATTCGCGGCTTCAACCAGACCAACAATACGGCTCCCACGGTCGGCATGTACTTCGCCGAAGTCGTCGGTGTGCGCGCCCAGGGTGGCACGACGTCGGGCAACACGGTCGGCGCCGGCGCTTTCACCGATCTGGCCAATGTGCAGGTGCTCAAAGGCCCGCAGGGCACGCTGTTCGGCCGCAACACGACCGGCGGCGCCATCCTGCTGACGCCGCAAAAACCCACGGACAAGTTCGAGGGATTTGCCGAGGGGACCTACGGCAATTATGATCAGGTCCGTCTGACCGGCGCGCTCAACGTCCCGCTCGCGGATACGTTCAAGGTCCGTCTGGCGGTGGAGCGCAACTCGCGCGACGGCTATATGAAGAACCATGCGCCCGTTGGCGCGCGGGACTTCAACGACGTCAATTACTGGTATGGGCGCCTGAGCGTTGTTGCCGATCTCACGCCGGACCTCGAAAATTACATGATTGTGCATTACAGCCGCTCGCGCACTCATGGCTATGCGTCGCACATCAACAATTGCAATGTGGGTGGCACCGGTACGAACCTTTTGCAGTCATTATCCTGCCAGGATCAGCTTACGCGGCAGACGGCGCGAGGCGATGGCCCCTACGATGTCGAAAATAGCCTGGTCAATCCTTTCGAGCATCTTGAGCAATGGCAGATCATCAACACAACCACCTGGCACGCAAGCGATACGCTCACGCTCAAGAATATCGCCAGCTATGGCGAATTTCGTGAGAGGATGAATCTCGCCTATCTATCCACCAACTTCACCACGCCGAATCAGAATAATAGCGGGGGGTTTACCCTTTTCGGCAATTTCATCCCGGCAGGTCAGCCCTATATTCTTTTCGCCACCAACGGGGCGGGTAAGGGCAGCTACGCCGCCGCGGAGTCCACAGTCACGGAGGAATTGCAGTTACAGGGCAAGAGCGCCGATGACCGTGTCAATTATGTTCTGGGTGGATATCTGGAGTTCAGTCGACCGATCGGGTTCAGCAACACGATTTCGCCCAACTTCCTGAACTGTGTCGATGGCGAGAATTTCAACTGCACCAATCCTCTGGGTTTCGGAAACTTCTCCGAGGCGCGGACGAAGATGGCCTTCGACAATCATGGCATCTACGGGCAGGGCACCTATAAATTCTCCGACCAGCTATCCTTGACGGCAGGCGCGCGCTGGACCTTCGACAAGATCGTGGGGACGGGGCAGGGAACCCGTATTTCCTTCTCGACTGCGCCGGGTTCGTACATCGATCCGCGCACCGGCATGTCGATCCGCCGGACCTGCACGGACACTGTGACCTATCCGGGCAAGGTCGTTCAGGTGCCGAGCCAATGTTCGACGCACCGTGAGAATAAATCGGACAAGCCGACCTGGGTCATCGATCTCGATTACAAGCCGCTTCCCGATCTGCTGCTCTATGGCAAATATGCGCGTGGCTACCGGCAAGGCGGCATCAACTTCAATTCCGTGGGCTTTGAGACCTGGGGCCCGGAAAGCATGGACAGCTATGAAGCCGGCACCAAGTTCAGCTTCAATGGCGGGGTGAAGGGCTATTTCAATGTCGCCGGCTTCTATAACAAGCTGTCGGATGTCCAGGTGCTGGCGCAGTTGATCCCCACGGCGGCGTCCCAGCAAGCCGGAATCAGCGGCGCTTCGGCGATCCTGAATGCGGGTAAGGCGCGGTCCTACGGCGTGGAAGTCGATACGTCCTTGTTGTTCTTCGATCGGCTTCGCCTGTCGGCCAGCTATGCCTATCTGAACACCAAGATCGTGAAAATCGACTCTCCCTCTGAACTGGCTGCCCAGCTGGTCGGGACACCTTTCGGGTCGGTCAACCCGCAGGTCGCCCAGGGGACCGGCTTCCTGGATACGCCCAAGCATAAGCTGAGCGTCGACGCGAATTATACGCTGCCGCTGGATGAAAGCCTGGGCGAGCTTTCGGTCGGAGCGACCTGGACATATACGTCGACGGTCGTGACCAACTTCAGCGATCCGCGTTATGTGAACGGCTATCCGGTCGGGATCACGCCGTCCAACAATCTGGTCAACCTGAACCTTGACTGGAAGGAAGTGGCCGGCACGCCCATCAACCTGTCGCTCTTCGTCACTAACCTGACGAAGGAGGTGGTCAAGATCCCCAACCAGTTCCCCTATGCCTTCTCCGGCGGTGCGGTACATTCGGGCTATCTGCCGCCGCGCATGTATGGTCTGCGCCTGCGGTATAATTTCGGCAGGTAAGACAGGTCCGGCTGCGGCCGGAGCTGCTCATGAATGAGGGGGAGGGCGCGCATTTCCCAAGCGGGTGCGCCCTCCCATTTTTCTGTTCGCGTCGGTTCGGCGACCGGCCGGTTTCAATCCTGCACAACGATATGGGGAGAGGCGATGTGAAGACGAGAATTGTGACCGTGCTGGCGGGACTGGCCGTCTCGCTTCTTCCGGGCCAAACTGCTTCGGGCCGTACATCGCCGTCGGAGGCGGTGAAGCCGATCGCCCTGCCCAATGTGGAGGATATGGCCGTGCTGCCGGGCGGGCGATGGTTGATCGCCAGCAGCATGCATTCCGACGACGTCAAGCCCGGCCTCTATGCCGTGGAAACCGCGACAACGCGGTTCGAACAGCTTTATCCGGGCCCTGACGCCGGTTCGGGGGGAGCATCGCGGCTGCCTGCCGCCGGTGGCGCCCGATCGGCCTGTCCGGCTGAACTCGCGGCGGGGGAATTTTCCGGTCATGGCATTTCCTACCGGCCGACCTCCGCGCGCGGCGGCCTGCTCTATGTGGTCAACCATGGCGGCCGGGAATCGATCGAGATATTCGATGTCGAGCTTCCCCGAACGGCCCGTGCCGCGCCCAAACTCACATGGAAGGATTGCATCCTTGCGCCGGCCGGGACCGTGGGGAATGCCGTGGCATGGACCCGCGACGGGCGCATCTATGCGACGGTGACGCCGGTGGTGGACGGCACGCCCCGGACCGGAGATATCCGCTACTGGGCGCCTTCGGGCAGTTGGACGACCGTGCCGGGCAGCGCGGTCGAGGTGCCCACGGGCATCGCGGTCGCGCCGGATAACAGCAAAATCTATGTCACCTCCTTCCCGAACCGCAAGGTGATCGAGATTACGCTGGGCGCCGCCCCCGCACGCCGGGAAGTCGCGGTGAAATTCGGCGCTGACAATCTCAGCCTGGCGAGGGACGGCGCCATTCTTGCCGGCGGTCTGGATGGCAATCCGGCCGACATCATGCGCGGCTGTCCCGCATCGAACAGCCCGACATGCCGGTTCACCGGCTATGTGGCGCGCATCGATCCGGGGTCGCTCAAAGTTAGCTGCACGCTGGAGCTTGGCCCTACGGTCACGACCACCGCGACGCAGGTCGGAAACATGCTGTGGTTCGGGTCTAGCCGCGCCCCCCGTATCTGGCGCGCGCCCGCCGCTGCCCTGAAAATCTGTCCTGCCCGGATCGATGTGGGGGCAGGTTCGGCAGAGCGTGAGTAGATTTCAGCGCTTTCTGCGATTATGCCACAATGCCCCGCAAGGTGTCAGAAAGGTCAGTCATGAATGAATCCCCGGCTGAAAAAGCGGACGGAGAATTTTCCCTCGGCTGGCGACTGATCCTGGTGAGCGCCTTTGGCGTCGGATTCGGTTCGATCGGCTTCGTCACTTATTCGATCGGGGCGTTCATTGACCCGCTGGGCCGGGAATTCGGATGGACGCGCACGCAGGTGCAGGGCGCGATAGCCTTCGGCGTTGGCCTGGGCGGCTTCGTCGCGCCGGTCGTGGGCTATATGATCGACCGCTATGGCGGCAGGAAGATCGCCCTGTGGGGCCTGGTCGGCGTTGCTGTCGGATATCTGATGGCGAGCGCCTCACGGGGCTCGCTCGGTTATTTCTACCTCGCCTATGCGGCGGTCGCGCTGCTGGGAGCGGGCAGCGGCCCGGTCAGCTGGACGCGCGCCGTTGCGAGCCATTTCCATGAGCGCCGGGGACTTGCGCTGGCATTGACCTTGTCCGGCACGGGCATGGCGGCGATTTTCGTGCCGCCCTATACGGTCTATGTCGTTGAAAATCATGGCTGGCGCGTGGGATATATGGCGCTGGCGCTGCTGCCGATGGTCGCTCTGACGCTGGCCGCATTCTTCTTCTTCCCCGGCCGGACCTCTACGGGCAGCGCCGCGCCGGTCGATGAGCGGACGCTTTCGGGCTTCACCTTGCGCGAGGCGGTTTGCTCCTACCGCTTCTGGCTGCTGCTGGCCTCCATCCTGACGATGTATATCGGCATCACCGGCATTGTCCCGAACCTCATCCCAGCGCTGACCGACAAGGGCTTCACGCCCGTCGTCGCCTCATCGATCCAAAGCGGCTATGGCGTGTCGCTCATCGTCGCCCGCCTGGGGATCGGTTGGCTGCTCGACCGTTTCTGGGGACCGGGCGTCGCTGCCATAACGCTGACGTCGCCGGTCGCCGCCTGCCTGATCCTGATGGGCGAGCCGAGCTATGCGATGGCCATGCTCGCCTCCGTGCTGGTCGGCGCGGCGGCGGGGGCGGAGCTCGACCTGCTCGCCTATTTCGCGGCGCGCTATTTCGGGTTGCGCAACTATGGGCGCATCTATGGGCTGCTCTACACCGGGGTGGCGCTGGGGGCGGGCCTTGGCCCGATATCCTTCGCCTATCTGTCGCAGATCACCGGCTCCTATACGGCGAGCTTCCAGGTCGCGCTTGGCCTGTTCGCCTTCGGCGGCGTGAGCATATTGTTCCTGGGCCGTTATCCCCAGGAGGATTTCGGCCGCGAAGTCAGCCCGGCCTGAGCGCGACCGGAATTGTCATCCCGTCTTCCGGCGATGCTCCGTCATTTGAGCAGCACCAGTTCCTCGGCCATGCTGGGGTGGAGCGCGACGGTGTCGTCGAACGCCTGCTTGGTGAGGCCCGCCTTTACCGCCACCGCCGCGGCCTGCAGTATTTCCGGCGCGTCTGGGCCGATCATGTGCAGGCCGACCACGCGGTCGGTCGCGGCATCGACCACCATCTTGTAGAGCGCGCGCTCGTCCCGGCCGGCCAGCACATTCTTCATCGCCCGGAAATCGGACGTGTAGACCTTGACCGCGCCCAGCCTGTTGCGGGCCTCCGCCTCGGTCATGCCCACGGCGGCGATCGGGGGATGGCTGAACACCGCCGACGGGATGCAGCCATAATCGACCGTGCGCGGATGGCCGCCAAAGACCGTATCGGCAAAGGCGTGGCCCTCGCGGATGGCGACGGGGGTCAGCTGCACCCGGTCGGTCACATCGCCCACGGCATGGATGCTCTCGACCGAGGTTCGGCTATGTTCGTCGACCCTGATCGCACCCTTTTCGTCCATCGCGACGCCGATCTCCTCCAGACCCAACTGGTCGCTCTTGGGCCGGCGTCCGGTCGCGAAGATCAGCAGGTCGCAGTCGATGGGATCGCCATCCCTGATATGGACGCGCAACGTGCCGTCCGCCTTCTTCTCAACCCTTTCCAGCGGCGCGTTGAAGCGGAAATTGATGCCCTTGCCCATGCTGATCTGGAGCAGCCGGTCACGGATCTGCGCGTCATAGCCGCGCAGCATCTGGTCCGACCGGTTGACCAGCGTCACATGAGCGCCGAACTCGTTGAAGATGCCCGCAAACTCGTTGGCGATATAGCCGCCACCTGCGATCACGACCCGCCTGGGGCATGCATCCAGATGAAACACCTCATTGGAGGTCATGGCATGTTCCGCGCCCTCGATCTCCGGGATCATCGGCCAGGAGCCCGTGGCGATCAGTATATATTTCGCGGTGACGACCCGGCCGCTGGCGAGCATTACCGAGTGGGGGCCGGTGATCCTCGCGCGCTCCCGGAACAGCCGCACCCTATGGCTTTCCAGCGTATTGCCATACAGCCCCTCCAATCGGTCGACTTCGGCCAGCACATTGTCGCGCAGCACGGCCCAGTCGAAATCGCAGTCAGGGACGTTCCAGCCGAAGCGGCGCGCATCCTTCAGATCCTCGGCGAAATGCGCGCCGTAGACGAGCAGCTTCTTGGGCACGCAGCCGCGAATGACGCAGGTGCCGCCGACGCGATGTTCCTCCGCGATCGCGACGCTGGCGCCATGGCTTGCCGCGATCCGCGCGGCCCGCACGCCTCCTGATCCTGCGCCGATGACAAACAGGTCGAAATCATAGTTGCTCATGGTCGCTCCGGCGTTGGGGATGCGCGTTCCTCAAGGGGCGGCGCCATTCCCGGACCTGCCAAAGGGAAGGAGAGGGATAGGATAAGCTGCTTTTCCGCGTCCGTCCGCAGGGCGCGACCGAACTTTAGATAGGTGGCGTGACCTGCGCCCTTGTCGAAACTCCGGGATCGACGCGAAGGCCGATGCCGCCACCTGTCTGGATTAAGCCAGGCGAGGGCGCTAATCGCCTTATCATGATGCAATAAGGGAGAGAGAATTGCCATGCTTCCGCCAGTAAGACGGGTCGTCACCGGCCAGACGGGCGACGATCGCCACATCTACACCCATGTCGAGGACGTCGCGCCCATGGAGATGGGCGGTGGCGCCAAATGGTATGGCATGTGGGGATGGGAGGAGCTGCCGACCCTGCCGTTCAGCCCGGATGGTCCCTATCAGCCGAGCAGCATCTTCCCGGAGGCGGGCGGCATGCGCGCCAATATGGTGACTTTTCCGCCGGGCTTCGGCGTCAAGGGCGTGGAATTTCCCGCCATCGCACCCGATCCGGAATATCAACGGCTTCAGGCGGCCGTGACATCGGGCGGCGAGCATGATTTCGACGTCGGCATGCATTCCACGGACTCGGTCGATCTGGGCTTCGTCTTTTCCGGCGAGGTCACGCTCATCCAGGGCGATGGCAGCGAGGTCACGCTGCGGCGCGGGGACGTGATGATTCAGAACGGCGCGAAGCATGCGTGGGAGAATCGCGGCAAGGAACCCTGCATGATCTGCTTCGTGGTGCTGGGCACCTCGCGCAAGGCATGAACCGCGTGCGGCGGCCCGAAATGGAGATGAACAATGTCGGATAACGGATATGGTTTCGCCTATACGCGGGGCCTCAACCTCACCAACGTCTACGAAACGACCGATGAGGAAAAGGCGGAATTCTGGGCGGACAAGATGGCCTGGCGGCCGGGCAAGATGGCCTATCCGCTGACCGCCTACAGCTTCCTGATCCAGAACCGGCCGGACATGTTGAAATATCACATGCGGCAGATGCAGTTCCTCCACGCGGTGCCCGCCAATGGCGAGATTCCGATGGGGATCACGATGCTGACGATGCTGCACTGGTATGCGTGCAACCGCGTGCCCGGCGGCGTGCTGCACGAAGTCATGGGCAGCCAGGAAATGGGTGCGAGCAAGGCGCAGGTGAACGAGATTTTCGGCCTGGCCTTCATGCATTCGGGGCCTTGCGGCTTCAACGAGGTCTATAATCAGGCCTTCGACTATATGACGAGCTATTGCGAGCCGGCGCATGCGATCCAGTGGCCCAAGGGCTGGGCGCCCGACGCTGCCGCCTTCCGCAGCGGGCTCGATTTCGACAATCCGGAACTGACCAAGGCGGAACGGGAATCGCTCGACCAATGGTATATCGACACGATCGGCTATGTGCCCAAGTCGATTTCGACGCTGGCCAAATATAATCCCGGTTTCGTCAAGCAGCATCGCGGCAAGTTCGAAGGGGCGCTGGCGACGGGTGCGCTGCCCAAGCAGATGGTCCCCTATATCCTCATCCACTACAACATGAACCGCGGCTTCCGCGACGGCATCCGGGAAGCGACCCTGCTCGGCAAGGCATGGGGAATGACCCGCGATCATATCATCAACGCGGTGACGCTGGGCACCGGCTATATGGCGGGCATCGACGGCATGTACATCGTCGAAGAAGCCATCGGCGACCTGCTGGAAAAATGGGACTGATCCGGATCGGAAGCTGTCCCTGACAACGATAAAGTTACACAAGGAGTTGATAATGATCGAATTCTTCGGCGGTTCTGCGCCAAATCCGCTCAAGGTGCTCATCGCGATGGAAGAGCTGAAGTTGGCCTATAACACCAACAATCTCGACTTCCTCAGCGGCGCGCTCAAGACCCCTGCATATCTGGCGATCAACCCCAATGCCAAGATCCCCGCGATCGTCGACAGCGAAGGGGTGGACGGCACGCCGATGCCGCTGGCGGAATCCGGTGCCATCCTCTGGTATCTGGCCGAAAAGCATGGGAAGTTCATACCGACCGACCTCAAGGAGCGTTATGCTACGCTGCAGTGGCTGATGTTCCAGATGTCCGCTATCGGTCCCATGTTCGGGCAATATGTCTATTTCACCCGGCGCGTCGAAAACCAGCCGCATGGCGTGGAACGTTATACGACCGAAGTGCTGCGGCTCTATGATGTGCTCGAATCCAGGCTGAGCCAGAGCCGGTTCCTGGCCTGTGACGAATATACGGTCGCCGACATCGCGACATTCCCGGCGATGGCCTATGTGAAGGTCACCGGCCTCGATTGGTCGCACTATCCCAATATCACGCGCTGGCGGGACGAGATTGCCGCGCGGCCGGCCGTCATTCGCGCGCGCGAAGTGCTGGGCCATCTGGATCTGGACGACAAGATCGACTTCACGCCCGACCAGTGGGATCGGCTGTTCAACCGCGGCAAATATTCCCGCGCGTCCGAAGTGCAGACGACAGCCGCTGAATGATGTTGTTGGACTGGCGGGCGATCTTCCCTTTGAGGGGATCGCCCGCTAGAACATGTGGGGGTTCGGCCTGGCCGTTTTCTTTGCCGTCATCCTGAAACAAGTTCAGGATGAGTTTTTGGTGTGAGGCGGGATCAGGGCAACCGGATTGTCGCGCTCGCCGAGTTGACGATGCCGCGATCGACGCTTTCCAACGTAAGGGAACAATGGACCCGGCTATCTTCGACTGCGTCGATCACGCCCTTAGCGACGATCTTCTCCCCGCCATAGACATTGTCGAGGAAGCGGGAGGTCATCTTTTCGATCCGTCCGCCGGGAAAGGCCGACAGCAGGCAGTTGATCATATAGGCGACGTTGATCGGCCCCTGGTTGATGACCCGGTCGCCCAGCCCCCTAGCCTTGACGAATTCGACGTCGAGATGGATCTGGTTGGGGTCTGCGAGGAACACGGCCCATTGCTTCATGGCTTCAGGATCGACGGCTTCGATGATGAAGGGCGGCAGTTCATCGCCCACGGCATAACTCATGCCAGTTCCCTTCGTGGCAAGACCCAGACATTGTCGGTTTCCAGCGCCGCGCCGCCGTCCGGGCCGTGGAGGCGCAGGCGGTAGGTCAGCACATCCATGACGCCCAGCTTGCGGCTGCGCTTGCGTTCAAGCCCCAATATCTCGCCGGAAACGGTATAGGGGAGTCCGGTGCGCAGCGGCGTCGAAAAGCGCACCTCGCTGCTGCCCATCATCGGGCCGTCATCGACATCGAAGTCGCAGGCGGCGCAGAGGCCCGCCACGCTCTTGCCCATGGCGACCTGGGTTGCGACATAATAATAAATGGGGTGCGCCGTGCCGTCGCCCGCCGGATCGATCCCGGTCGATCGGCAGAGCGCGGCATTGTCCTCGGCGGAGATAATGTAGCTTTCCGTGCCGTCCAGCCGAATCCCGGCGACCTTGGGAGGCGGCGGCAGATCGTCGCTATCGGGCACGGATCGTCACCTTTTCAGAACGGCGCGCAGGTCAGAAGGAGCGCGGCAGGCCGAGGCTCTCGGCGATGGAATTGCGCACCATCTCGTTGGAAATGGGCGTCATGCGCAGGATGCGATGGTCGCGCCAATAGCGCTGCATGTCGGTTTCCGCCGAATAGCCCATGCCGCCCATGATCTGGATGCCGAGGTCCGCCGCCTTCACGGCATTTTCGGTCGCCACCATCTTGAGCATATTGGCCTCGACCCCGCACTGCTTTCCGGCAGCCTGAAGGCTGGCGACATAATAGAGCAGCAGCTCGGTGGTCTTCTGCCAGGTCGCGATGTCGGCGATATAATGCTGGAGAATCTGGAACCGGCCGATGATGCCGCCGAACGCCTTGCGCTCCTTCATATAGGCGAGCGCGTCCTCCAATATGCCGTCCATGGCGCCCAGGCACTGCGCGCCGACCATGATCCGCTCGTTATTGAGCGTCGGCAGCATCATGTACCAGGCGTTGCCGGGCTCGCCCAGCACGTCCTCGTCGGGGATGAACACATCGTCGAACGTGACCGAGCAGGAGCCCATGGCCCGCATGCCCAGCTTGGGCAGGAGCGAGGCGGTGATGCCCGGCGACTTGGCGTCGGCGAAGAACAGGGTCAGGCCTTGATGCCGCTTTTCCACATCCTTGTCGGTGCGGGCGAGCAGCAGCAGGCGGTCGGCGACCTTGGCGCCGGTCGTCCACATCTTCGCGCCATTGACCTTCCAGCCGCCATCGACCTTGACCGCGTTGGTCTTCATCGCGCCCAGCACGTCGGTGCCGCCGTCAGGTTCCGTCACGGAGATGGCGACGCGCAGATTGCCCTCCGCCATCGGCCGCAGCCAGCGTTCCTTCTGTTCAGGCGTGCCGTAGAGGCCAACCGACTTTGCGCCGGCGAAGGAGGTGACGCCCCAGGTCCAGATCAGGCCGCCAGCGGTACGGGCGAGTTCACGCGCGAAGATCATCTGCGTCATGACATCGCCGCCCAGGCCGCCAAATTCTTCCGGGATGCCGATCCCGAAGAAGCTCTGTTCCTTCAGCTTGTCCCAGAGGGGGAAGGGATAATTTTCCTCGTCCGCCTCCAGCTGGCGCATGAGGTCCTTGGGCGCCTCAGCATCGACCCAGCGCCGCACCACGTCGCGGAACGCTTCCTGTTCTTCCGTCAGCGAGAAATCCATTGTCGTCTCATCATGGCTTTTGTGTCGGGTCTACCATCGGCGCAAAGCGCGTCGCGACAACCTATCGGAAGTCGGGCGATGCGGATCAGCGCAACATGTCGCGCGCGACGATCATGCGCATGACCTGGTTGGTGCCTTCCAGGATGGAATGGACACGCAGGTCGCGCCAGAAGCGCTCGACCGGATAGTCCATCAGATAGCCATAGCCGCCATGCAGCTGGAGCGCGCGGTCGACCACCGACGATCCGGTGTCGGTGGCGAAACGCTTGGCCATGGCGGCGAAGCGGGTCTTGTCCGGCGCATTCTCTGTCACCTTGGCGGCGGCGGCGTAGAGCAGCGAACGAGCCGCTTCCAACTCCGTCTGCATGTCGGCCAGCATGAACTGTGTGTTCTGGAAATCGGCGACCGACTGGCCGAACTGCTTGCGGTCCTTCGTATACTGCACCGCCTCGTCGATGCAGCGCTGCGCGCCGCCCAGCGAGCAGGCGCCGATGTTGAGCCGTCCGCCGTCCAACCCCATCATCGCGATGCGAAAGCCTTCGCCCTCGGCACCGACGAGATTTTCCACCGGCACGCGCACCCCGTCGAAATTGACCTGCGCGGTCGGCTGCGAATGCCAGCCCAGCTTGCGTTCCGGCGCGCCGAAGCTGACGCCGGGCATGTCCCGCTCGATAACGAGGCAGCTGATGCCTTTGGGCCCCTCGCCGCCGGTACGAACCATGGCGACATAGACCTCGCTCTCGCCGCCGCCGGAGATGAACTGCTTGGAACCGGTGACGACATAATGATCGCCCTCGCGCACCGCCTTCGTCTTGAGCGCGGCGGCGTCCGAGCCCGATCCCGCCTCGGTCAGGCAATAGCTCGCCACATGCTCCATCGGCACGAGCGTGGGGAGATATTTGTCCTTCACCGCCTGTCCGCCGAAGCGGTCGATCATCCAGGCCGACATGTTGTGGATGGAGATGAAGGCGCTGGTGGACGGGCAGCCATAGGCCAGCGCCTCCATGATGAGCGCGGATTCCAGCCGCCCCAGGCCGATGCCGCCCGCTTCCTCCGACACATAGATGCCGCCAAAGCCCAGCGCGCCCGCCGCGCGGATCGTGTCGCGCGGGAAGACATGTTTTTCATCCCAATCGGCCGCATGCGGCGTGATCGCATCCGCCGTGAAGCGACGGGCCATTTCCCGGATGGCAAGCTGTCCGTCGTTCAGGTCAAATTGTGACATGGCTACCCCTGTTTCTCGATATGCTCTCGGGAAACATCTATTCAGAGGGAGGGGTGGACGGCCCTATCTCTCGGCGGGGACGAGCAGATCAAGATAATGTGCGACAACTTGCGCCAGGATGGAGAGCCCCAGGGTGCGGGCGTCCTTTACATGGGGGATGAGGCCGATCGGCCCGTGCAGGCGCGCCATGTCCGCGTTGCTGACCCCCAGCCGCCGCAACTCCGCCTGGCGTCCTTCGGACGTGCGCGCGCCGCCCATGGCGCCGACGAAGAAAGCGTCGGATGCGAGAGCCCAGGGCAGGATGCCGGATTCCCACTCATGTTCGTGGAAGAGGAGGATGATCGCGGTCCAGGGATCGACGGAGAGGTCGGGCGGGCTTCCGAGCCATAGCGGCTCGGCGCGGGGCGGCATTCCCTGCCTGCCTGCCGGCCAGAAGCTTTCCACCTGACAGCCATGGACCTGGGCATAGCGGGCGACCGCGTGCATTTCCGGGCCGATGCCCAGCAGCAGCAGGCGCAGGCGGGGATGGAAGATGCGGGTGAAGCGGCCGCCATCTTCCTCGAAGCCGGAGACGCGGCCAGGCTGCGCTGCTTCTAGCCGATAGTCCGCCTTGCCCTCTTTCGTCGTGAAGGACAGGGCGACAGGCGCGCGCGCCTCCAGCCGGGCGAGTGCGTCGGCGAGGAGCACGCGGTCGGGAGCGGGATCGATGAAACAGTCGACGCCGCCGCCGCAGGGGAGGCGGATGTCGATGAAGGGGGAGCCGAGGCCATAGCGCACGCTGCGTGCCCGGCCGATCGCGCGGGCATCCTGCGCCTCCGTGATGAGCGCCGCTTCCAGGCACCCGCCCGTCATGTCGCCCACGGTGGAGCCGTCCGGCCGAACCGCGAACTGCGCGCCGACGCTGCGGGAAAATCCGCCTTCCACCCCCACCAGCGTGCAGAGAACCGCGCCGTCGAACGCGGCGGCGCGCAGGGCGTCCGTGTCGGCGGCGAGCATATAGGGCGCCGCGTCGATCATGACGGAATGAGGGCGCGGCCGACGGCGCCTTCGGGCGGATGATAGGACAGGACGTAGCGCACGTCGCGGGGCGAAATCGGGCCGTGGCAATGGTCGCAGACCAGCAGCGGCTGGAAATCGCGACCGCATTTCCGGTGCGTCAGGATGAGCGGCGGGGGACCGTCCATCCAGCGATCGCCCCAGCGCAGCATCTGGATGAGCGGGAGATAGAGGTCGAGGCCAGTCGGCGTCAGCCGATATTCGAAACGGGGCGGATTGGTCTGATAGGGATGCTTGGCCAATATGCCCGTGGCGACCAGAGTATTGAGCCGGTTGGCAAGAATGTTGGGCGCGATCGCCAATGCCTCCTGAAACTGGTCATAGCGCTTTACGCCGAAAAAACATTCGCGCAGGATCAGGAAGGACCAGCGATCGGCGAGGATCGCGACGGTGCGCGACACCGACGAAGGCCGGCCACGCTCGAACGCGCCGGCCTTGCTCGACCGGCGGCGCTGGGGAAGATGGGGCGAGGGCGATTGGCCTGCCCCAGGGCCGTCACGATAACTGACCTCAAGCGCGGTGACGGGCTCCTTGCATTCGGAGCAGACCGTCTGCGGTCGGAAGTCATGGCCGCATTTGATGTGATGCAGCCGCAGCGGCGGCGCGTCCTCGCCAGCCAGATGATCGTCGCCGAAGCGGAGCAGCGCCAGCATGACCAGATAGAGATCGAGCCCGCGTTCCGTCAGCCGATATTCGGGGCGGCCGGCGGGCGTCGTCACACGCTGCAATATCGCCGCATCGATGAGGCGGGTCAGCCGGTCGCTCAGCGTGCTGCGCGGGCAGTGGAGGACCGTCTGGATCTGGTCGAAGCGGCGCGCGCCCATGTAGAATTCGCGCAGCACCAGAAAGGACCAGGCGTCGGACAATATGTCGATTGTCCGGGCGACGGAACAATTGCGGACAAGCTGGGACGCGGACAATGACTTCACCTCGTTTCTGGCGCGGGATACGGAGGGCCGTGCCTTTAAGATCGACAGCACGGCCCCCGTCATTCGCGCAGATGCTATATGTGCGGGCGGATCAGTCTGCGCAACTCGGGTCAGCCTTTCCGATCGAGCCTTTCGATCACCATCGCAATGCCCTGGCCGCCGCCGATACACATGGTCATGAGCCCATAGCGGCCGCCGATGCGCTCCAACTCATAGAGCGCCTTGACGGTCAGGATCGCTCCGGTCGCGCCGACCGGATGGCCGAGCGAGATGCCCGAACCATTCGGATTGACCTTTGCCGGGGGGAAGGCCAGCACGTCCGCCACCGCGCAGGCCTGCGCCGCGAAGGCTTCGTTGGATTCGATCACGTCGATCTGGTCGAGCGACAGCCCGGCCTTGTCCAGTGCGATCGGAACCGCCTTGATCGGGCCGATGCCCATGCGGTCGGGCTGCACTCCGGCATGGCCCCAGCCGATGATCCGGGCCCAGGGATCGAGGCCGGCGCGCAAGACACCCGCCTCCGATGCCAGCAGCACCGCCGCCGCGCCGTCATTGATGCCCGACGCATTGCCCGCCGTGACGCTGCCGTCCTTCTTGAAGACGGGGCGCAGCGTCGCCAGGCCGGCCACGTCCGTTTCGGCGCGAACATGTTCGTCGGTGTCGAACAGGCGCGTTCCCTTCTTCGCCTTGACCTCTATGGGCAAGATTTGTTCGGCGAAGCGGCTTTCCGATTGGGCGAGGGCGGCGCGGCGGTGGCTTTCAGCCGCCAGTTCATCCTGCCTTTCCCGGCTGATGCCATGGTCGCGGGCGACATTTTCGGCGGTGATGCCCATGTGCATGCCCTCGAACGGGTCGCTGAGAACCGTCAGCAGGGCGTCCGTCATCTGCACATCGCCCATCTTCTGGCCGAAGCGCGCCGCGCTGACGATATGAGGCGAGCGCGACATCGACTCCGCGCCGCCCGCGACGGCGATGTCGCAATCGCCCGTCGCGAGCATTTGCGCCGCCGAGATGATCGCCTGAAGCCCCGATCCGCAGAGGCGGTTGAGCGTCAGCGCCGGCACTTCGACCGGAAGGCCCGCGCTGATCGCGGCGACGCGCGCCAGATAGGCGTCCTTCGCTGTGCTGGGGATGACATTGCCCATGACCACATGGCCGACCTGGTCGGGGGAGGCATTGCCACGTTTCAACGCTTCAGCGATCACCGCCGCGCCCAATTGCGCGGGCGGGATATCCTTCAGACTGCCGCCGAAGTCGCCAATGGCGGTCCGCACGGCGGAGATTATATAGATCGGCGTCATAAGATCCTCGATAGTTTCAGTGCGCCGATGGCCGTCAGACCATCGCGAAGCCGCCGTTGATGCTGAAGGTTTGGCCCGTGATCCAGCTGGCGCCTTCCGACGCGAGGAAGGCGACCATCGGCGCCACGTCGCCAGGCTGCCCGATGCGCTTCAGCGGATAGTTCTTGACCATCTTGGGCATCATTTCTTCCAGCCATTTCGGGTCGGAGTGCGCCGACTGAATCATGCCCAGAGTAATGGCGTTGCAGGTGATGTCGTATCGGCCGAATTCCTTGGCCAACGATTTGATGAGGGCGATGGTGCCGGCGCGCGCCGCGGCCGCCATGGAGAGGTTCGCCTCGCCCACACGGGAGCTGTCGCCGCCCAGAGAGATGATGCGGCCGCCCTTGCCGGCGTCGACCATATAGGGGAGCGCGGCGCGTGAGGTGTAGACCGTCGCCAGCATGCCGATGTCGATATGGCGCTGCCACTGTTCGTCGGTCGTCTCGAGGAAGCGGGCGCGCTGGGCGACGCCGGCATTGTTGACGACGATGTCGATGCCGCCGAAGGTCTTGACGATATCGTCGACCATCGCTTTGGTGTCGGCGGAGCTGCCGACATCGGCCTTCCACGCCTTGGCCTTGCCGCCGGCGGCTTCGATGTCGTTCACCACGCCTTCGGCCGCGTCGCCGCTCGACTGATAGTTGACCGCGACCGCAGCGCCCTCCGCCGCCAGCGCCAGCGCGATCTGCCGTCCCACGTCTCGCGCCGCGCCGGTGACCAGAGCGACCTTTCCTGCAAGCTGTCCCGTCATGTCATTGTCCTTCCTGTTGATGCGTGGCCCGGCTCTGCGCGACTAGCCGGAACAGCCGGTCGGGGGTTGCGGGCAGGGTCTGGATTTCGATGCCAATCGGCGAAAGCGCGTCGGATATGGCGTTGGCGATCGCGGCGGGCGCACCGATGGTGCCGCCTTCGCCCATGCCGCGAAAGCCGCCGACATTGTTGGGCAGGTCCGCCTCGATATGGACGATGCCGATATCGGGCACGTCGGTGGCGAGCGGCAGCAGATAATCGGCGAGGCTGGCCGTTACCAGCTGGCCGTCATCGTCATAATGGATTTCCTCCAGCAGCGCCGCGCCGATCCCCTGCGCGACCGCGCCATGCACCTGCCCGTCGACGATCATCGGGTTGATGATCCGCCCGCAATCCTCCGCCACGACATAGTCGGTGACGCGCACACCATAGGTTTCGGGGTCCACCTCCACCACCGCGACATGGCATGAGGAGCAGGCTGTGCCGAGATAGGGATCGTAGGATTCGGAGCCGGTCAGGTCCTCGCGCTTGTCATGCGGGATACGACCCATCTGCATATATACGGCATTGGCCAGTTCCTTGAAGGTCATGGAAGCATTCGATGACCGCGCTCGGATCACCCCGTCCGACGCCTCTATGTCCTCGACCGGCACCTCCATCAGAAGAGATGCCGCGCGCAGCACCTTGGACTTGACTACGCGGGCTGTCTTGGTCGCGACGCCGCCCGCGATCACCGCCGATCTGCTGGCATAGGTGCCGGTGCTCATCGGCACCAGCGAACTGTCGCCCTGCTTGATCTCGATATCTTCCAGCGCGCAGCCCAGCTCGTCCGCGATGATCTGCGCCAGCGTGGTTTCGAGGCCCTGGCCGTGCGACGCGATGCCGAAGGCGGCGATGACCGATCCGGTCGAATCGATCGTGATGGTGCCGGTTTCGGTACCGGTGTTGATCGGCATGCCGGGCGCCACCGCGATGCGCGAACCGATGCCGGTCAGTTCCGCATAACAGGACAGGCCGATGCCGATCCAGCGGCCCTTGCTGCGCGCCTTCTTCTGCCGTTCCAGCAGGGCGGGATAGTCGAGATGGGCGCAGGCGGCCTCCAGGCATTCCATGAAGGCCGATTTGTCCCAGATGATGCCGGAGCCGGTGCGGTAGGGAAATTCGTCGCCGTTGATCAGGTTGCGGCGGCGGATTTCAGCGGCGTCCATGCCCAGCTTGCGCGCGGCCATATCTACCAGCCGCTCCATCGCGAAGGTGGAGGAGGGACGGCCGACGCCACGATAAGGGCCGGTCGGCGGCTTGGGCGTCAGCACGCCGCGCACCCGGCCGCGATAATGTTCGATCCGGTAGGGACCGGGCAAGAAGCTGACGACCTGCACCGGCTCCAGCCCCGCCGTCCAAGGATAGATGGAATAGGCGCCGATGTCCCCGATCACTTCCGCGCGCAGGGCCAGGAAGCGGCCTTCCTCATCGACCGCCAGTTCCGCGTCGATCAGTTCGTCGAAGGCCTGGCTGGACGCGGTCAGTTCCTCCAGCCGGTCGCCGGTAAACTTGACCGGGCGTTCCAGCTTGCGGGCCAGCGCGCAGACCAGCATTTCCTCATGATAGAGTGATCCCTTGCCGCCGAAGCTGCCGCCGACATCGGGCGCGATCACCCGCATACGGCTGCCGGGCAGCGACAGGCTTTCCGCTAGCGCGTCCTTGACAATGCCGGGAATGTTGCTGCTGGTCCACAGCGTAACCGCCATGCGCCGGCGGTCATAGTCGGCGAGGTAGCAGCGATTTTCCATCGACGTCGCGGTCTTGCGCGTCATGCGGAACTGGGCGCCGACCTTGACCGGCGCGCTGTTGAACACGGCGTCGACCTCGCCGCGCCCGAATTCGCGGGCGATGATGACGTTTGTGCCTGCTTCCTCATGGATTAGCGGGGCGTCGTCCTTGACCGCATCGACCTGCCGGATGGCGAAGGGCAGGGACTCGTAATCGACCTCGATCAGCGCCAGCGCATCCTCAGCGGCGTAGCGGCTTTCCGCCACCACCGCGAGCACCGGTTCGCCCACATAGCGGACCCTGCCGCGCGCCAGCGGCCAATAGGGCGTGGCGTAATAGCCCTTCATCCGCGAGCTGGGGATGGCGGGCTTCACCTCGTCCTCCAGGTCGGCGGCGTCGAAGATGGCGATCAGGCCGGGCACGTCCATCGCGAGATCGACGCGAATGTTGCGGATCAGCGCATGAGGCTGGTCGCTGCGCAATATGGCGACATGCGCCATGTTCGGCAGTTTGATGTCATCCACATATTGGCCGTTCCCCGACAGCAGGCGTGGATCCTCGGTGCGCTTGACGCGCTTGCCGACCAGTCCCGGCCGCATTTCGACGGAGAGGTCTGCCCCGCTCATGAATAAAATTCGGCGCCCTTGCGCAGCGATTGCCACTGCTTCTCGTCATGGCCGTAGATCACCTTAACGCCCCGGTCCCGGGCCGCCTTGATGTCCGCAAGCGATTTGGTCGCTCGGTCCATGTCCCAGCTGTTCCTGGGAGCATAGCCTTCGGCCAGATTGGCCTCCACGGCGGCAGCGTCGGACGCCAACAGGATTTCGCCCTCATGATGGAGCCTGACGAGAGCGGCCGTCATGCCGGGCGTGTGGCCGGGTACGGGATACAGGATGATGTGGCCGTCGCCGAACAGGTCGCGGGCACCATCAAAAGTTTCGAAGCCGCGCTGCGCATGGTTCCATTCGATAGGTAGATAGCCTTGCGCGGCTCCGTCTTCGCTTTGCGCGGCAGCCAGTTCGTCGGCATGGCAAAGGATGGAAGCGCGCTTGAAATGCTCGTTACAGCCGCAATGATCGGGATGGAAATGGGAACAGATCACGACGTCGATGTCGTCGGGCGTGAGGCCTGCTTTGCCCAGCTGATGGATCACCGTGTCCTGCGGGTTGAACATCGGCACCATCGCGCGCGCGACGCCGCCCCAACGGGCTTCTGCGTTGACGGCCGCGTCGGGACTGCATCCCGTGTCAAACAGCACATTGGCCTGATTATGCTTCAGCAGCGTGCACATCACGGGAAGCTCGACCGTCTCTTCCCGCGCCGCGCCTGGATAATAGACGGACCGGCGCATGCGCAGCCTTCCGCCGGACAGGAAATGCATCTTCATGGCAGTGGACCTCTTTCTTTCGCCAGTTCGCGCACGGCGTTAACGATGTGCTGATAGCCGGTGCAGCGGCAGATATTGCCCGACAGCGCGTCGCGGATCTGTTCGTCCGTCTCCAGCGGATGATGGCGCAGCATATCGGTGATGGTCATGATGAAACCTGGCGTGCAGAAACCGCATTGCAGGCCGTGATGGTCGCGAAAGGCGGTCTGGACGCGGCCCAGCTCCTCGCGACTGCCCTGACCCTCGACCGTCTCGATCTCCTGCCCGTCGACCTGCACCGCCAGCGTCAGGCAGGACCGCGCGCTGCGGCCGTCGAGCAATATGGTGCAGGCGCCGCAGACGCCATGTTCGCAGCCCACATGGGTGCCGGTCAGCCCCAGCTCATGCCGCAGGAAATCGCTCAGCAGCATGCGCGGTTCGACCGACCGGGTGTAGGATGCGCCGTTGATAGTGACGCTGATGTCGACCTTGCCGTTCATGCAGCCTCCTCCGCGCGCGTCCATGCCGCTCGGAACACCCGCGCGGCGAGCACGCCCGCCAGATGCCGGCGATAATCGGCCGATCCGTTGAGGTCGCTGTTGGGCTGGATCTCGGCGCGCAGCTTTTCGACGGCGTCCGCGATCACATCCTCGTCCACGCGCTGCCCCTCCAGAGCTGTCTCGACGCCGGGCAGGCGCGCGGCAGTATCGCCCACGCCCATCACCGCCACACGCACATTGCGGGCGAGTCCATTCGTGTGCTCCATAGTCGCGACCACGGCGGCGAGCGCATAATCGCCATGGCGTCGGGCGAATTCCTCGAAACCCCAGCCGGTGCCGGGGGGTAGTTTGTCGACGACAATCCCCGTCACAATCTCGTCCACCTCCAGCGCCGTCGTCAGCGAGGAGAGCAGGAAATTACGCGCGGCAACGACCCGCTCACCACGCGGAGAGGCGATATGGACGCCGCCGTCCAGCAGCAGCGTCATCATCGGCATTTCGGCGGCCGGGTCGGCATGGCAGACGCTGCCGCAAAAGGTGCCGCGATTGCGCACGGTTAGATGCGCGACATTCTCCATCACCGCGTGCAGCACCGGCAGATGGCGGCCGATGACGGGATCGCTGGCGGTCATGCGATGGCGGACGAGCGCACCGATATGCAGCCGACCGTCCCGCTCCTCGATCCGGTCGAGGCCGGGGATGTGGTTGATGTCCACCAGTACGGACGGGCGCACCATGCGGAAATTCATCATCGGCATCAGGCTTTGCCCGCCCGCGATCACCTTGCCCTCGCCACCCGATGAGGCGAGTGCTGCCACCGCCTCATCGACGGAGTGTGCGCAGACATAGTCGAAGGCGACAGGCTTCATGTCATTCGCCCGTGAAGCGGGGCGGCCGCTTCTCCGCGAAGGCGGCTCGGCCTTCCCGATAGTCTGCGCTGGTGAGCGCACGGTAGGTCACGTCACGCGCCAGGGCCGCGTCGAACGGCCTGTCGGTCATGGCCGCCATGTTCAATATGGCTTTGGAGCCCGCGATGGAGAGCGGCGCGAGATGCGCGATGCCCTCGAACCAGGCCGATGCCGTCGCCATCGGATCGTCGGACAGCTCGTCGGCGAAGCCGTTGGCGATAGCCCGGTCGGCATCGAAGGCATCGGCGGTGAAGAAGATGCGCTTCGCCTCGCTGACGCCGACCAGCGACACCAGCCGCGTCATGCCGCGCGCGCTGTAGACGATGGAGAGCTTCGCGGCGGGGATAGCGAAGCGCGCGTCCTGTGACACGAAGCGGGAATCGCAGGCCATCGCCAGATTGCAGGCGCCGCCATAGCAATAGCCTCGGATCGCGGCGATGACCGGCACGCCCAATGCCGCGATCGCGTCGCAGGCAGCGTCCACGCTGGCTTCGTAGGCGATGCCCTGTTCGGGCGTCCCGCGCGTTTCATCGAAGTCGGCTATGTCGGCGCCCGCCGAAAAGGATTTGCCGCTGCCGGTCAGGATGACGCCGCGCAGGCTGTGGTCGGTGGCGAGATCGCGGAAGATCGCCTCCAGCGACTGCCACATGACGAAGGAAATGGGGTTGTGCCGTTCTGGCTTGTCGAGCCGGACGGTGACGATGCCGTCCGCGCGCTCGACGCGGATGCCGTCCGCCGGGGTCATGCCGCGTCCTTCACGAGCGTGGCGAGGAAGCCGCGCAGTTCCTCAGGAAGGGGCGTGGGACGGCGGCCGGCCCGGTCGACATAGACATGGACGAAATGACCCTCCGCCACGGCTTCCTGCGCGCCCGCCTTGAATAGGCCGATTTCATAGCGGACGCTCGATGATCCGAGCTTTGCCACGCGGACGCCCGCTTCGATGGTTTCGGGAAAGCTGATCGGCGCGAAATAGCGGCAGCCGGTTTCGACGACCAGGCCGATGACCGAGCTCGACTGCGGGTCGAGCAAACCTCGGTCGATCAGCATCGCGTTCACCGCCGTGTCGAAATAGCTGTAATATTCGACATTGTTCACATGGCCGTAGACGTCATTGTCCTTCCAGCGTGTCGTAATGGAACGCCACTGGGCATAGCTGTCGCGCCGGCCCCGGCTGGCTCGCTGATCCTCTTTGCTCGACATCGCTGCGCTTTCCCATTTTTCGCCGGAATCGGCGCTCATGGCTCATTGCCGTAGTGACTTGCATTAGTGGACTGTGCTACCGATCGTCAAGCGCCAACAGAAATCACCGCGCAAATGCGGGCTGGATGAAGGATGTGAGAAATGAAGGTTAAAGCCGCTGTCCTGCGCCAAATGGGGGCCAGCCATCCCTATGCCGAATCGAAGCCGTTGGGGTTGGAGACGCTGGAACTCGACGCGCCGGGACCGGGCGAAGTGCTGGTGCGAATCGCGGCGGCGGGGCTGTGCCATTCGGACCTGTCGGTCATCAACGGCAGCCGGCCCCGGCCCATGCCTATGGCGATCGGGCATGAGGCGGCGGGCGTCGTCGTGGCGATCGGCGACCATGTCGACGATCTCGCGCCGGGCGATCATGTGGTGATGGTCTTCATGCCCAGCTGCGGCCATTGCCTGCCCTGTTCGGAGGGGCGGCCCGCCTTGTGCGAACCGGGCGCGGCGGCGAACGGCAAGGGCATGCTGCTGTCAGGTGAGTGTCGCCTCCATGATGGCGGGGACGGGGCGCTGGTCCACCATCATCTGGGCTGTTCCGCCTTTGCCGATCATGCCGTGGTGTCGCGCCGGTCGCTGGTGAAGGTGGACAAGGAACTGCCGCTCGACATCGCCGCGCTGTTCGGGTGCGCGGTGCTGACGGGCGTGGGCGCGGTAGTCAATACGGCGAAGGTGCAGCCCGGCCAGTCGGTCGTCATCATCGGGCTGGGCGGCGTCGGCCTTGCCGCCCTGCTCGGCGCGATCGCGTCGGGCGCGGCGCAGGTGATCGCCGTCGATCTATCCGAAGACAAGCTCAGCCTGGCGAAGGAACTGGGCGCGACTGCGACGTTCAACCCCGCCTATGTCGACGCGGTGGCGGAGGTGAAGGCGCTCACCAACGGCGGCGCTGACTTCGCCTTCGAATTTGCCGGCGTCGTCCGCGCGCTTGAAAATGCCTATGCGATGACGCGGCGGGGCGGAACGACCGTCACCGCCGGGCTGCCGCCGCCGGATGCCGCGCTTGGCGTCAACGTCGTCGGGCTGGTGGCGGAGGAACGCACACTCAAGGGCAGCTATATCGGCACCTGCGTGCCGGTGCGCGACATTCCGCGCTATATCGCCCTCTACAGGCAGGGCCGCCTGCCAGTTGACCGGCTGCTGAGCGGCACCATCTCCCTCGATGACATCAACGCCGGCTTCGACCGGCTGCACGACGGCAGCGTCGCGCGGCTGGTCGTCCGCTTCCACGAGCAAGGAACAGCAGCATGACCGCGCAGACCAGCTTGAGCAACCTCAAGGATCCGAGCCTTTTCCGGCAGCAATGCCTGATCGGCGGCGAATGGGTGGACGCGGCCAGTGGCGCCGTCTCCGCCGTCACCAACCCCGCGACCGGCGCGGTGATCGGCCATGTGCCCGCCCTGTCGCGCGAGGAAGTGACCAGCGCGATCGACGCCGCTTATGCCGTGCAGGCCGCATGGCGTGCGAAGACGGGCAAGGAACGCGCGGCGATCCTGCGTCGGCTCTACCAGCTGATGATGGAAAATCAGGATGACTTAGCGCTGATCCTGACCACCGAACAGGGTAAGCCGCTGGCCGAGGCGAAGGGCGAGATCGCTTATGCGGCAGGTTTCATCGAATGGTTCGGGGAAGAGGCGAAGCGCGTCTATGGCGACACCATTCCCAACCATCTGCCCGGCCGGCGGATCATTGTGCAGAAGGAGCCGATCGGCGTCTTCGCCGCGATCACGCCCTGGAATTTCCCGAGTGCAATGATCACGCGCAAGGCTGGGCCGGGCTGGGCGGCGGGCTGCACCGGCGTCATCCGCCCGGCGAGCGAGACACCCTTTTCCGCGCTGGCGCTGGGCGTGCTGGCGGAGCGCGCGGGCATGCCGGCGGGCGTGTGCAACGTCATCACCGGCCCGTCGAGCGTGACGGGTCAGGAGCTGTGCGAGAATCCGAAAGTGCGCAAGCTTTCCTTCACCGGCTCGACCCGCGTGGGATCGCTGCTGCTCGCCCAGTGCGCCCCGACGGTCAAGAAGATCAGCATGGAACTGGGCGGCAACGCGCCCTTCATCGTGTTCGACGATGCCGATGTCGACGCGGCGGTCGCCGGCGCGATGGCGTCCAAATATCGCAACTGCGGCCAGACCTGCGTCTGCGCCAACCGCTTCCTGGTGCAGAGCGGCATCTATGACCGTTTCGCCGCTAAGCTGGTGGAGGCGGTCAACGGCCTGAAGGTCGGCCCCGGCACCGATGACGGCGTGACCCAGGGTCCGCTCATCAACGCCGCCGCCGTCGCCAAGGTGGAGGAGCATATCGCTGACAGCCTCGCGCGGGGCGCGCGTATTCTGACCGGCGGCAAGCGCCATGCGCTGGGCGGTTCCTTCTTTGAGCCGACGGTGATGGCCGACGTGCCACCTGACGCGGCGGTGATGGGGGAGGAAACCTTCGGCCCGCTCGCACCGCTGGTCCGGTTCGAAACGGAAGCCGAAGCGATCGCGCTCGCCAACGACACCGAATTTGGCCTCGCCGCCTATTTCTACAGCCGCGATGTGGGCCGCATCTTCCGCGTGGCGGAGGGGATAGAAGCCGGCATCGTCGGCATCAACGAAGGCATCATCTCGACCGAGGTCGCGCCCTTCGGGGGCGTCAAGGCATCGGGCCTGGGCCGCGAAGGCTCCAAATATGGCATCGAGGACTATCTGGAAATCAAATATCTCTGCCTTGGCGGCATAGACGGCTGAGGCAAGGGGGATTTCAGCATGGACATGACGGGCGAACAGCGCATCCCGGCGGATCGCGACACGGTTTGGAAGGCGCTGAACGACGCCGACATATTGCGGGCGTGCATCCCCGGTTGCCAGGAACTGGTCAAGGAATCGGACACGAAGATGACGGCCGTCGCCGTGATCAAGGTTGGGCCAATTTCCGCGCGCTTCCAGGGGCGGGTGACGCTGTCGGATCTCGATCCGCCCAACGGCTATCGCATTAGCGGCGAAGGGCAGGGCGGCGTCGCCGGCCATGCAAAGGGCGGGGCGGCCGTGCGGCTGACCGAGGATGGCGACGGGACCATCCTGCATTATGACGTGTCGGCGCAGATCGGTGGCCGGCTGGCGCAGCTCGGCGGGCGGATGATTGACGCGACTGCCCGGTCGATGTCGGTGGCCTTCTTCAAGAAGTTCGCGGAGGAAATCCTGGCCCGTGAGGCCGGCTCCGCCGCCGGGGCGCAGGCGCAGCCGGAAGCGATCACGACCGCTCCAGCAGCCGCTCGGGTGGCGGCGCGCGCGACGCTCGCGCCAGTTCCCGCACTCCAGCCGGGGGGCAGCCTCCTCTGGGCGATCAGCGGGATGCTGCTGGGCCTGCTGCTCATGGGCCTGTTCGGCCTGCCGCTGCTGGGCCGCGGTATCGCCGATGACGCGAATGTCCATTTCCTTTCCCTCGTCGCCGTCATTCTCGCTTTGCTTCAGGGCTATCTGCTTGGCCGTCAGGCACCGGCCCGGCTCTAATCGCAATTCAGGCCGGACCGGCCTCATCTATCAGGGAAGTTGCAGACATGAATATCGAAGGATTGGCCGCCATCGTCACCGGCGGCGCATCGGGCCTTGGCAAGGCGACCGCGAAAATGCTGGCGGAGAGCGGCGCGAAGGTCGCGATCCTCGACCTCAATGAAGAAACCGGTCGAGCCGCTGCGGCGGAGCTGGGGGGCATCTATGCCAGCGTCAATGTCGCCGACGACGCCAGCGTCAATGCGGCGCTCGACGCGGCGGAGCAGGCGCACGGCGTCGCCCGCATCCTGGTCAATTGCGCGGGCATCGCGCCGGCCATCAAGACGGTCGGCAAGGAGAATGCGCCGCACCCGCTCGACATTTATCGCAAGACCATCGAAGTCAACCTGATTGGCACGTTCAATATGATCTCCAAATTTGCCTCCCGCGCGGCAGCGGCGGAGGAGATAGAGGGTGAGCGGGGCGTAATCGTCAACACCGCCTCGGTGGCGGCCTATGACGGGCAAATTGGGCAGGCGGCCTACAGTTCATCCAAGGGCGGTGTCGTTGGCATGACCCTGCCGGTTGCGCGCGATCTGGCGCAGCACAAGATTCGCGTCATGACCATCGCGCCAGGCATTTTCCTCACGCCAATGCTCGAAGCTTTCCCCCAGACAGTACAAGATGCGCTGGGCGCACAAATCCCGCATCCCAGTCGCCTTGGCAAGCCCGCCGAATACGCACAGCTGGTTGAATCGATCATTCGCAATCCCATGCTAAACGGGGAAACCATCCGTCTCGACGGCGCTATCCGGATGGCGCCGCGATGAGTGGTAGTGGCATCTTGGTCACGGTGGAGGACGGCATCGGCCGCATTCTCCTCGACCGGCCGGAAGCGGGCAATGCAATCGATCTGCCTCTGGCGAAAGCTCTGTTGGCGGCGGCAATTAGGTGCGAAACCGATCCTTCAGTTCGCTGCATCGTGCTCACCGGTAAGGGGCGCCTGTTCTGCGCAGGAGGCGATGTTCCACTGCTGGCGGGTGCTGGCGAACGGCGACCGGAAGTGTTGAGCGAGTTGATCTCCGTTTTCCATGCTGCCGTGCAACGCCTCGCAAGAGCGTCGAAGCCTGTGGTAACCCTGGTGAACGGTCCAGCGGCCGGGGCGGGCTTCAGCCTTGCGCTTCTCGGGGATGTGGTGATCGCCGCGCGCTCGGCGCATTTTACTGCAGCTTATGGCGCGATAGGTCTGACCGCTGACGGAGGGCTGAGTTGGCTATTGCCGCGCCTCGTTGGACTTCGCAAGGCGCAGGACATCATGCTGACGAACCGAAGAATCAAGGTTGTCGAGGCCGAGGCAATAGGCCTTGCAACACGGATCGTAGATGATGAGTCGCTGGGACAGGAGGGAGGCCGCGTGGCGAAGGCGCTGGCCGATGGTCCGGTGGCTGCGCTGAGCGCGACGCGCGCACTTCTTTATGACAGCTTCGGAGCGAGTTTGGAGACGCAACTCGACCGTGAACTGCGTTCAATGGTGACAGCGGGCGCTACCGCTGAGTGCGAGGAAGGGCTGGCAGCGTTGATCGAGAAGCGCGATCCCAATTTCAGATAGCCGAGAACGAATTCAAATGGCCGCCGAAAATCAAGATAATCACCTTGGTAGCCTCTTTGGGACATTAGCTCTTGCGCTATTATGAAGACATTCTGGTGAACGAAAAGCGGATGTCTCATCGGTATATCGTCACCGAATCGGAAATCATTGCGTTCGCGCGAGAATTTGACCCTCAATGGTTTCACACTGAACCATTGAGAGCGAAAGACTCAATGTTTGGCGGCCTGGTGGCAAGCGGCTGCCATATCCTTTCCTTGTGGCGAAAGATGGACCACTCCATGAATGGTGATATTCAGTATTGCTGCGGTGTTGGCCTAGACGATATAAAATTCCGCATGGCAGTTCATCCCGGTGATGCTCTTGCACTGGAGTCGGAGGTTTTTGAGAAGAGATTGTCGAAATCCGATCACCGATTTGGAATTGTTAAAATGAGTTACAAGATGAAGTGCGATGAATCTGTCGTCATGACTCTGGAAGCAGCTAATCTAGTGTATCGTGATTGTTCACGAAAATAGCCGGGCAAATCGAGATAAATTTTTCTGGAAGAGTGTGTGGCGATTAGGTCTCTATTTTAGTTTGACGGCAGAACCATTTAGTGAGGGCCTCCCCCATGGACCGCGTCGATAGTTTGGCCAACGACTATGGCCGCCTATTCTTGCGCATGCATCGCCTCCTCAATCTGCGGATGGCAGAGGCTGGCGCATCACTGTCGCGCACCAAATTGCTCATGTTCATTCAGGCCCGGCCGGCGGTCCGTGCCGCCGATATCGCCGAGTTCTTTGGGTACGCGCCGCGGTCCGTTACCGATGCGATTGATGGATTGGAGCGCGACGGCCTTGTGCGGCGCGAGGCCGACCGTCGGGATCGGCGTGCGAAATGGATCTCGATTTCAAATGAAGGCACGGCTGCCATCGCCGCAACGGAGCCGCTACGTCTGAAAGTGGTCGAGCAGATATTCGGTACCCTCGACAAATCGGAGCAGAACCAGTTGCACGGTTGTGTCACCAAGCTCTTGGCCGCTGTCGAACGACTGGAGGCGCTCGAGTAGGGACCTGCATTATCTCAAATCATGGTGCTACTCACGTCGAACTGCTTTCGCCGCGATTGTACCTCTTTTACGAACCAGAATATGATCATGACGACTGGTTCATGAAATACAAGGCGCATTTCGGCGATGTGGATGACCGCCTTTCGCCGGTTGATTATATCAGCGTCACCATGGTGCGCCGCTCCATCGACGAAGTCATAGCGTGGTTCAGGGCATCAAGTAAGCGAAGCTATCAGTTGAGGCGGCGTTCTAGATCTATTTCGTGAGGAGACTATCTGAGTTGCCCGGTTCCCAGATATGAACGTCGTAGCCTGCTCATGGTTTCGTCACGTCCAGGCGGGAGCGCAATTCGGCCAATTTCTCTTCACAGAGTTCATTCACGATGGTTCCGAGAAGCTCTACACGTTCGGAGAGGTAGGTGAATTCCTCTTCCGTCATCGTAAACTGATCCGAGTGCCGGGCCTTCACATAGGCATCCTTCAGCTTCAGAAAGCGCGCTTCGATCTTTCGAGTTTCTCTAGGCCAGACATCAACTAGGCGTGGTGAAAGTCGCTCTGCCAGTGACCGTAAGTATTTGAGATTGTGACTATATGGGGTGTAGAAAGTGAAGACGAGAAGGATGCAGTAATACAGTCGTTCGCAAGCTTGTTGGAGATTGTAGGCTGCGTCCGGAAATCTGCCGTTCTCGTGACAGTACTGAAATATCATCTTGGATGATACTGCAAGCTCAAACCACTGGTCGAAATAACCTTGGGCCATGTCATAGGCCTGCTGCGGTGTCTTCGGCTTGGGTTTGTGCAATTCACTGTTGTCAGACTGGTAAAGCGCAATGCCGTCGCGCGCGATATCCATGAAGAAATATCGTCCATGGGCGAGACCGTCGTTCACCTCCTGCAAAGTATGCACGATGAAATTGACTGGTGTGCGTAGGCGATTGAGGATCATAGTTTCCCGATCGATGCGCTCAGAAGCCTTGTCCCAATATTTGAGCCAATCCGTCAATTCCTTCTGGTTGACGATAACGAGCAGATCGAAATCCGAGCGGTAGCCTCTCTCGGTGTGAGGCTCGTGCACCCAGCGCCCCGTAGCATAGGATCCATAGAGAATGATCTTGAGGATGCGTCCCATTTTACGTGGGCCAGTCGGTTCACCAAGCGCGTCCTCAAATTCCTCGAAAAGGATTTGAACAACGCGATCAAGTTCGCGGCGCTTATTTACGGGAAGATGATCGAGATCCGTTTGCATATGTCTTTTTCGCTTCAGTCGGGCAACCATGACCTGTAATGGTTTAAGGCTCAACGTAGATTTTGCCAAATTTTTCAGACAATTTGGCGGCATCTGAGGGTGAGAAGGGGAGGTTGATGTTGGGGCTTTCCGCTATCGAGGAGGCGGCGCGATCGAAGATGGCAACGCAGCGCTGATTATCGAAGCGTGATGTGTAAAGGATGCCGTCCGCGTTGGTGCTGGCATGGATGCGGGCGCTGACAGCCCAGGTCTTCGCATAGGCATTTCCATGAAGATCGGTGAACGAAAGGCCGAGCTTAGAGAAGCTGCCATCGACAAGGGGGTAAAGGCGGAGGGGGCTAGTCGCCAGCAATTCGCTACGAACCCGTGCCGTTACGGCCGATGAAAGAACGTAGGGAATGTGGGGTGACCGCACCAGCGTTTCGGCAAATGCGGTCTCCAGAGATCGCGCGGCGTAAAGGACCTTGAAGCTGCCATCAGAAGCATCGAACCGGCTTTGCGGGTCGGCGCCCATCGGGCCGAAATATATGGCGGAATGATGGACGTGATGAATGCGGTGCAACAGGGTTCCGGCGGCAAGGCGGCGCAAAGCAGGTTCGGCCATGATCGCTCAGTTCGCCCAGCCTGAAACGAGCGCCATAAGCTGGCGGAGGGTGTCTTCGTTGGGTCTGCGCGCTAACAATTCGAGGAGCGTCTTGGGTTCGGCTTCAAATCCCTCCAGCGGGGTGGTGAGGAGCAAGAGCTGCTGCCATGGGTTGGTATCATCGAACGCTTCGAGAATGCGCTTCAGATGACCCACAGTCTCGCCATTGACGAACTGTGCTGCCGGATAGCGGATCTCTGGGCCATAAGGCACGCCCAAAATCTGCCGTCGCTGGCGCTGTTTCTCGATCGCAGCCGCCGACACGCCGAGCATGGTGGCGACCTGGGTGCGATCATACATGCCGCCGGCACGGGCCGCCATTTCCTCTCGAAATTGAGCGGTTTTCTCTCGTGCCGCCTTGATGGCTGCGATATCGGCGGGGGATTCTGGCGCTATATCGCGGGGGGCCACCGCCAGCGCATGACGCAAATCGCTTGAGCCGACAATATCGGCAAGCGTGTCATCGCTCGCGGATTCAACGGCTTTGGCGATCGCGAGAGTCAGCTTTTCGAGGGCTTTGCGGCGCAGTGTATCGCTTGCGGAAATTGCCTTTCCGCGGCCGGCGCGTGCGCTGGAGCCAGCAGCATGAGCAGAGCTTGCCATATTCGTCCTTTCTGTCTCTGTTTATATAATTTTGACAGATGGGACAAGGTATGAGGTAATTCAGCGTGACTTGGACAGCGCTTCAAGGTACAGTCTTCCGGAAAGGAATATTCCATGGATCCGGCAGCTTACGACGATCCTGAGGTGTCGCCTTCGACACTGAAGCTGTCGCATCTGATTTGGCGGCCCTGGTATGCGAAGGCGTGGTGGGCTGGCGCGGTTGGCTTTTGGTTTGTGGTAGCGGTTGTGCCCGGGGCAGCGAGGGTGATGGACGGAGGCTTTGCCCTTTCCCTTTTTCTCCATCCCTTTGCTCTGATGTGGTATCTGGCTGGTCGATATCTGTGGGCTTGGCGGAAGGGGCTGGCCATATCATCGGCTCCAAGTGGGATAGCAGGCGGCGCCAGCGTTGCGAACGTAGATGATGTTCACTGCGAGGAATTTGGCTTCTTTCGCAATGGAGTAATGTCCTATTTGGATGATCCAACGGACGTCGAGTCTCCTCTCAACCCGGCAAATCCAATGAACCCGCTGCATCCAATGAACCGGTACTAGCGCTTCTTATATTCTGAATCGCCATCCCACTCGCCATGTTCTCGATCACCGGTGAATCGGCCGCTGTCCAATATGGTTCGCTGTTCACCGGCTATGATCGGTGCGAGCAGATCACCGACCCCACGCCCTGCATCCGCCTCTCCGAGATATTTGTTCCTTAAACCATCCGGCCCCAAGATTTGTCGGCTTAGCTCTTGCGCAAATGCTTCCTGTGGATTGCTGGCCTGTGAAGCCGTGCGTTCAGCGTGCGCGATGGCTGAACGGGTGTCGTAATTTACAACATCGATTGTGGCGCGAGACTCGGTGTTGCTGATACCTTGATCATTGCTGTTGATGCCAATTTGCACGCTGGCGCTTCCGCTTGTCGCGCGGGACGACGGCCCTTTTCGAGGCCCGCTATTCGTCCCTTCTGACACGGCGGCTCCGCTGGTCATGTGTCCTCGAACGCTCAGTCCCTGAGAGATTTGATGACCCGAGCTTCGTGAAAGCGAGCGTTGCCAGCCCGTCTGAGTGATCACCGCCTGGACGTCCCGCTGGAGCGTGTCCGCAACCTGCGGCTTCAGCCGCCACTGGCCTTTGCGATCCATCTCGAACCCGCCGCGCAGCCAATTGGCCATCATCGCCTGGCCCTCGGCGCCGCCGCCAATGAAATGCTCGATCGTGTCTGGTCCAGCCTGCTTGCCGGCCTCAAACCGAGTGCTGGTGTCGCTGCGTGCCGACTGGCTGAACGTCGTGCCGCTGGAGACGAGGAGGTCATTATGCGCGAAGCTAAACCGGGCTCGGCCGCCATTGGCGATCGCGCCGAGCTGGCTTTCATTGATGAGCCCGGCTCGCCACATCGCCGCTGCCATCTGGGGCGTCAGATTGAGACTGAGGTCGCCATTCTGGTCCATGGCGATCTCGCGCTTGCTCATCTTGATGCCGTTCTCCGCGAGCAGTCCCTGCATGCGGGTCAGGCGTTCCCTGTCGATAATGGAGGTCATGCGTTCATTGCGGGCGCGATCGGCAATGCCCTCAGCGCCGCCTTCAGCCATGTCGACCTGATTGCCCGCCGTGCGGCTCAGTGCCTGGATGAAGCTGTCGAGGCGCGCGGCTTCGCGCGTCGTGCTGCCAGCCGCTTGTGCGCCTTCCGCAAAGCCGAAATTCTCACTCTGCCGCCGCTGCTCGCCAATGCGTGCCGCTGAGCGCGTGCCATCGGTCCCGACTTCGCGCTGCGCATCGAGCTTGCCGGACCGTTCCGCGAAATCATAGCCTGCCGCCTCACGCGTGCGCCCATAGACGCTTGTGCCCTCGCGCCCAGCTTCTGCGGTGGCGCCGTCCGCTGTGCCGACCTGGACCGAGGCATTGTACCGCTCGAGCGCGGCAACGACCTGCGCCTCATTGCGTCCTGTTGCGCGGGAGAGTTGGGTGATGGCGGTGCTACGCGCCTCGCCGGACAGGGCGTTGATGAAGCCGATGCGCTTGGATGTGGTGTCGATGGACAAACCCAGCATGGAAGCTGCTTCCCGATGGCCCTGGTTGCCGCCCGTCCGCCACGCCTGCTCGGTCGCGACATTGGCCCTCTCGATCCCGGCGACATTCTCGCCCGCATAGTCGCGGCGGCCTTCCATCGCGCCAACCTGTACCTGCGCCGCTGTGAGGTCGTTGGCGAGCATTTGCTGCTGATCAAAGGCATTGGCGATGAGCTTGCCGAAGGTCGGATCAGCCTGCGCCTCTCCGATCACGCCCGATGCCTTCAAGCGCGCATCTTGGTCGGAATATCCCGCGCGCTCGAAATGCCGCGTCGCCCCGTCCATCAGCATGCCATAGGCCCGGCTGTCCCCGAAGGCCCGCCACTGGACAAGGTTCTGCGAGAAGGCCGCAAACGCTTTCTCGCCGCTTTGGCCATTGCCGAAATAGGTCGTGCCAAGGTCGCGCAGCGCATCCTTCTCGGCAAATTGATGGATCGCCGTGGTCGCGGCATTGGACTGCACTGCTCGCGCCACCTGCGGGTCGGCAAGGTCGCGGCCGCCGAGCGCTGGTGCGAGCGCACCGAGTTGGCGCGCGCCTTCGATGCCACCCAGAGCGAATGCCGTGCCTCCAGCCGCGCCCGGCCGTTCGCCAAGGAAATGGCCAGCTTCGCCAAAGGTCCGGTTCGAACCGAAAGTCGACCGTTCCCCGAAATCGCCAAAGCTGGACGAGGTGGCAGCGCGCGACCGTGTGCCCATGGCGGATGCCTGGGCTTCGAGCGCGGACGCCTGGCCCTCGGTGGTCGCCATCGGCGCAGCGGCGGCGGTGGCTTGCCCGGCGATACCAAGTGAGCCGGAGGTGAAGGCGGTGAACACATTCCCGCTGAACCGGAAGACCGTGAACACGAACGCTCCCGCCAGGCCCGCAGCAGCCGTGCGATAGCTGCCGAAAATGGCCAGGGCCTTCATGGCGGCGGATGGCGCAAGAAGCCACGCATTGGCGGCGACCGCATTGGATCGCAATTCTGCGAGCGTCGCCATCGCCCGGCCCAAAGTGAGCTGGTAGATGCCCGCATCGATCACGCCCCACAGCGCCACGAACACGAACATGCCAAGCGCGAAACTCGCTACCCTGAGGTTGATGGGCGTGAGAATGAACAGAAGCGCGATCGGCACCATGAACAACATGATCCCGAACACTGTCGCCCGGATTGTCGGCATCCACTCATTGGCGACCGACATGGCGGAGAGGCCATTGGACATGACGGCGCGGTTCGCCATCACGCGCGCCGCGGTGGCCGGAGAATCTTCGAACAGGACATCGCCCACGCTATTGCCGAGCAGGATATAGCTCAGGAACGCCTGGGCGCTCAGCGGATGGCCGAGCATCATCTGGCCCATTTCCCCAAGCTGCTGGCGGCAGCGCGTCAGCTGCGCGGCGTTGGAGACGTCGAACCCGGTCCGCGCGCACACCTGGCGCGTATAGTCCTCGAACAGATTGGGATCGGAGAGCCGGTCGGCAATATGCGTCCAGGCGTCCGTGCAGCTCACCGTCGTTCCGCCCTTGTCCGACGCGGTGTAGACCGTGGAAAAGGTCGATGGTCCGGCCATGGCAGCAAATGCGGTCGGCAGGTCGGTCGCGGTGCGGAACAGCTGGTCGTCATCCACGCCATAGGCCGGCGATACCCGCGCGACCGGATAGCATTGGCGGACATAATCCTTGATGGTGGCGTCGAGGAAGCTGTCGGTCATCGGACCGCGCGGGCTGACGGCGTTCAGGAACAGATCGAAACTGTGCCCGCCCGCGCCGAACTCGATCTTGGCGTCGGGATCGATGGTGTTGTCGTCGATCGTCTCAACGAGGGCGCGCTCCATCATGTTGGTGGCGCCAGCCACAAGGACGAGGAGGTTCGGGACGTCGCCAACAGGCTGATAGGCATTGCGGACCCGATCATAGACATGGACCGTGCCCGTCGTAGCGATAAGGCCCGTGAACAGGCCAATCCCGAACAGAATCTGGAAGCCGAAAGCGACAATGCCCATGCCCGACCCACGGACGCTGGCGACGACGGCGCCGAGCGCGATGCCGGCCGTCGCGATGATCAGGACCAGCGTCTCATAGCGCGGATCACCAAAAATCATTGATACCTGCCGGAAGGCGTCCACGGTTTCGGCAAAGCCGTCATAGGTGTGGAAGCTCGCATCAATCGCACGGGCGGGCGACGCGAGGGCGAGCAGGGGGAAGGGTGTGAGGGCGGTCAGGAACCGAAGGGCGCGGCGCATGGCGTGCAGCTTCCTATTGATTGCGGGCAGCAGTGCCGGCGGCGTCGCGCGCGTCGCGGTCACGTTCGCGCAGCAGCCCTGCATAGCTGGCGGAGAGGTTCGTCGCCGAAAGCGCGGCCATATAGCTTTGGCGCATTTGAGCACGTTGACGCAGCACCTCCTCGCGCAGGTCGCGCAGCTGCTCGATGCCCTTCGAAAGAATGCGGGTCTGGCAGATGTTGGCTGACGCGCTATCGGCAGCCCCCGCGGCGGTCGCGCCACGCTCGGCATTGCTGACGGTGAAATCGATCGTGCGCGTCAAATCGTTCAGCATCTGATAGGCGAGCGTCAGCGCCACCAACTCGTCGGTGTCGCCGATGACAGAATCCACCACGCCCTGTCGGACTCCCCATTCCAACATGCGGTAGATGGGCAAGGTGCGGACATTCGCGACGAACTGCCGTTCCTCCGCCGACAGCGCAGCGCGTGTGCGGATTTTGGTCGCGATCGACTGCATCCGCTCTCGCGCCAGCACCAGCGCCCCCCGGCCGCTGCCATCCTGCCCGCAATCCGCAGCGCTCGGCGGCAAGTTGAGCGACCGGCGCTGGACGCGCCCGGTGAGGAAATCCTGCGCGCTCTCGGTATCTTGCGCGGGACATTGCGGGATGGCGGTGAACAGGGGAACCTTGTCGTTCGCGTCCCAGCGCATGTAGACATCGCCGACCCTGGCCCGCATCACGCTCGCCCAGTCACCCGCGCCAACGCGGGCGGCGGCGTGGGAGAGGAGCGAGCCGGTCCTGAAAATGTCCGTCACCTCCGCCGGGCAATTGGCGAGGGCATCCTTCAGATCCTCGGTCGGGTTGTTGCTGTTGGCCTCGATTTTCTCCCGGCTCTGCTGATAGCTTTTGGCAAAGCCCTGCTTGACCGAGCGGTAGCCCGTCATCTCCTCGATGATCCCGGACATATTGTCGTCACCCTTCGCGATCTGGACCATGCGGTTGGCCAGGCGACAGTCATTCACCTGGATGGAATTGAGGAAATTGGTGGCCGCCTCCATCTTGGAAATGATGTTCCCCATCTTCTCGTCGAGGGTTTCGAGCAGATATTGGAAGGCGACGGCGGGCGCTGCCTGGAGGATGCTTTCAAGTTTCTGGACCAGATAGTCAGGATCAAGAAACGACATGCCGCCCAGAAACATATCGATGCCGCCGCAGCCCGCCCGGACCTTGGGCAGGCTGATCGACATCAGATAATCATTATGAACGTCGACCCGCCCGGACATGCCGCCCGCCGTGATATAGCCGCGAGTCTGGTCCTCGAAGCTGCCCGGCGACGTATAGGTTACATTATCAAACCAGCTCTCCGCCCAGCTTTGCGCATAGGCGGGCCCTGCCGGCAGCGCGCACGCCAAGAGCAGGGCAGGCAGCGATCGGCGGACGCAGCGAAGCAGTGCGGGCATGGCGATCTTTCGCGGGACAAGTGGGAGGGAAGGGGTAGGGCAAGCGGTCATGGCTCAGCGTCTCCCAGGTCGGTTCGCCGGCAGCCCCACTATGCCGGTGAACTTCGCCATGGCGCGCATGCCGACCGCGGGACGCACGCCTGTCAGCATCTTGGCGGCGAGGTAGAGATTGCGTGCGAGGTTGGGGGAATGATCGGTCCCGATCGCGATCGGTACGACCCGCATATCGTCGGCCATGGGCCGTGCCCAGGCGACGGGATGGCCGACCCAGGGCAGTCCCAGCCGGCCGGATCGGATCATCGCCTCCTGGGCGCCGATGACCCGAACCCGCCAGCCATAACGGACCCCAAGCGCGGTAAGCTTTGTCCAGAGATCGCCGCACGGTACGCAGCCTGGCGCTGTTGTCATCTCGACGACGAAAGCAGGACCATGGCCTTGCAGTGTCGTCACGAAGTCATCGGGAAAATCGCGGGTGACCGGCACCCGAGAAAGCCAGCTCTGCATCGTCTTTGCGTCGCCGACAGGATGGATCGCAGCGCGCATGGCTTCCTCACGCGTCACCGGCTGCGCTGCCGCTGATCCCATTCCGATTACGAGGCCGGGAATGCAAGCCATGAAAAGGGCACGCATCAAGGCTTCTCCTCGTTGGACGTTTCCAGAAGGTCACCGCCCAGCGCCCGCGGATCGGTTGCCGAGACGGGGCCATTGGCGAGGGCATCAAAGAAGCCGGCTTCCTCGCCCGCACCCGTCATGAACTGCTCGGGCCTGATGTCGCCGCGCAGCAATCGGACCGCCTGATAGGCCATCTGCGCAAGGGTGGGATAAGCTTCGACACCTGTGGCTATGGTCATGCGCTGCGCGCTGCCGCGGCGGATGACCATGGTGGTCGGCGTCACCTCGACCCCGAACCGCTCCTTGACGTCAGGCCGGCGGTCGAGATCCATCAATGTGACCTGCCAGCCCATCTCGTCTTGGAAGCGCTGGACGATCGGCCATTGCACGCGGCAATAGCCGCAGCTTGCCCTGGAGAACATGACCAGCGCGAAGTCCCGTGCCTGGCCGCGCAGATAGGCTTTGCGGATCGCGTCCTTTTGCGCCGTCATTTCCGATCGCGCGTCGCCCACCATGGGATTGGCGGATTTGGAATTAAGCTCTGGATGCTGGAGCATCGCGATCTGGGTGACCCCGGCGAAGGCCCGCGCCTTGCGCCGGGCAAAATCCTGGAGCCGCCAGAAATCAGCCACCGCATCGACCGTGAGGACGGTCGCGGCATAGTCGCGCTGCTCCTCGATCAGTTTGCGGATGCGCGGCGGTGTCCAACGTGCCAATTCCGCCATCGGTGGAATCCGAGGCTTTTTGACCTCTTCGGTGGGTTCCTCCTCCTTTGGCTTTGGCGCCTCATACCACCAATAGCCTTGCTGCGGACGCGGGGCCGCAGGACTTGCCTGGGCGGAGGCTGGAAGCGGCATCGCAGTGCCAAGGAGGGCGATTGCGAGAGACCGGGCGATCACAGGATGCGCTCCATGCGGGTCAGGCGCGCGATTGGCAGCAGCCCGAGATAGCGGCTGTCGAAGCCACGGGGATGGGGTGAGCCGACATAGACCATGCCGGATGGGATGACGCCACTCCAGCGCATATGTTCAAGCTTCAGGCCATTGTACGCGAAGGGCAGGCTCTGCCCCAACAGCACGCCATTGCAATAATAGCGGCCGTCGAGGGTCCTGACCGCTTGGGAAGAAGGGGTCTCGATCATGGTCAGGCGATCGCCGGGCAGGCAGAGCGCGTGCTTCGTCACTAATATGGGCTTTGGCCCGGCTATGGGATGGCGCAGGGTGAACATCACATAGTCGCCGCGCCGGATTGGCCCCGGCGCCTTGCGCACGGCCCATGCCTCGATCGATGGCGTCATGACGAGGGTCACCTGCGGTACCAGCAGCGCGGCGAACAGGGCGATCGGCAGCACGAGCAGCATGGCCCGCCAGAGCCGCCAGGGTCGCGGCGCATTGCCGGGGGCGGGCGCACCCAGCGCGATCGCCGCCTTGCGTGGCAAGCAACGCAGGCGCGGCCACAGGCCGGCGAGCGCCTTAACGAGGAGCCAGAAGAGCCTGAACATGGCGCACCTCCTCCTTGCCGCCAAGGCGGGCATATTCATCGAGCAAACCGGGGAGCGCGCTGTCGCCATAAACGATATGCGCGGCGGCCACGCTGTCATCGTCGCGCTCGCAATAGGCCTGCGTCGGATCACCGGGGATCATTGCCAGCGCGGGCACGCGGGCGATGCCATGCTGGCGAAAGACGATGGGATCGACGATGAGCTGGACATTGCGCATGGTGCAGGATGGGCCTTCGCAGCCCGGATCGAGCCGCAGGATTTGCGCCGTCAGCCGTGCCATGGGGCCGACCTTCTTGAGGCCACCTGGCATCCCGCGAAACGCCATGACGCCGTGCGCCTTTTCCAGCTGGATGGCATAGGCCCGCAGGGTCGGAAGTGGCATGGACGAGGAGACAAACAGGACCGGCACCCAGCCTTTGGCCTGGCTCGGCACGGCTGCCTTGGCGAGGGCCTGTTCCTCGGACGGCTCCAACCCGAACGCCTTGCGCAAGGCGGCGGCCTGTCGCTCGCGCTCGGCGGCAAGGTTCGCATCGCCCCGGATTTTGGCGGTGCGGGCTCGCGCTTCCATGTCTGGCGCGGGGACGCGCTTGCGCAGGCCCTCAAAAGCGCGATGGCGATCAGCAGGCCGGTCGACGTTCGGCAGGCGTGGATCGGGAATGCGCGCGCCGTCCTTCCTGGCCCTGGCAACGGCTCCTTCTAGGCGGTCCATGGCATCCTGCCCGTGATTGCCAATTGCCTGCCGGGGACGGTCCTGGGCCAGTGCAGCGGTCGTCAGCCCAAGCGTCGCTGCCAGCGCCGCGCTATGGGCTAACCGTCTTGAGATACGCATCGATGCGCTCCTCCATGTTGATCTGGATGTCGGATTGGGCGCGGGCTTCGATGTCCGCATAATATTCGGAGAGGTCCATCTTGCTGAAATCGAGCGCCTGGAACTCTTCGGGCGTAAAGCCCCGGCACATCGGCTTCTTCGCCGTGCCCCAGAGGTTGCCGTTGAAGCTTTTGAGCTGGGGTCGGCCCTGCTCCTGGATGATGCGGCCAAGCTTGGTGTTGAAGCAGCAGGAACTGACTGCCTTTTGCAGGCAGACGCCAAGGAAGCTGGACGAGCAATAGCGGCCAACTTCGTGACACATGCCCGACGAGCGCAGCATCGCCGCCTCCATGTCCTGTTGGTCACAGCCGGAGAACAGGAACTCCATCATGAAGTTGATGGCGAGACTGATCGCGATCGATGTCGGATCGATACCGACGATCAGCGCGTTGGCCCCAGCGCTTGCCGCCTGGCTCGCGGTCGCTCCCGCCTTGAAGGCCATATAGGCCGCCTTCATACCCGTGAACACGCCCTTTGCGACGGCGATCTTGGTGCCGATCGAGGAAATGGACCATCCCATCCCGTCCTTCACGATCTTCCCCTTGTCCTTGCAGCAATTGGCAAAGGTGGTGGAGAGACCAGGCGGGCGGCAGCGCATGCCGCGGCCCGAGAATATCTCGATGGTGCCGAGGCAATTGCCGTCTTCGTCGATGCCGCCATTGGGCTCGCTGCCCGGATCATCGATCGGTGGCTCCTCCACGATGGGATTGGACGCGACATCGGCGCATGCATTGGGCGAGCAGGCTGGTGTGCCGCCATTGGTCGGCGCCAGGCAGGCATGTTGCGTGCCCAGCGGACAGCTATATTGGCCCGATACATCGGCCACGCAATCGACGGCCTGGATCGGGCAAAGCCAGCCGCCACTGGCGGTCGCTGTGCAGTTTGCCTGCTCGCCTTCATCGGCGGCATCGCCATTCTGGTTGAGGTCGGCCGCGCACATCTGTTGCGCAAGCGCAGGGGCGGGCAGGGCGACGCTGAGGCTAAGCCCCAGGGTCAGCGCAAAGGCGACGGCACTGGCGCGGCCATGCCAGGGTCGATGGCGCGAAACCGCGGTCATGGCACGCTCTGCGTGCAGACCATGTCCGCCCCGGCAAGGCGCATGGATTGCATCATGACAACGGCTTCGGGGAAATCGTCGAGGCAGCCGCAGGCCGACACAATCTCCTCGCCGGGTCCAGCAGGACATTGATTGTCGACCGTGCAGGCATGGTAGAAGGTGTCCCAGCCCGCCGGATCATTCTGCTTCGATCCCACGACACCATCGGATGCGACGTCGCTGTTCGCCTTGGGCGCACGGGTCTTGCAGATCGGCTCGCAGGCCGGCACCGATCCGCGATCGGGGAGATTGAAGGGCCGCGTGGATGTCGTGACCGAGCCGTCAGCCGCTACCGTTCGATCGGCGAGCAATGTCTCTGTCGAATGATCGATGATATAGGCGCCGCGGCTAAGATCGGGTGTCGGCGCGTGACCAAGATCGATGGCGCATTTGTAGCGCCGGTCGCGCTCGAAGAAGTCGCGGCTATATTGGAAGGTGCAATTGCCTGAGCCAAAGGTCCGTGTCTGGGGCAGGGGTTTCAGCCCGGTATGGACGCCGTTCCTGAAGGTGACGACGCCGTCGACGGTTTCGCCATCGAGGTGGCAGGCAGGGTTCGCACCATAGCCTGCGCACAGGTCCACCAGCCTCTCGCTGACCTCGCAGGCGGTATCGACCTGGATCTCCACGGTGACATAGCCCCAATTGCCGCCACCACCGCCGCGCACGCGAGCACCGACGATGGTCGCGCCGGCCATGATCTGGGGAAGGATGTCGATGGCATTGCGGTTGTACCAGGGATCATCGCTGATCCGGCAGTCGCCCGAGGGCAGGGCTTCACCGAGCCAGGGCCGCTTGCCCGCATAGCCCACAATCTGTCCGTTGACGCGGCCCTGCACCCAGTCGTCCGCACCCATTTCGACGATGCGGGCGGACTGGATGCGCGAGGGCGCGAGTGGATCGAAGGTCGCGCTATAGATGGGCGGAACGCTGCCGCAGCTTCCTGCCCCGCGAATCTGATAACGGCGGCAGCCCGTCCCGCAGCTGTTCACAGAGGCGATCGATCCGCGAACCGCAACGATGTCGTCATAGTCCCAGGATTTGACGGTGATGTCCCGGTCGATGGTGCAGTTGCGGCTTTCCTCCGCCTTGCCGCTGCCCGCGGCCGAGCCGGACAGCGCCTGGAATACACTGCTTGTCTGGGAGGCGGCATACGCGTCGCCGGTGATCGCAGTGGGGTTGGCGCGGTAGCTGGTGGCGGTGACTGACGGGTTGCTCGTGCAGGCGGTTGTTTGCGCGCCGGTATAGCGGATGAGCGGTCCATCAATGATCGCCTGGGCAACGCCAATGCGCGGATCGGCGGTGGTGAGCGCGCCGATCACGCCGCCGCCCAGATCCTTGAGGATCGAGGCCATGTTGCTCCAGACGAGGTTGGTGCCACAGCTATTGTTGACGCAAGTGCACCCCGATAACGCGCTGAGTTCCACCTCGCTCAATTTGAGGTCGCCGCTGCTGCCGATCGCCCACTGAAATGGACGGCACTGGTTCCAACTGCCGGGCTGGCAGGAGATGATCCCGTTGACGCACACCCCCGACACCGGGACCGGCACGTTCAGCTTTTCATCGAAGGCGCCGTCAAGATTCCTGTCGCGCGATATGCGGAGCGTTCCAATGTCGCCGGTCGATGTTGGCTGGGCGAGCAGCTCCAGCAAGGTCGCCGTCTTCTGGCAGGCGATGTTGGGATTGAAGCTCTTGCTATTGTCGATCGTCGTGATCGGCTGGCCGGCAAGACCGGGCGTCAGATAGTTTTGCTGGATGGCCTCGCTGTCGCTGGATTTTGCGCGCGACGCCTGCGCCGCGGAACGGGCGCGTTCCTCCATCGTCTGGGCGTGAATGTCCGGGGACAAAAGGGTGGCCAGCGCGGTCGCAAAGAGGGAACAGGCGGATAGGGGGTGCCTGTGCCATCCAGGGGTGATCGCGGCCGCGCTGACCATAGGTGGAGCGGCGCCGCGAGGGAGGCGAAGCGACGCCGCTCCTGTCACGCCCGCCGGCCATCGGCCGCAGGGGCCTTGGCGAACCAACCTTCGGGTGGATTGGCCGGACGGGACGGGACAGGGGGGAAGCCATCTGCTCATGGCACCGACATCCCGGCGCAGCAGATCACTTTTTCGAAGAGCATGAACTGGGCATTGTCCTCGCCCGGCGCATGCTTGGCCGACGACCAGAGCGCGCCCGGTCGGCCGATATTGACGCATTTGCCGCCCTTCACAGGCTCGATGATCTGCAGCTTGTACCGGCTCTTGGTCCAGATCGGCTGGGGCTTGAACGAGCAGCCGTCAGCCGACGAGATGGTGAGCGCGCCGAGCCTGCCCATCATGAAGGTGCCGCGCGCCGCAAGGCCCGCCCAGGCTTCGACGCTGTCGTCGAAATGGATGTCGCCCGCGATCGGATAGGTGGCGCCCCAGGACCCCATGCACCAGAAGAGGGGATCGATGACTTTTCCGGCTGCGGCCGCCGCGCTGTCGCCCATGCAGGCCAGGCCCGCTGCCGGATTGCCGAAGAGAATGCCCTCAGGCTGGATGATTGCCCCCAATGTCCCCGACTGCCAGGTCGGCAGCAGCTCGGTGATCATGGCGACGTCGAAGCCGTCATTTTCCAGGCAGGGGAGGTCGGTGAACATGTCGAGCATCGCCCAGACCGGCGAGATATAATAATGCATCTGGGCGAACATCTTGCGGCTGTTGGTGCCATCGGCGATCGAGGACTGGCTGCCTTGGAGCTTCCCGCCGGTCGGCAAGAGATCCGCGCCCAGCGCCATCATGCAGCCCGGTTCCGTCACCACATCGATCATCCGGTTGGGCGACCAGTAGGAGATCTTGACCCCGAACCAGAATTCGACGCCCTTGCGGCAGGCGCAGAGCGGCTTGCTGGCGGACTGGGCGTCCAGCTCCTTGTCGAGCTTGTCGAAGCTGCCGACCCGGACGCCGCCAACCGTGATCGGGAAGATGCAGGTCCAGCGCACCTTGGTGATGGGATTGAAGATCGTTCCCGCCTCGCATTTGGAGGCATGGGCGGCGGATGGCCAGGCGAGCGGGACAGCGCCGCCGAGCAACAGCCCGATGAGCGAAAGGGACAGCCGCCGCCTCATTGCACTGTCACCTTGGGCAGCGATCGGCTTTTCGGGCCAAATTCGGTGAGGAGAAGCCGCGTGCCCGACTGGGCGACGATCACCGGCGCGACGGTGAGGCCGAGCCGGGCCTTGACCCGCTCCTCCAATATATAGATGGCGCGGCCGGTCTTTTCACTCAGATCAATGGCGTCGCCATTCTGGCCGGCGAGCGCGCTCAGCAGGATGAAATCACTGGGCCGGGCGGTGCGCAGCGCCCAGCCAAGATCGCGCGGATGGACCACGACGAGGCGCTGGGGCAGATTCACATAGGTGAGCGGATTGAAGGTGAACCCTTTGGGGTACAGGGTCTTCCCGTCCGGCAGGGTGATATCGAAGTCGAGAGTATAGAAGGGGATGACGCTACGCACCCGGTCTGCGGCAGCAACACCGAGCGGGGCGGCCTTCATCGCGGTCCAATTCTCGCGCGGGCCGAAGGCTTTGCTGAGATCAGGTGGCAAGGTCGCGGCCTTCGCTTCGATTTCAGCGAGGGCGTCGGGTTCGGCGATCGGCCAGGTGCGGCCGATCGTGCTGCTGGTCGGCGATGCTGTGGCGGCCAGTAGCATTGGCGCGGCGATCGTGAGCGCAGCGACGGCCATCTCACTCGATCTTTCCCAATTACCGATCATGGCGGAGCCTCCAATGCTTCCTGGGCGGTTCCGGCATCCCGATCAGCGCGGTGACGAGGGCGGCCATGGCGATCAGCGTCATGATCGCGATCAGGGTTTCCGAGCCCTGGTCTGGCGTCGGCAAGAGCAGCAGCAGGAGATTCTGCGTCAGCAACAGCAGCAGGCCGCCGATCGCGAGGCGGATGGCCGATTGCGACGGTGTCGTGGAAAGGAGGCCGTTCATGACCGCTTCCTCAGGCGAAGCCGCGCCATCATCCTGGCGGTGCCGGCCGAAAGGCTGAGCAGCAGCACACCGGTGGCGAGGCAGGAGGCTGAAATCATGACCGCGGCGCGCAGGACCAGCATCGGATTCTGTTTCAGAACCAGGCCAGCCACCAGCACGAGGAGGCCCATGATCACCGTCTCGATGACGACCAGGCGGAAGCGCCACTGGAAGGATTCCGCCTCGAAGCGCTGGGCAATGCGCTGCTCAACGATGCGCTCGATCGCGTCATTGTCGATCCAGTCGATGATGCCGTGTTCGGATTGGGGGTTAGGATGTCCCATCATGGTCACTCTGCTGCAAGCGGTGCCGGCGATGCCGAGCCAAGGATTTCGGATGGGTCGACGCCGGCGAGATGGCAGACGGCCTCCAGCGGAGACAGTCCCTGGCGGATCAGGGCCTCGAATGCCGCCACTTCATCGGGCGCGGATGTATTGATCCAATAGGAGAAGGGATCGACAACCAGACGAGCAATGCCGAGGCCCAGTGGAGAGTCGATGAAGACTTCGCTATAGTTGGGCTTTGAGTTGCGAACGGACTTCAGCAAGTCGAGGACGAAGCCGGAATAGTCGAGTATCTTGTTGTCGACCGCCTTGTCATAGGTGGAACCCTGCAACAGGAAGCGCGTCGCGGCATTTTCGAGAATGACTTGCCCGGTCCCGCCAAATAGCAGCAGGTCATTGAGGCTCTGGAGCACGATGCCAAAGGAGCCGCGATATTTGCGGGCCCGCCTGTAACCCTGGCCGAAGGCTTCGGCGAGGCGCGAGAGATCCTGTCCATCGGTGCGGGTCATGAACTGCGCGGCTTCATCGCACAGAACGAAGCGGGGCCGGTCGCGCGCCGAGAGGTAAAGCTCCTGCGTCACCGCGTTCACGACCACCATCACTATGACGTTGAACAAGTCCGGCATGGATTTGAGGCGTTCCAATTCCAGCACGACAAATTCGTCGGAACGAATGTCGAGCGTGGAAGGACCGTTGAAATAATGGCCATAGGCGCCGCTCGACCCGAAATCGCGCAGGTTGAAGGCGAGTTCGCGGGCCACCGGGATCAGATGCTCGACCCGATCAAGGTCACTGCCAGCATGAGCGGGATAGGTGCCCAGCCAATCGCGTACGGCATCGATGCCCCGGTCGGCCCGGCCGCCGTCGATCGTCCATTGCACGGCGGACTTGAGCAGATTCCATTCGGAGGTCGAGACGCCCTTGCGGGTGGAGGCATTGGCCATTTCCGCGACGATCGCCACCGCCATGGTGATCGCCGACTGCTTGTCGTCGCCGTCGAGGGCGAGGCCCATGTCGAACGGGTTGAGGACGAGATGCTCTTCGCCAATGTCGATATAGCGCCCTGAGCAAAGCGTGCAGAGCTTTCGGTAGCTGCCGCCAATGTCGATGATACGGATCAGCGCGCCACAGGCAAAATATTGCTGGCAGAGATTGTTGAGCAGGAAGCTTTTGCCCGCGCCGCTCTCGGCCGAGACGATGAAATTATAATTGTTGATGCGCGGGTCGAACAGGTCGAGCGTGATGAGCTGTCCCTTGCGGCCGGTGTAGAGCAAGGCTGGCCTGCCGCCGCCACGGAAATCGGTTTGAACGGGTGCCATCAGCACGGCCGCCTTGACCGGCATCCTAAAATCCCGCTCGAGCATGCGCAGCGTTGAACGGTCGGGATAGAGGCCGAAGGGGAGCGCCATCACCAGCAGGGTCGAGTTCAGATAGCTTTCCTCCTGCATCGAGAAGGGAAGCGGTTCGCTCTCCCAGAGCCGTTTGGCCCGGGCGGCGAGTTCACGGGCATGGGCGCGATCAAGGCCAAAGACCCAGAGGCAGGGGATGACCCGGACGAAGCGCGAATTGCTGGCCTCATCCAGAATCCAGCCAATCTCATCGATCTGCTTGCCGACCTCGATGGCGAAACTGCCCGCGGCCTTTTGCGCGGACAGGATCTGGGCGCGCTTATGGATCTCGAACTGGGAATGGTCGAAGAGGATATTGAGGGTGTAGAGAAAGGGCCCGCCAATCTGGTCGCTGTCCTCGGACGAGCCGCGCATTCCGCCGAGCAGCCGATTGGCGCGCTCGGCCGTAATCCGGCGCGCGGGAGCCTTGGGCGTCAGGCAGCGCGCCACCTGGTTGCCGAGAAACACCTCCGGCCCTTCAAAGACAAGGTCGGGACCGGCATCGATGATCTGCTTGGCGATCGGTGGTGCCCCTACGGTTGTGCCGTCCGCAAAGACGCCGGGTGCCGCATTCGTCACGCCGTTGAAGATGCGGCGGTAGAAAGCGACCATTTCTTCGGGTGCCAGGCGGCGGATGCCGAGCTTGGACAATTGCTCTTCGACCTGGCGGCGCAGATCCTCGACGAGCGGACGGCGGGTCTTGATCGAGAGGAGCGTGCGGAAGTTGCGCACCGGGATGTTGTGCAGCGCGTCCAGGCCATGGCGGCCATCGGAGAGATAGTCGCGGGTTCGCTGGGCTGACGCCTGGATGAGGGGATCGTCGCGCGTCTTGAGGTCGAGAAACGCATTGAGTGCCTCGTCGATTAGCGGATCGGCAAAGGTGTGGATTTGAAGAACTGTCCCATCCGGGAACTGGATGTTGAGGAGGCCGAGCAGCGCCGCCTGGACGTGGGAGAACATATAGGCGGTCGGGATTAGCTCCCAGGCATGGCCCCAACTATCGTCGATGCAGAGGAACGCCTCACTGTCCGGGTTCCAGGCAACAAGAGGGAGATGGTTGGAATAGCTGTCGCGCCGGACCGCATTGCGCAGGCGGGAGAAGCTGAGATTGCTCGAGGTCTTGCTCATGGCCGAGGTTCCTCTGATGAGGTCTGTGATAGCGCTGGCGCCTCACCAACAGCGGCTGGCGGCTCCTTCCGCTGGCCAAGGACAGGGTCGCGCGATGCCGGGGCGGGCGAGGCAATCAAGGCGCCGCCCACCACCCAGACCGGGCGGTCGACCACTGAATAGACATAGCGCGGCATATAGAGCCGGTCAGGCCGCTGGCGGTCGGCATAGGGCAGGATCAGCGTGCGGACGGTGCGGGCGGGCTTCAGCATCGGCGTGGTCGGCGCGTCGATCAGGCCCTTGAGTTCCTGGTAGACGCTGTCGCGATAGCTGCCCCACGCATCCGCGTCGGCCCGCTGGGCGCCTTTGCCCGTGCGGGCCATTGCGTGGCCGTCACGCAGCATCGCCTTGTCGTTTGTCACCCTGGGGTCGGATTTGGACCGGTTGCCTGCGACGGCGTCCTCATAGGCCTGCTCGGGATGGATGCACTGGCCATGATCGTCATTCTTGCAGGAAAATTTCTCCGAATAGGGCGACATCATCGAGCCGATTGTCGCGCAGGCTGGGAGCATCACAAGCGCTGGCAGGACGATGATGGTCCGGCGAAGACGATGGGAAAGGCTGTGGGGCATAGGGACGCCTCCTGCGATAGAGAGGATAGGGAGCATCAGAATTTGGCTCCGACCGAGGGTTTGATTTCGAGGGCGAGCCCTTCCTGGATGACGACGACCACATCCTTGGCCGCGCCCACTTCGACGACGGGCCCGGCCTGGCGGGCAAGATCGAGGTAGAAATCGGTGAGCTTGTCGGAGGATTTGGAAAGCCCTCCCGCAACCCCCGCCTTGATGGCGTCGCCCGCATCGAGCGACCGGACGCTGCCGAGCGCGGAGGTGGAGAGGCTACCAAAGGAGCCCTCAACCGATTGCGAGATGCCCGCGATGGTCCCGGCGAGGAAGGAGCGGGCCAGCGTGGCGCCGGCGCGGGTCACGACCTTGCCCGACAGCCCCTTCTTGCCATCGGCATCGACGAAGAAGCCCTTGATGGCCTGATCGACCACGGCATGTTCGTCGAAATCCACGCAGGAGATCGAAACCAGCTGGATCTCGACCCGTTCTTTGGCAAGACTGCCCGTGGCGTTGCCGATCACAAAGCAGCCTGCGAGATTGGCTTTGACGTCATTGGGAAGCACGGCGGGCGCCTGGACCCGCGCGATGATCGGCTCAGGGTTGGTCGTCGCATCCCTACTGGCCAGCGCGTCGATCCCGGTCAGCAGCCTGGCTTTCATGAAACCAGGTGGCAAATATATCGTCCGATTGCCTTTTTTTGACCGTGCCCCGCCGGCAGCGCCTCCTTCCGCGGCCGAGGTCATGGCAGCGCCGATGGCGCCGACCTGCCGTTCCGTGGGTGGCGGCGGAGGGGCGGAAGGGGCAGTCGGGGTCGGCGGCGGTGGCAATTCATCCGCGGCGGCTCGTGTCCCGGCCGGGGCCGGCGGATAGGCTGGTACCTCACCCGGGATTGCCGGTGGCAATCCATCCTCGCCGCTGAGCGGGAGGCCATTGGTGGTGGGACCGGAACCCGGCGCGACCTTGCCTTCCTCGATCGCGGTCACGCGGTCGCCCAGAAGGTTCTGGCCATCGAGAATCTTCTGAAGGTCGCCGCGCAGCTTCACTTCCAGGCTGTCGCCGCGAAGGCCCGCGCCCATGTCCAGCTTGGACGCCTCCGGCGCCTTGGCGACGGGCTTGTTGCCGCTGGAACTCGCCGTGTAGAGGCCAAAGCCGAGCAGGCCCACGGTCGATACCACCGCCAATTGCTTGGCGCGCAGCTTCTGGTCGGACGTCATCCGCGCCCATTGGGCGCGTAGATCAAGCAGTGCAGGGGAACTGCTTTCCCGCTCCTCCTGATGGTCGGCGGCCGGGGTGCGGCCAGCCTGCTCGGTGCGATTGGCGTCGCCTGGTTTGGGATCGGTCATGGCTGGATGCTCCTGCGCACGACGATCAGCCGCGCGGTTTCGCGGGGGCCAAGGGCAAGCCGGTCGAGCGTCACGGCGAAGATGTCCGCGCCGAGGCCGCGATCGAGAAAGCTGCGCTCATCGAGCGATGCGGAACCGGCGCTGCTGATCAGATATTCGCTGACGGAGAGTCCTGCCCCATCAATCTCCAGCCGTCGGCGCTCCTTCACGACGAGGTCGGGGGCATCGGCAATCGTCACATTGTCGCGCGATGGGGCCACCTCCATGAAGGAAGCAGGAATGCGATCCTGTAACAGGGCAAGCGCGATACCGACGGCGCGTTCCTCTTCGACCAGGGGGCCAAGCAGCGCGTCATTGGCGCGGGCGCGCTGCGATGCGCCGGGCACGAGCGATACCGTCTGCGCCGGAATATCGGCGGGCTCGGCATAAAGGGAATAGATGGAGCCGTTGCACGACACGAAAAACTCAGACGGCGTCGTCACATAAGTGCGGGTTTTGGCGCCCTGGTCGTCGGTCTCAAGAACGAGGAATTTGATCCAGGCGTCCGACCCACCACGCTCGACGGTTAGGCCCTTTTCGGCCGAGAATTTGACATCCTCGACGTCCCCACCGACGCAGACGATATGATTGACGTCGCGATTGGAGAGCCGGATGTGGCTCGCCTGATCCGGCAGGGCCGTGATCGATTGGGCGAGGACAGGGCAGGGCGCGGTAAGGGCGCCCATGAGGCACAGCAGCCTCAGGCGGTTAGCGGATGTCGGCACTGAAACTCTCCTCCTGGAGGGCGGTCAGCCAGAAGCGGCCATTTTCGAGCGCGTAGCGAATGCGCAGATTGCCCCGGAATTTTCGGATGACACCGCCGATGACGCGCACCTTCTCGACAGGGACGACGATCTCGCTCCCCGTATAGGTGACGGGCTGATCGCTCCGAATGTAGGTCGCGATCGACAGGGTCGGATTGTTGCCGAGTTCGTCCAGCAACCGGTTGAGGCTGTCGCGCAGCGCATTATAGGCGCTGGGATGGACGATGCTGAGCAGTTCCTGGAACTGCCGGTCGGCTGAATAGGCCGAATAGGTGCCTGCCAGGCTCACGATATTGAAGGTGATCGTCCGCAAATAGGTGGGCGATGGCTTGTTGCCGGTGACATAGAGGTCGCCGCCCGCGCCGAACGGGACGATGACTGTCCGCTGGTTCTGGTTCGACGTGTAGAGCACGGTTCCCAGGATCGCGGTGATCCCGAACATCCCGCCGATCGCCACCTTGAGCAGGCGGTTTTCTTCGAAGAGGTTGGCCGAGCCTTGCAGATAGCGGTGGAGATGCCAGCTCGGCCTTGTATCGCCGATCATGTCTCCGTCCGATTTGCGCCGAAAGATGGGCATCGAGGTTACTCGAAGAAGCGGGTCTGGGTCGGACCCGGATAATGAGGGAAGCGGACGAGACCCCAGCGCCAGGCAAGGTGCTGGATGAACCCTCTCGGTTTTGTCCGTTTCCAGGGAATGAAGAGGAGAAGAGTGCCGATGAAAGCCCACCCGATGATCCCGCCGACGATGACCGCGACGAAGATCACGGCGATGACGACGATGAATTCCTGACTGTCGAACCAGAGGATCTGGACCGGCCGATGCAGGTATTGGGGCAGGCGTTCATCCAACGCTCTTCTCCCTTGCTTCATCACGCTTTCGCGTGACCTACAGAAAGGTGACCATCACCTTCCGTCCTGGTCGGGCGTCCCGCAGCGACCACGCCGCTGTGGGGCGCACCGTTGCTCAAATGACCATGCCGAAGGTCTGGAGGATCGAATCCGCCTTGATGAGGCAGACCGCCGCCACGATCGTCGGGATGCCGATCATGATATTGGAGAAGAGCCGCGAGACCCCGAACAGGAAGGCCGCGACGCCGCCGACGAAACCGAGCGGGCCCTTGACCCCTTGGTTCACGACAATGTCGTAAATGTCGTAGCCGAGATCGCCGGCGGCCGGGGCCTGGAAAGCGTGGGCGATCCCGGCTGCGCCGATCGCGGCCAGGAGGAAAAGGACGGCCGCGTCGATCGTGCGGATCGTCCTTCCCCCGAACAATGTCATCATATGCAGTCTCCTTGGGTTTGGAGCCATCCGATGATGTCGGGAGCGATCGTGATCGCTCCGGCCGACGGACGTGCTGGACGGCTCCGATGCGCGCGTCCGCCGGCATTCCGGGTGCCGCTTGCGCCGACGGATTGCCGGTGCAGCCGTTCGTGAAGAGAGGTCGCGGTCTTCCGGCGCGATGGAGGGTCTAGGAGGCCGGGGGCTTGCGCTGCTCGGCCAGGAACGCCTCCAGTTCAGCCTGCTGGAAGCCTGAGATGAGCTTGCCGTCGACGATGAGCGTCGGCGTGCCGCTGATCCCCATCTTGCGCACGGCCTCGGCATCCCGGGCGACCGTGGCGGCGCCTGCCGCGCATTTGCGCAAGGTTGGCGGATGCTGGCCGGAATAGAGGGCCTTGAAAGCCGCTCCCTTGTCGGGCGAGCAGAGAATATGCTCCGCCTTGGCCGACGCCTCCGGGTGGATGCCGCTCACAAAATAGATGAGCCTCTGGACTGGCTTACCCTCCGCGGCCTTCGCTGCCCAGAAGCGATCCAGCGCCTGGCAATAGGGACAATCGGGGTCCGTGAACTCGATGACCCTGGGCGCGCCTGCAGGGCCGATCACCAGCGCGTCGGCCGGGTCGATCGCTGCCATGCGCTTTCTTGCACTGGCATCCTGGGCAAGAGCGGTGAGATTGGTGCCGTTCTTGTCGTAAATGGCCGCAAAGAGCAGATGGTCGCTCTCCGGCGCGAAATAGACCATCCGTCCGCCAGCGAGCGCCTGGTAGAGCGGTCCCTTTACCGGCGCCGGCCCGAAATCCTCGAATTGGAGATTGGTGAATGTTTGCCTGAGCTGGTGCTCCGCTTCCGCCGCGGCCGCGGGTAGGGGATCGCCCTTATTCTCGCCCGCGATCGCCGGAACGGCGCCGCAGAGCAGCGCGGCCGCTATCAGCTTATTGATCCGACGCATTCTGCTCTCCCGCGGCAAGAGGGCTGGCGCGGTGCACCAGATCCCGATCGAAGGTGACAGCGCTCCCGATGCTGATGTTGCCAGCGATCGTCGGGCGCGGGGCGGTCTTCTCCGCGATGATGAATTCATTCCCCTGCTGCACGATCGCGAGCGGTCGGACCGCAAGCGTCACGCCCTGCACGGCGCCGTCGCGGACGGGATGGGCGTGGAGCGGCGTACAGGCCAGAAGCGGCACAATTGCTGCTGAGACCGTCAATATGGTATCTCGAAAGCGCATGGCATAGCTCTCCCGTGGCGCCCTATGGCGCAGATGGCGAAACAGTGAATGTGACGGCTCGACCAGTCCTCAGCCTGTTTCGAACAGGTGGCTGCGATCGTCGCTCCGGTGTGATTCGATCAATGACTTGCTCGCTCAGGCTCTGCAAGAGGCAGGGCAGTGAAGTGCCGATCCGGCGAAAGAAAGCACCAAGATCACCTGGCAGGCGCAACTGGTCCCATTTCGCCAAAATGGGCAGATATTGAAACAAATCGGCACTTCAATGCCGATAATCGTTCCAGCTGCCAGGGATTCTGCCGCTGCCAGCGATAGTGCTGAACAATGATGGGCATGAATGAAAAGGAGAAGCTTCAATGGTTCGAGCAACACGCAGCTTTAAACTGACCCTCTCGCCGGCCGGGATCGACATACTGATCGAAAGTCATTGTCATCTGATTCGTGCGACACGCGCTTTGATTGCCTGGGGGACGACCCTTCATGTGGCGGTCGATCACCTGGCTACATTGCCGGCCACGAGGATATTGGCGAATCTCAGGCAACTTGATGTGCCCCGTTATAGTGGCGAGCATGAGCATCATGTCGGAGCATCGCACCGGCTAAAGTCGGTTGCCATGGCTATAGTAGAGCGGGTCAGGTCGGTCGCACCAGGGCAATCCACGCCGACGCTCGGAGCAATTTATATCGTTGCGCTTCATGAGCTCGCGAAGGCGGATCGCGCGGCATTATTGGAGGCATTTGGACGAGTCCAATCGTCAGATTAGCTATCGACTATTGGCTTTGTGACCGGTAATTCAAAAGACTAGCTCGGCCAATCGCGACAAAATGACCGATGTTGTCGTTGACAGTGGTGGTATTACCAACTTAGCAATGAATCAGCTGAGGCCTTGGCGGGCGGACCCTCCATAAAGGAGATGCGGTATGTCGCGAATACATGCGGCTTCCGTTGCCGAATGCCCGATCGTGGACATCAAGTTACAATCGGGACGAAAAATCGAAGAGGCACGGAAGAGATACGGAATAACGCAGCAACAATTCGCCAGAGATTCTGGCATGGGTGTCCGTTGGCTGCGCGAAATCGAGTCAGGAAATCCAAGGTCACGACTGGATGACCATCTGATCTGTTCATATCTGCTCGATATGCCCACAGGACACATCGTGATCCCGCTCTTATTTGCGGGGCACAAGATGATCTTTCCCCGACAATTGGCCACGGGTGATCTGAGCGAAGTCGAGCGCTCATGCATCGAAGTGATATCGCAGCGCCATCTCGACCATCTGACACGCGCGTTAACGCCCGTATGGCTGACGACAGCTGGTGAGACTGGAGTAAAAATCTGATGGCGGCAGCAATGCCCTTTGTTCAGCAACGGATCTACAACGCGCTGAAGGCGGACTATCTGTCTGGGCTTTTTGTGCCGGGACGCAGGCTCGACATACAGGACCTTGCCGACCGGCATAGCGCGAGCAAAACGCCGGTCCGAGAAGCGGCCTGTATTCTGGTCGGGGAGCGCATCCTCGTCCATCATGCCGAGAGTGGCTTCATGGTGCCGGATCCGACTTCGACGGACATTGCGGATCAGCAGGCATGGCATATGCAGATGCTGATCTCGATCGTTGCGGGTCTGAAAGTCTCGGCCCTCCGGTCGGCATTATTGCGGTTCGACGGGGCAATCGACGCGACGGGCCCGGTTGGCGCGGCATTGCTGACGGCGGAGATCTTCATTTCCATCGCATCGGCGTCCGCTAATCAGCGGCTCCGGGATGACATCCGGCTCACGAATGAGCGGCTCCATTATGCGCGGATTGCCGAGCTGACCAATCTGCCGCTGGCTCTGGCAGAGCTTCGGACTCTGGTGAAATCGGATGTGAGGGATCTTCAGAAAAGCATGAGACGGCGTCTTGAATCCTATCATATGCGGAGAATTAGCCGCCTGAATGTGACCAGCGATAGCCCGTGATGATCGCTGATAAGTAATTATATTCATAAAAAACAAAGAGATAATATCGAAAAGGAGGTGGCCTGCATGTTTGGCGCGGTCGTGCAGGGTATTTCTCGTCAGAATGTCCAAAAATATCGAAGAAAGTCTTCGCGCTATCGGCCCTATTGTGGGCAGGCCGCAATTCTTTCGCGGCTGATGTGAAGGAGTGTGTTATGCAGAATATCGAAAATCGCGAGGTTGATCTCGTTGATCTGGGTGTCGCCACCGAGGAAACAAAGGGCGGCATCTTCGGCGTTCTCGACCAGCAGCAGTCGCTGGAACTGACCGGCGGCATTTCCGACGATTGATCCATCGGGGCGCATGGTCTTCTGATCGTGCGCCCATATTTCGAGAGTTTGCCATGCACTTACGATTGCGGGATGGATTACATTTCTGCAATTGCGCCGGGCGCATCGTCTTTCTCGATGTGCACACCGATCGCTATTTCGCCCTATCTGGAAAGGCTGATCAGGCCTTCCGGGCTTGGATCGCTGGCGAAGTGACCGTTGAAGAGCCAGATGAGCACCTCAATTGCCTGATGCGGATAAATGTGCTCGTGTTGAATACAGGCCACGGCAATATTGGGATCGTGCCTTCGCTTCAGTGTGCGACACGCGATTTTCAGCCCCGTCCGGTTGGGAGCGCGTTCCTTGTCGGTGCCAAGGCGTTTCTGCTCAGATACGGCGCACGCCGAAACATTCGATCTCAATCCCTCAGGGCGGTTCTTCGGGACGTGCGGGAGCGCAAGACGGCGTTGACGTTCTTTGCGCAGGACGCCGTGGCGGAAATCTCCCTGGCTTGCAAAGCTTTCGGATCGACGGGATGGGTCTTCCAGTCAAAGGACCAGTGCCTGCCGGAAGCGATCGCACTCCATCGGCTGTGCCTCAATCGGGGTGTTCCGGCCTCCCTTTTCATAGGCGTCAGCGTCAATCCCTTCGCGGCGCACTGCTGGGTCCAGCATGGCAATGCTGTGATCAATGACCGGGTGGAACGCATACGCCAGTTCACGCCGATATTGGAGATTTGATGGCACATCGCTACCTGATCCTTATTCCGCGCGGCAGCCGGAATGAATTGGCCATTGGCGCGATTGCCGCGCGAACCGGGCTGACCAATCACAGCGCCATTGGGTCGGCCCATCTCCTGACCAACCAAAGCGGGTCACCACTGCGATTCCCGGCGGGCGTTGTCATCGGCAATCTTTTTCACCGTCATGGCGTCGGAGCGGCGCTAACCCGGTTGGAGGCGGCAGACGCAATCGCGATCGGCCAGGACGTCGTGGGCACGCTCGCCAGCCGCTATTGGGGCTCCTATGTTGCGCTATGGAACGAGGGCGGTCGAACCACTATCCTCCGCGAACCGTCAGGAAGTACGCCATGCTATTACAGCCGGAGCCCGCACGCGATTGCTTTTGCGTCGGATGCAGAACTCCTGCTGGAGGCAGGCATCGTCCAACCCACTATCGCATGGGGCGGCGTTGCGATGACGCTCTACGCCAGAGACCTTCCGCTCAGCGAAACTGGATTGGAAGGCGTCACCGAACTGCTTGCCGGTCGCATTGCCACCGTTGCTCAGGATGAGGTGGCAACGCGCGACTTCTGGTCGCCATGGGACTTTGTGGCGCATGATTTAAAGATCAGTCCCGAAAAGCAAGCCGAGCGTCTGAGGCGGGTCGTGCACAACAGCGCGAGGAGTTGGGGCGCGACGCACAAGAGGGCGGTTCTTGCTGTGTCCGGAGGGCTCGATTCCTCGATAGTTGCCACCTGCTTGAAGGGCGCGCTGGATCTGGACTGCTTCACGATTTCCACGGTCGAGCCGAGAGGCAATGAGGAGCCATTCGCTCGAGCGCTTTGCGATGAACTTGGGTTCGACCTGACGGCCAGGACCTATCAGCTGGCCGATGCGGATATTGGCGTTTCAACCTTTGCACATTTGCCGCGGCCTGGCGGTCGCACCCATGGATTGGCCTATGATGCACCGCTCCTTCGCTTGATGGAGGAGAAGGGAGCCGAGGCCTTTTACACAGGCAGCGGCGGAGACAATGTCTTCCATTCCAGCCAGTCTGCGCGGCCGCTCGTCGACCAGTATCTCACCACCGGGCTCAATGGTGATCTGATCTCCACCTGGCGCGACATCGCCGCCCTCACCGGTGCGAGCGCGTGGGAAATATTGCGTCATGCTCTGCGTGTGCCGCGGCGTGGTGGCGAGAAATATCGTTGGAAGTTCGATCCTGAATTTCTCTCGCGTAATGCGCTGGAGATTGTCGAGGGACGGCCTCCCTCGCATCCCTGGCTGGACTCGCCGGCGAAGGCGCTTCCAGGGAAGGCGGCGCATGTTGCGATGATTTTGCGGGCTCAGCACTATCTTCATGGCTATGATCGGCGGCTTCCCTTCACGCCCGTGGCGCCGCTGCTGTCGCAGCCCGTCGTCGAATTATGCCTGTCGATTCCGAGCTGGTATGTTTGCCGGGGCGGCGTTGACCGCTCGGTTGCGCGCACCGCCTTCGCCGATAGGCTTCCACCGTTGATCCGCGATCGCAGGATCAAAGGCGGCCCGGACAGTTTTGCCATTGAGCTCCTTAAGGCAAACTTTCCGGCAGTCTGGGAACGGTTGCTGGACGGCCAACTGGCAGCGCGAGGCATCATAGATCGCGATGCTGTTGAATTTGCTCTCCAGCCATCACGGCTCGTAACTCGGACAGAATATGTCCGCCTGCTCCTGCTGCTTGATACGGAAGCCTGGATCGAGGCATGGGAGTCGCGGGCTGGAAAGCCGGAAGCGCGGAGGGTGGTGGGATGAGCTCAGCCGCCCTTGCCCTCAAATATGGAAGGTGCCGGAGACGTCACGCTTGCACGCGCTCTTCCTTGCTGATCCCGCAGCGTCTGCCAATATTCTGCTTCCGCCAGTCGCCGACCGCCTTGAGGAAGCTCGCGCTTGAGCCAGAAATTGAACCAGTCGAGCGACCGCTCATAGACGGCCAGTCGATGCGAGGGTTGCCATTTGATGTGATGTTCGTCGGGGAAGACGAACATGTCCACGGGAACCCCAGCCTGCCGTAAGGCCGTGTAGCCTTCGAGGGTAGAGAGATATTCGTCGTCGGGGCTGTTGATCATCAGCGGAAAACGGACTTTGCGCGCGTTGCGAGCGATGGAAATCTGGGACCAGAAGGCGGAATTGTCGTCGATGAGCCGTGGCCAACCTACCCGGTTCAACATGGCGCCGGTTGAAGGTCCGAACAGTGCATCCTGCATGGGGTCCGAGCAGCAGGAACTGACGGCGCCCGCGGCGAACAAATCGCTGTGCAGCGCGGCAAACTGTACCGTCGATGATCCATCGCTCAGACCTGTGATACCGATATGCTCGCGATCGACGATACCACGCCGAATGAGTTCATTGAGGGCAACCTCGATCGAGGACAAGACACTGCGCCGATTTGCAAACCCGGCCAAATCCTTGGCATTCACCTCGTCCCAACTCTTTGCGGTCCCATCAAGCCCAACAGGCCGCGGCTTCTGCACGCTGAGAACCGCATATCCAGCATTGGCAAAGAGCTGGATGGGAAATTCATCGCCGGTTCCGCCGCGAAGAAAGCCTCTCGACACATATTGCACGACGATGGTTGGATAACTCCGTCCCGGCTGGTAGCCAACCGGATAGATGAGATCGGCGTAGCTCTGAATGCCGAGCGCGTTGAGGCTGTGGAGGCGTTCCACCTTGCCCAGCGCCAGATTCGTGAACTCGGGATTGGGATTGAATATTATCTCCGCGCGCGTTCGCTTGAGGTCGAGCCGGGCGAGGTGTCTGGGAACCAGCGACTGCTCGCGGGCGCATATCAGGTCATCACGGAGAGGCTGGCAGTCGTTGAGATAATCCTGTGTTTGATAGAGTCTTCGGACATGGCCGGTCGTCAAATTCCATTCATAGACACCGGTCAGGCTATCGGCCCAGCCCTCACGTCGAAGGAATCGGACGGACTTGCCTCGAGCGGTTTTCCAGACCGGTCCAATGGCATTGGCGCAGCGGTCCGCGAGGCAATGCATCACGCTTCCGTCGCCCGCCCGCGCCGCCGGTCGGGTAACAGGGGGAAGTGCGGTCGATCCGATTGTGGAGAGCCAGGCATCAGGCGAGGCCGCAGTCCTTGGTACCCTGTCGTCTTCGCGCGCCGCGCGGGGGGCAGGGGTGACGAGGGCCGTGCGCTCGATCTCACTCGCCGGGCGGGCGCTCCCACTTGCGAGGTCGAGCGTCGTGAACGCGAACGGCAAACCATCTTTCGGGATCGGACGGTTGCTGAGGACCGGTGAATAGCGGTCGTCATAATGATAGCCGGTGCGTCCCTCCGCATCTATCGCTGCCCTCGCCTGGATAAGGGCCGGTCGGGTCGAGTAGACCACACTCATCCCATCGGGCAGTAGGAGGAACGCTTCGACATCGAACTCGCTGTTCGTGAGGGCATGGCTGGCGCTTCCGTCAATGCGGGCAATCCAGACCTGCGTCGGGCCATTTTCGCGCTTGAGGAAAAGGATCGACTTGCCATCGCTCGACCATTGCGGCGTGATGGGCAGGGGAATGCCCGATTGCCTGCCGCTTTTTCCGAAGCCGTCGAGCGTGGCCCGGATCATATCCCCACCAAGATCGACCGCATGGGCTGGCGCCCCGGGTTGCAAAGGCACGACGAACATGCCGAGGCAATAGCCGTTTGCTTCCGGGATTGCGCGGCGCAGTTGCAACGCTGCGGCGCGTCCGTCTGGCGAGATCGCGAACAGGCTGCTCTCTGTGAGCTCATTATTGGCGGGGCCGATGTCACGAAGACGGACCAGATCCTCCGCTTTCAGCGCCCGGTGATACTCTCCGGGTTTGAGGGGTGAAGGAGGAGCAAGGCTTGCACATTCCGCCGGAACTGGTTGCTGGGAGGCCTGTGCTGGCGCCGGCGTGAGGACAGCAGATGTGGTAGCCAGAAGGAGGGCGATGCTGATCGACATGGCCTTACCACTTCTTCGAAAGGGTGAGGCTGATTGCTCGACCCGTGGCCGGATAGTTGGTCGAATCGAATCCGGGATCGACGCTGCTTGCGCTGCGAATGCGTGAGGGCGAACGGTCGAAGAGGTTGGACAGCGTAAGGGTCGCATCCACGCCTTGCAGCGGCCCCGATTGGGCGCCGCTGTGCCATTGGGCGATCATGTCGACCGAGAAGAAGGATCCGACGCGGACGTTGGGAGCGCGGCGGTTATCCAATGTTCCGCCGATATAGCTTCCAAAGATCGAGAGGCTGAAAGGCTCATGGTCCCAGGTTCCACCTGCCTGGGCACGCCAATGCGGCGGGTTGAAGATCGTCCCGGCCTTCTGAATGTCGACCTGTCCAGAAACAAGCTGGAGGCTGCTCTTGAGGTAGCTGGCAGAGCCGGTCAGATTGAGCTTGTCATCGGTGCCGAGCTTGAGGCTGTAGTTCAGTCCAACGTCAAACCCTTGAACGGATTGGGTCGAGATGTTCTGGAGCCTGTTGTCGACGATTGCGATGACCGTGGCCGGATCATAGGCGCGGCCAGTGAAATTCTCCAATCCGAACAGGGCGGCGGACGTGGCTGCGTCAATGTCGGCAACTGAGGGCCGGCTCTGGATGAACGGACTGTAGGCGGGGTTGGAAAGCGCGCCCAAAAGGGAGCTTATCGGGGTGCCCACACGATTACTGTATCGGATGTTGAAATAGCTTCCCCCGATCTTCAGCCCATCGACAAACTGTGGCGTTAGTTCGACGGTCACGGACCATGTCTTCGCTCGTTCGGGTTTGAGGGTTCCATTCCCACCAGCGGCATAGAGGATGCTGTCGGTCGGCGTCGTCCCGCTGGCGAAGAAGGAGGCGGGCAGGAGCAGCGTTTCATAGCCTCTGGACTGGTCGTAGAGCGTTGGAGCCTTGAAGGACCGTCCCCAGCTTGCGCGCAGGGCAACGGCGCGATCCGGTCGATAGACGATGCCGACCTTGGGCGCCGCGACGCTACCGACATCATAATGCTTCTCATATCGCAGCGCGCCGGTCAGCAGCAGGGAATGGACCAGGGGAATATGATTTCCCTCCCCGACAATCGGAACGGCGATTTCACCAAAGGCATAGGCAACGTCGCGATGGCGATCGAAAGACTGGATCGGGGTGACAGTCGTCCCCGTTGTCCGCGAACTGTCGGCCTTGAGGCTGACGGATCGATAGCCACCGCCCAGTGCCAGCCGGATGTCGCCGCCAGGCAAGGTGAACAAAGGCCCTTCCGCAAAGGCTTCGGCGCCTTTGGTCCCGTTCTTGTATCGGACGTCGCGATGGATGCTAAGGTTGCCGTTGGAGTAGGTGTCTCCCGGCACGCGGCTCGTGCTGATCCCGTAAGTCCCATTGAGCCGGGCCTCCCATCCGCCTCCAAGGTGAACGCGCAGGGATGGGGAGATGGAGAAAGTTTCGACCCGCGGCCGGGTGATCACCCCGTTTGTGAAGACGTCCTGAGCTACAAAAGCCGGCTTCGAGAGCATGGATCGGCGATTATTATATTGCCCGTCAAACTCGAAAGTGACCGCTTCACCGAAATCCTGATGCCCGGATACTATGGCGCTGATCTGGCGCTGCCGGGGGATGAGCGTCGTTGAGCCGTTCACGGCGTCGGCGAATGACCGCTGGCCTGCGCTGATCCCCGTTGAATGCCGATAATCGGCGGTAGCGAGGATGCCGCCGGTGGACCATTTCGCGCCGGTGACGGCACTATATTGCTGCTCGGTTCCGCCGCCCCTCGTTGTCGCACCGAGCCGCGCGGAGGTCCACAGGCCCTCGAAATCTCGTCTCAGGATGATGTTGGCGACACCCGCAACCGCGTCCGATCCGTAAAGGGCCGACGCGCCATCCGCGACGATCTCGATCCGGTCGACGGCTGCGAGCGGAATAGACGATATATCGACACCCTGCGAAACGCCGTCATAGGCAATGCGATGGCCGTTCACGAGCGTCAGTGTCGCGTCGGCGCCGAGGCCCCGGAGATTGAGGGTGGAGGAGGAGGTCAGATTTTCATTGCCACCCTGTGCGCCGGCACCCACCACGCCCGGATTCTGGCCCCCACTGTAATTCTGTGGCAGGTCGCGGACATAGGCGCCAAGGTCGGATCGGCCCCGCCGCACGATGTCGCTCCGGGTCGCGGAGATGACCTGCGAAACCGGCTCGCTGCCCCGAATGCGCGATCCGGTCACGAACAGCTCGACTACATTCGCCGGATCTGAAGGAAGACCCGACGCTTCCGATCGCCCCCGGATCAGGATCACGTCCTTTTGAAAGTCTGCGACAAGATCCGATCCGCGAAGGAGGAGCTTCACAGCCTCGTCGGCGCCAAATCGCCCGTGGAGCCGGGGCGCCCGCTTGCCCGCGACGGCATCGGTATCGAAGATGATTTCGCGCCCGGAAAGGCGGCTGACGGCCCGGAGCGAGTTCCCCAGGTCGTCCGCGGGAAGGTTATATTCCTGGGCACTGGTCGCCTGCGCGAACGCACCGGGCACACTGGTCACTTGTACTGCTGCAACCGCAAGAAGCAGTTGGATTTTAAGCTTGTTCCGCATACGCACCATCACCGGCCCCCGCTCATTTCCCGCCCTTTTGGCGGGACCTCACGGAGTGCATCGCAACAAAAGTGCAATCTACGGGGTCGCCTTTCAAATAAATGTCACCGGCCTTTACCGCCGGCGAAGAACGATCATGTTCGGGGTTTCACGCTTGGCTTCGAGATCGAAGAGTGAAGCCAGCCGACCGGCAACCTGCTCCGGGCTGTCAACGCGGAAACGGCCTGAAACCTTGAGATTGCCGATCGAGGGATCGGCCAGACGAATGGCGGTCAGGGAATCGCGGTTCGTTTCCGACACGACAGCAGACAGAGGCGCGCCATCAAACTCACGCACCAGCGAAAATTCGGGCTGATTGTCTGTCGCTGGGAGTCCCGATCCTGCTTCCGTCGCGCCAAGCCGCTGAACCGGTAGCGCGAAACTCAGTTCATCGCCAATGCTTAACCTCGTGACGGTGGAATGGACCGGTTGGCCAGAAGATCGCGCGGGTCGCTCAACATCGATCGCGCCCCGCAGCAGGCGGACGACAACGCGCCCGGGCGAAGCCAGGCTGACATCAAAGAGCGTGCCGCGCGCCGTGACACGTCCGCCGCCGGCGAAAACGGTGAACGGCCGCCGTTCATGCGCGACATCGAATCGGGCACTGCCGCGCTCCAGTCGCAATTCGCGCCGGTCTGCGTCATATTGCGCGCTCAATATCGTGTCCGCTTCGAGCGCAACGACCGAACCGTCGGGCAGCGTCACGCTCCGTCCGGTTGCACCGACCGTGGAATAGGAGCGGTTGTCGCCGATGGCCACCTTCGACATCAACGTCTGCGGAGCGCGATCGGGGCGGGGGCGGCTGAAACCGACCCAGCCCGCAACCCCCAGAGCGAGGACCAGGGCGGCGGAAATCGCGTAGATGCGCCACGGCGTTTCCGGGACGTAAGGGGTGCTGGCAGGAGCCGTGGACTTTTCATGGGCCAGAAATCGCCCGATTGCGAAGATTTCGCCGGCTCGATTATAAGCTCCCAGGTGGGCGGCTCCCAGCGAGAGCCATTTCTCGAACTCCGGGCGATACGTCTCGGCGTCCGGACCGCGCATCCGCGCGAACCACAAGCTCGCTTCCTCAAGAAGCTGGTCCATACGCTCAGGCTCCGATGACATGCCGGTCTCAGGCATCGAAACCAATGGATTTGCTTATGCGCACGATTGCCTGGGCCACATGCCACTCCACGGTTCGAATGCTGATGCCAAGTTGATCGGCGATTTGACGGTAACCGAATTCTTCCGCCCGATGCAGCAAATACACTTCCTTTGTCTTGGGCGGAAGCCCGTCGATCGCCTTGCGATAGCGCTCGCGCATATCGCTGACCTCGGCGGCTACGTCCGGTGCTATCGGTTCCATTCCGCCTCCGATCTCGATTTGGCTGGATCGCTCAGACCTTGCCCATGCTCGAACCCTGTCTGCCAGAAGATGGCGCACGATGCCATGCAGATAGGCGCCCGGGTTTGCTCGGGCTGCACCCGAGGGCGAGGCCACGAGCCGCAGAAATGCCTCCTGAACGATGTCGTTTCGATCCTCTTCCGCCCAGATCCGACGCTTGAGAAAGCGCCGCAATCGTGGAGCCTCGATCCGGTAGACTTGATCGAACCCATCTGCATCAGCAGTCGCGTCGGCAGGGCTGCTGCTGGCCCTTGCCCGATTCCGATGTGGCAGCATGGGTCAAGATGCTGCCGGACGATCCGCGACGCGGATTGAATGAAGGTGAACATTTCTTGATAACATGACAAGGCCACCGATCGGCGGCGGGTATATCTGTCCAATGCCTGAGCCCAACCATCAGGGATGGGCTCCTTGTCATGCCTGGTAGGTCTATCCTGCAACGGGTCCCAGCCAATTTTCCACGTTGCGTCATGAAGTTGCTTCAATTTTCTTAGGCTTGCAAGCCCGAGTTTTTCAGGCATCTTTCATGCGCCAATTGGCCGCCATTACCGAGCGCTGCCTTTGTCCGGGTCGGATTTTGCTGTGCGAGCGTAACGAGCTGATCGAAAAAGCTGTCCAGCTCCTCAATCGCCTCTGGGGTCAATTCGACGATTTTTCGGCGTCCGTCTTTGGGATCTCGATAGCATTGCAAAAGGCCAACCTCGACCATTCGATGAATGATCCTTTGGGAATTGCGCTCCGATTGGCTGGAGGCAGCCGTCAGCGCAGTCAATGACCTGGGTCGGGGGCGGAGATAGAGATCGAGCAGCATTTCGAACGCCGGTGCCGAGAACAGATCCCTTCCGAACCGCAGCATCATGAGATGATGCGCTTTCGATGCGAGATTCGTCATCGCAATACGGTCGAGTGCAAATGTTGACCAATTTGTCTCATGCATCATCGGCAATGTTCCTTTTCTTGATTATGTTCCATTCACGATAAATTGTTGAAAATGATTTTGGTTACAATTGGGCAATATTTCCTGATCGCTATGATTAGGTGGTTAGTGTTTGATCGGTTTAGTCGACAATGGTTCGGTGGAAATTCGAATGAGTTTCTTATTGAATGCTTTGATATTCAAAAGATATTTGAAATATATTCGTTATATATTCCATGCGGTTCTCCGGCGTTCGATCAGCGAATGATCGCACTTTTCATCCGGTCATCTTGTAGATTCGTGCGCCAAAAGCGCGGCGAGGATTCGTTTGTGTCCATTCTCGATGCAGCGCTGCAGCGTCGCCTTATCGCGGGACGGAGGGTACCTTGATCCAGAGGAGTTGACGCTCACTCGGTCAGGCGGCATCTGGGCTCGCGCTTCCACTACAAGGTATCAAATGTTCGCCGTTGCCTCGCCCAAAGATCTTCGTCGGCAACTCATGCAGCAATGGTCTGCGGAAACGGATAAGCCCAAGGCGTTCATCTTTCTGGCGGTCCCGGGGCGGGTGCCGGGTGACGAACTCCGGCCGATCGCTGAGGAACTAGGCTTCAGTTTATCAACATTCACCTCAATCAGGTGGTGACGCCTGAGCAGCATTTGCTGTTCACCCAGGAAAAGCCGCGGATGGTCGTCATGTCCGGGATCGACCGACTGACACCTGGTGAACGAGACGCCTTCGTTCGGCTCATTCATAACGGTCCCAGAACTCTTCCCATCGTCCTATGTCCGGTCGATCTGCACCAGGCCCAAAGGATTGGCCGAGCCTGGGCGAGGCTGCGTGCCCTTGAGCAGGAGCAGGAAAGCCGGATGGCGCGGTACGCGGCCGCAAAGGGCTCCAGCCCGCAGGCAGCAGTTCCCATTCGTGCATAGCCCGCCGTTGGTTCGCGTTTAATGAAAGTCATGGCTGCGAATCGGTAGAATGTCGTCCGGCGCCGCTGGTGCATTTCGATAGGGCGGTGACCCAAGTGTCCGCCCGTTGGGGAAGGCCGGATCGCGCGGGTCAGGACCACCGCCATGGCTCGCGCCGTCGCCCCGACCCGGCGCGACATTGAAGTCCATGCGGCCCACGGAGCGCAGCATCTCGTCATGGTCGATGATCCGATCGCAGATGATGTGAATAACCTCGCCTTCTTTCTGGAGCCGTCCGCGCATGGCGATCATGGAGGCGGACATGACCTGCCGCCGGTAGATTTCGAACCGATCGGGCCAGAGAATACCTTGGGCGACCCCGGTTTCGTCCTCGATGGTGACGAATAATACGCCCTTCGCTGAGCCAGGCCGTTGACGCACCAGTATGACGCCGGCCACCTCGATATTGCGACCGTTGCGGATCGACTTGAGGTCGGCGCAGCGTGCGATCCCCATGGCATCGAGTTGGGCGCGCAGGAAGCTCAGCGGATGATTGCGGAGCGAGAGCTGAAGCGAGCGATAATCCTCCACCACCTCGCGGCCTTCGGTCATGGGTCGGAGGGTAACCGGAGCCTCCCGGCTTTCAGTTGAGAATTTGCCCTCGCGCGCGTCGGCGGCTGCGAAGAGGGGCAGGGGCGCCTCGCCCAGGCCCTTGACCTTCCAGAGGCCCTGTCGGCGATCCTGCGCGATGCAGGCAAAGGCATCAGCCTCGGTAAGCCGCTCGATTGCGGCGCGCGGCACGCCGGCGCGGCGCCAGACCTCCTCGACGCTCTCGAACGGCGCGGGGCCGCGCGCGCCGACGATCGCGGCGCCATGGAGATTGGCGAGTCCTCGCACCTGCCGGAACCCCAGGCGCACCGCCAGATATCGCCCGCGCGCCGGTTCGAGCGAGCAATCCCAGTGGCTATGATTGATCGAGACCGGCCGGACCTCGACGCCATGATTGCGCGCATCGCGCACGATCTGGGCGGGCGCGTAGAAACCCATGGGCTGGGCGTTCAAGAGTGCGGCACAGAAGACATCGGGATGATGATGCTTCATCCAACAGGAGGCATAGGCGATCTTGGCGAAGCTCGCCGCATGGCTTTCAGGAAAGCCGTAGCTGCCGAACCCCTCGATCTGCTTGAAGGTCCGCTCGGCGAAATCCTTGGGGTACCCGCGCGCAATCATGCCATTCACCAGCTTGTCGTAGAAATGGCTGACCCCGCCGGTGAGCTTGAAGGTGGCCATGGCGCGGCGAAGCTGATCGGCCTCGGCGGGCGTGAATCCGGCACCCACGATCGCGACCTTCATGGCCTGCTCCTGGAATAGCGGAACGCCGAGCGTCTTCTTGAGGACCGCCTCCAGCTCGGGCTTGGGATATTCGGGTGTCTCCTTGCCCTCGCGGCGGCGGAGATAAGGATGGACCATGTCGCCCTGGATGGGGCCGGGGCGGACGATCGCGACCTCGATGACAAGATCGTAAAATTCCTTGGGCTTGATCCGCGGCAGCATCGACATCTGCGCGCGGCTCTCAATCTGGAAGACACCCAGCGTATCGGCCCGCTGGATCATGGTATAGACGGCGGGATCATCGTCCTGAAGATCGGCCATGCGGACCCGGACGCCCTTATGCTCCTCGAGCAGATTGAAGGCGCGGTTCATGCAGCCCAGCATGCCCAGGCCCAGAACGTCGACCTTCATGAATTTCAGCGCATCGATATCATCCTTGTCCCATTCAATAATTTGGCGATCCTCCATGCGTGCGGGCTCGATCGGCACGAGATCGTCAAGCCGGTCCTGGGTCAGCACGAAGCCGCCGGGATGCTGTGAGAGATGGCGCGGTGTGCCGATGAGTTGGCGGGAGAGTTCCAGCGTCAGTTTCAGGCGGTGATCGTCGGCATTCAAATTGACGCTCGCAATCTGCTCGTCGGTGATGCCGTCCATCGACCAGCCCCAGACAAGGCCGGTCAGCATCTTGGTGAGATCGCGGGGGAGGCCAAGCGCCTTGCCCACCTCGGCTACCGCACCGCGGGTGCGGTAGCGCGTCACCACCGCCGTCAGGGCCGAGCGTGTCCGGCCATAGGTCTCATAGATCCACTGGATGATTTCTTCGCGCCGCTCATGTTCGAAATCGACGTCGATATCGGGCGGCTCCTTGCGCTCGCCCGAGACGAACCGTTCGAAGAGCAGCTCATGCTTGATCGGATCGATGGAGGTGATGCCGAGCATATAGCACACACAGCTGTTCGCCGCCGACCCGCGGCCCTGGCAGAGAATGCCGCGCCGACGGCTTTCCGCGACGATCGAATTTACCGTCAGAAAATAGGGTGCGTAACCGAGCTGGTCGATCAATCGCAGTTCATGGTCGATCTGCTTGGCATAGGGCGTCGGCAGGCCATCGGGAAACATCCGGGCTGCGGCCTGGCTTGTCAGGGCCGCGAGTGCCTGCTGGGCGGTGCGGCCCTCCATCACCTGCTCATAAGGATATTGATATTGGATTTCGCCAAGGTCGAACCGGCATTGGTCGGCGATGTCGGCGCTGGCCTGGATCGCATCGTGAAAGGCCGAGAAGCGCCGCTCCATCTCCTCAGGCGATTTGAGGTTCCGGTCCATATAGCGCTCGCGCTTGAACCCCAGGCCATCGATCGTCGTCTTCTCGCGGATCGCGGTCATCACATCTTGGAGCGGCCGGAAATCGGGTGAATGGTAGAGGATGTCGCCGGTCGCGACGCTGCGCACGCCAGTGGCCCTAGCCATGGCATCCAGCTTGTGCAGGCGGGCGACGTCATCAGGACGGCGGCGAAGTGTGAGTGCCATATGGGCGCGTGATCCGAAGACGGTTCGGACGTCGTCCAGGTGGGCGCGCGTGACGCTGTCCGGCTCATCGGGCACAAGGATGGCAATCTGTCCCTCGGCATGGGCGGTGACGTCGGCCCAGTCGAGCAGGCAGCAGCCCTTGCCGCCGCGCGCCTTGCCGACCGAGAGCAGCCGGGTGATGCGTGACCATGCGGGGCGACCGGTCGGATAGAGAAGCAGAGCGCGACCGTCGGTGAGATCGACCCGCGCGCCCGCGATCATCCGGACCTTAGTCGCCTTCTGCGCGTCCCAGCCGCGCACCACGCCCGCGACGCTACCCCAATCGGCAAGGCCGAGCGCCTTGTGACCGAGCAATGCAGCCGCGGAGAAAAGCTGCTCGGGCGACGATGCGCCGCGCAGGAAGGAGAAGTGGCTCGTCACCTGGAGTTCGACATAGCGGGCCATCAGCCAAAGACCCCATGCATGAACCAGCTGAGATTCCCCGTCTGCTCGTCGACGCCATCGCCCCGGCGGAACAGCCAGAAACGCTCGCCGCCCTCTGCCTCGACCCGGAAATAGTCCCTGACCGCCCACATCTCCTGGGCATTGCGCCACCACTCGCCATGGATGCGCTCCGGGCCATCGCCGGCGATCACGCGATAAGGCTTGCCCCGCCAGACGAAGCGCCGGGGCGGATGGTCGGGCAGCAGCGCCACGACATTGGACAGGAGTTCGGGCCGCTTCAGCAAACGGACCGGCCGTTTCCAGCCCGGCCAGCCCTTCGGCTTTGCCAAGGGACTTACACGCCGCACCGCGCGCTCGGGCACATCGCTTTCGTGGGAGGAGAGACGGAAGGGCGTATCAGGATCGATCCGGCCGGCAAGCTGATCGATAAGCGGTGCGATGTCAGGCGCGCGGTCGCCGGTGATAAGGCCGGCCTCCAGCGTCTGCGCCTTCAATTCCTCGACGCGCGGGGCGCTCAGTGTCATCGCCTCGATGCCGAGGCCGGGGTCGATCCTCTCCACCCGCATGGCGAGCATTCGCTTGAGATGTTTCGCCTCCCGCGTGGCCCTGGCGGTGCCGATCGCGATGCGCTGCTCGCTCCCGTCGACAATCTGACAGGCGAGATGTGCGGCACGCAGGCCAAGGCCGCGCTCCACCAGCAGGGCCACCAGATCGTCGACCAGATCACTGATCACATGGTTGATGGCTTCCGCCGTACCGATCGGTTCGAGGAGCCGCCGCTCCACATGGGGCGCCTCGAATGGAATGACGGGAACGATGGGTTCGGCGATCATTCCGCGCGCCTGATCGAGCCGTCGCACTGTGATTAGGCCGAGTCGGCGGGCCAGCGGCCCGCGGGGCATGGGATAGAGGTCGGCGATGCGTTCCAGGCCGAAGCGGGCGGCGGCTTCAAGTACCCCCGGCTCCAGCCTCAGCGCGGAGAGAGGGAGATCAGCAATGGCCTGGGTCTCGCTGCCCTCTGCGAGAATGGTGATAGCCTCGCTGCCGTAGCGCGCGAGCGCGAAGGCAGCGCCGGGCGTGCCGGCGATCGCGATGCTGGCGGTGAAGCCAAGCCGTTGGAGGAACCGATGCAGCCTGCGGCAGAAACGTTGCTCACCACCGAACAAATGGGTGGTGCCGGTCAAATCAAGCCACAGCCCATCTGCGCCTGAGACGCAGGCCGTGGGCGTCCAATGGGCGACCGCGTGCAGCGCCAGCCGGTCGAGCCAGGCCTGATCGGTATCCGGCTCAGCGTCACGCACCTCAAGGTCGGTCACCAGAGCGCGCGCATGGGCGGCGGCCATGCCGGGGCGCAGGCCAAGCTCAAGCGCGACAGGGCAGGCTGATGTCACGATGTCCCGCTGCCCGGACCGCGCGATCAGGATCATGGGCTCGCCCCAGAGCGTCGCCCAGCTGAGAGCAGTGGCGGAAGATCGGCTGCTGCCTCCTTCATCGGCGGGCATGGCCTTGAAGGGATGTTCCGTCGACTCGCTGCGTCGTCCCATCTCGCGCATCGTCGGGCGTTGATGGGCCGGGAGCGCCTCGAGATCCGCCTGGGTGGGCTTGCTTCCCAGCGCGCCATCGCGCGCCCAGCGCGCGCCGGGACGCCAGCCGCCCGCCTTGGGGACAGGACAGGCGCCAGGATTGTCGTCGATCGGCGGCGGGAAACGCGGGGCGATCGGTGTCGGGGCCGGCTCAGGCAGCCTGGCGGGCCGCTCCAGCTGCCGCAACCGCTCTATCGGGAGCTGCGGCAGGTAGAGCGAGGCAACCCGTGTCATCACACGCCTCGATTTCCAGAGAGAAAGGATTGCCGTTCCGTTGGCGGACCAGCTCAATCGCCCAGCGCGGTCGGCCAAGGCCGGCATGGGGGAGGGGACTTGAAGGCGCGGTGCCGATGCGCCAGCGCGTCATGGCCGAGGAAAGGCCGCTCAAGGGGCAACGGTCGCGATGGCGGTGGCGGCGGAAGAGCAGCATCGGCGTCTTGCCGTCAGATGCTGCCAGCTGAAGCCGGCGGGTGGCGGTTTGGTTGGCGACTTTTACCTCAGCGACGACGCAGGCGAGAGACCCGTCGCGAAGGCCATCTTCGGCAAGCGCCAGAACTTCGGCATCCTTGCGACCCTGCGCATAGAGAATCTTGTCTGGGCCCAGACCAATCTGCTCAAGGCCCGGCGCGTAGAGATCGAATCGCGTGACTGCCCAGAGGATGGTGAAGCCAGGTTTTACGGCAAAACGCGCGGCGATCCCGGCGGTGAACAGGGTGGCGCAGGCATCATCATTGAAGCTGGCCGACGCGGCCGCGACCTCATGCAGGCCCGCGCCGTCAAGGCCATGATCGGCCAGGCGTTCGTCAATCTCGGGCAGCCCGAACGGCAGCGCCGGTCCACGCGCAGCGCGGGCATGCGCCAGGCCTGCGCGAAGCGCGGCAAGCTGATCGACCCGGTTCTGGTCGAGGGGAGAGGGACAAACGGACATGGGAACAACGACTCAAATGTTCCCTATATGTTCCTTTGAGTCTCAGGATTCGTCAAGCGGCATGAATCTCGGTTCGTCCGAGGCTTAGGCGAGGAGGCGGAGCGTGCTGGCGTCGCGCTCGCCATCGAACCAACGTTCGAGGGCATCATCGAGTAGCGATGATGCTCTGGCCGCCTCGAAAAGCGTCAGGGACGAGCGCAGTTTCATCGCATCGACCGAGCCGAAGACGGCAACCGGGTCACTGTTCGTCAGTCCCTGAAGCGCTTTCACGCATTCCAGATAGCGCGGACCCAGCACCGGATGATCGAGATACGCGCGGGCTTCGGCGAGCGACGCGATCCCATAATAATGCGCGGTCGGGCTGTGGCCGAGGCCGCGAAGCTGCGGAAAAATGAACCACATCCAGTGGCTGCGCTTCGCGCCGGCCCTGATCTCGGCAAGCGCCGTGTCATAGATTTTGGTCTGTGCCTCGACGAAGCGGGCCAGGGTGGCATCCTCAGTCATAACAGCACCTGCTGCGCGGGCGGCGCGCCATAAACCTGTGTCACCTCCAGGCTTCCCTTCGGCAGCCAGCTTAGAACCTCTTTGGCTGGCACGGTCGGGTCGAGCCAGTCGACCCACTGGTCGCGGGTGAGCGGAATGATCTGACGATGGTGATAGGGCGCGATATCGGGTCCGGCATCCATGGTGAGCATCGTGAAGGCCTCGCCAGCGGGGCTTTCCCGCCAGATGCCGGCGATGCAGAACCAGTCATGGTCCTTCATCGTGAAATGCCATTTATCGAGCCGCTTGTTCTTTGGGCGCGGGACGACAGGGTCGGTGAACTCATACAGGCCATCGGCAGGGATGAGGCAGCGATGCGATTTGAACTCTCGGCCCTCGGACCTGAAATTATAGACGGGCTTTCCGTTGTTTCCCGGCCAACTCCATCGCCGGTTGACCAGTTCGCCCATACCTCGCTCGCCTTCGACGCTGCGCACGATCGGCGCCATGTCGGTCATCCTGATATCGTCGCGCGCCGGCACATTGGGCTTGCCTTCGGGCATCTTGATCTTGATCTTGAGGTCCTCGAAATCCTCGACGATCGAGGCAATGTCGACCTTCAGGCGATAATCATTGCACATGAATCCTCCGCAAGTCGCTTCAGCTTGCCCTTGCCATTCGTTCGTTATATGTTCTCATCATGGACTCGAAAGCAACACCCTTCGACTCCGACGCTCTCGGAAGTCGCCGTGCCATTATCCGGCGCAACCCCGATGATTGCCAAGAAATTGAGATGATCGAGGCGGCCTGGGGTTCCAACCCGCGCTTTGCCGACGGCGTTTCCTACGAATTCATCCGGTCCGAAGGGAAGAGCTTCCCGAGCAATCGCTGTCTTGTGCCGGCCTCTGAGTTCCACATCCGCAATGGCGAGAAGAAATTCCGGGCCTTCAGAGAGGACGGCAATTTCTTCTATCTTGCCGCCATATGGGAGCCGCCCATGGGCGACTGGCCGGTCAGTTACCGCCTCCTTACGGTCGACGCGAACCCCGATGTCATCCGCTACCAGAGCCGGCACGGCGCGATCATCGAGCGGCGGCAGGTCATGCAATGGCTGGATTTCACGGTGCCCGAGCAGGAACTGCTGGCGACGCCGCCGGGCGACATCTTCACGATCGAGGAAATCCTCACGAAGCCCGTGCAGACGAGCTTTGCCCTTTGATCGGCATGATCCGGTGACCATGATGCTTCCACTCGATTTGCCGCTACCCACTCGCCATAGGGATGATCCGGTGCTGCCCGGGTTGCGCCAGCAGGACGATTTCATCACGGCCGACGAAGAGCGCGCCTTGATGACCGGGATCGATCGTGCGGGCCTGACGCCCTTTCTTTTCCAACGGTGGACCGGCAAGCGGCTGACCAAAAGCTTCGGGTGGAGCTATGATTTTCAGACCGGCGTCTTCGCGCCGACCGAGCCTATTCCGGAATGGGTTACGCCCCTCAAGGCGCGCGCGGCGCGATTCGCGGGTCTGGCGCCGGACGATCTCGAGCTGCTGCTGCTGATCCGCTATGATCCGGGCGCAGGGATCGGCTGGCATCGTGATCGCCCCGCTTTTGAGCATGTGATTGGGGTTTCGCTGGGTGAGCCGGCCACCATGCGCTTCCGGCGACGGATGGAGGCAGGGTTCAGACGCGCAAATGCGCCGCTCCTACCGCGCTCCATTTACCATTTGAGCGGCGAAGCGCGGCATGATTGGGAGCACAGCATCATCCCTATGGAGGCGTTGCGCTGGTCCCTGACATTTCGCAGCCTGAAGCGATGGCCCCCAGAGCGGCAATAGAAAGGCACCTCGCCTGGAACCTCCCTCCTGTTCACCAGTTACCCACGCATCGGACCGCTTCATTTGCCCCCCGCTTACGCGGTTCGATGATATTGCGGCCCGTCAACCATCCCCCCGGTTGGCGGGCCGTTTCTCCAGGCAGGAGCGCTTCACAGCTCGCTGGTCGGACAGCGTTGCCCCGGCTATCATGAAGCCCGGCGGTTGCGGCGACCTCATGCCCAAACCGCACCAGATGCAATGTCAGCGTCTATCCGGTATTTCGATCGTGACGAGCCTTGGAGGTCATCATGAGCCAAGAAAATGGGATCGACGATGAACGAGCCTATTTCGCGCTGGCCCTGGTAGAGCAATGCGTGCGCACCAGCTGTCTGGAAGATTTGCATTCCGGCGTGACGCCCAGTTCGGCGACAGGGGATTATAGCGACGTCAAAGTGGTGACGCCCTATGGAGAAATTCCCTGGAACGACCTCTCGCGGATATCCGACGTTGAGATGAAGGGGTTGATGATCGAGGTTACGAACCGGGTGTTCACCTTCCTGACGCATGCCGAGCATCTCCTGGAGCTTGGGCCGGCCGCGCGGTGGAACCGGCCGGAGCATGATCCCAATCTGCTGAAGACCGCGCAACGCCGGGCGACATTGCGCAAATGATCAAAACAGCCGCCGGGACGTTTGCTATCGAGTCATTGGAACGATGAGATCGCTGGTGTCCTCGACCGCGGCAACGAAAGGCCGCTCACCTTCAACCCGCCCGACCGCGGAAATGCCTCACTCGACGAGATTGGCCAGATTGCGCAAACTGGACGACATGCCCTCCCGGTGATCGGTCTCGGAGATGCCAGGAGGCACGTTCTCTGCGAGGAAGGTGACCTTGCTGCTGTTTCCTTTTTCACGCTCGATCGTGGTGGTGACCGTCATGGTTCCGGCAAAGGCTGGGTCATCGCTTTGAAACGTTACCGTCTCGACGATCTTCTGGTCAGGAATGAGATCGACGAACTCACCTTCGAAAACGTCCTCACCATCCCCGCTCTTCCCTTCAGCGCTCCCCTCCGAGTAGACGAAGGCCATGCGATAGCCTCCGCCAATCTTCGGAACAAAGCGTTCGATGCGAGCTGTCATGCCGCTGGGCGGACGCCAGGACGCGACGGCTTCCGCGTCCAGGAAAGCCCGATAGATGGCGCGCGGAGACGCGAGAATGGTGCGGGAAGCTCTATGGGTCTGCGAGTCGGACATAATGCCGACCTGTAAGGGGAGGGGACGGCAATCGGCAACTCGGGAACAGCAGATAAACGATAGGCCGCCTTGTGAAGGGCGGCCTATCCATTGTCTGTGCCTTGTGCGGCAGGCTTAGAGCCTGACCCCCGCGGAGGCCATGCCCAGACTCTCTGCCGCGCGCGGCGTTTGACAATGAGACATCTGACCACCTCCTTTCCGTTGTTGAACGTTAACCGGATATGGGTTCGAGCGCAGGACAATCAAGCGGTCGTGATGCAAGCAAGAAAGCCCAGGGTTAGGGACGTGCAATCGGCTGAAAAAAAAGGGGCATGGATGGTTAGGCGCACCCATCGCGCTAATGCTGGTCGCGCATTGTCGGTCATTTTTGGTGGCTTCGCCGCGCGGCTAAGCTTGGGACTTTCCGGTCAGACGGCTTTGGAGCGGTTCAGTGAAAAAAGCTGCCGTTCACGAGCAGCTGCGTGATTGCAAAGCCGGGTCTCGCCGCTTGGCAAGGCGCTCGTGATAGGTGGATGGGGCGATCGGCAGAGGCTGCAGCGCGATGCGGCATGGGGCGGGCCACATTTTTCGCCATACGCGAACGGCGGCATAGCAACTCCAAGTTGTTGGTTTTCAGGAGGTATGCGACGCCTTTGATCTTGGAACGCGCGGCGGCATCAGCTAGAACAGAAAAAGAACAAGGGGGTGCCCGTGCCGCTGTCAGATACCTATCGCCGCGAGCTTGAGCGATTGAAAGATAAAGAAGCCGCGCTGCAAAAGGATTTGCAGCGCTATGAGGCTGATGTTCACAAGGCGAAAGATAGCGCCCTTCGCTATGAATCTCAGATCAGGCCGAACAGTTCGGCCACATCCATTCGAAGCGCCCTGTCTTCTGCCTCGCGCGAAAACAAGAAGGCGGTGGACGCCGGAAAGAAGGTCGCGGAGATCAAGAAGAAGCTCGCCGACAATGCGCGCGATCAGGGCAACAAACAGCGCGCATTGCAATCAGCTGAGAAATCGGAACGGCAGGCGGAAGATCGCGCCGTGCAGCGGCGCAGACAGCAGGAGAAAGATCACGCGCGGGAAATCTCACGGCTGACTTCCCCGCAAGTTCACTACGTGCACGTCAAGCCACCAGAACCGGAAAAGCTGCGCGTTCTCTATCTGACAGCTAACCCTGGCATGGACCTGCGAACCGATGCTGAGGTGCGGCAAGTCCAACAGGCCCTTCGGGGCGCAAAATATCGCGACCTTGTGACGGTTGAGCAGCGCCCGGCAGCAACCTTTCAGGATTTGATGGACGGCCTGAATGACATTCAACCTCATATCATCCATTTTTCCGGCCATGGCGGCGGCGAAATGCTACTGATGGAAGGTGGTAGCTTCGAAGGCGGATCGGAGCACGCGGTGTCCTTTCCTCTCTTGGTGAAGGCGCTGGATTCAACAGATCATCCGCCTACGCTTCTGGTCATGAATGCCTGTGAGACGCTGGAGGGAGCAGAAGTCATCCTTCCCGCCGTCCCGGTGGTCATCGCCATGTCCGACGCGGTGTTGGACATGGCCGCGATCCTCTTCGCCCAGCAGTTCTATGCGGCACTCGCGAGTGGGCAGTCTGTGGGTAGTGCATTGAAACAGGCAAAAGTCAGGATCGAGGCGGCGATGATCGACGACGAGGCAAGCGAATTGCCGCAATGCCTGTCACGGGAAGATGTGGACATTGCCTCTTTGGTGTTGGTGAAAGCGACCGGGGGATATGTGGCGGAGCTATAGGAAGATATTCCATGTCCACAAGCTCCGTCGGGCCTAGTGATCGGCAGATTTCACCAAAGCAAAATCTGGTCAAAGTGGAGGCGGTCGGTTAGGATAAATCAAGTAAACGGAGAGACTTGTTAAAGAAGTTCGGGGGCGACTGAATGCGGCGACCAAAATTCCTGCGACTGCCTTGTGGCCAGATGCGTGCCGATCATGTGCCGCTGTCTGCCGATCATGTGCCGACCGAAGAGCGTAAAATTCTTGTAGCTTCGTGATCAGAAAGCAGATGCAGAGGTCACGATGAAAAAGGTCACGCCCAACGGCAATTTGATAAAGCAGCTTCGATCCCAGCTCGAAACGGGATCACTGCAAAAAGAGATGGAGCACGGAGTTAACATCAGCGTGCGGAAGATACGCTTGATAGAGAATCAGAATTCAGCGGTCACGGTCCCTGAGCTGGAACGTATCGCCGCTTATTTGGGAGTTCCGCGCGATACGATCGCTTTTGCGATCAATACCCCAAAACTTGTTCCACCCGCCAGCGGCACGACTCAGAGCCTTCTTGATGATCTCTTCAAGGATCGCGTCATCCCGCGATTCGAAAAAGATTTAGCTTATGCAACGATGGACGAAGGCAAGCTCATCGACGATGCACAGCATTCTGAAGACCTCACTGTGCAGATCGACGTTCCGCTCAACGCCGAAACCAGCGAGTATGCGGAGGAACTAATCAGGCTTCTGACCGGCCTCACATATTCAAAACGTGATTGGCTCTCGAAGCCAACGCCAGCGGATGAGATCGCTCTGAGGCGGCGCGTTCGCCAACTTCTGGTGCTTCTGAAGGGCAATGATGTGTGGTTCTATTACACCCATCAGATGCGACGCCTGCCAGAACGGTATGACCTGCCCGCCGAGGGCGATCCCAGCGAATTTAAATTCCGCGTCGCGAGCGTGCTCGGACCGCCGGGGGAATACGGGGAGGAGTCGACCGACGTGAATGTCGATAACGGCCAGCCATATTTTATGAAGGGATGGGATTCGAAAAGCAGGGGGAGAATGAGGGATGCTGACGGCAATTAAGACGATCAGAAACTTAGGCGTTTTTGGTAACTACACCCAAGCGCCGGGGCTCAAGGCATTCTCACGTTTCAACCTGATATACGGGGAAAATGGGGCCGGGAAGACCACGCTCTCGCGGCTATTCTCCGCTCTGAACGATGGTGCGCATACGGAGTACCCGTTGCTTGAGTTCGCTGTTGACGGTGAGAGTGGCTCAATTGTCAGGGGCCAGAAATACAACCGCAAGCTGCGCGTTTTCAACGCCGATTACGTTGAAGCCAACATCGGGAAATTTGATGGCCCCATCCGCCCGATCCTGATCGTAGGCGTGGAGAATAAGGAACTCGCCGAAGAGGTGCGCAAGGAGCAGGCGACCTACGATGCTCGCCAATTGCGGATTAGGGAGATAGCAATTGCCGTCGAGAAGGCGACGAACGACAAGGGCAAGATTTTCTCCGCAGTTGCAAAAACCATCGGCGAGGCCACCAGCGGCGCATCGCTTCGCAGCTATCGCAAGCCTGATGCCGAGAAAGACTTCGTTCGCCTGCGCCCCCTTAAAAGCTATCCGGTTGATGAGCTTGAAGTTAGCCGGGCCACGCTTCGGCAGGAACAAGCTGATCCGGTCAATGAATTCGGCCTCCCACCGCAGCTTCGCGAAAGTGACGGAGAGCTTGTGCCATTCGTAGATGTCTGCGCGCAGTTCTCCCGCACAGTGGAAAACCTGACCCGAAAGACGGCTCAGGAAGGGGCATTGAAACGCCTCGTGGAAAATCCCGAGTTATCTAAATGGGTTGAAGAGGGATTCAGGTTACACCGCGATCACTCCTCCGACTCCTGCGAATATTGCGCGCAACTGATCCCGGGGGCTCGCGCCGAAGCGCTTGCTCAGCATTTCGGCGCAGCCGACCAATTGCTTAAGGCCGAGATCGAAGCGACGATCGCTATGGGTATGAAGCTGGCTGACAGCTTGCAAAAGATTGAACCCGCAGCCCAATCGTTGCTCTATGCCGAGCTTTGGAAGGATTACGAGGTCGCGACAGAGAACTGGGCGCTGGCGCGCGCGGCCTGCCTAGAGCGATTAGCTGAGATTGATGGCATCCTTGCTGACAAGCTCATTCGACGATCCAGCTCGTTTGAGATCGACGCAGGAATCCAAACGGATACGCTGGTCGGCATGGCGGAACTACTCAACGAGATTCTTGCCCGGCATAATCTCAAGACCGCGCAGTTCTCTTCTGCGAAGGGCAAGGCGCGGGAGATGCTTGAACGCCATTATCTTGCCGAGATAGCTGAACAGGTCGCTGAATTTGAGCGCCAGATCGAGGCGCATAATACCGAGTCTGCCAAACTGACGAATGGCGCGCCGGAATTTGCCGATCCGCGCAGCATGGCGGAACTGTTGAAGTCGGCGGAGGAAAAGCGGGCGAAGGTATCGAGCGCCCATGCGGGCGGCTCGGAAATGACGGCCCGCTTGCGCGATTTCCTTGGGCGCACCGATCTGGAGTTCCAGTCGGGTGCGGAGGGTTATCGGGTTCTTCGGCGTGGTAAACCCGCTAAACGCCTGAGCGAAGGCGAAAAGACGGCTATCGCCTTCCTTTATTTCATCGTTCAGCTTGGCGATCACGAGTTCAATGTGTCCGAGGGTATTGTCGTTATCGACGACCCGATTTCAAGCCTCGACTCTTCTGCGATTTACCAAGCATTTGCCTGCCTTAAGAACGCGGTCAAAAATGCGAAGCAAGTGTTCTTGCTCACGCATAATTTTGAGTTCTTGAAGCTTCTGCTGAATTGGCTCGACGTCGTTAAGCGGCATACCTCGCATTACATGATAATATGTACCGAAACCGCAACTGAGCGTGTAGCGACGATCGGGGCACTCGATCAGCTTTTGATTGATCATCAGACCGAATATCAATTTCTGTTCAAGACGCTATATAATTTTAAGTCTGATGGAACGATTGCATCTTGTTATCACATGCCGAATGTCGCCAGAAAACTTCTTGAAACATTCCTTGAGTTTCATTCGCCTTCATCCGAGAAGCTTTATAAAAAGCTCGAAGCAGTGACGTTCGATGATGACAAGAAGGCGGCGATTTATAAATTCACAAATGATAATTCTCATTTTACTGGGAAAGGATTCGATCCCGCAATTGTATCTGAAAGTCAGAAGAACGTGAAGTATCTTCTCGAAATGATCGAGAGCGTTGCACCTACTCATTATCAAGGGTTGGAAAAGCTATCCGCATAGCTACGCGATACTTAGTATGGCTTTAAGAAAATCGCCATAATTACAACCAAGTGCTTGTGCAGCAGTTTCGCTCAAGCTGACTTGATCTTCCCTGCCGGAATACCCGCCCCGTCATGTTCGGTTTCATCTGGAGGTCGAACAGGCGGTAGCTCCCGTTCTGCCCTGCCCGGCAGTCAAACCACGTCGCGTGGGTCAATATCAAAGTAACCGCGAGGGGGGGCATGCACCGGCCCGTCCAAGGCATCCAGATGGGCAAGCTGCCGGTCCGCACCTGGGAGTGAAAAATAAGCAACTGAACGGCCGGGGAGGGTCGCCGTCAGAGGTGATCTATAAGGAGATTAGATGAGTTTATCGAAATTCACTAACTTTTGTGCACGGCGCGGCAGTCTCGGGATCTGCGGCCTCCTGCTTGGTTAGGCGTTCGTTCCCTTGGCCATCATGGCCACTGGAGATGTGTCATGGGATTATCAGAATTTGATCCCGCCGCTCGGGAGCGAGTATCATGGAACGCCGGACGCAAGGTTGGCGCGAAGCGAGCGCTGAAACCCCGTCAGATTTGGGCGATCCGCTTCTTTCTCGACCAACACGGACGCATCCGGGATCGGGCCCTCTTCGATCTGGCCATCGATAGCAAGCTGCGCGGTTGCGACCTGGTGAAGATCAAGATCAGCGATATCGTTTGTGATCGGAAAATTCGGACGCGAGCCACCGTGGTTCAGCAAAAGACCGGAAGGCCGGTCCAGTTCGAGTTGATGGACGATGCTCGAGCCAGCCTCCTCAAATGGCTTGAGCTGCGCGGTGGATCCCTTGAGGATTTCGCCTTTCCGAGCCGCACAGACCATGCGGCCCACATCAGCACACGGCAATATGCCCGCCTCGTTGACGAATGGGTCACAGGAATTGGCCTGCCGAGTGAGGATTACGGTACCCATTCCCTGCGGCGAACCAAGGCATCCATCATATACAAAGCCACCGGAAATCTACGTGCGGTCCAGATCCTGCTGGGGCACACCAAGATTGAAAGCACAGTCAGATATCTCGGGGTGGATGTGGAGGACGCACTGACATTGGCAGAAGGCACTGAAATCTGAGGTTGCCTGGCTCCTCACCGATACGAGGAGCCAGGACCTGTCTTGCAGCTGCGCCGGTCGTTCCTTCGCTTGAATGCCCATACCGAGAACTACCGGTGGGGAAGACTGCCCGCCTGTCGAATGAAGGACTGGGTTGTTGGACGATCCGCAAAGTGCGCTATCGGCGACCAGAAGGATGAGGCTGTCGTCCGCCTAGCCAGCCGCGTAACCATTAACTGTGAAGGTAACGCCGCATGGAAAAGCTATCGTCGTCCATGAGATATTTCGATCGCAGCGACATCACCGTCCCAGCCAATTTCGCGCGCGATTTCAGCCTCGGCCGTCAGGGCATCTGACGAGGGTTCGGCAAACCGCAGAATGAGGAAGCCCAGCAGGCCAGACAACAGCGAACCCAACATCACGCCCAGCTTGGCTTCTTCGATCAAGTCCGGCGATGTCGCGAAGGCAAGCATGCCGATGAACAGGCTCATCGTGAAGCCGATGCCGCACAGGACGGCAAGGCCATAGATCTGAAGCCAAGTCGAGCCGCTCGGGCGCTGGGCCAGGCCCAGCTTCACCGAGAGCCAGATCGAGGAAAAGATTCCGATTTGCTTGCCAACGAACAGCCCGGCAGCGATGCTGAGCGGAAGCGTCTCCAGCAGCGTGCCTGGTCCGAAACCCGTCAGCGACATTCCGGCATTAGCAAACCCGAACAGCGGAACGATCAGGAATGCCGACCATGGATGTAGCGCGTGTTCGAGCTTGTGTAGGGGCGAATCTGGAGAGTCCGGCTGGCCGGGCGTGGCCACGACAGGTACGGTGAAGGCAGCCAGTACGCCCGCTATGGTGGCATGCACCCCGGACACCAGTACCGCGAACGACAGCAAGACAAACCCGGCAAGATATGGCGCAAGGCGGTGCACCCCCGCCCGGTTCATCGCCATCATGCCGCCAAGGATCGCAGCGGCGGCGAGGAGAGCGATGCCTTTGATGCTTGCGGTATAGGCAAGCGCGATAATCACCACCGCGCCCATGTCGTCGACGATCGCAACAGTGGTCAGGAACAACTTGAGTGCAGTCGGCACCCGACTTCCCAGCAGGGCCATCACGCCTATGGCGAACGCGATGTCCGTCGCCGCGGGGATCGCCCAGCCCTGCGCGAGATCGCGGGAACCTGCGGTCACGGCCAGGAACACTGCTGCAGGTACTGCCATCCCGCCAAGTGCAGCGATAAAGGGAAGGCGGCGCTGTTGCCAAGTGACGAGGCGCCCATCGACGAACTCGCGCTTTATCTCCAGTCCGACAAGCAAAAAGAATACCGCCATCAAGGCGTCGTTTATCCACAGATGTACGGTCATCGGCCCCAGCTTGTCACTCAGGACCGGTCCGGTTTTGGCATGGAGCAGATGGAAATAGTCCTCAGCCAGCGGGCTGTTCGCGATGACCATCGCGAGCACGGCCACGATCATGAGAATGACGCCGCCAGCGGCTTCGCTCGCTAGGAACTCTCTCAGTGCCGAGGCTGGCTTGAGCTGGCTGTGCATGATTCTCTTCTCAGGCTGGCGGGCTGGCCCACGTGGCTATTGTTAATTGGTTCCCTTATCCAGCGAGGCCGGACGAAATCCTTGCGAGAGCGCATGGTAAAGCTTGGCGTGGCAGACCTTGCTGCTGCCCCAATCGGCGATGAGTGCCGTGATGAACAAGGGGATGATCATCGAACGGTCGGCGGTCATCTCCATGACAATGATGACCGCAGTCAGCGGCGCCCTGACCACGCCGGTAAAATAGGCCGCTACTCCGAGCAGAACTAGCGCCCCCGAAGGCTCGCCTTTCGCAAAGAAGGCCACGATCTGACCAAGGCCCGCCCCCACTGACAGCGAAGGCGCGAAAATGCCACCTGGCGCACCGCTTAGCGCGGTCGCCAGAGAAGCGACAAACTTTGCCGGACCGAATGCGAGAGATGCTTCCTCCCCGCTCAGTAGCTGCCGGGTCGTTTCATATCCGGTGCCCCAGCTAGCCCCGCCACTGGCAAGGCCGACAACCGCCACGAGGAAACCGCAAGCAAAGGCAAGCGCCAGAGGATGTGAACGGGCGAGTACAAACGGGCGGCGTGTCGAAGTTGCCATCGCCACCAGAAGGCGCGCGAACGTGCCGCCTGCCAGACCTCCCAGCACGCCAATCACGGGGGCAAGGACGAGGATATCCCGGATAGCGAGGTGACGGGTTACGGCGCCGAAGTAGACATAGTCCCCCGCAATTCCGAGGCTGACGAGCCCTGAAATCATCACCGCAGCCATGACCAGCACCGCGACTTTCTGTTCGAATGCGGCGGCCAGTTCTTCGATCGCGAAGGCCACGCCTGCCAAAGGCGTGTTGAACGCGGCCGCAACCCCGGCCGCGCCACCAGCAATAATCACGCCAGCATTGATCGGAACCCGCAGCCAGCGATGCACCGCAACCATCAGCGCGGCACTGATCTGGACTGTCGGGCCTTCGCGTCCGACGGCTCCACCGCCCAGCAGCATTGCCAGCGTGCCAATGAACTTGGCCGCTGCAGTAGGTAGCGAAAGCAACGGTCCCTGTGCGCTGGCAGCCGGATTATGCCCCGCAGCCATCACTTGCGGAATTCCGGAGCCGCGCGCTTCCGGAAACCACCGCCGTGTTATCCCGACGACCGCGACAAAAACGAAAGGCGTTCCTGCGGCAGCTAGCCACGGCGAGGCCGCGAACGCGCGGTCAAATATCTGCTGCACAGCTTCGCCGCTCTTGGCGAAGGCAATCGCGACAAGGCCGAGCAATACTGCCCCGGTCACGGCCGCCGCGCGCCGCAATATAGCGCCGGGATCCAGCCGATAGTTTTGAGGCCAGTATTTTGTGAACAAGTTCATGCCGTCCGCTTACGGTAGCAGGGACAGCGAGACAACCGGTGGCAGCTTGCGCGGGCCTCGGTTCGCTCTGCCAGAGCCAAATTAAAATGGAAAGAAGTGGTGGATCGCGATCACGGCGACAGCCCATGTCAGGAGATTCAGCGGCAAGCCCACCCGCACGAAGTCGGTGTAGCGGTACCCACCCATTTGGTAGACTAGCACATTGGTCTGATACCCAAATGGCGTGGCGAACGCCGCGCTTGCCGCCATCATGATCGTTACCAAGAAAGGCCGGGGACTGACCGCGAGACTTTCTGCCAGCGCCACCGCGACCGGCGTCAGCAGCACTGCCACAGTGGCGTTGGAGAGTAATTCGGTAAGGAGCAGGGTGGCTCCGTAAAGGAGGATAAGGGCCGCAAGTGGTCCAACTCCATCAACTGAGGCGACCATCCACCCGGTTGCCTCGGCAGCAAGTCCGGTTTGCTCCATCGCGATGCCGATGACGACCATGCCAGCGATCAGCAGCAGGATTTCTGGGCGCAGGCCCGCATATGCCTGGTCGGGCGAAATGACCCGCAGCAGGATCAGGAGTATTGCTCCGGCAAAGGAAGCGGCAGCGATCGGCACGAGGTTCAGTGCTGCTACCGCGATCACGCCTATAAAAACTGCCACGGAAACCATCGCGACGCCCGGACGGAAGGGGTGGACCGCGGCATAGACCCGAGTATCCTCAAGCGAATCCCCGGTGAGGTCGACATGGCTGACGGGGCGGCGTTCAATGTCGGATGCGCGATCGGCATCAGGAGGCTGGGGTTCCGCGGGGCGGCTACCGCCGCTCACCAATTTGCCGGTGAACAGCATGAGGTATAGGCCGCCGGCGACGGCCATCGCCAGGCCCACGGGGGTAATCTCGAAAATGCCGAAGGGCGCCTGTCCTGACGAACGGGCCATGTCATCGACCAGCAGGTTCGTCGAGGTACCGATCAGTGTGCAGCACCCGCCGAGTACTGCGATGTAGGACAGCGGCATCAGAAAACGGCTCGGATCCAGACCGATCGATTTTGCTACGTCGCGGATGACCGGGGCAGCCACGACGACGATCGGCGTGTTATTCAGGAAGGCCGAACCCACTCCTGACAGGGAGATCAGGCCCCAAAGGCCTGCCGCACCGGTACGTCGGCACAGCAAGACCGCCTTTTCGATTGCCTTGTCGAGCAGGCCTGACAGTTCCAGCGCGTGGGCAATCACGAACAGTGATGCAAGGGTGAGGATCGCCGGGCTGGCGAACGCGCCTTGGACTTCGCTGGGGCGCACCGCCCCTGTCACCAGCAGGATTGCCGCGCCGGTCAGCGCCACGACGTCTGCGCGCATCTTGTCGGCAATGAGCGCCGCGACGACGCCCGCCAGGACGACGAGGGTTATGATCTGTTCGAGCGTCATGAGTTGTCCGGCTTACCGTCAGATGACGCTGCGGACAATCGATGCTAGGTTTCGGGGATGAAGGATACGTGCGGGGATCAATCGAAGCTGCCTCAAAGCGTCATCGCCGGGCTTTCAGTTGCACTCATGGCGTCGCTTGCCGCCGGTTGTCGTGGCGGAACCGAGCCGGCGACCAATGAAACTGCCACAGTGGAAACTCCCAATCCGCCAACCCCACAGCCGCTGCCAATTGCGACGATAGCGCCGGTCGGACGCGCGGAACTGTTGGCTGCCGCGGCCGCGGCGGCTGACGAGATCGCTGCGGGTAATGCGCTGCCCAAGGCAAATCTCGAGCTCATCGACAGGACCTTCGAGCTGCGACTTCCGTTTGGCTGCGGCGGAGGCCTGCCTGCAGATTGGGGGGAATGGAGCATCGATCCCAAGACCGGGGTGCTACGCATAAGCGTCCGCCCGGAGCTAAAGGGCAATAATCAAACGATCAAAGCCCTCGCCGAGGGGCTTGCCTATGATGCTGCCGAGGGGTTTTGGATGGCGCGTCCCTGGACGCGTTCGGAAAATTGCCCAACTCCCCTGTCGCTTGTGGCAGCGCCAGCGTCGCCTGTCGGAGGTCCAGTGCCAGCCGCTGCTCCCGATTTATCGCCGATGCACACATTTGCGATCGTTCAGTATTTTTCACCAGATGCGCCCCGAACTCTCCGGCGCGGCTCAAGATCCTACTCCTACACCGGAAAGGTGCCGGGAAGCGATACCGTAGGAGCAAAGGGCTTCCGTCTGAAGCTGACAGGCAGGATTCGCGGCTATGGCGACGGCCAGCCGATACATTGCGTTGTGACCACACCCTCAAGGCCGCCAGTTTGCGCCGCTGCAGTCGAATTCACGCAGGTGGTCCTGGAGGATGCAGATACGGGCGAGAACTTGGCGAAATGGAATAGTTAGCCGACGCGGCCACCGACTTGTCCCTCGCACACTTCTGCGACATTTCTGCTATGGATGCGCTCGACAAGATTGTCGCGCGCCTGCGGCGCGACGGGCGGAAGTTGAAATGATCGGTAGACCGGCGAAATGCGCAGCATTGCCCGCGACCATCGCCTCGCCGACCCAGTAGCAGGCTGGTCCATGTCGGGCACGCTGCGGAAGGTGCGAATTCGTTCACGGAGGATCAGCCTTCTGGTGCCTCAGCGTATTCGCCGGGTCGCAAGGATCAGCTTCTTTCTATAAGACACGAGGCTACCTATTCCGGCAGATCGGTTTCGCGCAGCCCGCTCGCCTTCGCCCCCGGGTGAATGGAAAGATTCTTCGACAGGACGGCCCCACTTTCCTCCTGAAAGCGAGGTTTTCTGCTGTTTTTGGGGAAACAAGACCACTGCTGTTCGTTTTTAGCACGGTCCCGGCGCCGGGTGCCACCGCCCTCGCTGGACCTTAACTTCAGGACAGGAGGTCAATCGATGGTTTCGCGTATGATGACACCCTTCGGTGGTCGCGGGCTGATGAACCGCGGCGACCCCTTTCTCGATCTACATCGTGAGATGAACCGGCTCTTTGACGATACACTTCGCGGGATGGGCAGCAGCCCATCCAGCCCTGGCGCTATGTTGGGCATGCCGCGCATCGACGTCCATGAGGCGGGTGAAAATCTGGAGATCACAGCCGAACTCCCAGGTGTAAAGCAGGACGATGTGGATGTGCAGTTGGACGGCGACATGCTAACCATCAGCGGGGAAAAGCGTCAGGAGCACGAGGACAAGAGGGCCCACGTCGTGGAACGCTCCTACGGCTCATTCTCCCGTTCCGTCCAGCTTCCGTTCCAACCCAGCCCGGATCAGGTCAATGCCGATTTCGAGAACGGCGTGCTCAAGATTAGTCTGCCTCGACAGGGCAGTCAGGAACGCAGTCGGCGCATCCAGATTGGCCAGGGACGAGGTCAGCAAACGATTGAAGGCAACGCCAGTCAGAAGAAAGATCAGGTAGACGCCTCTTCACCAGATCAATCGCATCGTCCAGATAACTCGCCGAACCCGTAAGGCGAGAAGAATTGCTAGAGCCTCGCCTCGGGTGACCGAGGCGAGGCTCCATTCTCGTCGCCGCAGTTCGCCCGTGCAGCTTTTTCTGCTTCTCGAGCCAACGCCAAGTGCTCCTTGGCCAAGCGTCGGTGTTGTTCAGCGGTGATGTCATCGCAATGGAGGGCGGCCTCAGCCATCTCCTCGGCCGCGCGTCTGCGATGGTATTGAGGTGCTTTCGATCATCACCCCGGCTCTCCGTCGCCCTGCGCTTTTCTTACCACGTGCGTGATTCCGATTTCCACCGATTCGTTTCGCCGCCGACCTAAATATCTGTGCTTGTGAGCATAAAGAACGAGCCGGGACTACGACGGCTGATCGGGCCTAGAAGCACGGCGGCTATGGCACTCACAAGCTCTAAACCTGCCGTGCCGCAAACGGCCACCTTGGCTCTGAAAAATGATAAACCGGACCGACCGGACCTCGGAACGAAAAATTCGCTCCTGAGCGTCCATAAAGGGTCGAAGCCTACGTCAAGGCGCGACTGCGCGGGTCATCATACGCTCGTCAGCCAGCGCCCGGCGTAACGCGGGTGTGATCAGCTACGCACAGCGTTCCTTGCAACCGCCTCCGCCTCGGCCACGACCTCCATCCAATGCTGATGCTCGTCCTGCGCATCGGCGAGCGCCCGGTGCGCAGGCTGGCCTTCCTTGCGTCGTACCTTGATGAGCGTGAGCAGGTCATCGATCTCTATGTGCAGGCGTTCGGGTGGAAACACTCGGGTAAGGATCCTTCTCGCGACCTCTGCGCGGGCCTCCTCTGTGTCGCGGATGCGTAGCGCATGGCGCGGCAGCTTGGCCGCACGCAGTAGCGCGCTTAGCCATTTTCCGTCCCATGACGGCGCGCTGGCGAACAGGACGTGGCCGGAAAGCTGGTCGACCATGCGCCGTGCGACATCGTCATGCGGGGCGCCCTCGGTTTCCAGCGTTTCGCGCGGGATATGGTGCACGGCCTCCGCCTCCTCGTCCCAGTCGGTCCACTGCGCGGCCGGGCGGATCAGGTGGCTTTCGCTGGTTCCGTTCTCAAATACCCAGGCGACCTCGATCGGGTAGCTGAGTTTGGCGAGAGACGACGCTTCGAAATCGAGAAAGACGAACATGGAGGAGGTAGCCTCGGACGGTGTGTCAGGCTTCACCGGCACGCCTCAGTACAGCGCGCGACGTGCGAAAGCCGTCGCGGCGGAAAGCCCGTCCGGTCCAACACTATGACCGATGCCGGGCGACACGTGGTTTTCCACGACCACGCCGGCTGCGGTGAGCGCGGTGGAGGCCAGTTCCATCGAGCGGAACGGGACAACGTCGTCCACCGTGCCGTGGATGAGCAGAATGGGCGGGCGGCTACGGATGTCTGTTTCCAGCTGTTCCGGTGCGACGAGCATGCCCGACATGCCGATGATGCCGGCAACAGGATGAGGTCTGCGCAGACCGACATGAAGCGCCATCATCGTTCCCTGACTGAAGCCGACAAGCAGGAGGCGGTCGCTGGCAAGAGCTGCCTTCTCCAGTTCCGCGTCGATGAAGGCGTCAAGTGTTGGCGCCGCCGCTGCGGCGCCGGCCGCGCGCTCGGCCATTGAAAAGGTCTCGATCGGCCACCACTGATGGGCCGCTGCCATGTGAGGGATTTGCAAAGGAGCGTTCGGCGCCACGAAGGCCGCCTGTGGAAGGGAGGGCTGCATCATCGCCGCAAGCGAAATGAGGTCTTCGCCGTTGGAGCCATAGCCGTGGATCAGGATGATCAGGGCGTCTGGCCTCGAGCCTGATAAGGGGGCGAGGCGGGGGCCGTCGAGCAAAAAGAATTCCTTCCGGTGGACGGGGCGACCGGCCGCGCCTGGTTGAACCCTAGACGGACCGCATCATCTTAGGCAAGAGAACGGCACTGAACGCCACCGCATCAGATATCAGGCAGCCCCTGTGCAGCGAAAACCTATCCCTTGAGCCCTATCACTTTTTCATGAGGGTGCCTGCTTCGTTGGCGGAGATAGGGGTGGATCCTTCACCTCCACGAGGCCTCCAGTCGATCGGGACCGCAGCAGGGGCGCCTGGACGACCTTCGCAAGCGAGCGCTTGGCTATGGCTTAGGGTTAGCGGACCTTCCGCTTGGGAGAACGCAAATTTGGCGGCTGAATGGCAACAAAGGGTCGGCTGTGATGGGCGGGGTCTGGGGACTTAACTGCCGTTCCCAAGTCCCTCCTCAAACGACCGGGTTTGCCAAAACTGGACGTAACAAGGTGCGGCTCTAAGTGGCCTCGCTCTGGGATGATCCGGAAAGGCATCTTCCAGACGTGCAAATGCATTTGTGCAATGACGCATACCAATACCACCGGCGGCCACGTTCTGCACACTAGCCGATCTTGGGATCTGAGACGTCGACCACGACGATTGTAATGCTGTCGGCAAGGTCCGGTTTCAGGCGGGCGTGTAGCGCGTCCGCCAGCCCTTCCGCCGTCGTCGGCCTTTGAGCCCCGTCCGGAAGAGCGGGCATCTTTCTGCAATTGCCGAACCAGAAGATCAGGTAGACCCCGTGTCCGTTCGATCCGGCGCTTCGGCAATACGGCACGAGTTGATTGTCAACAGCTGTCCACAACTCCTCATTCCAGTGCCGCTTGGCCTCAATCGGCAGCGCCGCCGCGCGCTGACCCGCGAGGATCGGTGTCGCGCTCGTCACGAGAACGTCGGCGCGCCGATCGTTGCCGCTTCGCGCCTCGGTCGCGGCATAATTGACCGGGATGTGGAACCGCCGCAGCCGATCGGCCAACCGATCGACGAGGAGATCCCGGCAGTCATTCTCGATCTTCGGCGTCGGCTCGCCCTTGCTGGGCCGATTCCAGAAGCCCTTCCAGGGTGAAGTTGCTCCATGGCGAATGTCATGAGCGAGCTCTTCTAGACATTCGACGACCACGGCCCGCAGATCGCCCGGCGTCGCCGGTGGTCCGGCTCGAAGCGCCTGCGCGATGGCCTGCGGTGTTGGCGGCATGAACTCCGCCTGACGCCGCAGGACCGCCTGCTGCGCCTTGGTATGAACGAGACCTTCCCGCCAATGGACCAGGCTCGGCTCGCCAATCAGCCGTTCCAGCAAGGCGCTCGCCGAACTGCTCGCGCTTTGACCGATCATGGCGACTGCATGGCTGACAAGGTCTGGGCACTCCCAGGACCCCATATTGTGCGCATCACGCGGCGGATGCGACGGACCCAGGTGCAAGACGATCGCTTCGAGCCGCGCCAGGCCATTGACGCTATCGCTCTTGGCAAGGTCACCAATCGCTCCCTGCCAGAGGGCGGGAAGCCGCTCCTGATCCTTTTTCCGCGAGAATTCGCGCGCGAGGAGGCCAGCCTCGGCCAACGGGTCCAGAATCCATGCCGTGAAGCCCCAAAGCTTGCGCGCATAGATAGGCAGCGTTTTACCCATAGCCGCCCGTGCGACATGGAGAAGATTTGCGGCCGGGAGGCGCTCGGCAGCACGATGCACCGCGTCAAAGAGAAGATCGCATTTGAGCGCGGGACGCTCCCGCAGCAGCGTTTCGAGCGCAAGCGACACGGCTGGATCCGGCGGCAGCGTGCGCGCGAGCGGCAAGTCGCGGCTGCCACCCGCAATCGCGCCCTTCCAAAATGCGAGCAGCTGGACCGCAGCAGTGCCCTTCGTCAGAAACACCTGGAACGCCGCGCGGATCACGGCAAACTCCCGGTCACCCGGCAATACATAGGCATAGGCCGCTATTCGGAGGAGAACAGCCGCCGACGCATGCAGAGGCTGATTGTCCTGGACCAGCCGATCCGCCCAGCAGACCTCAACCAGGGACATCTTGCTGATACTGGTTTCCGTCGTTTGCAGACCGACATCGTATGCCGTGCAACCGGTACGACCGACAAGAACCTGCCACCCTTGCACGACTGCCTCGAACGCGTCTTCTCCGACCCAGTCCTTGAGCTTCTGTGGCCCAGGCTCGCTCCGGCTGTCGTCAGGGCCATAGCCAAGATAGATATTCGCGGCGTAACTGTGCCCGCTGGGACCACCTGAGCGTACCGCCGCCAGGTTTGACTGGTACCAGTCGCGGTCCTTGGCCTTGCGATCGATGATCGAGCCCTTCCTCCGGCGCTCACGCTTATCGTCCAGATGCCAAGGCTGCAGGCGGCATGTCGCCGCCTCTTCCAGCACGCCGGCAAGTGCCGGCCGACCCGATAGAGCCGCGAGCAGCTGCCAGTAAAGCGCCGCCCGCTCGGGATAGGGACGGATCGCGTAGAGGACAAGTTCCCCGGCAAGGCGCGCGTCCTCGTCACTCGCGGCGCTCCTGATGCGCCCGATCAGCAGCCCGGCGAGGCCATCTGACACATCCCCACCGGTGATCAGTCCGAATTGCACGACCGCTTCCTGTGGGCTCTTGAAGCGCCCTGCCAGCGCATCGAGCAGTGTCTCCTCACGGCCCGGATCCTCCCCAAGCCACTGACCAATGCCGTTGATGACATTGTCCTCGGGTCGGTCATGCAGCTCGATCCCGGCATTGGCGAGCCAGGTTAGGAGCCGAGCGGCGGCCAGATCCGGCGTCCGCGCGATAGCGGCGCCCAGCGCATTGTCGATGACGCTGGCCACTTCGTGGAAGCGGGACTGTCCGGTGTGCCGCTTGACCTCGATTGGCGCGTCGAACAGCGCCGGCATGGGATGTTCCACCAGGCTCAACTTGAGCGTGCTCGCATAGCCGATGACACCGGAACCGGTTCGGCCGTAGGCGACCAGCAGATCGACCAAGTCAGCGACCGCGATGTTGGGGACGAGCCGCGCCACAAGCTCGATCCTGAGCTGCAACGCATCCACGCTCGTCTGCCCGGCGAGGCGGTCCAGCAGAGTCTTGTACGCATCCTCGGTTCCGCCCAGCAGCCGGGCATAGGCCTCGCCCGCCATCCGCCGGTCATAAAATCCAGCGCCCGTCACGCCGGCAAAGATCGCTTCAATCCTCGTCGCCAGTTCAGGCACCGGACGCCCGGCGGCCAGCGCCATCATGACGAGCCCGCGCCGATGATCACTTTCGGCCGGATCATCGAGGATCGCGCCGAGTTCGACCGCGAGGTCCGATCCAGCCAGTCCGGCAATCCCCGTCGAGCCCTGGTTCGCACGCAGGAACCATGGGTCATCGCGGCCGATCGCCTGCAGCAGGACGCGGCGATGCTCGGTCGGCATCATCGCCGCGTCACCATGGAAAAGAATCGCCGCCGGTTCGCGGCGGACCAGGTCAAGCGCCTTCGACGCAAAGGCCGTGCCCGCAAGCGTTATGACGAACCAGGCGAATATGCCGGTAAGTGCCGGCGCCGGCCTGTCGTCGTCACCATTAAGGAACGCGATCGCCCGGGTCAGCGACAGGGCCGGGCGCTCAGCGTCGCCGATCGTCGCATGGGCCAACGAACGGCCCGCGAGATATTCCGCCACGAAACGATGGCTCGGGACAAAACCGACACCGTCGCCCGAGAAGAACGGCGTATCGAGCGCCGCAAGCAGCGCCTGGGTATCAATGCCCGCTGCCAGAAGATCGTCGCGCGTCACGACATGATCGCCCGGCGGCTTGCTGGTCCGCATCCATATGTCGCTGCGATCCGAAAGGAGCAGAAGGATCGCCGCCCGCTCGGCGGCCGCAACGATCTGCGCCGCCGGCGGCCTGCTCGGATCGTCGGGCCACTTGTCCGGGGCCAACGCCATCTGGCGAACGGCCTCCTCCAGAAGCGCGCCCCGCGTCCGGAGCGGCGCCGTCGACCCCGCGGCGGTCTCGTGCAGGAGCAGCAGCGTCGAGGGATTGGCGAGCAGTGCGTCGGCACCCATCTGCACCATCCGGTGAATGAACTCCCAGGGCTTCGCCTCGCCAATGACACCCAGAATTGCGCGCTGCTCGCCGCGATCGAGCGGCTGGAGTTGAAGTGTCACGAACGACCCGATGAGCTTTTCGAGCCGCTCCGCGTCATGACGCGGGAGCGACATCGCGCGGCAGGCAATGCGCCACTGCGTGTAGCTTGCATCCTTCAGGTTGTTGGCCAGCGCAGCCAGTCGATCGACCGCCGGCTCTGCGATCCTATATTCCTCCAGCGCGTCGATGAACACGATGCGGCCGTCTGGCCGATCGCCGTCGACAAAATCGCGCGCCGTCACCACACGGGTTCCAGCACGCCGCGCTTCCTCCTCAAATGCGCTCGATTTGCCGCTGCCGGGCTCACCCAGAAGAATATATGCCGGTTCGTCACGAAATCGACTGAGCCGCTGGCCAACAACAGTCTCTTCATTTCGACTCGCGACACTCCGATCAAGCGACGCCAAAGGTCTGGATTGCATCGTCTGCCCGCAAACTCATGTTACATCACGGCATTTATCCTGCTGACGAGGACATGACCAATCAAATTGAGCTTCCTCTCTACGCAGAATAAACGGCTCAACGTATCAACGATCCCCTGTCCCGGTGATTCTTCGCTGGGCGGCCGCCGAACTGGTGGCCGCATGTTGCCGGAGAGGAGGCAGAAGCCGGGATTGGTGAAGAGCCCGACATCGGCAATAGCACGACACTTGAATGGCAACTATTGCGACGCCGTTCGCCTGGATGCTGCGACACCCTCCAACGGCAGGTTTCGGCGTGAGCCGATATTAGAGTGCCTGCAGGCGAAGGGCGTAACTTGGTCGCGAGCTGCCAGAACCGGACCGTCCGCAGCTGAGCCACCAAAATCATGGTCTGAGTGTCGTGAAAGGGTCGGTCACGGCGCACAGTAATTTTTCAGCTATTGCGAGGGTTAGAGCGATCCCACCTTTATCTTTGAGCCATCGAGCAGCCGGCTGAGCCGGAAGTGGGACGGATCTACCGCCGGTTTGTCCTGAGCGACCAATTGTGCTGCCAGATAACCGATGCCAGGCCCCAGTCCAAAACCATGGCCCGAGCAGCCCGCCGCCAGATATAGCCCGTCCACCGTGCCGGTGGCGGAGATGACCGGCACGGCATCGGGCGTGCAATCCACATAGGCGCCCCAGGCGTGGTCGATCTCCAGTCCCTCAAGCTGAGGGAAGGTGCCGCGAACATTGTCCAGGATCGCTTTGACCAACCGACGGCTCGGGGCGGGATCGAGGATGCGGTTACGCTCAAAAATACGATCGTCTCCAAACAGGGCGGCTAGCGATTCCGGGCCTTTGATGAAGGAGCGGCCGACCTGCATCCTTACGGCCTTCAGCCGCTGGATGAATTGCGGCATGAACGCGCGCGCAAAGGCAATGCCTTGGGGGGTCAGTTCCAGCGCGGCGCGCCCGCTGATCGCCAAGGTATAGCTTCCATCAAGACGACGGGTCATCGCTAGATCAGGGCAGTAGAGAACTTCGCCGACATTCACCGTCGGCTTGGTGCGGATGGCGGTCTGGCGCACACTCGCCTGCGGGAATGTAACCCCATGCCGGCGCAGAAAACCGGAAGCCCAGGCGCCCGCCGCACAAAGGACTGCGTCGGCCCTGATGAACCCCTTTTCGCTGTGGACGCCTGTGACCTTCCCATTGGTAATGTCGAGGCTCCGTACCGCGCAGTTCTGGTGAAGGGTTGCGCCCAACGCTCGGGCGCCTTCGGCGAGGATCGGCGCAGCGAGGGCCGGTTCAGCCTTGCCATCCGCGACGGAATGCAGGCCTGCCACCCATTTGCGGCGGGTTTCCGGGATGCGCGCGGCGGCCTGCGCGGCGCTCAGCATATGGGTTTCGACGCCGAACTCGCGGGCTGTCGGGCGCCAGGCTTCCCAACCCGCGAGCATCGCGGCATCGTCGGTCGTATAGACAAGACCCGTGCGGCGAAATCCCAGATCCTGCCCGATTTCGCCAGCCAGGCTGTCCCACAGCGACATGGAGAGAAGCGACAGGGGCATCTCGCGCGGGTCGCGGTTCTGTAGACGGCACCAGCCCCAAGTGCGGCTGGACTGCTCGCAGGCGATATGGCCTTTTTCGAGCAGCGCTACGGACAGGCCCCGTTTCGCCAGATAATAGGCCGATGCGGCTCCGACGATGCCGCCGCCGATGATGACGACGTCCACGGCATCGGGCAGGCTCTCGTTGCTCGCGACAGGACGAACGGCAGGATACATTCGGGGAACCTCAATCGATGGGCGGGGCGAGCGCGTTACAGATATTTAAGCCACCAGATGTCCTTGCGCCGCTTCTTGAGGTTCGAGAACCAGCGCGTCGGGAAATAGAGCGGCACGATCAGGCCCAGATACCAGACCCACACCCAGCCGAGCGAGTCCACGCCGAAAATGTCGCCATGGTTGGTGCCCCAGATCGCCCGTGCGGTCAGGTAAAGGACGCGCAGCAGGTAGAGGTGGAAGAGGTAGAAGAACATCGGCGCGCCGCCCATGACGGACAGCCAGTGCGTCAGTCGCGTGTCATTCGCCCGCTCGAAGGCGGCGAGCAGGATGAGGCCGATGCCCAGCGTCGGCAGCAGGAACAGCAATGACGGGGGATATTTGGTGAGCGCAAGGAAGCTCATCACCGTGCGGAGCGGCTCGCCGGGAACGACGAACCAGGGCGCGTCGCCATAGATGTTGAGTGCGCGCAGGATGAGGAAACCGACGATCATAGCTGCGCCGCTGATCCACAATGTCCGGCGGCGTTCCTCGGCTGTCAGTTTCGAAAACCAGCCGCCGGCCGACCATCCCAGGCAGATCACGCCGATCCAGGGCAGGACGGGATAGTTGAACTTGATGACCGTGCCTGCCAGTTCAATCTGAGAGCGTTCGTGGATGATGGCCCAGGGCATGAATAGCGGATGGCCGGGCGGAAAGACGATGTCATCGAGCAGATTGTGTCCCGCGACCAACGCAATCCCCAGCAGCAGGATGACGCGCGCGGGCAGATGAATGAGCGCCGCCAATATGATCATGCAGAGGCCGATGGCCCAGATCACCTGCAAAAAGACGAAGTGCGGAAACAGCTCGGCACGCCAGGAAAAATTCACCAGCGTCAGTTCCAGCAGCACAAGAAAAGCGCCACGGCTGAGCAGGAAACGGCTGGTTTCGGCCGGACTGTGGCGCCGGCCGTAGAGATAGGCCGACAGGCCGGTCAGAGCGACGAAGATCGGCGCGCAAAGCGTGCTGGTGATCCGGGTGAAGAACAGCGCAGGCATGATCGTCCGCGCATCCACCGGGTCGCCCACGGGCATGTAGAGGAACCAGGTTTCCCGCACATGGTCGAGCAGCATGATGACCATGACCAGCCCGCGCAGGGCGTCGATGCTTTGCAGCCGTGATCCGCTGACTGCCGGATTGTGCGCGGTCGGAGCGGACGGGTAAGCGAGGGTAGCCATGGGCGCCTCCGGTTGACGAGGGGAAAGGTCTAGGCAGGAATGCGGGCGATCGCGTCCACCTCGACCAGAAAGCCGTAATGCAACTGAGGAACCGGAACGACCGTGCGAGCGGGCCGGGCATCACCGAGCATGTCGCCGTAGATACGGTTGAACTCGGGCCAATTCTCTACGCCGACGATGTAAGCGGTGACCCGGCACAGATCATCCGGCTGGCCGCCCGCCGCCTCCAGGATCGCCAGCATGTTGGCGAGTGCCTGCCGTGCCTGCGTCTCAAAGCCCATGTCGGGCAGCGGAGCCTTGTCGGCGCGGATGGGCAACTGACCCGAAATATAAAGATCGTCACTCGAACGCATGGCCTGGGAATAATGGCCCGCCGGCGCCGGTGCGGCTTCGGTCAGGATCGGTTGTGGCCTGTCGTTCATCACCATCCTCCAAAGCGCTGCCACTCGCCATGGACGATGTCCGAGGCGCCATGGACGACATGATAGCTGCGGTGCTGCGCGCCGGTGGCGCAGGCATGATTGGGGAGGATGCGGACCCGGTCGCCGATCTTGAGGTCCGGCAGCGAAGCATCCGTTCCGGGCCGCACCATGATGATGCCATGTTCCTGATTGGCGTCAGCCAGGATCAGATCGTCATAGGGCTGTCCGCTGCTGTCGCAGACGATGCCATAGCCCTGATTGATCTCCTGCTTTGCCGTGCCGCGATCCTGCGACATCGCCATCCAGCCTGCGTCGATCAATATCCACCCCTTCTCCCGCTGATGGCCGATCACCGTCGCAAGGATGGAAAGCGCGATGTCCTCGATCTTGCAGATGCCGACCCCGGCCATGACCAGATCGAAAAAGACGAATACGCCCGCGCGCACTTCCGTCACGCCTGTCAGGTCAACGGCATGATGCGCAGTCGGCGTGGAGCCGACGCTGACCACCGGACAGGGCAGGCCCGCGTCGCGCAGGATCGTGGCCGCGTCCACGACGCTGCGGCGCTCTTCCTCAGCGCAGCGGCGCAGTGCCTCTTCCCCGCGCGCGGCATAGCTCCCCCCGGCATGGGTCAGCACGCCGCGGAGTTCGCCGCCTTCGACCAGCGCCTTGCCGATCGCGACAAGACGATCCTTATCCCCCGGGAGGACACCGGAGCGATGGCCGTCGCAATCGATTTCGATCAGCGCGGGAATGAGGTCGCCCGCTTCCCGCGAGGCTGCCGCGACTGCCTGAGCCTGCTCGACGGTATCGAGCACGACGGCCAGATCGACCCCTTGCCTGCGCAGCTCAATGACCTTGGCCAGCTTCCACGGCGCGATGCCGACGGCATAGATGATGTCGAGAACGCCCGCCGCCGCAAAAAATTCCGCCTCCTTGAGGGTCGATACCGTGGCCGGCCCCTGGGGCGTGGCCATGACGCGCTGGGCGACCTCCACCGATTTCGCCGTCTTGAGGTGCGGTCGCAGGGTCACGTCCAACGGGACGAGCCGTTCCCGCAGCCGGGCGATATTGCGGTCCATGCGGTCGGCGTCCAGAACAAGGCAGGGCGTTTCCAGATCGCCAAGGCGCGTGCCGGTGTCCGGATCCTGAACATTTTCCAAAGTCTCTGCTGCGCTCACGGTCTATGTCCTTGCTGATCTTGAAGGCGATGCTGCATGACGCTGAGCAATCACGCAATTAACGGTTCATGCATGTCTGGATAAGGTCAGACTTAACTCCTTACCCGTCCCACCAGACATGTTCGGCAAAAGTATATCCCATGAAACCGCCCAGAGGCACGGGATAGAGGCCCCTCACCCGGCGATCATGGCCATCGAGCAGGCTGATGAAGACGGGGATGGCGCTGCCGCAATATTGGCGCACAAGGCCCTGCATCTCCCCGTAGAGCTGCCTGCGCTTCGCCTGATCCGACTCTCCGCGCGCTTCCAGCAGCAGACGGTCGAACCGGGGGTTCTTCCAGCCCGATTCATTCCAGGTCGCATCCGACTTGTAGAACAGGCTGAAGATCATGTCGGCGGTGGGGCGGGGATTGCTGTTCCCGAAGCCGAGCGGATGCTTCATCCAGTGCGTCGACCAGTAACCGTCCGCCGGCACGCGGTTCACGGCGAGGTTCAGGCCGACGCGCGAGCCATATTCCTGAAGGACCGATGCCATATCGACCGACCCTTCGGCCGCCGGGGAGGCATAGAGCGGCAGGCGCAAACCGGCGATGCCCGACCTTTGCAGGTGCCATTTCGCGCGATCCAGATCGAGTTTGGTCTGGGGCAAGTCGGTGCGGAAATAGGGATGGGAAGGCGGAATGGGATGATCATTGGCGATGGTCGCATAGTTGCGGAACAGCGCGCGGTTGATCAGCGGCCGGTCGAGCAGATATTTGATCGCCGCGCTGAAATGCGGGTTGGATGTCGGCAGCCGGTCCTGTCGGATGATCAGATTGGTATAGAGGCCGGATTTGGTTTCGATGATGCCGTGGGCAGGCGACGCGAGGATGCGCCGGGTCGACCGGGGATTGACCGCGTTGATGAGGTGCACGTCGCCTGACAGCAGCGCGTTGACCCGGCTGACCTCGTCCGGGATGCCGATCAGTTCGATCTCGTCCAGATAGGGTTTGCCAGGCTTCCAGAAATTGGGGTTGCGCCGGACCAGGGTGCGGATGCCGGGGCGGAACTGGGCCAGTCTGAAAGGGCCGGTCCCGTTTGCCGCGCGGAAATCCTTTTGCCCGTCCGCGACGATCAGGAAATGGGATTGGGCGAGGATTGCGGGCAGATCGGCGTTGGGACCGACCAGTCTGATCTGTAATTCCAGCGGCCCGGTCGCCCTGATCTGTGCAAACTGCCGGGCGATGTCGGCCATTTTCGAGCCGACGCGCGGGTCTTTATGGCGAAGCAGGGAAAAGACCACATCGGCCGCTGTCAGGCTCTTGCCATTGTGGAAGTTCACGCCTTTGCGCAGCCGCACATGCCACACTATCTGGTCCCGGCTGACCATGGTTTCGGCCAGCGCAGGCCGGGGATTGAGCGCCCGATCAAGCTCCGTGAGGCCGCTATAAAGCATGAAGTGCCGGACATAGTCGGTGTTGAGCGCGCCCTTGGCGGGATCGAGCGTGTCCGCCGTCGATGTCGACGTGCTGGCGACGCGGATGCGCCCGCCGGTGCGCGGGCGACTTGCACTGGCGGCGGCGCCTGGCAGGAGGATGCCGCCCGCGCTCATCGCCAAGCCCGTTCCGAGCAGGTCGCGCCGGCTGAAAAGCGGATCGCTCATGCCGGGAAATAGCCCAATATCGCCTTGGTTTCGAGATATTCCTCCAGACCGAAGACGCCATATTCGCGGCCATTGCCGGACTGCCTGTAGCCGCCGAACGCGGCAAAGCCGTCCCAGGCGGGATGGTTGATATGCACCTGTCCGGCCCTGATCCGGGCGGCGACGCGGCGCGCACGGTCAAGATCGCCCGATTGGACATGGGAACCCAGGCCATAGATGGTGTCGTTGGCGATACAGATGGCGTCCTCTTCATCCTGATAAGGGATCAGGCAAAGGACCGGGCCGAAGATTTCCTCCTGGGCGATCCGCATATCCGGCCGGACTTCGGAGAAGATCGTCGGTCTGGCGAAATAGCCGCGCGACAGGCCTTCGGGTCGATCCGGCCCACCGTATAGTAGCTTCGCGCCTTCCGCGATGCCGACGCCGATCATGGCCTGCACCTTGTCGAACTGGCCGCGGTTGGCGAGGGGGCCGAGAACCGTGTCTTCCGCCAGCGGATCGCCCACCGTCATCGATGCCGCAGCGGCAACGGCCAGCGCTTCGACTTCCAACAGTCGTCCGGCAGGCACGAGCATCCGCGTCGGTGCGCTGCACGACTGCCCGACATTGCGGAACGCCGCCGCCACGCCGAGTGGCACGACCTGCGCGAAATCGGCATCGTCCAGCAGGATATTGGGCGATTTTCCGCCCAGTTCCTGCGTGACCCTTTTGACGGTCGGCGCGGCCGCCTGCGCGACCAGCACGCCCGCTCGGGTCGATCCGGTGATGGAGATCATGTCGATATCGGGATGCGACGCGATGGCCGCGCCAACCTCCGCGCCGCTTCCGCTCACCATGTTGAAGACGCCCGGCGGCGTCCCGGCATCATGCATGATCTGCGCGAACAGTTGGGCGCTGAAGGACGACAATTCGCTGGGCTTGAGGACGATGGTACAGCCTGCCGCAATGGCCGGCGCGACTTTGGCCGTGATCTGGTAGAGCGGCCAGTTCCAGGGGGTGATGAGGCCGCAGACGCCGATCGCCTCCTTCGCGATGGCCGTCGTTCCCTGCTGGCGGATGAAGGCATATTCGCCCAGCACCGCGATCGCGGCGCGGACATGCGCGATGCCGAACGGCACCTGCGATGCGCGCGAAAAGGCGATGGCGCAGCCCATTTCGAGGGTGATCGCCTGCGCCAATTGCTCGAACCGCTCCTCCATCAGCGTCAGGATGGTGTGCAGCAGGGCGATGCGATCAGCGGGTGAGGTCAGCGAGAAGGAGGCGAAAGCCTTGCGAGCCGCCGCGACCGCCATGTCCACATCCGGCGCGCTGCCGGCCGCGACCGATCCGATGATCTCCTCGGTCACTGGACTGGTCACGGCGATGGACGGCATGCATCCTGCCGGTGCCCGCCAGCAGCCGTCGACATAGATTTGATCGCAAGACAGCACGGTCATTCATCCAATCTTTCAGGGTCAGGCGGGCAGCGCTTTTGCGGTCATGGCCCGTTGTTCCGACGCGCAGGATATGCCAAATCGTGAATGCTGCAATTAATCTGATCTTTATGTTGAATTAAGGCACGACCTAATGATCTCGACCGACGATCTGACCTTCTTCCACATGATCGCAAGCTCCCCCTCACTGGCCGAGGCCGCACGCAGGCTCAATGTGACGCCGCCCGCCGTCACCCAGCGCCTGCGCGCGCTGGAGGCAAAGGTCGGCGTCAAGCTCATCGACCGCACCTCGCGCGGCCTCAGCCTCACCGATGAAGGCGAACTCGTCGCCTCGGAAGGGGCCACGATCATCGGAGCGATCGACGACCTCTCCGAGCGATTGGCCAGCCGGACCAGCCAGGTACGCGGCCATTTGCGTGTTGCCGCGCCCTATGGTTTCGGCCGACGCCACATCGCGCCGATCGTGCAGCAATTCGCCGTGGATCACCCCGCAGCTTCGGCCACGCTGGAACTGTCCGACAGCCCGATCCGGCAGATGTCGGAAAGCTGGGATATCATCGTCCATATCGGCGCCCTGCCGGAAAGCGACCGGCTGGTCACGACGCTTGCCCCCAATCGGCGTATCCTCTGCGCGGCTCCAGCCTATCTGGCGAGTGCCGGTCCGCTCGAAAATCCGATGGACCTTGCCGCGCATCGTTGCCTCGCGCTTCGGGAGAATAATGAGGATGTCACGCTGTGGCGCTTCAGCCACGCCAGACATGGCAAGATGACGGTCCGGATCAAGCCCAGCCTTTCGAGCAATGACGGCGAAATCATTCGTGATTGGGCGCTGGCCGGGCTGGGCGTGATCGTGCGGAGCGAATGGGATGTGGCCGAAGACCTCGCCGCTGGACGACTGACGGAAGTCCTGCCGCATTGGTCGCTGTCTGCCGCTGACGTTGTGGCTCTTCTTCACGCTCGCCAAGGGCGAAGTGGCCGGACGAATGCCTTCCTACAGTCACTGAGAGATAGGCTGTCGCCGGCTCCCTGGCGTTACAAGGCATAGCATTTCCAAGGTGCCGCTCCATGGTCCTGTTCTTGGGAGCGACAGGCTGATTTGGATGCTCGAACTTTTGCCGGTAAGGTCTGAGCGGACGGTCCGCTGCCGGCGAATGATTTTGGCCCGCTGAGCGTCCACAAAGGGTCGATTTAACCGATCAGAAGTCGCTGGGTTCAGTGGTCAAATTATCGGAGATGGTGCCTGCAGCCGCGTTGGCGTCTGCGGCGAGGTCGCGCAGTGCCTTCGCGGTGTCTTGCAATAGGCTGTCGCTGATGGGGCGTTCGCCATTGATGAATCGCCGGATAGCCCGCTCATCTATCTTGAGGCGCCGAGCAAATGCTGTCGTTCCACCAAACAGCTGGACACAGTAGGCGAAGTGTTCTTGTCGATCTTGCATGCACCGATCATAGCCTATCTCGCGAGGGAGACAATGTGGGGGAAAGCGACCCTTCCGTTCCTCGATAGTGAAATTCGGCGGCTGAATGACTGGAAAGGGTCGACGGTGGCAGGGGCTTAGGGGCGCTTGCCATTGGCGGCGTCCCGCAGTTCGGCACCGATATCGCGCGGAAAGCCGACGGCTAGATGATCGATGAGTGCACGAACTGCCGGTGCCAGACCCCGGCGTGTCGTGAAAACCAGATGTACGATCCCCTGCAGCCCGCGCCAGGCTGGAAGCACGCGGACAAGGCGCCCTGTCAGGAGCGCTTCCCGGCAGACATGATCAGGGAGGATCGCTACACCCAGGCCGTTGATCGCGGCGGTCCGAACGGCTGCCATATCGGCACAGCCCATGCGTGGTGCAATGCGAATGACGTGCTGGCGACCATCTTCGGCCTCCAAATGCCATTGGAGATCGTCCGCAGCGTCGTTGGTCGCCAGTGCGGGGAAGGAGGCGAGTTGCTCGACATCATCCAGCTCGCTCGCGATCTGGGGACTGGCGACCAGAATGCGGATGGATTTGCCCAGCGACCGCATCGTCAACGCGGCATCGCTGTCCAGGGTCGCCCGCACCCGAAGCGCCAGGTCGATCCGCTCCTCGATCAAGTCGACGGCGCGATCCGTAGCCACGAGTTGGAGGCGCACCTTCGGATAACGGACAAGAAATGAGGAGATCAGGTCGGAGATCGGCTCCATCATGCCCGTAGGGCAACTGAAGCGGATACGGCCATGGGGTTCAGACTGCGCTTGCATGACGAGTGCCTCCGCCTGCTCGGCTTCGGCCAGCATCGCCCGACACCGTTCGTAAAAGGCCTGGCCCGTGTCCGTCACGCGAAAGCGGCGGCTGGACCGTTCGATCAGGCGTAGCCCCAGCCTTTCCTCCAGACCGGCTATGCGTCGGCTGAGCTTCGATTTGGGTTCGCGCAGGGCACGGCCGGCGGCGGCAAAGCCACCATGGCTCACCACCTCGGCAAAATAGGCATAGTCATTGAGGTCAATCTTCACCAGCGTTCCTCCAGTAGAACGCTAAGTGCCATATTTGCCGTCTACAAGCATCATCGTTCTTGTTTCATTTGAAAGGGGCACCGGCGCTTCGCCGGAAACCCAAGGAGACTGACGATGACGGACAGGTTCAACAACAAAGTGGTGGTGGTGACCGGCGGTACGAGCGGCATCGGCCTTGCCACGGCAAAGGCATTTGCCGCCGAGGGCGCATCGGTGTTCATCACCGGCCGCCGGCAGGAGGCGCTGGATGCTGCCCTTCGGCAGATCGAGGGGCGCGTGACCGGCGTGCGCGGCGACATGTCCAATCTGGCCGACATCGATCGCCTGTATGACGCGGTCCAACAGCAGCATGCGCAGATCGACGTTGTCTTCGCCAATGCTGGCGGCGGCGATATGGCGCCATTTGGCGCGATCACGGAGGCACATTATCAGAGCATCTTCGACACCAATGTGAAGGGCGTTCTTTTCACCGTGCAGAAAGCGCTGCCGCTCCTCAAGGACGGCGCGGCCGTGGTTCTGACGGGATCGACCGTCAGCATATCCGGCACGCCTGCCTTCAGCGTCTACTCAGCTACGAAGGCTGCGGTGCGCAATTTCGCGCGCAACTGGATACTCGACCTCAAGGACCGTCATATCCGCGTGAACACGGTAAGCCCCGGCGTCACGAACACCGCCGGCCTGAACGAACTGTTCGGTGGCGGTGAGCAGGCCAAGGGCACCAAGGATTATCTAGCCACCCTTATCCCTGCCGGCCGGATCGGCCGGCCTGAGGAGATCGCCAGAACTGTGCTTTTCCTGGCATCCGATGAGGCGAGCTTCGTCAACGGTGTCGAGCTTTTTGTCGATGGAGGACAGGTCCAGATCTGATCCCGGGCCTCAATGCGAAGCGGATGGCGTCCCTTATCCATGAGGATGCCATCCTCTGTGCGGCCGGGCGCAATGACCAGTCATGAAGCGATCGGCACATTCGCGGGTGCGCGCGCGAATAGGCCATCTTGGCTTAGCCCTTCGATAGCTGACCGTCTGGATGTCGGGATCGAAAACGGGCCTCTGAGCGGTAACAAAGGGTCGGCCTCCGCCTCCCGCGACGATCGCTAACGCGGGCTTGGAGCCTTGCTCCGAAGCGCCTTGAAGGTTTCTGCCCGACCACCGGATTGGTTTTCAATCGCCTCGCGTTCGGCTTCCGCGCCCAGCAATACCTGCGCGGGCATAACTTCGCTTTGCAGAAGGTCCAGCAGTTCGTTTAAAGGCCGACCGTCAGGATTTTGAACCACAATGAATTATCGCCATTCCTTCCATGCTGGCAACAGCGCCGATGTCGTGAAGCACAGCCTACTGATTGCCTTGGTGCGGGCCTTGCAGCACAAGCAGGGCGCGCTGACCCTGATCGACACTCATGCCGGCCGCGGGCTGTACGACCTTGGCGGCGACGAAGCCCAACGCACCGGCGAGGCCACTCAGGGCGTGCTGCGGGCCTTTGCCGACCCGAACCGCTTGCTGGACGACTACCGCGCCGCCGTGCAGGCCGTGAATGTGGGTGGCGAACCGCGCCTCTACCCCGGCTCGCCGCAGTTTCTGGCGCAGCTTTTGCGCCCGCAGGATTTCCTGATCCTCAACGAAAAGCACCCGGAAGACGCTTACACCCTGCGCAGCGTGATGCGGGGCACCAGCGCGGCCGTGCATGAACGCGACGCCTACGAACTTTGGCTGGCTATGGTGCCGCCCCGCACCGCGCGCGGGGTGGTGGTGGTCGACCCGCCCTACGAGCAGCCGGACGAACGCGCACGCATTACCGCCACCCTCGCCGCCGCTCACCGCAAATGGGCGCATGGCGTGACGGTGATCTGGTTTCCGCTGAAAGACCGCGCCACGCATTGGCAGTGGAAGGCCCAGCTACGCAAGCTCGGCATCCCGAAATTGCTGCGGGTGGAGCATTGGCTATACGATAGCGAGCAACCTGGCATCTATAATGGCGCGGGCCTCTTCATCATCAATCCGCCCTACGCTTTCACGCAGACATTGCCGCCGCTATTGGAAGCTTTGCGCGCGGCGTTAGCGCCCGAAGGGCATAACGGCGAGATTATATCCGATTGGTTGGGCGATTGAGATAAACCCTCACCCCGCCCTTCACCCGGAGGGGGAATTGCCGTCGCGAAAACCCTTCGATACCATGGGTGAAGTATCGTTGCTGACATGCTAAGGGCATGGCATGTTTCAAGCACCCGGCCGCAGCGGCACTGTAGAGATTGACGGTTTTAAATATGATTGGGAACTCCTGAGCGAGCCTCAGTTATCCTCTTCCGACGGCTGGAAGGGAATGACTGTCTCCCTGCGTCAGAGAGATATGCCGCGCGAAGCCGTGCTGGAATTTCCAGCACCCAAGCGCCTGATGAAAGGACTGCCGAAGGGGCGTTTGCATATCAACGATGCGATTGCTTCGCGAGGGGTGCGGGCAGCATTGTCGGCAGGATGGGATCCTGCGTCGCGGGGCAAAGCCACGGTTTTCATGGTTGATGCCAACGGCGATTAAGCGGACGGAAATCGTGCGCTCCCACCACCGCAGATATAGACTTAGTCGGACAACATCGTGCCATTGGCCCGCTCAAGCAATGGAAAAGCGGTCGGTCCGCACCTCGGGAACGCAAATTCGGTGATGAACGGCTACTTTGGGTCGATCACGACATGGCCGCCAAGCGCCACTTTCTCTCAGCGGAATGGCGGTACCGATTTGCCAACCCTTCACGCATTCAGAGATTTCTGGCGAGGCCGGAGCTGATGAAGCTGCCGGTCAGCTCGGTTTCTTTTCGTCCTGATTTTTCGCCAGTCGATCAATGATCTCGCAACACCGCAAGCGCGGAAGGCTTATCCGGTCCAATGGCTGGATTTGAACCGTGCCAGATTTCGAGCGAGTGTCTGAAATCACCATGACATCGCCAGAAATATCAAGATATATGAAACGGCGTAGCGGCGCTCCCCATTGCTCGAGACGTCTCCGGTTCCTTCCGGAAAAAAAGTCGGCGGCTTTGAGCAAATTTCGTCTTTCCAACAAAATCTTGGTTGCCGCGCGCTCAACTGCCCGAATTATATCGAGCAACGCACTGGGCTCACGCTCTTCCCAGTCTTGAGCTGTAATACTTTCCAACGCCTGTAACGCAACAAGCATCGCACGTGCTTCCGTACGCACATGGCATGAGATAACAGCAGCGCCCTCCAGCCTACCAATTGAACGCTGAGCAGGCTCCATCTTGCCGGATGTCCCGCGAACCATCGTGAATGTCGTTAACGGCTCCCCGGTCAGGACAGTAGAATGCAGTCTGGCGAACATATCAGGCGACGCCAACTGGATGAGCCGCGAGGCCTCTTCAGCCGCGGCCAAGCCTTCAGAGGTGATCAGGGCTTGCGCCTCTTTTGCAATCTGGCCTGCGATCGAGTGAAGGTATGCGCCCCTCCTCCTCAACGAATCCCGCTCTTCGATTTGTTTGAAAGCGTTGCGCGCTGCCGTGAACCGCTTAGCGCCATAATGGAGAGGGCCGCACTCACTGCCAATCAGGAAGCGTTTGCCGTCTGGCGCAGACAGCACATAGCCTTCCCAATGTTTTGCCTGCTGGCAATGATTGCAAAACAGCCATGGCCCATTCCGGTTTCGGTCACGCCCTCCTTTCGGCCGTACGTTATAACGTCCAACAATCCGTGGATGCTCTGATGCATTCGGCTTCTCGCGGACAAGGCCGGGCAGCTTCTGCGGGTTTTTGACCCAGCCCAGATGGGCTTGCTCGTTGTTATCAGGGGATGCGAACATTTTATGAACATAACCGTGGATAAGAGTTTCCTCCAGCGCTATGTTAACCATATATCACTTTGAGAATCGAGAAAGTTCCGTAGTTGATGGCCGAAGAAAGCGCCGTACTTACCAGCTTGAAAATCGCTCTCGATATTGCCCAAGGCATACAAGCTCTCGCTACGGAAGCCGAGGTAAATATCGCCGTCATTGACTTGCAGCGACGCCTCCTCAACGAACAGCAGTTGCCAGTCGGCGGACCCCCCATTTTAACTGCACTGAGAATATAAGTTGCCTGTCCGGACTTGGAGATCAAAATGCTACCGCTGAACGGCCGCAAAGGGTCGATGATAGCGCTACCCTCCGTGAGGCCGTCAATTGCTTGCGATTTTCAGAGCATCCAGGTGGAATCGATCATCATCAACGCACCGTTGAAACCAGATGAAACCGCCGCCAGCAATCGGTCCCGGACCCCCGCTTTGCGCCAGCGGACAAACCGGTTGTAGCAGGTGGTCGAACGACCATAACGCTCCGGAATTTCCGCCCATGTCGCCCCGGACCGGAAACATCACATGATGCCGTTGAGCACCCATGGGCCATCCACCCAGGTCAAGCCACAAGAGATGTTGGGCGGCAGAGACCCAATGATCACCCATGGCCGATCCGTCAGTCCATGCCGTCGCCGCGCCGCCAGACCCTTCAAATCTGGAAGGCCGTGAATCACGCAGGGCATCAAATCTTGAGCAATTTTATGATCTTGCACCTCAACTTAGCCGAAAACCTGTCCAAAAAGGGGAGTCACCTCGCCATTTTGGATAGGAAAGGGATTTGCCCTGGCCGGACGGAAGAGTAGCAGCGCCCCATGAGGTTGTTCAGGAATAAAGGGGCAGAAGTCCATGGTTCGTCGGAGCCGGCAGCAAAAGACCCAAAGGGCCTGAGCGTCGAGGCGCAATTGGATCAGCATGTTGCAGGGATCGCCAAGGTCCTCAATCAGTGCCTGGGCTTTTTGGATGAGCTGGGAATGTCGCAAGCTGCGACACATTTGAGCGCGGCTATCAATGCGCTGCCCGGACAAATAGCGCTGCCTCCCATTGAGTTGCTCGATCTGATTGCTGATGGGTTGCCCGCCTTTCCATCGCGTCCCGAGCGAACCATCAGCGCAGGAAGCGACTTACCCAAAACACCCGGCCCACGATAGCGACCAGCTTGGGATCCACATTCGTCCAGCTCGGATAGAGGCCGTTATCGCTTAAAATACTGAACTCACCGCGCCGAAGCCCCATGGCGATACGCTTTACCAAGAGGACATCGTCGAAGCGTAAGACATAGATGCCGTCCCGCAGTCGAGTCATGCCATCGCTGTGATCCACCATGATATCGTCACCATGGTTCAAGGTGGGAGTCATGGATTCCCCATCGACGCGGATGATGGAAATATAGGGCGGCCGAACGCCGATTGCCTGGAGCCAACGGCAATCAATGACGACGCTCTCCGCTACGCGCTCGTCAACATCGAGCGTGCCACCTCCGGCTGAGGCGCCCAGATGCAATATTGGGACTTGAACGCTTTTTTTGACGGATCTGGAACCGCGAACAGGCAGCGCCTCGCGCGAGGAAAGACCGCTAAGAAGATGCTCGGACACGCCAAGGAACCGCGCGATTGTCTGACGATCCTGCTCATCCAGTCGGCGGGGGGTACCGCGCTTGATGAATTGCTGAATATACGCCGGATTTTTGCCGATCAAGCGCGATATATCAGAGTAATTACTTCCACGTTCAGCGATCATCTGGTCTAAAAATGCACGAACTTCTTCCATTACCATATCTTGCTAGCCGCAGTTTCATGAATTATCTCTCGTTAATTCAAAAATTAATTTCCGTAAAACCTTTGGTGCCGATCTCTTCACGGTTCGTCGCATCGCAAAGCGCATAATCACCCACCGCGGGTAATCAGGATATCTACCTATGCGCTATCTTTTGGACGCCAGGTGCTAACGTCCGACACGGGAATTGCCTTACATATAGCCCCGTTCCCGGAAGCTGAACGAGCCATTGCGGGTGACGATGATATGATCGTAGACACTGATCTCCAGCTCTTTGCATATTTTGAACAGCCTTCGAGTGTAATCCACGTCCGCCCGGCTGGGCTGGGCCAGACCAGAGGGATGATTATGGGCGACGAGAAGCGTTGGTGAACCGCACGCAAATGCATGCCGTACCAGGTCTCCGATAGGAACCTTTACTTCGGTGGCTGTCCCGTTCCAGATGCGTTCGTCAGCTATAGCGTCGCATGCATCGTTGAAGAACAAAACGCGGACCTGTTCTTCACTAAGCGAGGCCATGCAAGCTTCGAGATAGGGCATCAGGGTAGGGCTTTGGCAGCCATCCTCCCGGATGAGCGATGATACCGGACGTCTAGCACGATCCCCCGCACCATGAAGATCTGCATGGGAATAGCCCAAAGGCTCCTTAGTCCATGGTAGATCTTGGGATCGATCCCGATTTGGGCAATCGTGCCCAGATGAACCGCAACTGCAGCGAGCGCACAAGCGCTGGTCCAGAGGGGCCAATGCCGATCGCCTCGGACCGCAAGAATGACGAATGCCGCATGACATATCACATCCACCGCCAGAACTGGGTAGAGCGTGTGACCCCAGCTTTGATCCAAAATCGAGGTGTAAAATCCGGCAATCGTCTTGAACACGATCAATCCCGCGCCGGCGCGTCCCACCGGACCGCCAGCGCATGCGGCGTACAGACAGCAGCATAGCGTCATAATCCAATATAAGATCAAAAGCATGAGCGTTGGCCGTCTTCCATGGTTGTGAAAACGGCCAAAGCACTTCAGCCGGTTTCAGGCAACCGCGCGCAAGTTTGCGGCCGGTTCGATCCAGGGGCAGAGAGGGCCTGGGTCACAACCGATCTCGACATTGCGAAGGTTCGAGTCCTGTTTCATGTCGATTAGCATTTGATGGGCGTTAACGAAGTTGCGGCGCCCTTCCACGAATGTCTTGAAGCCATCGGCCAGCTCCTCGAGTGCCGGCTGGCTCGCTGCATCGCTCAACTTCGCCTCGGAAAAGGCCTCGATCACGTCCGTCGTCAACATCGAGAATTTCTTGAGCGTGCCGTCAATCAGAAGTTGCGTCCGACCAAGATCGGTAACGATCTTGCGGGCCTGCTGCGGATGGAATTCGGTCATGAGGTCTCCTTCGCACAACCGCGTGGGGTGTACGTTTGTAAGATAGAGATTGTCGGGAAAGCGGAGTCTCAATGCGATAGAGCGTCGAGAGCTGCCGCCAACAGGATGATCTGCCCCCTTCTGAGTGGCCCATCGACTATCATAGTCTGGACCACGAAGGAGGAATGGAATGGCACGGAAGCACAAGCCCGAGGAGATCATCGGCAAGCTGCGTGAAGCGGAAATCGTGCTG